>ENA-UONV01000003-UONV01000003.1-human-gut-metagenome-genome-assembly--contig:-CS4-NODE-3-length-384192-cov-40.368223_pt1 | contig 384192 bp, 373 predicted proteins | sample MGYA00242461_ERZ724008 | MGnify/ENA metagenome assembly ERZ724008 | reverse complement strand
CTACAAATTACTGCCTGCGTATCCTCTCTACTTCCTTATTTACTTGTTTTATAACTACCGCCAACTCGCTAGTGATTGTTCAGCTTGCTCGCTGTCGGTGATGTGGGTTATATGATGATATTTCGCAGATGTCAACACAAAAAATTAAAAAATTTTGATTTTTTTTTACATTTTTTACAATTCATTGAAAAACTGTATTTTTTTATCTGAACAAATTTGAAACGGAAATAATCTCTTTATTTCCTTTTTTTTAACCATACTGCGCTATCTTAGGTTCAATATAGCATATTCGACAACAGAAACAAGGTAGTAATAATGTTAAAAAACAACATCTTAGCATTGGCTTTAGTTTTAATACTTTCGGCTTGTGCTTCTGAGCGCCCGACTCTGAGCGGAGTCGACGGCTCTGCGATTCCTCCCGCATTTGCACATTTTCCCGATGTGCCGTTTCCCAGCGAGGCTTATATTGATTTAGACGAGACCAGCGCTCTCGGCAGCGGAGAAAACTGGATTGGCAGCCTGGTCTTTACGGCACCCTACAACGCCAGCAGCGTTTTTGACTTTTATGTATCGGAAATGCCGAAGCTCAAATGGATAGAGGTTGCCACTGTACGCGCAAAAATAAGCCATATGACCTATGTCCGCGGGAATCGCGCAATACAGATTTTAATCGAAATAGACAACAGCGACACGGCACGCGTTACCATTACCGCGATTCCAAACACCAGCGGAGTTGGAAAACTTTAGCCGAATCAGGAGACCCGAATCATGAAAAGCGACTTTTTTACCTTCGGCGGCGGCCATGCCTGGGAAGACGTCTTTTTTTACCAGAAATGGAGAATCCAAAGAAATTATACTTCTAAAAAGTGCCGGCTGCTGGACAATTGGGACATCCGCAGGCATGAAGGCACGTTTGAGGAATGCCGCAAGGCTTTTATCAAATATATAGAAGCATATGAACTGGCGCGGCAAAAAGGACATATGGTCATTATGATTCCGGGACTGGGCGAATCCAAAAACGTTTTTAAACCGCTGTGGAGGGAAGTTCTGAAAGACAGATTTATGGTGGCGGCAGTCAACTACCCTTCGACCCAAAAGCGCATAGAAGGACATGTCCGACAGCTTGACTTCTTTTTAAACCACCTGGAAGACGTTAACAAAGTTTCATTTGTAACCAGCGGAATCGGCGGAATCGTTTTAAAGGCGCTGTTCAGCCTGGAAAGTCCCTGGCGCAAACGCCTGAAAATCGGGCGAATTGTAGAAGTGGCGCCGAAGAATCACGGCAGCAAGCTGTTGGTTCGCCTCAGCAAGAACAAATTGCTCGGCTTTATTCTGGGACCGATGGCCGCCGAAATGGGACAGCGGCGAATCGAAGTCATACCGCCGTATCCAAGAGAAATCGAGACCGGGATTATTTTGAGCGAATCCGCAGTGGAGCGGGCAATGGAAGCTCTCACCGGCACCAAAGGCCATAAAACCTCCGTTACCGAGGAAAAGAAATTTACGGGTGCCAAGGCCGTAATAAAAATAAACAATCTGCATTGGAATATCTTTAATAATCCAAAGGTTGTAGAAAAAGTCGTCAATTTTCTAAAAAACGGCACTTTTTAGTCGGCCGACAAAGAAAAAATCAAAAAACTGTAACAATTTATGAATAATTTTTATGGTATGATGTAATAAGAAGCTGGAAAAGGGTTTTGATAAAATGATTAAAAGTTGGCTGATTACGATAGCAGTATTACTGGCATTTGTCGCCGCTTATCATCTTAACCTGTTCAGCCTGTTGGCCAGCAGGGGAATCCGAATTACAGCACTGATATTAGTTTTGATGGCTTTTTTACTGGCATTTAAAGTATTGGGCAACCCTTTTAGAAAAGCGGACGACGATGACGATACACGGCACTAAAATCTGGGGAATATTATTTCTGGCACTCTCACTAACCGTCGGACTGCCAAATTTGTCTTTTGCCGGCTATGCCGATGACCTAACGCCGGAACAATTTGAAAAATTCACCCAAGACCAGAAAGATATGGGCAATATCTCTCAATCTACCGAAACGCAAAAAGACGTTAATCTGGATGCCATGTACGGCGACGGTATCGGCGCGTGGTTTGGCAAAACCTTTTATAAAGGTGTGGCCGGCATAGCTTGGGTTATCGGTCGTGTTGGAGGTTCCGAGACCGCAGATGCGGCCTATTATCATACTTTGAAAGGAATCGTCTGGACAGACGCACAGTTAAACGCCCTGCTTTCATCTGCATCTTTTGAAGAAGTGAATGCCTATCTGGAAGAAAAAGTGCTGGTCGAAAATGAAATGTTTGAAGACGCTTCCGGCAAAAAATGGGTTGTGGTCAAAAATAAAGACGGCGAAAACTACAGTGCGAATTATGCCTCGGAAGGCAACTGGAAAGGCTGCGAAGTCTTACCGGTAAAACTTTACCGCTATCGCCAGTGTTTCTTCTGTCCGTTGTTCTCGGTCATTTATGTTGCCGCAGACAAGATGGCAACAATTTCTATGACCAAGCTGGCAGGAGCGTTCGCAACGCTCATCGCCTTGGGACTGGGCTTGTGGATTGCGGTTCAGACGCTGGCTCACGTAAGCTCCCTGACTAAACAAGATGCGCCAAAGTTTTTAGGCAATCTGCTCAAGCAAAGCTTTAAGTTTATCATTGCCTTTTTGTTACTGAATTATGTTGATCAGGTTTACACTTATATTATCAATCCGCTGTTGATAGCAGGTCTCGGTTTTGGCAAAGAATTGCTGTTTATTACCGACTCTGCGCCGATAACTCAGGGCAACGAAGTTTTAACTACATATTACACTTCGGTACTGTACGGAGAACTGGAAAGCTTTATCGCCCAAGTTCAACAGGAAATCGCCTTTATGCAGGCCATCGGTTCTTCGCTGATGTGTATCGGCGGACATAAAATGGTCGGTATCGGCGGCTTTGATTTCGGCAACGGTTTTCAGATGGCTATCCAGGGCTTTCTGCTGGCGGCTTTCGGTTTGTTGCTCTCTTTGGCATTTGGTTTCTACTTGATTGATGCCGTTGTACAACTGGGTATTATCGGTGCCCTGATGCCGTTCCTGATTGCCTGCTGGCCATTTAAGCTGACGGCCGGATATACGGCAAAAGGTTTCAGTATGTTGCTCAACAGTTTCTTTGTCTTTGTCTTTATGGGGCTGGTGGTCAGCGTAAACATTCAGCTGGTGGACACGGCATTGATGCAAACTGCGGTCAGTGATGATGCCCGTACGGAAAAAGCGGTAACATTGTCAGCCGAACAAGAAAAAAGAATGACCGAGCTGTGCAGCTCAAACCAGGTTCAGGCTTCTACCGGCCAATTATGGAGAGAATCCGCCGAATGTAAAAAATTCGCCAGCCGACAAGACAATCTGGGTGCCTTGCAGTTGATTTATGATGCAATTAACACACAGGACGATAACAAGTTAAAAGAACTGACTGACATTTCAACATTAGGTTTCATTATTTTGATTATCTGCTGCATTTTCGGCTTTAAGTTCTGCGGACAGGCTTCGGCTCTGGCCGATAAGATGGCCGGCGGCGGTATGAAGAACCTCGGTGTCGGCGTCGGCACCATGGGTTACAGTGCGGCCCTCAGCGCAGGCAAGAAAGTTACTCAGCCGGTTCGCGAAGCTGCCAGCAACAAAATTAAAGAAGGCGGCGAAAAACTTTGGCGCGGCATTACCAGCACTCCCGGCCGCTTAAGAAGCCGTTTCAATACTTCCGGCGGTCAGGGCGGCAATAACGAAATTGAGGGTGATGACAACGAGAATCTGTTCCTTCCCGCCGATTCTGCCAACGAAGCAGACGGAAGCGGAACGTCATCCACCGCACAAAACGGAAGACGTCCGACCATCGCTCAGAATGCGGGACGTAATTCACAACGACGGAATTCGCGCAGCGCAACGACAGGAAACTCAAGCCAAACCCAAAGCACCAACCGTTTTGGCGGAAGCGGCTCAACGGACGGGAAACCGGCTGAGAATCCGAATCAGGAAACGGTTGAAAGCGAAGTTGAGGTTGAAGGCGAGACTAAAGTTGAAAACGCCAATACTCAACAGGCAACAAACGGCAATGAAAACCAGACTGCGGAAAATTCCGGAAATGCCGCTGATACAGCCGGAGCTGCAGCAGCCGCTCAAAGCAGGGGAGAAAAGCCGCGCGCTCAAAGGTCGGCCCAAGAAAAGGCCAACCGGACGCGCCATTACCAAAACAAACTGTCCGGAGCAAAACCCCGGGAACAGGAGAGTCTGGCCGACGTCAGAAGAAACAAGAGTAAAGGCGGTTCAAACAAGAACAATGCCAAACTGGCCAAACAACTGAACCAGGCCAACAAATAACCGGCATTTGCCGCTTGAAAAAACGGAACAAGGAACGTCAGATGATTAGGGCAATTGACATAAAAAAATGGGGAAAACTGCTGATAATGTTAGCAGCGGCGGTTTTTCTGCTGTCAGCCTGTTCTGACAAGACTACGCAGGCAGTCAAAGGCACCGAGGCCGAAGAAGCCATTGAACAGTCGCGTGCCGAGTGTTGGCAAAAGGCGGTTTTGGAACCGGTATACAAGACCATCGGCAAAGTGGTCATGGGAATGTACGAACAGCTCTCAGCCGGGTCTCTCAGCCTGATTATGATTGCTTTTGCCGTTTGGATGGCTCTGCGTATCATGAAATTCGTCAGTTCGGTCACGGAAGACAGCCCGGGAGAAGTCTGGAATGAAATCGTCCGCAAAGCCTTTTTATGCTTGTTCTGCGGTTTTCTGGCCTCGTCCTCGGGAATGCTGCTGTATGTCATCAACACGCTGATTTTCCCGATTTACGAAGCCTTTTTGGAATTTGGTGCCAAAATACTGGCGTTGTCTCAGGTTACTCAGGACAAGATTTTGGTTCTGGGAGAAGAAGTTACCTTTAAAAATACGGAAATCGCCTGCCAGATGACAACCGGAATGCAGGCTACCTTGGACGGTTTTCCGCAAGGAATCCAGGATATGATGGGCTGTATGATTTGCAATGTGGCAGAACGTCTGGATATGGGCAAGAGAGTCGCTCTGGCCGCCATGGCCAACGGCGGACTGCTGCCGTTTGTCATCGGCGCCCTGGTTTGGTTTATCTTTATCGTGGTTTCCTGCGGTTTCGTCTTTTATCTGATTGACAGTATTTTCCGTTTCGGAATGATGATTTTGCTGCTGCCCATCTTTATTATGTCGTATGCTTTCGGCCCAACAAGAAAGTGGACCAACATCGGTTTTGCCAACATTATGAACTCGGCGGCATTTATGATGGCTTTCTCCATTATTCTGGCGACGGTTTTAATGGCAATGGTGGCCTTAATCGGCGAACAGCCTGCGGTATTTAATCCCAAAGACCCGGAAATGCATATGCTTGATTTCAGTATTACCATTATGTGTCTGCTGCTTATCGGCTTCCTGATTTTCGGCAGTATGCAGGTATCGCAACAGCTTACATCGGCGATTATCGGCGGCAAGGTTGACGCCAAGTTCCAGCAAAATCTGAAGGCGGTCGGACAGATGCTGGTCGGTATCGTTACCGGAGGTTTCGGCTGGGTATATGAAAAGACGGCCTTCAGTGAGAAAACCTGGTTAGGCAGACAATGGAAAAGCGCCGGCGCTTTGAACAACAAATTAAAGAGATGGGCCGGACGGGACAAATAATTTAGGACGTAGGGACGTGTCATGAAGAAGCGGACTAACATATTCAGCAAGCTGCAAAGCACAGGGAAAGCCCTGCTGCTGTTGTCCAAACTCGCCCTGGCGGCAGTCATTCTGGCTGCTGCGGTTCCGCAAAGCGTTTATGCTGCGGACACTCAAACGCAAGGTTCTTCATATAAAAGCGCCAAGGATTATTACAATGCGCAAGAAAGCGTCAGCATAAAAAAAGACGTCACAGACATTCTCGACCGCCCGGGCAGTACCGTATACATTGCCAACAGCAAACTGGGCGACATTAAAAACGAGCTTGAAAAACTGCGCAATGCAGCAAACGGCGAACTTATCTGGAAGGCCGGCCAGGTGGCATTGTTCAATACCGCTCAGGGACAATATCTGAACAAGGGTGGCGTCGACTCAAAAATGGAAGACGTGGTTGAAGACTTGCGCGACGCCGTCAATGATGCCCTGGAGCGCAAACAAATTACCGAGCAGCAAGCAAAAGTGATTATGGCGGAAGGCGCCCGTCTTTACAATGTCGGCGCAGACAGAGCCATTGAAGCCTATAAGGCTGACGGAAAAAAAGACTGTGGTGCGTTAGGCATCGACTGCGAAGAGCGTATCGAAACCGCCCGCAGGGATACTCTTTCTGCCGAGAATCTGCGGGTCGGCCGCCAATGTGCAACCATTGACGAGCTACGCCAAAAATACCAATCCGGAGGATGCTGGTCCTGTATGGTGGTAGAAAAACTGGTTTCCGCCTTTTTGAAAGTCGCCGGACAGGCTTATGACCTGGCACAACGAGCCGGATTAATCGTTTTGGGAATCGGTGCGGTTTTATGGCTTTTGATGTGGGGACTGAAAAATGTGTCTTCGCTTACGCAGGTTGTTCCAGGAAACATTCTCAACGACCTGGTTAAATTCGCCTTTAAAATCGCACTGGCTTACATTTTCATCACTGCCGGCCTGAAAGCGGTCAGCACTTACTTTATCAATCCGTTGATGGGTACCGGCGCGGTTATTGCGCAGCAATTCTGGGATCCGGATACGATTAAACCGTTTACGCAGGATTACTCCTGGGATGACATCACCGACGAACAGTATGCGGAAATCAACAACGCCGAGAAACAGGCTATTGCCGAATCGCAAAAGACGCCAGTTCCGTCGACAACACCGCAGACCCAAACCAGAATATATTCCGATGAGGAAAAACGCCTGTTGGAAGAAGCCGATAAAAACGCCAAAAACTTTGCGTCGGAAGATATTCCCAACTTTATTATTCCGCCGGTATTTGAAGGGCACCTGACCAGCCCGGTTGGATGTCGTATTCCACCGGTAGCAGGCGCTTCGAAATATCACATGGGACTGGATATCGGAACCTACGGCAAACAAGGCGGCGCAGTCGTTGCATCCGGTCCGGGAACGATAACCTACCGGGTTCAGACCAGCGGCGGCAAAGTCACCGGCGCGGGTTATTATGCCATCATCGTCCACAGCCCGAAGTGGACTACCCGTTACTTCCATATGCTGCCGACGTCGCAGAGCGCTTTCGGTCCCTCGGGCCGACAGGTTAAACAGGGCGAACAAATCGGCTATGTCGGCAATACCGGTACCGGCAGCGGCGCCCACCTGCATTTTGAGGTTATGTACAACGGCAAAAACGTGGAACCGCTCAGCCTGTTGCAGAAAAAGATTATCGTTATCAACAAAGGTTCCTGCACCGGTAAAAACATCACACCGTTCCCCGACGGGTTCTCAAAAGGAATGAACGTTCCGACCTCGGCGCAAACGGCATGGACATCCGGCGGCAAAGGCGTTGTCGACCTTTCGTCAACTTATGTTTCCACAACCGGCGGCTCAAGCAGTTCCGGCAGCGGTTACGTATCGCCGAGCGATATGACGTTCTCGTCTTTGGTTTTGGAACAATCCATCGGCGACATCACCTATACCGGTCCGACCAACATTATGTCCAAATCGGTGATGAACAGCATTCTCGGCGCCACCAAGGCGATTACCAACATTACCGCCGAAAATATGGTTCTCGGCAATGCCATAACCTGTTATTCCACCCTGAAAGAAGGCGGGGCCTGGAAACTCCCGAGCGACGGCAGTTTATTGGGCGGTATAGCCAACTGGTGGAAAGACCCGCATATTACCAACGTCATTATGTGGCTTGAGGGTGTACTCATCTGGTGTACCGGCTTTCTGCTGACGATGGCCGTGGCTTATTACCTGGTTGACATCTGTTTCAAAATCGGATTTGCGGTTATCGCAATGCCCATCGTGGTCGGTTTATGGCCGTTTAATATGACTAAAGGCAAATTCACCGCATGTGTCAGCATCATTTTCAAGGCCGCAGCCACCTTTGCCTTTCTGGCTATGACAAGCTACTATGCAATGCGCTTAATCAGCGCCGGGCTGGAAGGTACGCCGACAACATCGTATGCACAACAAGACGACGGCCAAGCTAAAACAGGATACGGGTTGGAAGAACTTTATGCCGCGATAGACACGGCGACCAACGGTGTGGAAGACAAAGCCCAAATGGAACTGGTAAGCGAACGGCTGGCCGTGTTCAGCATTGACTTTATCATTTTGCTCTTCTGCTTTATTTATGCCTTTAAGCTGATTGGTGGCACGGTATCCATTTTTGTTCAAAAATTCTTCCCCGACAAAGCGTTCGGGCAGGCACAACCGATGCATTACTGGTCTACGGCGGCAACCAAATGGGCCAAAGACCAGGTGATGAAGCCTGTCGGTCTGGCGCGGGACATTGCGCTGCACCAAACCGGAAAAGCGGCAACCAAAGCCGTCTCCGGCGTCGTAAGCTGGGTAAGGAACCGCGGCAACAATCAGGGACGCGGCGGAACACCGGCCGGAAATACGATGCGAAACGCGGGACAAGCGGTTCAAACCGGTGCCCAGACAACCAGAGCGACCGCTCAGGGAGTACAAACAATAAGCCAGGCAACTGCCAATGCCGGAAGAGGCATAAGGTCAGCGTCACAAGCGGCAAACGCTATTCCGGTTGCCGGACAGGTTATCGCCGGAGCGGGAGCCGTTGCCGGAACCGCAATGGAAGCCGCCGGGAAAACCGGGGAAGCGGCCGCCAAAACCGCAGCCAAAGCGGCTGATGCGGCAGAAAAGGCCGGAGAGAAGATGGAACAGGCCGGGAATAAAATAAATCAGGCCAGCGAAGCGGTCAATCCATCAGGAAAAGAAGACGGAAAGAATTGAGGGAATCCGCACAAAACCTGATTTTTACAGAAAAGAGAACGAAGATGAGAAACGCTGTAAACATATTTAACAAAATAAACTTCCGGGCAATTTGCACTCTGGTTGCGGTCTTGTTTGTTTTCAGCGCAGGGAATGTGTCGGCAGCAGACTGCGGTAAACAGGGGGTAACCTGTGGAGCCGGACAAAAATGCATCCGATGTGTTTCTATAAGCAGTAACGGTTTTCAATCTTATTCAACTTCGACAATCGAAAATTTTCAATGTATCGATGCTGAAAAAAATGCTGAAGACTACAGCTCAACATTCGCAGGAAAAAGATGTAGTGATGCACCCAATGGCGGTTACAATCAAAGTGGAATCAGCAGTGCCGCCGGATATACGACAATTGTGTCGGAAGACCCCTGCAAAAATTCCTGCCTGCCCAAATGTTATTATAAAGCATTACGGGAATGTACGCTGTGCGGATTGTTTAAAATCGCATTCAACACCTCGAGCAAAATGGCCTATCACTCTATTAACACATTCTCCGGCGCTGTTTTACAAGTGGTGATTATCGGCTTTGCAATTTGGATTGCCATAAAAATTCTGGCATTCGTTTCATCGCCGGAAACCAAAGACTTCAAAGACCTGGCACAAAGCTTGCTTACGCAGGGATTTATTGTGGCAATCGTCGTAATTTTGTTGCAATCGGGCGCCATGTCATTTTTTAATCTGGCTCTTGACCCGATATACAAGACGGGAATGAACATTGCTCAAAAGACAATCAGCATTGATGATGTCGCTTCGGGAACAACCGCTCAGGAAAAAGGGCTGGAAAACGTTGAAGATTGGGAATTCTCCTGCAGTGACGACCCTGAAATCCTGACGCAAAAAACCGGCGGCGCCCTGCCCCCGTCCATGGGTAACGGCATTATCTGCACGATGACGATGATTCAAAACCGGGCGGCAAAAATCAAGGCTTTGGGAAGTGCTGCAATTTGCGAATCGTGGAAAGAAAAAGTGTTTATTATCCCTCACCTCGGCTACCTGCTGACCGGAATAGGGCTGTGGGTCGGCGCAATGATTTTGATTATCGCGGTGCCGTTCCTGATGCTTGACGCCGTGATTGAACTGGCGGTTGCGGCGGCGTTGCTTCCGGCAGCCATCGGCGCTTACGCATTCAAAATCACGCGTCGATATGTCAAACCGGTTTGGGATACGTTTATGAATTCAATGTTCGTATTTATGTTCGTCAGTCTGATTGCCCTGATGCTGACCGTTGCATTCGAACAGATTTTGAGTGAAGCGACTCAAGGCAGTCTGGATACGCTGTTGGAATCCGGCGCGACCGAAGCTTCGCTGCAAACCGTACTGCACGACATGGCATGGTGGTCCGTCGCCTTCCTCAAGGTTTGCTTTGTACTTATCCTGACCTGGACGGTTATGGGCGAAGCCAAAGATTTTGCCGGACAGTTCTCCAGCAGCCTTTCCAACACCTCAATCGGCAGCGCCATCGGTACGATGGGAATGTCTGCGGGCAAGTCGGCGGTTATGAAGGTTGCCGGTCCGACGGCAGAAGCTGCGGCAAACACCAGTCTGGACATCGGAAAATCCGCCCTGCGGGGTACGGCTCATTCTTTCCGCAGAGCCACCCTGGACAGACGCTTCAACAGAGCGCTGGAAAGCGGCAACGTTTACTCCGGCGGAGAATTCGGCAACGGCGGCACCTCATACAGCTACAAGTCAAAAAGCTGGTTCAGACGGCGTGAAGTCGAATATGTGGCCAATGTGGCTCCTGACGGTACCAAAACGGTTACGCGCATTAAGAAAATCAACAACACGACAAGGGAGGTCAACCAGACCAACGACTACTTTAACATCAAGAGTCGGGAAGTCGCGCGCAGAGACGCCTCCGGAAACGTTATGCATGACGCCAAGGGCAACATTATCTATGACCGCAAATCCGAAAGCATAAAAGTCAACGACAGCGAGGTCAACCGCTTGTTCACCGCAGACAATACGCTTAACGAAGAGGTTTACAACAACATCATCAACAGTGCCGGCGGCGATTTGATGAAAACCAAGGTGAAATCAGCATTGGCCAAGCAAATGGTAAAACAGCGCATGCCCAATCTGGACTTTAACATTACCGACCACAGCTTTGAAACTCAGGAGGTTCACGATTTGCCGGACGGCGGCTTGGAAGTCATCGAAACGCACAGCGACGGTTCACAGACCTCCATTCGAATCACCAAAGGCCGGAACAACCGCGTGATGACCGAATTTACCAAAGTCGACCGCAGAGGCCGCGGCAAACGGCTGAGCAGTGACGGCGTCCTCAACCGCAAGTCTACCTTTAACACGAATGACGGCACCAGCCGAGGCAGCATAGACGAAGACACCGTTGCCAACGCTTACAGCCTGACCAGCCGTTATAAGGGATATTTTGACAGGAAACAATATAACAAAATAGACCTGGGCAACGGCCTGTACGACACTGCCGAAGAAGCCGAGGCAATCAACTGGATGCGCGGACATCACGAAAGCGCCAGAGCATCGCTGTTTGAGTTCAGAAAATAATTTACGGACGATTTGTGTCCAAACAAACTGGCCAGAAATGACACTATGACAGTTTAATTTGTACACAAATCGTCTTTTTTTGTACTATTTTCTTGATTAATATTTCTCATAGATTAATATGCAGATAGTTTAATTTGTGTTGAAATTTATGAGGTAATCCAAAATGGAAGAAATTATTTTCCCGAACCAAATCAGAATGTATCGCCGGCTTCGCGGCCGCTCAATGCAGGAACTTGCAGACCATTTGGGCGTCAGCTTATCGGCAATTTCCAAAATTGAAAAAGGTTATCGCCGTGTTGACCAGGAACAGCTGGTACGTGTTGCCGAGTTCTTGGATTGCCCGTTGCAAGAATTGTTCGTTAATGAACAAAATTCCCAGCAGGAAATTGTCCAAGCCTGGAGACGCGAGCAGGAACGCCGCAACAAAATTAACGAAAAAACAGGTCTGAAAACTTTAGGCGCCGGATTGCGCCAAATCCGCAACGAAAAGAATCTGACCCTGATTGAAGTGGCCGAAAGTTCAGATATGACGCTGTCGGTTTATCACCGCATTGAGATGGGACAACGCGAAGTTTCCGACAAAGAATTCAAAAACATTGCCAAAGCACTGGGAATCACTCCCGAAGAGCTGCGCGACGAAATCAAGAGCCTGGACGAGAAAGGTATGCTTGAAGAGATTATTCAGCGGAATGACGCCAAATACAAGCTGTTGTCCAATCCGCGCGGCGCCATTGCCTCTTTCGGCGCATCTTCTCCCGACGGCATGAAAATTTCCGTTTACGGTACGGCCGGCAGAGACGGTGACGTTATCATCAATTTTGAAGAAGAAGTAAAAAAAGTTCAGCGTCCGACGTCGTTATACAACAAGAAAGACGCTTATGCAGTTAATCTGTGCACGCGCCGCCTGGGTACGCTGCTGCCGACGCGCTCGGTTTTGTTCGTTGATCCGCAGGAAGTCGTCAGCGTAGGTGACATTGCCGTGTATATGGCCAAAGAAAACGAGGCCAAGATTATAAGCATTCGTGAAGACGACAACGGCCAGCTCTACGGTATTCGTTGGAATCCGGAAGAAAAAATCGAACTGAGCAATGATGATCTGCCCAACGTTCACAAGGTTGTGTTTATCAGTCTCTAGTTACGGTAAAATCTCGAAAAAACCACCTGTTTCAGGTGGTTTTTTTTGCTTTGTTAACCTGAAATTTACAACATAGAAGCTAAAATCGGTAATATGGATGAATTTTAAATTGGGGGAATCTCCCCTTAAGGATGACAACTGTGGCGGAAACCGAAATCAGGACAATAAAAAGACCACGCAATGGTGAGGAAGATCCCATCATCATTGCGCAGCGTTTTTTAAATATTTTCCGCCAGCTTCACATTTTCAGCGAAGAGAAGAAAGAATCCTTTAACAAAATGCTGTTGGAACAACCGGCAGAAATCCGGGGAGCCTTGAGAAGCCTTCCCGGCGGCGGTTTGCTGCAAGACTACATTGACGACTTGGAAAGCAAAGCAGGCATCGTCAGCGAGCAACCTGCAGCGGCGCCTGTCGAAATGGCTGATGAAGAGGTGGCAAAAGCCAAGATTTTGGCAACGGCTCTTGCCGAAGCGCAACTGCAGGCAACGGCAAAAATGCAGCAGACACAACCCCAACCGGCGGCTGTTCAGCCTCAGGTTCAGGCGGCTCCGGCTCCGACGGCCGCACCGGCGGCGATGATGTCCGCTCCGTCCAAAGTGGAGATGGGAGACAACTTTGCCAAAGAACTGGCGGCAGCATTGTCAACCGCAATTCAGACCAATAATAGCGCTCAGAAAGAAGACATCAAAGAGATGATAAAAACGCTGGGAGAAACTCAGCTGGAAATCGTCAAAGTTCTGCAAAACGAGAATGCCGAAAGAAAAGAAGAAGCCGAAGGGCTGACCAGGATGTTGACGGAATCGCAGGCGCAGATAGCACAACTGTTATCCGAACGCAACAATATCGCGGCAACAAACGAATCCGCACCTGTCGGCCAGACACAGACTCAACCGGCAAACAGCGAAGAAAACATGCAAATTCTCAAGGTTTTGGCAAAATCACAAATAATGATTGCTCAGGCGCTTAACAAACCGCAACAGCCTGCCTCCCCTCAGCCGGCAGAAACCCCGACGGCAGAACAGCCCAAACCGGCGGCAAACGACGACATCAATATGCAGCTGCTCAAGCTGATGGCTGCATCACAGCAACATATTGCAAAAACACTCAGCACGATTGAAGAACGTTCACAGAATTCCGACGGCAGAGAGGTGATTCAGGCTTTGGAAAACTCACAGTTGCAGTTTGCCCGGGCTTTGGAAACCATTACCGAAAACCATAAAAACGACACTTTGGCCATTTCACAGGCAATTACAACCTCGCAGCAGGAACTTGCAAAAATGTTTGTGCAGTACAATACGCAGAACAATATGCAAAACCGCAACGAGACCGCTAACAGCAACAACAACGCGAACAACATCCAGATTAACACGGCGGACTATTCGGCTCAGCTGAATTTGATTGCAGACAAGTTATCTGCGGTTCAAAGCTTTAATACTCAAGCATTTGAAGAGGTAATGGCACAAACCGTAAAAGCCCAGTCCGAGCTATACCGCGACGTGGCCCTTGCGCAGACAAAAGAACTTTCCTCGATAATTTCGCTGGCGTTGAAAGAAAGTCAGCAAATGTCGACCGAAAACATTATCAAGGCACTGAAAGAAATGCCCAAGGCGACAACAGTGGTAGAAAAAGTGGTGACGGTTCCCCAATTTGCCTCCCCGGCTGAGACAACACCGGCCGCAGCCCCCGAATTTGCAGCCAGGGAAGAACTGCCCGTATCGGAAGACGTTTTCGTACCTGCGGCAGAAGAAGCTTTACCTCCCGAAAGCGAAACGGTTTCAGCCGTCGTCGAACAGATGGACATAATCGCTGACGAGGCGCCGAAGAAAAAAAAGAAGAAGAAAAAAAAGAAAAAAGACCGGACGGCAGAAACGGCCGGTAACGAGAACGAACCGACAGACGACACATTTTTCGCCGCTCCGGAAACAGTTGACAACCTTGAGCCATATACCGAAAACAATTCGGCGGCAGACGGATTTGCCGCAGATGCGGCATATGATATCCCGGTTGCCGTGTTACCGGAAGAACCAATCGACGATTATAACGAAAACATTGAGTTTCCGGTTGAGGAAACCGGCGGAGAAACAGACTTTGTTCCGGCAGAAGAAGTCTATGACGTTCCCAACGAGGCCGCTTTTGAAGACGTTGCTCCGGAAGCCTCTTTTTCTGAAGAATCAGATCCTTTCTGGGACAATGCTGCCGGAGAAGACGTTTTAATCGCAGAGGAGCCGGAACAGTCGGCCGCAGAGACTGTGGCGGAGGATGCACCGGCTAAAACGCAAACCGATTTTAGCGGCACTGAATCTTCAGGCTGGTCATGGTTGGACGAGCAAGAAGACGGCGAACCGATTGATTTGGACGCCGTATATGAACCCCTGCCCCGAGAAGAAGTCCAAACCGCCTCCGAAAATGCGGATGAAAGCGACGAAAACTGGGAATGGGAATATGAGGAAATTCCTGAAAACGAGGTTTCTGACGGCAATCAGGACTGGGAATGGGAGTATGAAGAGGTCCCGGCAGAAGAGGATGCCGCAAACGCCCAAGATTGGGAGTGGGAATATGAAGAAGTGCCTGACGAAGATGCTTCCGCGGTACAGATGACGGAAGCAGACAAGATTTTCAACAATGAAAACCTGGCGCCGATTGCAACCAACAGCCCGATAAAAAGCGGAGACCTTTTCTTCCAGAAAGACGTCTACCAAGGACCGGAACCGGCATTAACCGCCATCGGCTTGCCGGACGGAAACCTGAACATTGCGATAAAAGATTCCAGCGCAGCCGACAACAAAGACGACCCGTATCAAAATAGTGATACAAAAGATTAAAATAACAATTTACAAAGCGTCCGGCCTAAACTAAATTAAAAGAAAGCTTGGCGATAAGGAGTTGAAAATGGAACAGAATAATAATTTATTCAGCAACGGTCGTGACAAAGACGGCAGAGGAGACTTGTGGTACGTCGACAATTATGTTCTGCTGAAAGATTATTATGACCGGACGATTTCCCGCATTGCCGCCCGTTGTGTGAGAAGCGGCAACATCGCACTGGAAGAATATCCCTTTTACGGCTATATTCTCGACGTGCTGGAGGAAATCAGCGAAACCGGAGACTATATCGTTGCCCACCAAGAGCTTTATCCTTACGTCGAAAAGAAAATTGCCGGCGGTATCGGAGCTTTGAAAAAAAATCTCAACGAATTCAAAACCGAGCTGAAAAACAATGCTTCTCCGGAGATGATAAAACAAGACAAAGACGAATTAGACCGAATGAAAGAGGCTTTGGGTGCCGTCGACAAATCTACCGATCCGACCGTCGGTGCAGGCATGTCGATGGACGAAGTGGTTGACAAGCTGCTGCATAAGCAGGAAAATCCGGACAACAGACCTCGGAACCAACAACAAAACCGGCCGCAAAACCAAGGGCAGGCCCAACGTCCGCAACAGCAGCAGAGACAACCTAACCAGCAGCGCCCGCAAGGACAAGGGCAACAGCCAAACAGGCCCCAGATGCAACAAGGACAACATCAGCAGCAAAGACCTGCCGCCCCTCACGGCGCAACCCCGGTCCCCGGCTCTTCGTCACCTTTTAATAACGGAACCAAATAGAATTATGACAAGTTTTTTTAAAATAAAATTTTTGTTTTTGGGTCTTGCGGCCTTGAGTTTGAGCGGATGCAGCTGGCCGTGGGGCGGTCCGGACTACCCTGACGACGGAAGATTTTACCAAGAAGAGGGAACCACGCCCTATACAGCGGAAATCAAAGCGCCGCAATATCCGGAAATCCGTACTCCCAAAGGAGCCAGCAGGCTTGACCTGGAAACGCCGTTACGCTGTTTTGTCAACTGGAACACGCAGCAGATGATTTCAACCATTCCTTACAATATTACGGCATTTAATCTGGTGCGCAACGGCAACAACGACCTGTTGCCGCGTTTTGAAGTAACAGGATTTTCGTTTGAAACGATGTCGGCAGAAAAAGCCCTGCGCAAACTCACCAAAGAAGCAGGCATCAAACTGGTGGCAAAAGACGCTCCTTATTCCAGTATTTCTGCCGAAAACCTGCGCGGAGAACTGAGCGAAGTCATTGATATGATTACCGAGGCCGCGGAGATTTACTATACCTACAATGCCAATAACAAAACCCTGCGCATCAGCCGCAAGGCCAATTTCAGCCTGTATGTTCCGCAGTCGCGGCCGATTTTGCTGGCAATTCTGGATGTTCTGCGCGGAGCCGGCATCACAGACTTTACGGCAGACTTTGACGACTATTCCATCACATTTGACGCCGACTATGAATTAAAAAATCAGATACTAAATTTAATCAGCTATTTTGAAGAAAATCCGATTTTGATTGCTTATGACGTAAAAGTCTTTACGATTTATCCATATAACGGGCAAGACGTTGAATGGCAGAATATGATGAATATGTTTGATTTCGGAACGATTAAAAGTGCAAAAACCGGTGTTCTCGGACGTATTCTGACGACTTCCGACGACATTAACATTGGCAGCCTGAAAACCTTTTTGGGAACCCAGGCCAGAATAGAAGCCGTTGCGGAAGGAAAGTTTGTGGTGCCCAACTTATGGTTCTCACGCTTTGACATCGGCAAATGCGCCAATCGGAACTCCATGGAAGCAGACCTTTCCATTCTGGCGAAAGCGTCATTTGAACAAAATGATAAAATCTTTTCCAACATAACGCTGGAAGCCAGGGACGGCGAGATTACCCAATTTGACATTCGCGGAAAACTGGGCGAAAACTTCTTAATCATCGGTATTCCGAACGGTATTTTCGGAGTCAGCAAACCTAAATCGGAAACCGTTGTATTCATTGTTCCCCGGATTATCCGCACCCTGAAAACAACAAAACATTTGCAAAAGCATATATAGTGGTTTTAGAGAGAGATAAAAACTATGGATGATTTGACCAATTCAAACAACCAGACGAGTGATTCGAACAGACTGCGTTTGAAAAAAGTAAAACGCCCGGTTAACCGGACGATGCCGCAGTCTCCGGCAATGCCTTCCGCAACAGGGCAGACGCAGCAAAACGCTCAGGTTCCGTTTAATCGGCCGCAAGGGGAAGCCACCCCAAGCACGGGACAAAATCCGTTTGTACAGCAGCGTCCGCAAATGCCGCAGTCTCCATCGCCGACAATAAGTTCCGAAGGAAACGAAATCAGACCGCAAACGGCTCCGGTGAACAGTTTTCATCAGAGCAGAGCAGCGGCAGCACCCGAACAAAGCGCCTCTGAAGAAATTGACTTTAACATTGACAACTATCTGGATGCAGACGAAAACCTGCCCAGTCTGAACAAAGTGCCGACAGACTACAACGGCGGCAAGAATCCGCAGTTTATTGACGAAGACGACTTGGACGAGGCTCAGGCTTACGGTTCTGATTTGCCCCCTTATCTGACAAAAAAGATTCTCGCCTTGGTCGCGGTGGTTATCTTTTTTATGGGAATCGTCATTTCCCGGCTTATTTTTGCGGAACAAAAAATCGTTCAGGAAGGGTTACGGGGCGTCGTGGCAAATCCCGAAGTGCCGATGGGACGTGCCCGCTGCGGCGTTGCCGAAAAAATGCAAGGCTGCGTCTTATATTTGATGAATCCGCAACGGCAAGATTTGAATGCCCGCGATTTTTATGATTTGGCGTCTCAGCTGACCGGACGGCAGCGTTTTGTAATTGAGACGGGAAATATGCGTTATTCCAATAAAAAAATCCCTCCGGGAGGAATTGCCCAGCTCAATATTCCGCCTTTATAGACAGCGTAGTCGGAGCCAAAAGTCAATTCAGCCGGGACAGCGGCAAAGATTGACGACAACAGTCACAAAAAAAAGCATCGGATTTTACCGATGCTTTTTTTATTAAGTGATTTCGGTTACGGCACGAAGGTTTCCGTCACGGTTAATCTGCACCACTCTTAACTTTTGCCGCATTTCCTCAATCGTTTTCTTGCGATCAATGGTCGGATAAGTATGCAGAATACGGTCGGTAAAAGCCTGATAAGCGGCCTCGGAACTCTCCGCGTGGATGGTGGCCAGGCAGTTGTCGTGACCGGAGCCCATCAGTTCCCAAATGGCACCGGCGTTACCGGTAGAAATCTCACCGCCGATGATGGCATCGGGCGTAAAACGCACAACCAAGTCGATTACCTTAGCGTAGGTCAGCGCATTGGTTTGTTCGGTACGGGAAAGCACAATATGAACCCGGTTGGGATGCGGTACAATCAATTCGCGGGTATCTTCAATTGTCAAAATACGTTTGTTGATATCCAAAATCTTCAGCAAATTGTTCAAAAATGTTGTTTTACCGGTTGAGGTCGCACCGGAAACCAAAATATGATCACCGCGCTTGATGCTCAACAACAGGCGTTCGTAAGGGTCCTCAGGCTCTTTAATATCTTTGAGCGGATTAATCTTGTGCAGTCCGGTTCCCTGAGTCAGGCCATAATCCCCCAGACCGAAAGCGACATCGTCGGCATGAACACGGATTGTCAGGGCAATGCCGCCGGTCAAATCGTCGTTATCGTACATTATGTTACGTCCGCAAATGGCTGAAAAACGATGTTCGCCGGGAATAGTGGCATAGACTACCGGGTTGCCCTGGATAGGGTCAAACGGAAGCTCATAAGTATTTGCTATGATATAAAGCAAATCTGTCAGATATTCTTTGGTGAGCTTTTCGTCTTTATACATAACCCACGGATACGCACGCTTGCCGCGAAGGCGCAGCCATACCTGACCGGAGCGGTTGATGGCAACCTCCTCGATATTATCCTGGTTATACCAGTAAGAAAGGGGGCGCAGGATTGATTCCAAAACGGTAAAACTCATTTAATTCACTCCCTCTAAAACAGTGCCGGAACACCGCTGTTATTTGTACTGCTGCCGGACGAGGTATTCGATGTCGAACTGTTATAGCTCGGCGACGGCGGAGGCGGCGGGGCAATATAATTAGCTGCCCCTGCGGCGGCTCCGGTTGCCGGCTTTTTCTTTTTGGCAGGCAGCAACGGCGTAGCTTTTTGAGCCTCAACACCGGCATCGTCCGCTTCATAAACCACATCACTGTTAACCACCGTGCCAGCCTGTTTACGGATGTCCTCATTTTCTTTTTGTTTCTTTTCGGCGGCAGCCTTACCGTCATCAATGAGAACTTTCGGCTTTTGCAGCATAGCGGATTCATCATTGTCGCGTTCAACCGTACGCAGCCACAAATCGGTATTCGGGAAGACAATAATACGCGTGCCGGCAGGAATATAAGTCATCGGTTTGATGCTGGACTTGTCAGCCAAAATCTCGTCAAAAATCTGATTCATTTCATTCAGGAAGTTTTGACGGGCATCATTGGCAGCCTGCTGACGCGGCGTTTCGGTATCATACTTGCTGTCTTCCTTGGGTGCCATAAAGTATGAGGTCGCACTGGTCAAACTGGTGGTCAACACAGGTAAAGTATACTTCTTAAACAGCTGTTGGTCAACATAGCCTAAAGCACCAGCCCGGCCCTGTGCGTCCGCAGTCAAGCCCTGAAAGACAAAGATAGATCCGTCAGGACGTACCAGGCGCTCCCAAGAAATCTGGACACGGGCAGATTCCGAAGTGGCTTCCGAACTTGCCGTTACAGAACCCAACGTTCCCATCAACCGGCTTCCGGCCGGTATAATGACATTGCGGCCTTCCTCGGCATAGACATTTCGTTCTACAAAAGCGGTAATCGGCGCAGGATTGTTGCTGTCAATTGCACGGGCAATAACCGCAGGAATCGGCTTATCGGCAAAAATCATTTCGCTCAGGTCAACACGCCATGAAGAAATTACCTTAGGAATACCCTGCTCGCTCCAATCCTTTTGCATTCCGTCGAACGCCTCTTTGCGCATTCCGTTGCTGATTTTGCCAACCGTGATGTTTTTACGGCGTTCCTGCATTGCCGCATTCAGAGCGGCACGACGAGACGGATCATAGCGTTCTCCGGGGCCATAACCGCCTCCGGGGCCCAAGTTTCCGGCAGAGCCGGTACCTGTGCCATAAGCGCCTCCGGGACCGAAAGTACCGGGAGGAACAAACATACCGCTGGTATCGGGCTTTTTAATTTCTTCAATACCAACCAGCGTTCCGTCATCATCAATAACCAGTCCGTCAGGCATACGCCGGCCGATGACATTGCCGTCTTCATCGACAACGCTGCCGTCTTCCAAAATTTCGCCCAAATATTCTCCGTCCGGCGTTAAAGCCACACCGAGGGACTTACGGTATCCTTTGCTCTCCAACAAAGCCAATGCCGGATTGTCGGCATCTTCCTTTTGACGCTGCGGAGCCGGCGCCTTTTCATACCAATTGGCACCGATACCGCCGATAATGTTGCCGTTGGCATCGATAACATTGCCCTCTTCATTAACCTGTCCGATAACCTTTCCGTTCAAATCGCGGACAACGCCGTTTTCATCGGCATATCCTATCAGGTTGCCGTTTTTGTCGTATGCTTCTTTCTGATTGAGCTTGGAAGCAACGACATTGCCTTCGTTATCAATCAATTTGCCGTCTTTATCTATGCTGCCTACCTTGGTGCCGGCAGTATCAATCAGATTTCCGTTTTCATCGACACGGCCGATAATATTGCCATCCTTATCAACCAGATTGCCATTTTCATCAAGGTAACCAAGAAAATTGCCATCCTTATCAAAGACCATTTTACGCTGGTCTTTAGCCGTGACCTTGCTGTAGTATTGCAGCGGTCCGGCAGTGGCTATGACTTCATTGTTGCGATTGCGGATTTCACCGGCCTCGGCCAATTTTCCGACAACGTTTGCATTTCGGTCCAAAACGTCACCGTTCATTGCCAGCTCGCCGACGACGAGGTGCGCTTCGTCGCGGATAATATAATCACGATTGCCGCGGCCGATTACATTTCGATTTTTATCCAACAAAAAGCCGCGGTCTATGGTTCCCAAATTCTGATTGGAAAAACTGATTACCTCACCGTTGCGGTTGATAAAGCCTATCGTATCGAACTTATCGTCGTAAACATAGAAATCATATAAGGCGTATCCGGCTTTCTGTCCGTTAATCAAAACATATCCGTCAAAATTAACCTTTCCGATATTTTCAAGTTTGTCATTGACGATGCTTCCGTCTTCAAGAACGCGGCCGATAAACTTGTTATCGAGATTAAAAGCGACTTTGTATTTAAACAAACCGCCCAAAGGCAGTCCGGCATCGGAATTAACGTTTTCATCCGGCTGCTGATAGCCGATAATGATATTGTTTTTATCAACGACTTTACCGTCAAGAATCGTACGTCCGACGATTTCACCATTAAAGTTAATAACGGGAACATACTCAACCGTTTTGCCAATCAAAACCTTATCGGCATTGTGAATACGACCGCGGCGGTCAATGCAGCCAAGGCGTCCGTTTTCAAAATTGCGGGCATAGCCGTCCAAGCCGGTCAAAGCTGTCACATTGCCGCTGAAATCAATCACCGGAGCCGGAACGTTTGCATATCCGATAATGCTGGAGCTGTCGCTCAGAGCCTGACCGTTGGCCAACATTTTACCCAAATATATTCCACGGAAATTCTGGATATCGCCACGCGGCGAAACAACTCCCGACACGGTACAGGCATCGGTAATAACAGAGGCATATCCCTGAAGGTAACCAATGACAATATTGCTGTTGTCAATAACCAGTCCGCGCTCGGCAACACGCCCTATTTTAGATCCGCCAAGGTCATTTACCGCCCCGGTGATATCGGCGTAACCCAAGAAACCGCCGTTCCATCCCAATGCAATCTGCCAGGCATAGGCATTGCCAATCTGAGGCATATATTCAAGCGTGTCCGGTTTTGAAGCCGCAACAGCAGAGCTGTCGGGCAAGACTTTGGCAATAATATTCAAAGACTTGTCCATTATCAGATTTTGTTCACTAAAGCTGCCTAAGTCAGATGCCCGGGAGCCGACGGCATAATAACTGAGTATGTTTTTGCCGACCAGCTGATTGTGATCAGTGATAAAACCGCTGCCGGTCAACTTGCCGACAACGTTGCCGCCGTCGGCCAAAGCAGAGCCGGAGAAATCAGTTTGGGCAATCACGCTGCCGTTAGGGCTATACAAAGCGCCCATCGGCATACCTGCACCGGCAAGCTCGCCTTCAGGATTAAAAACATAGCCGAAAGGAGACACCAAAGACTTGGCATTATTAGAGGTTATCGCACTGTCAATGCCGCTCAACCCCAACAAGGCATTTTCATTGTCAAAAGCAAGGTAATTCTGTAAAACGGCACCGATAATCCGGCCGGACAAATCATAAGCCTGAGCACCGACCATATAGCCGATGGGCGTGCCGTTCAGGGCAATCACGCTGCCGCTGTTCAAAGCATGGCCGCGCAACATACCGCGAAAATCAAAAACCGGGCCGGTTTTTACAATTTGACCGGCAGAGGTACCGTCCGCACCGACAATAACGCCGCGGGCGCCAACCAACCCGGAAAGTTCACGCGCCCGGGCGAGGTTGCCTTCCGGCATAATCCGACCCAGATATTTTCCTTTGAGGTCCGTCGCGGTTGATGCGATGTCCAGACTGTATCCGATGACAACGCCTTCGGGATTGACGACGTTTCCGTCTGCACGCAGACGTCCTACCAGCTTTTCATTTTCGACGACCTCGCCGTTATAAGTTACAAAACCAAGATAAAAACCATTGTTGTCAAAGGCATATCCGGATTTTACGATACGCCCGATTACTTCATTCCGGCTGTTGTAGGCATAACCGTTGGCCTTGATATAGCCAATGGTCTCGGAATCAAAATTTGAAACGGAACCGCCGGGAACAACGCTGCCGATAAATTCTCCGGTTAAAGAAACCACCATTTTTGAAGAAATCAGACGACCGTCCAAAACGTAATCATTGCCGACGCGGCGATAAGCATAGCCGTCCGGCGTAACGATACCGATTTGCTGCCCTTTCAGATTAGCATAAGAACCGTCACCGGTAATACGGCCGACGGTTTTTCCCTCGTCAGAATAAACCAGTCCGGGAAAGATAACGGCACCGATAATGTCAAAGTAGTCATTTACCACCAAACCGTTAGGAAGAACCTTGCCAACAATCTGTCCGGAAGGCAGGCGAACCGAGCCGTCGTTGTTTACCTTCCCCAAAAGTTTGGCATCGTTTCCAATGGCAATGCCCTGAGGAATGACGCCGCCGATAAGTTTGCCGTCAAAATTTATAATCAAGCTGTCAGCGGTCACGTTACCAATTAACTGGTTATCAAAGCCGACAACCTTACCGTCGGGAATGACTTTACCGAGCAAATCACCGTTAAAATCAATTGCAGTGATTTCCTGCGCCCGGGCGAACGAAGCCGACAGGAACAAAAACAAACAAGCCGTAACCAAACTTTTAATTACGGTTTGCATAAAGTTTCTTTGACGGGCCTTCAGTTTCAACTTTTTAATTCCTCCGGTTCTTGGCAACCTCTTGCAAGACATAGCCGGCAACCTTTTTATCCAAATCAACGAACGAGCCGTTGCTCTTGATGTGTCCAATGTTAGCACCGCCAGCGTCAATAACGCTGCCGTCGGGAGCCAAACGCCCGCGGTACTGACCGTCGTTGCCCAGAATAGTGGCGCCGATGCGATAAATATTTCCTATGATATTGTCATTCGCATCGATTGCCAAGCCGCTTGACAGGGTTCTACCCAAGATACTACCATCAAAGCCTCTAATTGTGCCATCAAAATTTACATAACCCACAACTTTATCGGCGTTATCGAGTACAATATCGCCTTCAATGACTTCGCCGATAAGTTTTCCGGCGATGCTGATGACATTGCCGTCCGACAGCACTCTTCCGACAACGATGTTGGAAGAATTAATGACGTTGCCGTTAGGCATAACCGCGCCAATCAGGTTTCCGGCATAATCAATTACAGCGCCGCGGCGAAGCAGGCTGAGGTTCAAATCCGTTGCGCCGCCAGGCAGAATTGCGGTTACCGTGTCTCCTTTGAGATCGATAACATCGCCGAGAGAGTTCAGCAATCCCTTGTAATTGCCCCAGATGTCAATCATAATGTTTTCCGGAATCACCTCTCCGACAACGGTGTTATTTATATCCAGAACCTTGCCGTCGTGAGTTACGCTGCCGGAAAGTTTACCGTCGATGTTGATGACTTTGCCGTTGGAGGTTGCATAGCCGATGTACGAACCATCGTAACCAATGGCCGCTCCCCGACGCAAAACCGCTCCCTGATAATTTCCCTTGCGGTCGATATAGGCCCCTTTGGCTGTCAAATGTCCGAGATTATCGCCATAACGGCTGATAACGGCACCGTCATAATCGGCAACGCCGATAATCTCACCCTGCGTATTGATGACTTCTCCGCGGCGGGACAAAGCGCCGATCTGATTGTTGTAAAAGCTGAGGCCGTCCCCTTTAATCTTGCCCTGAACGACGCCTTTGTCGTTATAGACATTGCCGTCGGGAAACAAAATTCCCAAGGGCTTGCCGGTTCCGTCCAACACGACGGATTTGGAATCGATTGCTACCCCGACGATCTGATTGGCGGCGTTAATCAACAAATTGTTTGCCGTCAGACGCGCCGAAGGTTTTCCGTAAATTTTGACTTCGGCATTGTCATCAACCGGGTTCAGATAATTTCCGTCAAGGTCAAAGCCGTATTTGTCTCCGACAAGATGGCCGATATAAGCCCCCTGATTATTGAAAACATCACCCCAGATACCGACACAGCCGACCGGAAGCTTCGCATCATTCACGATAAGGTTGTTTTCGTTAACCTTGCCAATATACATACCGTCAAAATCAACGGCAGCGCCGGATTTCATTACGGAGCCGACAAGATTGCCCTTCTCGTCCAAAACCGAACCGTCAGGATTTACGCAACCGACATACCGATTGGAACGGTCTTTTACAATACCGTTGTTGTCCGCAGTTCCCAAAAGGCGGCAATTGTTGTCGAAGACCTTTCCGGTTTTGACGATTTCGCCGATAAAGCGGCCCTCGCTGTCGGTTACGACACCTTCGGGATTTATCTTGTAACCGGTATCGTCATTACCTTTTTTTACTTTTCCGTCTTTGTCCAAATATCCGACCTGTTTACAGCCATAGCCGACAACCGTGCCACCGCGAACCATCTTGGCAACTATTTTGTTGCCGTTAGGCTCCTTCACCAGGCCGGTAGACAAGACCCTTCCGACAATTTGCTTGGACTGGTTTTCAATTGAGCCGTCATTTTGAACGGTTCCGAGCAGGCTTCCCTGAGGCGTTATCGGCAGAAACTGCAAAGGAACCAATGAACCTATAATATTACCGTCAAGATCGTAGATGTTGCCGTTTTCATCAACATAACCTATCACATTGCCGTTAAAATCATAAACCTTGCCGTCGGCTCCGACATAACCGATAACCTTGCCGTCTTTGTCCAACGCCAGACTGACAAACTCTCCGGCCTTGCCGATAACATCGCCGTTAAGGTCAACCAGGGTTCCGTCTTCAAGCATTTTACCGATAATATTGCCGTTAAAATCCCTGACATTCCCGTCTTCGTCGATATATCCGATAACATTGCCGTCTTTGTCGTAGGCCAGGCGAACCTTTTTACCGGCGGTGCCGATAGTGCCTTTTTTTATGACATTACCATTTTCATCAACCGTTCCCACGACATTGCCATTGGCATCGACAACCGAACCATCGGGCATAACCACGCCCAAAACGTCGCCGTTTTCATCAACCGCAACACGCCCGGGCTTGGTAACATAGCCGATGACGTTACCGTTGGCATCAACGACTTCGCCGTTTTCGTTAACACGACCGATGACATTGCCGTTCATATCTACCACGGTACCATCCGGCAAAATACGGCCGATAATGTTGCCGTCCTTGTCATATACAAAACCCGTTTCGACAGCTTTGCCTATCGGTTTGCCGTTCAAATCAACCACCGTTCCGTCAGGAAGCATTCGGCCGATAATGTTGCCGTCCTTGTCAACAACGGTTCCGTCAGGATTGACATAGCCGATAAGATTGCCGAATTCGTCATAAACGGCACGTCTGTTTTCAGCAACGCCGATAACGTTGCCGTCTTTGTCCAGTACCATTCCCTTGTCATTCGTGCGGCCGATGAGATTGCCGGCGGCATCGCGGACATAGCCGTCTTCGTCAACGGTACCGATGACTTTGCCGTCCGGTCCGACGGCCGAACGGGTTATCTTAGGTTCGGCAGGAGAAACGCCGGCATCGGTGATTACATTTTCGCAAAGGGTGCAATCTTCCTTGTTTACGGCATTTCCGGTTACGGGAACTTTGGCCGCCTTGGCGTTTTCCTGTCCCAGATTGACCTCATGCCAGGTAATAACAAAATTATTTTGAACGTTTCCGGCAACGACGGGAACCCAGTTCATGGTGATATGGCAGGTTTCTTCGCCGCTCAGGGTTTTGTTGACGCAGCCGTTGTGAAAGGTAAATCCGTCTGCCGGCGGCTCGGCCAATTCCACCGACAAAATTTTGATTGCCGCCTTGCCGTTGGTTCCCAACGTCAAAACGTTTTTGGCATCGGTTCCCAGAATTACCTGTCCCATCAGTACCGGATCCGGAGTTGCCGTCAGCGGAATCTCCCCGTCAATGGTGCCAAATTCAATGTTCTGGGTCAGAGGGCTGGCCTCTTCCATATTAAGAACATCGGCATTGTCGGTAAACACCGGCTCTTCATAGTCATCGACCGAACGATTGCTCTTAATAAGCAGGATAACGCCAAAGATAAAGATAATTAAAGAAGTAATACCAATCGTAAGAATGATACGATTGGTTTTTTTAATATACTTCTCGGAATGTGTTAAATTATCTCTAGCCATTAGTTTCCATTACTGAGTTCTTACCACGCTGCAGAATACGCCGTTACGCCCTAAAATTCCGCAGGTTTTGTCGCCCTCTTCAAGGCTCTTAATCGGCCCGACGCGAAGATGGAACAGTTCTTTTCCCTGACCATCGGCAGGAGCATCGACAGAAAAGAACGGTTCATAGCGGTTCAAATCGGCGCTGTACTTTTTGGAGAGGTCGTCCCACAGATTTTCCAGATTGCTGACATCGCTGTCAGTTCCCAGTTCAATAGAAATATTGGAGTTGCTGACATCCGTAAATCCCGAGCCATAGCCATATTGCCTCAAATAAGGATTGGGCTGCTGGGTTCCGGCTCCGTTGTTACTGATGTGCTGCATTTTTGAATAATCAAAGTTTGCGGCAGCGCCCGGCTGATAACCGACATTTATATTTTGCCCGGCGGCACCGTTGTTATACTGCGGCACAATCACCTGGCTCTGACCAATCTGGACATCATACTGTCCGGGACGGCCCTGAGCCTGTCCGCCGCCGGCTCCATAAGGCATTGCCTGCATTTGAGCCGGGGTTCCGAAACCGGGGATGCCGTTGTTTGCCCCGGCAGGCATAGCACCGCCGGCAGCTCCGGCACCACCGTTTACACCCTCGGGCAACGGAGCGGGAACTTCCCACTTCGGCGGGAGATAGTCGGCAGAATCAATAGCATATTCCAAACCGGATTCATCAGAACGACGCAGCTTAATACAGATAATCCGCTTGCCGTTACGCAAAACCAAATCACCGACCCCTTCAACAATAATCAAACGATTGTCAGGGCCTTTGGTGCGGAAACCGACCGGAACTTCAACGCGTTCGACAATCATACTGACAACCGGACGCTGCATCATATTAAGCGCCTTTTTACCCAAATCAATATAGGTAAAGATGTCATCGCGCCATACGCGTTCCGGCGCAATCACCACATCATCAGGATTGGGAACATAGACTTCCAAGTCAAACCGGAATTTGGACGGGTCAAGAGGAATCTCCCGCAGCCAGTCGCTCTTTTGGAAACGGCGCGTATAAGACGCATCGACAGACTTGCCGCCCGACGTGGTACCGCCGGTATTTTGTCCGCCAACTCCGCCGCCGGAGCGCAACGAACCGAAACCGCTTCCGGTTCCGCCCTGACCGCCGATAACGTCAATGTCAATAATCGAGTTGGTCAGACGCTCGGTATTAACAGCTTCGCTTTTAACATAAAAGACATAACGGTTGCCGGAACGACCAAAAACGATAACGTTGGTGTCAACACCGACGTTCGCCCCCTTGCGCGGATAAAGCAAAAGGCTGTTGGGACCGGAAATCTGACCGTCAAAAGTGGCATTGTCACCAATAAAGATGTCTTCAATCATTTCCCAGCCGGGGAAGTTCACCAAGGTAATCATCCCCTCACGCAGGCGGATAGGCAAAACCAAATCAGGCGACCAATAATATCTGGAATATGCCGGACGGCTTTGGCCTTCGCCGAGGTTTTCCAGCGGGTCAAGCCAAGCGGCCTGGGTCATTCCCAGAGAATTGAAGCCGGCGTAGCCGAGATTCATCGGCGTATAATTTCCCTGAGCCTGTTCGGCACTGGCGTCCATAACCTGCTGATCAACCTGAGCCATAAGTGCAGAGCTAAATCCGGCGACGGCAAGTGCCACCAACGATACAACCTTAAAAATTCGACATGCCATAAAATTCACCTTAAACTTACTCCACCTTATTGAAGGTTAAAGAATACCTCGATACCGTAAAGCCGACCGGATTTTTCAACCTATCTCCATATTTGACGCTTTTTGTGCGATAACCGACACTTAAAGAGGCCGTCCAGTAATTGACTTCGGGACGGTCGGAATCCGGATACATATCCCGGGTTTCGTATTCCACCTGCCAAATGCCGTTCGTCAGTTCGTTAACCGAAAGAATCTTAACTTCACGGGAAAGACCGCGGGCACGAATAACGGCAAGAGCCTTATTGGCGGTATTGGTCAGGAAATCCTGATAAACCTTAGGATCCGACATTTCCTGAATGGGACCGCCGGGCATCCAGCGGGCTTCCATTTCAGGAATTTCACGATCAAACGTACTGCGCAAAAGAACGTACTCGCGAACGAAAACTTCCGTAATGGCCTTCTGGTTACGCAGCCCTTCTTTAATCGGCTGAATATTATAAACCTGCTCGGAACGGTTTTGGAAAGTGAGAAGAAACGGCTCGACGCGATACAACGGCAAAACCTGAAAAATTGCCAAAATCAAAACAATGTTGCAACAAATGCTCAACGCGGTAATAACGGCAAACGCTCGTGCCGTCCACAAATACCTTTTTTCGCCGACATTGGCAACAAACAAATCGCCGGTCCGAGGTTTCACTCCGGGACGACGCATATTTGAGCCAATCAGGCGGCGGGGGTTTTGATTTCCTTCAATTCTGTCTGCCATTTATTGTTACCCCAAATTAAATCGTGGCTACGAACCAATCCGGTAAATCCTTGGGCAAATCAAGCTCCATACAGGCACACGGAGACAATTTCAGCTCGTCGCTGCCTTTACCAATGCCGACCGGCTCCGGTTCATAATAAGAACCAAAGCAGCCCGAAAGCAAAAACAATACCAGGATTAACAATAACTTAGTATGTATTTTCATTAAAGAAAGCCTTTCTTTTTACAATTATACAGCGCTATAGATATTTTGAAAATATACTCTTTTATCTTAAAAGTCTAACAGCTTGATTATACTTATCAACAACTGAGAGACATATCCGGGTTGTCAGGTTCTCCGCGACGAGCGGCAAAGCTAAAAGATTTCGACCTCGGTCTGAGAATAGCGGGTTACGGTAAAACCCAGCGGATTGAGCAGACGGCGGCCCATAAACTGCCGCTCTTTGATGAAATAAGCGGTAACGGAAGCGGTCCAATAGCGAACCCGCAGGGTCGACTCTTTCTGCGCCTGATTTTTGCCTTGTTCGTCATACAAGTCATATGTTTTAAAATCCACTTTCCAAACCGGACTCTTTTTGCCGCCCTGCTTGCCGATGGAAATGATTTCCACCTCGCGGACCAGCGCCTGTTTGAATATATTTTCCCAATTAGCCTGCGTGGAGCGGTTAAATGCGTCAAACACTTCGGGGGAAGACAAAAAGTTGACCATACCGCCGCGGTTCCAACGGGAGCGCATCTCCATGGGATCATTAATGATGGTGTTGCGGGAAATGACATACTGGCGGATAAACGTTTCCATCAGCTTGTCTTTAGACGACATATCCGAAGTTATGGGTTCTTCACGAACAATTTCCTGAGACTCATCCTGACGAATAATCAAAAAGGGTTCAACGGTCACCATCGGAGCCAGCTTGAACAAGGCCAAAGAGGAGCTTATCAGCACCAGCATTGAAATGACGGCCGTCATAATGTAAAAACGGGACAGCCAGAGATAGTAATGAATTTTGAAGCCTTCTTTCTCTTTTTCCATCTGCTCCAAAAATTCCGGGCTGCGGGCATTGGCATCTTCAATAGCAAAAACCTTTGAACCGCCTTCAATTTGATTTGGGTTTACCATCTCTTTTTCATTCATCCGATACTAATAGTTTGCGCAGTAGGGCGTAGCCGAAAGGTCAACCTTGTCAATGGCATTCTTTTTGATGTCCTCCTGATAGGTATTGGTGACCTCTTCGTTTACTTTAGTAGATTTTAAATCTTCGTCAAGATGATTGTTGTCAACAACAACGGCCGTCATCATGGTCAGCTCATCCTTATCTTTCTGCAGGGCGCTGATTATTGATTTATACTTGTTAACGCGTTCTTCAACAACGTCGTTATCGGCTACGTCAACATCATCAATTTTCTCCAGCGCTTCCGCAATCTTGGAATTCTTAATATTATCAAGCTTGTCGCGCACCAGATTATAGTCCTTATCCGTACTGATATCAAAATCATCGGCCGGTTCAAAACCGAAACGGGCCAGAACCTCTTTGAGATTTTCTATCATTTCTTCATAAGACTGGGTATTCTCCTCCAAAGCCTTGCTCTCTTTCTGCTCGTTTTCGACATAGCGGAGAAAATCGCCCAACTGGTTGGTGGAGAACGGTGCCGCTTCAATAGGCGCAAGTTCCTGGTTTTCTTCAGCGCTCAGCTCTTCGTTCGCCTCAATTTTAATTTGTTCGGCTATTATCTTATGATAAGTATCATAAACCTCCTGCTTAAAGAACAGCGTGTTGTTTTCGTCGGCATTCAGTAACGTGCCCAGTTCGCTGTATGCACAATCCACCGACGGAACATCCGAAGCCAGAGAAAATCTTATGTTAATATCGCGCTGCGTATGATGAACGTTCATCGCCTTGGCTTCCAGAGCCGGACATTCGGTCAAAACGGCACCGGAGGAACTGCCGCGGACAAACCCGCCTTTTTCGTTTACGTCAATCACGATATTGGAATTTATTGCCTTACAGGGCATATAACCGCCGCGGAAGAAAGTAACCAAAGTGCAGCCTTTGTTCAGAGCCGGTTCCAGTTGAAACTCGGTTTCCACAAAAGCATGGTCTTTCAGCATCCATTTCCAGATTTCGGGAATTTCCCCGCCATAATCGAGAAAATCGTCATCAGGGAAAGGCTCGCTGTTTTTGCGGCTTTCTTCATAGGGTTTGACATTTTGAAAGTCGATTTCGTCAAAGTGGAAGACTTCCCGCAGAGGCGGAAGGTTGATGGTCATAATTTGTTTGGGCGCTTTCATATCTCGCGCCTTGGCCGGAGCTCCGACAAAGAAGTCGTTTTCTTCGGCAGAAATGTCGGCATTCAAAAGTTTGGCATAGAGATAAAACGTTGCCGCAATATTCATTCCCTTATTGTTGACGGTCAAAGCCATAGCCTTAATATCGTTCATCATATCCGTGTGGATTTTGACCACCTGAGCGTGGTTTTCAGCCTTATACAACCCATCACCCATCAATTGCAGCTGGGTTACGGCCAAGTCTATTCTGGCATCTACCTGAGCATACAGGCTGTCGAGCGCGGTCGATATCGATTTGGTCAGAGAACTCATCAAATCCCCCGCAGACGGCCCGTTGTAGGACATATTCGGAAACTTGTCCTTGGGATATCGGGCGTTAAAAGCAGCCAAGGCTTCGGCAACAATCTTATCGGCCATGGAATTTAATATGCTGTCGGCGTCTTTGCCATATTTGGTGTCGATTTCTTCCTTGGCGGCTAATGCCGAAGCGGTTATGTCTGCAAATTTTTTGGTATATTTGGCATTAACAGCGGCAAATTTGACCTGGTCATCAAGCTTTTGCCTGATAATTTGTTTTTCCAGCTGCTCCAACTGTTTTTTCATCTCATCGATTTTGCCGTTGAGCGTATCGGCCTGTTTTTCCAAATCTTCAATATTTGCTTCTTTTTTGTTTTCTTCTTTATTGACGTTAATGTCATCACGCATATCATCCGGCTTTTCCAGATTACGGGAAGCTTCGGCAATCGCCTCGTTTTTGGCACGGCGTTCTTCCAGAGACGGATCTTCGGCCACGGTTCCGGCGTCAACATCAATTCCCAAATCGGTATTGTAATTGGTGAAAGAATCAAAATGGGTAACCGTTTCGTGCTGGCTGTTTTCCGCGTCATCCTGAGCCTTTTGGCGCAAATCGGAAATCTTGTCGGTCAATTCCTTATATTGCGCGCTGGCGTTGTCCAAACGTGCTTTTAAACTGTCGTACTGACGCTGCAAAGAAGCCTGTGCCGCACTGATTTGCTTTTTAAGCGCTTCCTCCTCGGCCGCTTTTTCGTTTTGAAGCGTCTTCCGCTGCGCCGTCAATTGTTCATCCAGGCGGGCAAACTCTTTCTGTTTCAGCGTTTCGGTGGCATCTTTGCTCTCGCCGCCGGCCTGAGCCACAATCAGAGCCTTTACGTCATTAACGGAAAATTGCTTCAGGTAGGAACGAATATTGGCATATTTGCCGTTTAAGTACTGGTCATAAAAGCTTTTGGTATCGGTCCAAACGGGAAACTCCTTGGTCTGAGTTCCCCATTTTCCGGGTTCCTGCACCAAGAGCTTAGCCCCTTCCGCCCCTATCTGCCACGGAATCAGAGCCACTTCGCGGTTTTCCTTTTCCATCTGTTCTTCTTTGCTGAGAGACGTAACATAGGTCTTCTGGCCGCTGAATTTCTGGTAAACGCCGTCAATATCATCCGGGTTGTCTATGTTTTGGGCATCCATATCAATTACCGGATTGGCAATATCGTCAGACGACGTTGTCGTAACATGTGCGGCTTTGGCGGTTTCAAAGGCATCAATGGTCCAGCCGGAGATACCTCCGCGCAATTCATAGCTGGCAACATCTTTGCCCAAGATACGGCCTGACCAGACAATTTCCGGGTTGGCATAACGCCGGCTGAGATACGTGACAACGGCGTTATCCGATTTTCGCAGCGCCTCCACAGCTCTTTCATGGCGGGCAACGGCTTCCTTATATTCCAAAGCGGCGTTTTTATAGCCATCCAACGAACGGATGGTGTTGTGGGCATCAATGGCGGTATCGACATCCGCACCGATGGGTTCAATCTTGTTCAGCTCGGCTACTTTTTCCTTGGTGCTGTCCGTTCCCAAAGGGTGGAGTTCTTCGCTCTCGGGCGCTTCGGAGAATACGGAATCGCGGCTGACAATTTCCTGCGCGTCGTCTGCGGGAACACCGGCTGCCGCATTTTCAACTGCCGAAAGGGCATCTGCCGCCTGCGAGGAAGCCGATGCCGGCATCATTTGAGCAAAGGCCAGCGGCTCGGAAGACGAAACTTTTGAAGAAAAAGCCAGCTGTACCAACGGGCGCTCATCCAGCAACGACGTTTGGGCGCCTTCTTCAGCCTCGGAAGACTTTTGATCCGCCTCAGTAAAAGGACGGGGCTTGATTTGGTTAATGGCTTGGACGGCCCGCAACTGAGCTTTTAAGGCTACGGCCTTTTGCAGAACCATTATCAAATTGTCCATTGATTCCAAGGCCTGAGCTTCGGCATAAGCAGACTCGCTGTTGGCATCGGCGGCCGGAATGCCGCAGCCGCCTTCCGTCAGACATTGGCGCGCTTCCTCCATCGTAGGAACAACGACTTCGTCCATATAAATCATCAGTTGGCGGGAGGCCGTATAAATTTCGATTATGCTGTCCTCATAAAACTTGTCCCGATAAGCATCGTATTTGTCTTTTTCAAACTTTTCATAGGCCGGGTAGGTAAAAAACAATTTTTGTACAGCATCTTCAATAGAATCAGGGTCATACACATCGGCGCTGATATCGCCGACTTCACAACTGACGATTTCCATTTGTCCGGGATTTTGCGTCCCGTCGGTCAAAGCCTTAAAATCAAAATTAAATACCGAATTAAGCGCCGCACGGGTATTGTTTATGGTATTCTGAGTAGCAGTCTGAAGTTTTTTTGCAGTCAGGACAGTTTCCTGCACGCCCTTGCCTACGGTTGCCGCCTCCTCGGGAAAATCGGGCATCGGCAAAACCGTCGGCCCTTGCAGCAAACGTTTCAAAAAGAAGGCCTGACTGCCGGACGCATAAAAGACAACGCCGACAAAAGCGAGTGCAACCGCACAGATTTTCAACCACTTTTTCATCAGAACATTCCTCCTACAACGGCATTAGGATTATTTGTCAGCACTTCCTTGCCGGATTGGACGACCTCGCCGACCCCTTTAGCCAGCTCGGCACCTTCTTTTACCTTGTCAACCGTGCTTGTTACCTTTTCCTTTGCCTTGGATACTTTAGCCTTTAACGCCGCAAGCTTTTCTTTGTTAATTTCCGCCTGGCTCTTGGTATAATTGCAAAGTTTGAAGTCCGTCAGCTCCCCTTCCGAAGCGTTGGGCGGCAGTTGTGTCGCGGCAACAGACGTTTCCAACGCCAAATCAGCCAAAACAAACTCTACGTATTTTTCCAGAATGTCAATTTGACGAACCAAAATCTCGACGTTAACTCCGGAGCCTTCAGCTTCGCCGGGCATGGTTTCTGAAAGTTCCTTAATCAGATTGACGTCTTCAACCAGGCCGGTCATATTTCCTTTGGCGCGAACCGACTTTTCGTAAATTTCGTAAATCATATTACGGCGTTCTTCAAATCTTTTTTCCCGCAGGTTTTTACGGCTTGAAACCGTATCTTTTACGCCTTTTTTAAGAAATATCTCATTTTTGGTGTTCTGAAGAGACTCAAGCGGATTTTCAACGTTAAAGCTGACTTCGTTTAATTCGGCCAGTTCTTTGGTCAGCTTGGCAATAACTTCCGTCTGCGCCTCCTGCTGTTCCTTCAGCTCATCCAACTGGTCATCCATATCATCATTGATGGCCTTGCTTTTTTGAGAAAATTCGCGTTTGATTTGTTCGATAAGCGTCGTGCTTTCGCTGTTTACGCGTTCGACGGTCTGATTCAACCCTGAGGTATCCGCACCGTTTGCAATATTTTCGGCCAGGTAATTTTCCATCGTGCCCAGATTGCTTTGCAGCGCGGCCAGCTTTTGGTTTGTGGTCTCCTGCAGAAGTTCCTGCTCCTGTTTGGCATTTTCCTGAATTTTGAGCATTTGCTGCTGAATTTTAGCCAGTTTCTTGCTTTCCTGAGCAATTTCCTTGCCAAGCATGGCTGATTTATATTCTTTGCTGTTTTTGGCCGCATCAGCGTATTCTTTGCCCTGGTTATAAATGTCCATGCCTTGTTTATACATATCTTTGGCAAAGTTTACACCGTCTTTGGTGGCCTTAATGCCGTCACCGACAAGTTTACCCATTTTAGAATTAGATACCCACTGCATGGCTTTTTCGCAGCTTGATTTAACTTTTTGAAACCACAGACTGATTTTGGAACCGGTTTTGCCGGCATCGATTTTGGGCAAAAAGGCCTGAGCCGGGGTAACCACGGTTGTCGGCGCAATACCGATGGCAAAAGCGAACAAAGCGAGAATTGCAAATATCTTTTTCATAACTATTCTCCCTCTCCGCCGTCTGTATTAAGCGAGGTGTCTTCCTTGGGCATATTGATAATTACCCGGGTTCCTTCAAGACTGGCAATACTCGCTTCCAACGATACGATATTGTTCAGGCGCTCTGCAATACTGCGCAGACGCGGTTTGATTTCATTGACCAAAACCTTTTGCTTGTCGCTGGTGTCTCCAAGCTCGGCGGCTTTCTCCTTTTTAGTCTGCTCTTTTTCTTTTTCCGCTTTCAAAACTTTGGTTCTGGTGGTCAGGGCTTCGGCATAGAGTTTTGCCGAAAGCTGGCGGAGAATAATGTTTTGAAACTCCTCATCATCCTGAGCGCCGCCGGCATCCTGAGAGTGCGACGTCAGATTTTCGATAATCGGATTGATGTTGGCGCGCACATCATTCACATCTTCAATATACGAAGGAATTTCCACCGCATTGGCTGCCACCGCCAATCCGACAAGAATGGCAGAGACCATAAAGAGAATATTTAACAAACGTTTTGTCATTGTCTACTCCTCAGTCACTCGGCGCCGCGGGTAAAGGTTTTGCGCGTGGCGGTACGTTGGTTCAACGCGGCCCTTTTAGCCTCATCCTTAGCCTTCAGGTTTTTCTGCAGCTCTTCCCAAGTATATGCATTTTCATTAGTCAGGCTGGCTTTTTTAGCATCATCTTTAGCTTTCAGGTTAGCAATCAGTTCTTCGCGGGAGTATTCGAATTCATCCGAATAGCCGGCCAGTTTTGCTTCGTCCAGCGCTTTCAGCTTCTCCTGAAGTTCCTCTTTGCTCATAGCAGCCAGCTTTTCTTGTTTGGCGGCTTCTTCCGGCGTCAGGTCCTCGTCTTCCTTTTCCTCATCGGTATTTTCAGCTGCCGCTGCTTCCTTTTCCGCCTTTTCCTGTGCCTGCGTCAGGATATCTTCGGCGGTCAACGTCGTACTGCCGACAGCGGGCAACGCATTTAACGGAACCGTTACCGGACTGACTGCTGCCGCCGTTGCAAAATCGGCTATTGCCGCAGCCTTTTCGGCATGGGCGTCAAGCGGGGTCATTTCAGCGTCGCTTTCTGCGGAGGCGCTGTCCGGCGTCGTGTAGCTCATGAGGGTTACTTCTTCACCGCTGTAGCCGGCTCCGGATGCGTCATCGCCGTTTACCAGATAAGAAGCGTCGGGATTGTCAACCGAAACGCCCGGTTTTACGGTGACCGGAGCGGAAGCATCCGATGACGAAAAGGGCTGACGGCCGGTTACGCTTGAAATCTTGCTGCCGGCAAGGTCTCCCGCAGAAGAAGCCAAATCTTTGGCGTCGCTGACATATCCCTTGCCTTCTTCAAGCATATTTTTGCCTTCATCGACCATATCCTTGGCATCGTCGAGCATCTGTTTGCCGTCATTATAATAGCCTTTGGCTTCATCCAGCTTTTCTTTTGTACTCTTATAAGCAACGCTGACTTTGTCGCCGAGCTTTTTAAAGGACTCATACTTGTCCGTGATGCTTTCCTTTATCTTAGACAGTTTTTCGGCTCGTTTTTTGGCCTTTTCAGCCTTTTTTGCAAGCTTTTCGGCCTTCTTTTTGGCTTTCAGGGCTTTGTTGAAATCTCCCAGAGCACCGGTTTTTTCCCGGATATAGCCGGAGGCAACGGTCGTCAAGTCTTCCTGCACCGTACCGGCCACATTAACATAGTGGTTAACTTCATCAAGAACGTTTACGACCGGATCGGTCACGGCGGCGTGAACAGGCGTTCCGCTTATCAGCATAAGCAGAGATGAAATCAATGAATATGTCAAAATATTCTTTTTCATCCAAACCTCCTATTGTGTCCCCTCGTCTTCTTCGGGTATGGCCGCAGCATTTTCAGAAAACTCGTACTGATGATAATAAGCCATGGCATTAAGCGCCAGTTGAGAGCTGTATACATCTATGATATCTACGACATTTGATGCCCCCATTGTGGCCAGTTTGCCGTTTTGAGTCTGTTTGATACGCAGGTTTTCCTCGTCATCCTCATCTCCGGCAGAAAAAGCTCCGTCGCTGTAGGCGTCTTCTTTCATCGCCTTTTCCATTTGGTCGGCGACGTCACCGGCCATAGCTTTGCGTTGAATGGCAACATCAATATAATCCCGGTTTAACTCATGGAACGCTTCGGTAAAAAAGCGGTCATATCCTTCGGAAAAAGTCTGGCTTCCCAGTTTCATCCGCAGAATCTGGTTCAGACATTTTTCAATTTTTCCGTCGTCGTGCACATCGTGAGAACTGATGTCGCAGCGCATGGCAAACTTTGACGGGATGATAAATATTCCGTCGGGACCGGTGCCGTTGTCTTTCAGCGGGGCGGCGCCTGCCGTGGCAGCCAGCGCAACCGCCAGCAGCAAAGCAGACAAATTTATTTTAACAAACCTTACCATAGTCCCTCACCCAAAAAATTATTCTTCAGCCTCTTCGTCTTCTTCCGGCGTGGAAAAATCGTAAGCGCTGTAATTGCTGTAAGTGTTCAAGGCCAGACGGCTGCTGTAAATTTTGAGCAAACCGTTAATCGTGGTCGTTACCGCCTTATTCATTTCCACAAGATGCGCATAATGGTCGGCGGTGGTGTCGGCTTCGGAAAAATCAATTACGTCCAGCGTTTTTTCTTCAAAGCCGTCGGCATCGTTTTGCGCTTTATATCCTTCGGCAATCAAAGCCGCCGCATATTCTTTGCGCCCCTGATTATACTGTTTCATAAACTCGGCTTCATTATAGGCACGCGGCTGTTTCAGCTTATCGAAAATCCCGACCAGGCACTCGTCCATAGCCCCTTTTTCCTTAGCCTTTTTGGAACTCAGGCCGCAGGTTTTGTTTATTGTACGGGGAACAAGGTACGACTTATTGACATCCGTACCGTCATCATCAATCTCCAAAGCAAAGGCAAAAGCCAACGGCGTTTCATTTTGCAGAGAAGCAAAACTTTGAACTTCTCCGATTTCCAAAGAAGCCCGGTTGCCGGAACGCGTAAAGTTTCGGCGCTGCGGAGTTCTGGCCTTTAAGTCCCGAGACGTTGTACGACTGCGAATACCCAGGCTGGAGCGTTTTTCTTCATCTTTGGCTTTCAGATTTTTTTCAAGCTCTTCCGTCGTATAAGCATGTTCGTTGGTCAGGCTGGCTTTTTTGGCCTCATCTTTGGCTTTCAGGTTGGCTTCCAGTTCTTCGCGGGTATAAAGGAATTCGTCAGACCAGCTGTCCAGTTTGGCCTTATCGAGGGCTGCCAGTTTTTCGCGCAATTCGTCTTCGCTCATTGAAGACAGTTTTTCTTCTTTCGCTTTGTCTTCTTCGGCTTTTTCATCCAAGAGAGCCTGTTCGTCTTCAGTCAGTTCCTCGCCGCGGGCCTGTTTTTCTTCAATAGCTTTAAGCTCGGCTGCCTCATCGGCATAGTCTTTTTCCAGCAGGGCGCGCTCTTCGTCGCTGATTTGCTCACCATTGGCGAGTTTTTGTTTAATCGCGGCAGCTTTTTCTTTCTGTTCCGCACGTTCAACCTTAGCGGCCTTGGCAACCAGCTGCTGTTCTTCGGCGGTTAGGGTCTGCCCGGCGGCTGCTTTAGCCTGTACTGCCGGAAGGGCTGCTTTTTCTTCAGCGGTCAAGGGTTCAACCGACGCTGCGGCACTTCCGCCGGAAGCGGCGCCGGATGCTGTTCCGGAGGTTCCGCCAAACGCTGCGCGGGAAGTCGCGATAGGCGTGTCGGCATAAACGGGAGCAGAATATCCGCTGGCTGAATCCGTGCTGCCGGCAGCAGAGCTTCCGGTGCTGTAACTGTTTCCTGCGGAAGTCAGTGCTCCGACATTTACGTTACTGCCGCCGCCGATAGAGGGATCGGCAAAAGTCACGCCGGAATTTCCACTACCGGATGACGAAATTCCCGCTTTAGACGCAGCATTGCTGATTTTGCTTTGGGCCAAATCTCCTACCGCGCCGGCCGTTGCCTGAGCTTCGCTCAGCGCCCCCTCAACGCTGGCCTTCATTTCCTGAGCTTCAGCCAGTTTGGCTTCGGCTTCCGCTTTGAGTTTTTGTGCTGCTTCGATGTTTTCATCAAGCATTTTCTTGTATTCGTCGTATTCTTTTTTGTATTCTTCGGCCTGTTTCTTATATTCGTTGAGTTTTTTCAGCTTTTCTTCGGCCTTTTCCTTATTTTTGATAACGTATTCGGAAACGCTTTTTTTGGCGTCGCCGATTGCGGCACTGGTCTTATTTGCAAAGGCCACCGTATCGGTAACCAGTTTGGTTTCCTTGATGTTATTCATCCAGTCTTTGATGGTATTGGCGATACTGGTACCGTCAATAACCGGAATCATCGCTTCGGCCTTCGGAACATAAAGCATTGAGGCACTCATGAGCGCAATCGCAAAAATCTTTGAAAAATCGGACTTTCTCATATCAACCTCCTGCTAGTACCACCTAATTTTATCATAGCAAATTTTTGCCATTAAATAAACGGATTTGAGCCAAATTACGCAATATTTAAATATTTTGTAACAAAGTTTTCTTCACCGTATTCTTTAATCAGCTCCTCAACCAAAAGCACGTTCTTGCGACCGGAATTATACAGCCTCAGGTACGGCCCCAAACCGCTCAAATCCACATCCAAAATTACGGACTCTCCGGTAGCGGGACGGGACAACAAAATGGCATAAGGAAAATCGCGATAGGTTTTGCCGAAAATAAAGTCGGTTTCCGCATTGGTCAGGTTCCAGTTGACATAGTCTTCGGGCATGGCTTGCGGGTTACGGAAAAAGATAACGGTTTGGCACTGACCGCGAATGACTTCGCCGACGCCCAGTTTATCAATGATGTTCGGCTGTTGGAAAGCACAGAGGTATGCCTGGCGTTTTTTACGGCCTTCCTGCAAACCGATGGCAAAATAATCCCGGAACATGGGGTGTTTGAGCATCGGTGCGGTCTCATCAATCATAATCAGAGAGGGAACCCCGGTTTCGCCGGTTTCCGACTGGATACGATGCATGATATAACTGATGACGGCAGGCGCCAGGACTTCGTCTTCAAAGATGTGCGTGAAGTCAAAAGCCATAAAACGTTTAGACTTCAAATCCAAGCTGTCGTTAGTCGCATTAAAAATATTGCCGTACTGGTCGGGATTGACCCATTTGAAAAGCTCCCGACGCATATTTCCGGTCGGAGAAAAACAGCTTTTATACAAATTAGTCATCACCCGCTCTTCGGGACGAAGGTAGTCAAACGCCGTTGTTACGGCACGGGCAATTTCCTTTTCGGAAACAGCGTCGTCCACCAAAGTAATGGCGCGAATCCACCGACGCAGGAAAGCGCGGTTATTCGGCGTATTGGCACAATCAAACGGATTAAGGGAAACGTTTTTCTCGTCACCCTCAAAGCCGACATATGCTCCGCCGATGGCACGGGTGAAAATCTCGGCACCGCGGTGGCGGTCGAAGAAAAATACCTTCAAATCACGGTGGCGCATGGCCTGACCGGCCAGAAAAGTCAGCAAAGTCGTTTTACCCTGACCGGTGGGACCGATGATACAACAGTGAGCCACCGCAGAATCTTCACTGGAAACATGAAACTGAAAACGATAAGCCGATCCCGAAGTCGTACGGAAGATGGAAATGGCTCCCGGCCCCCAGTCTGACTTGCTGAAACCTTCGGAAGGCTTGTCAAAAGAAATGGCCGTGGCAACCACGCGGGACAGATAACGATAGGTCCTCGGCAGGGTTTCATAAGTCGGAAACTGGTTAAAGAACGTCGCCTGCGTGACCCAGCCTTCACGGACCGGGGTTACGCCGTATAAACGGCAGATACGCTGCACTTCACTTTCGCCGAAGTCAATTTCTTCTTTGCTCTCGCCGTGCAAAATGACCGCCATGGCATATTCCGTCAAAGCCTGATGGTTGGTATCGCTGTCTTCAATGGCAGCCAAAACCTCGCTGTACTGGTCGACAACGTCGCTTGAAAAGCTGGTCATGGTGGCCATACGCTGCTGCTGCATCAACAATGCACGGGCGTGCGGTTTGAAAATCGGACGAATGTTGTGCAATAGAGTTAATTCACAATCAATAGAGAGCAATGAGGCAATCATTCCCTCATCCATATAGTCACCGGAAGACCGGATGCCCATAACCACTTCATAAAGTTGTTTGTCGCCGGAAAAGAATTTGATAATGCCGTTTTCACCGGTGAAATGAATATGGTCGGAGGTCAGCAATTCATTTAAATGCGCACCTTCGGCACCGTTGATTTTCGGCATCGGCTTGGATATCGGGCTGCAAATTTTGGAATATACCGAAAGCGGGCTGTCTTTTGCCGGGCTTCCCTCAGATTCATACAACGTCGTGACCCCGTATTCACTCAAAGTGGCAATCAGCGCCTGTGAAGCATAGTTCAAATCCTTGAGGGAATCGGTACGGTCCGCAACCGAGAGCACGATATAGTGCTGATTGCTGTATACACGGTCTAGATTAGAGCGCCAGGTTGAGGCAATATCGGACAACAGTTTGTTTCCGAAATCTCCGGTTTCTTCTTCCAGAGGAATTCGCTCACGCAGCGTAATGACGCGGCAAGTCACCTGCAAGTCAGACATACCGTCAATCCATGATTTGCGCGCTTCCAGCATCGACATTACCTTTTCATCGGTAACAAAAGCCAAATCCACGCCCTCAACCCTGAAAACACGGGCCAGAGATCCGTTATAACAGCGAATGGTAATGCCGTCCGACAACAACTTGTTAAAAGGCAAAAAGTCAGACACCCGCGACTCACGAGGCTGAGGCAGGACATAATAACCAAACTTAGTCGCCCAGAATCCGGCAAATGCCGCCGCCGAAATAAAACCGATTACGGCAACAGCTACTTCTATGCTGGAAAGACCTTGGACAAAGGTGCTGAAAAAATCAAACTCAGGGTGCAAATTTGTTCCCCTTCTCTTTATAAAGGTTATGTGAAGTTTTGGCAGTCTGGCCGTAAGCCTGAATCATAGCCGAAATATGCGGCTCTTTGACACCCACGGCAATACAGATAACATGGCCGATGACCAAAGTGCACATAAAAACCAGCGGGTTAATATTAAATGTTCCTAAAAACATAAACATAATGGGAAACTGTATGCCCATGTTCAGCATGGTGGGTAAAAAAGGCCCCCACAGTATCTTAGGCGGATTTGCCACCGCTTTTAATATTATTTCACGCATATTACAGTCCCATTATGAATTTATGATACCGCGGTGATTTTTTTATGCAAGAAAAACAACCCAATTTATTCAGAGCTGTGTATTTGCATAAAAAAAAGAGGTATCTTTTTTATACAGTATACCTCTTTTTTATGAATAATGCGTTAATTTTTGCGAAAGCTACTCGGCGGCGACATCTCCACCTTGTTGCTCCTGCATCTGACGCATCAGCTGCATTCTTTTGATGCGGGCAGAACGAATACGCTCGAGTTTGGCCTGGTCGCTTTCTTCCAGACGACGCTCCATCTCTTCTGCCGCCTGAATTGCGGCATCACGACTTTGTTCAGCCTCGGCAGCAGCTACTTCTTCTTGTTTCCGCTCCTCAGCTTCTCGCTGCAAAGCTTCCTGTCCGGCGCGAAAAGCCGCAGCCCTGCTTTCCATTTCTGCACGAGCCTGGGCGCTGGCCTCCTCCATTTGGCGCTGTTCAGCCCCTTCGCTGATTTCCTCGGCATGCTCTTCATCCTCTTGTTCAAGACGATTTTCAAGCGAATTATCCGTGGTCAGAGCATAATAGCGTTGTTGAGCCGTGGTACGGAGACGGATTTGTTCATCGATTACCTTTTGCGCATCGACAGCTTCCTGCTGTTTCTGACGGGCAGCATCCGCCGCTTGCTGTGCCGCGGCAATATCGGCAGGATTATTGGTTTGAGCTGCAACAGCCGCCAACCGGGCCGCTTCATTGGAGGCTGCACGCGCCTCTTCGGTTTTGACCTTAGCCGCTTTTTGTGCTTCTTCCACAGCAGCTTCGGCAGCCTGAACTTCTACCGCAGCCGTAGCGGCGACCGTAGGCTCATCACCAGATGTTGTGTCGATTGTACCCAAATCGTTAGCAACCGCAACAGGAGTTCGTACCGCAGCCCTTACCGCTATAGCCTGGCGGGCAGCCAAGGCCTGACGGCGGCGTTCCTGCGCCGGATTTTCAGCAGCAGAAGGTTCGGCGGCGGCCGGAGCGGGTACTGCAGCAGGTTCCGGTTCAGCAGAGCGTGTGACACTTGCTGGTGTTTCCGCAACAGCATTATCCTCTTTTCCGCCGGTTGAAACTGCGGCGGGTGCAGTTGTTTTCGTCTCAACAATCTCAATTTCATTATATACAACGGGTTCCTCAGCAACCGCAGCACTACGCGACACTAACGGATTATTTGAACCGCCGTTGTCCGTCGGCTTGTCCCCACCGGTCAAAGGCTGGTTGGTACCGCCGTTGTTTGTCGGCTTATCCCCGCCGGTCAAAGGCTGATTGGTACCGCCGTTGTCTGTCGGCTTGTCTCCGCCGGTCAAAGGCTGATTGGTGCCACCGTTGTTTGTCGGCTTGTCTCCGCCGGTCAAGGGCTGGTTGGTACCGCCGTTGTCTGTCGGTTTATCACCACCGGTCAAAGGCTGGTTGGTGCCGCCGTTGTTTGTCGGTTTATCACCACCGGTCAAAGGCTGGTTGGTGCCGCCGTTGTTTGTCGGCTTGTCTCCGCCGGTCAGAGGCTGGTTGGTACCACCGTTGTTTGTCGGCTTGTCTCCGCCGGTCAGAGGCTGGTTGGTGCCACCGTTGTTTGTCGGCTTGTCTCCGCCGGTCAAGGGCTGGTTGGTGCCACCGTTATTGTTGTTTGAGTTATTATTGGCAGATGCGGATTTGCTTCTGGACTGCTGCTGTTTTTTCTGGCGCAGCTTGTCGGTAACTCCGGTAACGTCTTCAACCAGTTTTGTGCCTTCGTAAGCCGTGCTGGTCAACCCCTGCAACATCGTATTTGACTCTTTAGACTTTTGCATAATGTTGTCTGTAGTGTCTTTGATATTGGTAAAGACATTTGAATCCGATGCAACTTTACCTTCTACGGCATTACCGTTCTGATCCGTACCGCCGTACAGATGTTCAACCGTACCGTCGGCGCCGGTCGTTTGACCTTTGAGCAGGCGGTCGAGCGCGTTGGTCGCCTCACCTTTGCTGCGCTGCTCGTTCAGTTCGGCCACTTCATCCGTACTCTTGGTGACATCCTGAACATTATTGGAAATCTTGCTGACATTGCTCATAACACCATTGACAACGCCACCGGCCGTACCAACCATATTGTTGACATTGCTGCCGATTTGACCGGCTGCCTTAATGATGCCCGACAAACCGTTGCCCTTGGCATTTTTAACAGCGTCACCAATATTCTGGGCAGCATTTTTAACAGATTCAACGCCGTTTTTAACCTTGTCGACAGTTTCTTTAGCCGTTTTGGCAGTATCAACCGCCTTTTTACCGGCTGCCGTAATATCTTTAATACAGCTGGAGAAATTGCTCCATCCGCTGGCGCCTTCCGTTTTACCGCAGAAACCGCGAACATCTTTTTCCGCCTCCGGACTTGCCACTTCGGCCGGAACCTCGCCGTTAACGCCGGCGGCAGTAGGAGCCGTATAAATTGCGGACGCTTCAACCCATTTATATTCAGTATCGGCAAAACCTTTGTTAAGGTAATCGCCATAAGACAGCTGATTGTTGCTCAACCCTCCTTCGGGGAAGACAAAATATTCTATGAAACGACCCATATTAGCGACCAGGAACAACCCGATTGCAATATTGGAAAACCATTTCCAGCTGATTTTGTTGAAAATAGCCATGAAGGCAAAACCAATCAGGCCAAAACCGGCAAATACGTAGATAATCGGTTTAAGGCTGACTAAAAAGAGCATTGCCCGACGGGTAATCGTATTAAAGATATCTCCGTCTTTGACATCATAGGTTGCGGTACCGCGATAGGTTCCGTCAAAATTACCGTCAGCGTCAACACCGCTGCTGGAAGCCGTACTGAATGCGGCATAAACTTCGCCTTCATGTTCGTCACCGCCGCTGACACCGGCCGACTGGGCAGCGTTTTGCGCCGCGGAAAGCTTGTTTTTGGCAGCTTCAAGCTCACTGGTATAAGTATCGACCAAGCCGCAGTATTTTTCCTGATCAGCTTTAGCGGCCGCGGAAACCGCACCATTTTGCTTGTAATAGTTACATCCGTTCTGGGCGTCTTCTAACTTTTGCTCCAGATCTTTGACCTCGTTTTTGGCATTTTGAACATCTTTTTGCAAATCGGCATTTTTACCGGTCAATGCGTTTTGTTCCGCCCGATAGTCATTATAAGCGGCATCTGCCGCAGCTTTCTTTTCTGCCAACAAGGCATTCAAAGTCGTCGTCGTCAGCGGATTGCCGTCGGCATCCGTAATGGGATTACCGTTGGAATCCTTACAATCGGCCGGCGCTTCCGCACATTTGGCAAGATTGTTGTATTCCTGACGCGCGGCATTATAGGCCGAACGTTTGGCATTGACGGAAACATTGGAGGTCGCAGCCGTTTTGTTCGTTTGATATTCGCTCAAAGCATTATTGTAGGCGGTTGCAGCTTCGCTTTGATCTTTTTGATACTGTTTTTTCAGATCGGCAATTTTCTGCTGCAGTTCCTTTTTCTCTTTTTTGCTGATGCCCTCTTTGGATATCTGAGCATTTAAATCCTGCAAATCAGCCTGATATTGTTTTTCAATCTGATCAAGCTTTTCCTTGGCGGCATCTTTTTCCGCCGCCGCTTTTGAGGCTTTTACCAACGGATCCCGGCTTTCAATCGTCTTCGGCAGCTCAATTGAGCCGGCCATATCAGCCAGATTGGTGGTCGGGGCCGTCAACGCAGGCATATTAACGGGCGGCGTATTGCCGGTTCCGGTATTTCCGCTGCCGGAAGAGTAATAATCGTCCGGTGCATCCCAAATTGCGTAAGAGGGATTTGAATAGAAGGAAGCAAAGGCCAAAGCGCCTGCTACCAGAACTACTTTGCTTATTTTCGTAAGATTAACCATAATAACCTCCTATTCCAAGTTCTTTAGAAAACCTCCCCGAAGGGAAACTTTCTGCGGAGAATATTCTCCGAATTCCGTTCGTCAATCGGTCTGTTTTGCAGACCCGGGAGCTTCCGCTCCGAAAAAACATACCGTCGTCACTTAAGCGTGTCGGTAATCATGCTGCTGGTGAATTCCGTGCAGCCCGTAATAGCGTTAATCAGCTCTCCGGTCGTTGCAATAACAACCAGGGCAATGATAATAGCTCCCAGCCATTTCCAGTTTAGGTTTCCGAAAAATCCGCCGACGGCAACGCCGATTATACCGAAACCGGCAACGACATAAATCAAATCGCGCAACCCTTTGAAGATTTTGTTACCGGTATTGATAAGACCGGAAAACAGCCCCAAATCCTTGGAACAGCCGGTTACCGCACCGCTACTGGCCTTGCTGTTGGTATTGGTAACTTTTGTGGGCGTGGTATTGTCTGTTCTTACAGTGTTGTCATAGGTTTGGGCAACGTTTTTATCAACGGTTTTGGTTACTGTTCCGTCTTCTTTTGTTTCCGTTTTTATGGGGTCAACACAATCCGTATACTTACCCGCTGCCGGATGATATTTACAACACTTGCCCGAATAGAGCACTTTGCCGTCGTTACAGACCATACCAGAATCTGCATATGCACTGTTCGGCGCGAAGGCGCATACAAAGGCTACCAGCAATAAAATCTGACATATTTTAGAAACCTTAACCATAGCACCCTCCTTAGTTCTGTTCTCCCGCGGGAGATTTCCGTTCGTTCAGTCTGGTGAACTTGGGTGTTTAGTCCGGAGCAATTCAGACCAAACAGCTAAATTCACTTTTTTATAAAAAGGGGCCGAGGCAATAATTGCTTGGCAATTGTTCCGTTAGACCCCTGATACGCAAGTCCTTTTATTGTTCCGAAGGACGGCGGCAAGCCGCCGCCCCGGAACATAAAGAAGGAGAATATTAGTTTGTAGCGTTGTCGAATGAGTCTTGGAAACCAGACATATTCTCACCGGTAGCGTAGTTAACGATAGAACCGGCAGCTGCCAGAATAGCAAGACCTACAGCCAAACCTGCAAACCATTTCCAGTTTACTTTACCAAAGATCGCGCCGAAAGCGACACCGACCAAACCGAAACCACCGACAACGAAAATAATCGTTTTAACAGCGGTAAAGACGTTCAATGCCTTTTCTTGAGAGGTCTGCATTACAGAACTCTGAGCCGAAGCATCACCGGCAAATGTCAACAGTGAAAAGACAGCTACCAGGCAGAATGTCCAAATATTATTTTTAAGAAATTGCATAATCGTTCTCCTTCAAATAGATTGCAAAAACTCTTTATACTCTTTTAGAATAACCAATTTTTAAAATGATTACCAGCAAAAATGCTTATACCGAAAAATCGTTAACATATTGTTTACACTTCATATTTTTTGCTGTAACAAAAAATTCACAGTCGTTAAGCAGTAGTAAACGACTGTTTTTTATAAATTAATAGCCGTTACGAAAGCGGCAAAAAACGTTTTTCATTATCCGGCAACACAAACACAAACGGCATTATGATACCGTAAATACCGGCAAAAATTTAATTTAAAAGAATCCACAGGTTTAGAGCTAATTTTTATGGACTCTTGCCAAGAGTCGCATTTTGATTTATCAAGGCTTTAGAGGGGTTTAATTTATGCAAAAAACAGGTTTAAAAACTTTTGTTTACAGCTTTGCGTTATCTTTGTTTGCCATTTTTACAGCAAACGGGATTTATTGGCATACCCGCCCCTCGGCATCTCAGGAAGTAAAAATTCCCAGCAAAAACATTATGCTGTTCTTACGCGGCAACCGGGACACCCCCTCTACACGCCCGGCACCGGTCAAAAAGATTGCATTAACGGTTTTACCCGAACCCAGGCAGCAGGAAACCCCTCCCGCACCGTCTTCTTTGCAGGTCGTTTACCAACCTGAGGCGGAAGTTATTATGGCTGACAACGACATAATCGATTTTCCGCTCGAAATTGACCACAACATACCGGACAACGCAATCCGCGAAACGGAAGTGAGAACGAAACTGGTTCAGAACTTTGACGAGGTTATTCATAATCCGCCGCCCAGAGCCGCAGAAAAAATTATTCCCCGGCACAGTGCCGATAAATCAGAAAAAGCTTATCAAGCGGCTCCTATTGAAAGCGCACCGCAAGAAAGTCCCGTCTTAACGGCAGAACTGGCCGTTCCGGCCGTATTGACAGCCGAAGATGACAAAACGGGGGACACGCTCCGGATGGCCGCCGCCGAAAGTCCTGAGCCGGAAGCCATATTTCCGTTGGAAAAGACCGTTGATCCACTGGCCAAAAACGCCGGCGCCAAAGTTTTGCGCAACGCCGAAGCAAACCGTGTCGCTTTGGCGGGAAGCAGCGTTCCCATCAAAAGCATGACCAGCGAGAAATCCGCACAACACCAGGAACCCATTGCCAACAAAAGCAAGTCGTGGGAACAGATGCCGCGGCGCGATGCTCTGGCAGACAACGGTGAAGACAGCCCCTGGGTCGTTGCCAAGGGTGCCGTTGCTCCGCACAACGCCATGGTAGCCAAAGAAAAGTATTATCAAAAAGACGAGGCCGCAATACAAAAAGCGCTAAACCGCGAACCTCTGGACACAACGAACGCGGATTTGCAGCTTGCTTCCGGGACCGTACAAAATCTTCTCATTCCCATTCCCGAGGAAATCCTGAATGACGAAAACCTGACCCCGCAACTGGTATCGTCAGACAAACCGGATGACATAAAAAAAGAGATTGAAGTCGAGCGAAAGCTCAAAGAAGAAGTGCGCCCGGAGAAACCGCTGATTGTGAAAAAAGAAGAAAAAAGCGAACCACAGCCGATTGAGCCGGTGAAGCACCAAACGCCCCAAGAGCAAAAAAAAGGCAACATCCTCAGCTCGCTCAGCTCCATCTTCAGTTCAAGCTCCAACGTCAAGGAAAGCAAGCAGAACACCGATGACGACGACTTCATCAGCAGCATCAAGAAAAAATTTAAGGGCAGCCGCAGCCGCGGAAAAATCATGCCCACGGAAATGAGGCTGTCATTCCAGCCTAACCGTGCGGAGATTTCAGGACAAACCCTGCGCTGGATTCAGGCTTTTGCAGGCAAAGCCGCCGATGACCCGGCTATGTCCATAGAGATACGAATTGACGGAACCAGCGGAATGGAACTGCAGCAAAAAAGACTGAACTTGTTACATAATATTTTAACGAATAAAGGAGTAGAATACAGCAAAATCAACACGGTATTCACAAATCGCGAACCAAACTCCTTTATCATAAGAACAATTACGAGAAACAACATTAATACGGAAACGACGAAAGGAAGAATGAATAAGCCAAGAGAAAGCTATTATTTACAATGGTAATAAGTTTCGCCTCGCGCTTGATTATTTATTTTTCAGTATGTATGATAGGAAAAAAATATGACAAAATCTAATTCAGGGATTGCAATAATGGACAAGAAAATCTTGCAAAAAGCCGTTATTTTATCTGCTTTTTTCCTGACCGGCTGCTCTTGTTTTCAGGACTGGGGAGCTGATCAGACTTATGTGGATACGGCGTATGAAACAGAAACCGTTACCGTAGAGACGAAAAATCCGGCCGTCGTCCCGACACCGGCTGCTCCGGTTATCGTACCGCCTTCTGCTTCGCAATTGCCTGCCGACAACAACGATTTTGTAAACTATACCGAAACCAATGCCAATTATCGGGAATTCGGCGAAAGAACGCCGCGTGACCAAAGGATTGTCAGTGCAGGAGCCGGCAGCAACATGTCTGCGTCCATCCCGCCGACAATTGAAGAAGAAGTTTCCGACTACGAAGATGAAATCAACGAAGCAATGAACGACGACGGCGACAACAGCAGCAGCTCTGACAGCAATACCGCCAGCGAAGATCCCGTTGAAGACTGGCTGGCAGAAGAAGGCAATACCCTGAAAGGCCTGTTAACCGACTGGAGCGAGCGTTCCGGCTGGAGATTAATCTGGAATACGAACCGCAACTATACCCTTGCCGCCGGCGCAATGTTCAGAGGACGCTTTGCAGACGTCAGTTCTGCCTTAATCCGTTCTTTTGCCCGAGCCCGCCCGGCCCCGGTAGCTACATTTTATAAAGGAAACCGCGTCTTGGTTGTAGAGACACTGGAGGATGAGAATGCATATGACTAAATTAAAAAAACTGGGCGCCGGACTGCTGGTTATCGCTTTTGCCGCCTCCTGCTCCATTGCAACCAGTATGGACGCAACGATTGACCGTGAGATTGAAGCGGCAACAAAGCTAAAGGAAGATTCCAAAATTCCTACGGCACCGTCGAATGAAGACCTGATTAAAGTTAAAGACGAAATCTGGCTCGGCGACACCAGTGAGGTCGAATACGAAGGCGACCCGCTGCCGTCTTATTTAGAGACCAAGAACGGCATTACCTTAGTCAGCAACCGTCCGATTACTTTGTTTGAAATCGGCGATATGATTAACAAAACGACGTCTCTGGGCGTTCGTTATGCTCCGCAAATCCAAAAGGATGTCAACACGGCGGCAAAAAGCAACAAGCCGTCTTTGGACAAGATTAATGCCGACTGGGCGGAACCGGACAAAATGCTGGTTTCGTATGAAGGCCCTTTAAGCGGTTTTCTGGATGAAGTCTGCTCTCGTTTCGGATTGTGGTGGAAATATGAAAAGAAGGAAATACACTTCTATAAATTTGTTACCAAAACGTTTATCGTATACAGCCTGCCGACAAAGCCCAATATGTCCGTCAACGTCGGCGGCAGCGCTTCGGGAAGCGGCGGCAGCGCATCAATTTCATTATCGAACTCCGCTCAGGTAGAACTGTGGAGCACTTTTGAAAAAAGCATTACCGCAATGATTACCGAAGGCGCCAAACTGACGATGTCCCCGTCTGACGGAACCATTACGTTAACGGCAACACCCAGCGACATCAAGAAAGTGGCACGCTATATCAACGAACAGAATATGCGGTTGTCCCGTCAGGTTGCCATCAGCGTTAAGGTTCTGCAGGTTCAGATTGCCGACAACGACACTTACGGCCTGGATTTGAAAGCAACATTCAAAGACGGCGTAAACAATGTGGTCGTAGCGGGCTCTACCAGCGTGAGCACTGCCGAAAATGCGGCAAATATGGTTTCCTGGGGTATCTTAAAAGGCAACTGGACGGCAGATGCCGCGGTCAGAGCCTTGTCTACCCAGAACAACACCAGCCTGGTCACCAGCGGTACGGTTACGACGCTTAACAACAAACCGGCACCAATTCAGGTTACCCAAAAGCAAAACTACATTGCGGAAATGACCAAAACCAACAGCGGTACCGACGGCAACAACTATGACATCTCGGTAACGACCGAAGAAATCGAAACCGGATTTACCCTGGACGTATTGCCGCGAATTTTGGAACACGGCAGAATGCTGTTGATGTTCAATATGACTTTGTCCGATCTGTTGTCTTTGGAAAAAGTTGAATTCGGTAACGCCGACGACAACCAATACATTCAAAACCCGAAGGTCGAATCACGTGCATTTACACAGGAAGTGGCGATGACTTCCGGTGAATCCCTGATTTTGACGGGCTTTGAAAAAGTCAGCAATTCCACGACTAAAGAAGGTACGGGTTCTGCCACCAATTCTCTGCTCGGCGGTTCGGCAACAGCTACCAAAGACCGCAGCGTTTTGGTTATTATCCTGACACCGGTTATTCTTGACACGCCTCTGGTTCCGGAATCAAGAATGTCGATGAATTAGGCTTATTAAAGGAGAAAACAGGTGCTAGAAGACGCCAACTTAGCAGATGACGATTACGACGGGAGGAATGTTCAACGCTCCTGGGGAACGTCGATTACCGTGGGCGGAACGACGTATGCTACGAGTTTGTTCTGGCAACCGCTGCAAAACGTCACCGATCCGTTTCAGGAAGTTGAGGATGCATCGGAAGGCGTCTTAGAAGGAGCAGACTTATTCTGTATCAAAGGCGGCAAAGCACCGCAATTCGGTATTTGCGTATCGCATGAAGGCTACAAGGGAGGAGAAGCGGTTGCCGCGGTTTCCCTGGCGACGGCAATGTCGAATATTTCTTCTTACGTGGCCGTGTTCAAAACGCCTCAAGGCTGGTGGTATACCTGTATCAGAAACGACATCATCCTTTCTGACGGCGATATGCTGTTTCTCAGTGAGGAAGAGGCCAAAAACCAGTTTATGTCAATGCTGGCGGTTCCCGACTGGGGCAAAAAAATTGCTCCAGCCGAATGGGGACTGGAGGAAACCGAAGAAGTCAGCGTTGAAGAAATTTTAGCCCGCGGTGCCAAAGCCAAGCTGCAAAAGATTAAAGGGCTGCGCGGCGCTAAGCTGATGATTGTTATTGCAGTCTCGGCCATTGTCGGTATATGGCTTATTTCCAGCCTGATTAACCACCTGTTTTTAACGCCGACGGTTCGACCAGTCGTTGTTCCGGTCAAGCCCAAGGCGGTACAGCAAGTTCAGCAACCTCCCGAGGTTAAACCGTGGGAGAAACTTGATGACCCGGAAATGGTTCTGAATTCCTGCTATGATAAAATTATCGACTTGGTCAAAATTATGCCTCCGGGCTGGGTTATCGGTGGTGTCACCTGCAATTCCGGCAGTGTATCAACCTCTTGGCGGCGGGATTTGGGACGTTTGGCCATTGCCCGCAAAGCTATGGAAGAGTCCGGTTTGTCTTTCAGCGGTCTTAGTTTTTCCAGTGACGGCAATTCGTTGACAGCGTCACTGGCATTGCCGAAAATCAATCAAATTAACTCGCCTCCGGCTAAAAACGCCGTTGATTTGGTAAATGAACTTAACGATACGTTCCAAGCGATAGGCCACCCTATATCTTTAGGGTCGGCAACCTATACTTCTCCGCAGGGAACAGTATACAGAATGGTTACGTTTAAGTTAAAAACAACGTATGATCCGCGCACCTGGATAAAAATGTTAACAAAATATTCAGGAGTTACGGTTAAAAATTTAAATTATTCTCCAAGCGCGAAGGTTTGGGATTTTGAGGGGACAATCTATGTTTTATAAAATAAGAAATATTTTATGTCTGACAGTGCTGGCTTTGTTATTGGTTCACACAAACATAACAAAACTTTATGCGCAAGGCGTAGTGACGCTGGCAGATAATGCCGAAAACGAAGATCCGGCATTAAACCAGGATATTCCCGACGAAATTGCCCTGTTTGACGACAGCATCGAGAGCGAAGTTCCGAGCGAAGTGCCTGCCGAGGCAGGCAATGCCGCTCCCAGCACGCCCGACAGCGTTAAGGCACCGGAAGAAAAACAAACTCCGACAGAAAAAGTCGTAGAGGAAGACATTTCCGTTGAAGACATTATCGCGGCAGCTCCGGCAGAACAAACCAGCACCCCTCTGGTTTCGGCCGATGTATTGAATCAACCCGGAAGTCTCGGAATCCTGGGCCAAAGAAGCAGCGCGCCGAAAAACATTACGGAAATAGACGACCGCGTTTTTTCTCAGATGTCGGAACTGGAAAAACAGACGGCTTTGTTAAACCTGGAACTGCGCAGAGAAAAGGTTAAAAATGAAATAGAAGCGATTAAAAACCAGCGTAAAGAAGCTTTAGAAAAGGAAAAAGAAAAAGAAGAAGCCAAACGCAAAGCCAGAATCGAATGGGAAAAGGCTCAGGAACAGAAGGTTGTACAAGAACAGCAGAAACTGAGAGAGCTGGATATTGCCTTTGAAAAGCTGCGTCAGGAAAAGCTGCTGAATTCTTACAAAAACAAGATGTTGGAAATTAATCAGCAGTGGATTAAGAAAAACGCGGCACTGTATGAGCAAATGGACAAGATTAAAAAGGAAAAACAAGAAGTTATAGATGATGCAAAATTAAAGTTTGCAAGCATCAAAAATTCCGTGGCAAACGCCTCCAACCAAGTTAAAGCAGCAAAAGAAGTATTGCTGCGTCAGGTTGCCGATTTGCAAACGCAAATATCAATCTTAAAGGCCCGCATTGAAGCTCAGGAAAGAGAAATGGAAAAACAGAATCCGTTTGCCGAGGGAGGGGCCGAAGGTGCTGCCGGAGTTGCACAGGCAGGCGTTGCCGCACCGGAAGTCGTCACACCGGAACTGAAGCTCAATGATATGTATGCCGTAATGGAAATTCGCGGTCAGGGCGGCGAACTGATTGCCAAACTGATTAATCAAGACGGCTCTCCGTTCTACGTCAAAAAAGGCACAACCCTGCAAAGCGGACACGTGATTGACGAAATTACCACGACTTACGTCCGTGCGGAAAAAGCAGGCGCCAAAGACTATCTTTACTTTGCGGCCGGAGGCATTCTGCCCTTGGAACCTCAAAAATCCGAACTGGAAGCCAACTTAAAGGATGAATTAAAGAAAAAAGCTGACGGAAAGAAGGATGAAACTCCCAAACGGGACTTCATTGCCAGTGAAGAAGTTCCGGGAATGGGGCGTGATATGATTGTCAGGTAGGTAAATGGCTGAAGAAAACAATTCAGAAGAAGAGGTCAAAGAAGCGACACCTGATACAGGTGCCGCTTCAAGCGGATCTGGCGGTGTTCAATTAAGCAGACGGGAAACCGAACAGCGCGCATCCATCACGGACCTGTATTTTTCCAACGGTAACAAGCTGCTGACGCTGCCGGGATCTTCGCTTGTGGTCAACGACGATACCAGGCGTCTGCTGGCTTTGTTTTCCGACGGGCGTTTTTTGGTGGTTGAAACCCACAAATTTGACGGCCGCGTTCTCAGTTTTGAAGTTTTGGCCAGAAAAAAACGGCTGAACATTTCCAAACCGACCTATGTTTCACAAAACGAGCTGAATGCCGTTTACAGCATTGCAGAACGCAGTGCCGCAGCCGCGGAAATTGAAGAAGACAGCGACCTAGACCAATTGCAAATGCAAAAGGACTTTGTCGCCGTGGTTGAACGTGCTGCCTCCAAGAAAGTGTCGGACGTACACGTCGTGGTGGCGGACAGCACGCAGATTATGTTTCGTACCAACGGTATGATGCAGACCGAAATGGAGTACAACAAGGAATGGGGCGAGCTGTTCGTCCGCGCAGCTTTTGCTTCGGCGGACATCTCGGACTCCAACTATGCTCAAAACGAATTTCAGGGTGCACAAAAACTGGGTTCGACGCCGTTGCGCGGTTCCAAGGGAAAACTGATGCTGCCGCACAATGTGCTGGCTATTCGACTGCAATTTAATCCGATTGCCTTCGGTTCTCAATATCTGGTTATGCGTCTTTTGTATGCCGACGACAACCCGGACGGCAGCGGAGACTTGCAAGCCCTCGGTTTTGGAGAGTATGAAGAAAACCTGTTTTACCGTTTGCGGGCGGTTCCCGTCGGCGTGAGCGTTATTGCCGGCCCTACGGGTTCGGGAAAATCAACGACCCTGCAAAGAAACATGATTAAGCTGCTGCAGGAAAAGAATTATGAAATTAACCTGATTACGGTGGAAGACCCTCCCGAATATCCTATTCCGGGGGCAAGGCAAATGCCGGTGACCAATGCCAATACGGAAGAAGAAAAAGACGAACAGTTTACCAAAGCCCTGTCGGCGGCACTGCGTTCCGACCCGGACGTTATGATGGTGGGCGAAATTCGTACTCTTTCCGCGGCTCAGCTTACATTTAAGGGGGCCTTGTCCGGCCACGGCATGTGGACAACCCTGCACGCCAACTCGGCACCGGCAATTCTGACCCGTTTCCGGGATATGGGCGTCGAAACGTTTAAACTGCTGGATCCGGAACTGATAAAAGGCCTTATATCACAACGTCTGTTCCGAAAACTCTGCCCGCATTGCCGCAAATCGGTAAAAGAGATGCTGGATGAGCCGCAGGTAAAACGTTTGAAAACAGCGTTGGGCGATTTCGGCGTTGAAAACACTTTCGTACGAGGTCCGGGCTGCAAATATTGCAACAACAGCGGAATTAAAGGGCGAATGAGCGTTCCGGAAATCGTGTTGCCTGACGCAATGTTTCTGGAACTGATGATTAAAGGCGAAACCAGAAAAGCCATTGACTACTGGACCAGCGATTTGGGCGGCAGAACACTGAAAGACGCCGCAATCGAGAGAATGTTAAAAGGTTACATTGATCTTGACGAAGTTGAACGTTGGTGCGGTTTGCTTGACCAACGTCCGGTTTATTAAGGAAATAAAAAATGGTTGAAGAGAATCAAAGACATAATCCGTCGTTTCACAATGCGGTACGCAAATTAAACAAGGTTGAGGAATATTATGCAAAAATGATTTTGCAGTTTTCCAACAAAACCCGTTTAAAACTGTATCGCAAAATTGCCTCTTTGATGAAAAACCGCTTTTCATTGATGGATGCTCTGGACATGCTGCATGACGGGGCCAGCAACGGCGGCAAAAATCCGAGCGAACCGCTGGCTATCGCTATCGCCTCCTGGGGGCGTTCGTTAAATAACGGTATGACTTTTTCCGATGCGCTAAAAGGCTGGGCTCCCGACCGCGAACGTCTGATGCTCTCGGTCGGCGACGTTTCCGACCTGGAAAGCGCTTTGCTGAACCTGATTAAGGTTACCGAAGGGTCCACCAAGATGATTCGTCCGATTGTGGGCGCAATTACCTATCCGGCCTTTTTGACAATGATGTCAGTTTTGATTATTTATGCAATCGGCGTCTACATGGTGCCACCGATGATTGATGCGGCGCCGACCGTCGTTTGGCGTGGTATGGCCCGAGACCTGGTTGACTTGTCGGCATGGATTAAGGACAATTGGCTGATTGCTTTTGCCAGTCTGCCGGTAACCATGGCGGTCATCTATTTCACCATCGGCATTTGGACCGGCAAGGTCAGGGCTTTTTTTGACAATATTCCGCCTTGGTCATTATATAAGGTTTTTACCGGCATCAGCTGGCTTTTGGCTTTGTCGGCTCTGGTCAAAGGCGGTACGCCGGTTTCAACGGCGCTGAGAGCGCTGCGGCGCGATGCCAGCCGCTACCTGAAAGAACGAATCGATAAAACCCTGGTTTATGTCAACAACGGTGACAACCTTGGTCAGGCATTGGCCAAAACCGGACTTGATTTTCCTGACAGGGAAATTATCGGCGATTTGAAAATTTATTCAGAATTGGATAACTTTGAAGAAGCTCTGGACAAGCTGGCCAACGACTGGCTGGAAGAATCTGTCTATATGATTGAAGAAAAAGCCGGTGTTTTGAATATGGCAGCCTTGCTTTCTATCGGCGGCGTCATTGCCTGGGCGGTTATGGGAACGTTTGAAATGCAAGATCAAATTACCAGCAGCATGGGAGGCTAATATGCAGATAAAATTATGGATTCAGCAGCAAAAGCTCAAATTGCAGACCTTAAAACGCCGGCAGCTGGTCATCGGCAGCATGGTCGGGGCATTGCTGATTGTCTGGGGCATAAGCGTTTTATTTTTCAGCGAAAAATATATCGGAACCGACAAAGCGGCGGCGGAAGTTCAGCAGCTGGCGGAAAACATCCGGCGCTTTTATCAGAACCGGCCGGACTTTTGGGGATTAAACACTCAGGCGGTTTTAGACAAGCAGATTGCGCCGCGGGCGATGAGCAAAAGCGGGCGGCTAATGAACTTTTTCGGCAAAGACGTTGTCGTCGGCAGCGGAATCGAGGGAATGATGCTGATGCCGGGGTCGCGCAACTTTGACATTGTTTATAAGAACTTAAACAAACAGGAATGCGTTGAAACGGCATCATTCCGTTTTGAAGAAAAGTTTTGGCTCGGTGTAGAGAGCGTTACGGTTACCAACGCAGACCATACCGCCGTTTTCAGCTGGGACGATAAGGAAAACATCCTGCCGGCAAAAACGGAAAAAGTCAAAAAAATCTGCCAAAAAGAAGGCAATGCCGTGTTGTGGCATTTCCAGTAAGGATATTGATTCACTATGACTTTAGTTATAATCTATAACCAAATTCAGAAAATTTATGACTAAGGTTAAGATTGTTCATAATTTGTTAATTTGTTATAGTTAAACTAACAGCAACAGAGAAATTGAGGAGAACTGAAATGAAAAATTTATACAAAAATGAGCAGTCAGGCCGTTCAATGGTTGAAATGCTCGGCGTGCTGGCCATTATCGGCGTACTGTCCATCGGCGGTATCGCAGGTTATTCCAAAGCTATGGCCAAATTCCGTGTTAACAAAACCCTGGATCAGATTTCTATGCTGGTAATGAACATCCGTTCGTTGTATTCGGCTAACATCAATTATAAAGGTCTGACCGATAAAATCGCCATTCAGATGGGTATCATTCCGAGAGACATGTTGCCGTCCGGTACCAATGAATCCACGGCATCGTCAATTATTAACGCTTATCAGGGTGAAGTTCGTATTGGTTCTTCCAATATTGGCGGAACAGACCGTTCATTCTTCATTGTTTATTCCGGATTGACCCGTGATGCTTGTGTGGCAATCGCAACCGCCGACTGGGGTTCACAAGCTGGTTCCGGTTTGCAGAGCATTCAAATTAAAGCAGCAACTGCTGGAACAAACAAGGCTGCTTCTCTTACAACCGCCTCAGGAATCCCCTGTACGGCAAATACTTCTGGCGCAGGTACTGGCTGTCACCCGATTGATTCGCTTCCTGTAATTTTGTCAGAAGCTGCAGCAGAATGTTCTAACACATCCGATAGCGGTAACGAAGTTCGTTGGGATTACTATTAATCGCTTCTGCTTGGATAACAAAATCAAGAGCCCTGTTTCAGGGCTCTTTTTTTTAACAAAACTTTAACCGCTTTAATTTTTTTTAACATATATACTATAAATTATGACAATAATAAAAAAAGGACGAGGTACCGCTATGGTCAACATTACCGAAACACAATTCTCAGACATTTACATTACGCCGGATAAAATTGCTTATATTCCAGACAAGCGGACCGCTAACGGATTGATTGTCTTTGAGCCGGAAGACTTTGAAGAGTTTTATGCCCTTTTGGAGGCAACCTGGGACGGAAAGAATCCCAGTTATTCGGTTTTTTACAACAATCTTTTTTACCGTGTGGAACGCAGTATGACCATTTACGGCGTTCAATACTGTGCCCGTAAAATGCCGGAGAAAGTTCCGTCCTTAAGCAGTTTGGGCTTTCCGGCAGAGTTGACCAACTATCTGCTGACTTTGTCGCAATGTTCAGGGCTTTTATTATGGTCGGGACCGACCGGTGCCGGTAAAACGACTTCCATTTCCAGCCTCCTGAAAGAATATTTAAATATGGAAGGCGGCTTTGCCTATACGATTGAAGATCCGACCGAGCAGCCTCTGGACGGCGTTTATAAATCCAAGCGCGGCGGGCTGGGGCTGTGCAAGCAGACGCTCCCTATCGACGGCAACTGGGGCGAATCTCTGAAGTCGGCACTGCGTTCAAAACCCCGTTATATTCTGGTAGGCGAAATCCGTACGCCGGATACCGCCAGCGAAGTGTTGCGGGCAGCTACATCCGGCCATCTGGTTTTGTCGACCATTCACGCCAACAATGTTACCGACGCAATTACCTCGGTGGTAAAATACGCCTCTTCGGCCAATATGAGCGAAGACCTGGCCTATGACCTGTTTTCGCGCGGTATGCTCGGGGTTATGCACCAGAATCTGGTCGGCACTACGGTAAAGAAACCGCACACTACGTTCCTCTTTGCCAACCCGGATACGACCAAGGGCGACCAGGTACGAGGCATTATCAAAACCGGACGCGTTAATTTGGGAACTTCTATTGAAACCCAGATGACGCGTATGAGCCGCGGGCTGCCGTTGTTCCCCGATTTGAAATAAAAAAAAGCTCCCTTGGGGGAGCTTTTTTTTACCGTTATAAATCCCACGGAAAAACAATCCACTCATCAGGCAGCCGTTCGGCATAAATATCCACCTCGCCGGCTCCCTGCGGTTTGGCATATACCGACACAAACTTTGCTTTGGGAAACATCCCGCGCAGAATGCGGAAGGTGCGTCCGCTGTCCGACAAATCGTCAATAATCAACGTCTGCTCATCAACGCCGCTTAAATCGGCATGAAGCTCAATCTTGTCGTCCGGGCGGCGGTCGTAGTTGTTGTCATAGCTTGACATATTGATGGTTTCGCAATTGCGGATATCCAACTCATAGGCAATTATGCCCGCAGGCAGAAGGCCACCGCGGCTGACAGCAACAATTTTGTTGAAATTTCCGGCCTGTTTGATTTGTCCGGCGAGTTTTTTAGTATGCCTGTGAAAATCATCCCAGCCGATATAATATTTTTCGCTCATAGAAAATAACGTCCCTGCAGATTAACCGTGCTGAACTTTCAGCTTATACATATATTCAATGACGTCGTCGTCGTCCCACTCAACAGAACCGCGAATACGTCCGATTTCCTGTCCGGATTTGTTAATCAGAACAGTATGCGGCGAAGAGAATATGCCGAAAGCTTCGGTCAAAGCCCCTTTGTCATCAATATAAAATTCCAAATCAGGCGCTTTGTACTTGGCTAAAAACCGGCGCTGCTCATCCATATCGCGCCATTCCTGAGCCTTGGAAACCAAAAGGACCCGGAAGCCGTCACCTTTGGTTTTATTAGCAAAATTATTGAGATTGTCAAGTTCCTTAATACAAGGGACACAGGTTTTAGACCAGAAGACCACGATTAAAAACTGTCCGTGAAAATCGGTCAGTTTCACTTTTTGCCCGGTTTCGGCATAAATTTCGGTTTGCGGCGCCTCCCGCGGCAGAGCAAAAATATTCAGACCGCCGGAACCCGCCCGCGCAGCCGAAGAAAATATGAGCAAACCCATCATTACCGCTATGTAAAATTTTGCCATGGAAACTCTGTATAACTTAATTTTTACTTAACCCTTATCTGTATATAGTTATATTATACTGCTAAACAAGTAAAGGAATGGTATATGACGCGATTTTTATTGGTTCTTGGTCTGGTTTGTATGTTCGGCCTGAGCGGCTGCGGCAAGTTTTCGGCGCCGGAGCCCTACCCCGACAGCGGCTATCCGCACACATATCCGCGGCGTTAACCAGTTTTGGAGGAAGTTAGAAAATGGCTGACAACAGTTTTGACAATGAAATGATTCCCTATGTGGAGTTTGCCGACAATGCCAACGAAAGAACCCCCTGCGTGCTGGTTTTGGACTGCTCCGGCTCAATGCGCGGCGAACCCATTAAACAGCTGAACGCCGGGTTGAAAGCTCTGGAAAAAGAGCTGAAAGACGACATTGACGCCAGTTCCAGAGTGCAGCTGCTGATTATCAAGGCTTTCGGCAAAGACGAAGCAGTCGTTTCTTCCGACTGGATTGACGCCATGAATTTTGAGGCTCCGGAGATGGAAGCCGGCGGCCTGACGCCGTTAGGCAAGGCTATGGAACTGGCCCTGCAAAAAATCGAAGAACAAAAATGCCTCTACGACAGCTGCGGCATTACTTCCAAACGTCCGTGGATTTTTCTTATCAGCGACGGCGAACCGACCGATTATGACTGGGAGATTATCGCGGAAAAATGCCGTTATGCCCAGCAAAACAAAAAAGTGGTCATTCATGCCGTGGGCACGCAGGGTGCAAACCTCGAAAAACTGGCAAAATTCTCGACTATCAGCCCTAAGCGCCTCACCGGCCTGAAATTTACGGAGTTTTTCCTGTGGCTGAGCCGCAGTGTTTCCTGTATTTCCAAAGCGGCGCCGAATGTTCCCGACCTGTTAGAAGACACCGGCGAATGGAATGAAGACTAAGAAACCCGACATAAAGGTGGTGGCGGTCAGCGTCATCGGCGCAATGCACGCTCACAAAGACCTGCCCTGCCAGGATTACTACAAGCACGTCCGGGGACGGAATTTCGTGGCAATCGTTTCTGACGGCGCAGGCTCGGCCAAATACGGCAAAATCGGCGCCCGAACGGTTTGCGAAACCTTATGCGACCTCCTGAAAAACGCCGATTTCAAACATGCCCGCGAAAAGGTGCTGAAAGCCCTTAAAATAACCCGGGAAAAGCTTATGCGCCATCGGCTGAACAAAACCAAAGACGAAAAGGGAATCGCCGATTTTGCGGCCACGGTGGTCGGTATCGTCCATCATAAAGACGAAGGGTTGTTTTTCCATATCGGCGACGGAGCGGCAATCGCCCTCAAAGACGACGGTTACGAAAACTTTGTGGCCTCCCGGCCGGAAAACGGCAACTTTGCCTGCGAGACCTTTTTTTACACCCAGCAGGCATGGGCCGAAAACCTGCGTTTTACCAGCTTCAGCAACGCACATACAATCTTTTTGATGAGCGACGGGCTGACCAACTTTTCGTTTGCAAACGACTTTAAGGACATAGAAAAAGGTTTTATTGTTCCGATTAACAACTTTTTGCGTGACGAAAAGGCTAAAACCAAAGCTGAGCGGGCTTTGGCCAACACCTTAAACACACCGCGCGCGCAAAAACTCAATTCCGACGACAAAACTCTGGTTTGGGCAAAGGTAAAATAATGGAAAACGAAACGACAAAACTTACCTACAATGCTGTTTATGCCGACGGTTCCTTCGGCAAAATCACTCTGGGCGAGCTGATTAACAAAGGCGGCGCTTCAGGCAAAATCCATCTGGTGGAAAACAAACCGGAAAGCGTGGCCAAAATCTTTCATAATCTGGCAAAAAGCAAGACCAACCGCCAAAAGCTGGAGGCAATGCTGCTCAACAAGCCGAACTTTGCGCCGGTGGAAAACGACGGCGTGCAATATACGCAAATTGCCTGGCCGGACGCGATTTTGGAAGACGAAAAAGGCTTTTGCGTGGGTTACCTGATGCCGCTGATTAACATGCGCGAGGCAGTTTCGCTCGACCATCTGATGCAAAAAGCCATTCGGAAAAAACTCAAGCTGTCGGAAAAATACGCCTATCGCATTTTTGCCGCCTACAACGTGGCCTCAATGGTGACGTCGCTGCACAAATGCGGACACTACATCGTTGACCTCAAGCCTTCAAACGTTTCGGTTTACAAAGAAAATATGCTGGTGGCCATGGTCGACTGCGACGGTTTTTCGATTAAAGGCGAAAAAACTCGCTATCCGGCGGAATTTGTCAGCGAAGAATACATTTATCCCGAAGGGATGGACAAGTCCTGCGAAGAAATGGGCGAAGAACAAGACAAGTTTGCCCTGGCCGTCATCATCTTCAAACTTTTAAACAACGGAATCCATCCCTTTTCGGGAGTGCCGCGCAAAGCCGACAGCGAAATGCTGACTATTCAAAACAGAATCGAGAAATATCATTACGCCTACGGGTTATGGCCGGACGCCTATCAGGCTCCGCATCCTTACAGCCTGCACGAATATTTTGACAAAGAGACGCTGGAACTGTTTGAGCGGGCCTTTACCAAAGGCGGCGACCGTCCGAGCGCCTACGAATGGCAGGAGCATTTGTGGAAGCTGATGCACAGCCTCAAACAATGCAAAAAAGACCATAATCACGTTTATTTCACCTCCAAAGGCTGCGGCCTGTGCATTACCGAAGAAAAATTCCACCACGATATGCACGACATCAAGAAACAAAAGGAAACCCCGGAAAAAGTACGCGGCATAGAGGTTTCCGCCCTGTCGGTGGAAAGCGTCAAAAAAGACAAGGCCGAAAAGCAGGCACGCAACACCAAGCTGCAAAAAATATCCTGGGCTTTTGTGTGCGTTTATATGCTGTTTTTTACGTTTTTATACAAGATACTGCAATTCTTTGCCGACGGCATTTTGACGGCAGGCATCGGTTTGCAGGCGATTGTCACCACTTTTGCATTGCTTTTGATTAACCACCTGTTTTCTAAATATGAAGACGTTTTGCCGGTGCTGAAAAACAAAACCATAACCGATATGCTGCAGGTTTACGCCCTGATTTGCATTATTATCGCGTTGGTTTCAATTAATGACATCCCCAAAAATCTGCTTGATTTAGCCCCTTAATGTTGTTATAAATTTTGTAGTTTAAATAGCTACAAAGGAAATAACATTGAAAAAGCTAAATCCGATTATGATTTCCGGTAAGGAAGTTTTCCCGCTGATTGAAGGCGGTAAAGGAATCAACGGAAGCGACGGCCGCAGCAGCGGCGCCTGGGCCCATGAAAACTGCGTGGGCACGTTTTCCGGCGTCAGCCCCGACTACTATGATGAAAGCGGCCATGTCATTTTTGAAAAATACTTTAAAAAAGACCGTAGAGAACGTCATGCCGAAATGGTTGAACAATCCATCCGGGGCAGTGTGGCCCAGGCTCAGATTGCCCACGAAGTTTCCGGCGGCAACGGACGCATTCATATGAATATGCTGTGGGAGCTGGCCGGTTCCGAACAAATTTTGAACGGCGTCTTGGAAAAGGCCAAAGGTTTAATTCACGGCGTTACCTGCGGTGCCGGCCTGCCCTATCATTTGGGCGAACTGGCGTCAAAATTCGGCGTTTACTATTATCCCATCGTTTCTTCCGCACGCGCCTTTCAGGTTTTGTGGAAGAGAGCCTACAACAAGTTTGTAGAGTTTCTGGGCGGCGTGGTTTATGAAGACCCGTGGCTGGCCGGCGGACACAACGGCTTGTCCAACGCAGAAGATCCGTCTCAGCCGCAAACGCCTTATATGCGGGTGGTCGAGTTGCGCAAAACGATGAATCAGCTCGGCTTGCAGGACAAACCGATTATCCTGGCCGGCGGCGTTTGGTCGCTGAGCGACTGGGAAGATTACATCGATAATCCGGAAATCGGCAAAATTGCCTTTCAATTCGGTACACGTCCGATGATTACCAAAGAAAGCCCCATCAGCGACGCATGGAAAAAGCTGATGCTCCAAGTGAAAAAAGGCGACGTTATTTTGCAAAAATTCAGCCCGACCGGCTTTTTCTCCTCGGCTATCAAAAACACGTTTTTGGAAAATCTGATGCGCCGCAAACAAGGAGAAGTGGAATTTCGTTACGAGCCGAACAGCACGTTTTCTCATCCGCTGAACATGAATGAAAAAAAGATGATTTTCATTAAGCCGGAAGACGCCGACAAGGCCGTCAGTCAGATTAAGGCCGGTTATACCGAAATCAGGGAAACGCCTGACGAAACCGTCGTATTTCTGACGCCGGAAGAATGGAAACAGATGAAAGAAGACCGCAAAAACTGCGTCGGTTGCCTGTCGCAATGCCAGTTTTCGTCCTGGTCTCAGGCAAAAGGCAGCTCCGGCCGCCTGCCCGATCCGCGTTCTTATTGTATTCACAAAACCCTGTATGACGTCAGCCATAACGGCAGCATCAAAGACAACCTGCTGTTTGCCGGACATCAGGTTTATCGTTTTGCAACGGATCCGTTGTATCGCAACGGGGTTCCTTCCGTCAAGGAATTGATTGAAAAAATCAAAAAAGGCGAATAATCAGAAAAAGCTCCCGCTTACGGGAGCTTTTTTTGACGGATAGCCGTTTTGCGGCTTATTCCTCCTTTTGCCAGGGATAGGCCGCCGTGATAAGCGCTTCGCGGAGCAAACGGGCTAGTTTGCGGTTGGAAATTGTATTTCCACTCCTAAACAGACGACATATCCAATATCGCCTTTTATCTCACCTTGGTTGAATATACAACTCAGGCGACCAAGGACGGAAGCACATCTCTTGCTTTTAGCAGTAATAATATTGGAAATTGTTTCCAGACGCTTTACAATTTCCGCACCTTAGATGTTCTCGTAAAGGTTTTAAATTTTTTTATTATTTTACGTACCTTTCCCCTTTAAAACTAGTTTAATAAAATAAAAAAAAATGAACTTATTTCTTTCTTTTTATTTTTAAGTATAGTTCATTAAACTTATAACAAAAACTTTTTTTATAAGTCTAATAAAATGATAATTACTAAACTTATTAAAGGTCTGCGTCTATAATATCCATATACTTTTTAAATAAAAATTGCTTATATCGTTGCATTGTATTGGTTTGTATCAGAATACCTTTTTGAACAAAATCATTAACAATCTTATTGGCGGTTGCCTTACTTACATCCAACTCGTTCTTAACAATTGATATATTGATAGCTGGGCTGATAAAAAGAAACTCTAGTAATTTATGTTCATTATCGCTTTTGACTATTGAAGAAAACTCATCTTTTAACGCTAATATTTTTTTGGTAGTATCTATAATTTGTTTGCTAACTAAAACTATACCTGTTAAGAAAAACTCAAACCATCTGTTAAAATCATTTTTTTCTCGCACATTAGTTAATAATTCATAATATTCCAATTTATGTTTTTTCAAATATAAACTCAAATAAAGCGTTGGCTGTTGCAATATATTTCTGTTAACCAAAAACAAACTAATAAGTAAACGCCCAATTCTACCATTTCCATCTAGAAATGGGTGAATTGTTTCAAATTGATAATGAAGTAATGCTAATTTAATAACATCAGGCATCTTGCCCGTATGAATATATTTTTCAAAATCGCTGATTAAATTATCTATACTATCTTCCTTTGGCGGAACAAAGACAGCGGTTGCGGGATTTTTCCCTCCTATATAATTTTGACTTCGTCTAAATTCCCCCGGCGTTTTTTCACTTTCTCCGCCTCTTACGTTATTCATAAGTATTTTATGGCAATTTCTTAACAAACGTGAGGATAACGGCAACCCATCATTTTTTATTTGTTCTATACCATAATTTAAAGCTCTTTGGTAATTACGAACTTCAATAATATCCATTTTTGCATTTATATTTGTTTCATTTTGTAGAACTTCAACCATTGTTGATTGTGTTCCTTCTATTTGAGACGATAAAACAGCCTCTCGCAAGGCATACTTTTCGATTAAAAGGTCTGGATTAGGTAACAGCAAATTTAGGGCATTAAGCTCTCCGAGTGCCAATGTCGCATCCGTAATTTTTGTAAATAAGGATGATATATCCAATTCTTTTTCAATTTGTTGCAAAGAATTAGGTTGGAATGTCTTATATCCTCGCCCTGAATCAATTAGTTTACCTGAAACAACCATTGTTTTTACCTTTTATTTTCTCTGATAAAAATAGGCTACCCAAATTAAGTTTAAAAATCAACAAAAAACTAAACTTATTTTCTTATTTTTATCTTTAAGTATACTTTCTTAAACTTATTTAATTTTATAATAATTATAAAAGAAGCTTGATTTTTAAGCTTTTAAGCTATAAACAAGTATCAGGTTGTCAGCGTAGCTCATCCGGATAGAGCACTGGTTTCCTAAACCAGGGGTAGTGGGTTCAAGTCCCGCCGCTGACGCCATTTGTATGAATCCGTTTAGCATCCAAGATTTTTCTTCAAGTTTATTTTTCTCCGGCCAACTTTTCAAGAAATTTGATTTGAATGTCGGCAATCTGCTTTACAGAATCGATTTCGACATATTCACCGTCGGCGTGCATTCCCTCCCCGGTGCCGGAATGCATAATCACGGTAGAACCTTTGATTGCAAATTCACGAGAATCGGTGGCGCCGCCGATATGTTCAAACTCTATCGGACGCTCCAAAATGTCTTCGGCAAACTTTTTATATTCCAAAATATGCGGATTGTCCTCAGACATAACCACCGGCGTGCTTTCGGAGACAATAACATAACGTACGCCGGCAACCATACATTTATCCAGATTTTTTCTCAAATCGGCAGTGGTGCTGGTTTCAACCAAACGGAAATCACACAAAGCTTCGCAATAGCGGGAAATAATATTGGAAACGTCGCCGCCGCAGATTTTAGCAAAATGAACCGTATCAACCCATTTGTTTTCGGGATTAACACCGTTTTGAGCATAATAAGGATAGTATTTCCGGATGTTAGCCAGAGTTTGCAGCATTATCTCATTGGCATCAATGCCTTCCCACGGCGTTGAACCGTGTGCTTCCTGCCCTTCGGCAATGATTTTGACAAAGACCGGATTTTTACATTTGCTTACGATTTTTTGAATATCGCCGCCAACATCATTGTCCAGTACGATTTCGGCGCTGATTTTGGGATGTGCAGCCAGAAAAGCTTCCGTTCCCTTACTGCCTTTTTCCTCATCGGTTGACAATATCACGCCAAAGTTAAGCGGTAATTTACGCTTCAGGACATAAGCCATAGAATTGAGGGCAACGGCGGCAAAAGACTTCATATCCAAAGTGCCGCGCCCATACATCCGACCGTATTTGACAACAGGAGTAAACATTTCTTCCGCGGCGGGGACGACATCAAGATGTCCCAAAACCAACACGTCAAAAACCTCGCTCTCGGTATTGCGGATAAAAATAACAGGGGCCAGATTATCTTTTTCAAAAATGTCTATTTTTGCGTCGTGCAATTCCGGCAAAGACTTAACAAATTGCAGACACTTCATGATTTCTCCGTGATTACCGGTCTCCGTGCGGAAACGGATAAGCTTTTGCGCCAAATCGATTACATCCATTATTTTTCCCTCTATATATTTTGTTATATTTTTACGTTTTATTCATCATATGTAGTCATAATATTCCTCAATAGAATAACAAAAAATTAAGAAGGTGGTTAAAAATGAGGATAATCTTTAGTGTACTGGCTCTACTGATGATTTCTTTCAGCCCGGTCCGGGCACAGGGACCCGCCGACGAGGGCGAAACCGGCCTGACGATACCGCGCTTTGTATCTTTACGTTCTAACCATATCAACGCCCGCTCCGGCCCCGGCGCCCGTTATCCGATAGAATGGGTGTATATGCAGAAATCCGCTCCGGTCGAGATTATCGCCGAATTTGAATTGTGGCGGAAAATCAAAGACTGGCAGGGTTCGGAATCCTGGGTTCATAAATCCATGCTCTCAGGCAAAAGATCCGTCAAGGTTATCACCCCGGGTGAAAACAACGTTTACGCCAAAGACGACTTTAAGGCCAAAATCATTGCCAAAGTCGAGGACGAAGTTGTCGGCGAGATTGAAAAATGTCCGGTCAACAACAGTTTCTGCAAAATTAAGTTTGCTTCGATTACGGGATGGGTGCCGCGGCAAAACCTTTACGGCATTTATCCGGAAGAAATTATCGACTAGTTTAAGCCCCGCAACACGGGGCTTACTCTTTATTGTTCCGGACACAACTTTGGTTTAATTGTTTAAGGTCGACAAGAGCATTATTTATTCTTAATATACAAATATTGCTGCGGGGGAACAGAATGAAAAAGGTTTCAAAAATAGCTTATTGCGGATTTGATTTTTTTGCCGGATGTCTGGAGGCTCTAATCAAGGCCGGTTATGACGTGAGATGGCTGTTTATTGCCGAACGCGACAATAAATACGAGTTTAACGACATGGTCTTGAAAATCGCGGCCGAGAACAATATTGAGGTCATTCGCGAAAGAATCGGAACAGAACATTTGAAGCGCCTTGTTGACGAGAGATGCGACGTTGTCGTCTCTGCCGCTTATCCTTATAAGATTCCCACCCCGGAAGAAGCTCCCTGCATTATCAACATTCACCCGGAAATGCTGCCCAGAGGACGCGGCCCCTGGCCCCTGCCTCAAGTGATTTTGAACAATTTGCAGGTTTCGGGAATAACCATTCATAAGGTTACCGCGGAAATGGACGGGGGAGACATTTTGGCGCAGCAGAGTTTTGCCGTCGGCGAACGCGACAATTTGGAAAGCCTGTCCTGCAAGGTTCAGATGAAGGCGCCGCAGCTGCTGCTGGATGTTCTCGAAAACTTTTGCACTTATTGGGCGCGGGCTCTCCCTCAGGAAAACGGCGAATACTGGCCGATGCCCCAAGAAAAAGAGCGGCTGCTGGACTGGTCGCTTCCGGTGGCCGAGCTGGACAAGATTGCCCGGGCTTTCGGAAAGTTCGGCTCCTTTGCAGAATTTGATGGTCAGGAATGGCTGGTGGAAGTTGCCACCGTATGGACAGAGCAGCACAAACTTGCGCCGGGAACCGTTGCCCACCGTACCAACAAAGAAGTCGTCATTGCAGCCTCGGACGGTTTCGTTTGTCTGCGTTATTATGAAATCGATCCGGATTTTGCAGCAGAACATTCTTAAAAAAAACACAAAATTTTTGCATCACGACAGCGGCAATCTTGCAACTGTCGTGATTTTATTTTATGATGCCGCAGAAACGACAGCAAAGGATGCAAAATGACTTTTAAATTTAACCATTTTAATTTTAACGTTACCGATTTGGAACGCAGCAAAGCTTTTTACCGTGACGCGCTGGGGCTGGAAGAAAGCCACCGTATTGAGGCAGATGACGGAAGTTACGTCATTGTTTATCTGAGCGACGGGAGTTCAAAGTTCGAACTGGAACTCACCTGGCTGAAAGACCATCCGCAGCAGTACGATTTGGGCGAATGTGAGTTTCATCTGGCGATGACTGCGGCAAACTACCCCGAAGCTTACAAAAAGCATCAGGAAGCCGGCTGCGTATGTTTTGTAAACGAAGAAATGGGAATCTATTTTATCGAAGATCCTGACGGCTATTGGATTGAAATTCTGCCGCCCCGTCATTAACACGCACTCTTAAAAGTTTTGATTCCGGCGTTGCTGCTTTTGGAAAATGGATTTTACCATATTGCGGATTAGGGCAGCATTCAAAAAACAACCCCTCTGCCAAACGGCAGAGGGGCGGAATTTATACAATCTGAATAAATATCGGATTAGAATTTATATCTGGCTTCAATCAATCCGGTATTATCGGTGTAGTTATCACGGAACTTACCTTCATAACTGAGACCGATTTCCAGATTTTCATTGAGGTCGGCAGCGATGCCGGCTCCAACTTCCAGACCAAGTCTCTTCAGGCGCTGACCGTCAACGACATAACCGCTGCCGTTAGCCAGAGAAACGACAGAATTCTCCTTGTCGCTCATCAGGTCATAAGTTACGGCCAAACGGGCATTGGGTTTCAGGCTCCAATTGCTGTTGAGGCAATAAGTACCCTGATATTTGACGCCGACAACAGCGGTCAAGACATCATTGCTGTTTTTGCCGATGGTTTGTCCAGCATTGTCAGTGTGTTTTTTCTGTTTGACGTTAAAGTATCTGAAACCGGCCTCGGGAGCAAAGAAGCCCATATCATAACCGGCCATCAACTGTGCACCGATGGTATTGACGTCGTATTTGCCGCCCAAACCATAGCCGTAAGCGCTGGCTTTGGATTTATACTTTCCCCAGCCATAAGTACCGATTGCATTAAAGTACAAATCAGAAGGCTTATACTGACCATACAAGATTGCGGTATGCGTATCTGCGGTAGTCTTTTTGCCGCCGGATTTGATGTCAGAACTAATGAACGAATAACCGGCACCAAGTTTTACGGTATCAGAAACCATACCGTCAATACCGGCTACCAATCCGTCATTATCAGCCTTATAGCCTTTATGATTTGACGTTTTTTCATAATCGGCACGGTTAAACAAGCCTTTAATCCAGGCATTGACGCGGCGGAAAGTATCACCGGAAGAACGACCTTGTGACAGATTAAAGCCGGTTAATTCATTGTCAACCGCATTCAAAATCTGAGTTGCATTTTCGGTAGAAACGTTTACGGCAACGCTGGCGGCCATCGGAATCATCTGGTCAGCCTGAGCTGCCGCATTGGCTACGCCGCTGCCGTTGGCTTTTTGAAGATCCTGTACCATCGCATTGGCAATTGCATCACCGACAGAGCTTCCGGTTGACTTGCCGTCTGCCGCCATTCCTGAAAAAGCGGCTAATACCGCAGCCTCATTACCGGTTGCGCCATATTGGGAAACCTTGGCTGCCGTGTCGGCTTTGGTTGCGGTATAAACGCCGTCAGCCGTTTTGGTAAAATCGTACATCATATTGTCGGCAATCTCGGCATCTTTGTTAACGGTAATGCTTCCTTTGCTTAAATCGGTTCCGTTGGCAACAACCAAATTCATGGTAGCTTTGCCAGAAGGATCTTCCTTAACCGTGAGCGTTCCGTCAATATTACCGTTAACCAACCCGTTACCATCCGCCGTATTGGCAACCGTAGTATTGATAACGGCCTGATTAGACACGGTCAAACCGGCTGTCGTCAGCGTGTTGGTGCCCAGATTGAGTGTACCGCCGTCAACAGTGGAAGCATTCGTAATGGTTGAATTACCATTCAAATTATAATTACCGCCGGTCATTGCCAAAGTTGTTACGGTCGAGCCGGTTTCGGCATTGAAGGTACCGGAAGAAAGGTTGGCAGTGGCAACCGTACCGCTGTTGGTAAAGGTGGTACCGCCCAAATTAGCCGTGGTAACCGTTGCTCCGTTTTTGTTATCAAACGTACCGCCCGTTAACTCGGCAGTGGTAATTGTACCGCTGTTTTCCGCTGTGCCGCCGCTTTGGTTGAGCGTTTCCAACGTCGAATTGGCTTCGCCGGCATAACTGCCTTCGCTTAAATCAACCGTTCCGGTAACTGCTCCGGCATTACTGACGGAACCGCCGGCAACTTTTAACACACCGGGTATACCATCAGCACGTGTTGAAGATCCATCAGCCGTTTTGGCTTCTCCCATATTGGTGACCAGAGCCAAATTACCGCCGCTGGCAATTTCGAGAGAACCGGACGAGAGGGTTGTATCGACAGAATCGATAATACCATAACCGGATACGGTAACTTTAGCACCGTCGATATTGATTTTAGACGTCGGATTGTCAATTCCGTTAGAAGCACGCAAAATCGCTTCGGTACCGGAGCCACCATTAAGCACAACTTCACCGCCGCTCAGATTAATCGAGCCGTTTTCATAGGTTATCATCTGACCGTTTTCACCCAAGGTAACTTTACCGCCGGTCATATCCAGCGAAGTGGTGCCGGAAATAATACTGCCCTTGCGCCAGTCTTCTCCCGAGGGAACACTCAGATCGGCACCTGTACCGGACACGTTGATTTCACCGCCGGTAATATTCAACTTGTCAACTTCGATGTTACCGCCGCCAGTTATATTAACGGTTGTGCCGTTTAAGGTCACCTCTCCAAGCGGAGCATCGTTTTCAACAACGCCGGCAATACCGTTGCGCTGTGCTGAACCGGAAGCACCATGGGTACCGTCGATTGTCAACGTGCCGGCACCAAATTCCAGAGAGCTCCCTTTCGTCAGAGTCAAATTACCGGCTGTATTTATTGTAACATCTCCGGTAACGGTATTGCTTCCGGTAACGGTATTTGTGCCTCCGGTGATATTCACGGTAACTTTACCGGCATTCAAATCAGCATCATTCAAATTAAACGAACCGCCGCTGACATTCAGAGTGGCATCCGTTGCATCGTTGGCTTTATTGCCGTAAAGATCAACAGTGCCATTGATGTTTAATGTACCGCTGTTAACATTTGTCGTTTTGGAAACCAAGCGGCCGGAATTGGCATTGACGGTTGCTCCGGCAATATTAATCTCCCCTGAGGAGCTTTCATTAGATGAGGTTAAAATAATACCACCGTCCAGATTTACCGTTCCGCCGTTCAAACTAACGTCAGATGCGGTCATGCTGCCTGTATCTCCTGCAAGCCCGGAAAACATTGCGGTACCTTTGCCGAGATTGATTTCACCCCCGGTTACGGTTACTCCCCGATAACCGGCCAGTTGGGTCGTGTTGTCATAAACATCGCTGCCAGTGTTGGAAACGTTAAAGGTTCCGGCATCAATCGTCAGCTGTCCGTTGGTAGCGATACCAGAAGCCTTAGAACCATTGCCAGTCAAATTGACACTAGTGGTTCCTGCACCAAAGGTAATATCATAATTTTTGGCATCCGTGGCATCAAAACCATATAAGGCATTGTCTTTATTGCTAAAGGAATCATAAGTCTGTCCGGTGCCAAAGGTTACACTTTCGCTCAAAGGCGTATCGGTACTGACGACCAATTCCGCAGCTTTGACATTGGCCGAGGCCAACAACACCGCCAGGCTGGCGCCTGCTAATAAAACTCTTCTCATCATATTCTCCCAAATTGTTATGAATCTAAAAAATTGGCATAACATACCTAATTAGGGAATCTAAAAATACAAGAGCAAGAGCCGGAATTTATTTGTGCGGCTTTCTTTTCATTAAGTAGAGCTGGCGCTTGGAATCAGGAATTTGCGTTTTTTCCGCAAGCTCAAAATATTCTGAAAACGTTTTTTCAAAAATTTCCTGAGAATATTCAAAATCCGCATTGTCCCGGGTTTTTATCAACTTTTGCACCTGAGTATCCTCCGGAAGAACAAACTCAAGAACCACCACCGGAGACAATCGTGCTAAGACTTCCGCAATTTTTTTAAACGGAACCTTATAGACGATAACCAGATGATGGATTAGCGCCAAAAACAAAACGACATCCGGCATTTGTCTTTCAAACAGGGAGAGACGCTCATCGTTTCCTACCCCCAATGCCGGAGACGGATTGTTAAAATCAAACTTTAACGGCAGGATGTTCGTCCGCTGGCTTTCCTTTATCTCCAGATAGTTTTTTTCTATTGCCGCAGGGTCGATGTCGAGATCCAGATAAGCGACGTTTTTGTCTCCCAAACGGCTGAAAACACCTTGATTTGCCCCGACATCCCAAACCGTTTGCGGCTGTGTCGAATTAATCATACTCAAAACCATTTCCTTTTTGGCATTAAATGCCTGCGGCGTATAGTTGTTGTCATCATAGTAGTCCTGCCACTGCGTTTGAGATGTCGGAAATTTTAGAGATTTTATCAAACCCTCCAAACTCTCCAACAAAGCTCTCAGCTTAAATTTCGAAAACGTACGCGACGACGTCGGAGCCGAAGACGCTTCATAACAAATCTGAAGTTTTGAGTGAAGGACGATGTGCATATAGACAGACGGCCGCATTTTGACTTTTAGAGGCAAAAGCTTAGCTGCCAAAGCCAACGGGATGCCGTCCAAATTTGAAACCAGCAAATTCTGAAGAGACAAATCGCAACCGCTCATTAACAACAACGGCGCCAAAAAATGCTCGCAAAATTGCCGGTAGGCGCGCCAGGGCTGCGAAGGAACATATTGCTCAAAAGAACCGGTATCAATAAAAACGCTTTGTCCGTTCATAAACTGAACGTTATACGCCGAAGCATCTTTTAGAATCATTCCGTATTGAACAGCGGTCTTCATCAGTTCTATGGTTAACAAAGCGGCATCCTTAAGCATTGAAAAAGACCACTCATAGGGATAACTGATGAACGGAACTTGTTGCGGACAAATGATAATCTTATCGCTTCCGGAATATTCCACCGTATGGGAAACCAAGAGTTTTTTTGAAATCAGCTCATCATAAAGGCCGGAATCAACAAGCCGGCGAAAATCCTCAAAACCCAGCGGGTTTATCTGTCTTTTGATTTTATCGCCGTCTCTAAAGACAAAATTTTTGTTGTCGCGAAAAGAACTTTGATACGGTTTACTTTTTATCATGTTTTCTCAGCCTTTTGACAAAGCTTAGCAACCCGCGCCAGATATCTTTGATAAAAAGCAAAACTCCCGCAACGGACGCAATGACAAACTGCGTTATCATACTTCCGGTTCCCAAATCAATATAGGCATAAACCGGTGACGAAACACAAGAAAAGACAACCGACAAATATAAAAATCTAATCATTTTTTACTTCCTTTTGTAAATTAATCCTGCCATTTTCCAAATAAACAACATAACAATCCATCGGAATTTTCCGATTATATTCCGTCGTATATTCATGATTACACCAGGTCAGTTTCCTGTTTTCCCGACCGGCAGAGCGAATATCTACACCTTCGTAATTATTTTGGCGTTCCAAAACAGAAGCTATGGTTTTAGGAATATCTCCGTTTGTAACCAAAGCTCTGTTTTCAGACAACGCCTTGGAAGAAGAACGATAATCTTTAAACAACATCAGAGCTTTTCCGTACTCCTTATCATAAAGCAACTTTCTTTCCTGCGAATTTCCATGATCTCCGATGATAAAAATCAGAGAATTGTCAAAAGCGCCGATTTCCTTTAATTTAGAGAGATATTTGTCCACTATTCGCAGGGAATTTAACCCAACATCCATTTCCGACGCCGCAAATTTTCTGTTGCCGTCAGCATCAAAGGCATAGGGAAGATGTACCCCGAGCAAATGTATGAATTTGTAAGTTTGGTCTGCCCCGATACGCATGGAGGGGATTGTTTTTTCAAAAGAGGCATTATTGTTTACGTCTTTCGGCTCCGTCACCATAAACCTATCCGGTTTCAGGTTAAATACATTATATTCTTCATCATTCAGCAGCCAGCATTGCAAAAAGGGAAAAATCTTTATCAACGAAAGCTTGTAGAATATTTTTACGGGATGCTTTTGTACTAAAGATTCCACCTGTCTGTTATAATAATTTATATTCGTATGCGAATAATCTTTTAAAAAGTTCCTCAAATTATCCTTTTCAATGTCAACAAGATAATCGGAAAAAGTCACGTCGCCTTTATATTGACGACCTGTCTGAATAAACGGCACCGATGCCATTGTGGCAACAAAACCGGGAACCGTTTCCGAATACCAGGTAAAGCCTTCAAACATTTTTTGATATTTTTGCGGATTAGTTTTCAGAATATCCTTAAACAATCCTGATGAAAAAGTATCCAATACCAATATTATGATGTTGTCCTTGGCAGAATAAGCCGAAGATTCTTCAAATGTCGTTTTGACCAAATAACTGCTTCGTACGGTGGCGTTATATTTATTAACAACAAACAGAACCTGAAAAATAAGCATAAAACTGCATATTTTCTTTATGTTTCGGAAAAACGCCTCCGGAAAATAAAAACATGCCAGAAGAATGAAATTTACGGTTAATATTTTTACAGAAGTTAACGCCAGCCATTGCCAAGATTCAATATCATTACTTTTTCCGTCAAACACCTGATTGTCCGAGAAAAAATAAACCAACAAAAAAAGGGAAACCAGTACAGCCTGAACAAAACTGGCGACAACCGGCTTACTTTTACTCAAAGCTGCAAACAATAAAACACTCGCCAATAACGAAACCAACACAATGCCGCCCAGCAACGGTCCCCAATTGTTTATATAAACAGCATTGTTCATCGCCATGCTCAACGGCAGAAAAAACAAGAGCGTCAAGCCTGATGTTATTGATAATATTATATTTTTCTGTTTCATTTTTTTACAGAGTCCTTTTCCATTTTTAGCTATATTAACAAATCAATATTAACTAATTGTTATGGGAGTACAAATTTTTGAAAAAATTGTTGCAAAATTTTTTCTTATATTATAGGTTAGGCAGATGTTAAGGATAGATGGCCGAGTGGTCGAAGGCGCACGATTGGAAATCGTGTGTACGCCCAAAGCGTACCGAGGGTTCGAATCCCTCTCTATCCGCCATTACAAAAACCCTCCCTTGCGGAGGGTTTTGATGTAATTAACGGAAGAGATGCAAAAGGTCGGGAACGGCCACCGTAATGCCCCGACTTTTACAGTGTCTGGTTTTATTCGTTTTTATCTTCAGATGACGATTTTTTTTCGCCGTTAAGATTATCCAAAAACTGGTTTTCGATTTTCATATATTGATGCAGCAGCCACCGCGACTGGGAAAATAAAAACAACGTTCCCAGAACCAGCAAAGCGGTTACCTGCGGATTAGTCGTCAAAAACCGATGGACAACGGCAAAAACAAATAACGAAATTACCAGCAGTCTGACTGCCGTCAGGATAATCAAAGGAATACGGTTGGATTTTTTATCGTGCCAGAGTTTATAATAAATAACCGCAACCTTATTGTTGGAAATAAAAAAGTTTTTAACCGATTCAAAGTTTTCTTCTCCGCCAAGGCAAGACAATGCCTTATCCTCAATATTTTTAATGACGGCCGTCCCTGTTGGGTGTTCCCTGCTCAAGGCGGAAAGACGACAGAAAACATCTGATACCTTGCTCTTAATATATCCCGGCAAGACGGTTTCCCATCCGATAAGAGCTTTCAGAAACGGAGACATTGCTCCCAGGGTCAAAAGCGTGATTGCAATACGGGACGGCCAATCGGGCAGAAACCGCAATAAAAACGGTTCTACCACATATGACGCCAATGCGAATATGCTGTAAAGAATCATTGAAAAAAGAATCAGGCGGGCAAAATAGTTTTTGAACAAAAGGCGCCACAATTGTTCCTCTCGTTTGGTTTCCGGACGGGAAGAAGTGTTTTCTTCAATATATTTATTCCAAGAATCGGGAAAGAAACGGGTGACCGATTTGTAAAATTTGGGAGCGGCTTTAATCATCATCGGCGTCAAAAACGTCGTAATAACCGAAACGGCGACGATAATCGGGTACACTTTGGCACTGAGAACACCGATGCTCATTCCCAAACTGGCAATAATGAACGCAAATTCACCAACCTGAGCCAAGGAAAAACCGCCTTGAACCGCCGTTTTTAAAGGCTGCCCCGAAATAACAAATCCGGCGCAGGAAAAAATGACTTTGCCGGTGACGACAATAACCGTAATTAAAAAAATCGGCCAGGCATATGTTATAAACATCGAGGGATCAACCATCATACCCACCGACACGAAAAATACCGCGCCGAAAAAATCCTTCAGCGGCTTGATGTTGTTTTCTATCCGTTCAATCAATCCGGTTTCGGCCAAAATCGACCCCATAATAAACGCTCCCAAGGCGGAAGAAAACCCGGAATAGGTTGCCAGCAAAACCATTCCGAAACATAAGCAAATGGTAATGAGCAAAAGCATTTCATCATTTAAAAATACGGTAATTTTGCGTAAAAACGTCGGAACCAGAAAAATGCCGATGATAAAACACAATACCAAAAAGAAAATAAGTTTGACCGTGCTGAGAGCCAGCGCTTCGCTGTTAATGTCAGAACCCAACGCAATCATGGGAAGCAGAACCAACAGCAAAATGCCAACGATGTCCTCAACCACCAAAACACCGAAAACCAAGTCGGTAAAGCGTTGCTTTTTTACGTTCAAATCGTCGAACGCCTTGATAATAATCGTGGTTGAAGACATTGAAATCATACTTCCGAGAAAGAAACAGTCCATTACCGGCCAGCCAAGCAATTTTCCGGTATAAAAACCGGCAAAAAGCATCAAAACGATATTCAGCAAGGCCGTAATCATCGCCGATTTTCCCACGCTTATCATCTTTTTGAAACTAAATTCCAAACCTAAGCCAAACAACAGAAAAATGACACCGATATCTGCCCACAATGTCAGGTTTTCGTTATCACTGACGGTGGGAACAAAATTGAAAAAAGGCCCGGCAAAAATTCCGGCCAGTATGTAACCGAGAACGGTCGGCTGTTTCAGCCATTTGAACAACAGCGTGGTTATTCCGGCATAAATGGTTATCAGCGTTAAATCGACTATCAGTGCATGAATAGAATGCATTGTTTTTCCTATAAAAAGAACAGAATATTGACCTGGCTGTAAACATAATTGCAAAAGATTAAATTTTTAATAAAAAAAGCCAGTTTTCTTTTGGACAAAAATTATAGATTTTTAATTTCAGGTATGTTATCCTTAAAAAAGGAGAAAATTAATGTATCAATTTCTGATAAATCCGGACAATGAAGTTCTGCTGATGATTGATGCCATATCAGGCAGAGAAGAAGAGCCTTACGCCGAATACGAACGCAGCCGGCGTTCGCTGCGGCTGGTGAAAAATCCGTCCGAGGCAAAATTGTTTTCCCGCGTGAACAAAGACGTTGCCGAAATTCTGAATGAAAAAAGCGATATCTGGGTCATGGAACAAAAAGAAAACGGCAATGCCGGCGACACATATCGGGTAAAACTGAAAATAATTTAGGGGAAACCAAATGAGAGCCAATTTATTTTCGTGGTTTGCAGGCGACGATGACGACATACGAATCTTTGAGGGGGCGTCCGACCGGCAACCGCTGAAAATCCGGGGAAAAATATTAAAGGCTGTTTTTCCTCAAATAGTGGGCTTTTCGGCCTTGCTTGGTTTTTCAGCTTCGTGTGAAGAATCCAGGCCAACGCCTGAAGACTATTATTTTGGCCGGACGGTTACCGCGATTGACGATTCAAGCTACAACCATATCCTTCATGACAGCATCCATTTTCTGGATGTGGTCGCTAAAGGCGGAGAATACCTCAAAAATCTTGATTACTGCGACTCTCTTTCTTCCGAGCAAAAGTCAACCCTGAAAAATTACTTTTCCGAAAAACTTAAGAAAATCAAACGTTCCGATGACGGCTCTCTGGATTTGACACATCCGCAGACATTAAAGACATTTCTCGCTTTTGAGAAACTGAATTATTACAAAGGCGATTTTGACAACGTCATGTTTAGAGAAAACGGTTGGTTTGACGAAAAAAACGACATTCTCGGCTGTTATTATCAGGATATGCTGCAACTTTGCGAAACCGCGAAAAAACATCCGCAGATCGTAGAGTTTGCCAAAACGTTCTATAACAGTGAAAAACGTTTTATGATAGGCAAAGAAATGCTGCCCCGGGCAAACGAAATAAGTATGCAGGGACTGTCCGAATGGCTGGAAAAATATGGCCAAACCATTGAAAATACCGTTTATTTCGGAGCAGTAAACTTTTTGGGCAGCGAACACTCCAATATGGTTATTTATTATGACAAACCAGGAGACGACCTGGGTGCTGATTTGTTTATTGACAAAGAAGGCAACTGCGGCGATGACACTTATGCTCCCGTCGGCTCCACGATAAAGCACGAATGTCTGCACCTTATGCAAAAGACTCTGGGACAGAAGCGCCCGGAAGAATTTAAACACTTGGAGGAACTGGGACCAACGCTGCATTCACTGGCAACAGAAGATGCAATCTACAAGCAAATTAAAGGAATTCCTTTGGAGCAGGAAGTTGATTACGGCTTTTTGAATTTTGGAAAACACAAAATAAGCTTGGGAAAAATTGCCAACGATACCAGAAAACTTATGCAAAAAGCAAAAAATCCCGACCGGATGGACTTGCTGATGGCCAGTCCAGATGGCATCAGCCTCATTAACCGGTGGATGGGCAAAAGCAACGTCCAACCTATCCGACGTCAACAGAAAACCTATCAGTAAAAAAAAACACTGCCTTTATGAAAGGCAGTGTTTTTTTCATTAAACCTTATTTAGAAGGTGTAACGGGCACCGAGCATAAACTCATTAGCGTCTACGTCAAATTTGTAGCTGCTGCCCGGTTCATAGTTTTTCTTAACATTACCCATATCAACGTATCTGTAGCCTAAGTCAAGAGACAGATTGTCATTGACGGCATAGGCAACACCAACGCCGGCCTGCCAGGTGAACTGATAATCAGATTCGCTCAAAGTGGCGTTTTCAGCCGTTAAGGTGTAACTTGCCTTTAACTTGGAATAACCGATACCGGCACCGACATACGGCGTGAATTTCGTACCGGTGTCAATGTCGTAATAAGCGTTCAACATCAAAGACTGAGATTCGAGTTTGGTAAAGTCAGTACCGCCCTTTTTAGCGCCGGTAGTGCTTTTGGCATCTTCATTGCGGCTGTATTCCAATTCGGTTCGGAGAGAGCCGTAATTTAATTGGGTAGAAACACCGGCTGCAATTTTGCCGCCCCAAACATTATTATCGTCCAAATTTTCCTTATGAGAACCTTTACCCCAAGAATCTTTTCCCGAAACAGACATATCGGAATAAGATAATTTTGCCGAAACGTAAGGATTTAATTCTACTGCATTGGCATTAACTGCAAACAAGCAGGCCACACCGGCCATAAGTAATGTTTTTTTCATGTAAGTTTCCTCAAGTAGTTGTAACTAAATTACAACAAAACACTACCAAGCAATAGTTAACAAAAGGTAACTTCCTTATTTTAGCCGGAATAACAAGAAATTAGAATTGGGATCTATTCCGCGAATCTTAAGTTCGGTCTTTTCATCCCAAACGGCCAGCCCGTCACCGGCGACTAACGGTCTGTCATTCACGGAAACAGCCCCGTAACAAACCTGAATCCAGTATTTATGTTCGGGCGAAACCTGATAATCGGCCGACTTGTTTTCTTCCAAAAGGCATTGATAGACTTCGACATCCTGATTGATGCGCAGAGAATCTTCCCGGCCATCGCCGCTGACAATCAAAACCGGCTGATTTTCAATCAACGTACAGGCAAAAGACTTTTGTCCATACTGAGGGCGGTGTCCCTGCCTGTCGGTCATAATCCATATTTGCAAAAAATGCACCGGCTCCGTTGAAGAGGGATTAAATTCACTGTGAAAAATTCCCGAACCGGCAGTCATAACCTGTACCTCACCGGGATTCAGAACCGCACCGCTGCCCAAACTGTCCTTGTGTTCCAGAGCTCCGCTTAAAACAATGCTGATAATTTCCATATTATCGTGCGGATGCATATCAAAACCTTTGCCGGGAGCAACAACATCGTCGTTAATAACGCGCAAATCGCCGAAACCCATATATTGCGGGTCGTAATATTGTCCGAAAGAAAAGGTGTGAAAGCTGTCCAGCCAATCCGTCAGAGTATGTCCCCGTTCATTTGCAGGGCGTAATGAATACATTTGTTTTCTCCTTTTGTTAAACTCTGTCACGATAAAAAATGCGCCGCAGAATCGTAATGGCCAGATTAACGGCTACGCGTGTCGGTTTGGAGGCGGCCAAAGCGTTTAACATCACAAAATCATGAATGGTACCGTTAAAGCGGACTGATGCAACGTCAACCTTGGCATCGTTCAACTTGCGGGCATAGGCCTCTCCCTCGTCACGCAAGACATCATTTTCCGCCGTTATTATCAAAGCCGGAGGCAGACCTTCCAGTTCGGCAACATCGGCCTGTAACGGCGAGGCCGTAATTTCCCGGCGCATTTGAGCGTCAGGGGCATAAGCGTCCCAAAACCACTGCATGGCTTTTTTAGTCAGCCAAGGACCTTCCGCATATTGATTATAAGAATCGGTATCAAAAGAAGCATCGGCCACCGGATAGAACAACAACTGGAAAACCAGCTTGGGACCATTGTTTTCTTTTGCAAGCATTGCCATCACGGTCGCCATATTGCCGCCGACGCTGTCTCCGGCCACGACGACCTTGGAAGTATCAAACTTAAACGCGTCCGCCTGTTTGACAATATATTTGAGAACGGCGAAAAGCTCATTAAGAGCCTGAGGATATTTAGCCTCGGGAGACGGCGTATAGAGAGGAAACACCACGGCGCATTCCGCCCCGACCGACAAATCGCGCACCAGACGGTCATGTGTGGCGGCATCTCCCATTACCCAGCCGCCGCCATGGATATAAAAGACAACCGGCAGCCGTTCGCGAGGGCTCTTGTGAGGACGGACAAAACGAACCGGAATCGACTTTCCGTCACCGACGGGAATCTGCATATCCTCAATTAAAGCATCCGCTTTGGCCGTTTCAACATCCTGAGCATCCAACAACACCTGGCGCGCCTGCTGCGGCGTCATTTCATACAACGGCTTGGCATTTCCTTCGGCCAGACCGTCGACAAAACGCTGGACTTCGGTTACGAGATGAGGTGATGACATCGGCATTCTCCTTATAAAAACTGACGATTACTGCTGATATAAGACGAGAAGCGAAAGTTTCAAGCAAAGCCGCTGATATAAAAAAAGCACTCTGCAGAGTGCTTTCAGAAAACTTACATGTAAGGCCACCCCAAAACCTGAGTCACGATGACATCGTCGCTCTTAACGTTAAGGGCCTTGGCCAATCCGTCTTTATCAAAATAACCGCGTACAACATTGTTCAATCCGCGGGAAGCGGCGTATAGCCCGACATTTTGATAAGCCGAACCGGCATGCAGCGGAGAGTTCTTTTCATCAGTGCCGGTATAAACCAAAACCAAGGGAGCATCTTTCACATAGTCCTGTTTGGCCATTAAGGGGCGCAAATCTTTATCGCTGACCTGTTTCAGCGTGTTGGTTTCCGCCTGATAAAGCCAGGCACCGTCTGCCATAACCGCATAAACATTCATATTCTGTTTGTTCATCGACGTCGGAATCGTACGTTTGCCGTCATGAGAGATTCCCCAGGCAACATACAAAATGTCACTCAAGGTCTGGTCATCAACAGCCTTGGGGCTGAATTCGCGGCGCGACTGGCGTCTGTTGACGGCTTCCATTAACGAAACCTCGCTTTCGGTTGACGGCGCCGGAAGCTTTTTTACTTTGTCTTCCGCGGCCGCATTTACACTTAAACCCACCAAAACCAAAGCTGCAAGCAATAACTTTTTGAGCATCTTTTTTCCTTTCATTGTTAAAAAATCGTAATCAGTGTAGGATGCCGGTAAAATAATGTCCAGATTTTAATTAACCATCCGTTAAGTAAAATAAGCTATGTTTAATACTGTTAAAACCCCTGCAAAGGGGCTTGCAAATTCGATTATTGTGTGCTACATCAACGTTATGGAAAAACTATGGATGTCATAAAATGATAATTGATAGTAATAACAAAAAGCAAAAGAGCATTCTGACGAACAAATGCTTTTATCAGACGACGGCGCGCATTATGCGCGACTTTGAAGAGAAAGGCTATGCCAACTCAGCTGACGAAACTGCTAAAGTTATTGCCGCGTATCACGATATCGTCAGAAAAAAGAGCAAAAACAATTTCAACGAAGACTACAATGCCGCTTTTAAACGTATTGACGGCGCCATCCAGTCTTTGGCCAACCAGGTTTTTTACGACTGTGACAAGAAAAGTCTGGACTACGCTTATCATTCATTTGAAGAATTCGATCATATCGGTGCCATCGTCACCCGTCAAAGAGCCAAAAAAGGCTCTCTTTAATTATCCCCCGTATGTCAGGCTTGTGTGTTTTTGCAATAACCCGGTTGCAAAATGAGCTATTATGCAGTAGTGATAGATATTATTTGTAACTGTTATGAGGTAATCTCACATGAAAAAACTTTCTTTAATCGGCTGCGGCCGCTGGGGTACTTTTTTGGGCTGGTATGCAGCCAACTACTGCGGTTTCGACGTTGATATGTATGATATTCCGACATCGCCGAATTTTATTGAACTGCGCGATACCAGAAAAAATCCTTATTTATCCTTAAGCGATAATATGCACCTGCATGACAACCTGCCGGCAGTGTTGGAAAACGACATTATTATCGTTTCTATCGGTTGTCAGTATTTTCGCGGCTTATGCAAAGAACTCAGCCAATACAAGCTCAGCGGCAAAACCTTTCTGCTGGCAATGAAGGGATTGGAAGAACCCAGCGCAAAGATTATGTATGACGTTATGATTGAAGAAATTTCCCAGGACATCAATATTGCGGTTTTAGCCGGTCCGGGACATGTTCAGGATTATATGAAAGGTGTTCCTTCCTGTGCCGTCATCGACTCTTATGACGACGAAACCAAGGAAAAACTCATCAATCTGCTGCAAAGCGACTTAATCCGTTTTTATTACGGTTCTGACCTTATCGGAAATCAAATCGGCGCCGCTTTGAAAAACGTCATCGGCATTGCTGCCGGCATCTTGGACGGTTTGGAGTGGTACGGTTTGAAAGGGGCTTTGATGGCCCGTGCTCCGATAGAAGTCGGACGCTTTATCAAATACTTTGGCGGAAATCCGCATACTGCTTACGGCCTGGCTCATTTAGGCGACTATGAAGCGACCCTGTTTTCAAAATTCAGCCACAACCGAACCTTTGGTGAAAAATTTGCACGCGGTGAAGATTTCGGCAAACTGGCGGAAGGTGTTCCGACATTGAAGGCTGTTAAGCTTATTGCCGACGAAAAAGGCATCGATATGCCGATTTGTCAGGCTTTATACAAGGTTGTTTATGAGAATGCAGATATAAAATCTACCATTAAGCAAATGTTTGAACGTGACCTGAAAAAAGAATTTGAATACATCTGCTAAAAGGAAAAAAAAAGAAAAAACCGCAGTTTACATAAAGTAACTGCGGTTTTGCTTTACATTGAGAGAGTTAATGAAACAATCGCTTAATCGTGAAATAAACGCCTTTCAGAAGCAGTTCCAAAAAGAACGTCATCCCGGATGCTACAGCTCCGAACAAAAAGCTAAACAGTCCGATTGACCCCACAGTCTGAAAAACATTTTCAACAACGGAACTATCTGCGGGCAGAAATAATGCCGATATACAAAAAGCGAACAGACCAAGTACGGAAATGCATGTCAATATTGTACGCAGCCGCTCCCAAAATCCGTTGTGCCATTCGTATTTCATCTCCGAAATCCATGTGTTCAGCGTCAATAAGCCCCCGACGATGCCGCTGAGGCAAACAATTTTTAAGCAGGTGAAAAACACTTTGCCATATTCGCCGCGGGACGTTATGTCAACAACCAACAGGCATATCAGCCCTAAAGCAAACAGCACCAACAAAATTGCTCCATACCCTGAACGCTGTTTCCAAAAATATTTTACAACGTTTAACACTCTCTGAGAAAAATTTTTCGTTTCCATATTATTTTTATTTTAAGTTAATTAATGTACTGAAATAAAAAGGTTTTCTCATCAACACAATAACATCTATATTTATAACCTAACGAAGCGAGTTTAGCATTTTTTTCTCAACAAATCAAACACTTTCACCGAATATCGTCATATTTTGACAAAAAAACATCTTGCAATTTAAAACAAATCGCTTATATCTAGTCCGATTTGAATATAATTTTAATATAGATATGGGACTGTTAAATACACTACTGGCCTTGGTTTCCGTCATCATGTGGATTATGATTGTCGTGAAACGGAAAAAAACCGGAAATAAGCCGCTTTATGTCAGAGGACTGGCCGCTTGTTCCGCTATTATAGGATTTTGGGTGCTGTACTTCGTTTTTGGAAATGCCGCGAGTTCCGGATGCAGTCTGACTGCCGCCGCATTTTGCTTCTACGGAGTAATTTATCGCTAAGCCTGAAGCCGTCATTCAGATAAAAATCTGTATGGCGGCTTTGCTTTTTTAAATTAACCGCCAGTTTCCGTCTTCACAGACCAAATGATAAAGCGCCGTATTCGGCATACGGTGCGGCGATAATCCGAACTTATAAAGCAGATAGCGGATAGAGCTGCCATGAGAAGCGATGCCTATGGTCTGGAAAGGAGAGGACAGCAGGCTGCTTATGACGGCAAACATACGATCCTGCATCTCCTGTTTGCTTTCGCCGCCTGGAAACCTGACGTTCATATCATCAACGGGACTGTACCAGTCCTTGTGAATTTCCGCATATTTGACGGCGACTTCAGTTTTAAGCATCCCTTCCAATTCGCCGAAACACCCTTCACGCAACTCAGGAATGACGTCAACCGCAACCCCTAAATGCCCAGCACAAATTTGTGCCGTTTGCAAAGCCCTTTTAAGATTACTGGCATAGATATGCTCTATCCCCAAAGGCATCAGCTTTTTAGCCAGTTCTTCCGCCTGCGCAATTCCGACTTCATTCAAAGGCGCGTCAAGGCCGCATCCCTGAATACGCTGCTCCCGATTGTAATCGGTTTCGCCATGGCGAAAAATATAAAAATCTTTACGCATTTACAGTTCTATCCAATAAAAACATTCGGCAAACTCCGCGCCGGGAACGACTTTTTCCAGCTTACCGCCGTTAAACTCGCAAACCTTGCGCGAGAGCGTATTATAATCGCGAATCGTAAGAAGCACCCGCTCTAAAGACATCAAACGCGCTTGTTTTAAAACCTCGGACAAAATGAGATTGCCTAACTTGCGGCCCCGGCACGTCGGACGAATACCATAGCCGATATGGCCGCCGTGATTCAAAAGAAAATCATTCAGGTAGTGGCGCAGCTTGGCAAAACCGAGAACCTCATCCCCTGAGAAAAGCAAATAATAAGTATCGGGAACATAACCCGGCTTCAGCCCTATTCCCTGACTGTAACCGACATGACGCCGGCAAAAATCATTAAATTCTTCCGGAGACAATCCATGAGCCGGATTTTCGAATCCGTCTTCCTCCGCAGGAATCTCCTGAAACATTTGATAGACGGCATCATCTTCTTTTTCACGGAGCGGGCGCAGTTTAACCTCCATTGTTTTTCTCCTTCTCATAAACAGGCAAATCGGGAAACAACGCTGCCGCCACCTTGCGATAATGAGGGTTTAATTCGCTGACCAGAATTTCACATTCGGCTTCCCGACTCAATGTCAAATCTATCTCCAAATGGCGGTCCAGATAGTCAGCCAGCTTGGCACCCATAAGCTCGTCTTGGGAAACGACAGCAACCTGCGGCAGCTCGCGGCGAAAAAACTCTTTAACCAACGGGTAGTGCGTGCAGCCTAAAATCAGGCTGTTGACATTACGAAAACGGTCGGCGTACTCCTTAACCAGTTTGGCTGCCAGTTGAAAATCGTTGTTTTCAATCGCCGGGACCAATTTGGGGGCGGCAACTTCTTCAATTTCCAAATCAGGGTTGATTTTATGCAGTTCTTCCTTATAAATATGCGACCGGACGGTTGCCGCAGTAGCAACCACCCCAACCCGGTCATGCGCCTGAGCCGCGGCCACCTCAACCGTGGGAATAACCACGCCGAGAACTTTGACATCCGGCGCATATTCCGGAATAAAACGCTGCTGAATATAGCGCAAGGCAACGGCTGTTGCCGTATTGCAGGCAATTATAATCAAAGCGCATTTCTTAGAAATCAAAAATTTCATCGCTTCCAGCGTATAGGCCAAAATCTGTCCCGACGTTTTATCTCCGTAAGGAAGATTGGCAGTATCGCCGTAATAGATATAATCGTATTCCGGCAAAGCATTAATAAAAGCCTTGGTTATGACCAAACCGCCCAAGCCGGAATCAAAAATACCGATTTTCATTTTACACAATCCTTTTTATCAAACGAAATTATCATAAAGTTTCCCAACCGGCTTGACAAGGCCAATCTACAACAGGCATAAAAAAATTCCGCAGCGGTCAAAACTGCGGAATTTTTCATTTCGGGAGATTTCAAATGTCAAAAGACTTTATTCCCCAATTTTCCATAATATCCTGCATGGCAAGATAAGCCTCCGGAACATTAGAACGTTTGTCGATGAATATCAAACGACGTTGCTCGTCCGATGTGGCCGAATCTCCTTTTGCCCAGCAGGATGCCAAAACATCTATCGGCAAAGAATGGGTTTTCATCCCCACTTTATCCAGAGATTCATTAACTTTCTCGACAACTTTTTTCAGCTGACGGAGCTCGAAGTAATCCGGCAACTCCCGACCGGAAGCATAGGCAAAGGCCTTGGCATCTTCCAAACTCAGCGTTACCGCACTCAAGTCAGCCAGCGGAATGTACATATCGGCATTGATGTAAATGCCCGCTTCCTGCCCATATTCGGGATGCGAGGAACAATAATTGTTTTTTAACAAATATTCCCCCGGACGCGGTGCATTTGACCGACCGCAGCAATAATCGTGAAATTCTTTGTTGCGGAGACCCAATGCGTCCAACAGCGCATACAGCGGATTATCCAGTTTGAACTCCTCCGCAGAACGAGATTGCGAGGTTTGGGCGGTCAAAGGTTGGAGTTGACGAGCCGCAACCGAACAATGCAATACGCCGCAAACTACCTTCTTGATTTTCGGCCCTTTACGGTAGACTTCCGTAACGCCGCAATCACCTCCGACTTCGCCGCTGGCCATCATTACGCTTTCATAATGACCTTCTTCGTAAGAACTGTCGCCATCCACCCAGAAATCATTTGAGGGCAAGCGCGAAAAACCGATTTTCCGCAATGAAGCATTGATGGCATCCCGATTTTTGTTTATACTGTCGGCTTCCGATGAACTCGGCATCTCGACGCTGTTGAAAAAACAAAAAATCTTTGCCTTGGTATATCCCAGCTCGTCAGAACTACGACTATTGGTTACGTAACAATTGGAAGTCACAAAGACTCCTTTTGCCGTTCGTCCGGGAAGCGGATAAGCAAAATAGCTGTTGTCCGTAAAATATATATCTCCCGGCTTAGGACCGCTCAACGCCTGATACATATCATTCAGGCTGACGTTATTATCAGACAAGAAGCTGACAAACGCCTTAATTTGTTTCTCATTCATAATAATTTTTTTAGTATTCTTTAACAAAACCATAGTCATAAGTGCCGGCTTCCTGCCAGAGGCCGTCAGCATCGCGTTTGTACTCCGTCAGAAGGTCGTCATGCATTTCCTGCGTGCAACCACTCATCCAGACCTTATAGTAACGAACGTTTACCGTTCCCTCGGACAAACTGACCGAAGTGTATTCCCGGTCACAAAACTTGCGCATTTCGCCCTTATCATACTGATAAAGACATGATGCGGACTCAAAGACGTCTTCGCCGAGATGTTTATAACATCCCTTAAAAGCCGGCTTTTCTCCGGGAGCCTGCGTAAACAAATAAACTTCCGACCGGTCGGCCTTCAGCGCAAACAAGCTGTTTTTTTCCGACCCAGCCCAAAGCTCCAGGTTTTTGGGAACATATTTTCCGTTTTTCCAGACAAACACATACTGTTTGTTGAGAATAATCAAATCCCCGTGCTTTTGAACCGAATCATCCGGATTATGGCGCTTGCCGTCAATCAAAAGCAAAGGACGTCTGGTTTCGGACAATTCACTGTCAGATCTGTCAGAACACCAACAACTCATAATATCAGCAGGAAGTTCTCACTGCGGATACGTAATACGAGCAAGGCTGCGTTCGATTTCATCCCGGGCCATTTGAATCTGCCACAGCTCAAAGCTGTCGGGGATGCGCCCGCCTTTAATTCTGCAAAAAGCCTGCGCTTCTGATTTGGTCAACTCATGTTTGGGATAGTTAAGAGTCAGGTATATGTCGTCATTGATGACAATCCCTTTCTCATAATCATAAACAGAGTCACGGGAACGCCGATTATCCTTCAACATATAATAACCGGCTTCATTACTGGATTTTAAATCCTGTGCATTATACCAAACTGTCGGTACAGATGCGATTTGTTTTTCGTTCTTCATAATAAAACAAAAAATTAAGTTAATAATAGCGTTTTGATGTACAGACTCATAAACCCGAAGTTTGATTTTGTCAAGAAAATCAGTGACATTGAGTTTACTTTTAATTGCGGAAAGTCTCGTCTTCTTTTGTTATCTGCAAATGGCATTGCCTGATTTAATCCGGCTGTCGGGACAAAAAAAAACCGCCTCAAAGGCGGCTTTTTTTGGTGGGTGTGGCTGGGATCGAACCAGCGACCCCTACGATGTCAACGTAGTGCTCATACCACTGAGCTACACACCCGTTAATGAGAGGATGTTTACAATAAAAAATTTTATAAATCAAGAATTTTATTGCATCTATTCAAAAAAATTATGCATAACAAGCTGCAATTTGCCGTTTGCGCATTAACATCTGTTGAATCCGCTGTTCCGCCTCGTTTTGATTCTGCGTCTGCGGCATACGCTTATCAAATATATTCTGCTGTGAATTAACCAGTCCGCGAAGAGCCATAAATTTATCCATTTTAGTGGCTTGTTGTTCCGTGCCTTCAGTATTAGGCTTTGTCCGCATCTGGGTAAGCAAGTCTTTGGCTTTGGCTTCTCCGGCAGTAAGAATCTCTACTCCGCTTAAGCCTTCGGTCTTTGACTTATCAAAACCATCAGGAACAATGATACGTTTAACATTGACAGAACCTTCCCCCCCGAGCATTTCCAGATTTTTACACTTGGACAGGTCAATGACAGCATCGGGATTATCCATATTCATAACCCCAAAAGCCTTTAAATTAGGACAATTATCCAGATTAATTCCTTCAGGAGGAAGGGCACTGCCCTTTATCATAAACGTTTCAAGATTGTCATTTTGTTGTTTCAACACCTGGGACACGCATCCGACTTCGTCGGTTGCAAAAGTTTTTAAACGAGAAAATATGTCCGGGGTTAAAATTTCAGAACTTATTTGAGGATTACCAAAAACAATCACCGAATTTATGTCTGACTTGTCTTTTATTGTTATTTCGTTAATACGCACGCTATCATCAAAAGCTATTGACGTTGGCTTGTTCAGAAACAAATGCTCGACATTAAGATTTTCCAAATAGATTTCGTTCTCTTCCACCAAAACCTTGTTCAGCTGGTCATATAATCTTAAATCATAAGAATTTTTAACTTTAACATTCCCCTGATAATTTAATTTTCCTCTAAGGCGTCTCTTATTTTTGGCAATAACATCCCCGTTGAGATATCCTTCTTCCATTAACAGATTTGACCGAATGAGGGCTTCTAAATTGACATTGTTTAGCCCGGAACATTTTCCGGCATCAAAGCCTTGCGGAACAATCAACTCTTTGAAGTTGCACTCTCCTTCAAAATTAATTTTCTCCAAATCTTTACATTTTGATAAATCAATGACGGCATCAGGGTCTTTCATATCCATAAAGGTAATTTTTGTAAGATCATCTCTATTTCTTATTTCATCAGCACCGTGCACTATTTTCCCTTTGTCGGCGTACAGAACTTCAGCATTATCAATGCCCCAAATATTGTAGAAGTAATCAGGAACGATAATTTTGTTAACTTTACAGTTGCCATTACCGACTATGCTTGTAAGATTTTTGCATGCCGAAAAATCAAGTATTCCGTCACAAGCATTAACATCATTTAGGTGGCAGCTTTTTAAATTTGGACAATTATCAAACGAAAGTCCTTCCTTTTCTATTTTTCCTTTATAGGCAAAGGTTTCCATTTTTTGACCGTTTTCAGTTATTCTTTGCGCCAGAGAATAGTCATCGGTTCCCATTTCGACCGCTTTAGCAATTCTTTCCTTGGTCAAAACCGAAGAGGCCAACTCCGGATTATTGCAAATAACGATATGGGATAATTCAGAATCATCTCCGATATTTATTTTCTTTATCCCGGACGCATCCGAAATATCAATGTCTTTACATTTCGGAATATTTAATTCATTAACAGGAATGGCTGAATGATTTGAATAATAGCTGTCTGCCATAAAATTAACTTTATTTAACTTTGAAAATCCAAAGATATCTGTCTCTTTAGATGTTTGAATATCTCCCGTATATAAGGACAAAAGAGGTTCCTCAGTATGCTTAAGAGTGCCTTGGGTAAAATCCAAAAATTCATTTCCGGCAGCATCTTTTGAACCATATAATCTTAATAGCTCTTCATTGGGCTTTGCATTTCCGCGCATTACAGTAGTTCTATTATTTCCTACCAGACTATTGTCATTATATAATCCGTCAGTGCCGTCAACCTTGTTAGCGTTAAATTTAAATATTCCTTCCTTTCCTTCATTAATATGCTCGGCAAACTGTGTTACCGCATTAACAAAGGCACTATTGCTTTCGCCGTATAGGCGGTCATTGGGTATATATAAAGTTTTGCCTTCACCATTTATATAAGGATGCAGCAACAATCGAGAAATTTTCTTTTGCGGATTTTTGGAATTAAAACCATAAGCAATAATTGAGCCCTGACCGATAGAATCATCAACATAGCGATGATTTAGCCCTACCGCATTCATACAACTTTTCCAGTTTTGATACGTAGATTGTTTGGCTAATTCTGACGGACGAACCGAAAATTCTATACGGTCAATTTCATTTGCCGACAAATCTTCTCCCGTCGAACTGATTTTACCCCGTTCAGACTCTTTGGCTATAATTGACGACTTCCCAGCATAATCTTTGCTCAAATTTTCAGCATTGGCAGCAACCGTCTGAAAATCAAAATTCTTTCCATTCATTTCCTCGCTAAAACGATTAAACAATATTTCATCGTTCAGAGCATTACGAAGAGCTAAATTACGCTTGTCACCGGCTTTACCGCGAATCATTTTGAGTTCGGTAAACTTGGCATAATTACCGCCAGAGATAACAGAGAACAATTCATGATCAGCAGCGTCAAAGCTTTCCGGTTCCGATTTTATTTTGTTGAGAAATTTCTCAAGCTGTTCTTGTTTGCCTTTAAAAAACTTCTGAACATTAACCGGTTTGCCCTTGATAAGAAACTGGTTTGCTTCGGCATCAAAATCTACGCCAAACTTTTTATACTTTGCAATCGTACTGTTAATAATTCCGACAGCAGAATTCTCGCTGCCTTTTGACAAATCAACGATGATATCTTCCAATTGGCCTTTATCATTATAAAAGATTTCCGGATAGTCAGGATTAATCTGCCGACGCAATTCAACACCGCTTTTCAGGGTATTGTTAATTTGTTGTCTTAAAGTCGGGGCACTTTGATCTCGATTATCAAACGTACTGCCAGAAGCATTTGCTTGCTGGTTTTCAATCATTTCATCGCGATAGTCAAAAGCAAACTTTTGCATTTGTTGCGGCGTGATATCCGGTTTTTGCAGTTCGTCGATAATTTTTTGAGCCACGACATCTTCATTAGCACTGTATTGGCGGCCATGATGAACCGTGGACAATGTTTGCGCATAAAATTGGCTATAATACGGATGCGTTTTATCTATCCCGGCAGCGGCAAGAACCTTTTCTGCCTGCTGACGATTTCTGCTCGCAATCTGCTCTCTCTCAATGTCTCGGGTGGACGTAACCTGATAGTGGCCGTTTTCATAAACAACACGTTTAAGGCCAAGAACATCTGAAGGAGCATTTTGCACCTGACCGTGACGTAATCCGTGGCGAATACCGGAAATACTTGAAACGGCCAGTCCCATAAGATTATTCTCTGCCAGATCGCCAACGTTTTGCTGAAGCTGCAAAGCACCCATCATCGCTAAATCTCCGGCAAGAGAAAGCGTGTAGTCGGTTCCTTTATCCGCAATCATTGCGGCAACCCGGCCGCTTCCGTTATTAATTAAATTTTTAGCCAGTTTTCCGCCTGTAGCCCCCGCAGCAGAACCAATAGCAAAACCGGCAATATCCATAGCCAAATCTTTATTACGGCCGATGATTTCATTATAATCCACATTGTCGCGGGTCAAGGCTTCCGTATAACCGGCAATACTGCGCGCACCCATGCTGGCAACCGAAATACCGGTTCCGGCCTTGCTTACCATCATTCCCAACGGTGCTGCCGGCGGTGCAACAAACGCAACTACGCCCCCAACGACGGTTAATGTCATACCGGCTGCCGCGCCAACATTGGAAACCCGGTCTATTACCTCAATATTATCGTTAACCATTGCCTCGGCCAGACGAGCCGAACTTTGGCTGCCTAAAGCCCTTTGATAGTTTTGGCGATAATTATTAATATATTCGCCCAGAGGTTTGCCATTTAAAACTTTATTCAACTGCTGTTCTTGCCGAGTGCGCCCTGCTTCTAAAACCTTTTGCAGAGCATGGCGTTTTGCGGCCGGTTCCGAATAAGCCGAAGTGTCAATCCTGATATTGTTTTGGGAATCCCGGAATAACCGACATTGCGTTTCCGAATCGTTGATTGCTTGCTGCAAATTAATTTCTGCAGCGTTATCCTGCGGGGATGCGGCATAAAAATTATGGTAAAGCTGTTCAATTCCTTCGGCTAGTGTATTCGGATCTTTGTTTTCGACAACCTCAGAACCAGCCCGAACAAAACTTTGATATTTGTTATAAGCTCCCTGCGCTACAGACATTTCAGCGGCAACCCGATCAAAACGTTCAATATTCTCAGGTGAAAATCCGACACCTCTTTCATTGAGATAAACTTCCTCAAACGTTACGGGATCACTGGTATTGTATTCTTCTGATGCCGTAAATTCAGGCATTGGCTGCCGAATCGACGTTTTATCCTCCGGACTGCGCGGCTGATTAATCTGTTCGGCCTGACGAACATAATTGTTTATCAGGCGTTCAAAAGACGCATCGTCAGCATTGAGAACCATTTGTTTGAGGCGGGAAACCCGGGACAAGTCTTTTACCTGTTCAAGATTCAGGCGCATACTACGCTCGACATCTTCATAAATTTCTTTTTTTCGGGCTTCGTCAATCTTAATGTTACTGCGACGCAAACGAGCCATTGTTAATCGAATCATACGCTCTTTGCTTTCGATATAGTAATCTCTTTTGGTCAGCAGTCCGGCATTGGCACTGTTAAGCGCCAACAACCCGGCAGCCTCATCTGTGACGGCGTAACTGACATTGCGGGAAGACAAGTCATCATTCATAAAATTTTTGTAGAGATCATAGATATCGGAAATGATGCCGCGATCTTCATTTTTAAGAATATTATCGGCACGAAGCAGATTTTCTCCGATACTTTCCATTGCACTTAAACGGCTTTCTGCTATATCCATCACAATTCTCCCGAACAGGAATAATGTTTATTATACCTTATTTGGCAAACAATGTATAGCACAATGGTAAAAAAGCCTTTAAGGGGCATTTCCGACGGAAATATCCGGCATTAGCGAATCTTTAACATTTGTTTTGCTATAATTTGTTAGCTTAGAAAAGGAAACGAAACGTGGCCGAAAAAAAAATCGATTTTCGCGTAAACTACAAAAAGCTGAATATCTTTGAGGAGTTTAACACCAAAGACATTCAGTTTCCGGTGGTATTGTCTTCTCCGCACAGCGGCAGAGACTTTCCGTCCGAGTTTCTGGCCAACAGCAAACTCAGCGAAGATGAGCTGCGCAGCTCAGAGGACAGCTTTGTCACCGAAATCGTCCGACAGGCTTCCGACGCCGGAATTCCGCTGCTCAGCATGAACATTCCCCGGACTTTTGTGGACGTTAATCGCGATAAAATCGAAATCGACGAGCAAATGTATTTCAATGCGCCGCAAAATCCCAACAGTTCCGGCAGCCGTCGATGCCGGGTGGGACTCGGCGTGATTCACCGAATCGTCTCGCAGAGCAAAAACATTTATGACGGATTGATTTCCTATGACGAAGCCATGGAAAGAATCAAAAACGTATATGACCCTTATCATAAGCGATTAAAACAGCTGGTGGACAAATGCGTCCGCAAGTTCGGCCTCTGCGTTTTGATTGATTGCCATTCCATGCCGTCCATGATTTGCAACATTATGAACGAGACCCGGCCGCTTGACTTTTGTTTGTGCACCCTATTCGACGAGAGCTGTCCAACCCAGATATCCGAAAATTTAAGCCGGGAGCTTGAAAAAAAGGATTACAGGGTTGAGTTTAACCGTCCGTATGCCGGCGCTTATATCGCTTTCAACTACTGTCAGCCGCGCAAAAACATTTTCACCATTCAGCTGGAGATTAACCGCAGCTTGTATATGAATGAGAATGTATTTCAAAAAAACGCAAATTTTCAAAAGGTTAGCGATGACGTAAGCCAGGCGATTATCCGACTTGCTAAAATTTTGCTGGATTTTAAAAAATAATTGTGCTATAAACCCCCTTGTTTTTGCGATCTGCCAAGAATAATTTATATGTGCAGGTCTTTGATTTTAACTATAAGCAATGATTGTTTTATTAACAATTTGGGAGTTTATAAGTTTTTTTTGATAACCAACCTCAAGACGATATTCTAAAAACTTTTTCACGCCTTAAAGCAAGTTGAAATTGGCATATTTGTTGCATAAGGGATGCTTGTGGCCGTTTTGGGGGAGCAGAGGGATGCGAAGTTTCGTATCAAAAAATTTAATGTTTTTGTTAATATTGCTGATGTTAATTCAGCCAGTACAAGCTCAGGCCTACTCTGAAGTCAGAGACGACGCCTTGGTTTGTATGGATGCCACACAAAAATTTGAAAAAAAGTATCAGATTAAAGAACACTTACTCACTACCATCTCGAGTGTCGAAACAGGAAGATGGAACGCCAAGACAAAGCAAAAAGTCGCTTGGCCGTGGACCGTAAACGCTCAGGGTAAAGGAACTTACTTTGAAACCAAAGCGCAAGCCGTCCGTGAAGTCAAACGCCTGCAAAAAGCGGGTGTCAAAAGCATCGACGTCGGTTGTATGCAAATAAACCTGGCATATCACCCAGATGCTTTCAAGAGTGTCGAAGAAGCATTTGACCCCGAAAAAAACGTTGAATACGGGGCAAAATTTTTGAAAAACCTTTATGCCAACAGAGACAATGACTGGATTAAAGCCGCCATGGCCTACCATTCCAGCGTTCCCCGGAAGGCTCAGAGATATAAAAAGAAACTGGTTTCAGCTTATGAAATGGTCAAGCAGGCTCAAAACAACCTGAACACAAAGTTGTTCGGAAAAGTTGAACAGCCTAAAACAAAAAAGCTTGAAACTGAATCTGTCTATGCTAAGAATAAAAGAAGAATCGAACAGACGGTTGCTCAAAAAGCCAATGCGTGGCGTCAGGCAAAGCTGGAAGAGTACCGGAAAAACAAGCAAAGATAGAATTAACAAGGGATTATGGCAGACTATACGGCAGAGAACGGCTTTTACTGGAGGCCTTTAGGCGGTAACAATATTGACCAGATAAGCGGCCACTGCTACCAGTATACGGATGTCATAAAATCAAAAAAAGAAATATCCCGGACGACAATCATTGTTGACTTGGGAAAATTTGACAATCATCAGGCCTTGGGCATAAAAAATTCGGCAGCAGCGGTTCCAGACATCAGAGACCTGCTTAACAGCCGGGATTTACTGCCCAAGGCTATTTTTATCACCCATTCCCATCCCGATCATCTTAACGGAATAGTCCACTATCTGAAGGCAGGCTATGTTTTGCCGCCCCTGTACGGCGGCAGATATACCAAAATGATTTTGGATGAGCTGTATGAGGAGTTCGGGTTAGCGCAAAAACGCCGTCCCATGTTCCAAATCGTCGCCGACGGAGACATCATCAGCCTGGGCAGCCTGGAAATTGAGGTTTTGTCTTCTTCCCACACCTGTTTTGACAGCTTCGGACTGATTATAAAATCAAAATACGCAACGGTATATCATACCGGCGACATGAAAATCGACCGCAGCACCTATTTCCGCAAGCCAACCAACCTTAAAAGGATTAAACAACGCGCCCAAGAGATTGACTGCGTGGTTGCGGATTTTTACGGCGTTACCGAAGACGGGTTTGCCGTCAAAGAGGTGACGACGTTTAAAAAACTGGTTGAACTGATAAAGAAATCCCGCAAGAAAAAGATTTTCATTCCGGTATATCCCACACATCCGGAAATGTATATTATGGCCTTTCTGGCAGCATTGAAGCTACGTAAAAACGTCATTTTTTACGGCAACAAGGATTTTTACAGCTACCTAAAGCTGATTGTCCGATACGGAATTTCGTTTGAAAAAATGGCGGGCAAGAGAATAAAAGTTCTGTTTAAGCCGGACGAAGAGATTGAAAGCCTCGACGACAACTATGCCGTAATCGGGACTTACAACGATTTGGGGCCGTTTTGCAATGAAAACAAGGACGCTTACGGGATTATTACCGCAAAAACTTTCTTCAACCCGCTAAAAGGGCAGCTTAACTCCCGCAACATCCCGTTTGCCAGCGTGGAGAACATTCCCGAATTGCAGGGATACGGACACGGATTTTTGGGCGATTACGAATATTTGAACAATATTTTGACTCACCCTATATTTATCCCGACCCATTGCCCGGCATATGTTACGGACAGTTTTCGCGAGTTGGCGGAATGTCTGGAGATGAAGCTCATCAGCACAACACCGCGCAATAATGACGTTTACCGCCTCAGCGGCAAAAGCTGCGAACTGGTCAAATCAAGTCCCGCAACATGGCTGGTCGTCAACTATGACGACGATTATGCTTATTTTACCGAAGTATGGCAAAAGCCAACCTCCGGCGAAGGTTTTCTGAAGAGAACCATAAGTTCGCGCCGTTGCCGCAACAAATTTAAAATGTTCATCCATCAGCGCCAAAGAAAAGGAACATCTCATGGAATTAAAGAAATACACTAAAGAATATACCATCCGCTCCTATGAATGTGACCGCAACAATAATTTGCGGATTGTGACGTTAATGAACATTTTTCAGGATATGGCAGACATTAATGCCGCGCAGCTGGGGCTGGGACTGGACTATGTCCTAAGCAAGGGATTTGCCTGGGTCGGTTCAAATTATGAAATTCGCATCAAAAGGCTGCCGAAAATTCACGAGAAAGTGAAAATCGTCACGTGGCCCGCCGTTGAAAAGAAACTGGCGGCAATCCGCGATTATGAGGTTTACGGAAAAGACGGCGAAAGAATCATTGCAGCCTCAAGCCAGTGGATTTTGATTAATTTTATGAAAAAAAGACCGATTTCACTACGAGACAATCTGCCGGAATATCAAATCATCGACGACAGAGCGATAGAAACGGAATTTGAAGGCAAAATAAAAGAGGTTGAAAGGATAGACGAACAAACAAAATTCAGGGTCCGCTTTGATGATATTGACCTGAACAAGCATGTTAACAACGGCGTTTACGCCTTATGGGCATCAGAGGCGGTCAATCCGGATTTTCGCCTGTCTCACAATCCGTCTAAAATCGAGATTAATTATAAAAAAGAAGGACATATCGGAGAAAAGATTACGGTCTTAACCGAATGTGACGGACTTGTCACCACGCACAGCATCCAGACTTATGACGGCGATAACCGCGAATTGGCTCGGGCAAGAATCGAATGGGCCGAAAATGAGGAATAATAGAAAAGGAAGAGACAAATCTCTTCCTTTTTAAGTCAACCACGCGCATTTTTTGCAATGAAATAATTTATCTCCCGAAAGTAAGTCTGCCTTTCGATGACATCCGGCAGTTGAACCGATGTCCTAAACATTTCGCGAATTTTTTTGAGCTCGTTTTCAGAGCAAAAATAAAAATAACATTTCCTTTTAAGTGAAGTTATTGAACAATACAAAACTTCAATCTTACAAGACGGGGCCTTTCGTTTAAGCCGCCGTTTAATCCGAAGATGCACTCCGTAACAAACCAGCAACATGAGTATCCAACCGGTTCCGATTGTAAAAACGATTGAGCAGACTGCATAAAAAATCAAAAGATACACATTGGCCAATTCATAGTGAAAGGCATGGTATAAAATGACCATCAATACGCCGAAAAGCAATACCATTATTGCATTAAACAGCTCTCTTCTAAAAATTTTGTTTTTCATGGCTATAATTGTTTAATTAATAATTTGAGCAATTACATTGGTTTTAGCATCATTTTTATAAAAAAACAATTCCTCTTTTCCGTCCATGCCGCACAAATAACTATTTACTCTCTTTTTGTTTTTTGTTATAATGAAACTCAGGAACAACAGGTTCCGGATTTTTAACTATCAAAGGACGAAAACGATGAGATATTCAAGTTTATTGGCTTTGTGCGCGTTTATGCTCTGCTTAAACACGCCGGAGGTGAGAGGTGAAATTCTCGCCGTTCACACCTATGATGTAATGACACACACCGCACTTCTTCCGAAACCTGTTGCTTCCGACAACACCTTCTCACTTGCCGCAACCTGGTGGCTGCCAGACTGGCAAGGCAGTCAGGGCTCCCGCGGTTCTGAGGATAAGGGTGGCGGGGACCATGACGGAAACTGTGAGAAAAACTACGGAATGCATACGCCTTCCAATATTGACGGCAGATATATCTGTTCCAAGTATAACTACAATGTGACCTCTTCTCTTAAATGTCACGTTAACTGTCGTTGTAAGGACGAATATAAATATACTTCTTCCAATTGTTCCGGCAACTACACAACCGCTGGAACTTCCTGTGAGGGTAAATATAACCAATGTGTATGCAAATCCGAGTTCAAATACAATTCTTCCAACTGTTCGGGAGAATATGAAGTATCGGGAACCTCCTGCGGCGGTAACTACAACGGCTGTACCATTCGTCCGGAATGTACCGTCTCATCTAAAGACTGTACTTACGGATGCGCTGGATACAACTCCTGTAACCGGTGTACCTCCTGCAAAACCAATCCCGACTGTGACGTTTCCGACAAGTCTTGTACCTATGGCTGTGCATCTTACAACAGCTGTTCAAAGTGTACCTCCTGTAAATCCAACCCCGATTGCAGTGCGACGGCGGTTTCCTGTGACTACGGATGTGCCTCGACCAACTCCTGCGGTATCTGTACTTCTTGTTCGGGCAATCCCGACTGCGACGTAGCAGACAAATCCTGCGATTACGGTTGTGCTTCAACCAATTCCTGCGGAAAGTGCACCGAGTGCAAGTCTTGTACACCCTCATGTACTAACGAAAGCAATTGCCGGTGGGGGAGCAAAAAAATTAACGATAACTGTGGAGGAACCTGCGTAAAATGTTATCCTAGCTGTACAGCCGGTTACATTTACAACTTCAGCAGCAGGGACTGCTTTGTCAAACCAGCAAAATACCTCTGGCAGTCAACAAATCCGAACTGCGGCAAATGTGTTTGTGACAATGCTAACTCCAATTGCGGCGGCAGAATTTGTCAGTGTCAATTTATCTAACCAGTATTGAAAACTTTACCCCGGACTGAACATCCGGGGTTTTTGTTTACTGCATGGTATGTTCCCACAGAACCTTGCATCCTAAAGTAATGAGAATGATTCCCGAGCATATTTCAAGATATTTGGTAGGAACCTTTTTGAACATACGGCAGAAATTAAAACCTATGCAAGCGTTAACAAAAGTAACCGCACCGATAAGCAAGGCAGAAGACCACACCGGCGCTTTTATAAAATAGAGCATGGAACCGCTGACAAACGCATCTATGGACGTTGCAACGCCAATCATAAAGAGGACTTTCAGGCTCAACGTCTTGGAAAGTTTTTCCCGGCAATCACATTCTTTAAGCGAATCTGAGATAACCTTTAATCCGAGCATCATAAAAACAAAGAAAGCTATCCAATGGTCAATTTGTTCTATCTGGTGATAAATCGAGCGGGCGCCGTACCAGCCGAGAACCGGCATAACAAACTGTCCCAATCCGGTTGCGGAAGCGATTTTGAGCGCTGACTTGCCTTTTTTCTTTTTTATAACCAATCCATAAGAAAACGCGACTACGAATGCATCCGCGGACAAAGCCAGAGCCAATAAAAATACGTCTATAAAGTTCATTTCAACATATCCTACAATGTTTGCAGATAATAATCCGGGCAAATTCCCTGTGCCGCAGACCAGGCTTTAATGTCCGTCTGACCGGCGTTAATCATTTCCCGGTAGGAAACCCCGGTGAGAAGCAAAGCGCTTTTAATACCGGCAGCCTTAGCGCCGGCGATGTCTGTGCGCAACGTATCCCCCAACATCAGAACTCTTGAACGCGGCACATCGTAGTCTTGCAGCAAATGTTCATAAATATCAACTTCAGGTTTGCCGAACCAAGCCACTTTACCGCCGATTTTCTCATAATAAGCGGCAAGCATTCCTTCACAGACAACCGGTTGGGGCAGACCGACATAAGCAACATAGTCGGGATTGGCGCAGACCAGCGGCTTGTCCATTTGGCGAAAGGCCTGCAAATCAGGTATAAAATCGTCTATGGTATAAACCAATTCGAAATCGGTACCGTGCTGATGACCGGGAAACCCCAGATAAATAAAATCAGCCTCATCCGGGGTATCGACCTGTTGATAGATGCTGCCCTCAAACCTGGCGGGACTGGGCTGACGGCCGTAAATAAAGTAACGCAGCGGCCGGTCATCGTGGCTGAAAACCATATGCGCAAGGTCTCCGGCGGAAAGTATTCTGTCGTAATGGATACCGCGGATATAGCCGCGGGCGGCGCCTTCGTCAACCAACACCTGTGAACGCGCCGCGGCATTAGACATCACAATTACGGTTTTGCCGGCTTTGTGCAAATCTTCCATTACTTCCAACGCACGGGGAAACATTGCGCTGCCGTCCCAAATGACGCCATAGACATCAAAAATAAAAATGTCAAATTCATCTCGCAGAGAGGAAATATTCTGTAGCATTTTTGTGTTTTTCCGTTTAGTATGCCTCATAAACGAGGAGTTAAAAATATGGCTGATTATAGCGAAGATTATTTATTAAACAAGAGGGTAAAAATTTTTCAGCCGACGGACGGATACCGGGCATCGACCGATGCGGTTTTGCTGGCTGCCGCCGTCAACAAAATAAAAAACGGAGACTCTGTTCTGGACGTTGGATCCGGAACCGGAGCCATTTCGCTGTGTCTGGCCGAGCATTGGAAAGCGGCGAACGTTAAGATAACGGGACTGGAAGTACAGCCGACTCTGGCCGAACTTGCAAACAAAAGCGCCGAAGCAAACGGATTTGAAACTTTTTTGCATTTTGAGAACTGCAACATATTTGAGCATAAAGACGATTTTTGCAGTTTTGCGCATGTGGTAAGCAACCCGCCGTACTCGGAAAACGACCTGCCCTCACCCAACCCCAGCAAAGCCACCGCTCACAACTACAAACAGGCGGGACTGGCCGAGTGGATAAGGTTTTGTATTAAAATGATAAGGCCGCAGGGATATTTTTATATGATAAACCGGGCTGAAGCGCTGGAAGACATTTTGGCCGCACTTCACGGAAAGCTGGGCGAAATAACGATAATTCCGCTGTATTCCAAAGAAGGGCAGACGGCCAAAAGAGTTATAGTGAGAGCAAGAAAAGACAGCAAAGCTCCTCTGATTATCCGGCAGCCGCTCATCATTCATCAGGCCGACGGAAGCTACAGCAAAGAAGCTTACGCCGTGTTGCGGGAAGGAGCGGTTTTGGACTGACAAAAGAGTTTATCCGCTTAAAAACACGGCATTTTTAGGTAACTATATACTAGACAACCCCCTATCCTTTGTGTTATAATAATTATATGTAATAACAGGAGGTTAGTCATGAAATACCAAAGCCTTTTTGAATTGATGAAAGAATATAATACCGAAGAAAAGTGTCGGGAATACTTTATTAAACGCCGTTGGAAAGGTCGAGTCGTTTGCCCTCATTGTGGTAATAAGGGAGAAAAAACGATTACTCAAATTAAAAGCGGAGTTTATGCCGGTAATTTTAAGTGTTTTGCTTGTTGTAAGCGTTTTTCTGTTAAAACTAACACATTTATGGGTGATTCACCAATTAAATTTCAAAAGTGGCTTATGGCAATCTATCTTTTAACCTCCCACAAGCGGGGTATATCCTCCGTGCAGCTTGCAAAAGATATTGGAGTTACGCAGAAGACAGCGTGGTTTATTATTCAACGAATATACAATCTAGTTGGGTGTGATAACATACAATTAGGAGGAGTGGTGGAGGTTGATGAAACTTATGTTGGAGGTAAAGAAAAGTATAAACACAAAAACCGTCGTACTTATAATTTTAATAAAATAGCGGGAGACAAGACAGCAATTCTTGGAATTTTGGAGCGCAGAGGACAGGTTGTCATGAAAAAATTTGATAAAGTATGTAAAGCAGACATATCCCCTCATATAGAACAACATATTACAAAGGATGCCATTGTTAATACTGATGAATCAGCAATATACAAGGGAGCTTTAAATGGCCGAGAGCGCCGACAGGTTAATCACTCCATAAGAAACTTTGCGAATAATGAGGATACCACCAATAGAATTGAAGGTATGTTTTCGCACCTAAAGAGAATGATTAATGGTGTCCATATTTGGGTTTCTAAATTCCACATACAGAGTTATTGTGATATGTTCTGTTTCCGGATGAATACAAGAACTCTTGACGAATATGAGAGAATTAATGTATTATTAAGCAATATTAATAATTCAAGAGTTATGTGGAAACAGGTCATAGCATAAAGGATTGGATATGACTGATGATAATGAAACCTTAGGGGGTATCTCAATCGAAAAAATAAAAGCCATAGATGCTAGATTGGCAGATACCCCTAAGGTTACAAATGAAAAACTATTTAAGGTCAATATGACAATGAATGAACTTGCAGATAAACTTATGCAAGATAAACCAAAGGAGACCAATAAATGTTAATATTACAAATGATTATTGCAGTAATCATCGCTCGTTTTTTAGAGTTACGTTTAATCTCTCCTCTATTGACAGGACTTCCTATTCATATTTTAGGATATGAAATCAGTGCTAAAAAGATATTTAAAAAATAGATTTATCTTTATCATAAAGGTCTTTAGCTTCTTTAATTAAATATTCATTTGGATTATATTGATAGTGTACAAGAGGTTCTCCGGTTAATTTACAATAGAGGGCAAGTCCAATAGCATTAATGTCTCTACGAAGACCTTTAATTTCTTGAATTAATTCATCATACTCATCGTTCGTCATTTTATTCCTCCTATATTCTCTGAAACGAAAGATAGTTTATATTAAACAAGTAAATAAATTATTGATACACGTAAAAAACATCCCTATTAGGGATTCAGTTTTATTTAACCATTTTCATCTACTGTTATTCTTGGATATGTACCAACATATCTAGGGCGTCAGAAACCCTTTTAAAATAAACAGTCGCCAAGCATAGCGACTTAAAATTATATGCCGATTTCTGTCATGGACGGATGTCGGCTAAATAAGGCTATGTGCCAAATAGGCCGAGCCGTTGTTTGTTTATTTTAAACGGTTTCTGAACATCCGCCCACCTTTTAGGTGGGTTTTGTTTTAACTATAAACGAAAGGGTGTTCAATATGAAAAAACTGTTTTTATTTTTAGCTATTAGTGCTTTTGCAGGTATTCTTACCGCTTGTGCAACTGTAATGAGGGACAACAATCAAGCTATTCCTATTAAAGCTAATGTCGAAAAGGTTGATATAAAAATTACCAATAAAGCAGGAGAAGTTGTTTTCGAAGGACAGACTCCAACAACTATAACTCTCAAAACAGCTGCCAAAAGCGGTTATTTTAATCCGGAGAAATATACTATTGTTGCATCAAAAGATGGCTTCAAAACTCAAACCAGTGTTATTGATTGGCATGTTAGCGGGTGGTACTATGCAGGCAATATCTTAATTGGTGGTTTAATTGGATATTTGATTATTGATCCAATAACAGGTGATATGTATTATTTAGATGAAGAGGTAAACTTAAATATGTCACCGATAAAGAAATAGAAATAAACAATAAAGGTGGTAGAAATACCACCTTTATTGTTAGAATTGAGGGTTGTTTTGTATATAAATGCCCATTTTTATGTTGACAGCAAAAAAAATAATCTTTATAAGTCAACTAACCCGAGAGCTGAGGCAATGACGCCGCAGCTTTAAATAATTAACTAAAAAACCGGAGAAACAATATGAAACGTACTTATCAACCCAGTAAACTGGTCAGAGCCCGCCGTCACGGTTTCCGTGCCCGCATGGCTACAGTCGGCGGCCGCAAAGTATTGGCTGCACGTCGTCAAAGAGGACGTAAAAAACTTTCTGCTTAAGCATTAAAAATGTTGAAAGTTTTAATCTTAAAAAAAAGAAAAGATTTTGTCAGAGTCGCCCAAGGGTTAAAAGTGGCTGCGCCAGGATTAATCCTTCAGGCGGCTCAAAGTTTATCCAGCCCTCATCGTGAAATTCCCGAAGACGGCTGTTTTTTGGGTTATACGGTTACCAAAAAAGTCGGCAAGGCTCACATCAGAAACCGCAGCAAAAGACGACTGCGGGCAGCGGCACGCGAGGTTTTTCCCGACAATGCCCGGGCCAAGACCGATTATGTGCTCATCGGGCGCTACAACACTGCGGACATCGAATTTAAAAAGCTGGTTTCGGAAATGAAAAAGGCATTGTGCAAAATAAACAAAATGATGTCGGAACCGCAGGATAAAACAGATGCTAAAAAAACTGATGATATTGCTGATTAGGTTCTACCAAACCTTTTTGTCCCCGCTGTGTCCCGGCGTCTGCCGTTTTCGGCCGACGTGTTCGGAATATTTTATCCAAGCTCTGAAGACTCACGGAATCATTAAAGGAAGTTATCTCGGAATCCGGCGTATTCTGCGCTGCCATCCCTGGGGCGGCTCGGGATATGATCCGGTGCCGCCCAAAGCAACAAAAGAGCCTGATAAAAGAAGATAAACGCTTGCCTTAGGGGCTTATTTATACTAAATATAAGCAAAGAATTACAGTTTAAGGAGTTTTTGTTTATGAAAGAAGAGATGAAGGGGCTGTATGCCGCCGTCGTGTTGTCAATTGCGGTTATTTTCGTAACTAATTTGTTTTTCCCGAAAAAACCTGCGGTAACGCCGGCAGCAGAACCCCAAAAAGTCGAACTTACGACGGAGCGGCAAACAGCCAAAGAAACAGTTGCCGACGAAGTGAAGTTCAGCGTAGAACAGGCCGCGGCACAAGACCGCCGGGTTAAAATCGCAAACGGCGCCGTCGAAGGCTCCATCCGTGTCAAAGGAGCCCGTTTTGACGAACTTTATCTGACTAAATATAAGCAAACTCAAAATCCCGACAGCCCCAACGTTGATTTGCTGGCACCGTCGCAAACCGCAAATCCGTATTATGCCGAATTCGGCTGGATCGGCACCGACTCTTCTTTACGGCTGCCAAACGACGATACCCTGTGGACAGTCAAGGGCAGCGAATTAACTCCCGAAACTCCCGTCGTTTTGGAATGGAACAACGGACGCGGCCTCAAATTCGTCCGCAAAATTTCCGTTGACGACAATTATATGTTCAATATTGAGCAAATTGTGGAAAACACCAGCGGCGAGAACGTTACCCTTTATCCCTACGGCTTAATCAACCGCCGTCACGAAAAAGCCAAAAGCTCTACCAGCGTTGTTCACGAAGGTTTAATCGGCGTTATCAATTCGACCTTAAAGGAAATCAAATACGATAACCTGAAAGACGATAAAAAAGAGGAATTCAAGTCTGACGGCGGATGGGCCGGTTTTTCCGACCGTTATTGGTTCAGCGCCTTAATTCTGGACAACAACAAGGAAAGCAACGTTAAATTTGCCTTTATCGGCGACGACCGTTATCAGGCCGATTTTGTCGGCGAGCCGGTTATGATTGCCAACAACACGGTCGGCACCCACAGCAGCAAATTTTTTGCCGGTGCCAAGGAAATCAAACTGTTAGACCGTTATACCAAAATGCTGAATATTGATAAATTTGACCTTGCGGTTGACTTTGGCTGGTACTATTTCCTGACCAAACCGTTCTTTTACATTTTGGACTTTTTATATCATCTTATCGGCAATATGGGCTGGGCTATTCTGTTGTTTGCCGCCCTGTTGAGGCTGGCAATGTTTCCCGTTGCAAACAAGTCGTATGAGAGCATGTCCAAAATGAAGAAGGTTCAGCCAAAAATTCAGGATTTGCAGGAAAAATACAAAGACGATAAGGTCAAACTACAACAGGAAATGATGAATCTTTACCGCAAAGAAAAAATCAATCCGGCTTCAGGATGTCTGCCAATGCTGATTCAGATTCCGATTTTCTTTTCGTTGTACAAAGTTTTAAATATTTCCATCGAAATTCGTCATGCGCCGTTTATCGGCTGGATTAAGGACCTTTCGGCTCCTGATCCGCTGACCATTTCCGTTTGGTCTCATCTGCCGATACCGGGATTTTTAGACATCGGCATCTGGCCTATCGTTATGGGTCTTACCATGTATATCCAGCAAAAGCTGAATCCCAAACCGGCCAACAAAGACCAAGCCAGAATGTTTGCTCTGATGCCGCTTATTTTCACCTTTATGCTGGGACATTTTGCTTCCGGTCTGGTTATTTACTGGACGCTCAGCAACATCTTGTCGATTTTGCAGCAGAAAGTTATTATGAAAAAAGTGGGAGTAGAATAAATGGGTTTTGCTCCGGAAGAGTTTACGCCAGAACAAAAGGAAAAAGCCAAAGCCCTGTTTGCACAGGGCACAAGCTTTGTCTTGGGCGTGGCAAAGCTGGAGCAGCTGCCGCTTTGTGAGTGGCCCGAGGCTGCGTTTGCCGGACGCTCCAACGTCGGCAAGTCAAGCATAATCAATGCGGTAACCGGGCAAAAAGGACTGGCAAAGACATCCAACACACCGGGACGAACCCAACAGCTCAACTACTTCAACCTGGCAGACAAAATTCATTTGGTGGATTTGCCGGGCTATGGTTTTGCCCAAGCACCGGAACAAGTTGTCAAACAATGGCAAAAAGTTATTTTTGCTTATCTGCAAGGACGGGTTAACCTTAAAAGGGTATTTTTATTGATTGACTCCCGACACGGCATTAAAAAAGTCGACCAAGACATTATGGAAATGTTGGACAAGGCAGCCGTCACCTATCAAATCGTTTTAACCAAGACAGACAAAATAAGTGCCAAGGCATTAGCCGAGGTAAAGAAAAAAACCGAGGCAGAAGTGGAAAAACACGCTGCCGCCTATGTAAAAGTTCTGGCAACCAGTTCGGAAAAAAACATCGGTATCGACGAGCTGCGGGCGGAAATATCCTCCCTGATATAAATTCTTGCGCTTTTAGTCAAAATAGTATAAGTTGATTAACATCTTTTTTGAATTATTAGCGAATTATCATATATCACATATTGTTTAACTAAAAAAATGAAATTATGAAGAGGTACTTTTTTGGCGTATTGGCCAGCGGTGCATTGGTTGCTGCAATGATGGGAATGGCATATATGTATTATAAATATCCCATTACCTTATTGATACCGGTAATAGCGTACACATGGATGTATTTGGATGTCCGACATTCTCCAGTACAGGATTCTCGTTAAACAAAAAAACACTTTAACCGTAATATTTTAGGGAATACCCTCTAATATTACGGTTTTTTATATTTAAATTATGTCTACTCTGCGTAATTATTTATTTACTTTGTTTGCAATCTTTGTTAAAATAGAAATTAAAGCAAACGGCTTTGGTTTTTATTACAGCAAGGATGACGGTCATGAAGCATATAAAATTCCTTATTTTATCATCAGTGTCGATGTTCTTATTCGTCTCTGTGGCCTTTGTGGCCGACGTATTTGCTGCTAACCCGCATTTCACACCAATGTCATTATTGCCTCAGTCGTTTGCTTCCGCTTCCGACATCAAAGTCGCCGGTATCTATTGGCTCCCCGATTATCTGAAAGGAAACGTCAGCCGCGGTTCTGACGATGCCGGTGGCGGGGACCATGACGGAAACTGTGAGAAAAACTACGGAATGCATACGCCTTCCAATATTGACGGCAGATATATCTGTTCCAAGTATAACTACAATGTGACCTCTTCTCTCAAATGTCACGTTAACTGTCGTTGTAAGGACGAATATAAATATACTTCTTCCAATTGTTCCGGCAACTACACAACCGCTGGAACTTCCTGTGAGGGTAAATATAACCAATGTGTATGCAAATCCGAGTTCAAATACAATTCTTCCAACTGTTCGGGAGAATATGAAGTATCGGGAACCTCCTGCGGCGGTAACTACAACGGCTGTACCATTCGCCCTGAATGTACGGTTTCTTCCATGAGCTGTACCTATGGCTGTGCCGGATACAACTCCTGTGACCGTTGTACTTCCTGCAAGTCCAATCCCGACTGTGACGTTTCCGACAAGTCCTGCACCTATGGCTGTGCGTCTTACAACAGTTGTTCGAAGTGTACCTCCTGTAAATCCAACCCGGATTGCAGTGCGACGGCGGTTTCCTGTGACTACGGATGTGCCTCGACCAACTCCTGCGGTATCTGTACCTCTTGTTCGGGCAACCCGGATTGTAACGTGTCCGATAAATCTTGTGACTGCGGATGTTCTTCCACAAACTCCTGTGGCAAATGTACTTCCTGCAAGTCCTGCCCGCCTGAGGATCCTTGTTCCGGCATTTCCTGCGGCGCTAACGCCTACTGCTCCGGTGGCTCTTGTTACTGCAACTCCGGATATACGGGCAATGCAAATTCCGGATGTACTAAAGTGGATACCTGTACTTACACAACGACGGCATCCAGCTGTTCAAGCCAGTGTAAAAACGTTGGGTCTTCTTCTTGTACCAAAAACGGAACAACCTATTACAACGGGTGCGGCTCATCCAAGTGTTCTTCCGGACAGACCTGCTTCAACGGAACTTGTGTAACCTCTTGTGTCAGTGGCGGAAGCAGCTCTTGCTCGGGACAAACCTCTAACTGCTCTTCTTCTCAGGTACAGACCGCTTCTTGTAAAGACTGTTCCGGAACGACACGTTACACTTGTCGTGCTAAAACTTGTGCTGAGCAAGGCAAGAAAGAATGCAACGGTTCCTGCATTGATAAGTCTAAATGCTGCGGCAGTGCTCCCTCAGACAGACCATACTGTGTTTCCGGTGACTGGAACGAATGCAGTCAAAGTGAACTGGACGACATGGACTATCATTATAATAAATGTCCAGGGAAAGTGCCTTACCCAGTCAAATGTGCCGGAAGAGAATATTTTTGCATGGTATGGTGCTGCCCTAACCCAGGCACTCAGTGTGCTACGGTTAAAACAACTGGAGGCTGTTTCGTTATGTATTAGCGACATTTTAACAGCGCATGCAAAAACCCCGGACGGTTAAATCCGGGGTTTTCCTTATTATGAAAATTCGATGTTTTCAAGAATGCAGCGAAAACCGGCCCGCTGAGGAGAGCAAGCATATGCACCGACCTTGACGGTTTCTGCCGCTTTCCAAAAACGAAACAAGCGTATCTGCTGAAAGTTTTGACCGTCGACCGAATAAAAAATTATGAAATCTCCATTTTTGCGCCGCAGCCGATACCAAAAATCGGCGTTGTAATCATATAACGGAGACACGGCCCAATCGGAGTGTCCGGCGTTGGTTACGACCGTTCCCAATTGGGGCTTATACAAATCGGGCGAAAGTACGCCGCCTTTTGCCCAATTCAGGTTATTAAGACGCACCATAACGCCGCATTGGGCAAAAGCCAGCGGCTCATCAGAATGCCATTTCAGCGTGAGGGTAAAATCTCCGGTTTTTTCCGTATAAAAAAAGTGTCCGTTATCCCGATGAAAATTATGAGCGGCGCTCTGCCAAAAATCCGTTTGCTCGGCAACTTCAACAATCATTCCCTCTTCGATAAACCGCACGTTATGCGGTTCATTATACCAGGTAAAGTCTCGAAGAGCGTCCAACAGCATTAAAAGCTCCTTACCTTTTCGTCAGGCATTGTCTGAAGAGCCTTTTCCAATTCGGCATTTGCCGTTTTGGGCGAGATAATCTTTAAGGTGATTATTTCATCGCCGGCCGTGCTTTTGGTTTTGATTCCCTTGCCTTTGAGGCGTAACTTTTCTCCGCTGGAAGCATAAGGAGGAATGTTTACAATCACATTTCCGGTGATTGTGGGCACCGTAACCTTGGCTCCCAGAACTGCCTCTTTCATCGTAATCGGCAGTTCCATCAAAATATTGGCTCCTTCCGCCGTAAAATAAGGGTGCCGGTCTACATTCAGAGTTATCAGGACATCTCCCGCCGAACCGCCGTTCGGGCTTGGCTGCCCCAGGCCCTTTAACCGCAAAGTTTGGCCATCCGTCGTTCCGGCAGGTATTTTGACATTAATGTTTTTACCGTTGAGGTTAACCGTTTTTTCGTCGCCGCGAGCCGCCGACAAGAAATCCAGGCGCATCGTATAGGCGATATCCTCGCCTTTGCGCGGCCGACGCGACGATGCTCCGCTAAATCCGGAAAATCCTCCGCGGCTGCCGGAAAACTGGGAAAAAATATCTTCTCCGAAAATTGAAGAAAAATCAAAGCCGGCACTGTCTCCGCTGCTGTATCCGCCCTGAAAAGGATTGCCGCCGTAACTGCCGTAGCCGCCGCCCATACCGGCGCCGAAGCCAGTCGGCTTTCCATCCGCGTCAATCTCGTTGTTGTCGTATTTTTTACGTTTTTCCTTATCGCCGAGAATATCATATGCGCAGGATATTTCTTTGAATTTCTCGGCGGCGCTTTTGTCGTCCTTGTTCAGGTCCGGATGATATTTGCGGGCCAGTTTGCGATAAGCAGACTTAATTTCCGCCTCGCCGGCATCTTTGTTTACACCTAAAATGTGATACAGATTTTTATTCATTACTTTTTGCTCTTATATAAAAATTCCCAATCTATATGCTATATAGGTAGAATTGGCATATATTGCAAGTTATCGAAAGCTGCCTTCGGAAACTTTCCGGCATACGAAGGTCGCGCGGCGGGAATTGTTGCGGTGTAACGTTATTTCATACAAAGAAGCCTGCTTTTGACCGCGATCGTAACAATACTGGGCGGCAACGGCAGCTATTTCGTCAACCCGGATATTTTTATATTCATAAGTTACATATTTGGGAGATTTGCTGACGACGGTTACATTACGGGCTATACGGTTATAGTCAGGATTAAAAACCAACTCCTCTTCGGGATAAGAATTGGTACAGGCACTTAACGCCGCAACTGTTAACAGAGCAAACAATCGTAATTTCATGAATCCAAGGTCCTGACTTTTTTTACTTTTATCGGTTTAACGGGTTGGGCTTCAGCATTTTCAAGCTCGACTACCTCCGGCAAGCCTACGTCTTTATAAGTTCCGTCGGCAACCTTTATCTGGCGAACCTTGGCTCGCATTACCTCAAGGCGGCGGGCGGCGGCGGTGTAATCGTATTCCATGAGAAAGCCCTCTTAAAATTAAAATCTATGGTTGATATATACCACTTTTTTATTAAACAATACTTAATTGAGTTCGCGATAAATATCGCGGCCGGCCTTTATCAAAATATCATAAACCCGGCGGTTGGTCGCATTTTTGCTCCGGGTGTTCTGGAGTTTGTCAAGCATACGGGTCAGCTTCTGGTTAAACCATTTGTCTTCGCGGAGCTTTTCAATGTTGCGGATATTTTCCTCGTCATCAATTTTATAGTTCAGCACCGCGCGAAGCGTAGCGATATACTGGGCATCCTGCGTAGCGGCAAACTGAGCCGACGCCGGCACCGCCATAAAAAAGCTAAACAAAGCCAGAACAAATGCCAGTTTCATCTTATGCTCCTCCCTAAATAAATTATTGTTTTAATGTCGATAAATAATATACTACAAATATTCGAATCGGTTGACTATGGATTTTTGAAAGTTATCAGACATGAAAAAGACAATATGGGCGCTTTTTGACGACCGCGTCGGAAGCGTTAATCAGGCCAAAGGGATTATTCAGGCGCTGGGCGACGAATATGACGTCACGTACAAGCATATTACCTATAATCGCTGGGCCAGCCTGCCCAATTGTCTGCTCGGAGCCAGCAAAGCAGGAATCAGCAAAGACTGCCCTGTTGACTTGTCTCAGCCCTATCCTGACATCATCTTATCGGTCAGCCGCCGGACAACCCCGATTGCCCGCTATTTGAAAAGAAAATCTCAGGGGAAGAGCAAAATCGTTCAGTTAATGTATCCCGGAAACTGCGGAATTAAAGAACTGGACTTGATAATCGCCTCCCAGCACGATGCTGCCAAGTGCAAAAACGGCAATATTTTTCTGATTACCGGATGTCCGCATCGCATTACCCCAAAAGAGCTGGAGCTTACAGCCGAAAAATGGAAAGAGGCCTTTACCGGCCTGCCGGTTCCCCGCACAGCCGTCATTATCGGGGGCGCCATCAAGGGCAAGCCGTTCAGCGAAGAAAACGCCCGCAATCTGGGACTGGCCGTTAAGACGCTTTACGAAAAAACAGGCGGTTCGTTGCTGATAACCACTTCGCGCAGAACCGGCAGCACGGCCGAAGCCCTTATAAAAGAACAGGTGAAAGACATTCCGGCCTATACGTATTGGTGGGGGGAAGAAAAAGAAAATCCGCTGATGGCTTTTCTGGCTTTGAGCGACCGGATTGTGGTTACCGGAGACTCGGTTTCGATGTGCAGCGAAGCCTGCGGAACCGGAAAACCGGTTTTGGTCTTTTGCGGACGCAACTGGCTGACGCCCAAACACTACCGCTTTGTCAATTCACTGTACGAGGGAGGGTTTGCCACTGCTCTGGAGGACGAAAAAGCTTTAGCCTTTACGCCGCGGAACAGACTTGATCCCGCCTCCGAAGCCGCTGAAAAAATAAAAGAACTGTTTTAGAATTCCGGTACAAAAAACGAGGGACGTTCGGGAGTACGCGGCTTATCATCGACAAGGAGCTCTTTACGCGTTGCAACGACCTTTTGAAACATCCGGCCAAAATAAGTGCTTTTTCGCCAGACAAAATCCGTACGGTTTTCGGCAAAGGTGTCAATATCCCGGTCCCACAGCTTTTCAACAAAGGGATGGTAAAGACGGTTGTACATCCGCACCAGATAGCGCAAAGGGTGGTAACGCTCCGGATTATGATAATCGATAAAAATAACGCTGCCGCCGTCTTTGACAGCCCGCATTGCAGCATTTATCACTTTTGCCTTGGTTAGGTTGGGAAGCTCGCTCAACAGCAAAAACAAAATAACAACGTCATAAGGCGCATCGGTTTTGAACTCTGCGGCATCCTGACAATGAAAATGCATACCGGGGTACATATCGCCGTATTTTTCAAGACAGCGGTCAACCTGATGCTGGTTAATGTCAATAACGTCAAAGCAGCCGTAAGCCCCTACCCGTTGGGCTATCTGGTCCAGTTCATTTCCAAAAGTTGCTCCCATCTGCAAAACCCGCTGGTTCATCTTTACTTCGCGTACCGCGGCATTAACCAGATTCTGGTATTGGAAAAGACTGCGCAACTGCACGCTCCATTTATGGTCGCGAAGATTGCTCTTATCCATGTCATTATAAACATCGCCGTACAAAAAATCGATATAGGCGGGCAGCTTTGGCGCCAGTTTGTCAGTTATCTGTTCTGTCATTTTCATCATCCATTTTAGCAAAGTAGGGAATAATCTCCCGGACACTATTATGATAGCATTGGCGGCACTGTTCAACGGCCTCATCCAATTTATCCAGACGCCGGCTCAAAATATGCTCTTCAAGCGAGGCGCAAAGGGCGGAGAACTCGTCCATACCAAAGATTTGGCTGCTGGATTTCCAGCTGTGAAAGATTAAACGACGCCCTTCCAAATCTCCGGTCTCAATTTCCTTCCAGGAAAAAGTCCCCTGTTTAACAAATTCGCACCACAGTCCGTGCATTTTGGCCAAGCCGAAGATACGGGCATATTCGTTAAGATGCCGCCAGTTTACAAGTTTAACCATGTTCTTTGATGACTCCCAAATGAGTAGCTTCGACGACAGCTCCGGTTCGGTTGTATACATTCAGTATTTTCAAAATTGCCGTCACATGGAGTTTGACGGTTCCCTCCGTCAGCCCCAATTCATAAGCTATCTGCTTATTGGACTTTCCCTGAGAGATAAGCCGCAAGACGTCAATCTGACGGGGAGACAGGTTGCGGGCTTTTTCCTTAGCCGTTTGCGCCGGAGAAAGGGTCTCCACATTTTTGAGCATATCAAAGTCATTTTCCTCGGTTTGTTGCAGCAGCTCCGGCGGAATATACACACCACCGGACAAAACAAGGTTAACGGCACTGATGATGACGGCATTCGAAGACGTTTTGGGAATATAGCCGGCAGCTCCGAGTTCAATCGTCTTTTGCACAATCTCTTTATCAAAAACAGCCGACAAAATGATAATCGGCGTATCCGGCAAGATTTCGTGAATTTTACGAATGGCATCCAGCCACTTGGCTCCCGGCATCGCCAAATCGGTCAAAACCAGCGAAAAATCCCGCTGCTCGGAAATTGCATCAAAAACTTCCAGATAATTTTTGGCAAAAACCAATTCCACGGCGGGATCAAAATCATGCAAAATCAGTTCCAGCCCTTTAAGAAACAATTCGTGATCGTCAGCTACCAAAATTTTCAAATCTAATCTCCCGTTTAATTACTGCCAATCGCCGGCAACAGACTGCCATACGGAAAGCGCCGCGGCTACCGCGGTTTCCGCCCGAAGGATTCTCGGCCCCAAAGACACTGCGCGAGCATAGGGAAGACTGCGCAGCAATTCCAGTTCAGACGGAGAAAAACCGCCCTCAGGCCCCACAAGCAGTGCAGCCGGGCAGCCTTTTCGCTCATCAAAAGCCCTAACGGCGGAAATGCCGGTTCCGGTTTCATCCATAAAAAACAAAGTGCGCCCGCAATCCCAATGCGCCAGTATTTCCGCAAGCGGCGCCGCAGGTGCAATTTCCGGCAAATCAACACGGCGACATTGTTCAGCTGCTTCAACGGCCTGCGCCTGATAGCGTTCGCCGCGAATTTTATCAACAACGGTTCGCTCGGTTATGACCGGCTGCAGCAGACGGCACCCCAATTCAACGGATTTTTCAACGATAAAATCGGTTTTGTCTTTTTTTACCGGAGCGAACAAAACCCAGATGTCGGGAACCGGAATATATTTTCGCTTCTGTTGCAGGACAAGTACTTCGGTTTGTTTTTTGTGTGCTTTTTCAATCCGACAGTCAAACTCACCGGCCGCATTGTTGAAACAGGCGATAACTTCGCCGGCGCCAAGGCGCATAACGTTGCACAAATAATGCGAAGCCTCTTCCGGCAAAGTTATCCGGGAAGACGGCTCCAAAACGGCGTTAACGAAAAGGCGGATTTTATTTTTGCTCTTTATGCTCATGGCGTTACTTTTACTCTTAAAATTCGGCTTTGTACAGCTTTATGAGTATTTTCCGTCGGCAGCATATTATCCAAATATAGCTTTGTCAGTCCAACGGAAGCTCCCTGAAATTCAAGCACCCGTAAACCGCCGCTCTTATGAGAACTCAAAGGTTTGAGAATATTCTCATTTGTGTTGATATGCCAAGATGACCGCTCTTCTTCAGGAAGTGTAATGACCAAGGTGTAACCGTTGGGAATTTTGACGTTCAAATATGTCAGACTTGTCAAATCGACTTCCAAAATATTCTGCAATTCCGGCAGCAGATGTTTGGCAATGGCCTTGTTGTCAACGGCATCCTCAAAAGAACGATGTTCGGAAGAAAAGGAAGAATCGGAGCCCGACGGCGAAACAGGTATTGAAACGCTTGAAGCGGCAGGGGCGGAAGACGGAGACGAAACCGCCGGTGTGCCGTCCCGTGCATAATTGTTATAAGACAAGGCGGTTCTGCCGTCCTGCACCACAAAGGAATTGGCCGTACCGACACCTAAAAACAGCAGCAGCATCAGAGAAATGAAGGGTAAATATCTGGTCATTGGTCCAATCCTTTTACAACATTCTTCTGTATAAATCAGAAATAGTAATACCCTAAGTTTAGTTTATAAGATAATTTACCAGATATAAAGTAAACTTTTTGTTACAAATTATAAATTTTGTTGGAATTTGAAATGATTGTTACGATTGACGGGCCGGCAGCAGCCGGCAAGGGAACGCTTGCGGCCAGACTGGCAGAAAAATACAAACTAGCCTATTTTGACACCGGAATGGTTTATCGCGCCGTCGGGCTGGAAATGTTTTTGAACGGAGAAGACGTTACCGACGAAGTTCAGGCAGAAAAAACGGCCAAAGAATTAACTTTTCAAAAAATGACGGCATTGGCAAAGCATCCCGAATTCCGCGGCGCCGTCGGCGGAAAAAATGCGTCGATTGTTTCGGCTCACCCCAAGGTACGCCAAGCTTTGCTTAAAATGCAGCAGGACTTTGCCCAAAATCCGGTTTTTGCAGACGGCAGCAAAGCGGAAGGTGCAATTTACGACGGCAGAGACACCGGTACGGTCGTTTGTCCCGATGCAACCGTCAAACTGTTTGTTACGGCATCCAGCGAAGTTCGGGCCCGGCGCCGCTATAAAGAATTTTTAAGCAAAGGAATCGCTGCAAATTACGAAACCGTTTTGGAAGACATTAAGAACCGTGACATGCGGGATTCCCAACGGGCGGCGGCCCCGATGAAACCGGCCGAAGACGCGGTTATTTTCGACACTTCAGACCTCAGCATCGACGAAGTCTTTAAAAAAGCCTGCGAAATTATCGATTCAAAGCAATAAAGTTCTTGAAAAATAAATATTTACGTGTATAAATTTAAGCACTTTAGGCGATATGGTGCGATATTGCCATAGTTTTAGCTGTAACTTCGCACAAGTCCGCTTTAATTTTTTATTGAAAAGCCGGCATTTTATTGAAATTTTATTTAATGACAAATACAGAAATTCAAATTCCCGAAATGACTGAAAACTTTGAAGCTTTGCTGAACGAACAGTTCGGCGACAAAGGCATCACCGGTTCAGTCGTTAAAGGTACCATTATCAGAGTAACTCCGGATTTTGCCATCGTTGACGTTGGTTTGAAATCTGAAGGCCGTATTCCCTTGCGTGAGTTTGGCCAAAACGCAGAGCTCAAAGCCGGCGACCAGGTTGAAGTTTATGTTGACCGTTATGAAGACAAAGACGGCAACATTGTTCTCTCCCGCGAAAAAGCACGCCGCGAAGAAGCTTGGCAGGATCTTGAGAAATGCCTCAACTCCGGTGAAAGAGTCAACGGCGTTATCTTCGGACGCGTTAAAGGCGGCTTTACCGTTGACCTTAACGGCGCTATTGCATTCCTGCCGGGTTCTCAGATTGACATTCGTCCGATCCGCGACATTACTCCGCTGATGGGCATTACACAGCCGTTCCAGATTTTGAAAATGGACAAGGTCAGAGGCAACATCGTTGTTTCCCGCCGCGTTGTTCTGGAAGAAACCCGTGCCGAAGCCCGTGCCGAATTAATCAATGACCTGAAAGAAGGTTCCGTTCTCGAGGGCGTGGTTAAAAACATTACCGATTACGGTGCATTTATTGACCTCGGCGGTGTTGACGGCCTGTTGCACGTTACCGACATTTCTTGGAAACGCATCAATCATCCGGCAGAAGTTTTGTCTGTCGGCCAGACTGTTAAAGTTCAGGTTATCAAGTTCAACGAAGATAACCAGAGAATTTCTTTGGGTATGAAACAGCTTGAATCCGACCCATGGCAAAACGTTGCCGACAAATACAAAGTCGGTGAAGTTTACACCGGAAAAGTAACCAACATCACTGATTACGGTGCATTTGTAGAACTCGAAGACGGTATTGAAGGTTTGGTTCACGTTTCAGAAATGAGCTGGACCCGCAAAAACGTACACCCGGGTAAAATCGTTTCTACTTCTCAGGAAGTTGAAGTTAAAGTTCTGGAAGTTGATGCCGACAAACGCCGCATCAGCCTCGGCATTAAACAATGCACACCGAATCCCTGGGCTGCTTATGTTGAAGAGCATCCGGTCGGTTCCGTTATCGAAGGCAAGATCAAGAACATCACCGAATTCGGTTTGTTTGTCGGTCTGAGCGATGAAATCGACGGTATGATTCACCTGTCTGACATTTCTTGGGACAAAGCCGGTGAAGAAGCCGTTAAAGACTACACCAAAGGTCAGGACATCCAGGCCAAGATTATCGACGTTGACGTTGAAAAAGAGCGCATCAGTCTCGGCATTAAACAGTTGACCGAAAATACTCTGGCTACCGCTTTGGACGGACTGAAGAAAGGCGACGTTGTCAAAGCTACCGTTACCGGTATCGAAGACAAAGCCGTCAATGTTGAAGTTAACGGTATTGCCGCTTCCATCAAGAGAACAGACCTGTCTAAAGACAAGGCTGCACAGAACCCGGAAAACTACAAAGAGGGTGACGTTATCGAAGCTAAGGTTACTTCTGTTGACAAGAAAAACAACAAAATCGGCCTGTCGGTAAAGGCATTGGAAATTGAAGAAGAAAAGAAAGCTTTGGAAGAATATTCCTCCAACAGCAGCGAAGGTTCTTCTTCTCTCGGAGACGCTTTATCCGAAGCTTTGAAAAAGAACGCTTAATCCACATTAAGCACGCTCAAACAAAAACCTCTCTGATCACTCAGAGAGGTTTTTTAATGAACAAAAAGTATCGGTCAGGAACCACGGACCCAACCGGAAAAAGTGCCAAAATTATAACAGGCGCACCAAGCAACGACATTCCATATCATTCGACACAGCAGGCAGCCTATCGCCAAATTCATCGGAATATCATACCATTGATTAAAAAGCGGTACCAGGTTTATATCGTTATAAAAAACGACAACAGTACCGACAACTGCCAAACAGCGGATTATTATCAAATTACGGCGGCGGCTTCGCTCCGGCGAATTAAAAGCCAGCAACAATGCACTGCAAACCACAAAATAAAGCAAAACCGTACCCGGACTATTCCAAACCTGCGCCCATAAACGACTGAGATAGAAAGAAACCCAATCGTAAATTAAACTAAACGGATTCATATTCTAATTTTTTAATTGTTTTCATCATAATATCAAAAGGCTGTTAACACTCTACCATAAAAATGAGGAGAGTCAATTGACAATAGTCAAATTTTGCCAAAAACGATTGACTGGGATACAAAATCTTATATAATCATCATATTCAAAAGAGATTATTGTGCCTATTGTTAATGTTAAAAATTTTTGATTATGAGAAAAAAATTTAAAAACTATTCTGATTTTATAGAATATTTCAGAAGTTTCGAAATTGACAAGCTCAAAAAAAGCGAAGATATCTTTTTCGTATATGGCATTATGAAAGACTTGTTGTTGAATTATGAACTTCCTTTTGAAGACCGGGAGTTAATATCCGGTATTGTCACCAAGCTGGAAGCCCGCTTCAAAGAACTAAACATCTTTATCTTACAGGAAGATAATCTGGAAGAGGCTCTGACTGAACTGCGAATGCATCTTTCCGATGAAGACATTGCCCAGATTATTCTTATCAATGACTATATCGAAAATATGAGCAACAGCAGTCTTGATGTACTCTACCACTTTTGCTGCAACAGTCAGTTTGATGCCGAAGACGACAACAGTTTTCTTACACAGCTGTTTGACGCCGTTTGCGAATTGCGCTACGCAAGGAACCCCAATTCTCAAAACCTGAACTGAAAGGTTACGGTTTTTTTTAGAATTTAGAATCAAATGTTCGCGCTTAATCTCTGTAACAAAAGCCCCTTGATAACTGGCAGATTATCAAGGGGACTTTTTTACTTACCAAAGTTATGTGTTTTTATTTAACGAAGATTTGAACTTCCGAAGAAGTTACATCTCCGCTGGTCTTGGCAGAAAGGTTAATTTTTTCAGCGCCGACACCCATTTCAATCATATCCTGAAAGATTTGGGTTGCATTGTTCTTGGCGGCTGCGGCAGAAAGCTGGCTGCCTTTGGCAGGGCTTACGGCGACAACGTCAAACATAACACCGGGCTTTTTAGAAACAGCGCTGCTGACTGCGCGCTTCAATCCGTCTTTATATTTGACGTTAGATTTGTTAAACTTGACCACAAACAAGGGCTTTCCGGAGATTCCCGCTTTGGAACCGGAGAAAGACACCGCTGAATTTTTAACCGGCGTCAGAGGGGCGTTATCAACGCCATAGCTTCCGGCTTTGATTGCAGAGCTCAAATCTACAATATAGTTTTTGGCCGTTTCAATATACTGCTGCTGACGGGAAATATCGCTGTTGATTTCGGTTAACAGGCTGTTAATCAGAATTGAAGTCTGGGTTGCCTCGTTTTCCAAAATACGCAGTTGGCGGTGGTCTTCATCGACGGCACCGGAAATACCGTAAGCGGCTTTGATGGAATCTGCAAGATATGTGGTGTTGGCGGCATCAGACTGAACGCGGGTCGACAACTGGCTTAAAGCAATAGTGTTGGCATTCATCGTCTGAATGTTGCTCTGGGCACTTTGCAACATACCAAACATCTGGGGATTTCCCGGTGTGGTACCAACCTGCAGTTTGGCCTCAATCATGCCGATTACTTTATGATACTGAAGCGCATTGTTAATGACAGAACCGCGAATCTGCTGGAGCTGTGCGTTGTTGTTACGGATAGACGCCTGCAACTGGGCCAATTCGCTGCGGAAAGTGGCGACTTTCTGGCCAACAAAGGTGCCGGTGTTGCCGCCTTCAGAAATTTCTAAGGGTTCAAAATTGGTTGAGCCTAAGGCCGGAACCGCCTCATCGGAAAAACCGCCGTCTCCGGCTGCCATTTCTTCCTGAGCGTCAGAACCGAAAAGCGAAGGAAACAATGCATCAGAAGAATATGTGCATCCGCTGATGAGAAACATTGAAACCGCCGACAAATACATTTTGAGAGCTGATTTTGTCATTGAATAAAGCACCTTATTAAAAAAATACATACACTTAGTTTTTTACACCATTCACTTTTATTGTAAAGTAAATTCTGTAAAAAACCGGCGTACAAACAACATTTAGTTTTATAGAAAACCTCGTTGGAACAACTTTACCCCGGAATAGATTAAAATTCTTTTAAATTATTTGAAAAAATTGCTTGCAATTAAAATTTAAAAGCTGTAATAAAGGTTCTGTTGTCAAAACAGATGCACCCGTAGCTCAATTGGATAGAGCATCTGACTACGGATCAGAAGGTTGTGAGTTCGAATCCCGCCGGGTGCGCCATTAAACCAAAACCCCTCGTTATGAGGGGTTTTGGTTTAATGGCAACAAAATTCCCTCCTCCAAAATCACATTAACACAAACCGAATAAGCATCGACACTGGGTATGTATAAATAACATATTATGTTTCGGCGCCGAAAACCTGTCCTGTTTTGATTTGACAAAAATCCGGATTATGCTAGATTACAAACGCTAAAAATTTTTATTAAATAATCTTAACTTTACAAAAATGGAAAAAATTAAAATCGGTTTTGCGGGTCTGGGAGACCATGCATTACAGTTTCATCTGAAACCTTTGCTGAAAATCGAATGTGTTAAATTTGCAGGAGCCTTTGAGCCAGACATTCAAGCTTTTGAACGTGTCGAAAAGAATTACGGCATCAGCCTGAAGCCTTTTGCACGTTTTGAAGACATGCTCAGCGCATCAGACGCCGTCATTATCTGCTCTCCGGACAAATATCATATTCAGCAGCTTAGAATCGCGGTAGAAAGCGGTAAGCATATTTTGTGCGAAAAGCCGCTGGCAGCAACAGAGCATGAAGTTGTCCTGCTGAAAGCCTGTCTTGATTTGGCAGAACAAAAACAGCTCGTCATCACCGGCTGTCATCCCCGCCGGTTTGACCCTCCCTACACGGAGCTGAAATACGCGCTGCCGGAGTTACAGGACAAATTCGGCAAAGTCATCGGTATTGATTTTGACTTCAGCCATTACCGTTTGCCGAAAGACACGGCGGATCTGCCTGACAACAATTTGCTGCAGAAACATATCGGCGATGAAATCGACTGCGTAAACTTTTTATTTGGCCAGGATTCATTCAAAGTTTATAAGCTGATTGACGAATTTGACCGCTATGAAGTTACAGGCATCAGAGACGACGGCCTTACCTTTCGTTTTCGCGGAACCTGCCGGCTGAATTCCCATACATCTCCGGAAATGATTGAACTTCGTTTTGAAAAAGGCACGGTTTCCGTCAACACTTATCAAAACGGTCTAAACGCCGTTTACAACCATGAATATCCGGTAAAAACCCCGAGATACTTTTCGGTTAGCAACAACGGCAAGAGTTTTGAGGCCATCAATAGAAACTTTATTGATGCAATCCGAGGCAAAGCCAAGAATTATCTGACCGCCAACGAATTGCTGATTGCCACGATGACATCGACAGCGCTCAGATATGAAAACAAATTCCGTTTTTAACCCTGAATTTAATTCAAAAAAAGAGGCAATTATTAAAATTGCCTCTTTTTTTACAATTTTCCCAACACTATCGGCCGACAGGGAGGATAAATGTCGTTATTGACTTCAAGATAGCCCTCTGCGCCGCGATTTTGGAAAACGATGTGCCCGGTGATGTCTTCGTAACGGGTTCCTGAAAAACCCTTCACCTTATGCAAAACCAGGCGATGTTCTCCATGCGTCAGCACGATAAACCCGTCATTTTGGTATTTTACGCGAACAAGTTCAGCACCGCACTGATATGACGCGACGGATTTGGTTTCGCTGGGATTTGCGCAAGCCGCGGCCAGAAGACTCAGACCCGCCAAAAAAAATATTTTCATCACTCACCTCATTCTTTTAAGTTCTGATGTAATCTGCGGCATAAAAAAATCAAGGCATATTTTTATAACTTGCTTTTTTGTCAAAAATCGGCTAAATTAAATCCATTACGAAAAAATTATTGTATAACCCAATTAATATAAAAAAATTATGGAAAAAGTAAAAATCGGCCTCATCGGTCTTAGTGACACCGCCATTGAAAATCATATCAAACCGTTGTTAAAACTCGACGGCGTATTTTTAAGCGGCGGATATGACACTGATTTGGAAGCATTTAGCCGCGTTGAACAAGAAACCGGATTGAAACTTCAGGTTTTCGGAGACGTTACCGACCTGGTGCGTGCCAGCGATGCCCTGATAATCAGCACCCCTGCCGATGACCATGGCATAAATCTGTTCGGCTGCCTGATACACCGTAAACACGTTCTGTGCCAACCGCCCCTCTGCAAAAAAAGCGAGATAGACAATCTGAAAGACACTTTCAGTTTAGCTAACTCGGCAAAACTGCAGATTTCGACATATTATCCGCGGCGGTTTGACCCTTTATACGTATGGTTGAAGCAGCAACTGCCCGACCTGACGAAGAAATACGGCAAAGCCGTCAGTTTGAATACGGACTTTTCCTACCCGGAAAAGAGAGCCAGCAAAAAAAACAATCTGCTCGGCAAGTATTATGACCAGGATGCCGACTATCTGAATTTTTTGTTCGGAGGCGGAATACAGCAAACCGTTTATAAAATCGAAAATTCCGGCACCCATTATGAAATCGCCGGAAAACGAGAGGACGGCATTTGTTTCCGTTTTCAGGGTTCTTGCGCCTTGGGCGAGGAAAAACCTTATGAGAACGTCGAGCTGCGATTGGAACGGGCAACCGTTTACCTTTACTGCGGCCTGGGTGCGGACAAAGGGTTCATCATGGAACATGCAACAGCAGAAATGCTGCCGATAAAGCTTAATACCGAAATTTATTCGGAAGAAGTGATTGCCCAACAGATAAATCAGAATTTTGTTGACGCTATCCGCGGCGAAGCTCCCTGTTACATAAACTGGAAAGAATTGCTGCAAAACTACTGTTATTAAGCAGTCAATAAAAATAAAGGCAAACCGGTCCGGGTTTGCCTTTATTTTTTTATGCAACAAACAAATCTTTGATTTTATCAAAAAAGCTTTTCGCTTCCGGCTGGCAGGTATCGTCTTTGCTGACGGAGCGAAATTCTTCAAGCAATTCTTTCTGCCGAGCGGAAAGATTAACCGGAGTTTCTACCCGCAGTTTGACGAACAAATCTCCGCGGCGGGACGAACGCATCATGGTCATTCCCTGATTTTTGACCTTGACAACCTGATCGCTTTGAGAACCTGCGGCTATATCAAGCTCGATTTTTTCTCCGTCAATGGAGGGTATCTCCACTTTGCCTCCCAAGGCCGCACAACACATGGATATCGGCACACGGGTATAGAGGTTGGCTCCCTCGCGGGTATAAAGCTTGTGTGATTTTATGCTGACAAAAACATACAGGTCTCCGTTTTCACCGCCGCGGGAACCGGCTTCTCCGGCTCCGGCAATACGCATCCGGGTATCATCCTCAATTCCCGCCGGGATTTTAACTTTAATCGTCTTTTCCTGATTAAGGACGCCTGCCCCCTTACAATCGGGGCAGGCCTCTTTGACCATGCGGCCGGTACCGTGACAATGCGGACAAGCCTGTTCAACCACGAAGAAACCTTTTTGCATCCGAATTTTTCCGCTGCCGCGACATTCGGAACACACCGGCGCTTCTTTGCCGTCTTTGGTTCCGTGGCCATGACATTTTTCGCAAGTGACGGTGGAGGGAATCTTTATTTCTTTTTCGACGCCGCTGAAAGCTTCTTCCAAAGTTATTTCCAAATTATAGCGAACGTCTGCTCCGCGCTGAGCATAACTCTGACGGCGGCCGCCGCCCATAAACTCTGAAAAAACTTCCGAAAAAATGTCTGAAAATCCGCCGGCACCGAAATTAAACTCAAATCCGCCGAAGGGATTGCCACCGTTGCCGCCCATACCACCGGCAAAAGCCTGCTTGCCGTAGCGGTCATAAGCCGCCCGTTTTTGTTCGTCTTTCAGAACTTCGTATGCTTCGTTGATTTCCTTAAATTTGGTTTCAGCTTCCTTATCGCCGGGGTTACGGTCTGGATGGTATTTCATGGCCAGACGACGATAGGATTTTTTGATTTCGTCACCGCCGGCATCCCTGCTGACTTCCAGCAATTCGTAATAGTCAGTTTCTTCACTCATAATTTTGCGCTTTTTATTATTCCGATTAACTTAAGTTACATTGTATTTAGGGAGTTATCTCAGTAAAGTCAAGTTATTAATAAGTTAAACCGGCAGCCGCAAGAAATAATTTTAAAAAAGTTGCAAAAGTTTTGTTGACAGCCCCAAAAAATTTTTATATATAGTCGACCCGTTGCCTGTCAAAAACCGGCAGGCGGCAAATCTTAATCTAATCATGTAGACTCCCTAAATCCCTGTTGGACAGTTCTCCTCCGGGGATTTTCTTTATGATGCGCCACGCGGCAAAAAAAGCGCCGCAGCGTTTCTTTATTTATTAAAAGAGCATTTTAACGAATCTTAAACCAGTGGCATATCATAATATGTTATTATTCCGATTGAACAGGAGCAGGGTCATTAATGCTTAATCTCAAACATATAGCCGTCAGTTCCTTTAACGAAAACCTGGCTTACATCCATCGCGACTGCGTCGCTTACAAAGTGGACGACATCAAAACCCTTACCAAGGTGGAAATTCACGGCGGGGTCAAACCCATTTTTGCCTTTTTACAAATTGTGGATGACGCCAAACTGGTCAAACCAAATGAACTGGGACTGAATACCGAGGCTTTTGAGCTGATTAACCTTCCCGAAGGAGCCAACATTTCGCTTACGCTGTCCCCTCCTCCGCCGAGCCTGGTTTCAATTAAGCGTAAAATTGCCGGAAACATTTTGAGCGCCGGGGAATATGCCGCTATCATCAATGATATTGCAGCTAAACGATATTCCAATATGGACATTGCCTCTTTTTTGGTGGCATCAGGCTCTTTTATGACGGCTTCCGAGGTTTTGGCGATGACCGAAGCCCTTATCGGAGATAACACCATTCGCTGGGACAACGAAGGAATCGTGGTCGACCACCACTGTTTCGGCGGCGTTCCCGGAAACAAAACGGACATTATCATTACTGCCATTGTCGCCGCTTACGGCTTGCCGATGCCGAAAACGGCCTCCCGCTCGCTGACATCCTGCGCCGGCGTTGCCGATACCATGAGTGTTTTGGCCAATGTGGATTTGGATGAAGAAACACTGCGCACACTGGTTAAAGAAAACCGGGGTGCCATCGCCTGTTATAATTCGCTGCCGATTGCCGAAGCAAACAAAATCGTCTCCGGCGTCGAACGCCATATCGGCATTACCCAGCAACAACATCTGGCGGCATCCATTCTGGCTATCAAGCTGGCGGCAGGTGTTACCCATCTGGTTTTGGACATTCCCGTAGGACCGAGCTCGCGCGTTAAGTCAACCAATGAGGCAATGCGGCTGCGCAAACTTTGCGAATATGTCGGCGATATGCTGTCTTTGGAGATTGACGCCGTCATTACCGACGGAAGCGAACCCATCGGCAACGGCATCGGTGCCGTGCTTGAAGCCCGTGACGTTATGAAAATTCTTCGCAACAAAGAAGACGCCCCGCAGGACCTGCTGGAAAAGTCACTGTTTCTGGCCGGGCGTATTTTGGAGTTTGACCCCAAACTCCGCGGCGGACAAGGATATCACGTGGCTAAAGAAATTTTGACTTCCGGCCGGGCTCTGGAAGCAATGAACCGCATCATTTACGCCCAGGGCAAAGCACCGCAGCCGCAGCTGGGACATCTGACCAGAGACATTGTTTCGCAGGTAAGCGGCACGGTTGAAAACATAGACAATGCACGAATCAACAAAATAGGCGTTTTAGCCGGCGCCGCACAATATCCCGGAGCCGGGCTTGACCTTTTGAAAAAGGTCGGCGATCATGTCGAACAAGGCGAAACCCTTTATCGGATTCATGCCGTAAATTCGACGGATTTTGCATTTGCCAATTCGGTAGTCGACGGCTATACCGGCTATGAAGTCTCTTCGGCTGGCGGGCCCAAAGGGGGATATTAAGACGTTTTGGCAACAACCGGCTTATGATGAGAAAAGCCGTTGACAATCCAATCGGCATCAGTTACCGGCCGCGGACAACGTTATGACAAACCGGAAGCGGAAATCAGAAATATTGAACAACAGGAACGTTCCCGGCAAATTCTCGGTATTGACAAACAGCGTATTGCCAAAGTTTCAAGGCTTTCTGCCGCACAAATAAAAAACCTTGCCGGACGAAACCGCAGACGAGCGTAAAAAACAAGAACAACGTTAACAAGGGCAGATGCTTATCCTTTTTCTGCCGTCGGTCATACGTTTTTTCCCATATATTTTTTTTATTAAAAATTTTTCAAAAAAATATCCGGCAGACTTGCATACCTCGTCAGCCCTCCCTATATAAGCTAATAGAAAGATAAAAATACTATTCGTTTTATAAACAAAGGATGAAAATTATGAGCAATAAAGTAATTGGTATTGACTTGGGTACAACCAACTCCTGCTTCGCAGTTATGGAGGGCGGCGAGCCTAAAGTTTTGGAAAACTCCGAAGGCGCCCGCACAACACCTTCAATGGTTGCGTTTACAGATACTGAACGTTTGGTCGGTGCTGCGGCAAAACGTCAGGCGGTTACCAATCCGGAAAACACCCTGTTTGCCATCAAACGTTTAATCGGACGTCGTTTTGATTCTCCCGAAGTTGCCAAAGACAAGGCTTTGGTTCCGTTTAAAATCATTGACGGAGACAACGGTGACGCCTGGGTAGAAGTCAAAGGACAGAAATATGCCCCTTCGCAGATTTCAGCTATCGTCTTGCAAAAGATTAAAGAATATGCCGAGAGCTATTTGGGTGAGAAAATTGAAAAAGCCGTTATTACGGTTCCGGCATATTTTAACGACTCACAACGTCAGGCTACCAAAGATGCCGGTAAAATCGCCGGTTTGGAAGTATTGCGCATTATCAACGAACCGACTGCCGCAGCCCTGGCATACGGTATGGATAAAAAAGCCAACGGAACAATTGCCGTTTATGACCTCGGCGGCGGTACTTTCGATATTTCCATTTTGGAAATCGGCGACGGAGTATTTGAAGTAAAATCGACCAACGGCGATACTTTCCTCGGCGGTGAAGACTTTGACCAGCGTTTGGTTACTTATCTGACCGACGAATTCAAAAAAGAATCCGGCATTGACCTGAAAAACGACCGTTTGGCTCTGCAACGTCTGAAAGAAGCAGCAGAAAAGGCCAAAATAGAATTGTCTTCAGCAACCCAGACCGAAATCAACCTGCCGTTTATTACGGCAGACCAGACCGGTCCGAAACACTTAAACATTAAGCTGACCCGCGCCAAATTAGAGTCTATCGTCGAAGACTTGATTGAAAAGACGGTTGAGCCTTGCAAAAAAGCCATGGCCGATGCCGGCGTTAAACCCAGCGAAATCAGCGAAGTTATTTTGGTCGGCGGTATGACCCGTATGCCGAAAGTTCAGGAAAAAGTTAAAGAAATTTTCGGAAAAGAACCGCACAAAGGCGTTAACCCGGATGAAGTCGTTGCCGTCGGCGCTGCAATTCAGGGCGGTGTTTTGATGGGTGACGTTAAAGACGTTTTGCTGCTTGACGTAACTCCGTTGTCTTTGGGTATTGAAACCCTGGGCGGCGTCTTTACACGTTTGATTGACCGCAACACGACCATTCCGACCCGCAAGTCGCAGGTTTTCTCGACAGCCGAAGACGGTCAGACAGCCGTTACCATTCGCGTATTCCAGGGTGAACGCGAAATGGCTGCCGACAACAAGCTTTTGGGTCAGTTTGATTTGGTCGGCATTCCTCCCGCACCGCGCGGTATGCCGCAAATTGAGGTAACTTTCGATATTGACGCAAACGGTATCGTTAACGTTTCGGCAAAAGACAAAGCCACCAACAAAGAACAGGCCATCAGAATTCAGGCCAGCGGCGGTTTGTCTGACGCAGACATCGAAAAGATGGTTAAAGATGCAGAAGCCAATGCCGAAGCTGATAAAAAGAAAAAAGAATTGGTTGAAGCTAAAAACCAGGCAGAATCTTTGGTTCACGCCACCGAAAAAACGCTTAAGGAACATGGTGACAAGGTAAGCGCTGCAGAAAAGAGCAAAATTGAGGATGAATTAAAAGCCCTCAAGACAGCTATCGAGGCTGAAGACTTATCGGTTATCAAAGAAAAGACCGAAAGCCTGATGCAGGCTTCCTTGAAACTTGGCGAAGCGATGTATAAGTCGCAGGCTGACGCTTCCGCCGCGGCCGGTGCACAGCCGGGTGCCGACGCAGGAGCCTCCGCCGACCAGCCAGCCGGTGACGACAAGGTTGTCGATGCTGACTTTGAAGAAGTTAAATAAGTTAGTACTTGCCTCAAAAAACTCCCGCAAAATTGCGGGAGTTTTTTATGGTTTACATACATATTTTTTATATCAAGGCTTATGCTGCCAAGAAATCCGAAAAAATGCCGTTTGAAGAGTCAATGTCACTTTCTGCAATGATGTCGTCCAAATCTTTTAATTGACTGGAGACCTAAAAAAAGCGCTTAAAAGCGCTTTTTTTATAAAACCTGTCTTATCTGTTTTCCAGCAGTTTAGTACTCAGCTGCGGTTTCCGATGGGTTAAAATGCTCAGTACTTTGACCAGCTCATCTTTAAGCTCCGGGCGACGGACAACGATATCAACCATACCGTGTTCTTTCAGATATTCGGCCCGCTGGAAACCCTCGGGAAGTTTTTCGCGAATGGTCTGCTCAATAACGCGAGCACCGGCAAAACCGATTACACAACCTTTTTCCGCAATATGGATATCGCCAAGCATAGCAAAAGAGGCTGATACACCGCCGGTAGTGGGATCCGTCAGAACAGAAATAAAAGGAAGGCCTTTTTCTTTGACCATATTGACCGCGGCGGTCGTGCGCGCCATTTGCATTAAGGACAAAATGCCTTCCTGCATACGGGCACCGCCGGAAGCGGAAATGGTAATCAGGGGATAGTTGCCGCGCATGGCTATTTCGCCAGCTTTAACAATACCCTCACCGACGGCCGTTCCCATCGAACCACCCATAAAAGAAAAGTCAAACGCGGCTACAACGCAGGTAATGCCGCCGATTTCGCCCTGGGCAACCTTAATGGCATCATCACTGCCGGTGGCCTTACGATAAGATTTCAGACGATCAGTATATTTTTTTGAATCTTTGAAGTTAAGCGGATCTTCCTGAAGTTTGGGCAAAGTGATTAATTTGTAGTCACCGTTATCAAACAACATTTCAAAACGTTTGTTCAGCGGCAGACGCAAATGATGGTCGCAGGAAGAGCAAATGAAATTGTTTTTTTCAAGCTCCTTTGTGAAAAGCATCTGGCCGCATTGAGGACACTTAGTCCAGAGATTGTCGGCAATCTCCTTAGTGGTAATTTTTTTGATTTTCGGACGTACGAAATCGGAAAGCCAGTTCATAGTTTATACCTTATCAAAGTTAATTTTGTTTTTTCGGTTCGACCGCAGGGGCAGAGGAACTTTCCTTTTTGCGAGAAAAAATCCCTTTCAGACGGGCACCTAAACCGGGTTTGGAAGTTTTGACCTCTTGTTCCTTGTAAGATTCAAGGTTCTCATGGAGGTTTTCCATTTCCTTAACCAATTTCTGCTGCTCTTTGCTGAGTTTTCTGTTCTGTTTGCGTTGAGAACGCAATGCTTTGCGTACCGGAGCATACGACATCCAAGAAAACAACTCGCCGAGAACGAAACCGAAAAAGATAAAAAAGACAATGGCAACGCTCAAAGAAACCGTGATTTCAATATAAAAAGGCCAAAGGTTAAACACGGCCAAGTCGTTATTTACAAAGGCAAAAACCAAAATAACCACCAGCAACGGCAAACCAATAAGCATTTTTATGAAACCCATGAGCGGCGCTCCTTTTTAATGATTAAAATTGTTATTATTTCTTATTTAATAACTCGAACAATTGTTTACCAGTCTTAAAGTGAGGAATATTGCGCTCTTCTACCTTAACCTGTTCGCCGGTACGGGGATTCTTGGCAATGCGCGGCGTACGGGTGCGTACGGAAAAAGCGCCAAAGCCGCGAAACTCGACACGGTCGCCGTTAGCCAGAGAGTTAGTAATCTTATCAAAGACTACGGCTACAATCCTCTCAACGTCTTTCAGCATCAGATGCGGGTTTTTGTTAGCAATACGTTCAATTAATTCTGATTTTGTCACTTTATTACCTCTTTTATTCTTATTTAATTCAAGTTTAAGTTATCCGTTTTTGTTTTAATTATCAATATCGCAAATTAAAAAAAAGCCAAAATTTAATTGTTTAGTTATCCATAGGGATTTTATTCGTCATTAGCCAAGTGGGCAACGGCAAGATGATTAGCCGCCTCTCCCAGTTCAATGTCTTCAATCCGCTGAATGCGTTTGCCGATTTTAGACGACGAAATACGGATATTGTCAACATCTTCATTGGCTTGTTTAAAGTGCTTGCTCAGGCTTTCGATACGGGAATCGAGACGCCCGATATCTTCAACCAAAGTTCCGACTTCCTTCTGGATTACACCGGCCTGTTCCCGCATTTTGGCATCTTTCAGCACGGCGCGAACAGTGTTCAGAGTCGCCATGAGAGTCGTCGGGGAAACAATCCAGACCTTGGAGCGGTATGAAACTTCCACCACGTCGGTGAAATTAGCATGCAATTCTGCATAAATGGCCTCGCTGGGCAGAAACATCAATGCGGATTCCGCCGTTTCTCCGGGAATAATATACTTTTCCGAAATGTCTTTGATGTGTTTTAACACGGAAGCTCTGAAAAAACGTTCCGCCTCAAGCTTTTCCCGGTCTGACGCCGCCGCACGCAGAGCATGATAGCTCTCCAAAGGAAACTTGGCGTCTATGACAATGGTTCCCGGAGGGTTAGGCAGCCGGAGTACACAATCGGCACGCTTGGCATTGGACAGCACCATCTGAAACTCATATGCGTTGGGAGGCAGAATTGAGGTGACAAGATCGTTCAGCTGTATTTCGCCAAAGGCGCCGCGCGCCTGTTTGTTGGAAAGGACTTCCTGCAAGGACACAACCTGCTCCGACAGAGACGAAATTTTTTGCTGAGCGACGTCGATTTTAGCCAGGCGTTCCCGCAAATCGGTCAAAGTCTCGGTGGTTTTGGCCGTGGTCTGCTGCAAGCCTTCGCCAACGCTTTTGGTCACGGCGAGAAGTTTTTCATCCATAATCTTGAGAACCGCCATTTTTTGCTCGCTGATGGCCTGGGCAATCTTGTTCTGCTCCTGGGAGCTATGTTCGCTCAACTGGGACAACCGGCCGGCAAGTTCAGCCTGGCCGCGCAACAAAATGTCGCTGAAGGAGCTCAGCTCCCCGCGGTCCCGGCGAAAGAGCAGAACAGCAATGTTGGTGAGGAAGAGAATCCCCACCAGCACTACCAAAATCGCTTCAAAATTCGCGGTTATAAAATTACTTAGACTCTGCAAAATGACGTCCCATTCTCAAGAATTTTTCGGTGCGACGCTTTTTGAGCTCGTCCCCGCTTTGCGGCAAAAGCTCTTTAAGATGTTTCAAAATACTGTCGCCGACGCGCTCAATTGCGGCCTGCGGGTCACGGTGGGCACCGCCAAGAGGCTCGGCAATAATTTCGTCAATGACACCCAACTTGCGCAAATCCTGCGCAGTCAGCTTCAGGGCTTCCGTCGCTTCCTTAACCTTGTCGGCGGAACGCCAAAGAATGGATGCACAGCCTTCCGGCGAAATGACGGAATAAATCGAATGCTCCAACATCAGAACCCGGTTGGCCGTTGCAATGGCGATAGCACCGCCGGAACCGCCTTCGCCGATAACGACGGAGACAATCGGCGCTTTAATCTGAAGGCACTTTTGGATAGAAGACGCAATTGCCTCGGCCTGTCCGCGGGCCTCGGCCTCAACACCGGGGAAAGCGCCGGATGTATCAACAAAACAAATAACCGGCATATTAAACTTGTCTGCCAGGTCCATAAGGCGCTGCGCTTTGCGATAGCCTTCGGGCTTAGCCATTCCGAAATTATATTTGACGCGGGATTCAATATCGTGGCCCTTTTCCTGTCCGAGCACAACGACAGAAATATTTTTGAAACGGCCGATACCTCCGATCATCGCCTCATCATCGGCGAACAAACGGTCTCCGCACAACGGAGTAAAATCTTCAATCAGGGCATTCACGTAATCAAGGCAATGCGGGCGCTGCGGGTGGCGGGCAACCTGAGACTTCTGCCACGGCGTAAGATTGGAATAAGACGACTTTACCTGTTTTTCCAGCTTTTGCTGCAGACGGGAAACCTCTTGGGAAATGTCGACATCTTCGCTCTGAGCCAGATATTTCAGACTCTCGATTTTTGATTCAATTTCAAAAATATTCTTTTCAAAATCCAAAACTAAAGTATTTGCTGTAGTATTCATAGAATCTTCTCGTTAATTATGACATAGTTTTGGCTTATGCATAACACACTTTTTTCGAGATTTCGACTCTTATTTTACTTTTTGTGCAAGAAGTTGGTTTTTTAGTTGGAAAAAAAGACAATATCTAATAGTATAACGCTTAAATATAAACATCGAAAGAAAAACAGGGAGTATATCCGTGCCGGCCGTTTCCTTTTTTGCATTAATCTTTTCATCGCTTTTGTGGTTTATTTTTGCCCTCAAGTTTGTCTTGTCGAGTTTGGGAAATACGCCTTTTTTTGCGGCGGGAACATCCAACATTCTGGCATACATCTGCATCGTATGCCTGCCGGTATTTTTAATCTGGCTGGTGTTCAGCTACGTCAACCAATACCTGCAAAACAAAACCGTCAACCAACAACTGTACAAGCTTTTCGGACAGATGAAAAAAAATCAGGACTATTCCGACCTTCTGGCCCGGGTCCTGATTGAGACGGAACAACAGGTAAAAGACGGTTTTATGCTTGGAAAATTTGACCTGCTGGTAGCCGACATGAACGAACTTCTGGCAGAGATTATCCGCTGCACCAACATTGCTTCCAGCGAACAAATAGAGCGTTTGTGGAACAAAGTTCAAAACGGCGGAAAGTGGTCTTTCGGAAAAGTCATCATTGAAGTAAACAACGCCCAGCCCAACTTTCAGATGAGAATCTACGAAAAGGCCTGTACGGATATTGTACTGGCCGGTACCATCATGGAATTTTGCGCCCGTTATCTGAGTGTTGTCAATATGTTGGAAAAACATGACCGGGAAAAGGTTTTTCTTAACATTATCGAAACCGGAGTCATGGGCAAGGTTTTCTCGATTTTTGCGCCAATCTCCGACGAGGTTCGCAAAGTCAGAGAATCCAGCGCCGGTTTTATGAAACAGCAGGAGCAGGTTTTTCAGGCACCGAAGCCGCAACCGGCTCCCCATGTTCCGACGCCGCCGGTTAACGTCTTTTCCGACGAACAACCCAAAGAATCCATTTTCGACAAGCTGGACAAGATTAATCCGTTTAAGAAAAAAGAGCCGGAACCTTTGAGAGAAAACCGCGCTCAGGAGCGAGACCCCTTTTCGATAGCGCTTGAACGCAGTTTCGGAAGTGTGCCCGAAGACGAAACACCGCGCCTCAGAATGAGCGAGGAGACGGTTTCGAGAGAATCAATGCCGGAGCCGCGCCTTTCTCCCCCAGAAGAGGCATTTGAACCAAAATTTGAAACCGAGCCGGCGGAAGCGCCCCGATTTGAAGAATCTGAAACGGTTTTTCAAGAACAACCTTCCGAAGAAGAGCTTTCCGATACGCAGAAAAAACTAAACAGCCTGAAAAAAGAATGGGCTGAAATGACGATGCCGCAGGCAGCGATACCGGAAAAAACCATCGCGGTACAGGAGGAAGAGAAAAACGAAAACGAGGATGAAGAAAATACGGCATATCCTTTCGGCGGCTGGGTAGATGAAGAAAATTACAACAAATAGTCAGGATTAAGGTGAGAGCAGGTTTTATTATCGCAGTAATGCTTCTGGCCTTTCCGGCCCGGGCGGCAGAAGTGAGGATTGCCGACAGCCTGCCTTTGTACGGAGAATCCAAATACAGCTCAAACTTTAAGCATTTTGAATATGTAAATCCCCAAGCGCCCAAAGGCGGCCGGGTTGTGCTTCCGGAGTATGGCGGGTTTGACAACTTTAATCCCTTTATCTTTAAGGGAATCGCATCGCCGGCAGTGGCGAATCTGACGCTCGACAGCCTCGGCGTAGTTCCGGTAGACGACTTTTCAACAGTTTATCCGTTACTGGCCAAGCGATTTGAAATTCCGCAGGACAACTCGTTTATCGGCTTTATTCTGGATGAAAAAGCGCATTTTCATGACGGAACGCCGGTAACGGCAGACGATGTTATTTTCAGTTACAAGGCGTTGGTCGAAAAAGGCGCGCCTTTATATAAAGTTTATTACGGAGACGTTGAACGGGCAGAAAAAGTTTCGCCGCGCCACGTTCGTTTTCACTTCAAAAAAAACAGCCGCAACAAGGAACTTCCCTTAATCTTGTCGCAGATGAAAATTTATTCCGCCAAAGATTGGGAAAACAGGGATTTTGCCAAACCAACTTTGGATATTCCCTTAGGCAGCGGCCCTTACCGACTGGACAAGTTTGTTCCCGGCAAATATCTGGAATTTAAAAGGGATGACGCTTATTGGGCTAAAGAACTGCCCAGCCGCAAGGGCTTTTTCAACTTTGACAGAGTGCGTTACGACTATTATCAAGACACCACTGTTACGTTGCAGGCTCTTTTTGCCGGAAGTATAGACATCCGAGAAGAATATATTGCAAAAATCTGGGTAACCGGCTATGACAACGAGCTGGTAAGGCAGAATAAAATCATTAAAGAGGATTTGCCGCACAATCAGGCCGCCATACTACAGTTTTTCGGCTTTAATACCCGGTTGCCCAAGTTCAGCGACAGGCGTGTCAGAGAAGCCGTCGGGCTGGCATTTAATTTCGATTGGGCAAATGACAAGCTTTTTTACAAGCAATACGAACGTCTGTACAGTTATTTTACCAATACGGGCATGGAAGCGGTCGGACTGCCGCAGGGCAAAGAGCTGCAGATTTTGGAAGGCTATCGCAAACAGTTGCCGGAAGACGTTTTTTCCAGAGCGCCCCGGCTGCCGCAACATCAAACCCATATGCAGACGAGGGAAAATCTGCGCAGGGCGGTAAAACTTTTGGAAGAAGCCGGATTTGGTTTCAAGAACGGCGTTATGACGAATCTGAAAACGGGAGAACCGCTGACAATTGAAATTCTGGGCAACTCGGCCAACGGCTCGTCTTTTACCAGAGTTATGCTGCCGTTTATGGAAAATTTGAAAAAAATCGGCATAAAAACCACATTCCGCAATCTGGAAACCAATATATTCAAAAACCGGCTGGACAACTTTGACTTTGAGGTTGCCATTCTCGCTTTCGGCGTCAGTCAAATGCCCGGTAACGAACAGCGGGAACTGTGGGGTTCCAAGGCTGCGGACATCAAAGGAAGCTACAATCTGATGGGTATCAAGAATCCGGTGGCGGACAAGCTTATCGACGGCTTAATCGCAGCAAAACACAAAGAGGATTTTGTCGCCCACGTCAGAGCTCTAGACAGGGTTCTCTTAGCCGAACACTATATGATACCGCAATGGTACGCTCCGGCAAAACGCGTGGCTTACCGCAACAAGTTCGGCCATCCGCAAACCGGCATCAAAGCCGGATATGATCCGTTTACATGGTGGATAAAGGAGCCGAAATGAGAAACTATATTTTAAAAAGGCTGCTGTTGATTCCGTTGACGTTACTAGGTATTCTGGCAATAAACTTCGTTATCATACAATTTGCTCCGGGAGGGCCGGTGGAACATACCCTGGCCAAATACCGCGGCATAAACGTCAACGCGACCGGCGCCATCAGCGGCGGCGCCGGAATGAATACGGCTTCCGCAGCAGGAAAATATCAGGGAGCACAAGGGGTTCCCGAAGATTTGATTAAAGAGCTTGAAAAACAATTCGGCTTTGACAAACCGGCACATATCCGTTTTTTCAAAATGATAAGCGACTATGCAAGGTTTGACTTCGGCAAAAGCTTTTATCAGGACAAAACCGTCTGGCAGCTGATTAAGGAAAGGATGCCGGTTTCGGTTTCGCTGGGGTTATGGTCGACATTAATCATCTATCTGATTGCCATTCCGCTGGGAATAAAAAAGGCGGTTACCGACGGCTCTTCTTTTGACATATGGACTTCATTCGAGGTGATTGTCGGGTCGGCGATACCGGTGTTTCTGTTTGCCGTTTTCTTAATTGTCTTTTTCGCCGGCGGGACGTATCTGCATTGGTTTCCTCTTCACGGCCTGACTTCCGACAACTGGGAAGAAATGTCCTGGCTTGGAAAAATCGCCGACTATTTCTGGCATATCACCCTGCCGGTAACAGCCATGGTTATCGGTGGTTTTGCCAGCCTGACCATGCTGACCAAAAATTCTTTTCTCGACGAAATCAACAAACAATATGTGTTGACGGCAAAAGCAAAGGGATTAAGCCAAAACCAAATTTTATACGGGCACGTGTTTCGTAACGCCATGCTGATTGTAATTGCCGGATTTCCGACGCTTTTAATCAAAATGCTGTTTACCGGCGCGCTGCTTATCGAGGTCATCTTTTCGCTAAACGGATTGGGCCTGCTCGGGTATGAAGCGATTATGACCCGCGATTATCCGGTAATATTCGGCACGATGTATATTTTTGCCCTTTTAGGCCTGGTGTTAAGACTTATTTCGGACATTACCTATTCCCTGATAGATCCGAGGATAAACTTTGACAGCAACCAATAAAAAAAGCTCTCGTTTGAGAGCTTTTTTTTCATCAGCGTCCGAGACAGCCATGCGTCTCTTTGGCAAATTTGACATAACGTTTGTAAAAGTACTCCAACCCCTGCCGGACAGCATAGTTGACGGTACCTTTAGGATAATTTCTGTGCTTATCCGGTTTGCCGGCTTTAATACCAGTCAGAATTTCTATGCCGTCATCAACATTGTCAACCGCGTAAATATGAAATTTTCCTTCGTCAACGGCATTCAGGACATCTTCGCGCAGCATCAAGTCCTTTACGTTGGTACGGGGGATAATCACGCCCTGGTCTCCGGTGAGACCGCGATGACGGCAAACATCAAAGAATCCTTCAATTTTTTCATTAACGCCGCCAATGGGCTGGACTTCACCAAACTGGTTAATCGAACCGGTAACGGCAATGTTTTGTTTAATCGGGAGATTTGCTATTGCCGAAAGCATACAGTAATATTCGGTAGAAGAAGCACTGTCTCCGTCAACGCCGCCGTAAGACTGTTCAAAAACAATCGAGGCGCTCAATGACAGGGGTCGGTCTTTGGCGAAACGATTGGCCAAAAGGCTGGAAAGAATTAAAACACCCTTGGTATGAATAGGGCCGCTCATTTCAACTTCGCGCTCAATATTTATAAACTCGCCCTTTCCGATACGCACCTGAGTCGTAATCCGGGCCGGTTTACCAAAACTGGTACGGGAGAAATTATAAACCACCAGACCGTTAATCTGCCCTACACGGGAGCCTTCAACGTCCATTAGGATGGTGCCTTTGTCAATCTGCTCCAGCATCGCCTGCTTTATACGGTCGCTGCGGTAAATCTGAGCGTCAATCGCCTGTTCGATATGGTTTTTGCCGATTTGGTTCGCCTTGGATTTGCGTGCCCAATAATCGGCTTCGCGCAGCAAATCGCCGATGGAGGCAATATGTGCGGTCAGCTTTTCGGAATCTTCAGCCAGGCGGGACGAATACTCTATGACCTTGGCAACGGCCTGTTTATTGAGGGAACGCAGCTTTTTCTTTTTGGAGAGAGAACCAATCAGCTTGGCATATTCAACCTCGTTTTCGGGCGTACGGTCCATTAAAACGCCAAAGTCCGCCTCTACTTTGAAGAAATCAGAAAAGTCGGGATCCCTTTCGCTCAAAACTTCATAGAGCTCCTCGTCTCCGGTGAGAATAACCTTAACCTGAAGAGGTATCGGTTCCGGATCGAGAGAAATCGTGGTGAAAGTGGTTTCTTCGCTGGGCGCTTCGATTTTAACGGTTTTAGAAGCCAACGCCCGCTTCAGAGAATCCCAGGCATAAGGCTGCAACAGCAATTTTCGGGCATCAATAAGCAAAAAGCCGCCGTTGGCCTGGTGCAGAGCACCGGATTTTATCAAACTGAAGTCTGTCAGCAAAGCGCCATATTGCTGGATACGTTCAACGCGGCCGACCAGATTTCCCTGCGTGGGGTGGTCCAGATGAATAATCGGCGCCCCGGAATCCGGTTCGTTTTTGACAATGACGTTAACTTTGAACTTTGCATATTTGTCTTCTTCCGGCTGCTTCATCCGGGAAAACAGAGCGGAAAGCGCATCGTCCCCTTCACCGCCGCCGCAATTGTTTTCCGAAGAAGGCATAAATTCATCGATATTGGTAATAATGTGTTTTTGAATCTTTTTCAAAAAGTCGTTGGCCTGTTTGTGCCCTTTATATTTGGCATGAAGTTCGTCAATGGGGTTTTTGACCGCGATTTTCAAAAACTTCTCGCGCAACTCATTGGTTTCCTTGCGCTGTTTATCTTCCCATTGAGGCAAATCCTGAGCGGTGTTTTCAATTTCCTCCTGCATTTGGTTGAGGTCTTCCAGCAGCTGTTTTTTCTCGCTTTCGGGAAGTTCGTCAAAGGCTTCCGGGCTCAGCACTTCTCCGTTTTTAACGGGAGCAACGACCAAACCGACCGGCATATGCAGCAAGGAAACGCTTTTGCCTTTGGCCTTTTTCTGAAGAATTTTGATATATTCTTCCTTATGCTGTTTGAATTTTTCGTGAATGATGCTTTGGCCGGCTTTATATTCGTCACTTTCCAGAATGGCGGGAATCGAAACCGACAGAGTTTCAATCAGTTTGTCAATGTCTTTGGCAAATTCGGCCGCGGTGCCGGCAGGGAAATTAACTGCCTGCGGTTTATAGGGTTCGTCGAAATTATAAACATAGGCCCAATCATCGGGGGTCGGCCTTTTTTTGGCTTCTTCCACCAAAACACGTTTGACCAGGCTGGTTTTTCCAGTGCCTTCCGGCCCGAGGCAAAAAAGATTATATCCTTTTGACTGGATGTTGATACCAATTTCCACCGCACTTAAAGCCCGATCCTGTCCCAATGCGGAAAGACGTTCTTCCAGCTCGGCGGTGCTGGAGAACTTAAACTTTTTAGGATCGCATTTGGTATAAAGCTGGTTGGATTTTAACTTGGTAATGCTCATAATAAAAATTCCCTATATATTAAATTCGAGATAGAATATCTTAACTAAGTACCATATATAATCAAAAAAACTAAACATAGCGTAAAGAAATATCAAAAACATGAAATATTTTCAGCTTATCTTATGGGGATTGTTTTTTGCCGGCTCAATCGTGCTGTTCGTGCGCTTCAACCGGCGGATGCGCCGCGACTATTATCTCAAAACCGCAATCAGGGCCGTATTGAAAAAACAACAGCAGCTGCCGGGCAGAAGCTTTTTTTCCACTTATGTCCTGGCTCAGGCGCTGTTCCCGTTATTGAAATCCCGAAAGAAAGAAGAGGCAAAAACAAGAGAGGCCTTAATCAAAGGGAACCTCCTTACGGCAGAGCGGTATTTCAGAAAAAAACGACAGCCGACTCTTGCTGCGGGACTGAAAGCCTTTTATCATCCGCAAAAGGCATTGGAGGAGCTGGAAAAAATTGCAAAAGCACATCCTCAGGACAATATCGCACTGATTTTGGCCGCTTATCTCCATTTTACTCTGGGGCAAAACGAGGCCGTCCTTCCGATTTTGGACAATATGGACATCTCAAAGGCCTCGGCTTATGTCAAAGCCATGCGTTTTTATCTGCAAACTCATTTTGACATGCGCGACGGAGACTTGCAGTCAGCTGCGGAAAACAGCTCCAAGGCTGCCAAGCTTTTTAATCGGGAACAGGCCTTTTACGAAGAAGCTGCCGCACATTTCGTTATGGGAACTGTTTACAGAATCAGCACAATTCAGGACGTGTCGCAATTTGTGCTGCAAACGGCACAAAAAATATACCGCCATTTGGGGGCGACCAAGGAGGAAGGCGAAGTTCTGGGAACGCTGGGCATGCTGATGGTAATGCAAAAACGTTATGACGAAGCCGACGATTATTTTAACAAAGCCAAGGAACTTTACAAAAAGACCGGACAACGTCAGGGCTGCGGCGAAATAATCAATCAGGAGGCTCTGGCGGCATTAATCAGGCAAGATTACGGCGCTGCCCGAAAGCTGGCTAAACAGGCTTTACACATTCATGAGGAAGAACGTAACACCGCCGGGCAAGGGTTTAGCCTGGAGCTTATCGGCAGCGCTTACAGCAGGGAAAAGAAATGGAAGCAGGTTATCAGGCACGCCCGGCAGGCTCAGGAGCTGTATGCCGCGACGAATAACAACCCCGCCCGGCTTGAAGCCCTTTATTTGGAAGCGCAGGCTTGTTTTGAAAACAACGACGACAATGAAGCGGAAACGGTTTTACGCAAAATCATCAACGCGGACAAAGAACAACACAGCTGTTTCTTTGTCGGCAACGCCTATAATCTGCTGGGGCTCATCTTTATGAAAAAAGGCGATTTGAGACGGGCCAAAGGCTTTTTTCAACAATCGCTGGACTGTGAACTGCGCAGCAACCGTGCCGGCGGCATTGCCATCGACTATGCCAATATCGCCTTGCTCGAGTATAAACGAGGACAAACCGAGCAAGCGGTCAAAACCGTGGAGACTGCATTGGAATACGCCAAAGCTTTCGGAGAAGGAGAGTTATACAGCCAATTGAAAAAGCAACTCAGTAAAATCCGAGAGTAACGTTAACTTCCGGCGACTTCAGTTCAGGCTTGCGTTCAACGTCTAAAGAAACGATACCGACGTTGTCAAAGGCCAGAACGTAAAATTGCGGCACAGCGAACGGATTAAACCGGTGGCGGCGGCTTTTCAGTATCATCCGGTTTTTTACCTTAAGCTGAGTGGCGCTTAGAAAATCCTTCATTTCAGGAGACCACGAGGGCTCGCCAAAATCACCGACGACAATGACCGGATCATCCTGCATCAAGACAAATTTTTGCAGCTGTCTGAAAGCTTGGATGCGAACGTCGCTGGCCAAACCGTCAAAATCAACGCCGACAACGGTAAAAACGTGATAATTTTTTTCAAAAGTTACAAACTGAGACTGCACTTCCGGCGTCAGGTTAAGGTGTCCGGAACGCAGAATTGCCATTCCGTAGGCATTGACATCCAACGGCTTTTCAGCGCTGTGCGACAAGGTAATATGATGGTCGTCGCGGACCGCGGTGTCGGTAAAAAGATTGCCGGTTGAAGCTATTTGGGTAAAGTTTATCAGCAAGAACAGCGCAAACAAAGCACTGTAAGCAAAACGGGAAAGATACAGCGAATACAAAAAAACCGCCAGATTGAGGAGGTAAAACTGGAAAAGGTATCGTTTAACTTCTTCAAACAGCGGTTGGTGAGACAGCGGCAAAAGCAGCAGAAAGGTAATTAATCCGAGCGTTATGAACATAACTTTCAGAAAGATATTTTCCCGCTCGTGTTTTTTTCTTTGACTGAAGTAACCCATTTTTAAACTATTGTGATTAAACTCATTATTGTTTTCCGCGGGGAGATTTATCCTCTCCATGCATTGAGTGGTATTCTAATGTGTAAAATGTAATTTGTAAATGGTCTGAAAATAAAATATGTACGAACAAATCATATCCATATTCTCAAGCAGTGAAATTTTGGCTACCGTATCGAACAATATTGATGATTTGGCGACAATTATCGACGGCTATTTATCCGGGGCGAACAATTTGCGCATAGCCTCTATTATCTTGATGCTGCTGGCATTTATCCTTTTTCTGTTTCTCGTCATTATCATCTACGTCAAGTCCATCGTTTCCTTTTTGAAAAGCGACAACAAAAATACTGAAAAAGACGACGGGGCTGTTGATGATATTTTTAACGAAGAGGATGCCGAGCGTCTCAACCGGATTATGAGCGAAGAAGACCGCGAACGCGAGTTGGAGAAAGAGCTGCAAAAAGAACTGGAACTGGCCCGGGCCGAAAAAGAAATGTTCGAACAACGCGAAATGCAGGAAAAACAACGTAAAGATGCCGTTCGCCGAGAAGAAAAAGCCAACACCAGAGAACGTGAAAAAGAAACCAAGGAAAAAGAACAAGCGGAAGAAAAAGAAAGCGAGCCCAAGGGCATAGTCGTCGATTTGGACTGGAAAAAAGGCAAACTGCGTGATTTGGAACAAAATGCCCCGACTCTCAGCAACGAATTTTTATCCTATCACCAAAGTACCAAAGACCTTTCGGAACTGCTGGGGCTTATCATTGACATGATCGGCCGCGGCGTCGACGATCTGAAAATTGCGCAAACAGTAATGTTTCGCAATCAAGGCAAAAACTCTGAAGACGACATTTTGCAAATCATCGATTCAATAAAAGACTTTATAGCCCTATGCATCAACCAAAACTTTGACCGTCTGCCCAATGCCAGCCAACTGCCACGGGAAGAAGATGCCTTGTTTCATTTGGCGCAGGGCGACCCCACACTGGCTCTGGCTATGCTGGAAGCCTTGATGGACTTTAATATAGACCGCAGCTCTATGGCCGGCATTGACGTTAAAAAAGACGAAATATTTAAAGAAATTTCGGCTCAATCCTGCGTTTTCGGCAGTTTGGCAGCCATTAACGACATACATCTGGCCACCGGAGCATTTGAACTGGCGATAGAACTTAATCCCAACAATGTCAACGCCTGGTGCCGTCTGGGCGATATGTATGCCAAGGCGGATTCAAACAACAAAGCCGTTTGGGCTTATCAGAATGTTCTGACCTTGGCTGACGAAGAAATTTATGCCCGCCAGGTTGCCAACGCCAACAAGATGATGTCTCAACATTTATATGCTCAGGGCAACAGCCTGCAAGCGGCAAAACTGTACAACAGCAGCAAACAATATTATGACTCTCTCGGCATCAACCGCCGCCTGGACAAGCAGGAGGTTGAAATCATCGAAATTATCGAAGCCCATCAAAAAGAAGAACTGCAGGCGACTATCCAGAAAATCCTGTCGCAAAAAACAAGCAGCCGAGCCTTTAGCTTTGCCTAAGCCTTAGGAGCCGAAACATCCGGCGCCCGCAAATACAACGGCTTGGGAAAATCGGCGTCTTTATCGAAAAAATGCTTTATTCCGCAGGCTGCCAGCTGTTCGACAGGCAAGGCTTCCAACATCTTTATGACATGAAGACTTAATCCGCTGGGGCGGCTGAGAAAGCGCTCCACCCCGTCGCCGACAAGAGACACCTTCCGGTGACGCAGCTGAGGCAAAATGTCTTCATAGTTTCCGGCCTGAGGCGGCGTGATTTTATTTAACCGGGCATCAAAAATCTGATAATAAAAGTCATCCCGTTTGGTTTCGATAACCACGCAGTTAAGTTCTGCCCGCTCTTCCTCTTCCAAAGTCCGGGCATAGGCCTCAAATGCCGATATGCCGGCAACGCAGAGATTAGGTGCGGCAATGGAAAAAGCCCGGGCGGCGGCGATGCCGGCCCGAACGCCGGTAAAAGAACCGGGACCGACGCATACGACGACCAAATCTAAATCGGAAAAAGAAAGTTTGCCTTCTTGCAGCAACTTTTCAATCTGAGGAATTAAAACCTCGGCCTGACCGAAATCCATATATTGGACATAGCTGCCGAGAGTATCGTTATCTTTTTTCAGAACAACCGCGCATTGAGCCGCCGTTGTGTCATAAGCCAAGCTGTACATCTTTTTTCCACTTATCTAAAATTCTAGTTTAATTAATGCATTTTATATAATAGAATCCGAAAAGAGACAATTGTTTTTGTAAAAATTTTAGCAAACCGCAAATTCTGATGATTGATGTACAGCTTTTAACCGATATGTATTATGCCGCTCCGGAACTCTGGTATTTGTTGGCAGGCGCGGTTTTGGCCCTGGTTACGGTCATTGTGTGGGAAGCGGTCAAAATCCTCCGGCTGCGGCAAAAAAACTATTTTCTCAACCGAGACCGCGAACGTTACGCAGAGACGCTGTATGCCTCGCGGGACGGTTATTTTGCGTTTATTTATCCGGACGAAAAAGTCAACGACCCGAGAAAAAGCATTCTGGAACATTGTTCGCGTCGATTGGCGGTTATGATGAACCTGCCCGAAGGCACCAAAAGCAGTTTTGAGGACATTTTAAAAAACTTTTATAAAGACGATATCAAAAAGATTCAAAAATATGTCAGTCTGCTGCGGGACGAAGGCGTTTCTTTCGACGACGAATTCATCCTCAAAAGCGGCAACAAGTTCCTGCGGCTGGCCGGTTCCCGCATTAACGGCCTTGACGGCAACGTTTACTGCGACATGATCTGGTTTCGCGACGTCAGTTATGAAACAAACAAAATCGCGCGGCTGGAAGAAGAAAAAGAAAAAACCTCGGCAAGACTGGTTCAGCTTGAGGATTTGATTGACAACATCCCCTTTCCCATTTGGCTGAGAGACGACAAACTGAAGCTGGTCAGCTGCAACAAAAAATACCTTGAATTTACCGAAAGCAAAAACAGGGAAACGGTTATAAACGAGGGAATAGAAATCAGCGGCGTCAACGGAGAAAACGTTTCGCAAAATCTGGCGCTGCTGGCACATACGACCAACCGGGTCAAGAAAAACACCGTCAATGTCGTGAAAAACGGCGAACGCTTTGTGATGGAAGCGATAGAAAGTCCGTTTCACGTTGAAGACAGCCTGGATAAGATATGCACCGCCGGCGCTTTAATCGACATCAGCGAACTGGACGAGCTCAAGCGCAACTTGAAACTGCATCAGAATGCGCAGCTTGAAATTTTGGGAACGCTGGGAACAGCATTTGCCGTATTTAACCAACAGTTCAAACTGGCCTTTTACAACCAGTCTTTTGCTCGTCTGTGGGAACTGGACAACCTCTGGCTGGAACAACAGCCCAATTACTCCATGTTTTTGGACGTTATCAGAGAAAAACGCCTGCTGCCGGAAGTTCCCGACTATATGTTATTCAAAAACGAAGAACAAAAGGAATTTTCAAAAATCATCGAACCCAAAGAAGATATGCTGCATCTGCCCAACGGAAAGACTTTTCGGCGGGTGCGGGCTCCGCATCCGATGGGCGGCCTGATATTTGCCTACGAAGACATTTCGGACAAGCTGGCAACGACCAGCGCTTATAACGCTTTATTGGCCGTACAGTCCGAAATGCTCGAAAATTTGTTTGATGCGGTTATAATCTTTGGTTCAAACGGCCGTTTAAAATTTTATAATCAATCCTATGTGAAGTTGTGGGAATGCAAAAAGAATTTTCTGGACAACGAGCCCAACCTAAACGAACTGCTCGACTCGCAGAAAAAGTTTTTCAGCAAAGACGAAAACTGGGAAGACTTAAAAAAAGACATTATGGACCACCTGCTGAGTATGACAACCAAAACTTTTATTCTTAATCGCAATGAAATTGACGATATAGAGGTTTCCGCCGTCAATATGTCCGACGGTTCGATGATGATTACCTACAAAAAAATCGCCTAAGAACATTTTTATTTAAGTTCAATCACTTATCACTGTTCAGATTAAAAGGAATCGGTTTGTCAATTGACAAAAAATCATTTGTATGCCAACATTAAAGTGCTGAGGGAAAGAACTTGCAGCTCAGCTTTTCCAAAGAACGGAGCAATATATGGAAGATGAAACTTCTGACACAAATCTAGAATGGAAAAAGAAAGGTTTTGAAAGCAAAGAAACCTTAACCTTGAAAACCAACGTCAAAAAAGCTCTGCAATACGAGGCTACAGCCAAAAAGCCGGTGCAGAACGGTTTTTCGCCCCTTCCGTCAGAACTGCCCAAAGGCCTCAAAAAAATCCGTAAAAAAATCAAAGACGTTTATGACGACGAGGAAGACGAAGAAGAAAACGAAATCGACTTCTCTTTTATGGAGCAGAACAACACGCTCCTTAACGCTTTGCACGAAGACGAACGCCGGCAGCTGAAACAACAGGAACAACAAAACAACGTTCGGATTTTGCAGGACACGGGAAAACTCGACGCCATTCATATGGCAAACAAAGTTTCGCAAGACTTGGGAATGAAAGGCCTGAAACAATCTACCATAAACAACAGCCGCCTGGACGTTTCCATGGGTATTCAGACGTTTGACCGCGCGCTGAAAGAAGATTTGTCGAAGAGAACAAACATCAAAGGACGTAAACTTTCCGAAGCGGAAACCGTTACGCTGCTCCGCGGCATTAAACGCATTCAAAATGTTGCCGCGGCCGCAGACGAATCAAAACTGAAAGCAATCGAAGGATGGAAGCTGGAGGAAATCGTCAATGCCGGCCGGTCGTCTACGGACGATAAGCAGATTGCCGAAAAAATACTTGAAAAATCAGGAAGAAAAAGCGAATCGGTCAAAAAGAAAATGCTCAAAAATTCTTCCCGAACCAAAAGCACAAACAAAAACAAAGATATGCGCACTTCCGGCGGCAGAGAGGTGTACCGCGATTAAGAAAGTTTGGCCAACAACGTTTTGTAGGCGGTTCCGAGCTGCTTAAACTTTTCTTCCGCATCCGCATCATCCCGATTAACGTCCGGATGATATTTTTTCACAAGTTTTTTATATTGCTTTTTGACAATTTCCACCGTTAACCCTTCTTCCGAGAGTTCCATTATTTTAAGGCACTTGCGTTCCTGCTCGTTAAAATAAGGGGTATTCATGGCAGAAAAATCAGGCTGATAATCATCAAAAAACTCAAAATTCCCTTTAAAATCAAAGCCGAAATTATACTTTATCCGGGAACCGAACTTAAAATGCATCCGAGAACGTTCATGCGCACCGGCTTCTTCCTCATCAAGCCCGTCATAGTAATTCCATTTGGCATTATACTCCTGAACATGCTTAAGGCAAAACCAGTAATATTCCTTAAGACGGCGGTCTTTAGGAGCGCGGTATTCTCCGGGTTCGTTACAGCCGGGATGGTCACACTTGCGGGCGGTATCCTCGGTTTGCGGAGCAAAATATTTACTGCGTCGTTTGGTTGGCTTTTTCATATTCGTACTATTTTTTTTATGCAAAACAATCGGGGTAATGTACACCAATTTACAGCTGAGGGCAAATGTTAATTGTTCAAAAGAACTTTAACAAGATATAGATAACCACCAAAAGCGGCAAATAGTAGAAAATTGAAGATTTTTTAAACTGGGGGTCTTTTTTAAACCGGTTTTTATCCAACAAATATGCCAAAGATTCCGGATTTGGTTCCGTCAACTCCGAACGCGGCGACAAAACCAGCCCCTGTTTGGAATAAATATCCATCAATCCGCTCCGCACCGGCGCGTTCTGCGGCCGGGACCGGGGATATTGCTCCAACCGGCCGAGCAAAACGGCGTTTACATCCTGCGCAGGGCAATACAGACGCAAAAGTTTAATCACCCTGGCCAGTTTATGCTCCATTAAGCCGCGCGGTTCACACTCTTCTCCGAGATACTCGGAAAGAAAACGCCGCAAGACCGAATCCACGGGATAGATATAATCAAAATCCATTATGTTAACCTTGTCGTTTTCATCAACCGCCACCGCGTCAAAATAAGACACAAAAACAGAACGCTCAAAAAAGAGAGAGGCAAAGAGGTTCAACAGGTTTTCCTGAGCGGCAAGCGAAAGTTGCCTGGTATAGACAACCGGTTCGGGAAAATAAAGGCACAGTTTGGGTTTGTCGGTTTGTGCCCAGTCAACCGAAACAGAACAGCAACCGGGCAGACCATCGGTATACTCGAAAAAAGTTTCCAGTTCGGCACCGTAAAAACGCATATCGCGCAATAAATCGAGCCGCTTGAGAAAAGTTTGCAATTGAGGTTTGAGCTGCGGAAGGTCGACATCGGCGATTTCACCGAACAAACGAATAAAAAAATCATCATCCGCAAGTTTTTCGGAAGTTTTGAAAACCACGTCGCCGTTGAAAATCCGTTCTTCCCGGTTTTCGTCAAACAAAATTTCAGAACCGACGATGTCGCTGCGGGCGGTTATTTCATCAAATGCGGCATAAAGAAGAGGATTGCCTTCAGCGTTGAGAAAAGATGACACCCGTTCTGCCGGCGTTGCATCCGAGGGAATCCGAAACAACGCAGCCAGACGCGCCGGCAAGGCAAAACTTTTGAGCCCGGAGACGACGAACAACGAATCGTGTTCGGCAAGCGAAATCGCCAAATTTAATTTTTTTATAAATTGTAATATATCAATTTTCATTTATAATGCTCTTAAAACCAGTCTTAAATCTCGGGGATCAAAAATGCCTGAACTTCCGGAAGTAGAAACCATCAAATCGGCAATTTGCCAGTCTATCGGTAATTGTAATATAAAAGACATAATTGTAAACAACAATCGGCTGCGGGAAAAAATTCCCGACGATATCGGCAGCAAAATCTGCGGTGCGGCCATTCTCGGCTATCGGAGAATCGCCAAATACATCGTCATTGACCTAGACAACGGCATCAGCCTCATCTGGCACATGGGGATGAGCGGCAAGGTTAAAATAACAGACGAGGTTCCCCAACACGCCGAAAAACACGATCACGTTCTTATCATTACCGACAACGGCTGCCTGACATATAATGATGCCCGACGTTTTGGTTTGCTGACTTATTGCGAAACGGAAAAGCTGAAACAGCACAGGCTGTTTGCCAGACTTGGACCGGAACCGCTGGACTCCGAATTTTCGGCAGAATACCTTTATCAAAAGCTGAAGAACAAAAAGGTTCCTATCAAAGTCGCCATCCTCGATCAGGAGGTCGTGGTGGGAATCGGCAACATTTATGCTTCGGAAACCTTGTACAAGGCAGGAATTTCCCCTCTGCGTCGGGCAGACAAAGTCACAAAAAAAGAATGCCGGAGAATCGTCGAAAGCTCCCATGAAGTTTTGAAACAGGCCATTGCCGCCGGCGGCTCCACCATTCACGATTATAAAAAACCGGACGGAAGTCTGGGGTATTTTCAAAATATGCATTGTGTTTACGGAAAAACTGGGCAAAAATGTCCTAACTGCATTTGTGATATCAACAAGACGGGCGGAATCCAAAAGATTGTGCAAGCCGGTCGTTCCAGCTTCTACTGCCCGACAAAACAGAAGTAAAAAGCCATGATGAAATATGTATTATCCGCTCTTATGATTTTAATGATTAACGCTCAGGCCCGGGCCGCCTCCTTTATTGAAGGACTGGAAGACGTGCCGGTTATGGAAGGAATGAAGCAGGTTCCGAGCGACAGCATCTCGTTCGGCAACGAGGAGAGCCGGTTGGTGGAAGCGCTCTTAACCAGCAACAAGGTCGGTTTTAAAAAAGTTGAAAAGTTTTATCAGGACACTCTGCCGCAAATGGGCTGGACTTATCAAGGCAAACGCGGCGACACGCTGGTGTTTGAGCGTGAGGGCGAGGTTATCGACATCTCCAAAGAATCGGCCAAGCCTTTGATGGTACGGATTACGGTAAAAAGCAAAATTTAAGGTAAAAAGCACATGGATGAAACAACCACAATCTTAGTCGAAACCCGGGGCAACGTCGGAATAATCACCCTCAATCGCCCGGATATCCTCAACGCCGTCAATCTGGTCATGCTGAACGAAATTGCCTATCAGGTAGAAACCTGGGAATATGACGACAACATCAGGGCAATTGTCATTAAAGGCAGCGACAAGGCTTTTGCCGCGGGAATCGACATTAAGGAAATGAGTCAGGAAGTCAGTCAGCAAAGCCTGGCCCTTAACGCCTGGTATAATGAATTTTCGAGAATCGAAAACTGCAGCAAACCGATTATCGCCGCGGTTGCCGGATACGCTTTGGGACTCGGCTGTGAACTCGCCTTGGTTTCTGACATTGTTTTGGCGGCGGACAACGCTCGTTTCGGACATCCGGAAATCAGCTTGGGAATCCTGCCGGGGTTCGGCGCCTGCAGCCGACTGACCCACACCATCGGCAAAGCCAAAACCATGGAAGTTATCTTAACCGGAAAAGCCCTGAGCGCAGAAGAGGCGATGTTGAGCGGCCTTATCAGCAGAGTGGTTGCCCTTCCGGATTTGGAAGAAGAAGCCCTGAGGGTAGCGATGAGAATCGCCTCGCTGCCGTATCAGGCTGTTCTGCAGGCAAAAGAAACAATCAAAGAAGTCAACGAAATGAGCCTGCAAAACGGAATCGAACTGGAAGCCAAAAGCTGCAAACTGAGCATGAATACCGCCGAGTTTCGCGATAACCTGCAGAAATTCATACAAAAAAGCTAGCAAAAATGACGATTTTGCAAAAATGGTATTGACTTAAGAGCTTGATAGAGTTTATAAAGCATTACATTTAAAAATTTGTATTTAACTTTTTTAGTGAAATGGAATAAGAAAAATGGCCAATCATAAATCGGCAAAAAACAGAATCGTAAGAAACAGCAAGAGAAACGTCATTAACGGCGCTCGCAGAAACCGCGTTCGTACTTTTGTTAAAAAGGTAGAAGCCGCAATTGCCTGCTGCAACAAAGAAGAAGCCGCCGCTGCATTTAAAATTGCAGAATCCGAAATGATGAGCGCTGCCCGCAAAGGCATTTTTGCTTTGAACAAAGCTGCTCGTACCGTTTCTCGTCTTTCTAAGAAAATCAAAGCTCTGTAATCAGCTTTTTTACGAAAAAACAAAAAACACAAATCTGTGCCCTTTTTTACTTGACAGGGTCGTTCGGATTTGTGTTTTTTTGTGCGGAAAACCAAGGAATCCGCGCGACTCTGTGAAGACTCTATGTCAAGACAATTAATTTCAATGTTCATATAATGTTCTGTTGTAATTCTATTTTTTTATCTTTAATATCCGAATCACTTTTTAAGAGTTTGTTAAGAAAGTGATTTAGAAAAAGTCATATTTTCCGGCAAATAATTAAAAGTTGAGAATCTGTTAATTACGAAATTCGTAATTAATTTTGGGGTTTAATTTTTATATTTAATTGGGGAGTAAAAATGGCTGAAGAAGCAATAAAAAATAACGACTCTGTTCAAGACCAATGGGGACAGATTTGCAGCCAATTAAAAATTGAAGTTGGGGAAACAGCTTTCGACAGTTGGTTAAAACCGCTTACTTTAGGTTCTTTCAACGACGGCGTTATGAACATTTGCGTTCCGACCCGCTTTATGAGAAACTGGGTTATCACTCATTACAGTGACCGAATCCACAAAATTTGGGAAAAGAAAAACCCTGCAATTAAAAATGTCAATTTCGTAGTTCAAGCCGTTCAGGAGGAAGTCCACGGTCTTTATAACCCGACCTGCCGCTCCCTTCTGAAAAAGATTTCTTCTTCTCCGGCTCCGCAAAACATCTATCAATCCGGCGCCAGCTCATTAATTGCCAACAACAACGACACCAACTTAAACGACTCATTGTCCGTTCCACTGAATCCGCAATATACCTTTGACAATTTCGTTGTCGGCAAAACCAATGAATTCGCTTATGCCGCAGCCCGTAAAGTTGCCGAATCCAGAAACGTCTCGTTTAACCCCCTGTTCCTGTATTCCGGCGTCGGTCTGGGCAAAACCCACCTGATGCACGCCATTGCATGGCATATCAAACAGCAGGATCCGAGCCGCAACATCGTTTATCTTTCGGCAGAAAAGTTTATGTACAAGTTTGTCAGAGCGCTGCGCTACAAAGACACGACCGCATTTAAGGAACAATTCCGTTCGGTTGACGTTTTGATGGTGGATGACGTTCAGTTTATGGGCGGCAAAGACACTACCCAGGAAGAGTTCTTTTACACCTTTAACTCCCTGATTGAAGAAGGACGTCAGATAATCATTTCCGCAGACAAGTCTCCGGCGGACCTGGAGGGTATCGAAGCCCGTCTGAAGTCTCGTCTGGGCTGCGGTCTGGTTGCCGACATCCACCCCACGGATTTCGACCTCAGAATGGGAATTTTGAACAACAAAGCCCAGCAGCTGGGAATAGAACTTCCGGTAAAGGTCGCCGAATTTCTGGCACAGAAAATTACTTCCAACATTCGCGAACTGGAAGGCGCTCTGCGCAGAGTTATTGCTCATTCGCAGCTGCTTTCCGACAAGGAAATTACGCTGGATATGACACAGGACGTCTTAAAAGACATGCTGCGTTCTTATGACAAGCGCACAACCATTGATGAAATCCAGAAAAAAGTTGCCGAACACTTCAACATTTCGGTAAAGGAAATGCAGTCCTCAAGAAGAGCCCGCACGGTTGCCCGTCCGCGTCAGATTGCCATGTATCTGGCAAAACAGCTGACCTCTCGCTCGCTGCCGGAAATCGGCCGAAAATTTGACCGCGACCATACGACCGTTATGCATGCCGTTCGCAAGGTGGAGGAGCTTATTTTGGAAGATTCCTCTCTGGCCGAAAACGTAGACGCTTTAAGAAGAATTTTGGAGGCTTAAAACCTACCGAATCCTAAAAAAAGTTGTTGACGACTCATTGTTTTATCTTCTGATTTGCACAGTTTATGCTAGAATCAGCTAAAAATAAAACGATGAGTCGTTTTTTATATCTGAAATTAGGTGGTAACAAATATGAAATTTACTATTGAACGCGCAAAACTGTTAAAGACTCTGAGCCATGTTCAGAGCATTGTTGAAAAAAGAAACACAATTCCGGTATTGTCCAACGTCAGAATCGAAGCCATGGGCGACGGTATCTGTTTTAAGGCAACTGACATGGATACCGAAATCACCGAAATCGTCGATGCCAAGATTGCAGAAACGGGAGCGACCACAGCTCCGGCTCATATGTTGTATGACATCGTTCGCAAACTTTCCGACGGTTCTCAGGTTGAAATCACTTTCCCTGACGAAAAAGGACAGCTGACAATCGCTTCCGGACGTTCCAAATTTGCATTGTCGACAATCGGTGTCGAGGACTTTCCGGTTATTTCCGGCGACAAACTGCCGACCAGCTTTGCAATGGGCAGAGACGAACTGAAAGACGTTATCGACCGGACGCAGTTTGCGGTTTCAACGGAAGAAACCAGATATTATCTCAACGGTTTGTATGTTCATGCCAAGAAAGAAGGTGCTTCCAGTGTATTGCGCGTGGTAGCTACCGACGGCCACCGTCTGGCATGCGTTGAATCTCCGTTGCCGCAGGGCGCCGAAGACATGAAAGGCGTTATTATCCCGCGCAAGACAGTTACCGAAATCCGCAAGCTTTTGGATGACAGCAGCGTTGAAAACGTCAATATTGAAATTTCAGAAAACAAGGTTCGCTTTACAATGGAAGACGTTACCCTGACTTCTAAATTAATTGACGGCACTTATCCGGACTATGAAAGGGTTATTCCGACCGACAACGACAAGAATTTGGAGCTGAACGTTAAAGATTTGGCTTCTGCGGTTGACCGTGTTTCGGTGGTTGCGGAAAGAACCCGGGCAATTAAGATGCTGACCCACGAAAACAAGGTAACCATCACGACATCCAGTCCGGATTTGGGCAGCGCTTCAGAAGACTTGGAAGCCAAATATGAAAACGAATCCTTGGAAATCGGCTATAACTTCCGCTATCTGTTGGATATTCTGAACGAAGTAAAAGGCGATACGGTCCGTATTTCGTTTACGGACGGTTCTTCTCCTTCGGTTATTCATGATACCTCCGACGCCAGCGCCATCTATGTATTGATGCCGATGAGAGTATAACCGGAAAAAATGGATACGAATCTCGCTTACAATTTAGTGGATATTGAAAGGGAAAAGTCAGGCGTTACGCGCCTGACTTTAACTGACTTCAGGAACTATCAGTTTTTGCGCATAAACGCCGCACTGGCTCCGATTATCATTACCGGAGAAAACGGCAGCGGAAAAACCAACATTCTGGAAGCGGTATCCTTTTTAACTCCCGGGCGCGGCCTGCGCGGAGCGAGACTGGCCGACATAAAAAGAATCACCCCCGAAAACCTTAACGACGAATATCAACCCACGGTTATTGCTCCGGTAAGCTGGGCAATTTCCGCCGAAGTTCAAAACGGCGGCGACATTATTGAAATCGGTACGGCCGTCGAACGTTCGGCAAGAGAGACCGAAGAGGATGATTATCGCAGTTTTGAGCGGCGAATCGTAAAAATCGACGGCAACAAGATATCTTCACAAGCCGAGCTGGGCAAATACATTTCCGCTATTTGGCTGACACCGCAAATGGATCGGCTGTTTAGGGGCGGCAGTCAGCCGCGGAGAAGCTTTCTCGACCGTTTGGTTTACGCTTTTGATATGGAACACGCCAAGCGTACGGCAAACTTTGAGCATTTGTACAAAGAATGGTACCGGTTGCTTAAAGAAGGCAAAAACGACAACCACTGGCTCAGCACGCTGGAAGAAAACATGGCCGGGCTCGGCGTTGCAATTGCCGCGGCAAGAAGAGAACAGATAGCCAAATTAAATACATTTATCGAACACGAGCCAGACGACGTTTTTCCAAGCGTCAAACTGGAACTGGACGGAAGCATAGAAAAGCTGCTTGATACGCTTCCGGCGGTAGAAGCTGAAGACCGCTACCGTCAAATGCTGGCCAAACAACGTCGCAATATTCTGTATAATGACAGCGTTGACGGCGTCAACCGAACGGATTTTAAAGTTTATTACCGCCGAAAAGGGATGCCGGCGGAGCTTTGTTCCACCGGAGAACAGAAATCGCTGCTTATCAGCATTATTCTGGCACAGAGCAAGTGCCAAACCCTGCACAAGGGTTTTGCGCCGGTATTATTGCTGGATGAAGTGGTTGCACATTTGGATGACGTAAAAAGAGAAGCTCTGCTGGAAAAAGTACGGGAATTGAATGTTCAGGCCTGGATAACCTCAACAAACCCGGAATTGTTCAATTCTCTGAAGAATGAAGCCCAGTTTATGGAAGTCAGAAACAACAACATTATTTCTGCAATGTAAACACGTTAGTCAGCAACCGTTATAAATGCAAAAAAAAGGCCTGTTGTTTTTGAGCAACAGACCTTTTTTCTAAAAGATTTCAGAAGACAGAACGTTAACACAGCCGTCCGGTTTTTGCAAAGGGCGTCCCTGCTTATTTTTGCTATACGGGCAAAGACAGCCGAGCACTCACACCGGTTCATCCAAGAAACTGTCGAATCATAAAACAGCAATCAATAACGAAAAACGTTTTTCAAACTCAAGTTTCTTGAGAAGAGTCTTTCGCGGTAACGACACCCAGAAAATGATTATTCTCGGTTTTCAAATAAGCACTGCGACGGCGGTGTTTTTTTCCGTCATAGTTACGAACCGCATCCCAGGCATAGTTAGAATTTTCATTTGAATCCGTCTTGGACCAGTAATACCATCCAGGCCAAACGGGTTCACACAAAAAAGGCCATAACAACAAATTATATAACCAATAACGGTTGGTTATTTTTACCAAATTGTCGATATCTGGATATCCGACCTGATAGCGTTTCATTTGAAAACGACTGAAAAAATCAACGCCTTCCTGCCACGAACCATAATACCGGCCTGTGTCAAATCCCTTAAACTCGCTGAAACCGTAACTCCAGTCACGGGGCAGCAGAAGCAGCCACATTCCGCGCGAGATTAAAATACCCAGTTTTAACCGACGACGATAACCCGAAGCGGTTTTTACTTTCACGAGAAACACGCGAAAAGGCAAAATGCCGATGAGAAAATCTTTCATACGCATAAATAATTAATTAATAACTTGATAAACTGTTTTGGTTTTAGCACAGTTTTGCAAATTTGTAAATATTATGCCTTGTCCGTTATGCCGACAAAACCGTCGCTTTGCATTTTATACAGTTTGGCATAACGCCCTTTGCGACGGAGAAGTCCCAGGTGTGTTCCCTGTTCGACGATGCGGCCGTGTTCAAAAACCACAATTCGATCCATTTCGCGCAAAGTGGAAAGACGGTGAGCAACGGCAATGACGGTTTTGTTTTTCATCAGTACCTTAAGCGACTTTTGAATGTGTTTTTCACTCCGACTGTCGAGTGCTGAAGTCGCTTCGTCAAAAATCAATATAGGCGCATTTTTCAGAATCGCGCGGGCAATCGCAATACGTTGGCGTTCGCCGCCGGAAAGCACGACTCCGCGTTCGCCTACTTTGGTTTGGTATCCGTTCGGAAAAGCACGGATAAACTCGTCTGCGGAAGCCTTTTTGGCAGCAGCAACGACTTCTGCCTCCGAGGCGCCGGTTTTGCCGTAGCGGATGTTGTCAAACAAAGTGCGGTTAAAAAGGCAGACATCCTGCGGAATGGTCGCAATGTTTTGATGCAGGGAATCCTGCGTGAAGCTGCGAATGTCGACGCCGTTGATTTTGATACTGCCCTCATTGACGTCATAATAGCGGGAAACAAGCCTGATAAACGTTGACTTCCCGGCTCCGGAAGTTCCGACAAGACCGACTTTTTCACCCGGTTTTATTTCGAGGTTCAATCCGTTGAAAAGATTATCCTTTCCCTTGTAGGCAAAGCTTACGTTATCAAATACGATGGAACACTTTTTAGCCTGAAGCTTACGGGCTCCCGGCATATCGACAATTTCCGGTTCGACGGCAATGGTCGAAAGCGCCGAATCCAGCTGACCGAGCGTGCGGGAAACGTTGTTGGACATCCAGGTAATTTCAAAGACTATCGGAGCAATGGTCATAAACAAGGTGTTGGCGTATATAAAGGAAACGGTGTTTATTTGCCCAAACTTTAGCATCAAAATGGAAAGGAACATAAACAGCAACATTGAAATGACGGTGATAAGATTCAAAGACAAATGAATCAAGGCGCGGATTTTTTGCTCCCGGGTTTCGGCCTTGCGAAGCAAACGCAGATACCTGAGCAGATTATATCGTTCGAACTTGAAGTTGGCGAAACTTTTTATTTCGCTGTAATTAGCCAAACTGTCGACAATCATTCCGTTGGCTATGCTTTGCTGGGTGCTGGTTTCTTTGGAGTATTGCGAACGTTTGCGCCCCATAAACAGTCCGATGGCAGCCACCAGCAGCAGCCATACCGACAGTGCCAGCAGAAACCATAAATTTATGAATCCCAGTATCAGAACCGTCACGAACAGATGCAGGGACGAATAGGCTATGTTTTGAAAAAAATTGAAAAACTCCAACACGCCGTTATTAAGCTGCGAAACCTTGTTGGAAATATTTCCGGACATTTCGTTGTTGAAATAAGAAATCGAATGCCGATTAACATAATCAAACGCATCGCGAATAACAATTGTGCGCGCCTGCGGAAAAAACCTGACGTCAATAAACATCGTCGCCTCAAACAGGAGGACTTTGCCCAACCCGAGAGCAAGAGCCCAGAAAGCATACGCGAATATCCGTTCCCAGACATCGGCATCCTGAGATGCCTTGGCCGCCGTATCATAAATCTTGGCCAGAAAATAAGGATAAAACTGTCCGCATATCTGGCTCAAAAGCGTTAAAAATATGATGAGCAAAAAGAAATACTTAAAGATACGGACATATGACCAAAGATAACGGAGGCTGTTTTTTTCCATATTCATACAGGTTATTAACTCAAAATTGACACATTTTGGTTATTGTTATAACATATGTTTAAAATTTACTCAACCTAATAAGGTATTCTCACCATGGAAACACAATATTACACTTTAATTGAAAAACAGGATTTCTACGAGATTATTGAAAACAAATACGGCGAACTGGCCATTTTTATCGACGCCCGCGACGGAACGCCCGAAAATCCGGTTTTTGAATTTGACGGTAAAAAAACAGCCCTGCTGAAAAGAGACGCTCATCTGGCCGTTCGGCTCGACGACATTCACGAAGATACGGTTGCCCCGCTCGCAGAAGCCGAATTTCTGATGATTGTGGAACTCAAAGGGAAAATGGTGGAGAGAGTTTACGGCGTTCCGGTCGAAAACGTTGAGGAGATTGTTTTTGAAGGACATCAAACCCGTGCCGACGAACTGGTCAAAGCCAAAAGCAAAGACGAACTGCTAAAGAGCTTCGGTGCAGTCAAATGCTGGACCAGCGGCAGTGCAAAATAAGACTTTTTAGGAACAAAAACTATGATAGGTATGGTATTGGTTACCCACGGCAATTTGGCCAATGAATTTATTTCGGCGATGCAGCATGTAGTCGGCAAGCAGGAACAAATAGCCCCGGTATGCATCGGTCCGGAAGACGATATGGAAATGCGCCGTGCGGAAATCCTGAAAAAAGTTGAAGAAGTCAACGACGGTTCCGGCGTGGTGGTTTTGACCGACATGTTCGGCGGAACCCCCTCTAATCTGGCAATTTCGATTATGGACCGGGCTCCGGTCGAGATTATCGCCGGCGTCAATCTCCCGATGCTGATTAAACTCGCATCCCTGCGCAAAGAAAAGAATCTGAAAGAAACCGTGAGCGGAGCACAGGAAGCCGGAAAAAAATACATTAACGTAGCCTCGCAATTGTTGGGAATGTAAGAAATGAGCGACGATACTTATGCCAAGGATTTGGAAATAAAAAACAAAAAAGGACTGCATGCGCGGGCTGCCGCGGCTTTTGTCAAAACCGTGGAACCTTTTGATGCGGAAGTCGAAGTCGAACGTATCGGACAATGCGTCAACGGCTGTTCAATTATGGGGCTGATGATGCTGGCAGCAGCAAAAGGTACGACAATCCATGTCAAAACCTCGGGAAATCAGGCCAAGGAAGTGATGGAAGCCCTGGAAAAACTGCTGGACAACAAATTCGGGGAAGAATAAGCCGTGGTGAAAGCAAAAGCTCCCCGCAACAAAACCTTAGAGCTATCCCCCAAAGAGATAGCTCTTTACGCATCAAAAGCCGTCAAACTATCTCAAAAATCAAATTTAACCGACGTCATCAACCGGGTTATCCGACAAGACAGCTTTAAGGCGCTGGATTTGCTTCCGGACGGCTGCATTGACCTGATGATTGTCGACCCTCCGTACAACCTGACCAAGAACTTCGGCAAATCCACCTTTAAGGAAATGGATTTCGATGCCTATAAAAAATGGCTCGACAAATGGCTTAAGAAGACGGTGCGCCTGCTTAAAGACAATGCGTCAATATATATTTGCGCCGATTGGAAAACTTCAATCTGCATTCCGGAAGCTGCCGGAAAATATTTTATCTTGCGAAACCGCATCTCGTGGGAAAGGGAAAAAGGACGGGGAGCCAAAGACAACTGGAAAAACTGTCTGGAAGACATCTGGTTTTTTACCAAGGGAAAGGACTATACCTTTAACATTGACGCCGTTAAGGTTCAGAGACCCGTCATTGCGCCTTATCGCAACGAAAAAGGGGAACCCAAGGACTGGCAGGAAAAAGGAAAGCAGCGTTTTCGCCTGACTCATCCGTCAAATATCTGGACCGACATTTCCATACCGTTCTGGTCAATGCCGGAAAACACGCCGCATCCGACCCAAAAACCGGAAAAGCTGATTGCCAAACTCATTCTGGCGTCCAGCAATGAAGGCGATGTGGTGTTTGATCCTTTTCTGGGTTCCGGAACAACTGCCGTCACGGCTAAAAAACTGGGACGACGCTATATTGGAATCGAACAGGAAAAAGAATATGTCGCTCTGGCCTGCAAAAGACTGGAAATGGCTGACTCCAACCGGGAAATCCAAGGGTTTGAAAACGGTTGTTTCAAGGCTCGAAACTGTTGACGGCTTGTAACTTCGGCTAGGTTCTATTGCATTTGGGACACCTTTAATTAAATTGTTAGAGGTGTACGGTTTTTCGTGCATTTTTAATAACATAATTAAGGAGAATTTAAGATGGTAAGTTCTAAAAGCGAAATGGAATCATCAGCAGCTGCCAAGTCATCTTCTGAAGATTCTAAATCCAGATCTTCACGTTCCAGCCGTTCTTCTGGCTCAAAATCTAAGAAAAAACAGTCTTAATTAAGACGAGCCATATCTCTATCTTACGAGCCTCCGCCAAAATTCCGCGGGGGCTTTTTCGTTTATAACTTTGGCTAGGTTCTATTGTCTGCCGCGGTTTGACGATTACATTTTTAGCGTTGCACAGTCCAACAGTGCAAAATTTTTAAATTTTATAGGAGATAATACAATGTGTAATGATATGAGAGACAGCGAAACCAAAATGTCAGCCTCATCTTCATCTGAAGAAAAAAGAATGAACTCTTCCAACCCTTCTGAAAAAAGCTCTTCTTCAGAACAAAACGAAACAAAAAAATCTTCTACCGGCGGCTGCGGTTGTTCTAAAAACTACTAATTACCCGCGTTAAAAAAAGAAATACCCTTTGGACACGACTATGTGTGCAGAGGGTATTTTGTGTTTACTATTTTGATTTATCGATTATATTAAACAAGTAATCAATCATATTAACACGGAAAAGGCGGATACAATGAAAAAATGGCTGGCACTGCTTATCGGACTGTTGTTATCGGGCGAAGTTCAGGCTCAAAGCGCTGAAAACATCAAAAAAATAGAAACTTATCTCAACAACATCAAAAGCCTGGAAGCAACCTTCGTCCAAATGGCAAGCAACGGCGCCACTGCCGAAGGCCGTCTGTTTATTGAAAAGCCAAACAAAATCCGGATGGAATACGGTGCCCCGACAAATGTACTGATTGTCGGAGACGGTAATTATATCGTTTACAACGACACTGACCTTGACCAGGTTACCCATATCGACTATGACGATATTCCGGCGACATTGATTTTGGCCAACGACATCAAAATAGACGGCAAAAAAATCAAAGTCAGCGATTTTTATCAGGATTCCGGCAGCACCAGCATTACGCTGGATTATGCCGACAAGGGAGACTTGGGGCCGATTACGCTGGTTTTCTCCAATGACCCGATGGAATTAAAGCAATGGAAGATTGTCGACCCGCAAAGCGTGGAGGTGACGGTATCTCTTTACGACACCCAAAAAGACGTCAGCCTTGACAGCAAGTTGTTTAAATTCCGAAATAAAAAAGACAATCCTCTGAACTATAAAAAGAAAAGATAAATATGGACTTTTTTAAACTTATTACCTGGAACGTCAATTCCATCCGAATCCGTTTGGAACTGTTGAAACATCTATGCGAACAGGAAAATCCCGATATCATCTGTCTGCAGGAAGTTAAAGCCAAGGAAGAAGATTTCCCTTTTGAGGCAGTTAAAGCGCTGGGATTTGAGCATATTGCCCTATACGGCATGGCCGGTTACAACGGCGTGGCCATCTTGTCAAAACATCCTTTGAAAAACCCCGAAAAACGCGACTGGGTAGGTAAACAGGACGCAAGACACATCAAAGCCTGTGTTTTTGACGACATAGAAATCAACGACGTTTATATTCCTGCCGGAGGAGACATTCCCGACCCGGTCATAAACCTGTCTTTTGCACACAAGCTGTGTTTTATGGACGACATATCAGAATATTTCGAGCAGCAAAAATTATCCTGGAAGAATAAAAAAATGCTCATCTGCGGCGATTTTAACGTTGCACCGTCGGAAAACGACGTTTGGAATCATAAGCAGCTGCTGAAAATCGTTTCGCACACGCCGGTAGAAGTCGAACGGTTGACAAGGCTGTTTCAATCTTTAGATTTTGTAGACGCCGTACGCAAATTTTATCCCGAACCGCAAAAAATATTTTCCTGGTGGAGCTATCGCAACCCCAACTGGGCAACCAACGACAAAGGCCGACGGCTTGATCACATCTGGGTAACGCCGAACTTGCAGGAACGCATTATCAGCGCAAAAATCATTAAAGACCTGCGAGCCATGGAACGCCCTTCCGACCATGTTCCCGTCGCTGTTGAAATTAAGCTTTGATTAGCGCATAAAAACTGTCGGGACAATTTACATAAAAAAAGCTTTCTTTAAGAAGAAAGCTTTTTTTATTTTTTACAACTTCAGTCGATAACCGCCTTCAAGCGTGATAATCAGCTGGGCTTCAGGATCGTCATGTTCGACTTTCTGACGCAAGCGGTAGACATGGGTTTCTATGGTGTGGGTAGTAACATCCGGCGCATAGCCCCATACTTCCTGCAGCAGTTCATTTTTGGCGACAATCCTGTCCTGAGCCTTATATAAATACTTGAGGATAGCTATTTCCTTTTCGGTCAGTTTGACGATTTCGTTGTTGCGCTGATTTAAGATATCTTTTTTTACCGGGCGAACAATATAGCGGTTAAACATCAGATAACCGCTGCGGCTGTTTTCAAAAATATTAATGCTGGCTTGCAGTTCATTCAGAAAATACTCTAAAGAAAACGGCTTTACAATCAAATGATTAAGATGCAAATCGCGGTCAACGTCTTCCGGCCGGGAAGTAAACAAAAATACCGGCGCTTTTATATAACGGCCGTGAAGCTCTTTCAGCTTGTTCAAATTTTCATCAATCATGATAATATCGGGAACGGCGTTTTTGTCCTCGGAATCGATAAAATTAAAATCTTTGGCATGATGCGCGATTTGATCTTTAACATCGGCAGCAAAATCTTCGTTTTCAGAAATAAACAATATGTTAGGCATTTCGTACAGTCCCTAAAAGTTCAGCCCGATACCGGCTACAAAGGCATAACCCTGATTATTGTTTTCAATATCGCTGTTTTTTCCCTCAAAGTCAACATGGGCCGCGGCAAGATATACATCCATATGTTCATTAAGCTGATACTGATTGGAAAAAACAATCACTTTGTCACGATTGTCCGTGCGGGAGGCTTTGGATTCAAAATATGACAGTGCGGTCTGATAAGGTCCGATTTCATAACCAAGGCCTACATTCCAGGCCTGTCCCTCCCGATAATTGTCAAACAATTCCGGCGTGCGGGACGTCACGGCGTTCAGGCTTTTGTCCCGGCCGTCAGTGTAAGTTTTGCGCCAACCGCCGCCTAACGTCCAACCGCCCCGGCTTAAACTGAGGCTGGCAGACATTTCCTTGTCGTTGTCGTGAAATTCGGCATAACCGAAAGAAACTTTAGCGTCCGCAAACCCCAAATCAGAAGCATTGTAAATGCCGGCGACAAAGCCGCCGTCTTTTTCGTAAGAAGCAAATTTGTTAATCAATCCCCGACGGTTATATGCATCGGGGACATAAGTAAAACCTATCATGGTGTCATAAAAAGCCGGAGAAATGTAACTGATTTTAGGCGCAACGCCGTCGGTATTGATATATGTCGTATTAAGGGTGGCAAAACGCGTGATTTTGCCGTTACGTTTCCAGTTGGGATTACTGATAAAGTCGACGACGTCGTTATTGTTGGCCAAAGCGCCGGCCGTCGGCGCCCCCTCATGGAACTGAGCATCTACGTTAAAAGTTTGTCCCAACATCAACCGGCCATACGGACTGTCGGCAATAAGGTAAGCCTCTTCACCCCAGCGTCCCTGGTTATAATCTTCAAGCTCCTGGTCGACGCCGCCCATAACATCAAGGTTAAGGCTGGCAGAATAATCGTCATTGTAGGTATACTGCACGGTAAAGCCGACATCACCCTGGCCTACGCCGTGATTGCTTTTGTCATTGTGTTTGAAGCGTTTGGAGAGATCGCTGTAGCCATACAGTCCCTGGACATGTCCGCTGTAAGAAAAGTCCCATTCTCCGGCAAACACGGGGGCGGGCAACAACATAAAAAGAAAAAACAAATATACATACGGTTTCATAAGACAAAGGCCTTTAGTTGGTTGAGGTTTAAGTTTAATTCATAAGCAGGCAGAGTCAATATAAATTGTATTTGCTTTTTTCCAAGTTTACGGTCATAATTTTGGTAATTTGAAAGGAAGGCGCCGATGTCTTATCAATATCAACACGGACTAGTGGTTATGCGGGCGCAGCCGCTGCATATCGGACACGAACGGGTATTGCGCGACATGCTTGAAAAATGCGCCCGGGTTACAGTCATTCTGGGTTCTATTCAAGAACAAGGAACCGCCAGAAACCCCTTTACCTATCTTACCCGCAAGCAAATGATTTTAAATATTTTTCAAAATGAAACGGCAAGACTTAAGGTTATGGGTCTGTTTGACATCAACAATCCGACGCAATGGGCTGACTTCGTCCTCGATTTTATGCGCGAAAATATGCCGGAATGGGGAACGCCGGACGTTTATTACGCAGGGAGCCCTTATGACGCTCAGTGGTTTACCCCTTGTTTTGAGCATATCGAGTGTATTGACCGGACCAATCCAGACTTTCCTTACGTTTCAGGAAGCATGGTGCGCGATATGATGACTATCGGCGACCGACGTTGGAAAAATTTTGTTCATCCGCTTAACCATCATTTTATCGAAGAATATTTAAGCCCCAAAAAAGGAGAACTCTGATGCAGGAAATTTGGAAGAATCTGACAAACGGAATTCGTCAATACTGCCGCAACAACGGTTTTGAAGAGGTGGTTTTGGGCCTTTCCGGCGGGCTGGATTCCGCCGTTACGGCGATTGCGGCCATGGATGCCCTGGGAGCCGAACATGTACACGCCCTGATGATGTATACGAAAAACACTTCAAGCCTGAGTTTGCAGATTGCCCGCAAAATAGCCTCCATGAACAAGTTAAACTTTAAAGAAATAAATATCCAGCCTGACGTCGACAATATGGAGAAGTCTCTGGAACTGATTATGGACGCGCCGTTGAAAAATATTGTGCGGGAAAATCTACAAGCCCGGATACGCGGATTAATCTTAATGGCAGAATCAAACCAGGACGGCTATTTGCTTCTGGCCTGCGGCAACAAATCCGAAATTGCCATGGGATATTGTACGCTTTACGGCGATACCTGCGGGGGATTGGCTCCAATCGGGGAGCTTTACAAAAGCCAGATTTTTGAGCTGGCGAAATGGCGTAACGAACAGTGCCAGGCACTGCCGATGGAGGTAATCATCAGGGCTCCCAGTGCGGAATTATCCGCAAATCAGAAAGACGAAGACACCCTGCCCCCGTATAAAGTTCTGGACAAGATTTTGGAATTGTACCTCGACCGTCATCTAAGCGCAGCCGAAATCGCCGCAGAAGGTTATGATGCAGTTACTACCGAATGGATTATTAAAAGATACCAGTCACAAGCATTCAAACGCCAACAACTGCCGCCGACAATCAAGCTCTAGCTTTTGACAACGTTTTGCGTTACTTTCGGTATGAAACAAATTCATAAAAACCCCGAAGCTTAAAACTTCGGGGTTTTTAACTGAGAATTAAATATCCAAGTTAACCACGTTAAGGGCATTATCCTGAATAAACTCTTTACGGGGTTCGACCACATCACCCATAAGGGTGGCAAAGGTTTCGTCAGCCTCTTCCATCCGGTCGATTTTAACTTGCAGAAGAGAACGCGCTTCAGGGTCAAGCGTGGTTTCCCACAACTGCTCGGGGTTCATCTCGCCCAATCCTTTATAACGCTGAATGGCAATGCCTTTTTTACCGGCAGCCATAATCGCGTCAACAAAAGTCACCGGACCGGTAATCTTTTTTTCCAACCCCTGTTTGGAAGTCAGAATACTTACGTTACCAAAGTTTTCACGAAGCACGTCGCGCATATTGTTGAGCGCCTGAGCTTCCGGGCTTTCAAATACGATGTTACCAACACTATGCTTTTCGGTAACGCCGCGCAGCGTACGCTGGAACAGCAAGGAACCATCACCCTGAACCTCGGCTTCCCAGCCTCGGTCATATTCAGCTTCAAGTTCATTAAGGCGAGCCGCCAGTTTTTCCAGTTCTTTTTTCAATGCAGGAATGTCATTGAACAGCTGATGATCAAACAGACCGGAAATAGCCATTTGCTCAATAATCTTTTCAGGAACGTTTTTGCTCAAAGTTCCAATCATACTGCGCGCCTTGCGGTTTTGTTCAACCAAGCTGATGAGGTCTTCGCCGATGACCTGCTCCCCGGTGGAAAGCGTCAAAGTTGCATCGTCACAACCGCCGCGGATGAGGTAATCCTCCATTTCCCGCTCATTTTTAATGTAGAGAATGGAGTTGCCTTTTTTAACCTTGTACAAAGGCGGCTGAGCAATATAAACATATCCGCGCTCAATCAGCTCCGGCATTTGGCGATAGAAAAACGTCAGCAACAAAGTACGAATATGGCTTCCGTCGACATCGGCATCGGCCATGATGATAATTTTATGATAACGGCATTTGTCGGCATTGAAATCGTCACGTCCGATACCGGTGCCAAGCGCGGTAATGATGGTTCCGATTTCGGCGGAATTCAGCATCTTGTCAAAACGGGCACGTTCAACGTTCAAAATTTTACCGCGCAACGGCATAATCGCCTGATTGCGGCGATGACGCCCCTGTTTGGCAGAACCGCCGGCGGAATCTCCCTCAACGATGAAGACTTCTGACAAAGCAGGGTCTTTTTCCTGGCAATCAGCCAGCTTTCCGGGCAGAGAAGCCACATCAAGCACGCCTTTGCGACGGGTGAGTTCACGCGCCTTGCGGGCCGCCTCGCGAGCGGTTGCGGCTTCGAGAATTTTTCCGACAATAACCTTAGCTTCGTTGGGGTGTTCGTCCAACCATTCTTTAAGCTTGTCGCCGACAATGTTTTCAACTACCGGACGAACCTCTGAAGAAACCAGCTTGTCCTTGGTTTGGGATGAAAACTTGGGATCAGGCACCTTGACCGACAAGACGCAGCTCAGACCTTCACGCATATCGTCACCGGTAAGGGCAACCTTTTCTTTTTTGAGCATTCCGTTTTCAAGGACATAGTTGTTAAGCGTACGGGTTAAGGCACCGCGGAAACCGGCAAGGTGCGTACCGCCGTCTTTTTGAGGAATGTTGTTGGTAAAACAGAGCATACTCTCGTTATAGGCATTGGTCCATTGCAAGGCGACTTCTACCGTAATGTCGTTCATTTCGCCGGAAACGGCAATAACTTCGTCATGCAGAGGAGCCTTTGATTTATTGATATGGTTCACAAAAGCTTTAAGACCGCCTTCATAGTGGAAATCCACCTCACGGGGTTCGGCGCCGCGGTTATCGATGAGTTTCAGGTAAACACCGGAATTCAGAAAAGCTTTTTCGCGAATAGCGCGTTCGAGAGTTTCAAAACTGAACTCGGTTTGCGTAAAAGTTTCGGGAGAAGGCAGGAAAGTTACCTCGGTACCATGTCTTCCGGGAGCATCGCCGACAACGGTCAGATGTTTGGTTACGTTACCATGGGCAAACTCGGCAACATGCTCATGCCCTTCGCGCCAAATGCGCAGACGCAGCCAGGTAGACAATGCGTTAACCACAGAAACGCCCACACCGTGCAAACCTCCGGAAACCTTGTAGGAGTTATTATCAAACTTACCGCCGGAGTGCAGCTCGGTCATAATAACTTCAGCCGCAGAGACGCCTTCTTCTTTGTGCATCCCCACAGGAATACCGCGGCCGTTGTCCCGGATGGTGGCGGAACCGTCGGGATTCAGAATGATTTCGGTTTTGTCACAATAACCTGCCAAAGCCTCGTCAATCGCATTATCCAAAACCTCGTAAATCATATGATGCAGACCGGAACCGTCATCGGTGTCGCCAATATACATTCCGGGACGTTTACGAACAGCGTCAAGGCCTTTCAAAACCTTAATGGAATCGGCTCCGTACTCTTTTTCTTCCTTATCAATTTCTTCTTGGGTCATCTCTGAACTCATAATATTTCTGTCCTTTAATTAGTAACAAATTTCAGTTGGGGAAAATATACTACGATTTGTATTATTTACCAAGCCAAAAAACAAAGTTTTCCAATACTTTGGTAATAAAAAAACGGGTTAAAAACAGCGGTTTGAAAAGGGCAGAAAACTTTTAGACCATTTTGTCTAGACAACAGTGCCGAATTAAGCTAAAATGATGCTAATTTGCAAAAATTATTAATCAATTAAATAAAAAAAATTAGTATGAAACAGATTATTAAAGGTATCGAAAGATACTCGGTAAAAGACGTGCCTTTTATTTCCGTTATGTTTGAGACTACATCAACAGGCAAACAGACAACCAACAATTATTTCATTATAGACGGCTGCTACGAACGCAACCTTTTCGGCGTTCTTGTCCATACCCGTATCGGGCATGAAGTGGATTTGCAATTCGATATCTCGACAGGAAGGCTAAGCGGAATAAAAAACCTTTCGCTGGGAATTGAAGCCAATTACAAGGGCAACTCAGCTCCGGTAAAAGATATGGTAGAAATTTAGAGAAAAACAGTCTTACACAGAAAAATCCCTTTTCCCTTTTAGGAACAAGGGATTTTTTATTAAAATTACGAGTCTTTGTCAGATTTCAGGATTCTAAAAATAATTTCCGCTCAAATCGTCGAATCGAAAAAAATTTTTTATCCGCGGCAAAACGAATCCAGGCTTGTATTTGCGGCGAATCGCCGGATTGATTCACTTTTCGAGTAATAATTTTTTAACTTTTATATCTTTAGAATCCAGACAAACAATTAAGACTGCAGATTGATTGTTCACAAAGCTTTGTTATTAATTTTGGTATATTGAGGTTAAAAGTCCGGATTGCGGAAGTTGTCGCCGCAAAGAACCGGACAAATACCGGAAGGATTCCGGATGTTAGAAAACATAACCAAGAATTGGTAGCCGCCTCATATAATTATGTTATCTTTTTTTACCTTGTTCCGCGAGTTAGTGCGCTTCGGCCCAGTTGGTTCCGACGCCTACTTCCGCAGTAAAGGGAACTTCGTAATCAACGACGTTCTCCATAATTTCCTTTACGAGGCGGCTGACAGCTTCAACCTCATCATCGGGTGCTTCAAAAACAAGTTCATCGTGAACCTGAAGAAGCATTTTTGTTTTGTATCCCTGTCTGGCGAGTTCAAACTCAACTTTATTCATCGCCAGCTTGATAATATCTGCGGCACCGCCCTGAATCGGGGCATTGATTGCCGCACGCTCGGCATTTGCCGCCAGACGCTTGTTTTTATCATTAATCCCCAAAACCGAACATTTACGTCCGAAAGGCGTTAAGACATAACCGTGTTTGCGGGCAAAAGCGATTGTTTTCTCCATATATTGTTTGATTTCAGGCATTTGCGCAAAATAGGCGTCGATATAAGCTTTCGCTTCATCAGAGCTGACGCCGATATTTTTGGCCAGTCCATATTGGGATATGCCGTAAACGATTCCAAAGTTGATTGCCTTAGCGTGACGACGCAGGTTAGCATCGACCTTATCAACCGGAACGCCGAATACATGAGAAGCCGTGGCCGAATGAATATCGATGCCGTCGGCAAAAGCTTTTTTCAAATTTTTGACATCAGCGACCGACGCCAGCAAACGCAGCTCCACCTGCGAGTAGTCAGACGAAATAATCTTGTGTCCCGGTCTGGCAATAAAGCAAGCCCGTATTTTCTTCCCTTGCTCACTGCGGATGGGAATATTCTGAAGATTAGGGTTATTGGAAGCCAGGCGTCCGGTATTGGCAACAAACTGATTATAGGTCGTATGGATGCGATTATCCTTATCAAGCAACGCAAACAGCGCATCACTATAGGTTGACTTCAGCTTGCTGAATTCGCGCCAGTCAAGAATCCTTTGAGCCAGTTCTATTCCCTGTTCGGCAAGCTGTTCCAGGACATCAGCGCCGGTCTGCCAGGCGCCGGTAGGCGTTTTTTTGCCCTTCAGTCCCTGCCGGTCGAACAAAATCTCACCAATCTGCTTGGGCGAGCCGACATTAAACTCTTCGCCGGCAAGCTCAAAAATCCGGGCTTCTATTTGGCGGATTTCGCTGTCAAAGTAAATGCTGAGCTCCTGCAAAGCCTTGGCGTTTACCATAATTCCGCGTTCTTCCATCGCATAAAGCGTCTTTAGCAGCGGCCGATCAAAATTTTCGTAAACACCGACTTTTTGTTCGGCAATCAGACGCGGTTTCAGGATATGGTAAAGGCGCAGCGCATAGTCGGCCCGGGCAGCCATATAATCCATCGCCTGTTCAATGCCGACCTTGTCAAAAGGTATTTTATTTTTACCGGTGCCGATAAGCTCTTCAAACTTCTGCGGAGTAACATCCAAAAACAATCCGCAAAGTTCATCCAAGGAATGTCCGTGCTCGGAACTGTCCAAATCATAAGAAAGGACGGCAATATCTTCCAGAGGGAAGAAATCGGTCCCTGTTCCCAAAAACTTGGCAATAAAGTGCATGGACGTCTTGATGTTATGACCGATTTTGAGAACGGATTTATCCGACAGCAAAGGTTTCAGATACCGTTTCAGAGTTTCTTCGGACAACTGGCTTACGCTGCGATTTTCTGCAAACAAATCCATATTGTCATGCTCCGCGCCGTGCGCAAAAGGAATGTATGCGGCCTTTCCGGGATTGACGGCGACAGCAAGACCGACAATATTGTCAAAAACCGGATCCGGGCCGTTATAAGCCGCAGCTATCGAGCAAACGCGGCTTTTATAAATCAAATCAACCCAGTATTTCAGCTTGGCCTCTGTCTGAATCAGCTCATAACTTTTTTCCGGTTGTTTAAATACAGCGTTCTCAGGTGATTTAAATACACTGTTTTCACTCTCCGCTTCTGAAGATTTAAATACAGTGTTTTCAGAGGCTTGGCACGCTATCTTATTACAGCGTTCAAGCACCCATTTCTCAAGCCTTGGCCGGATTGAACGAAAACCGTAAGTTTCTATGAAGCGGTCAAGTTTTGCCATTTCGGGAGGCAGACATTTGTATTCGGCAATCCGATGGTCGACGGGAACGTCGCCGCGCAGCGTCACCAGCTGAAGAGATATACGGGCATTTTCAATATTTGCGAGGATAGTTTCGCGACGCTTGTTTTGTTTAATCTCTCCGGCTTTGGTCAAAACGCCTTCCAACGACCCAAAGTCGTTGACAAGCTGCGCAGCCGTTTTCAGACCAATGCCAGGAATGCCGGGAATGTTGTCGGTGGTGTCTCCGGCCAAAGCCTGCACATCGACAACCTGTTCCGGATAAACGCCGAATTTTTCTTTAACGTCTTCCGGCGAAAAGAACTTGTCTTTCATCGGATCATAGAATTCGACGCCGGGACGAATAAGCTGCATCAAATCCTTGTCGCCGGAAACAATAACAACCTCAAGCCCTTGAGCCAGCGCCATATTGGCATAAGTGGCAATCAGGTCGTCCGCCTCATATCCCTCCATTTCCAGGTGATGAAGGTTCAGCGCTTCTACCGCTTCGCGGATGATGGAGAACTGAGGAATCAAATCTTCGGGAATTTCTTTACGCGTGCCTTTGTAGTCGGGAAAAATATCGTTACGGAAATTCTGCCGTTTGGCGTCAAAGAGAACCAAACAATATTCACAGGGGATTTTTGAGGTCAGCTTTAAAAACATATTGGTAAAGCCATAAACCGCATTTACGGGCGTACCATCCGGCGCGGTCAACGGCGGCAAACCGTAAAAAGCGCGAAAGATATAACCGGAACCGTCTATCAGGCAGATTTTGTGGGACATGGCATTTTTCCTTAATCAGCGACACCCGGCAACTGTCTTGCAGACCGGGCGGCAAAATAAATATAGCGGATGAAAGTTTATTCGCCAATAGATAAAAAGAAAGAGCGCTCAAGACTGTCAACCGAACACAAATCGGTTTTATAAACGTCTTCGTAATTGTCAATGTAATCACGCAGCGCAAGAGCAATACAATCATCAACCGTTTTGCCGCTTTTGGCTGCAATGGCTGCGATTTTTCTGTTCAAATCCTCACTGATCGTTACCGAAACATTGCTCATAAAATCTTCCTTAACTTATTTATGTTACTGAATAATTTAATTTTTAAAACAAATTGCGAATCGAGGCAAGGAAGAAAAGGACGCGAATCGTGGCTAAAGCTCAGAAAAAAAGAAAAAAAACTAAAAAAAGAGAGTCAAAACAACGTTTTAAGAATCGGATGCGACTCCTAAAATTTTTTGGATTGCTGGTGATAACTTTATTAATTTATCTGAGCTATTGTTTTTTTACGCTGCCGGATATTAACGAAGCGGTTTCGCGCACGCGCCAACCTTCGACGACCATTATTGCCGAAAACGGTAACGAAGTACAGACTTTCGGCACGGTTTATTCAGAAGTCATCCGTTCGGAAGAACTGCCGCAGTATGTCATCGACGCCATTGTTTCCACCGAAGACCGGCGGTTTTACGGGCATTTCGGCTTTGACATCATTTCGTTTACCCGGGCAATGATTGCCAACGTCTTTGCCGGCAGATACGCTCAGGGCGGCAGCACCATTACCCAACAGGTGGCAAAAAACCTTTTTCTGACTTCGCAAAAGAGCATCAAGCGCAAGACCCAGGAACTGCTGCTGGCATTTTGGCTTGAACATAAGTTCAGCAAAGAGCAAATTCTGACCCTTTACCTTAACAGGGTCTATCTGGGGGCGGGAACATACGGCATTGAAGCCGCCAGCCAAAAGTATTTTCAAAAATCGTCGCGCGACCTTAACCTTTTGGAAGCGGCCATTATTGCCGGTATGCTCAAAGCTCCGTCGCGCTATAATCCGATTGCCTCCAAAGAAAGAACCATGGAAAGGGCAAAAGTTGTACTGCAAAATATGGTCAGCAACCGCACCATTACCCCTGAGGAAAGAGACGAAGCCCTGACGATGAGGTTAGGTAAAGAAAAAAACTACAAAGTCGAAGATGCCAATTATTTTGCCGACTGGGTTTACAACGAGGTTAACGATTATATCGGCGAACGAGACAGCGACATTTATGTGATGACAACATTGGATCAACATATTCAAGAGGCCGCTTCGCGGATTTTAAGAGAAACGGTCGAGGCCAATCAGAACCGTAACGTTACCCAGGGTGCCGTTGTGGTCCTGGATAAAAACGGCGCGGTAAAAGCCATGGTCGGCGGCGTAAACTACAACAAGAGTCAGTTTAACCGGGCAACACAGGCTCTGCGTCAACCGGGTTCGGCATTTAAACCCTTTGTTTATCTGACTGCCCTGCAACAGGGATGGAAACCGGAAGACAAGGTAATGGACGCACCGCTTTCCATCGGCAGCTGGCGTCCTGAAAACTCCGATAAAAAATACTATGGCGAAGTCACGCTCAAATATGCACTGGCGAAATCTCTCAATCTGGCAACCATCAATCTGACCGAGCAACTGCCGAGAAACAAAATCATCCGGAATGCCCGGAAAATGGGAATAACCACCCCGATACAAAATACACCCTCGCTGGCATTGGGAACGTTTGAAGTAAAGGTCATTGACATGGCGGCGGCATATTCGGTCATTGCCAACGGCGGATTTTCCACCTGGCCGCATGCTATCAAAGAAATCTACAGCAAAGACGGTTATCAGCTTTATCAACGTGGCGGAGACGACAAGATGAGAATCATCGACGGCGGCGATGCGGAAGAATTGACGCAGATGCTGTCCAAGGTGCTTAAAGGCGGAACCGGCAAGCGTGCCGCCCTGCCCTTCTTTGCCGCAGGAAAAACCGGAACATCACAGGACAACCGCGACGCCTGGTTTGTGGGCTTTACGGAAGACTTAATCTGCGCCGTATGGCTCGGCAATGACGACGACAGCCCGATGAAAGGCGTTTACGGTTCGGGTCTGCCTGCCGAAATCTGGAAAAAAATTATGATGGCCGCTCAAGCTGCCGAATAAAAGAAAGGTTCAAAACCATTTGTTGAAAAGCTTTGCTCCGTCGGCAAAAAGCAACACCTCAGCCGTGGCAGAACATACTTTCAAAACGTTGTTTGCCGCCTTCATCTTATCGGAGCAAGCTCTTTGAGATTAGTCGGTTAAGAATGAAAATAGTGCTTTTCGTTTGCGAATTATTATATATAATACGAAGAAGTTTTGAAAATATCCCGCGTAAGAAAATCGGGATGACAATTTGAATGTGAGGAAATAATGACACAAAGACCTGTAATGTTGATGATTTTGGACGGCTGGGGTTATCGCGAGCCGAAAACTCCCGACAACGCTATTGAAATGGGACATACGCCAAACTGGCATCGGATGTATGAAGAAAATCCGCATTGTCTGGTGGAAACCTACGGACTGGCGGTCGGACTGCCGGAAGGCCAAATGGGCAACTCTGAAGTCGGACACACCAATCTCGGCGCCGGCCGCGTCGTTATGCAGGACTTGCCCAGAATCGACCAATCCATAAAAGACGGTTCCCTAGAAAAGAACCCGGTTCTGAATGAAATGATAGACACTTTGAAGGCTAACGGAAAAGCTGCTCACGTTATGGGGTTGATGTCCCCGGGCGGCGTTCACTCCAGCCAGCACCATATCGTTGCCTTGTGTGAAATCCTGTCTAAGAACGGAATCAAAGTCTGGGTTCATGCCTTTTTAGACGGACGCGACACACCGCCGGCTTCGGCCGAAGGCTTTTTAGCCGATTTTGAAAAATCAATCGCGGCATTGAAAGATGTTAAAATAGCAACAATCGAAGGCCGTTTTTATGCAATGGACCGAGACAAACGCTGGGACCGCGTCGAAGCGGCCTACAACAATATGCTGATTGCCGAGGGCAAGCGTTATGCCACGGCAAAAGAAGCTATTGAGGCCTCTTATGCAGCTAAAGTTACCGACGAGTTTGTCATTCCCTGCGTTATCGGCGATTATCAGGGCATGGAAGACGGCGACGCCATTTTGATGGCAAATTTCCGCGCCGACCGCGCCCGAGAAATTCTGTATGCTTTGGCTGACGCCGAATTCACCGGTTTTGCCCGTAAAAAACAGGTTAAGTTTTCAAAGCATGTCGGCATGACGGAATATTCTGTCGACCACAACCGTTTTATGAACACGATGTTTCCGCCGGAGGCTCTGACCCACATATTCGGCGAAGTGGTGGCCGAACACGGGCTGACCCAGCTGCGTATTGCCGAAACCGAAAAATACGCTCATGTCACGTTCTTTTTTAACGGCGGCGAAGAAAAAGAGTTCAAAGGCGAGGAAAGAATCCTCATTGCCAGCCCCAAGGTGGCAACCTATGACCTTAAACCGGAAATGAGCGTTTATGAAGTTACCGACAAGCTGGTTGAAGCCATCGAATCCAAAAAGTTTGACACCATTATCTGCAATTACGCCAACGGTGACATGGTCGGACATACCGGCATAATGGAAGCAGCCCTTAAAGCGGTTGCCGCGGTAGACGAATGTCTGGGACGGGTTGAAGCAGCCATCAAAAAAGTCGGCGGCGTCATGATTGTTACCGCAGACCACGGCAATGCAGAAAAAATGGTTGATGAAAAAACCGGAGAACCCTACACCGCACACACCGTCGGTAAAGTTGCGGCTATTCTGGTTAACAGTCAGGAGCACATCTGCCGAATGAACGACGGACGGCTGGCCGATATTGCACCGACCATGCTGGATTTGATGCATATTGAAAAACCTGCAGAAATGACAGGGCACTCCCTGCTGGTCAGAAAAGCAGACTAAGCCGGAGAACGCATGAAACTTTCAACCGTCCATTACCTTTGCTGGATGAGCGTTGCCCTTGCGGCGGCAACGTCCGGCGAGGCATGGGCGGTTTCCGTTTCAAAATCAGAACTGGCAAAAATGGAAGAACAGGTTGAAAAGCAAAGCATTGAACATCGTAAATTACAGGCTCAGGCCACTCAAATCAATCTTGAACTTACCAGCGTCAGCCAAGAGATGATTAAAGCCGCGAAGTTAATTCAGAACAATGAGGAAAAACTGTCGCGGATGGAAACCCAGCTTGAAAAGCTGAAAGCGGACTTAAAAACCGCCGAAGAAGGTTTTACCGAAGAAGACGACAACCTGATAAAAACGCTGTCAGCCCTGCAAAATCTGGCATTAAAACCCACCGAAGCCCTGTTTGTCCAACCGCTGACCCCGGTAGAAATTATCCGCAGTGCCATGTTGCTGCGCGAAACGGTGCCTTATCTGGAAGAAAATGCGGAGAGAATCCGCAAAGAACTTGACGCGATTGCCCGTAAAAAAAATCTGGTTGAAAAACAGTTCCAGCAAATATCCAAACAAAAACAGGTTTTGGAAAAAGAACACGAAAGAATGAAACTGCTGGTTCAGCGAAAGTCAAAAATCCGCAATGCGGTGGAGATAAAAAGCGAACGCGCCAAACGCAATATGGACAAGCTGGCGAGCCAGGCACAGGATTTGCGGGATTTGCTGGGAAAACTGGAAGCACAGCGACAAGAAAAACTGCGCAAGGAAGAAGAAAAAAGACGAATTGCCCAACAGAAAGCCGAAGAACAAAAGCGGCTGGAAGCAAAAAATCGTGAAGAAAAACAAACTGCTGACTTGATTAAATCCCAACCGGCGTTTATAAATGAAACAGGCGGAAGTTTTATTAAGGCAAAAGGGAAGCTGCCTCTGCCGGCCCGCGGACAAATCGTTACCGCATACGGCGAGCAAAAGGTCAAAGGGGTTTCTTCCAAAGGCATTATTATTAAAACGCGGGATCAGGCTCAAGTCATTTCGCCATTTGACGGAACCGTCATCTTTTCAGGACCGTTCCGCGGTTACGGAAACCTGATTATCATTGAGCACGGCGAGGGATATCTGACGCTGCTGGCCGGGCTGAAAAACATAGACGTCGATCTCGGACAAATGCTGCTGGCCGGCGAGCCGGTAGGGCAAATGCCGGACGACGGCGACGCCAAATTATATGTGGAACTCAGAAAGAACAATCAACCGATTGACCCGATGGCCTGGATGAGGCTTTAGAAAAAAACAAAGGAAGAGAAAAGATGTCAAAAAAATTATCAGTTTTAGCCGTTATCGCCCTGAGCCTTATGCTCGGAATGTCAAACGCCTGTGCCGAAAAGGCTGCCAAATCTGCCGAAGAGGCAGACACCTATGAACTGCTTAACCTGTTCGGCGAAGTTATGGAAAGGGCTAAGACATCTTATGTTGAAGAGGTAGACGATAAAAAACTGATTGAATCGGCCATCAACGGTATGCTGGTTTCCCTTGATCCGCACTCCAGTTATCTGGACGCCCAAAGCTACAAATATATGAACGAGCAGACCAAAGGCAAATTCGGCGGTTTGGGAATCGAAGTAACCATGGAAAACGGCGTGGTTAAAATCGTTTCACCGATTGACGACACTCCGGCTGCCAAAGCAGGATTAAAACCGGGCGACTATATTACCAACATAGACGGAGAACAGGTTATCGGCATGAGCCTCAACGATGCCGTCGACAAAATGCGTGGCAAAGTCGGTTCAAAAGTAAAGCTGACAATCCGCAGGGTCGGAGAGAAACCGTTTGAAGTTACGCTTAAACGGGAAGAAGTCAAAATTCAGTCGGTCAAAAACGACATTAAAAGCGGCGATGTCGCTTATATCCGGATTACTTCTTTCAGCGGAGACACCGACAAAATGGTTGAGAAAGCCATCAAACAGGCTAAAAAAGAGCTTAAGGGCAACATTAAAGGCGTCGTACTGGATGTCAGAAACAATCCCGGCGGCCTGCTGGACCAAGCAGTCAACATTTCGGACCTTTTTCTTGACAAAGGAGAAATCGTTTCAACCCGTTCACGCAACGAAGAAGACACCGTCCGCTATACGGCCAAAGAAGGCGACATTACCGACGGGCTGCCGATTGTCGTGATGATTAACGACGGTTCGGCCAGCGCTTCCGAAATTTTGGCCGGAGCATTGCAAGACCATAAAAGAGCCATTATTCTGGGTGAAAAATCATTTGGAAAAGGTTCGGTTCAAACGGTTGTTCCGCTCGGGAAATACGGCGCCATGCGTTTAACCACCGCCCGCTATTACACCCCCTCGGGACGTTCTATCCAGGCAACCGGAATCATTCCCGACGTAGAAGTTCATCCGGCAAAAGTGGAGGAGTACATTAACAATTACGGCCTCAGCGAGGCAGAGTATCGCAACGCTCTTAAAAACGAAGCAACCGGAGAAGACAAAAAGACCGAAAACAATACCAAGGACGAGGACTGGAGAAAGGACTACCAATTGTCCCGTGCGGTTGATTTGGTAAAGGCTCTGGGCATTTATACGCAGGGCAAATAGGAGACAACCTTGATAGAAAAGCTTAATCAATACAAAAAATTAATCGGTGCCGTTTTTTTGACATTGCTGGTGTTGGTCGGAATCGGGTATCTGTTTGCAGATAAAAAAAGCGAGCCGGTTTATTTATCAAAAATTGACAAGCTGATGTTTGACGATGAAAACAAAGCGCCGAAATTTATTTTGACGCTTCCCGATTACCAGCCGGGAAAGAAAAACGAAGTCGTCGAAAAAAAACCGGAAGCGGAAGAACCTAAAATCGAAATAGACAAAGTTCCGGAAAGCAAACCCAAACCGGCAAAGGAAAAAAAGAAAGAACTGACGATGGACGACGTTTTGGCGACGGTGCCGAGCGTCAGCAAACTGGGCAGCAAAGACCCGACGCAATCTCTGCGCCATGTCAATTTAAATGAAAAGCTTACAGAAATCAACGGAGACGACCGTCTGCCCAAAATCTCCGACAACGGAAAAAAGCCATGGATACAATATGGAAAAAGCGTCAAAGTCAAACCTAATTTCAAACGCGTGGCTATCGTCGTTAAAGGCCTTGGTTTTGACGAAGGCGCTTTGGATATGATTAACAAAGGTTTCGCCTCGGAGGTCAGTTTTTCATTCAGCCCTTATGCCCAAAACAGTGACAAGAAAATTATTCCGGTCAGACAACAGGGACATGAAACCTATGTTGATATGCTGCTTGCTTCCAAAGACTTTTTGAAATCCGACAGCGGACCGATGTCAATGAGCTTGACGATCAGCAGCGATGAAAGCATAAACCGCCTGAAAAAGTCGCTAAATGTCGGAGCTCCCATCGGCGGGGTGGTTGTCAATGACGGCGTTGCAGACGAAAGCAACAGCGAAATTCTGCAAAAACTGATGGAAGAATTGAAAACCCGCGGGCTGCTCATGATTGACGCCACCAGCGGCAACGGTTTGGAAAATATCAGCGTTCCGGGCCTGGCCAGAAAAAAAGCAAATTTTGTCATTGAAGACCTGTTGGACAAGAAACTGATTAATCAGGTTTTAAAAATGGCGGAAAATATGGCTTTGGAAAAAGGGCAGGTTTTAATCGTGGTAGAATCGAAACCGGTTATTTTGACAGCGGTAAACGACTGGATTAAGACTTTTTCGCCCCAAGTTGATTATAAAGAATCCAAAAACACCAAAATAGAGAAGCCTCTGGCTTTGGTTCCGGTTTCTAATCTGGTGGTGGAATAAGATGGCGGGAGTTTACCGTAAAAACGTCGGAATTGCGGTTTTTAACAAAGACCAAAAAGTATTGATGTGTGCCAGAGCAGACAAACCCGGATTTGCGTGGCAATTTCCCCAAGGCGGCATTGACAACGGAGAAACGCCTCTGGAAGCGGCTTATCGCGAGCTCAAAGAGGAAACCGGCATAACTTCGGTTGAGCTCGTCGCTCAACTTAACAAACCGCTGAGATACGACTTTCCGACAGAGATACTGGAAAATTTCAAAAAACTCGGCAGAAACAATATCGGGCAAGAGCAGTACTGGGTTTTGTTTTATTTTTACGGCGAAGATTCAGAAATTGATTTTGCCACCCATCCTGAGGAAATAGAGTTCAAGGCATATGAATGGGTTGACATCAGTGAAGCGCCGCAACGGATAGTACCTTTCAAAAAGGACGTATATCAAAAGGTGGCAAAAGCCTTTCAGCCTTATATACGCAAGAAAAACGGCAAAAACTGGTCCTTAAGCAAGGAAATGATCTTGCAGCATAAAATGGAAGATATCCGCATTTACAACAGATACCGCGAGAGATAACACCCTGTCTAATTGCGTTATTGCATAAAAGGGCTTTTTTTGCTATTATCATAACATTGCGGCAGGAAGGTTATGATGACGGAAGAAAAATTTTCAAAGGAAAGGGAACAGGTTTTACGGGCTGCCCGACAGGGTATTTCGAGCAACATTCCTTTGGCCGGTGTACAAAAAAAATACTTAAAAAACCTGTTGCTTTTTGCACTGATGAATGCATCGGGCAATGAAACCGTTACCAACCGCAACTTTATCAAACTGGTCAACAAGCTATTCAAAAAATTTCTGATTCAAATTATAAAAAAAGCTGAAGACGATGATGACGACGAGACGTTTGAGGAGGCTCTGGACGTTGAGTTAAACAGAATCGTCGCAAATAAGGAAATGCTGGATTTGCAAACGCTGCAAAGCATTTTAACGCCCTCAAACATCATTGCCAACATTAAGATGAACATCGACGGACTATCGCAAAGACAAGTTTTGAACAAGCTTTTGAGTCTGCGCGACGCCTTTGTCAATCATCGCGAGACTCCCGAAGAAGCCCGGGAAAGGGAACAACGTCAAAAAGAATACGAACTGCAGAAAAAACGCGAACGGGTTTTGGAAGAATATGCCCGGCAGCGCAGTTTGGAACGTTAAAATGAGACTTGACGAGGCGGCTCTCCGAGGGTATTTTCAACTTATCTGAAAATATGTTTAATTAAATAATTATGTGTTATGAGAATACGAAACCGCAGGGGCGACCGGCCCGAAGAAATTTTTAAGCTGCTTGATGAACGACACGAAATTATCTTTATCAAAGGAGTGGCGCTAGAGTACAAAATTAAGGACAATTCAAAAATTGTCAGAACTTTGCCGGCAAGATACGAAAGTAAAAATTACATTTATTACTATCTTAAAGGCCATCATATCGTTTTTCAAATTATTCGGCGCAAAGCCTATCTGATTATGGAATGTCAGGATGAAGAAATCAGAGACGATGAAGCTTATTATTTTCATTTTGACGACATCCATAAAAGAGTCATCCGGGATGTTATTTATCAGCAACGGGTAATTAACCATGAGGTTTATTATCCAAAATCTTTCTCCTTTGAGGCGGTTGTGCAAAAAGGCCCTTATATGGCAGCCTGTTTCAAAAAAACAATCGTTATGCCCAGTCCGGGAGAATGGATGCCGGAAGAAAGTTTCAGGGTACAGTGAAGTTTTAAGCAATAAAAAAGCCCCTCCTGCGAGGGGCTTTTTGCTTTTGCATCGAATTACTTGTTGAGCTGAGAAGCGACTTCAGCAGCAAAATCTTCTTCTTTCTTCTGCAAACCTTCACCAAGCTTAAAGCAGGCAAAATCAGCAATTTTGATATCTGCCCCAAGTTCTTTGGCCGTATCGGCAACAACTTGTTTAACCTTTTTGTCAGGATCCATGATATAAGCCTGTTCTTCCAGAACGACCTCATCATAATATTTGCGTACGCGGCCTTCAACCATCTTTTCGATGATATTTTCCGGTTTTCCGGAAGCTTTGGCCTGTTCAGAATAAATTGCCTTTTCATGTTCAACGGCAGCCGGATCAACGGCAGCAACGTTCAGGAACAAAGGATTGGAAGCGGCAACGTGCATTGCGATATGCTTGCCGAGTTCAGCCAATTTCGCTTTGTCAGCCTTAGATTCCAAAGCAACCAATACGCCGATTTTACCAATGTTGGTTCCGGCAGCATTGTGAATGTAAGAAGCGACGACACCGTCATTAACTTCAATCATTTTCGCACGACGGAGATTCATATTTTCACCAATCTTGGCAATCATGTCGGTCAGGCGCTCTTCAAAGGTTTTGCCGCATTTCGGGCAATTAAATTTCTTCATTTCGCAGACATCGCCGTTGCTTCTCAGAGCAACAATGGCAGCGTCGGTAACATATTCCTGGAAAATTTCGTTTTTAGCAACGAAGTCAGTCTCGGAGTTAACCTCGACAACGGCACCTTTGTTACCGTCAACGGCAACAGCAACCAAGCCTTCGGCAGCAATACGGCTGGCTTTTTTAGCAGCTGAAGCTAAACCTTTTTTGCGCAGCCAGTCAACGGCTTCATCCATATTGCCGTTGCATTCAACCAAAGCTTTTTTACAATCAAGCATACCGGCGCTTGTTGTTTCTCTCAGCTCTTTTACCATAGCAGCTGTAATATCTGTCATTTTTGTATCCTTCTTTATGATTAAAATGCGGCGATAGTTACCGTTTGAGGGTAATACCGCCGCGAGATTTTGATAATATTTCTAAAACGGTTTAGAACTATTCAGCAGCAGCCTCGGCAGCAGCTTTTTTAGAAGCTCTTTTCTTTGCAGGTTTAGCTTCTTCGGCGTTCTCAACCATTTCTTCTACCTTAACACCTTGGGCAGCAATCTGTGCCTGCATACCGTCGAGAACGGCAGCAGAAATCATTTCGCAATAGAACTGAATAGCACGGATAGCGTCATCGTTACCCGGAACCGGGAGATCGACTTCTTCAGGATTTGAATTGGTATCGCAGATACCGATTACGGGAATGCCCAGCTTTTTGGCTTCTTTGATTGCCAAAGATTCTTTGCAGGTGTCAATGACGAAAACCAAATCCGGCTGGCCGCCCATATTCATGATACCGCCGAGTTCCTGATTTAACTTATCCTGTTCTTTTTTCAGGTTCTGCATTTCTTTTTTGGTGTAACCGGCGTAATCATTTTTCTCAGCCATTTCGTTCAGTTTAACGAGACGGGAAATTGATTTGTAAACGGTTTTCCAGTTAGTGAGCATACCACCAAGCCAACGGTGATTGACATAGTACTGACCACATCTTTCAGCGTTTTCTTTAATGATATCCTGAGCCTGTCTTTTGGTGCCGACAAACAGAACTTTACCGCCGTTGGCAGCAATTTCACGCGTGGTGGCCAATGCCGTATACAGCATCGGATAAGTTTTCTGAAGGTCGATAATGTGAATATTGTCTTTCTTACCATAAATGTAAGGAGCCATCTTCGGGTTCCAACGACGGGCGTGGTGACCAAAGTGTACGCCAGCTTCAATCATCTGACGCAATGTAAATGTAGGAAGTGCCATATTAAAATTTCCTTTATTTTCCGGTTAATCCTCCGCAGGCTCACGGTCTTTTAAGACACCGGAGTGAGGCTTAAAAGCAGCCCCAGATACCTGCGTGTGAGTTATAAAGCCGCACCATGCGGCTCTTTCGGGACTCTTTCTAACGCTAATTTAATGATTTTGCAAGTGTTTTTTACAAAAAAACGGATAAAAAAAAGCGCCTCGAAAACACCGCGGAGACGACTGGAAAACAAGGCCCTTTTAACATAAATACGCCCTCTTCAACAGAAAACGGCAAAAATCCGATTATTAAAGCGCCGGCGCAAACCGTTTGGCAGCGACGACCATAATCAAAGAAGCTTGGCAATCCATACGGGCGGGCAAGACGCGTCAAATAAAAATCTTGTTCACGCTTGGAGGTTTGGACTTGCCTAAAACGCTTAATTACTGTATGTTAGCGCTAAATTTGGAATATATTTGAGGAAAAAATGTCGGATTTATTTGAAACACCCAACACAACTACCGCCAGCAACGATTACAGCGCGACCAGCATTGAGGTTTTGGAAGGGCTGGAACCGGTACGCCACCGCCCGGGCATGTATATCGGGGGCACGGACGAAACCGCCCTGCATCATTTGGTCGCCGAAATACTGGACAACTCGATGGATGAAGCTGTTGCCGGCTATGCCAATAAGATTGAGGTTCAGATGAACGCCGACTATTCGGTGACAATTACCGACAACGGCCGCGGCATTCCGGTGGATCCGCACCCCAAATATCCCGGAAAATCAGCCTTGGAAGTCATTATGACGATGCTGCACTCCGGCGGCAAGTTCGGCGGCGGGGCATATAAGGTTTCCGGCGGTTTGCACGGCGTCGGCCTTTCGGTTGTCAATGCCTTGTCCGAAAAACTCAGTGTAGAAATAGCCCGTGACAAAAAGTTGTATCGGCAGGAATACAGCCGCGGTTATCCGATGGGACCGCTGGAACTGGTGGGAAACGCCCCCAATCGCAGAGGAACGTCGGTCACATTCAAACCGGACCCGGAAATATTCGGTGCAAATTCTTGTTTGCTGCCTAACAAAATTTATCGCATGGCTCGCTCAAAAGCGTTTTTGTTCAAAGGAATTCACATCAATTGGAGATGTGCTCCGGAAGTCTTGTGCGAAGGCGACGTCACCCCGCAGGAAGCTGAGCTGTGTTTTCCCAACGGATTACTTGACTTTTTAAACTATCAGGTAGGCGCCAGAACAACCATCAACCGCAAGCCTTTTTCCGGCGATGCCAATCTGGCAAACGACGAAGGCAAGGTTGAATGGGCAATTACCTGGCCGGAAGACGAAAACGGCTTTTGCCATTCATACTGCAATACCGTCGTCACTCCCCAAGGCGGAACACACGAACTCGGTTTTAAAGCAGCCCTTATCCGCGGTTTGAAAGAATACGGGGAAATGGCCAACATCAAAAAAGCGGCGGCCATTACCGGCGAAGACTTTTTAAGCGATGCCTGCATTATGCTTTCCGTCTTTATCCGAGATCCGCAATTTCAGGGGCAGACCAAAGACAAACTGACATCCAACAAAGCCATTCGTCTGGTGGAATCCGCCGTCAAAGATTCATTTGACCACTGGCTGACGTCGGATGTGGAAAATGCCACCGCATTGCTGGAATACGTTATTGAGCGGGCTGAAGCACGTAAAAAGAAAAAAGAGGAGAAAGTCCAAAACCGCAAAACACCAACCAAACGGCTCCGTCTCCCCGGAAAACTGGCCGACTGTTCGCAGGCGGCGGCTCACGATACTGAAATTTTCATCGTCGAAGGAGACTCGGCCGGCGGTTCCGCCAAACAAGGCCGCGACCGCTTTACCCAGGCCATTCTTCCCCTGCGCGGCAAAATTTTGAACGTTGCCAGCGCCAGCCTTGACAAAATCCTGCAAAACCAGGAAATAAAAGATATGTGCGAAGCTTTGGGCTGCGGTGTCAAAGAGCATTACAACGAAGACAATCTTCGTTATGAAAAAATCATTATCATGACCGATGCCGACGTGGACGGTGCACACATCGCCTCCCTGCTGATGACTTTTTTCTATCAGCAAATGCCCAAACTGATTGAAAACGGACATCTTTATATCGCAACACCGCCGTTATACAAAATAGCGATAGGCGGAAAAAACTACTATGCCCTGGACGACGATGACAAAGACAAGATTTTGGCAAAGGTAGTGAAAGGCAATCAAAAACCGGAAATCAGCCGTTTTAAAGGGTTGGGCGAAATGAGCGCTCAACAGCTTAAAGAAACGACCATGGACAAGAAAAACCGGATGTTGTTGCGCGTTATGCTTCCTAACACCAACACGGAAGAAGGCAAAGAAGAAGCCTTTGAAACCCGGCGGCAGGTTGAACGCCTAATGGGTAAGAATCCGGAAACCCGTTTCAAGTTTATTATTGAGCGGGCCAAGTTTGTAGACGATCTGGACATTTAATGATTAGAAAAGCACAACCGGCAGATTATGAAAAGTTAACGAGATTGTGGCTGGAAAGCAGTTTGCTTGCCCATGCCTTTATAGACGCCGCTTATTGGAAAAAAATGCAATCCACGGTCAGGGATTACTACCTGCCCAACACGGAAACCTATGTCTTTGAGGACAGGCACCGGATAAAGGGTTTTATCAGCTTGTGCGAAAACAACTATATCGGCGCACTGTTTATTGCTCCGCAGCACCAAAATCAGCGCATCGGAACCAAGCTTCTCGAATACAGCAGAAGAAAGCGGACAAACCTGAATTTACGGGTTTTTGTAAAAAACGGCAAAGCATTGCGTTTTTATCAGAAATCCGGATTTAAAATCATCAGCGAACAAACCGATGTATCAACGGGAGAAATTGAACTGGTCATGAGCTGGGGAATGGGATGCAAAAGCGGCTTTTTCAAACGCAGACAAGGAGATTCTTAACTTATGAACGAGAAAGAAAAGATGCTGCACGGCGAAAATTACAACGCTGAAGACAAAGAACTGAAAAAAGACCGCAGGCATGCGCGTCAGGTTTGCTTTGAATATAACAATACGCCTCCCGCAGATGCGGAAAAAATGCAAAAGATTATGTCCTCCCTGTTGGGGAAGCATGGCAAAAACTGCGGGATCAGGGCTCCTTTTTATTGCGATTACGGATATAACATCGAAGTGGGAGACAATTTTTTCGCTAACTTTAACCTGACTATTTTAGACGGCGCCAAAGTTACAATCGGCAACAACGTTTTTATCGCGCCTAACGTGGGAATTTATACGGCAGGACATCCGCTTGATGCGGAACGGCGCCGAAGCGGAGAAGAATATGCAAAACCGGTCAGCATCGGAAATGACGTATGGATTGGGGCCGGCGTTTCCATTTTGCCGGGCGTCAAAATCGGCAATAACTGCGTTATCGGTGCCGGAAGCGTCGTCAATAAAGACATCCCTGACAATTCCTTAGCGGTCGGCAATCCCTGCAAAGTCATTAAACAGATTTAATATAGAAACAAAACATCAACAGACAAAAGCAAATTCAGCATAAAATATTTATGCAAAATATTTGCAGGCTGACGCAAAAAACAATTTTTCAAAAAATTTATTTGACAAACGGAATTTCCTCTTTTATATATTGTCCTTGCCTATGGGGTTATAGCTCAGCTGGGAGAGCGCTTGAATGGCATTCAAGAGGTCAGGAGTTCGATCCTCCTTAGCTCCACCAATTTCGAAGAAAAGCATCGTCACGGACGGTGCTTTTCTCATATTTCACCCTGACCGGGGGAACATTATCGGGGGTATAGCTCAGTTGGGAGAGCGAATGGTTCGCAATCATTAGGTCGGCGGTTCGATCCCGCTTACCTCCACCAATTAGAAAAAGCCGTGTTTTATCAGAAAAACACGGCTTTTTATTTTCTTTATCGCATTTTGGCTATTCGCCGGCGACTTTTTTGAACTTATCCCTGATATCAAGAAGTTCTTGTTTGCTCAACTTAAACCCGCTGCCAATCCAGATTTCTTCCAATTCTTTCAGAATCGGACCGATTTGATGCGGATTTTTAACGCCGGAAGCGATGATGTCTTTACCGCGAAGAGGAAACTCAGGAATTTCCATAGAGCGGATTTTTTTTATCAAATTATGCAAACCGAGAATACTTTGCTGACGCTCGGCTAACAGCAACAAAAGCTTGTCAACGCAAAACTCGGCGCCAAAACGATAAAGCAGCCGGTACAAAGCCGTCTCATTCTGGTACTCCTCAAGCTTGACTTTATTTTCCGCCCAGCTTACAAAATGCTGTTTCTGCTTTTTGGTTAAACGCAGACGAACAGCCAGGTTTTCGGCCAAGGCCTTATCCGGCTGATAAATAGTATACAGCCGCCGCATCGCTTCGTGCGGCAGTTCTTCTTCATCGACCAGGTTAATCAAGAAATCAAGTTTATCCAAATGTTGGGGGTCTGGCAGGATAAAGCTTAAAATATCATTTTCAAACATTATCCGCAAAGTGGAAACAACATTTTTGGTCAGCAAAATCTTGGCAAATTCGTCGCGAATCCGCTCCATAGACAGGGTTGTCAACCCTTCCCGGTTTTCCCGGCAGGCTTCCAAGGCCTTTTTGTCGACCGGTCCCTGTCCGAAATTTGAATAAAAGCGGAAAAAACGCAAAATGCGCAGGTAGTCTTCCCGGATACGCTGCGAAGGCGAGCCGATAAAGCGCACAGTCCCTTTTTCCAAATCTTCAATGCCATTGTAATAGTCAAAAACGTTGCCTTTTTCATCAGCATAAACGGCATTAATGGTAAGGTCACGGCGGGAAGCATCCTCCTCCCAGTTGTCGGTAAATTCCACCTCGGCATGACGGCCGTCGGTTTTTACATCACGGCGCAACGAGGTAACCTCCAGCACTTCATCGTCAATAATGACGCCCACGGTTCCGTATTTGATGCCGATGGGAACCGTTTTCAGCCCTTCTTCGGTGCAAGCTTCCACCAACTCATCGGGAGACAAATCGGTTGCCAAATCGAGGTCAAATCCCGACAGCCCTTTAAGAGCATCGCGTACGGCACCTCCGACGAAACGCAAAACGCCGCCGTGTTGTTCAACGACGCGAAACAGTTTAAAGATTTTTTTATTGCCGACCAGTTTGTTTACGTCCAGATAATTATCTCTAATCATAACCTTTTACCTGAAAAATTTTTTTTGAAGTTAACAGTTTTTATATATTTTTCAATTACTATTATGTTAAATTTAACCATAATGTGGGTATGTCAGTATGAAAAAATTTTTATTTTTAATAGGTTTAGCTTACTTTTGCGGCATTTGCCGGGCAAATGCGGCCGCACCGCAGATGATCGGCGAATATGACGACTGGGTCGCTTATTATTACAGAGATTCCGCCGGACCCGTCTGTTATATGGCTTCTACGCCAAAAAAAGACGAGGGCAAATACAGCCGCCGCGGCGACATTTATGCGGTTATAACCCATCGTCCCAACGAAAAAAGCTTTGACGTTTTGAATATTAATGCCGGCTATACTTACAAACCGGATTCAAAAGTTACAATCAAAATCGGCGCCAAAACCTTTGACCGCTTGTTTACCAGCGGCGACAAGGCTTGGGCGGTCAGTGAAAAAGTCGACAAGGAAATCGTAGACGCGATGAAACGCGGCAGCCGCATGGTTGTTCACGGAACGTCCAGCCGGGGAACGCAAACCAAAGACACCTACTCCCTGAGCGGCTTCAGCAGCGCTTATCGTGCCATATCCAATAAATGTAAGAGCAAATAATGGAAAAAAAAGAGTTAATCGGGCTGTCTAAAGAAGAGTTGACGGCCGAGCTGGTCAATATCGGAGAAAAAGCATTCCGGGCCAAGCAGTTGTGGCAATGGATTTATTTCCGCGGAGAAACCGATTTTGACAAGATGACCAACATCTCCAAAGACCTGCGCGAAAAACTCAAACAACATTTTTCGATAAGCCGCCCGAAAATCATTACCGAGCAAATCTCAACAGACAAGACCCACAAATGGCTGCTGGAATTTTCAGACGGCCAGCGGATTGAAACGGTCTATATTCCGGAAGAAGACCGCGGCGCCGTGTGTATTTCCACGCAAGTCGGCTGTGCGGTCGGCTGCAAATTCTGCCATACCGGAAGCCAGAAAATCACCCGAAATCTGACAGCGGGGGAAATTGTCTCCCAGTTTATGGTTGCCAGGGACGCATACGGCGAATGGCCGAGTCCGACGAACGAAACCCGTTTTCTTTCCAACATTGTGGTTATGGGAATGGGAGAACCGCTGCACAACCCGGAAAATACCATTAAGGCACTTAAAATCCTGTCTGACGGAGACGGCATTGCCATATCCAAAAGAAAAATAACGCTTTCAACTTCGGGCATCGCACCCAAAATTCCTCTGGTTGCAACCGAACTGGGTGTCAGGCTGGCCATCAGCCTGCATGCTCCCAACAACGAAAAACGTTCGCAAATTATGCCTATCAACGACCGTTATCCGATAGAAGAAGTGCTCAAAGGGTGTCAGGAATATCAAAAAGCCATGAGTCCGGGCCGTTATATCACTTTTGAATATCTGATGCTGAAGGATTTTAACGACAGTCTTGACGATGCGAGAGAGCTTATCGCCTTAATGAAAAAGAACAAAATCGGCGCAAAATTCAATCTGATTCCTTTTAACCCCTGGCCCGGATGCCAGTATGAACCGAGTTCAAACAATAAAGTGCACGCTTTTTCAAGAGAACTTGAAGCTGCCGGTTACGAAGCCCCAATCAGAGTTGCCCGGGGACAGGATATTCTGGCTGCCTGCGGACAGCTTAAATCAAAACATCAGGCCTGATTAAAACGCGTTCGGAAGATGAACGATTTTGAACGGAAGGGAAACCAGCACCGCGTCAAAACGTATGCCATAGTCCATATATTGAGGGTGGCGGGAAAGGAAAGCCTCGGCGGCACGGCGAATCCGCTTTTTTTGCGGGGACAAAACGGCATAGGCGGCTTTCTCAAGCGTTTGACGCTGCTTAACTTCAATAAACACAACGGTTTTCTTTTTAAGCATAATCAAATCAACTTCACCGGCATGTGTTCCTCTGCCACAGCGATAGTTTTGAAACAACAGGCGGTATCCGCGAAAACGCAGAAACCACATTGCCATATATTCGGCCAAATGTCCGTTCTGATAATTATTCATCTTTTATTTTCAGAGCCAATTCATAAACTTCGTTTTTGTTAAGCCCGTATTGGGAAACCACGTTTTTTACCGCGGTTTTAAGACTGTTTTCGGCCAACTCCCGGCGAATCAGAGCGGCAATGTCCAAATCCGCCGCAGCTTCGCCCGGCGTCGGCGGCGCAATCATCAAAACCATCTCGCCTTTGGGCTCTTTTTGAGAAAAGTGTTCTATCAATTCCGCCGCACTGCCATTGACACACTCTTCATAAACTTTGGTAATTTCCCGAGCAACCGCCATTTCGCGCAAAGAGAAGACCTCTCCGGCCGTTTCCAGAGTTTTGACAATCCGATTAGCCGTTTCATAAAAAACCAACGTGGCGTCTATATCTTTTAATTTATTGAATAAATCTTTGCGCGCCTTATCTTTATTGGGAATAAAGCCGGCAAACATAAAGGAATTGGTGGGGAGGCCGGAAAGCTGCAAGGCACAAATCAAGGCACAGGGGCCGGGAATCGTGGTAACCGCAACGCCTTGCTCACGGCAGTGTTTTATCAGCTTATAGCCGGGATCGGAAATCAACGGACAACCGGCATCGCTGACCTGAGCAATACTTTGTCCGCGGTTGACCATATCTATCAGTTTTTGCGCCTGTTCTTCTTCGTTATGGTCATGAAGCGTAACAAAAGTTTTTTTCAAACCGAGCCCCAGCAACGAAAAAAGCTTTTTGGTAACCCGGGTGTCTTCACAGGCGATAACGTCGGCGTTCTGCAAAACCTCCAGCGCCCGGGAAGAAATGTCGTTCAGGTTGCCGATGGGGGTCGCAACAACGTAAATACCGCTTTTCACAAAGACCTCTCTTTACATTAGTTAAAAATTAAACTAAAACTCTTATAAAGTTCATATAGTTATATCATTTCTATTTTGGGATAAAATGCAAGTGTTAAAAAAAATTAGTATTTGTTTGCTTTGTCTGGGCATCATCGGCTGTTCGACGCCGCGCGGTCCGGAAATCAGCGATCAGGGCGGCAGCAACGCCTTCAACACGGACATCAGCGAAATAAACATTTCAGGAACCTCAAGCCGGAGCTTTCGCGTCGGCGTTTTGCTGCCTTTAACGGGAAAAGCGAGCAAACACGGCCAGGGATTGCGCAATGCGACGATGGTTGCATTGGAAGACGTAAGAAACCCCAATCTGGTTTTGCAGTATTATGACACCCAAAGTACGCCCAGCGGTGCAAGAATCGCTGCAGAAAATGCCATTCGCCAAAATTCGGACCTGATTATCGGCCCGCTAATGAGTACTGAAGTTCAGGCCATATCAAACGAAACAATCTATCAGGGAGTGCCGGTTATCGCCTTTTCCACCGCACAGGAAGTTTTGCAGCCGACGGTTTACACACTCGGCCTGTTGATTGAGGAACAAGTCAACAGAATTATGACTTATGCGGCACAAAAAGGGCGCAAACGCTTTGCTTTGCTGCTGCCGGACAACTCTACCGGAAGCGCGGTTGCCAAAGCTGCGGTCAAATCCGCTCAGAAAAACGGCGTAGAAGTAACTGTCATCGGTTTTTACGCTCCGAGCACTTCTGATTTTTCGGGAATCATCAAAGAAATGACGGATTATCAGACCAGGCACGCCCGTTTGAGCAGTCTGCGCAATATGCTTCAGCGCAAAGCAGACAACGGCGACGGTACGTCCAAAAAGGCTTTGGAGCGGCTGAGCACCAAAGAAGGATTGGGAGACATAGGCTTTGACGCCATCATAATTCCAGAATCCGGCGCCAAGCTTACGGCGGCGATTTCGATGTTTGCCTATTATGATGTTGCCTATCCGCAAGTGCAGTTTCTGGGTACTTCGGTTTGGGAAGGCAGCCGGCTGAACAACGAATCCTCAATTGTTCACAGCTGGTATCCGGCCCTGTCAAGAATGCACAGCAGCTATTTTGCCAACAAATATGCCGGCATTTTCGGCGAAAAACCGAGCAGCCTGTATTCTTTTGCCTATGATGCCGTAGCGCTGGCCAACGAAATATCCAAACAAGACACGGACAACATTAACAAAGTGATTACCAATCCGGACGGATATGCCGGCATCAGCGGCGTTTTCCGTTTGTTTGAAGACGGTTCCAATCAACACAGTCTGGACATTTTGGAAATCCGTCCCGAAGGCGATGCCGTCATTAACTCTGCTCCGCGCAAGTTTACAAACAGCGGCGAGGAAGAGCTGTTATCCGCTGTCAACATAGACAGCAGTTACAGAGCCCCCTTAATTTACGGCAAAGACAATGCTACGGCTCAAATTCTGATATACGGAGAGGTTTTGCCGATTGAGAATCAGGGCATTCGTTTCCGGGATCCGGAAAGCGAGCGCCAAGCCGTCAACAAAGAGCTGCGTCAAATGGGAATTGTTATCCCTTAAGCGCAGAATAAAACTAAATTTTGCTTGAATATTAACGGATATTTGATATTTATAGCAAAGGAGGGCAACGGGTTGACCGTTCGCCAACCCGGTCAGGTCCGGAAGGAAGCAGCCGTAACGAATCCGGTTAAGGTCGATGCTCTCCACCATTTTTTTGACAGGTTCTACATAATTTTATGACAGAAGCAACTAACGACATCTCTAATGAAAATGACAAGCAGTACGTGGTTTTGGCACGAAAGTACCGCCCGCAGAATTTTGACGAGCTGCTGGGTCAGGATGCGTTAGTCAGAACCCTGACCAATGCAATAAAAAACAACAGACTGCATCATGCCTATATTTTAACGGGAATCCGCGGCGTCGGCAAAACGACGACGGCCCGGCTTATTGCCAAAGCCTTAAACTGCACCGGTGCAAACGGCAATGGCGGTCCGACGGTCAACCCTTGCGGCGTTTGTGAAAATTGCAAGGCGATTGCAGCTTCCCGCCATATAGACGTTTTGGAACTGGACGCAGCTTCTCGTACCGGCGTGGACGACATCCGCGAAATTTTGGACGGCGTACGTTATAAACCGACCAATGCCCGTTACAAGGTTTATATCATCGATGAAGTTCATATGCTGTCTAAAAACGCTTTTAACGCCTTGTTAAAAACGCTGGAAGAGCCGCCGTCACATGTTATCTTTATTTTTGCGACAACGGAAATCCGCAAGGTTCCGATTACGGTATTATCCCGCTGTCAGCGGTTTGACTTGCAACGCCTGACTATCGATACGCTGGTCGGCCATTTCAAAAACATTATTGCCAATGAAAAGCTGGAAGCCGAAGAAGAAGCCCTGCATATCATTGCCAAAGCGGCGGACGGATCCTGCCGCGACGGTTTGTCACTGTTAGACCAGGCCATATCTCTGGGGTCCGGCGCCGTTAAGACCGACATTGTTAAAAATATGATCGGGCTGGCAGACCGCAATCAGACTTTCGCTTTGTTCGAAAGCCTGGTCAACGGTAAAACAGACCAGGTTATTACCAATATGGCCGAGCAGTATAAAAACGGTGCCAATCCGACGACCATGCTGCAGGATTTAATCAACATCACCCATATGACGGCCAAGGTTAAAATCGTGCCGGCGTGCATGAACGACGACAACCTTTCGGAAAGCGAAAAGGAATTTTGCAAAAGGGTTTCTCCGAATGTATCCATTGCCGTTTTATCAAAAATCTGGCAGATGATGATAAAAGGCATTAACGAACTTGCCATTGCGCCGGTACAAATTGACGCTCTGGAAATGATACTTATCAGGATTGCCTATTCCGCCAGTTTGCCAACGCCGTTTGAACTCTTAAACGACGTAAAAAAAAAATCTAAATTAGTTCCGTCCGAGACAATTAAGGCAGCACCGTCTGTCTTAAGCACAAGCAGTGCCGAAGCTGCGGCTGCCGGCAGCATTTCGGCGGCAGAAAACAAAACGACGTTCAATACCGTGGAAGACCTGATATCCTATTTGGAACAAACCAAGCGGATGCTGTTGATTTACGCCCTTAAAAACGACGTTTCGATATCCGAGTTTAAGCCCGGTGAGATAAAAATGACTCTGGCGGACAAGGTTAACAACGATTTTCTGCTTAACCTGCAAAAAGTTTTGACAGAAGCTACCGGGGAAAAATGGAAAATAGAGACCAGCCGGGGCAAGATGGGCGAAACAATAGCGCAACATGAACAGGCTGCCGACGAGGCTAATAAGAGAAATGTTGCCGACCTGCCTTTGGTAAAGGCGATTTTGGCCGAATTTAAAGGCTCAAAAATAGAAACACTGACCCGTAAGCTTACCGAGGAAAGCCTTGAAGACGAAACAACGGGTTTTGAAGACGCTGAAACTTATTTTGACGAGGATTTATAATCATGATGAACATTCAAGGAATTATGAAACAAGCCCAGGCAATGCAGAAGAAAATGGAAGAAATGCAGGAAAAACTGGCGCAGGAAGAAACCGAAGGTGTCAGCGGCGGCGGAATGGTCAAAGTCGTTTTGAACGGAAAGTTTGAAATGAAAAAGGTTACGATTGACACATCTTTGGTCGTTGCCGACGAAACCGACATTTTGGAAGACTTAATTACGGCAGCTTATAACGACGCCAAGGCAAAAGTTGACGCCAAAATGCAAAATAGCGTATCGGACATGACCGGCGGATTGAATCTCGGCGGTTTAAAACTTCCCTTTTAAAAGCAGAAAACCATGGCCGGAACCGAAATTGAAAAACTGGTTAAGCTGGTATCGAAACTGCCGTCTCTGGGCACACGTTCGGCGCGGCGGATTGTTTTGCAGCTGATTAAGAAAAAAGAAGCCCTGTTTTTGCCTTTGATAGAAGCAATGACGGAAGTTGCGGACAATATCAAAATTTGTGAAACCTGCGGCAACTATGACACGACCAGCCCCTGTTCCATTTGTGCATCGGGCATAAGAGAAACCGGCACCTTATGCGTGGTTCAGGACGTCGCCGACTTATGGGCGATGGAACGGGTTTCGTTCTTTAAGGGAAAATATCACGTGCTGGGCGGCATTTTATCGGCTTTGGACGGGGTTGTTCCGGAAGACCTGAATATTGACAGCCTGTTGTCAAGAATCGGCCAGGAAAGCATAAAAGAAGTCATTTTGGCTTTGCCGGCAACGGTTGACGGACAAATTACCTCTCATTATCTGGTATCGCGGCTGAAAGAGTTTGACGTTAAAGTTACGACGCTGGCTCAAGGTATTCCGATGGGTGCCGAGCTTGACTACATGGACGAAGGCACCATTCAGCTGGCGCTAAATTCCCGTAAGCAACTATAAACCTGACATTACAGACATATTGTTTTTGAAACGGGTTCGATTATATCGGAATCCTCCCCGTGATGAAAGGATGTGTCATGAAAATAAGTAGTGCGGCCATAAAAGACGGAAATTTTGAAGACAAATACGGCGCCAAGGGTACTGACTTTGCAAATAAGCTGCCGGCATTGTCCATTCCCTTTGAAATCAGCGAAGTACCGATAACGGCAGAATCTTTCGTGGTTATTTTAAAAGACGACAATGCCATTCCGATTATGGGACAACCATGGACGCATTGGTCCATTGCCAACTTGAAAGAATTGAAAATTCCGGAAGATGCCAGCCGCAAAGGCGGAAATTTTATTCAAGGCAAAAACAGCTGGAATTATCCGGGATACGGAGGAATGACGCCGCCGGAAGCCCCTCACCGCTATGATTTGCATGTTTATGCCATGAATGCAGACTTACCGCTGAAAGAAGGGTTCAGCGAGAAAGAGCTCAAGGAAGCCATGCGGGGCCATGTCATAAGCGAAGCTCTGGTCAGCGGAATGTACAGCAACTAACAAAAACCGGCAAAATGCCGGCTTTTGTTTTTATTCCATCGTATTTTCAATCAGACGGTCGAGGTTATCACGCTCGGACTCTTTATAACCGTCAAAATTCTCCTCAATTTTGACCGGCTTTTTCAGCTTTTCCTTTTGGGTCGGCGCAGATTTTTTCTTTATCTGCGGCTGAGCGAGTTTTTCAAACAACTCATCGGTTTCGTCCTGTTCTTCAAGGTGTTGTTTGGCCTCTGTTTCGGCTTTTTCCTCTCTATCGGCCTTTTCGGCTTGCTCGCTGACCTGTTTGGTTTTTTCGCGGATAATTTCCAAAGTGCTTTCGGGAATCAGCTCCTCAATCGGTTTGGCAAAACTGCCGGCAATTTGAAAATATTTGGACTCGCGCAAGGTATCGGACTGCTTATCGACCGGAATCATCCAGCTGATAAGGATATAAAACAAAATAACCAGCAAACAGGCCCTGGCGATGCCGAAAAACAACCCAAGCATACGGTCTAAGCCGCTAAGCTTGCTGCGACGGATGGAACCGACGATTTTTCCGGTAAACAGAATCCAGACAATCAGGAACAGTATCAAAATAAACAAAGCGGTTACTACCCCGGCAAGCCATCCGGTTTCGATGTAACTTTTGGCAAAGGGCGTGAGCACGGGCAAAATATAAATTACCGCTATCGTTCCCAAAACCCATCCGATGATGGAAAGAACCTCTTTAACCAAACCGCGGCTAAGAGCTATCAAAGCAGAAATGCCGATAACAAACAAAATGATAATATCAAGATTATTGAGTTGATACATTGGTTAAATGCCTTTTAGTTAAACCAGTTGATTAAACGATGAACATTGCCTATTTCAAAACGGTTCATCTCGACGTTTACCTTCTTTTCCTTGCTGTGGGTAGGCGGCGTAATAGCGCTGGCAAAACCGAGTTTGCCGGCTTCTTTAAGGCGCAGACTGGGCTGGCTGACGGCACGGATTTCTCCGGAAAGGCCGATTTCGCCGAAAATAACCATATCGGCCGGGAGCGGCTTGTTTGTCAGCGAAGAGATAACGGCCATAGCCACCGCCAAATCAGCAGCCGGCTCGGAAATGCGCAACCCTCCGGCAATATTCAAATAAACGTCCTGAGAGCTCAGATTCATTCCGCAGCGGGCTTCCAAAACGGCCAGAACCATAGACATCCGATTACTGTCCCAACCGACAACCGCCCGCCGGGGGCTGGCATAGCTGGTCGGGCTGACCAAAGCCTGAATTTCCACCAATACCGGACGAGACCCCTCAATGCCGGCAAAGACGCAGGAGCCAGAGATGTTTCCCTGCCGTTCGGCAAGAAACAACGCCGAAGGGTTGTCAACTTCAACCAAGCCCTGATCCTGCATTTCAAAGACGCCGATTTCATCGGTTGCGCCATAACGGTTTTTAACAGCGCGGAGAATACGAAAATGGTGACCGCGTTCGCCTTCAAAATAGAGTACGGTATCAACCATATGTTCCAGTACCCGGGGACCTGCAATGGCTCCCTGTTTGGTGACATGTCCTACCAAGAAAAGCGTAAACCCTTTGCGTTTGGCCAATTTTATCAATTCATAAGAACAGGCACGAACCTGGGCAACACTGCCGGGCGTAGACTCAACTTCGTCCAAGTACATCGTTTGAATGGAATCGATTATGACCACCGCCGCATCGGCTTTTTCAAGCGTCGCGACGATATCTTTAATATCGGTGGAACTGGCGAGTTTAACCGGGGTTTGATCCAGCCCCAAACGTTTAGCCCGAATGCGCACCTGGTCAATAGCTTCTTCCCCGGATATATAGTAAACCTCCGGCAACGCCGGTAATGACGCTATTTTGGCACAAGCCTGCAACAATAACGTCGATTTGCCGATGCCGGGATCTCCGCCGACCAAAATAACCGAACCGGCGACCAAGCCGCCGCCGCAAACACGGTCAAGTTCCTTGATTCCGGTAGAAAGCCGGCTGAGATGTTCCTGAGAACCGCTTAAAGGGACAAACTCAATTATTCTGCCTTTGGAACGTTTGGGATTAAGGTTTGAAAACCCCTCCCCGCCAATTTGCTCTTCAACAATGGTGTTCCATTCGCCGCAGGCGTCGCATTTTCCCTGCCATTTGGGGTAAACCGAACCGCAGTTCTGGCAAACAAATTGTTTTGAATCCTTTTTAGCCAAGGCTAAACCTCCACTTTAATCGGTCCCTGCGAACAGCCGTGAATAAACTGTTGAACGTAGGGATTGTCGGTTTTATCCATATCTTTGACGGTTCCCTGCCAAATAATCTTGCCTTTGTAAAGCATGGCAATTTTATCGGCAATTTTGCGGGCAGAAGCCATATCATGCGTAATCGTCAGAGCGGTTGCCCCCAATCCTTTGACGGACTCAATAATCAAATCATTGATAACGTCAGCCATAATGGGGTCAAGACCGGTCGTGGGTTCATCAAAGAAAATGATTTCCGGGCGAGAAGCAATTGCTCTGGCCAGGCCGACGCGTTTTTGCATACCGCCGGAAAGTTCGGAAGGCGACAAATCGGCCACGTCAGGAGCCAGACCTACGGAGCGCAAAACACGAATTGCCTCGTTTTTCGCCAGGCGTTTATCCATTTTTTTATTTTCCAGCATATCAAAAGCAACGTTTTCCCAAACGCTCAGGCTGTCAAACAAAGCTCCGCCCTGGAAGAGCATTCCCATTTTGGAGTGCAAAGCCTCTTTTTGCTCTTCGTCTATACCGACGACTTCTTCTTCGTCTATCAAAATCGAACCGCTGTCCGGACGAAGCAGCCCCTGAATACATTTAATCAAAACCGATTTTCCGGTTCCGGAACCGCCGATAACAACCAGGGACTCCCCTTTTTCAATATCCAGGTCAACGCCGTCAAGCACAACCTTTTTACCAAAAGCCTTATGAAGATCACGGATTTTAATTTTTGTTTCACTCATTTTTGTTTCTCCACAGCTTTATTTTGAAAAGAAAAGTTCGGTAATGACATAGTTGAATATCAAAATCAGAATAGATGCAGACACAACCGCATTTGTGGTTGCGGTACCGACACCCTGGGCACCGCCTTTTGACTTGTAACCGTTATAGCAGCCCATCAGGGAGATAATAAAACCAAAAACGGCAGCTTTGACCAAACCGGTCGTAATATCAATCGCCTGTAAGTTTTGCAAAGTCGAATTAACATAGTTGGCCGGGTTGAAGCCGAGCTTGTAAACACCGACCACATATCCGCCAAAAATACCGATGACGTCACCGATTAAAACCAGTATCGGCATAACAATCAATCCGGCCCAGATACGCGGAGTTACCAGATATTTGAAAGGATTGGTCGACAAAGTGGTCAAGGCGTCAATTTGTTCGGTAACCCGCATCGTACCTATTTCGGCCGCCATTGCCGCACCGATACGGCCGGCAACCATCAATGCCGACAGTACGGGCGCCAGCTCGCGGGTAACGGAAATAAGCACAACCGAAGCCACGGCGCCTTCCGCACCAAAACGCATAAAACCCGAATAACTTTGCAAAGCGATGACCATACCGGCAAAAATCGTCGTCAAGCCGACGACCGGCAGAGAGTAAAAGCCCATGTCGATGACCTGGCGCATAAAATTGCGGCCGTAAAAGGGCGGCGTCAGGCAGTTGTAAACCGTCTGGGCGACAAAAACAGAAAATTCCCCAAGACGGGAGATAAAAGCAACCAAAGGTTTACCCTGGCGGCGCAAAAAGTTTTCGGTTTTAGCTAAAAGCATTATATTTCTCTCTTAATCAGTTAATATTTGGGCATATTTTAGGACCAAGCCCGGAATTAATCAACCTCTAAGGCAAAAATCCTCACAGTTTAAATCAGACATCAGCCAGAGGATTGTGCAAAAAGGCAATTATTTTGGCTGCGGCCGACGCTTCAAAAGCACAGAGACGGATTTGAGGGATACGCACACCACCAAATTCAAAAAACTCCGGAGCAGGCAACCGTTCTGATTTTTCTTCAGCGCAATTCAGGCGGACAGCCAGAGATAACGGGACTTCAGACAGACAGGGAAATGTCATTATTCCTATTCCCCTCACCTCAAGCAATCCTTTCAGCGGCAACGGCGCAGAAGCCGTAATCAGAGAATTTCTGAGCTCCAGTTCCACACGATCATCGGCAACCAGCACCGCCTTTTTATCCATAATCAGACGCAGCGCCAAATCAGATTTTCCGGTGCCGGAACCACCGATAAGCAGAACGCCTTGACCATCGACGGAAACGCAGGAAGCATAAACGTTATTCGCCATCAAACAATCCTTGCAGAGAAGCAAAACGGACAAACTTTGCATTATCCCGACAGGAGAAAACAAGCCGACGCCCTGCCCCGTCAGGCATTAACTCTATTTTAAGCAGGTTTCGGGGCAGATAAGGTTTCATCTTATCGGGCCACTCAATCAGACTTACGCCGTCATACATTGCCTCTTCTACGCCGATTTCAAAAATTTCATCAGGATTTTTAATGCGGTATAAATCAAAATGATAAATTTCAAAGTCAGGAGCCTCATAGCTCTGAACTAAAGTAAACGTAGGGCTCGGGACTTCCTTTGCTTCGGTAAGCTCCCGGATAAAAGCCCGGGCAAGAACACTTTTGCCCATTCCCAAAGTTCCGTACAGGGCAAAAACGTCTCCTTTTTGCGCAAGATGCGCCAAGGCCTGGCCGAACTTTACGGTATGTGCTTCATCAGTAAGCTTGAGCTGTATAGTTTGTTCCATCGGCTATCCCATTGGGTTCAAGAAAGTTCTTTTGCGTTTGGGTTTGGTTTTGATAATCTTAATATTTGGTTTGCGAGCCTGAAGCTTTCGCCAATCCCAAGGCATATAAAATTCGCCCTGCCACAATCCGCGGCCATTTTCCTGAGCCTGAACCTGATAAGGAACATAAATGTCGGTATATTTGGTATAAGCCACGGCCCAGCCGGCATTAACCAAAGCGGCGCCGAGATCGTAAGCTCCCAAAGAACAGGTGCCGACCATATTGCCTTTGGCATCCTGCTGCATTACCCGGCACTCCAACGTATTATCCTGAAGCCAGCTGCTCAGCCAAGCCGCCGCCTGACGGCCGCAGCTGTAAGAACGGCCGACCGCATCAGCACAAGTTTGGTTGCTTTCAGGCGCATCAATACCATATAAACGGAAATAACGGCCGTTTAACGTCAACGTATCACCGGTAACCACGCCGGCAGCAGAATAAACCGCCGGATAATCCTGCGGATTAAATCCTTTTTGATCAGAAGATTCACCACCGAAAAGCTTATCCAAAAAGCCGGGTTCTTCCTGCGGCTGACGCCGGGGCTGACGATTTTGTGCCGGGGCCGGTTGAGCCGGCATTTCCCGCAATTGTTCGGCATTTGCCGCAGGCGCAGAAAAACTTTCGCTGATGGGCGCTTCAAAGTCTTCTTCCTCCAACAGGGCTATGACGCCGGACTGTTGAGAAGCATTAGCCATTTTTACCTGTTTGGAAGTTGAGCTCTGTCCGATAAAGCTCCGCAGATTTGCACCGACGTTACCGATGCCGTTTTTAAAGCCGCCAATGGCATAAACGATGAAAACAACAATTGCCAATATGAGAAAAACCGAAGGAAGGCAGCCCATTGCCCGCCATGCCATTTTAGCAAAAATATAAAGAACAACCAGACCAATTATCAGCCCGAGAAAGCCGCCGCCCTGCAACAGGGTGCTCTGACTCTGCGTACCGGCACCTCCCAGCAAAATAAGAAATAAGGCACCGAATCCCAATAAAAACTTTTTCAAGAAAAACATGGTTTGCTTCCTTAGCTGACTGTGCTTCGTCTAATTAAAGCACATAACTTTATTTAATCCAAGAATTTTCTCTTACAATAAAATTTTTTAGTAAAGATATGGTTACCAAACAAGAAAAAAGCAGGATCCCCATCCTGCTTTTCTTCTCCCCATTTTTATTTTTTGCGCGGTCTTATTCGCCGGCTGCCTTTTTACGGTAGCAATGGCAGTGGCATTCGCCGTCGCGCTCAATGTCGGCGCGGCAGGTTTCGGAAATGCAAAAACGGGCAGGGTTATTGCCGTCGCAGGGACAGCGCTGCCATTCTTCTTCTCCGAACATCATTTTTTTTGCCTTGGCAATCTTTTCAACGTTTTTTGTTGTGGCATAACCGGCCTGAGCGCAGTTTTCCAACATCTTATCCAATATAGTCATTTTAGTTCTTTCCTTTTTTAATCTACAATTTTAATTGAAAACTTTTCTGACGGCGAGGCCGGCTGCTCCGCTTTAAATACAGCGTTCGCGGCAGGCTGTACATCATTTCGGCGTTTTTGTTCCAACGTTTCGATAATCATATCCAGCTCAGCAACGGAAGCGTATTGCAAAACAACTTTGCCGCCGCCTTGTTTGTTGGGGGTGATTTTAAGACGCAACCCTAAATTTTTGATTAACTCCTGTTCGATTTGTTCCAAATCTTCATTTTTGGTTTTCTTGGCTTTTGGTTGACGCGGCTCTTTTTGTTTGGCAACCAGCTCTTCAACCTGGCGGACACTTAAATCTTTAGAAACAATCTGTTTGGCTAAAGCTTCGGCGTTTTCCAAACCAACCAACGCCCGCGCATGACCGGCGGAGAGCTTGTTTTCTTTAACCAGTTCCTGAACGGATGTGGGAAGATTGAGCAAACGCAAAGTATTGGCAATGTGGCTGCGCGACTTGCCGACAATCTGAGACAAAGCTTCCTGGGTGTGCGAAAACTCGTCTATCAGCCGCTGAAAACCCTCAGCTTCCTCAATGGCAGAGAGGTTTTCGCGCAAGAGGTTTTCGACCAAAGCGACTTCCAGAACCTCTTTGTCGTCAAAATCCTTTATAATAACGGGAACCTGATTCAACCCAGCAATTTTTGATGCACGCCAACGACGTTCACCGGCGATAAGCTCATATTGGCCGCCTTGTTTGCGGACAAGCAGCGGCTGAAGAACACCCTTTTCACGGATAGACTCGGCCAAAGACTGTAAAGCTTCCTTGTCAAATTCGGTACGCGGCTGATACTTGCTGGGCTTGATGTCTTTTATATCGACCATCAGAGCGTCATGTTTGTCGGAAATTTCCGCAGGAGCGTCAGAAATGCTGATACTGTCGTCACCAAGCAAGGCTCCAAGTCCGCGGCCGAGGCTTTTGCGCTTATGACTGCCGGCAGAAGGCGCAGGTGCAGCTTCCCTATCATTCAAGAGTTCATCCAAATCATCATCTATCAGCATGCTATCAATTCCTTCTCTCTTTTCAAAACTTCTCCGGTCAGGTTAATATATGCCTGCGAACCGGGGCACTTAAAATCATAAATCAAAACCGGTTTGCCATGAGAAGGCGCTTCCGAGATTCTGACGTTTCTGGGAATAACGGTATTGTAAACCTTTTTGCCAAAGAACTGGCGAACGTCGTCTTCGACCATCTGAGTCAGATTGTTGCGCTTGTCGTACATGGTCAGGACGACGCCGTGCAACGCCAACTTGGGATTAAACTTCTTTTTAATCTGATTGATATTGCGAATCAAATCAGTAATACCTTCCAAAGCCAAAAATTCGCACTGCAAAGGAACGATTACGGCATCAGCGGCAACCAGAGCATTTATCGTGACAAGGCTGAGCGAGGGAGGGCAGTCTATCAAAATATAGTCATAATTGACAGCATCTTTGGCCAGTGCATTTTTAAGAGCAAATTCACGATTATCCATATTAACCAGTTCAACTTCCGCGCCGGCCAAATCGGGCGAAGAAGGAACCAGAGAAAAATTGGGAATTTCGGTCCAGACGATAGCTTCGGACAATTTGCAATCGCCGACCAAAACTTCATAAGTCGAATTCATACGGCCTTTTTTATTAACACCCATCGAGGTTGAGGCATTACCCTGCGGATCAAGATCAACAACTAAAACCTTTTTACCGGCGGCTGCCATAGCAGTGGCTACGTTAACAGTTGTGGTTGTCTTACCGACGCCGCCTTTTCGGTTGGCAATGGCTAAAATTCTGGGCATTTATTTCACTCCTTTAATTTTAGATAACTTGGTAATCACTAATATCTTTCCCTCGTCGCTTTGCTCGCTGTCAAACACCTGACAATCAAAGTTCCAGCTTTTGCGCGCATCGGCAATTTCTTCCTGATACTTTTTGCCTTTGGGAAAAATGCAGGTTGTTTTGAGAGAACAAAACTTATGGGCATATTCAAACAATTCTTTCAGAGAAGAAAGAGCACGCGATGTAATCACATCGGCTTTTTCAGGAACAAGAGATTCGATTCTCTGATTGATTATTTCAACATTTGCAGAAGTTTGGTTTTTCACTTCGTTTAAATACAGCGTTTTCTTTCCGGTACTTTCAACCAGCTTGACTTTTAAATACGGCGTTTTTTCATTTGCCATAATAGCTAAGACCATTCCCGGAAAACCAGCGCCGGAGCAAAAATCATACATTATTTTGGCATTAGGCGGGATGAATTTAAACAGCTGTGCAGAATCCAGAAAATGACGTTCCCATGCGCATTCCAAAGTCGAATTACTGACAAGGTTAAACTTTTGCTGCCACTCGACGAGGAGTCTCTCATAGGTTTTTAATTTTTCAAATGTTTCACGTGAAACATCATATGTGTCTATAAAATTTTTCATAATTTATTTTTATAATTTTTATGAAAAATTTAAAAGATAAAAATTCAGTTATAAACACATTATTTGACCAACGAAATCTAAAAACAAAAATTGAATCCAAAAACAAACACTTACACATTGTTTATTGAATCATTTTCTCAATATAAAAAGAGTCTACTTGTTAAATTTCCAGCGATTCGTATAATTCAGGGATGATAACAAATCTTCGGCTTCATTAAAATAACGTCCGAGCATTGTTGTGCTGTGGGCATCATCAGAAATAACAACAGGAACGTTCCGCTCTTTTAATTCCTTTAGCATCCAGGGAGCCGGGTGAGGGGATTTGATACGTTCGAAGCCGCTGGTGTTCAGCTCAAAAGGCTGCTTTGCTTTAGCCAAAGCCTCAATCAAACGCCATTTATAATCATCCCATTTTGGCTCTACCCCTAAATTGAAAATGGCACAGTAATCCAGGTGTGCAATAAAGGCAAAATAACCGCTTTGGGCAGATTCAATAACATTCAGCCAGTAGTTCTTTATCAGCTCATCCATATCTTCCGCAGTTGTACCGGAAGGAAGCTCCTCAAGATGGAAGATATTGTAAATACGGCTTTCATCAGCGGTACGAACCGTATGAGTTGAACCGATATAATAATCAACATCCAAAACCTTTAAGAGCTTTTCAAATTGACGCCGCCACAAGGCAGAGGGAAAAAAGTCAACTTCAAATCCGGACAAAACCTTAATGTTAACTTGGGAGGCTGCTTCTCTTAAGACTTCAAGACTGCGCTGCATAGTATCTACCAGCTTGTCAAAATCCTGAAAAAACATCTTGCTGCATTGCGGCATATGTGGATGCCAAATAAGGTGGTTGGTGACTCCGATTTCGGACCAACCGAGATTTTCTGCCTGTTGCAACATTTCCAGAGCACTGCTTCTGCCATCAAAAACGCCTAAAGCATTATTATGGGTGTGATAGCTGAAATTTTGGATTTTATTCATTTTTTATTCCAAACAGCCTGTATCAAAACAGTCAAATTTATTATTACAAGTAAAAAAATATGCAAGCCTGCCGCCTTCAGTTTTTCACAACACGGGGTGCTTTGTTAAGCTTTCTGCACAGACAACGTCATTTTAGGCATTATAAGGGCAAGTTGCTAACATTTAGTAAACAGCTTTATTTTACCAATCCAAGAAGGGCATAAACGTCAGTGTTACATTGTTTGTCAAAATATGCTTTTAAGGTTAGCGCATTATTTTTAAGAGCGCTTAGTTGAGAAAGCTCAAGGCCATAACGCCGGGAAATATTTAAAATTCGCTCCTCAATTGTTACAATATTAAGCCCTTCAAACAACATATCACAAAACTGGATAAGGCGGTCATAATCGTCATAGGTGAGGTCTGCCAGTTTTTCAGAAGCCCAATCCAGCCATTCCAACGGATAGGCATAGTCAGCATAATCAAAATTTGTTTTCGGAAAACTATGCGTAAGGCAAATGCGCGCGACTTCAGGATATCCCATTGCCATCAGACTCTCATATCCGTCCCGAACATGAAAGTCTTCCCGCGCTTTTTCATTTTTGCGTTTTCCATAGTCATGCAACAACCCCAACACATAAGCCTTCTCGGTATCCATATCAGGAAGCCGTGCCGCAATAAGCGCCGCCGAACGAGCTATTCCCTGAGTATGAAAAATATATTCCTTAACAATCTGAGGACTCATGGTATGATGCTCTATGGCATAATCAATTCCCTGCTGCCAGATTTTTTTTGCCTGTTCGCGGTCGGGCCAACCTTTTTTCATAGCTTTACCTCTAAAGATTATTTCTTCAAATATCCCAATACGGCTGTTATTGCCGCCGGGGTAACACCCGGTATACGAGAAGCTTCTCCGATAGTGGAGGGACGTACTTTTGATAATTTTGCCACCATCTCCCGAGAGAGACCTCCTATTTTTTCATAATCGATATCTTCCCTGATTTTGAGGTTTTCATCTTTTTTGAACACCTCAATATCCGCAAGCTGACGTTTTATATAACCGGCATAGCGCGCCTCTATTTCAATTTGTTCATAAACATCGTCAGGCACAACGGCCAGCTCCGGCCAAAGCTTGTTGATTGTTTCACGTGAAACGTCTATATACGACATTGCATTAAATGCCGTTTTCCTTGTGCCGTCTTTTTTGATGTTTACCCCAAGCTTTTCCAACTCTGCCGAAGTTGTATATAATTGTTCTGTGAGGTTACGAAAACCCTCTACCGCCGTCTTTTTAGCTTTAAATACACTGTAACGTTCAGCTCCAACGCAACCGGCATCATATCCTTTTTGAGTCAGGCGCATATCGGCATTGTCCGCACGAAGAAACAAACGGTATTCGGACCGGGAAGTGAACATACGATAAGGTTCATCGACACCTTTGGTTATCAAATCGTCAACCATAACACCAATGTATCCTTCCGAACGGTCAATGACAAAATCCCTGTTTATGTTCAAAGCCCGCAATGCAGCATTGACGCCGGCAATCAGTCCCTGAGCCGCAGCTTCTTCATATCCGGTTGTTCCGTTTATCTGTCCGGCAAGAAACAAACCTTCAACCTTTTTGCATTCCAAACGGCTGTTAAGTTCCTGCGGATCAACATAATCATATTCTATAGCATAAGCCGGGCGTAAAATTTCGACTTTCTCCAGCCCTTCCATAGTGTGGATGAAAGCATCCTGTACGTCTGCCGGCAAAGAAGTGGAAATACCGTTCGGATAGACGACATCGGTATTCAATCCCTCCGGCTCAAGGAAAATCTGATGAGAAGTACGATCGGCAAATTTGACCAACTTATCTTCTATGCTGGGACAATAGCGCGGGCCGATTCCGGTTATCAAGCCGGAGAAAAGAGCGCATTTTGAGAAATTATCGCGAATGATTTTATGTGTGTGTTCATTGGTATGGGTTATATAGCACTTAATCTGCGGATTTGTTATTTCCTTCGTCAGATAAGAAAAAGGCTCCGGATGGGCATCGCCTTCTTGGGCAGCAAGAATATCCCAATTAATTGTCTTACCATTCAAACGGGCAGGGGTTCCGGTTTTCAGGCGTCCCGTTTTTAAGCCCGCCGACTTTAAATACGGTGTTATTCCCGCACAGGATATATCTCCGTATCGCCCGCCGACAGTTGTTTGATGTCCGACAAACATTACCCCGTTTAAAAAAGTTCCTGATGTCAAAACAACCGTTTTTGCGTTAAGACGGGTTCCGTCAGCGAGGATAACGCCGCAGATCTTATTATTCTGAAAAAGAAAACCCTCGGCAGCCGCTTCAATCAACTCCAATCGGGGTTGAGAGCGCAAGGCTTCAAGCATATATTTTTTATACAAATCTCGGTCGGCCTGTGCCCGCGGACCGCGAACGGCAGGACCTTTGGAAGCATTGAGCATACGAAACTGAATGCCGGCCTTGTCGATAACGCGTGCCATTAAACCGTCAAGCGCGTCTATTTCACGGACCAAATGTCCTTTCCCCAAACCCCCGATGGCGGGATTGCAGGACATTTCGCCGACAGTATCAATCCTATGGGTTACCAAAGCCGTACGGGCTCCGGTTCTGGCCGCGGCAGCACAAGCTTCGCAGCCGGCATGTCCGCCGCCGACGACAATAACATCATAAACCAGTTCAGTCATTTGTTTTTAAGGCCTTTTATTTCAAATATTGTTGTGTTGCTTTTACACTAAACGATGCAAATCTTCAAGCCTTTAATATAAAAAAATGAAGCCGCCAAACGTTATGTTTAGCAGCTTCAGACTTACAATAATCAAATCAATACGGTTTTACGTCAATACGCATAACCAACGACTCAAAATTTTTGGCTTCTTTGGCGATTGAAGGCTCTATCAGATACAGGTTCATTATGCAATTGATTGCATTCTGATACTGAACGGTTGTTCTTTCCTTAGGATAAACCGCCAGAAGATAGGACACCAAATCAGAAAATTCCTGCTGCGTCCGGGCAATAGCAAGAACATCTTCTCCGGTGGGAAAACGTTTACCGAAATGTTCCAGAGACTCGATAATGTGAGGAAGCGTTCTCAGATCAAGCAGACCGTTTCTTACACTACTGGCATACACACTGAGGACAACGGCATCTTTGCGGTTATCGCCAACAATTCTTAAAACACGTTCTTTCATGATGAAATACATTTAATAGGTTAATAATATGAAAAAGATAGCCAGACCATATAGGGAAAAACCTTTGCCGTCAAGGCAAGCTGATTCCCTATACATTCAAATAATGTTAATGAATGTTACCCGTAACTTTAAATACAGTGTTTAAATACAATAAAAATGCCGATGAACTTAGATTCAACGGCGTTTTTAACAAATGTTTTTTTAATGCTGTAGTTTAACCCTGAAAGAAAAGACGTCTTATTTGCCAATACAGAAAATGCCAAATATTTTATCGAGAATTTCATCGACTTCAATGCGGCCGGTAATTTTGCCGAGCTCGCGAGCTGCCAGTCTGATGTCTTCGGCAGACAATTCTATTTCCTTATTCAAATCAAAAGCCGCAAGGTTATCCAGCGTATTTTGCAAAGCTTCGCGATAACGGCGTCTGGTAATGAGCAATCCGGAGTTGGAAGTAAAGCGGCCGGCTATTTCTTCGGTAATTTTATCAAGCAACGCACTGACGCCTTTATGTTGTTTGGCCGAGATGACCAGGCATTCTTCGGCATTTAACTCTGAACATTGTTCAAAAGTTAATTTGTCACTTTTGTTAGCAACAAACAAGATTTTGTTTTTAAAAGATTTTTTAATATTATCAAAGATATGAACAGAGTCTTTGGACGCATCAAACAAACAAACGACCAAGTCGGCATCTTGAATTTTGGAATAAGCGATTTCGATTCCTTTTTTTTCTATTTCCTCTTCAGCTTCACGCAATCCGGCAGTATCGGTAAAAATGACGGGATACCCTTTTAAATCCAAATGAATATCTATGGCATCCCGGGTTGTGCCGGCAATGTCAGACACTATTACGGCCTCCCGTCGGGCAACGGCATTCAGCAGACTGGATTTGCCGGCATTGGGCGGACCGACAATAACAACGCGGAACCCTTCGCGCAGGCGTTCGCCGATATTGTCTCCCTGCAAATGTTCGCTTATCGCCGAGGAAAGTTTAAATACATCGTTCATCATTGTATCGACGACATCTGAGGGAATTTCCTCTTCGGGAAAATCTATATAAGCTTCGAGATGAGCCAAAATCGTCAGCAGTTTTTCGCGCCAGTCTTCATACAAATTCTTTAGACCGCCTTCCATTTGCCGCATGGCATACTTTTGCTGTTCGGAGGTTTCGGCATCTATTAAATCAGCTAAACCTTCCGCCTCGGTCAAATCCATTTTTCCGTTGTAGAACGCTCTTTTGGAGTATTCACCAGGCTCAGCCAAACGAAAAGAAGAAAAGGCTGCCAATGCGTCCAAAACGGAATTTACAACGGCACGCGACCCATGAATCTGAAATTCGACAACATCTTCTCCGGTAAAGGAATGCGGCGCTTTAAAATACAGAACAAGCGCATGATCCAATGTTTCACGTGTAACAGGGTGACGCAAAGCGGAAAAATATGCGTAACGCGGTTTCAGATCTGCCGGCAAATTCGTCATTTTTCGTACGGCCGACACGGCATCATCTCCGGAAATGCGGACAACGGCAACTCCGGATTTGCCGCATACCGTTGACAAGGCATAAATAGTTTTGTTATCCATAAAAGGCTCCTTTTGTTAAAACAGTTATACTCAGAAAGCCAAAATCTTGCAAGATTAAAAAAAGCCGGTTTTTTTGACTCTGGAAAGCAAATTTACCGGTTCTTAACAAATCTATCATAGACTCGTTAAAAATCCTCTGTAGAGGCTTTCTGCGGACTCAAAAATTTTAAATCGAAAGTTGTAAAAATGACCCAGCACAAATTTAAATTAATAATATGGGATTTTGACGGCGTCATTGCCGACACCGAACATCTGTGGGTGAAGAACCGTCAAAAAATGTTGAACGAGAAATTTAATCTCGACTGGGACTTTGCAACAGCGAACAAATATCTCGGAGGAATGAGCGACAAAACCAAACGGCTTAACCTGGACAAGCTGGGCATCAAAACCGACGACAAATTCTGGGAAGACGCCTTGGCGGCCGATTATGAAACAATGCGCAAAGGTTTTTGTCTTACCAAGGGAATCGAAAAAATATTTAATGACAAGAACTTTAAACAATGTATCGCTACCGGAGGAATCAGAAGCAAAACCGCAGAAAAAATAAAAACGGTCAAAATAGGCTCGTTATTCCCCGATGAAAAAATATTTACCGCCGATATGGTTGAACACGGCAAACCGGAACCTGATTTGTTTTGGCTGGCGGCCAAGACAATGGGAGAACAACCGGAAAACTGCGTCGTTATAGAAGATTCCCTGCCGGGAATGACTGCCGCCCTGAGAGCAGGAATGACTGCCGTTGCATATATTGGCTGTGAAATGAACAATAATCCGGAATATGTCGAAAAAATAAAAAAACTCGATGTCAAATATATTTTTGACAATATGGACGAGCTGTACGCCTGGCTGAAAAGCTAAGCCCGGTTTCTTCTTAAATTATTACCCCGGCAAGAATTGACGTCCACTTTTTGACGCCGGCGTCAAGATTATCAAATTCATCATCCCGGATTTCTATAAGGCAGTTGTCCAATCCTTTTTCTTCTCCGTGAACAAAAGAAGACCCGGTTTTGTAAAGACGCAAATCATAAGGGACATTGGTTTCAATATTCAGTCCCGCAATATCTTTTATTTTTGCATAAACGTTCGCTGCATAAGGATTTTCCTTATTAAACAAGATTCCGGCATTCCACGGGCGATAACTTCCGCCCCGGAGCTGAGGGGTGAATGCATGAACGGAAAAGATACGGGGCTTAATTCCCTGTTTGATTAAAGTCTCTATTTTGTCGTCAATAGCCCGGTGATAGGGGTAGTAATAGCTTTTCAGACGCTTTTCCTTTTCCTCATCCGAGAGGTTTTTATTGGCAGGGATATCTATGCCATCGCTGCTTTGCACGATGAGCTCTTTTTCGTTTTCCTGCCGATTCAAATCAATCAAAAGTCTGGAATACCCACCTATAAATGCGGTAACTCCCAGCTGCTCAGCCAGTGACAAAGTCAGTTCCCGACACCCTTTGTCCCGGGCTATGTGAGTATTGAGACAATCAGCGTCCAATCCAAGATTTTGATATGAATCGGGAATTAGCGCGGAAGCATGTTCACATGTTAAAATCAGAGGTTTTTGGGAATCTGCGTTAACAACATTATAAGCCTTATCTGACATGACGCGCCTTTACTTTACTGATAAACAACGGATTTGAGTATGCCAGTTTTTTGGTTTCGTTCAAGGCCTGAACCACCAAATGTGCATATTTTTGTTCACCGTCAATCGTCGATTTTGAAACGGTTTCCTGAGGACGATAGCTGTCGTACTGATGTTCATAGTAATAAGACAGAGGTTTTATGACGGTTTTTTTATCCGTTTCGCGATTTTTCTTCCAGCTGTATTCTTTGGCCAAAGCTCGGTTAACAAAGGTGCCTTCATTATTGGCGGCACTGTTGACCATATCACGATTAAACTGCAAAAAAGCAGATACAAATTCCTTATTGAAATGCGCATTCATAAAACGAAATTCGACAGTATGTTCGGGAACAATATTCAAGGTTTTATACTTATGGCCGAAACTTACCATTTCCACCAGTTGATCCTTGTTGTCACACATATCCGTCATCAGGCACAGCAGAGGGTAGTCCCGGCTGTCATTAGTGCTTAAATTGCGACTGATATAGGTGGCATAAAGCAATTTGCCGTCATGCCTTTCCGGTGCCGCAAAATTGCGCACTATGGCCTTTTCGAACTGCATCATTCTTTTAACCAACCGCTTGTACCCGTCAAAGTCAAGTTCTTGGTTAGAGACGTGCTGATGCAGCGAACAATGAACATTGGCATAGCCGTTCTCAAAAGAATCAAACAGTCTCAAGCAGGCCTCTTCATCTTTGGGGGTACGCATAATCTTGGATGCATATTCAACGGCAGCAAGACCGTTGTAGCGAGCCAGGCTTTCGTCCCTCATAATAACTCCGGCAGAATCCGCGTCATCATAAACGCTGGAGTCTTTATTGCTGGTATAAATGCCTTTCCAACCGTTTTTGTTTTTCAAAAAAGATATCAGTTTGGCATAATCGCCCATTTCTTCAGGAACATAAAATTCCAGTTCGAATCCGTTGGGCGTATATTGTCCGAAAGAGGCCGGCGTTTTGGTTTCAATCTGAAAAGTATCGGAAAATCTTCCCTGAGGACGAACCGGAAGATTTTTATATTCAACCAAAGCCTGATTAAACTGTTCGAAAAGTTTTTCGCGCCGGGAAACCAGTCTGTTTACGAAATTGCGGCGGCTCTCGTACGTGTATTGCGGCGTATATCGGTAATCGCGAACATAGTTGTTACGCAGATAGGCATCAACCAAAAAACCGGCTTTCTGTTTAACGTCGGCAGCATTTTGGAGCGATGCAAAATTTTTATCCAGATAATCTATAATTTTGACGGCGGTTTGCAGTCCATAGGTTGTGGAATAAGGCATATTGGTTTTAATAGGCCAGTTGCCGAACGCCTCGTCATGGTCTTTGCGGGTGGCAAAACTATATATAAATTGTCTGAATTCGAACCCGAACGTTTCAATCTGATCTATCGTCTGAGCCAACCGTCCGTCTTTTGTAACGGAAAATTCCCTGCATTTCAGCGAACTGTTGGCCGGATTGTCTACATTGTAGTCTGCAACATTTTGTTTGAATGCAGCGGAGAATTTGGAAAAAGAGCGATGCGGGTTTTCAAAATTTGACGTAAAATATTCCGTCAATTCGGCAAACGGCGCTATCATGGCCTCAATATGCCAATCATAGTAGAACTGCTTAAACTTTTTGCCGCCTATCCGGGCAAAATAATCGTTAAAATCTGATTTTACATCTTCAACCGTATCAAATAATTCTTTATTTTCTAACATTTTATCCTCTGAACTTTACTTACTTATCAATAAATTAAACAAACCGGTAACTTAAAAATTATTTCCCCCTAATCGCTCAAGTTACCAAAGCAAATAGGGGCTGATAAGGATAAGCAAAGAACAAAGAAAACGATTGTTTTCAAAGATAAAATCAAATTCAGATAAATTTTGGTATGTTGTTGTTGTCATTGTTAATTCCCGTTGTTGTTTTGTTGATTTTCAGTTTGTCAAAATTACCCTCCAAGCACCCAAACTTACTTAATGGAGATGCCTAGAGGCTGATAATCAACAAGCCAGCGAGAATTAGAGAAGTTTTAATAAATGCAGCAGCAAGCGCCTCAAGAACAAAGTTCTGGGCCGCAGAAAAATGGGAATATGTTAAACTTACTGCATACATTGTTTAAGTATATTTGTTATAAAATATGCTTAAGTATTTAATATTAAAATATATTTGTCAATGCATTTTTGTCCGGTATCTTAAAAAAAAACCTGATTTTTACAATCAGGTTTTTTATTTTATCAGGAATTCATAGTATTGAAGAAATCTTCATTGTCCTTGCTCTGACGAAGCTTGTCCAGCAAAAATTCCATACCGTCCGTCATCCCCATTTGCATCAGAACCCGGCGCAGGACCCACATCTTGGAAAGGCGGTCTTTGTCAACCAACAGTTCTTCTTTGCGCGTTCCGGAACGAGTAATGTCAATGGTCGGGAACAAACGCTTGTCGGTAAGTTTGCGATCAAGGATAATTTCAGAATTGCCGGTACCTTTGAATTCTTCAAAAATAACTTCATCCATACGGGAGCCGGTATCAATCAACGCCGTGGCGATAATCGTCAAAGAACCGCCCTCTTCAACGTTTCGGGCTGCTCCGAGCAGACGTTTGGGGCGCTGCAGGGCATTGGCGTCGACGCCGCCGGTCAAAACTTTGCCTGACGAAGGAATAACCGTATTGTAAGCACGACCGAGACGCGTAATGGAATCGAGCAGAATAACAACATCTTTTTTGGTTTCCACTAAACGTTTGGCTTTTTCAATAACCATTTCGGCCACTTGAACATGGCGGGTGGCGGGTTCGTCAAAAGTGGAGGAAATAACCTCACCCTTAACGGAGCGGGTCATATCGGTAACCTCTTCAGGACGCTCGTCAATCAGCAATACCATCAGATAACATTCAGGATGATTGCTGGCAATGGCATGTGCGATATTTTGAAGCATAACGGTCTTACCGGTGCGGGGAGGCGCCACAATCAAGCCGCGCTGTCCTTTTCCCTGCGGAGAAATCAAGTCTATAACACGGGTCGTATAATCTTTTTCGCCGCAAATAATGTCAAAATTAAGTTTTTTGGTCGGATAAAGAGGGGTCAGATTATCAAAATTGACACGCAGCTTGGATTTTTCAGGATCTTCAAAGTTGATTTTATTCACTTTAACCAAAGCAAAATACCGTTCGTTGTCTTTTGGAGCCCGGATTTCTCCTTCCACCGTATCACCGGTGCGCAAACCAAACTTTTTAACTTGTGCCGGAGAAACGTAAATGTCATCAGGGCCGGCAAGGTAATTTGACTGGGCAGAGCGTAAAAAACCAAAACCATCCTGGAGAACTTCTATCGTACCTTCTCCATAGATGGTTTTGTCTTCACTAGCCACTTTTTTCAGAATGGCAAACATTAAATCCTGAACACGCATGGAAGATGCGTCTTCAATGCCAAGCTCTTCTGCCTGAGTTAGCAACTCAGTAGGAGATTTTTGTTTTAAATCTTTTAAATTCATGGAAACCTTGATTGTTAAATGTGGATTTTGTTTAAAAGGCGGGATTGATTTTTTTATATTATGTAATTAGGTGAGAGTCAAATGCAAAGTTGAAAAATGTTATGAACAGCCCCGCAGGGCCTATCAATAAATATTTAAAATGTTTTGGTTGATAGTGAATCCCTGTGACTCTTGTGGATAGTTTTTTATTCATCCGTTTATCCAGAAGTTAACAGATTGTTAATAAAGATTCTGATAAAAAAATTAATGATTCGTTAATCTTTGCGGAATCAATCAGATAATATTGTAAATGAAAATTTTAAGAGTTTGTTAATAAGTTTTTTTATGCACAACTGTCAGCAGGCATATTAACCTGTGCGTAAGTTGCTAGATTAAATTTTACAATATGGTGATAAAAAGTTATAAACTTTAGTTAAAGCTTAGTTATGCACAAAAGGTTAACGTCCTGTTTATAACTATGGCAAGATATTGAATAAAGGACATTTTAATGAAATTAGTCGCAATAACCGGTTCCATCGGCTGTGGCAAGACGACAATAGCCAAGATTGTCGGAAAACTGGGATATACCGTTTTTGACGTGGACGGCTGGGTTCGCCGTTTGTATTTTAAAAAAGACTTTATTAAGGTTATTCAGGAGCATTTTCCCGCGGTGGCGGAAAACGGTCAGGTTAACAAAAGGGCTTTGAGAAACATCGTGTTTTCCGACAACAGGCAGCTCAAGGTTTTGGAGGGACTTATTCATCCTTTTTTGCGCGAAACCTTAAAAGACGTTATTCGTAAAAACGCCTGCCGAAACGACATTTTCTTCATTGACGTCGCTTTGCTGTTTGAAATGGGATGGGACAAATACTGCGATTTTATACTGGTTGCGGATGTTGATTATGAAATACAAAAGCAACGGGTTATGAACAGGGACAAGGTTACGGCGGAAGATTTTGACAAGATTAACAATGTTCAGCTGAGTAACAGTTATAAAATAAATCTGGCCGACGTTGTCGTTAATACCGACAAGCCGAAAAACCTGCTCAAGGTTGAAATGATTAACATTATACAAGGATTGGAAAGCGCCGATGACTAGAGAAATCGTATTTGATACCGAAACGACGGGTTTTGAATATGCAAAAGGGGAAAGACTGGTTGAAATCGGTGCGGTTGAACTGATTAACCATATGCCTACCGGGGTTACTTATCATCAATATATCAATCCGGAAAAAGAAGTTCCCGAGGAGGCTTTTAAAGTTCACGGCCTGTCGTATGATTTCTTAAAAGATTATCCTACTTTTGACAAAGTTGCCGACGAATGGCTTGATTTTATCGGAGATGCGGTATTGGTTGCCCATAATGCATCTTTTGATATCAACTTTGTCAATTATGAGCTTAAACAACTGGGGAAGAGCGAGATTACCTGGGACAGAGTAGTTGATACGCTGGAAATTGCCAGACTGCTGTTTCCCGGTGCGCGATGCAATTTGGACGCACTTTGTAAACGTTTTGACATTGACAACTCCAATCGTACACTGCACGGAGCGTTACTTGATGCCCAGCTGCTTGCCGAAGTCTATCTGGAACTTTTGGGCGGCAGGGAACCCAGTTTGTTGCTTGATGCCAAAAAAAACAAGAAGACCGCAGGAGAGGCGGTTGAAATTTCTTTTAACGGCAAGGCTTTTCGCGAAGCACGCAGTTTTCCCCTGTCTGAAGAAGAACTTAAAAATCATCAGGAATTTTTGGAAAAGAAGATTAAAGGGGCGCTTTGGAACGTTTAATAGCGCACTTGCTGTCCGTTAACGTTTGTTTGTATTTCTGCCGGCGTGTAGGTTTCCGTTACATTATCAATAATAAGCTGGTCCTGCGTATAGGAGGGCTGCATTTGATTGCTTTCCGCATCATAAGGGCGGGTCTGTTGAGTTTGCGGCGGATACAGCGGAACCGGATCTGAGGTTGAAATCGCGTATCCCTGACGGATAATCAGGGTATTGGCCGAACCAGGGTTACCCACGCTGATGCCCTCCTGAGCATAAACCGGAAAAGCGGCAAAAACGGCCAAAGTCAGCGAAGTTATGAAACCTTTTAACATTTGTTCCTCACTTGTATTTTTGATTTATTGAAAAAATAAGCTCGGAAAAAGGATATTCAAGAGGGAAAACGTTTTCACAACAATCAGGGTATTTTCCGCAAAAGAATAGAGGTTGACGATTTTGCTTTTTTTGTTAGTATGGGCAAGGTTATGGTTTGATAGGAGTTAACCGTGGTTTATGGTAAAAAATTTTTAATTTGGGATTTGGACGACACTCTTTATCTGCGGACGCCGGAATGGGCTGATATGCTGGACACGGTTATGGCAGAAGCTTTGGTATGGGATTTGAAAGTTCCGATGAGTGTTGAGGAGGCCAAGCAAAAAGTTACGGAATCTTATACCGTTTATCGTAACGGCGGTGAAATTTTTTATCGTGATTACGGCGTTAATCCGGCAGATTTGTTTTATGCTTATCACAAGAGAAAGCCGGTTGAAAAAATTACGGCCTACGACAACCTGCTGGAAAAAATCGAAAAGGTTCCGGCAGAACAATACATTTTTACGGCAAGCGACCGTTATGCTTCCGAAAAGATATTAAAACATATCGGTTTGTATGACTTTTTCAAAGACAGATTTTATTCTGTTGAAGATTTCGGTGTTTACAAAAAAAATGAAAGTGCCGAGGTTTATGTGCAGTTTTGCAAGAAAATCGGCGCAGATCCCCGCGACTGCGTTTTTGTAGACGACAGTTATTCTAATTTGGAGTTTGCCAAAGAAGTAGGAATGACGACTGTTCGCATTTATTATAAAAACAATTCGGCTAAGGATAAAACGTATATTGACTTTGCGTTCAAGGGTGCGGAAGCCTTTTTGGACGAGATTATTTCATCCGATGCCAGAAAAGTCGCAGCGCAGTAGTTTTTTTACTTTTTAAGTTTTTTAGTACAAAGCTTTTTTTCGTGCTCATAATTGCTATGGTTATCGAGCTTGCTTTGTTCTATCAGCAAGTCTTCTTTGAAAACTTTTATCAGAGGCGATATTTTTTTGTCATAGGTTTGGGTAAGCCGTGTCGTCGCCTTGTCTATTTCCGTCAGGCTGGAGACTTGAACGGGTTTGACGTTGGCGACGATTTTTTCGACCGCGTCTTGGAATAAAGGTATGAAGTAGTCTAATGCGGTTTTGTTTATTTGCTGATGCGTTTGTTCGTGCCTCAAGACAACGTTGTATTCACAAGAGTCTTTTTTTATTTCGTTGGAAATATATATTTTAGGGTCGGTATAGCCGATAAAAACGTTTATTTTGGTGGGAACGACGCAAATGTCATAGTCTCCATAAATTTTGCCTATGGTATTGACGGATATTTCCCAACTGACGTTTATGGTTGCCAGGCCTGAAGCAAACAGCCCTTTTTCGACAATGCCGTGTCGGGCGGCTATTTCTGTTATTTGTTTGTTGTTTTTTGAAAAGTCATAAGCGAGTTTTCCGTATGAAGTGGTAAACTCTATAGCAGGAACGGATTTTATTGCCACACAGTCAATTGTCTGAGCCGAGGCTGTTGAAAATGTCGGGAGACTTAAAACCGTTAATATAAAAAAAAGCTTTTTCATGTAATTTATTATAACGGTTGATTTATTAAATTATGGTTGACGAGGTGCTTTATGAAAAAAATGTATTTTCTTTTTTTCGCGGCGGCAGTGCTTTTGACGGCGGCGGATGCGCTGGCTCAGGCTTCATATGTGAGAAAGCGGCTGGAACCCAAGTTTTTTATGCCTGAAGACGCCAAAGTCCAACCGGAAAAACTGCCGATGCCTCGTTATACCAAGGGTGCGGAAACAACCATCAAAGAAGCAAATTACAGGGACTCCGAAACGGAGGAAGAGCAGGCAGAGATTTATGATTCAGCGGTAGAGGACGAAGCGGAAACCGATGACAGCATGCCTTTGTATCAGCAAAAATATGACGATTATTCGAGAGACCTGGAACATATTAACAATACCGGACAAATTCCCGAAAACCAGACGCTGAATGAAGATTTGGGGGCTATGGACAGCGAGCGGCGGATTACGGTTGCAAAAAAGCCTTATCAATCTCGCGAAGTCAAAGCTAAATTTGATAAGGCTTTGGAAGAAAGTTTGAACAGCAATTAAGCTTCAATTGCATAGAGTTCATTGACAATCCATTTTCCGTCTTTTAAATTCATGACGTAAATGATGTTTCCGTTACAGAGGCCAAACCAGTTGCCGTTACAGGTGCTTTGGGTATAGACTTCCACCAGATTGTCTTCCAGAGGTTTTATTTTGGTGATTTTATATGACTGGGAGGTCGGCCGTTGGAGGCTTTCATCCTGCATAAAGACAAAATCCGGCATTTCATCTTTATGTTCGGCACATTCTGAAAATTCCGGATTGATGGTGCATTTTACGGACATATTGATGGCGCAGATTATCTGGCTGTCACCGGAACATCCCGGGGTTAAGGTATTGAGGTCGAAAGAATAGATTTCTTCGTCAAGAGGCACCTGAGGGGCGGCCGGAGAAATGTTTTCGGCAGTTTTGTCTTGCTCTGTTTCTTGAGGAGAGCAGGCGGCAATTAGGCAGACGGCGGCTAAAACGGACAACAGTTTAGGCATATTATTTTCCTTATTTAATTAACTGAAACTAATTTAGATATAGTTCGTAAAATAAAATTTGACCAGCTTTTTAATGAGGAAAAGACAATAAAAATTTAAATACAGTGTTTAAATACAGCGTTTTTTTATAAGAAAAAGGAGAGAACACTGTTCTCTCCTTTGATTTTTGATAACAGAATTAGAAGCTGTATCTGACACCGGCAGTGTATTCCATAATGTGATCTACGGAATTAACTTTGTCGGTGAAAGTGTAGCGAGCCAAAGCTCTTACAGACAGGTTTTCGTCAATGGTATACTGTGCACCGGCACCCAAACGGTAGCCTAAGCCGTTTTCGGTGTATCTTTTTTCACCCGGTTCTTTGATTTTCAAATCAATGTTGGAAATACCGGCAGTACCCAAAAGGGCAAATTTCTGTTCACAACCGAGAGGCAGGTAACCATACAAATCCAAACCGTAAGCTCTCAGGGAAACTTCGGTGTCTTCGATTTTATCAGAGTCAGAAAACTGATAGAAGAGTTCCGTGCCGAAATATTTGTTGTAGCTTGTGCCTACGTTTACGGTAGCGGCATTGGTATTCAGGCCGATAAAGTCCGAATACGTGTAATCTAAACCGACATAAGGTTTGAATTCATAAGCATTTGCGCTTGCAGAAAAAGCAATTGCAGATGCGGCGACCATCAAGGCACCAATAGTTCTTTTCATGTATAAATTCCTTTTTATAAGTTCAACTCTAAGACTAGTCCTAATATATCTTAAGGCTATTACGGGTTATACTATAGACTATATTTTGAAAAAAGGAAGTAAATTAATATTACAAAAAGATTGTTTACTGTAATTTTTGGTGATATTCTTAATAAAAATACGGAGTAGACGTAATGTTCAGAATAAACCAAAAAGGCGGCACCATGGTGGAGGCAATTGCGGTTATTTCAATCATGACCGTACTCGGCATCTCGGCGATCAAGCTTATCGGCGGTTTGTTTGACGGTTTTAAACAAAACATTGTCACCAGTGAAATCCGCGAGCTGCAGAAAAACGTTTCCGCCCGTTATTCGGTGGACGGCCATTACGGCAATTTGGGCACTGTGGCCACGCTGGTCAAAGAAAAAGTCGTGCCTAACCAAATGTTGGCAAACGGCAAAATATATCATCGTCTGGGCGGAGAAGTTTTGATTGAAAAATCAGCGCTCAGCACGCTGTATTATCAGATTACCTTTAAGGATTTGTCACCCAAGGCCTGTATGAACCTGAGCCAGATAAACTGGATGACGCATCAGGGATCTGACCTTATTCAGCTGCAAATAAATTCGACGATTTTTGTTCTTCCCATCGACGGGGTTAAACGCGGAGATTCCAAAGCTTTGCCGCTTGACGTGGCCCGGGCGGCCCAAAGCTGCAAGGTTAAAGGCAGCAATACGATTATTTGGACATTTCAATAACCTGAGGAGCCGATTTGATTAAAGTTAACGACATTAATAAAAGCAATGAGCTTAATTCAGCCAAAACGGCAAAACGTCCCGGAGAGGGTCCAAGCTTTTCCTCTTTTCTCAGCGAAACGATGAAAAACAACAATGCTCCGGTGAGCGGTGCCGGCAATATTTCGATAGCCGACGCTATTTTTGCCACGCAGATGGTAAACGGCGAAGAAGAAAGGGAAATCCGCAAAAAACTGCTTAAACGGGGCAATCAGCTGTTGGACAAGCTTGAAGAAATCCGCGATGCATTGTTGACAGGGTACATTGCCACCGACAAGCTGATAGACATTTCGCGGATGGTCAAGGAAAAACAGGCAGAAACTTCCGATCCGAAACTGCAGGAAATTATGGCAGAAATAGAACTCCGGGTGGAAGTTGAGCTGGCTAAACTGACAAAATGAGGGAATCGAAGCAATATCGCGGTGATAAATGTCTTTTTTTGCTTGAAGTTATTTGTTGAATTATATATTTTGCTTGCTATATGGAAGCATACTTTTGTTGTTAAGGAGTTAGACCAATGGAAAGTGCAGTTATTCTTCCCCCCGACTACAGACCTTCAGCTGATGAAGAATATATGAACGAAATGCAGTTAGAGTATTTTCGCCAAAAACTTCTTAACTGGAAAAAATCTTTGATAGGACAATCCAAAGACACTTTGGATGACCTGCGGCAAGGCGGTTTAAATCAGCCGGATCAGATTGACAGGGCTTCTTTGGAGTCAGATAAGGCGTTAGAACTGCGGACACGCGATCGTGCCCGGAAGCTGATTTCCAAGATTGACGAAGCTCTCAAGAGAATTGAAGACGGCGTTTACGGTTATTGCGAAGACACCGGAGAACCTATCGGCATCGAACGTTTGGAAGTCCGCCCGGTTGCAACCTTGTCAATTGAGGCTCAGGAACGCCACGAAAGAATGGAAAAAACGTATGACGACGAAGCATAAGCGGCAGGTTGTCATAAAAAACTAATCAGAATTAAAGGCAAATTGTGTTAAAATAATTTGCCTTTATCTATATTTTCAGGTCAAAAAGGATTATTTCAGGATGTGTACTAAGGACTTTATTCTTGCTTCCGGGTCTCCGCAAAGGAAAAGGCTTCTGGAGCAGATAGGCTATATTCCCAAACTTATTGAGCCGGCCGATATCGATGAGACGCCGTTCAAGTCGGAAAAGGCTTCGGCATATGTTAAGCGGATGGCGCTTGAAAAAGGATTGCACGTGGCGGAAAAGCATCCCGGGGAAATAGTGCTTTCCTGTGATACCGTCGTTGTTGTCGGCAACCGGATAATTCAAAAGGCGCATGACGACAAAGAACAGGAACGGGTTATGCGTATGTTATCGGGCAAAACCCACAGAGTTTTGAGCGCCGTCTGCGTGGTTAACAAAGATGGCAGGGCTTCGGTAAAGCTCAATACGACTAAAATGGTTGTAAAGAGAATGACCGAAGACGAAATAAAATCTTATGTCGCCGGTCATGACTGGGTCGGTTGTTCGGGGTACAGAAGCGAAGGGTTGATGGAGGCTTTTGTAAAAAAGATTATGGGGTCGACTTCCGGCGTTATCGGGCTGCCTTTGTATGAAACAAAAAATCTGTTGAATTCGGCGGGAATTAAATAGGAGTATACAGAATGTCAATTGATACGCTTGTTTATGAAAAGAAAAACAATCAGGCTCGAATTGCCGCTTTGGCTTCCGGTGAAATGAGGGAGCTTGAAATCGTTGATTTTACAACTGCCGGGGAAGGCAATATTTACTTAGGCAGAATTACCCGAAAAATTGATTTGGCAAACGGGAAAACAGGATATTTTCTGGATATAGGAGACAGCAGAGAAGCTTTCATTAATGCCGAAGAAAACGGAATGGACGAGTTGGTTGCCACCGAAGGGCAAAGTCTGGTCGTTCAGGTGACTCAGGAACAACGTGCGGAAAAAGGCGCCCGTTTGGTTCGTTCTTTGCAGTTTGTCGGAGAATATACGGTATATTGCCCGTATCGGATGACGATTGAAGTTTCAAACAAGATTGAAGACAAATTAAAAGCCGAAGAATACAGGCAAACGGTTTTGGATAACACGACCGGGCAGGAAGGGTGGATTATCAGGACTTCGGCGGTTGATGCCGAAGTCGAGAAAATTCGCGAAGAAATGGAATTTCTGCGCAATGAATACGAAGAACTGCTGCGAAAAGCGCGACAGAGCAAAGCACCTTGTCTGTTAAGGCAAAAAAACAATCCGTTGTTTGATTACATTAACAGAAACAAGGCTGCATTGCGAAAAGTAGTCGTTAACAACCACAACAACGAAGAAGAAATCAAAGAAAAAACCGGAGAGGGAGTGCTTGTAGAATTCAGCAGTTCTCCGTTTGAGGACTATGGGCTGGAAGATGCCGTTTTGGAAGCGCTGCAAAAAGAGGTTAAGCTCAAAAGCGGCGGCAGAATTACAATTGAAGAAACCAAAGCCTGTGTTGCGATTGACGTTGACAGCGGCGGAGACAAAGCGAACGGGAGTTTGGGGCGGCTGAATATGGAAGCGGCATTTGAGATTGCCAAGCAGATAAAGCTGAGGAATCTTTCCGGCAAGATAGTTATCGACTTTGCCGGCGTTTCCGAATACCGTTATTTGAAAAACGTTATTGAAGTTTTGGAGCAGGAGCTGCAAAAAGATTATGTTAAAAGCACGATTTTCGGTCTCAGCCGCGGCGGAAACGTGGAAATCGTCAGAATGCGCCGCCGTCCCACCCTTCGTGACATTTTAACCGAAGAATGCGCAAGTTGTCAGGGTACCGGCAGAGTAGAAAAATAAGATACGGGTGATGTAATGAAATGTCCTATTTGTAAAAAAGAAGTGACCGATATGAAATACAGGCCGTTTTGTTCGAAAAGATGCGCCGACATTGATTTGGGAAACTGGTTTAACGAAAAATATACTTTTGCCGCCACGGAAATTGACGAGCAGGACATTGCCCAGCTGGAAAAGGCGATGTCTGAGGAAGACTGCAATAACGAAAATTAACTGCCGGTTTCGGTTAGCTTTAAAAGGCCGAGGAACAAATCTGCAAAAGATTTCAGTTCAATGCGCGTACGCAGGTTTATCCGGTCGATGAGCGCGTAAGAAGCGTTCAGGCGGTCATAGATGATAAAACTTTCGGAAACGCGTCCTATGAGCATTTTTTCGCGGAAATATTCATATTTTGAATAAGGTTTGTTTATTTGGATGATATCGGGGAAGACATAGCGTTTTTCGATACGCTGGTGAACAACGGTTCCCATAAATTCTATTCCGTTAAAAATATATCCGTTGCTGAGACGTAAAAATTTTTGGTAATCCTCAGGCAGCGCCGCAAATTTACGGCTGGAAAGAAAAGAATCCACGGTTTTGAACTGTTCGGGTTCCGCGGGGGGAAAAGTTACGCAGCCGGGCAGTTTGCGCGCTTTTTCAAAAAGGTCGTCAATCATGGTAAATTTTCCCTTCAAACCAAGGAATGTAGATTTTTTTGTATGTGCGCAGAAAACCATTCTCGATTTGCAAATCAATCAGTTTGTGAATAATTCCGTGACAGGGATGGGTTTTTATCAGGCATAAGTTGTCAAAATCAAGCCCGCCTCCGAAATCAAAGGGTATTTTGATATGCGTATTATAATTTTCAGGAGCAATGCTTTGCCGCAGCAGTTTTATGTCTGCTTTGGTCAATCCTGCTTTTGTGCATTCGGAAGCATAGGAATATCCCAAAAGTTTCAGGAATATTTTGCGAATTTTTTGATATTCGGTGAAACAGGAGCTCATTTCCTGCCAGGTTTGCGGGTCATACACGCATTCTTTGAGCGTCAGGTTGTTTAGCGCATATTCTTCAAGCCGCTGGTTTAACAATTGCTGCATCCTTTCGGGAGCTGGCGTTGTTTCCGGAGAGGAATTTTTTTGTGCCGAAACGTTTTTTTTCAGCGGTTCGGGCGCATAGGCATTTTGCAAAAGAAGGTCGTTGTAGGCCGCAAGAAGCGATTTAGATTCCTCTGAATCTTTCTTGCGTAAAAGCCGGTTAGACCATTCCCACATTTTTACCTCATTTTATTTGACAGCGTCATCGTCTTCTTCAAATTCGGAATCGTCATATTCTTCATTGGGATCATAATCAATTCCAAGTTTGGCCAACATATCGTCGTTGATGTCTTCACGCTGGGCGATAATCCAGTCCGGAACGTTAGGCGCTGTAGGCAAGGCAGCCAAAGCTTTCATCTTTTTATCCATAAACCAGCATGGAGATTCTGCCATAATCGGACGGTCAATGTAGTTTTGAATCAGCACAACCTGATGGAATCTCGGCAAGCTCAGCAATTCCGTCGTTGAGATAACCGGTACGCCCTGGAGAGAGTAGTTGACGTTTTTGGCAAAAGGATTGCTGCCTTTGCCTAATCCGCCTTCGGTTTTGGAGAAGGAGGAAGTTTGAACGGTCATGGTACCTATCATTTTTGAAAAACGCTGGGCAGTCACTTCGTTGTTTTGAGAGAGAATGACTTTGCAGGCGGTGGTAGAGATAACCGTTTCCAAATCGTCTTTGCCGTATTTACCCGAAATTTGGCCTAAGTCTTGGCCTATGAGCAAATAAGACACTTTCATACCACGTCCGACCGCCGGGCCGTCGATAACCGCTTTCAGCTTGGGCATGGTAGGAAACTCGTCCATAACGAACAATGCGGGAAAAGGTCCCATAACGCCGTCGGTCGGGTGCTTGAACTTAGGCGGATTGGCAATCAGGTAAGAGGACATCAGGTCAATGAATGTTCCCGAGATTACAGACAGAGCACGGGCGTCAACCTGGTTAACCGAAAGATAAACGGAGATAGGTTTAAATTCGCCGGTAATCGGGTCTTTCAGTCCGCGAAGGTCTTTAAAGTTGATGTCGCTGAAACTGGTTCGGGCAACCACGGCGGAGTTTTTAAAGATACCGATGCCTGAAAACGCGGTTGAAAGCACTGAACCACGTTCTTTGTCAGGCATTGAGCTCAATTGGCTCAATTCGACGATACAACGGGCAGAGTAGCCGAATTTGCGGGCTTCGTTGACGGCTTCTTCAAGCAAATCCCGCATAGGGTCAGCCATTGCCGCCATCTGGTCGCCTTCGTCAAGACGGCGTTTGATGTCTTGAGTCTGTTTTATCTGGGCTTCGGTAATCCATTCCAGAATCATAGCGATACAAGCTTCGCGCCCAATCCATTTTTCAGGCAAAAGCGCCCAGGTTCCGATGGGCAGATAGTTGTCGATGGTGATGTTGTTGGTGCGCAGGTTTTGGATTGCCCGAGAGGCTTGAGGGTCGTGCATTTCGAGATAATATCCCTCAAGGACGCGCTTATCTTCCTCGTCGAGTTTTCCTTCGTAAACACGGCCGATAAAGTAATCGTTGGCCCGAGCTTTTTCACATTTAGAGACGATAAAGTGGATAAAGCCGGTCAATGCCGCACGACCGGTTTTTGACCAGTGGGGGTCGGCACCGCCTTTGGGGTCTTCCACCAAAACGTTGCACATGGAATCGACATACATATCGCGTGCCGGTCCGGGAGCCGGGACGGCGGTGGGCGAAAGGGGATTCCAACTGGGATAATAGACGCCTTCGGCAGGATTGTCTTCCATACCCCAGTTAATAATGAATACCGGACCTACTTTGGCTCTGGCGCCGGAAGTATTATAACATAATTCGGGTTTGGGGTCGTTGACGACGATGCTCATTCCGGGGGAGTTGAAAATTGTCGGAATAACCACGGCGGCGGTTTTACCGGTACCCGGAGGCGCACAACACAGAACGGAAAGGGTTTCGTTTAATTTCAGCAGATAACCTTTAAATTTGCCGACGACGATGCAAAATCCGTCAAGAAGTCCCATTTTTTTCACATCGTTAAGTTCGGCCAGTCTGGCGGAACCGTGAATGTTGGACTGAAAACGGTAAGGGTTGGTTATGACGCCGATGATAAGGCCGGCAGGGAGGCTTAAAAACGGCAGAATGGGAATCCAAAGGCTGAAAGAAAAGTCTCCGTGGTAATTGAACAACTGTTTGAACCAGCTCCAATAACGGGAGTAGAGGTAACTGGGACGTTCAAAAACCAGAGCGAAGTATTTTGACACGTCATTTAAAGTATCTTTGGAAATTCCGGAACCAAGCAGATAGCCGAGAGGCATGGCTGCCAGAGCCAGGATGATGGTGACTATGACGGAAAGGACAACGGTGATAACCATCCAACGGACGGCGTTGTCATATTCTTCCCATTCTTTTCCTCTTTTATTCAGTGCCATTTATTCCTCTATGATTTAAGCAATACTACGAACAAGTTTTTTTATCTTTTCAAATTTGTCATGACTGATTTTGCCGTTGGCGTCGTCAAGCGCCTTGGCAAACAATTTTAACTCTTTTGGGGTGCCGCGGTCAATACGGGTGACGTTAATTTTCATTTCGTCCCATATTTCAAACATATCTTCGGCGTTGATTATGTTTCCGATTTGTTCAATGACATAAGCTTCTACTTTGAAATCCATGTCCGCTTCCGCCAGTTTGTCTTTCAAAATCAGGCGGGCGATGTCAATTTTGCGCACCGGAGAAATACGGTGGGAGCTTTCGGAAAACCATAACGGCTCTTCGTCATTAAAACGTTCTTCGTCAGCCAGCCAGTCTCCGGGTTCTTTGTCGTTCAGGCAAAGGCAGATTTGGTCGGCAGATACACCGATAAAGTCTATCAGCGTATTCTTTATGGTTGCGCTGGTGATAACTTCATATCCTTTTTGTTTAAGGACTTCCAGGGTGGAGTTGGATACGCCGCGGCCAGCCGGTTGTGCCGCCGGAGCTGATTGATTCTGAGAATCGCTGTTACGATTGTTGCGATTGTTTTTATTGCGGTTGTTTTTGCCGCGTTCTTTGGCCGGAGGTTCGGAGGCCGGTGCAGCAGCCGGAGGAGGCGTTGCCGGTTCCGGTTCTTTTTCTTTGGGTTTTTCATCAAAAAGGTCAAAGTCGAATTCTGCCGGTTCGTCGTCGAACTGGAAGAGCGAATGGTCAAATTCCGTCGGTTTTGCCGGTGCGGCGGCAGGAGCGATGACCGGCGCAGTCGGTTTAATATGAGAAGGAGCCGCTGTCGTTGCAGAAATTGCGGAGGGTTGCTGCGGCATGGAAACCGGGCTGCTGTCCATTGGCGGTCTTAAGCTGCGGGGACGAATTTCCTTATAAGACTTTTTCTTTTTTACAACTTTTACACTGGCAACATTGGCAATGGTTTTAACCGGTTTTTCAAATATTTTATTGAAAAACTTGAGCGGAAAAAACATTACCCAGCCGAAAATACGGCCATAGCGAATCATACTGAGGGCAGCCCAGCCGGACAACCAAAGGGGAATAAAGGTCAAAATGATAAGCACAAAAGCCCATTCTTTGGGATCGTCAATAACCCAGCCGGACAACCAGAGGTTCCAAGCGTGTTCCCAATGGCGGGGACGGAGGATGTCAAAGCGCCAGTTGGTGAGCATAATCACGCGTATTCCTTCCAGAAAGAATATGCTCCAGAAGATACCGACGATGATAATGCGCATCAATATCAATAAAGGTTTCAAACGACATCTACTCCATAGTTTTGTTACATTTTAGCACCAATAAGTTAACAACTCTTTAGTTATATTTGGTGCCGGTATTTTCGAGCTTTTTCCTAATCTCTTCCCGGATTGTGTTAACTTCTTTCGGCGCTTCGGGTTTGATGGATTCCAACCGGGCTTTTATCTCTTCAATGCTTTTTTGGCTGGATTTAAGGTTTTTCAGTATAATCCGGCTGGAATCATGGCCGTATTTATTGATGATATAGCGATTGTATGCGTTTACGGGAAACAACAAAATGTTCAGGTAGTTTACCCTGGTGAGCAGACGCCAACCCCAAATCCAAAACCAAGGAACGCACAGCAGCATAAACAAAAAAAGGTAATCTTTGGCCTTTTTGATAACGCCGCCGGCCTCCCAAAAGTATCCGATGGTTTTCCAGCTGTGGGCAGAAAACAGATTGAAATTCCACAGATAAAACAACGCTAAATTAGCAAGTACCATAAAGAGGTAAGTCCATATGGTACCGATAATCAGGTTTCGAATTAACCGAAATGTTTTTTTTAACATTCTGCTTATCTTCCGTCATTGCCGCGAGTTTGCGTATGAGTTTGGTTTTGGCTGTTGTTAGCGTTTTCGTCTTTGGTGCGCAGCTTAATTTTCCGACGTCTTTCGCGGATTTTTTCACGGTCAGCGTTGTAGGCTTCAACGGTACGGCCGGTTCTTTCCAGATTTTCATTCAACCGATTCATGCGGGCTTCGGCAACTCTGGCTTCGTGCAGCAAAGTATGTTCTTCTTTGGAACGGTCTTGTTCTTTGCTTTTGTTCCAGAGATTTTGCAGCTTGTCCAAAGCTTCATTGGCAACGGACTCTTTGTTCTTTTCCTTGTACTGTCCTCTTTGAATCTGGTTTTTGATATGGAGGTGGGCTTGGGCAGAATCAGAGATTAACTCGTTGATGTCTTTGTAAGAGCTTTTGCCGTAATTGATTTTTTTCATTTCCATCAACATGATAATGCGGCCCTGATTGTAGAGCGCCTGATAGGAGGCATTGCTGTCCTGATTGTCAAAGGCGGCAGGATTTTGTGCCATTTGGGTCATCATCCGGGCAGAGGCATAGTTAGAAGCAAAGGCCGACAGGGAGGCTTCGTTGGCGGCAAAATCCATAATAAGGTCCGTAACCTGTTGTTTTGCCATTTCTTTGTTTTCCGCAGAGGTCAAGCCTTCGGCGTTTTTCGCTATAGCCTGAAGGGCTTTGTTTGCTTCGGGGCTGAGGTCGTCGATGTATGCTCCTTTTAACTTTCCTTCAACGGCCAGTTCCACCAGCTTTTCCACTTTTTCTTTATCATTGAGAATCTTGTTGTCGGCAAGGTAATCCTGATGACGTTGAAGCGTTTCTTTCATAAATGCGGTGGTTTTGTCATCGTTGTCGTTTATTTCAAGCTCGTTTGCCTGCGGTTGGGTTTGAGCTGCCTGTTCCATCTGTTTAAAACGGGCGTCTTCTACTTCCTTACGCCAGTTTTTCCATTTTCCTGCTGCCCAATTGTACCCTTTTACGGGGCCTTTTCGCCAGAGAAAAGAACCAACGCGGTAAGCCGCCAGTCCGGTATATCCGCATACTTTGTCTCCGGTCCAGGCAGCAGATGCAAGGACAATTTCTTTCATCATAAATTCAATGATGTCGCCTTGCTGAATATCGAATTTTGATTTTTCGGGATCGCCTTTGTCCGGGTCGTTGAAATTGTTTTTAACGTTACCGGTATTGTGTTTTTTGGGAGTTTGAGGTTTATTTTCAGTTGGAAGTTGCATATGCAGAAGTTCGTCTTCCCGGCGCTGTTCTTCCGTCATCTCCTCAACGTTAACGGCTCTTTCGTCGTTATTGCGGTTGACAACCAAGACGTCTTCAGGCTGTTGGGAAACAGTGGGCGCCTGGTTTTGCGATGATGTTTGGTTGTTTTTAAGAGGCTTGGTTTCACGGGTTGTCGTGTGCACGGGAGTGTTTCCGTCATCACTGCGGCGCTGTTGGGTTGCGTTATCGACAAGGTCTCTTAATTCATTGGCAACAGATGTATCAGACATGGCGTAACCTCTTTCAAATCCTTATTTTTTATTATAGTAACATTGTTTTTTGTTTTTGTCTATATTTTTTGTACTTTTTGTTTAAGCGTTTATGCCTTCAAATTCTTTAAGAATTTTCCTATTTCACGGTTTACCTTGATACCGTCTTCCGGTTTGGGTTTAATCATTCCGAAAAAGCGCGGCGGAATCTTGTCAACTTCAATCGGGGCATAGGTTGCGGGATTGTTCTCAAGAATTTTTTGTGCGCCTTCAGGATCCTTTTTGGCCGTTTTGAAAAAGTTGTTGACCAAACGTTCGGCATCAATGGGGAATTTTTTGGCTTCAATGGCGTTGATGTATTTTTTCATCCTTTCAAGCCGGTGTTGGTGTTCTTCGTAAATCTGGCGTTCGATTTTGCGTTTTTCGGCTTTTGCTTTCCTCTGATTGTAGTTGATTTCGCAGCCTTCCATTTCAATAAGGATTTCAACATAGGAAATTAAGGCCATTTGCAGGGTTTCGTCAGTTGTTTTTTCTGCGAATTCGAGAATTTGCTCATCGGAGGGATGTGCAGGCAGACTGGAGAGGCGGGTGGCCTGGCAGTCAAGCATAATCTCCCATCCTTTCAGAATGTCATTGTTCATCAGCCTGCCGCGGGAAGGCCGGAACCGGGAGTAAAGCTCCGCCGGAGAAAAGGAAAATTCGGGTTCGTCTTTTCCGGATTGGAGAGCCATGGTTTTGATTGCGGAAGTGAAGTTTTTGTATGCGTCATAAAGCTGGCGTTCTTCCTGATACAGGTGGCTGACGGCTTCTTCCTCTTCTTCTATTTGTTCACGCAACGGTTTTTGGGCTTTGGTATTTTCCAAGATGTCGAGCTGATTGTCGGCGGCTTCTTCCAACTGGTTGTTGATAAACTCGTCAAGCAAACGGTCAAATTCGTCTTGGTCGTCGGGCGAGGTCGGCATCGGCTGATTGGGTTCGTTGTCGTTTTCCAAATCAATAGAACCGGCGCTGAAGTCAGTGTTCAAAATTTCTGTTTCGAGGTCAAATTCAATATTCGGATTTTGTTCAATCATAGGAAAGACCTTTAGTTAAGAGTGATGGTGGCAGCTGTTTTGCCCAGCTGGCGGTTATAAATGATGATGCGGTCGGAAATGCCGCCGTTTTTTATGAGGACGTACATTTCATCGCCGATAATTTTGTAGTCGGCAACAATACTGCCGGCAGGCTGGTCGAGAGACGCCGTGATTTCAGGAACGGCTGCGGGGCTGCGGCGGGTCTTTTTGTAGATGGCACCAAGCAGCACAAGCGTTCCGAAGACCAACAAAAAGGTCAGAATGCAGACGATGGCTTTGATTAATTTGAGCTTATCCATGTTTATCTCACTTGCAAGTTAGTAAATTAACCGTATTATGTTTTCCTAAAGATAATTTGTTAAAGAATGATAATGGCAGATACCGATATTTATAACACAGCAATAGTTAACAAAAAATATAACGGCTGGCGAATCGATAAATTTTTGACCGCCAGTTTTCCCGACATCTCGCGTTCTCAAATTCAGCGTTTGCTGAATGAGGGAAACGTCAGCTGCAACGGTGCAGTCATTGAAGACAATTCCTGCAAGGTTCGAGAAAACGAAACCTATCAGCTGATTATTCCGGAACCGGAAGACGCGGTGCCCGAGCCGGAAGACATTCCTTTGGAAATCGTGTATGAAGACGATGATTTGGTGGTGGTAAACAAGCCGGCGGGAATGACGGTGCATCCGGCGCCGGGGTCGCCCCGGGGAACGCTGGTTAACGCTTTGCTGCACCATTGTCAGGGCCGGCTGTCGGGTATCGGCGGTGTCAAGCGCCCGGGAATCGTCCATCGAATCGATAAGGATACATCAGGGCTTTTGGTTGTGGCCAAAAATGACACGGCACATAAAAACCTGTGCGAACAGTTTGCCAGACATTCTATTGAAAGAACTTATTATGCTTTGGTTTTCGGGGTGCCGAATCCGACAAACGGCAGAATCGAAACGCTTATCGGCCGCAGTCCGTATGATCGTAAAAAAATGGCGATTGTGAAGAAAAACGGCAAAAACGCAATTACCAATTACAAAACCCTGGAGGTTTTTAAGTCTTTGGCCAGTTTGGTACAGTGCAATCTGGAGACCGGCCGTACCCATCAGATTCGCGTGCATATGAGTTCTCTGGGGTGCAACCTTATCGGCGATCAGCTTTATGAAAAGAACAAAAAAATAAATGCAAAAGGGGTAAATGAGAGCGCAAAATTATATATAAATAATTTTCCGCGGCAAGCATTACATGCCCTATCTTTAGGTTTTATTCATCCGAAAACGAAAAAAACGTTGCAGTTTTCATCTGAACTTCCTTTAGATTTCAAAGAGTTGATGGATAATTTGAGAAATCTTTGAAATATCAAAAAAAGAAAAAAATTCTGTGGATAACTATAACTAATAGCTAGGTTGCGCTTTTGAGAAATTTCTCTAAGTTTGAGTCTGTCGATTTTAAGTGACGCGGACTAACACTCGAACTACTCAGTTTTAACAAAAACAGGAGTACTAAGATGGATAACGCCCTCGGTTTGAACGGAATTGACTTTTCTCCAGAAATTAACATGGTGAGATACCTGCAGAGAATCCGACAGTATCCCATTCTCTCTCAGGAAGACGAATATGAAATGGCGGTCAAATATCAGAAGACCAAAGATCCCAACATTGCTCAAATTTTAGTCACCTCGCATTTGCGTTTGGTGGTTAAAGTCGTATCAAAATACAAAGGTTACGGTTTGCCGACAGCCGAGATGATTTCGGAAGGAAACATCGGCCTGTTGTATGCCATTCAGAAATTTGAGCCGGAAAAAGGCTTTCGTTTTTCGACATACGCCTTATGGTGGATTAAGGCTTCGGTTCAGAAATACATACTGAATTCATGGTCGTTGGTGAAGATAGGTACAACGGCAGCCCAGAAAAAACTGTTTTTCAATTTAAGAAAAATCAAAAATAAACTGAACCTTACCGACGACAGAGAGCTTTCTCCCAAAATTTTGAGCAGCATAGCGAATTCTCTGGATGTCAGCGTTCAGGATGTGACGGATATGAATATGCGCCTGAAGTCTCATGACGGTTCGTTAAATACGGTTATTGACGCATCTTCCGACAGCGGTACCGAATGGCTTGATTTTATTGCCGACAACAAGCCGAATCAGGAAGAGGTTTTGGCTTATTCCGAAACAATGCAGTACCGGAAGAAGCTTTTTAATCAGGCTTTGGGGTGTTTGAACAAAAGGGAAAAAGATATTTTGTTTAAACGCCGTTTGTGCGAGAAGGCAGTAACTCTGGACGATTTAAGCAAAGTTTATCATATTTCGAAAGAACGAGTCAGGCAAATTGAATTAAATTCAATTAAGAAGATAAGGAAAAATGTCGGTATTTTGAATTAAAAGAAACATTGTTAAAAAAGGCCCTGGTTTACAGGGCTCTTTTTTTTACTTTTTTTGAGAATCGATTGTATCCTGTCCCCAGTCGAGGGCCAGTTTTTCAAGTTTGGAATCAATGGCTTTCAGCCTTTTTTGTGCCGAAAGTTTAGACAAGGCAATAAAAATGTTGGGAAGTTCGTAATACAAAATGGCTCCCAAGGCTGCCGATCCCAGCATAATCACCAAATTGAAAATATTTCCTACAATAAAAAACGCTTCCCGCAGGTTAAACTGGTCAATGATGCTCATTATGCAGAAGAAGACGCCGGACATATTGAAACAGCCGATTACAATAAGTTTAGTCGTATTCTTGGGGTCGGTAATGACAACGGTGATTGTCGGCAACAGTCCGATGAAAATGACGATAACCGCAGGCAAAGTCGTAAAAATCAAAACAAACATCCCTAGAAACATCAGCCATTTTTGAAATGTGGAGAGACGTGTCACGGGATTTGGTTTGCGAGAATTTTTTTTGGGAAGAGTACTCATTTTATCACCCAATGAATCAAGCTGAAAATAAAAGAAGTGACCATGGTCAGGATGGAAAGAACAGAAACGAACCGCAAAGCGAGTTCTTTGGCTTCTTCATCAAGCTTGGCACCGCCGTTGGCTATCCGGTTGCGGTCATGCAGCAGAAGGCTTATTTCTTTTACGGCCGCGGAATATTCACTGCGGTCTTTCTGACGGGCTTCTTCATTTTCGAGTATGTTGTAGAGTTCAATAACCTTGCCGGACTTTGATATTTTAATCAGTTCCCGTTCAAGGTATTTTTGATATTTGAGGTTATGATAAGTTTTAATTATCGGCTTGGCGCTGTTTATCAGCCACAGAGTCAGATTCAGCAGCTGCACCGGACCGTTTTTGTTTTGGATATTGGCATAAAGGCGGATAATAGCACTGTTTTGCAGAGCTTCCTGCCGGGAATTCAAATCGGTGAGAATGCCGTCGATTTTTTTGCCCATTTTGCAACGCAGATAAGCGATTATGTTACGGTCATAAGGCGGACGTTCCTTGTTGGCGGCATAGTTGCGGTCAAGCGCCCGCAGAACCTTTGCGGGAGTATTGACAAATTCGTCGCCGAGGAGGGGGCTGGTGCACGGCAGGTCGTCGTCGAAGTCATACATAATGCGGTCTATTCCGTAACCGAAATCTTTGCGGTTGACATAGATTTTGAATTCGCTGCTGTTAGCGGGAGCGCGCGACGACGGTTGTTCCTGATACCATATTTTAATCAAATCTCCCGACAGCAACGCCTGAAAGTCTTTTAAGTCCTGCTCGGTACGGAGGTAATAGAATATTCCTTTGGGGATACCTTCGGGAAAGATGTACAGTTCTCCGGATTTTATGGGCAGGGTGCAGTCCAGCAAAATACAAGCCTGCGAGACCAGAAAAGGATTTTCGTCTTTGTTTTCAGGGTCTCCGCGGAGAAGCTTTTCCATTTTGTTGTATAGTTTTTCGTTTTCCAGCCCGTTTTTTATCCATTCCAGCAATTTTCCCGACTTAATGAGGGCAAGCGCTTCCTGCGGCGCACTGTGCATTGCGATGGCGGCATGCTGGGCGGTATAGATTTTTTCGCCGTTGAGGTTCAACGCCCGCATAGAACGTTCGTTGCTTTCGGTTTGGGCAAAAGAATTGGGTTTTCCCTCAAGATGGTTGTAAATCTGAAGATAATTCCAGCGGTGTTCTTCATTATCATTCAGTATGGCTTTGAGGATACCGCTGAATTGGTTGGGGATACGTTCATTGCCCAAAAGACTCAGGTAGGTTCCTTTTTTGAGTTTTTGCCGTAAGATTTCGGGAGCGGAAAGTTCTGCCGCAAGTTCTTTTTGCAGCAGCAGGCTGAGCATAACTACGCCGGCGGCGTAAATGTCGTCGGAAGCTTTGCCGTTGCCGCGTCCCTGCGGGATGCAAAGCGTGTTTTGTATCGTTTCGTAAGCCGCAGGTTGAAACAACGAGGGGAAAGAAGCGGCGCAGTCGCCGATAACCACTTCGTTGCGGGAGGAATCTTTATAGTAGATGTTGTCCAAGCGGATGGCGCGATGTGTGAGATGATAGCCTTTCAGGCTCTCGCAGGCGGAGACGATTGACAGGAGAACGGATTTGAAGCGCTCGAAACTGTTTCGGAGCGGGGTTTCTTCGCCGGAGAAAGAATCAATCCGGGGACCTGCCGGTTTTTTGTAAATCAGCGCCATATTGTGCGACTTGCGGGGAGCATAGTCGACAATACCGTATTCTACCAGTTTGAGCAGATTGGGATGGTCAATTGATTTGAGATACGGAAGCATTGACAGCCGCGGAGGAAACTGGTTGTCGCAAATCAGGGCAAAGAGCTCACGTTGCGGGTTGGTTTTATCAACAACCTGATAGGCCAGAGCACCATTGGCGTTCAGGTGCGGCAAAGCTTTGTCAAATTTGATTTCATACCGCTCTTTGACAACATAAGTTTCAGCAATTTCTGCTGGAGAATTAATGGGTTCCGAGGCTGGTGCCGCGGTTTCTTCTTCGGCCATCTTGAATTCTTCCAAGTTTTTCTTAGATATGTGACAGTATAAAGTAAGATTATTAATAAACTGCAAAGATTTTTTGGATTGTGTTTTAATAAAATCAGAATTAAGATAAAGTAACATTAATAAGAACCAATTTATAATGAATAAAACAACGCAAAGTGCTGATACTATTGATGTGAGCCGGCTTTCTCTTGAAGGCGGGAGCAATCTGCACCCTGCTGTTTTTACCGACGAAAGCATTTTAGACGATGCTTCCCGTTACAATATCGATTTGGATGCGTTGGAAAATTCCGGCGCTCAGGCCGGAGACGGCCAGATTTTGCAGCAAACTCCCAATATGGCGGAAGAACCCCGGCGGATAACCTTCGGGCAGGATATCGACGTTAATCTCGGCGATATGATAAACAGCATTTTGGAGAGTTCGGCCCGAATTGTCGTTATCGTCAGCGACGACAAGATTGTTTATCTGAACAAAACGGCAAAGGAAATTTTGGAAATCGGTATGAGCCGTCAGGCTATCGGTGACAATTTTCTTTCTTACGTCGACAAAAGCGACTGGAATACGCTGGCCGAAAATATCGGCGAAATGCTGACTGACGGCAAAAGACTCAACATTCGGCTGAAAACGGCCAACAATAAAATCTTTCCGATAGATTTTCAGGCGGTTTATCTGCCGGATACGGCGCATTTTTCTTTTATTTTGCTGAGCAGCCATCGGCTGAAGGAAGATAAGCCGCTGTTTAATAATTTGTACGACGATTTGACCGGTCTGCCGAACTTCTTTTTATTTGAAGACAGGGTTCAAATGGCCGTTAACAACGAAAACTACAAAGACGTCCGGCTGCCTAAGGATATGATTGCGGTAGCTGCCATCAGCATTGACAATATTGACGTTTTCAGGAAACTGAATTTGGAAGATTATGTTTTGAAAAAGCTGTCGACTACGCTGGTTTTGAGTATGCGTAAAAATTACACGGTGGCGCGCGGGCTGAAATATCAGTTTTGGGTTTTGATGCCGGACATCATCGATGAAACGAATCTGGAAATCGAACTGGCTAAAATCAAATCGGTCTTTCAGGAAGGGGTTACGGACAACTTTAACACGCATGAGGTGATTACCAGCATGGGCGTTACGGTTTTTCCGGATCCGGCAAGGTCGGCCAAAAAATTGATAGAGCAGGCTATTTTTGCCGTAAAAAAAGCTCAGGAAATCAAAGGCAACTCATTGATTATGTTTGACGGCAGGCAATAAAGCCTGAGCGTTTTCTCCTCTTTTTGTGATATCATAGGAAACCCAAACCGCTGCAGAAAAGCGGCTAATTTGACCGTTTGGGTTTTAAAGCTTGGCGGCAATAAAAAAGCCCTTAAGAGACTTAAGGGCTTGAGTGGTAAGTTTTTCGGGCTTAACGGCGGTCGCCGAACAGATTTAACAGAGCAATAAAGATATTGATGAAATCCATATACAAAGCCAAAGCGCCGGAAATAGCCTTACGGGTCATGGTGTCGGAGCTATCCTGTTCCATGTAAAGCTGCCGGATTTTCTGAGTGTCATAAGCGGTCAAAACCGTAAAGGCGATGACAGACAGGAATGAAATGGCATAGTACAGTCCCGGACTCTTTAGGAACAGGTTGACGATTGAGGCTATGATGATGCCCCAAACACCCATAATCATAAAAGAACCTACCGCTGTGAGATCACGCTTGGTTACATAACCGTAAATGCTCATTCCGCCAAACATAGCGGCCGTAATCAGGAAAATACGGGTGACGCTGGCGCCGGTATACATCAGGATTATCGGAGCCAAAGAGGCGCCCATAATTGCGGCAAATCCCCAGAATACTCCTTGAACCTGAGCAGCGGTTCCTTTCATCAGAACCCATCCGAAAGCAAAAACCATAACAAACGGTGCAAATAAGGCAAGCCAGCCTAAAGCTGACATTCCCATAACCTGTCCAACGGCGTTGACGTTGAAAAACAGGCGAATCAGCGATGTGTTGGCAATCAGATATGCGACCAGTGCGGTAACGCACAAGCCGCCGCTCATAAAGTTGTAAACACGCATCATATATTGGCGCAAGCCTTGGTCGATGTTAGACACGGCCTCTGATCTTGCGAAAGTTTTGTTTTCCATTTAGGGTTTTCTCCTCATTAAAAAGCTGAGAGATAAGTCTCTCTGAATTTAAATATAGGGAACAGCGCAGAAAAAATCAATAGAGTTGATTGTTTATGTGTAACGGTACAGTTCTTTGCCCTTAACCTTGAGCCAGGCCCGTCCTTCCTGATAATCCGGACATAAAGAGGCTACGCAGTCCCAGAAAGCGGGTGAGTGGTCCTGATGGCGGAGATGGGAGACTTCATGGCAGACCAGATAGTCTATAACATGAGCGGGAGCCAAGACAATCCGCCAGTTGTAGTTGATGTTGCTTTTGCTGGAACAGCTGCCCCAACGGGATTTGGTGTCTTTAATGCTTACGCTGTGGACAACCCGGTCGATTAACGCCGCTTTTTGGCGTGAAAGTTCCAACAGGCGGTCATGGGCGGTTTTTTTTAGAAAATCGGTGACCCGGCGGTGCATAAATTCTTTGGCGCCGCAAACAATCAGCTGTTTTTGTTCGATGAACGCTCCCCCACGGCGTCTGGGCTGGTGGCTGACGGTGTATTTTTTTCCCATAATGCTGATGACGTCTCCGTCGGCAAAGCTTCGACTGACAGGGATTCTGGCCAGCATATTGGTTATCCAGTCGCGATGGGCATTTACAAAGTCGACGGCTTTTCTGGTCAGGCAGCGGGGCGGAATGGTCAAAACCGGTATGCGGGCTTTTTCGTCAATACGGAGCGTAAGGCGTTTGGCTTGGGCGGAACGGACGACTTTTATTTCAAAGCCGAGTTGTTCCTGAATGTCAAAGGTCCGGCCAGTCAATAAGGTAATTTTCATAGTCATCTACTCCGGTTTCCGATATTACGTTACGTCCCTGCAACGACATTCCGGCTTCGTGTACTGAAGCTGCCCGTCCGGTTTTTAAGGGATGCCATTCAGGCAGGTCAAAACCATTGTCAAGCAGCCAATAGGCGCAGGTTTTGGGAAGCCAGCGAGGTTTTTCCCGTACAGCGGCAAGGTTAATGTCCCGGCAGTCGGAAACTTTTTTAAAACGGTGTTCATAAATTTTACAAAGGCAGCTCCGGCAATCGAGAAAACGACAGTATGTGTTGGTAAAGCTGATTTTGCGGCGAATTTCGATTTTGTTCAGGCAGCATTTGCCGCAGCCGTCGCAAAGCAGTTCCCATTCGCGGGGCGTCATTTCTTCAAGTTTTTTCTTTTTCCAGAATTCCGGTTCGATGTCGTCGAGGTTTTCAAACCGGGATTGAGGATTGTAGTCTTCTTCTATCCAATCGTCAGCAGGAGCGGTCATCGTCATCCTCTTCAATAATATGGTCTTCAAAATCTTCTTCTTTTATCAACAATTCACTGACGACTCTGCCGCAAACGGTGTGTTCCGGAGACAGCGGGCGGCCGGTTATCAGCGGGTGCCAATCGGGCAGATTTCCGGTCTGGTTAAGGATGCGGTAGGCACATCGTTTGGGCATCCAAGGTATTTTATCAAGGTTGTCCGGTGTCAGTTTCAGACATTCGGGAACCAGGGAGCAACGGTTGGCATATTCGGTGCAGCAGCCGTTTTGGGCGTTAAAGTAACGGCAAACGATATCGGTAAAGTATATTTCTCCGCTGTCTTCATCTTCAAGTTTGAGCTGGCAGCAACGGCCGCAATGGGTGCAAATGGATTCCCATTCGGCAGCGGAGAATTCTGAAAGCGGTTTGTTTTTCCAAAAGGGAGATTTCGTCATAGCCTGATATTATCCGTTTGTTTAGAAAATAAATCTATTATATAGTTGAATTGTTAAGGAGAAATAAAAATGTTCAAATGGCTGGAAAATTTATTAATGCAGACTCCGGTTCAGTCTTCGGGATGTTCTTGTTGCGAAGCCAAGAGAGAGCAGCTGGAGCAGATGAGGCAAAATATCATTGCCGACGAGATTCCCGACGTTTCCGAGAAAGAAACGGATTGTTCGGTAAAATGCTCGGTTAACTTCGGCGGCGTCCGTTTTAACAAAGAGCCGTGAGCGGCTTATCTGTCGTCGATACGGTCGTTATCGAAAAACTCGATGCGGCCGGTCTTGTTATATTTATATTTGAGCCAGAGCCAGCGTACGGATGCAATGATAAACAAGGGAATGAATATATATACAAAAGCAACGGCAAAAATGGTGGCGCCGAAGATAACCAAAGTTACCAGCAAAGCGATGGCAATTGCCGCGGCAAAAACGGCATAGACAACAGATAAAAAGTTAGCAGGCATTCTAATCTCCAATGCGTTCGGGTAAGTATTCTTCTTTGGCAAGATTGCCAAACTGAGCAAAATCGCCGTTCCAAAAGAGTTGAACCGTTCCGGTGGGGCCATGGCGCTGTTTTCCGATGATGACTTCACCGATGTTGGCGGTGGCGCGGACGCGGGCTTCCCATTCCTCAATGCGTTTTTGGAGGTGTTCGGGAGTTTCCGAAGCTTTTTGCTGAGGTTCTTCGTTTTGGATATAATAGTTTTCACGGTATACGAACATTACGATGTCGGCATCTTGTTCAATAGAGCCGGATTCACGAAGATCTGACATTACGGGCCTTTTGTCGTCGCGTTGTTCAACACCGCGGTTAAGCTGAGACAAGGCTATTACAGGTACATTTAGTTCCTTGGCGAGAATTTTCAAGCCGCGGGAAATTTCGGACAGTTCTTGTACACGGTTGCCTTCGGTCTTTTTGCTGCCGGTACCCATAATCAATTGGATATAGTCGATTACAATCAGGCCAAGCCCTTTGTTTCTTTTGAGGCGACGGGCCCGGGTACGGATGGTGTTGATGTTAAGGCCGGGAGTGTCATCGATATATAACGGCAGTTTTTCCAATTCGCGTACTGCGGCGGCAATGCGGGTGAATTCGGCATTGTCCAGTTCTCCGGTACGCATTTTATGGCCATTGGTCTGCGTGACGGTGGAAAGAATACGGGTAGCCAGCTGGTCGGCAGACATTTCGAGCGAAAAGAAAGCGACGCCTTTGGATTTTTCATCAAGGTCTTTGGCGTGCATCATATATTCGGCAACATTGTAAGCCATATTTGTGGCCAGAGCGGTTTTGCCCATGGCGGGACGTCCGGCAATGATAATCAAGTCGGAATTGTTCAGACCGCCGGTTTTATTATCCAAGGCATCCAATGCGGTCGGCAAACCGGAAATCTTGCCGTCTTTTTGATAGGCTTCTTCAATGTGTCCGAGAGAGGAAATCAAGGCGTCGGAAAAATCTACGAAACCGCCGTTGATGTCTCCCTGATTGGAAAGTTCGAAGAGCCTTTTTTCGGCAGCTTCTATTTGCGCTGAAGCATCAGAATCGATGTCTTCTTTGGAGGCGTCGTTGACGATGTCGAAACCGGTGGCAATCAACTCCCGGCGCAAATACTTGTCATAGATAAATTGCGCATAGTATTCGGCATTGGTCAGCGGTGTGGCGCTGTCGGCCAGTTTGACCAGATATTTGGCGCCGCCGACTTCGTTTAGGGAGCCTTCTTGCTCAAAATAGTTTTTCAGCGTGATGACGTCGGCAATATGGCCGCGGGTAATCAGTTTGGACATAACCTCGAAAATTTTTGCATGGACGGGATCGGCAAAATGCTGTGGTTTTAGGAATTCAGACACTTTTTCAAAAGCTTTATTGTTGGCAAGAATCGCCCCGAGAAGAGCCTGTTCAGCTTCAAGGTTTTGGGGAAGAGTGGTAATGTCCGGTTTTTCCATGGTCAAGATGCGTCCTGATTATATTAACTGATTTTGATTGAGTTATAACCAATAATTTATGAAAAGACAAAAGGATTAAATTTTTTAATTTTCAGTCCTGTGGATTATGGGGATAACGGGGATAAAATAAAAACTCCGTTATTGAAAACGGAGTTTTTCAGAAGCTTTAACCTTGGCGGTTAATTATTATTTTTTGTTAGCTTTGCTTTTTGCAATAGATTTTTTAATCTTTTTAGCTTCTTCGGTTAGTTTGGTGTTGGAAGTGGATTCCAAATAAGCGTCCAAACCTCCGTTGTGCTCAATAGTGCGCAAAGTTTTAGAACAAACTTTCAGTTTGAAGATTTTACCCAAAGTGTCGCTCAACAGAGAAACAACCTGCAAATTCGGCAGAAAACGGCGGCGGGTTTTGTTGTTAGCGTGGCTAACGTTGTTACCACTCATAACGCCGGTGCCAGAAATATCACATTTTTTAGCCATTGTTAGATTTCCTTAAATACACGTAAAACATACTTGTTGCTTGTTAATAGCCATAAATTGACGATAAGTCAAGAGAAAAAATCATTGAATTTATTTTATTACAGACTTTTAGAGGATTAAGGATTCAAAAAAAGATAATAAAGTAAAAATTATAGTGGAATTTAAAAGTTTTATAGTGTATGAAAAAGACAATACGAAGTACCCGTAGCTCAGTTGGATAGAGTATCAGCCTCCGACGCTGAGGGTCGTGGGTTCGAATCCCTCCGGGTACGCCAGATTAAAAACAAACCCTAGCCATGAAGGCAGGGTTTTGTTTTTATGGTTTCCCGAAAGGGTCGAACCCCGGGTTCGTTCTCAGGCATCTAACTTCGTTTCGGTCAAAAATTCCCTCACTCACTAAGATGTTTCAGAGAGCTTGCAGATAAAATTAACCGGAGCAACGGTTAATTTTACGTAGCGCTTCCTCCGGGTACGCCATTAAACAAAAGCCTTGTCAATCAGACGGGGCTTTTTTATTTGAGGCGGCATTTGTTAATTTATCTGTTTCGGCAATCTTCGGCATTTATGTTTATAGCCTGATTGATTATAGGGATTTGACCGCAAGTGATTAAATATAGGGCGGTTATTAATCATCAGGCAAAGGAGGTTATTGATGACGGGTGTTCAATTGAAAAATCCGACGACGCTTTATTATCATAAAAATTTTGAAAAACAGCAGCAGAAATATCCCGGTATCCAAGCAGAGATGATACCGGTTCCCGATTGCGGGGAAGACAGTTATGCGGGCTGCGGCCGGCTGAAAGGACGAAAAGCCCTGATAACCGGCGGAGATTCCGGAATCGGAAGGGCTGTAGCCATTGCCTATGCGCGCGAAGGTGCCGATGTGGCCATCAATTATTTGCCGGAAGAAAGCCGGGATGCCGAGGAGGTGAAAAAACTGGTTGAAGCAGCCGGCCGCAAAGCCTTGTTAATTCCCGGAGACATCAGTGATGAAAATTTTTGCAAAGAATTGGTCCGAACGGCTGTTGAAGGGTTGGGCGGGTTGGACATTTTGGCATTGGTGGCCGGCAAGCAGCAATTTAACAAAGATATTCTGACGCTGGAAACGGAACAAGTGGTTAAGACTTTTGAAGTAAACGTTTTTTCGATGTTTTGGATTGTCAAGGCAGCTCTTCCTCATCTGCCGGAAGGTTCGTCCATTATTACGACTTCTTCGGTTCAGGCTTTTCTTCCCAGCGGATTTTTGCTTGACTATGCGGCTACCAAAGGCGCTATTGTCTGTTTTACCAGAGCCTTGGCAAAACAGTTGGCTGAAAAGGGTGTTCGGGTTAACTGTGTTGCTCCGGGGCCTTTTTGGTCGGCTTTGCAAATCTGCGGCGGGCAGCTGCCGGAAAATATTCCCGAATTTGGGCAGAAAACAACGATGAAAAGAGCTGGGCAGCCGGCGGAATTGGCCGGGATATATGTTTTTTTGGCGTCGGAAGAGTCCAGTTATGTTACGGCTGAGGTTTATAATGCGACCGGCGGTATGCTTACCAATTAAAATATTTCCCCTGTCTGTCACAGACAGGGGATTTTTTTTAGCGGTTGAAACATTTGCTGCGGGAAATTCCCTGAGTGCGGCATTCTGTTTCGCGATCGCTGTCGGGAAGGTCTTCTTCGTCGCCGAAGTTATACATATCTTCGCGGAAAGTTATGGTGTCGTCCAATTCGGGAAGGGGATCAATCAGTCGTTCTTCTTTGATGGTCTTTACTTCAAAGTCCTGTCCGTCATCATCAAAAAATGGTTCGTTGCTGAAGTCTTTGACGATTACGTCTTCATAACGCGGTCGTGATTTTGTTGCGGGATTTGTCCGTGGGGTCTGCTGCATATTTTTCTCCTTTGTTTTTTATTATGGAAAATAAATAAGCCGAGTTATGTTTTTTTGAAGTTGTTTTAATGAAACAGGGCATAAAAAAACCTCCGAACGAACCGGAGGTTTTTTATATTTAGGCTTTTTTGCCGTAAGCGTTGTCCTTATTTTCACCTTTCATGCAGAACAGTACCAGCAAAGCAATCGGGCCTACGATGGGAATGAGAACGCCAAAATACCACCAACCGGGACGACCCAGGTCATGAAGACGGCGAACGCCCAAACCGATGCTGGGAACCAGAATGGCCAGAGAGAATATCAGGCCGAGAATCTGCCGGCCGAACAATATGCTGTCAATGATGCCCAGAACCAGGCTGATAATGAATACAAACAGAACAAAATACCAGTATTGCGGACGGTTGGCACGGCCGTTGAAGTCGGTATAGTGATTTTTCAACACGTCTACGAAGTAGGTGTTGAACAAGGCTTTGATTTTTTCGATGTCCATAGTGAACTCCTTATGTTTTAGTGCGTTTTTAATAAAAAGCCGTGAAAGCACTTTTTACTATTTAACATCTAATACCGTTCACCATAAAGAATCAATAAAAAAACAAAGATTTGCAAACTTATACCAAGAATTCTGCATTAAGAAAAAGCCCCGGTTTTTATCCGGGGCAGAGATTAAAATTTGCGGGCGGAAACCCGGTTTCTCCAGTTTCGTTCAATTTTTTCAAGCGAAATGCCTTTGGTTTCGGGAACAAAGAAGTAAACGAAGAGCAGAGAAAGAGCGGCAATCAGTGCAAAAATCCAGAAAGTATGGGCTTCTCCGATGGAATTTATCAGCGGCAAAAAGCTCAATACGACTATAAAGTTAAATCCGAAATTGGCCACGGTACAAAGACTCATGGCAAATCCGCGGATTTTTAACGGCAGGATTTCCGAAACCAATATCCAGCCGATGGGACCGAGACTCATAGCAAAGGAAGCGATATACAAAACAACGCTGCCGACGGCTATCCACTTGAGGCTTTCTCCCAACACGTCTGAATAATGGAATGCAAATCCCAAAGAGAGCAGGCTTATCAGAATGCCCCAGAGGCCAATGTAAAGCAGAGGTTTGCGTCCCCATTTGTCGGTGAAGAAAATAGCGACCAAAGTCATTAAAAAGTTTACGGTTCCGATACCGATGGTTGCATAAATCGCACCAATGGTAGAGCTGAATCCGGCAATTTTAAATATAGTTGTGGTATAGTAAATGATGGTGTTGATGCCGGTACAGATTTGTACGAACATAATGCCGACACCGACGAAAACCGGCATTAACATCCATTTTTGAAATCCTGCTTTTTGGCGGTTTTGGGCGGCAATATTAGCTTTTATTTCCGAAATTTGATGTTCGGGGTCCGTATCGGGATCAATTTTTTTGAAAATGTCTTTTGCCTCGTCTTCCCGGTTTTTGCTAATCAGCCAACGCGGCGTATCTCCCAGGAAAGCAATGCCGACCAGGAGTATGACGGCGGGAACCAGGCCGGCTCCCAACATCCAACGCCAGTTGTATTCGGCATTGGCAAAAACGCGGTTGATGAGGTAGGAGAATAAAATTCCGGCGGTAATTGCAAGCTGAAAAAGAGAAACCAGCATTCCGCGTATTTTTTGCGGAGAGATTTCTGACAGGTACAGCGGAATAATAAAGTTTACCATACCGACGGCCAAACCGATAATCATTCGTGAGGCCATCAACCAATGAACGCTGACTGCGTAGGCACAAAAAACGGAACCCAGGGCAAAGATGATACCGGTGGCGATGATAATTTTCTTTCGCCCGTAAATATCAGAAAGCACGCCGTTCAGAGCAGCGCCGATAACGGCACCGACAATGGCGGAACTTACGACCCAGCCTTGTTCAAGCGGTGTCATACTCCAGGTTTCGTTAATGAAAATCAAGGCGCCGGAAATGACTCCGGTGTCAAAACCGGAAAGCAAACCGCCTAAAGATGCCACCACAGCGATTATATAAAGCCACAGATGTCTTTTCTTTACAGATTTCAGCATGGTGCATCTCCTTTTGATAATAGCGGCGTTACCTATATAATATATACCTTAAAAACGGTATTTAGCAAGGTTAAATACGTTCAAAGTCCAAAAATACGGGACGTCGTCCTTCTCTGACGGCCTTGCGCTGGTATTTGGTTTGGACCCAGTCTTCAGGCTCGTGCTTCCAATCGTTTCCGCAGGTTGCCGTCCATCGGAAATTTTTGTCGGCATCAAGCTGTCGCAAGGTCCAGCCCTTGTAAACTTTGTGATCGGTTGCCACCCGGAGAATGCCGCCTTTTTTCAGAATTCGGGCAATTTGCGCCAGGTTATCGGGGTTTATGAAACGTCTGCCGGCATGGCGTTTTTTAGGCCAGGGGTCCGGGAACAAAACAAATACCTTGTCCAGAAAAGCATCCGGAATCCGGGGAAACAGCAAACGCATATCATCGTCGTATATGCGAATGTTGTCGGTGCGTTCCGGCAATAAGGCGATTTTATCAGGCACTTCCGAAGCTTGTTTGATGCCGGTGATTAAAGTCAGGAGATTTGCCACGCCGTTTTTGAAAACTTCAGCGCCGATAAAGCCGGTGTGAGGATTTTTCAGAGCTTGTCCGGCAAGGTGTTCTCCGTTTCCGAAGCCGATTTCAAGACAAACCTGTTCTACCGGCAGTCCGAAAAGCCGTTCTTTTTCAAAAACGGTATCGTCGTTTATTTGCAAGCGGGGCAAAAAAGTGTCAAGCAGCGTGGTTTTTGCTTTTCGAATCCGACGTCCCTGACGACGTCCGTAAAATTTAGGCTGTTCGGAAACAAAGTTATCTTTTAAAAGCATCAGAGAGTTCCTTTTGAAGTGTTAGTCTTTCCCAAGAAAAGGTTCCGTCGGTTCCGGGAACGCGTCCGAAATGTCCGTAAGAGCTGGTAGGGAGGTAAATCGGTTTTTGCAATTCAAGATGTTTTATAATACCGCAGGGAGTGAGGTCGACCAGTTCTCTTAAAACAGTCAGAATACGCTGTTCATCGACTTTTGCGGTATTGTTCGTATTGATGTAAAAAGACAACGGATCAGAAACGCCGATGGCGTATGAAACCTGGAGGAGACATTCGTCGGCGAGACCTGCCGCTACAACGTTTTTGGCCAGGTAGCGGAGCATATAAGCGGCAGAGCGATCAACTTTAGTCGCATCTTTTCCCGAAAAGGCGCCGCCGCCGTGAGGGGCATAGCCGCCGTAAGTGTCAACGATGATTTTTCTGCCGGTAAGTCCGCAGTCGCCGTCCGGACCGCCGATAACAAAACGTCCGGTGGGGTTTATCAGGATGTTGTCATCTTGAGGCATCCAACCGTCAGGCAGTGCGGCCGCAATATATTTTTTGACCAGCGGACGGAGTTCGTTCAGAGTCATATCAGGAATGTGCTGGGTTGAGACGACAATTTTACGAATGCCAACAGGATGTCCGTTGTCATCATATTCTACCGTAACCTGGCTTTTGGCGTCGGGGCCGAGTCCGCAGATTTCTTTGCGGTGGCGGGCTTGGCTCAGGTTGCTTAGTATTTTGTGAGCCAGTTTTATGGCCAGGGGCATATAACAACAGTCGAATCCGGGTTCGTTTTTGGCATAACCGAACATGATGCCCTGGTCTCCGGCGCCCATACGGTCTACGCCGAGGGCGATGTCAGCGGACTGAGCGTGGAGGAGATTGGTTATTTGTACATCTTTCCAGTTAAATCCGGTCTGTTCATAACCGATGTTTTTTACGGTACGGCGGATTGCCGTTTCGATTTCGTCGGCGTCAGGACAAACGGCAGCCGAGGTTTCTCCTGCAATAATGATACGATTGGTCGTCGCCATTGTTTCTATTGCGGTGCGGGCGCAGGGATCTTTTTCGAGATGGAGATCGAGGAGGGCGTCGGAAACGGCATCGCAAATCTTGTCGGGATGGCCTTCGGAAACTGATTCGCTGGTGAATAAGGTGCTCATAAAACATATCCTGATAAAGATGGTCGTGGTAATTTGTTTCCATCATAAAAAAAAGCCGGCAAAATACCAGCTCTTTTTTATGAAGAATGAAAACTTTTAGTCTTCATCGTTATTGTAAGTCGTTTTTGACATTGCAATAATAAGGTCAAACATGTGTTTGGCTGCTTTACGGTTAGGAATTTTATAATAAGCCTTGACAAGCTCAATGGTTTCCTGACGCTGCATCGGGTCGGAATCATAAACTTCATCTTCTTCGGCAAGGAAAGCCGGCTGGCTGTCCGGAAGACTGAACATACGGGGGCTTTGGCTGGCAACCGATTTATCCATATCTTCATAGAAGAAGTTGATAGGTACTTCCAAAACTTTACCAATATCCCATAAACGGCTGGCGCCAACGCGATTCATTCCGCGCTCATATTTTTGAACCTGTTGAAATGTCAGACCAAGGAGGGATGCCAGCTTTTCCTGACTCAGCCCCAGGAGAGTGCGCCGAAGGCGAATTCTGTTACCAACATGAACGTCAATGGGATTGGGCTCACCTTGAGGGGTTCTGCCGCGGCTTGATCTTTTTACGATTTCTTTTGTCATTGTTTATTTTTTCCTTTCCACTGGTTCTATATTTTTATTCATATGATTTTCAGCAACAATCGTCAACAAATTTTTTATATAATATGTTATATTCTAAACCAGATGTTTATCATATCGGAATTCAGATAGAAAAAATCTGAGTCACAGATTACGTGAAGATAAGTAAAATGCAAGTATAAAATTGAAAATCAGCGTTATTAATACGGTTATATCGCCATAATAACTATAGGTTGTGGAAAACTGTGTCAATTGGGGCAGATTTATATCTAAGATTTCAGACTTATTAAGAGAAATTTGTCCTAAAATCGTACCAAAAGGTGAAATTAAGGCGCTGATTCCGGTGTTGGCAACCCGGGCAATGCTGATTCCTTCTTCTACGGCTCTCAGTTGTGTCGTTACCAGGTGCTGGTACGGTCCTGCCGATTCTCCGTACCAACCGTCGTTGGTGAGGTTTATCAGCCATTGGGGGCGCTCGTTTGGATTGATAATTTGATGCGGGAAAATTATTTCGTAGCAGATGAGTCCTCCAAAAGAAGGAAGACCGGGAACACTTATGCGGCGGGGGCCGGAACCGGCCTTAAAAGTTCCGATGGCGTTGGCGACCGGACGTATCCATTGGGGCAGCCAGCTGCGAAGGGGGATGTATTCACCGAACGGAACCAGGTGTGATTTATCGTAATAGTCGACGATTTCGGCCTTTTTGTTGATGACGAACATCGAATTGTACGCCCGGTGGCTGCGGGGAGAGGTAAATTCATAACGCACCAGTCCGGTAACCAGATGGCCTTGCGGCGGAACCGCATCCGCAATGTTCAGAAGATGCGGTTCATCCATGTCGAGCGGAAACGGCGCGGCCGTCTCGCCCCAAATGACGAGACTGACTTTTTCCCGGCCGGGAGCCTTTGACATGCTGATATATTTTTGGAAGTTGTTTTCAAGGGTTTGGGGATTCCACTTCATTGCCTGAGGGATCGCCGGCTGAACCAGGCGGATGACGGTTGCTGACTGCGGCAGAGGGTGCCGGGGCAGCCGGAAGTAGCCGAATCCGTAAAGGAAGCCCAATCCGACAAGGGGAATACAGATGGCAGCCGCCAGATTTTTTTGCGTTCTGCGGCGAAGGTAAAAATAAGGTGCCGAGCAGGACAGCAGGCAAATGAGGGACAAACCGTAGGTTCCCGCTTGAGAAGCAAACTGAATCATTTCGGGGCTGAAAGCGAAGACCGAGCCAAGCAGATTCCAGGGAAAGCCGGTGAGGATAAAGCTGCGTATCCATTCAAACAAAACCCAAAAGGACGAAAAGGCCAGCCAGCGAGATGCGGGAGAATGAAAAAGACGGAAAGCCAGCCATCCGGGAACAGCGATAAACAGTCCGAAGAAAAATCCGCAGGCTAAAAACACAACCGGATAAAGCCATCCGAAAGTTTGGGCGTCAATCAACAAAGCGTTGCCAATCCAGGACAGCCCGAAAGCGAAAAAGGCAAAGCCGAATGCGTAGGCAATACCGAACGCTTTTCGGGAAGACGGTGCCCCGTCTATCAGGTAAAGTAGTCCGGAAAGGCCGGCAAACAGTAGCGGAAAAAGATAGTACGGAGGAAGAGCCCCTACGCACAAGCTTCCGCAGACAAAGGCTAAAATATTAGGATGCCGGAGGATTTTACCTGTCATCGACAATGCTTTTTTCCTCATTGTTGTACGGCGGTAAAATCATAATTTTTTTTATGCGCCGAGGGTCAACATCCAAAATCCGGAATTTGACGCCGTTTGTGTTTTCGATTATTTCACCGCGGTTGGGTATGCGCTGGGCTATATGAAAAACCAAGCCGCCCAGCGTTTCTATTTCGAGTTCTCCGTTTTTTTGTTCTTCGGACAAGTCAATTTGGGCGATTTCTTTGATTTCGGACAGTTCCGCCTTGGCATCGGCAATAATGACTCCGTTTTCCTGAACGGTGATTACGGGTTCTTCATCCAAATCATATTCGTCTTCAATATCGCCGACGATTTCTTCCAACAAGTCTTCAATGGTTATGAGGCCGTCTATCCCTCCGTATTCGTCAACGACCATTGCCATATGGATTTTGTTCAGCTGCATATCTTTCAACAGGTCAAGAACGCGCATTGACGGCGGAACGAATCTTACGTTTGAGGTTACAATGTCGGCAACTTTAACATTTTTTTTGCCGGACAGCAGGCATTTGACCAAGTCTATAACGTGGACAACGCCGACGATGTCGTCCAAAGACTCCCGATAAACGGGAATACGGGAGTGACCTTTCGTCGTCATTAAGCGGGCAAGGTCTCCGACGTTGCCGCTTTCGGGAAAACCGACAATGTCGGCCCGGGGAATCATGGCATCGCCGCATTTTTTGTCACGCAGGCAAAGGATATTGTTTAATAACAGCTGTTCGTGTGCGCTGAACTGTTCTTCGCCGTTGATGTTGGCTTCTTCCAGCAAATCTTCAATGGTTTCGCGAACGGTTTCGGGTTGTCTGCGGTTAAAGAAACTTTTAACGAAACTGCAAAAACCGTGTCGGCTGTTATCGTCTTCGGACATTGTTCATTTACTCCTGATAGGGGTTGGGAACATTCAGCAAAGCGAGAATTCTGATTTCGTGATTTTCCATATATTCCGCTTCGGCGTCATCCTGATGGTCAAATCCCATCAGATGAAGAATTCCGTGGATGAGAAGATGACAATAGTGGTCATGGAGGCTGATGTTTTTCAAAGCAGCTTCTTTTTGCATCGTTTCAAGCGCGATAATAATGTCGCCGAGTTCAATCACATCACTTTCGGCGACCATGTCATCAAAACACTCGTCGTCGATGTTGGCGAAAGAGAGGACATTGGTCGGTTTGTCCAGATGACGAAATTCGGCATTTAATTTTTGAACCTCCGCATCATTGCTTAATGAGAGGTTTATGCTTAAGGTTTTACCCGTCTGCATAAAGTCAAAATCTTCGTGTGCCGCAATATAATCCGCAGTTGCGGCAAACACCCGGGAGGAAAGCTCCTGTATGTGTTCCAGAGCAGCTTCCCAGCCGGGTTCGTCGACAAAGGCATTGAGTTCAGTCTTACTCATCACCATATTCTTTCTTGCTGCGTTCCTCATAAGCTTTTACGATTTTGGCAACCAAGCCGTGGCGGACGACATCCGTGGCGCTGAAGCGGACGGAACTGATGTTGGGCGTTCCCTGAAGTATCTCCAGAGCGTCGCGCAGGCCGGAAATGGTGCCGCGGGGAAGGTCAACCTGGCTCAAATCGCCGTTGACGACCATACGGGAATTTTCGCCCAGACGGGTCAGAAACATTTTCATCTGCATCGGGGTGGTGTTTTGCGCTTCGTCCAAAATAACAAAAGCGTTTGACAAGGTACGTCCGCGCATAAAGGCCAGCGGGGCAATTTCTATCTCGCCGATGGCGATTTTCTTGTCAACCTGCTCGGCGGGAAGCATCTCATACAGCGCATCGTAAAGCGGCCGCAGATAAGGATCGACCTTTTCTTTGAGGTCTCCGGGCAGAAAACCAAGGTTTTCTCCGGCTTCAACCGCCGGGCGGGAAAGGATGATTTTATCAATTTTTCCTTCCAGCATCATTGATACGGCAAGGGCGACCGCCAGATAAGTTTTTCCGGTACCGGCAGGGCCCAAACCGAAAACGAGTTCGTTTTTCATCATTTCCTGAATGTAGGCCGCCTGGGTGGCCGACCGCGGATAAATGTGGCGTTTTTTTGTTTTGAGGACGATGTCGCTGAGGTTGGTCGCCTCTTCGGAATCGGCGCCGTTGTTGCTCATTCGTACAGCCGCTTTTACCTCTTGTTCGTTGATTTCAATACCTTTGCTGACCTTGTGGTAAAGGACGTCAATGGCGGTTTTGGCCTGTTCAATTGCTTCTGCAGGGCCTTTTATCGTCATCTGGTTACCGAAAGAACCGATTTCAACGCCGAGGATTTTTTCGAGCAGACGCAAATGACTGTCCTGCGGGCCAACCAATTGTTGGATTAAAGTATTGTTATAGAGTTCAAAATTAATTTCTGCCATTACGGTCACCCTTCCACTACGCCTGAAAGCGAGTTTGTTGTTGCGTCGGTTATTTTTACGTTGATAATGCGGTTCAAGCATTCTTTGCCGAGTTCGGCATGGAGGTTTTGCATATAGGGCGTGCGTCCGATGAGCTGTCCTTTATGGCGGCCTTTCATGTCAAACAAGACAGGCATTACTTTACCAACACTTTCTTTATTAAACTTTAACTGATATGAAAATAGCAAGTCTTGGAGAATGTCCAAGCGTTCCTTTTTGATTTTTTCTTCCACCTGGTTTGGCATCAGGGCAGCCGGCGTTCCGGCGCGGCGGGAATATTTGAATGAAAACGCCTGAATAAATTTGACGCGGTTTACGACATCCAGAGTTGCCTGAAAGTCGGCGTCGGTTTCTCCGGGAAATCCGACAATGAAATCTGAAGAGAAGCCCAATGCCGGGTTTGCTTCGCGCAGGCGCTCGATAATTTCGAGGTACTGGCCGGAAGTATGGCGGCGGTTCATAGCCTTGAGAATCGAGTCAGAACCGGATTGAATCGGCAAATGCAGATAGGGCATTAATTTGGGCAAATCGCGGTGGCAGGCAATCAAATCGTCATCAACGTCGGCGGGATAAGAGGTCGTATAACGGATGCGCTGCAAGCCCTCTATTTCGTTCAACCGCCGAAGCAGGTGGGCAAGATTGCGCTCTTTGCCGGCAGAGTCTTCGCCATGATAGGAATTTACGTTTTGTCCGAGAAGATTGATTTCCACGGTGCCGCCTTCAACCAGACGTTTGGCTTCGCGGATGATGTCTTCGACCGGGCGGGAGGTTTCCACTCCGCGGGTATAAGGAACGACACAATATGTGCAGAAGTTGTTGCAGCCTTCCTGAATGGCCAGATAAGAACATCCGCCGGCAGACTGATTATCCGGCAAGAAGTCAAATTTGGATTCAACCGGGAATTCGGTATCGATGACGGTATGTCCGCGCCGCCGTCCGACTTTTGCCAAGATTTCGGGCAACCGGTGGTATGTCAACGGTCCGGCGGCAAAGTCAACATAAGGGACTCTTTTGGCAATCTGGTCGTCTTCGGCCTGTACAACGCATCCGACAACCCCGATGACGGTATCAAGCCCTTCAGCGGCGCGTTCCTGGCGGACCAGCTCAATTCTTCCGAGGTCCGAAAAGACTTTTTCTGCTGCTTTTTCCCGGATGTGACAGGTGTTAAGGATAACAAGGTCGGCATTTTTGAGGGAGGAAGCTTCCGCATAACCGAGACTTTTAAGAATGGCTGCAATCCTTTGCGAATCATAGACGTTCATCTGACAGCCGAAAGTTTTAATGTAATATTTCTTCACGTTATTCTCATCTAATTATTATGGTTATCTTTTAGTTTAAGATATCCGCGATGCAATTTCAAATCTTTTTTGGAGAAAGAGCCGTCTGAACGCGATTTATTTGGGCCTGGTCTGCTTTTTGATTGATAATTTTTGAAAATTTGGTAATATATGCTTAGTTTAACAATTCAGGAGAACGCTTAAGATGTCTAACTTTAACGTGGAGAATGATATGCAATATTTGGCAGAAATGAGCGATGACGAAAAGATCATTTTTTTGAAGGTTTTGACCAGGCTGGCCCGGGCTGACGGGAAGTTAGACGACAACGAGCGGGATTTTATTCGCGAGATTGCGGTGGTTTACAATGTTCCTGCCAATCGGTTCGAAGAAATTATCAATGTCAACAGTGATGACGAAATTGTTGCCGAGGTCAAAAAGATAAAAAACCGCAAGCTGGCGTTGGAGCTGATTAAGGAAATGTGCCTGCTGGCCAATGCCGACAGCGATTTGTCCGACAATGAAACGCTGCTTATCGGCAGGGTCGGGCAAGCCATGGGCGTGGAACTGGAAAAAATCCAACAAATCAGTCAGTGGGTGATTGACCGGATTATCTGGCTGGAAGAAGGCAAAATTATTTTTGAAAAATTTTAATCCTTCTATTTCAAGGAGACGCATATGTTATTGCAAATGAGTGCAGAGAGGTTTAATCAGCTGAGAGGCATCGGCGAACAGGAATATACCATAAATTCTCTGACTGAGGAGCAACAGGAAAAAGAGCGCCTGGTTAAAGAGAAGATAAGAGAAATCCCGCAGGAGAAGAGAACCGAAAAGCTTGAGCAAAAGGCTCAAGAGCTGATTGAGAGCGCCAACGTTACCAAGCGGGATATTGACGGCATAACGGTCAGTACGTACGATTTGATGTTTATTCTGGCCGACAGCCTTCAGCGTCTTTATTCGGGAGAAAACAAGACGACCGAGTATCATGACTGGGTTCAGATTGAAGACAAAATAGAAATTGATTTGAATACAAACGGCGTGGAACAGCATGAGCTTGACGCCAAGCACGGATTTATCGGCTTTTTGGATCAGCGCGAAACTGAACTGAAGCTGGTTATCTCTTTGTACAGTGCCGCGGCTTTGTACGGCAACGACTATTATAAGGAAAGAGCCCGCGACGAACTGAAGTTTCTGACTTTCAAACTGAGCGAACTGCGCCGGCTGCGCACTAAAATGCAGGCAACGCCGGACAAGACCGATGCGCAGGAGCGGACCGAGCGTGAACTGATTAACCGGGGACAAGCTTATTTGTTGTATAAAACCGGCGTTTTGGCTGACGAGTTTGAAAACGATCCGGCTCATCAGTTTCTCAGAATCCGTCCGCAGACCTCCAATGTTGCGGAATCTGAGGCCCGAATCAATTATCTGCGGGCCAGAGACGAGGCCAGAACCCGTAAACTCGTTGAGGGATACCGGATGGGCAAAAGCCGGGAAGATGTCGAAAAGGAAGAACTTGCCGCGTCTGAAAACTATCATGAGCGTTTCAGCCTGAGAGAAAAAATCAACCGGATTAAAGGCTTTACAATGGCTCATTTCATGGATATCAACACTAACGGTCGTGCTTCGGCTTAGATTACCAGTTGACAGATTCTGCTAACTGCAATATCTTAGGCGGCAGTTGTGAAATTTTTTGAGGAGACTTTTAATGGGTGCTATTATTGAACCGTTTTTGTATATTATCGGTTTATTGGTAGATATATATTTCAAAATTGTTGTGGTGCAGGTTGTTTTGTTTTGGCTGATTCATTTCAAAATTTTGGAACCTTCCAACAAATATGCTCAGAAAACGGTTGAGGTTTTAGACAAGCTGACGGCTCCCGTTTACAAGAAAATCGGAGAGAAAATTCCGCCGATTTCGGGATTTGACTTTTCTCCGTTTATTTTGTTGCTGGCTTTGCTGTTTGTCAGCCGCCTGATTTTCCGTTTGAGCGCTCTGATTGTGTAGCGTCGGCCTTAACGGCGGCATGGTTGCTCCGTAAACGGATTAAAATGGTATGGTTTATGAAGCCGTAAAAGAAGGAATGATACTGAGAGTTAGGTTAACGCCTAACTCTTCTTCTTGTAATAAAAGCGGAATTTATGAGGCTGCAGACGGCAAGGCGTATGTGAAAATCAGCGTTGTGAGCATACCGGAAAAAGGCAAGGCGAATCAGGAGCTGATTAAGTATTTGTCAAAGGCGTTGAAGGTAGCCAAATCGCAGATTGAAATTGTCGGCGGAGAGACGGACCGCTGCAAAAAACTTAAGATAAGCGGCGACAGTGAAGAACTGTGCAGACGTACAGAGAATTGGCTGAAAGAGGAGAAGTGAATGACTGCAAAAATATTAGACGGCAAGGCAATGGCTCAACAAGTGCGTCAGCAGCTGGCGGCCAAGGTTGCCGAAAATCAAACGGAAGCTTTTTTGGCGGTGGTTTTGGTCGGGGACGACGAAGCCAGTAAAATTTATGACCGCAACAAGAAAAAGGCAGCCAACGAAATCGGCATGGGCTGCGAGATTCTGGAATTTTCCGCATCCATAGGGGAAAATGCCCTTCTGGAAGTTATTGAGGGATTGAACGCGGATCCTCACGTCAGCGGAATTCTGGTACAGCTTCCGCTGCCGGAACATATTAATCCGCTCAAGGTTCTCTCCAAAATTAATCCTGAAAAAGACGTAGACGGCTTCAGTCCCTATAATGCGGGATTGCTGGCGTGTAAAGAACCGTCCGCAGTTGTCGCGGCTACGCCGAAAGGAATTCTTAAACTGCTGGAAAGCACGGGAGAGACTTTAAGCGGCAAACACGCCGTTATTATCGGGCGTTCCAATATTGTGGGACGACCGCTTGCCATGCTGCTGCTTAATCAGGACTGCACGGTTACGGTTACGCATTCCAAAACGCGGAATCTTGAAGAATTGACCCGGCAGGCCGATATTTTGGTTGCAGCCTGCGGCTGTGCTAAAATGGTGAAAAAAGACTGGGTCAAACCGGGAGCCGTGGTTATTGACGTCGGAATCAACCGTGTCGACGGAAAGTTGTGCGGCGATGTGGATTTTGACGAGGTGAAGGAAGTAGCCTCCTATATTACGCCGGTTCCGGGAGGGGTTGGGCCGATGACCGTGGCAATGCTGATGGAAAATGTTTATGATGCGGCACGACGTCAGGAGCATATCCATTCTCACCCGCACGGTTGCGGCTGCGGACATAAATGTTGTCATCACTAACTTAAAATAGCCGCGGTCAGAGACTATATCAGACTCATGTTTAATCAAATGTTGCAAAAAGGTTGGATATGAGTAAAACAGGCAAGGTTTTTATGCTGGACGACGACCGTATTTTTCTGGAGCTTTATCGGAATCTGCTCAGTGACCGCGGTTTTGATGTTTTTACAACAAATAACGCTTATAAATTTTTACTGTACGGGCGGGAGTTGGTTCCCGACGTGATGTTTTTAGACATCAATATGCCGAGAATGAACGGCTGGGAAGTTTTGCGCAGGATTGTCAGCGACGACATCATGCAGGATATTCCGGTTGTCATGTTGTCTGCCGAGGCAGAGGAAGATTTGGCTTCGGCCAGGGGTGTTGCCCATTTTCTCTATAAGCCGGTTGCGGTGGAAGCAATGATGGACATTTTGGAAAGCTATTGCCACGGTAATAAAAACCATGATGTTTTGCTGATTGAAGAATATGAGCCGTTGTTTAACGACATTTATGAAAGAATCAGCCGTAAACGCAGTTGTTTTGCCACACATAATCTGAAAGCGGCAAAAAAATATCTGAAAAAAAACCAACCTAAGAAAATCTGTGTGCGTTGTACGCCGGAACGTTTTGAAAAGGCGGGCAATGAATTGGGAAGAAAAGACATTTACCGGGTTGAGAATGCATCGGACATTGAAAATTTATATTGACGGTTAAGTAAATTTTTATTCTTTTTGATTATGCTACAGGCTCAATTAAACAGGGGTTTGCAAATGGTTATAATCAAAAATATGGGGTCGGCCTTTCATCGTTTTGCCAAGGCAATATATGACTATATGATTGAGCTGGCCAGCCGTCCGCATGCAATGTGGTTTCTGGCGGCGGTTGCTTTTATCGAAAGTTCCTTTTTTCCCATTCCTCCCGATGTCATGTTGATTCCGATGGTTTTGGCAATGCCCAAAAGGGCATGGCATATTGCCACGGTTGCAACGGTTGCCAGCGTGTTAGGCGGTTGCTTCGGCTATATCATCGGAGTGTATGCTTTTGATTTTATTGCCAAACCGATATTAAACTTCTACGGTTATATGCATCAATTTGAAGTGTTTAAGGATTATTATCACGAGTGGGGCGCCTGGATTGTTTTCGGTGCGGGAATTACGCCTTTTCCCTATAAGGTCGTCACTATTGCCAGCGGCGTGGTTCATCTTGACTTTATAACCTTTACCATAGCGTCAGTAATTGCCCGCGGCATGCGTTTTTATCTGGTTGCGTGGCTGCTCAAGAAGTATGGCGAACCGATGAAAATCTTTATTGAGAAGAATCTGGGTGTTTTGTCCTTTATCTTTTTGATATTGCTGGTGGGAGGTTTTGCCGCAATCAAATATATGTAGACCGTTGTTAAGCGCAACGTTCAATGAAATTAAAAGGCCCTTCAAGGGCCTTTTAATCAGATGCGTTTGTCTTTACAGCTGCAAAAAGCAGCGACGGGACAATTTGCGCAATCCGGTTTTTGCGCTTTGCAAATATAGCGTCCGAACAATACCAGCCAGTGATTAATGTGTAATTTGTATTCGTCAGGCAGTTTATTGAGGTCTGCTTCTACGGTGAGCGGCGTTTTGCCGTCGCTGAGACGCAGTCTTTCGGCCAGGCGAAGAACATGCGTATCAACCGCCACGGTCGGTTCTTTCCACCAGACGTTCAGGATGACGTTTGCGGTTTTTCTTCCTACGCCGGGCAGGGCTTCAAGAGCGGCACGGTCATGAGGCACCTTGCCGTTGTATTTTTCCATAAGCTGAAGACTGAGAGCCAGAATGTTTTTGGCCTTGTTGTTATACAAGCCGATGGTTTTAATATGTTCTTTGATTTTATCCAGGCCGAGAGCCGCCATTTTGGCGGGAGTATCGGCTATTTTGAAAAGCTCTTTGGTCGCTTTGTTGACGCCTTTGTCGGTACTTTGCGCGGAGAGGACAATCGCTACCAACAGTGTAAACGCATTGTGATATTCCAATTCGCTTCCCGGATTAGGGTCGGCAGCCTTAAATACGTCTAAAATCTGACAGATTTCTTTTAACGGTCTCATGCTTTTACTCCTCCGGCACCCGCCGCTTTAGGGGCATTTTCATCCAGCGGCCAGCGGGGGCGCGGTTTGAAATCCAAATCATTGTACATCCCTTTTAGTGCACGTTCCATTCCGGCCCAGGCAATCATTACACCGTTATCGGTGCAGAACTTAATCGGCGGAGCCGAAAAGGCCAGGCCCTCGAGGTCGGCAAGTTCCTGAAGCTTTCGGCGGAGGTAGGTGTTGGAGGCAACACCGCCGGAGACGACGATGTCTTTGCCCTGCGGATATTTGGTTTTATAGGTGACAATCGCCTTTTTTAGCTTGTGGATGAGGCATTCGGTTGCAGCCAGCTGAAATCCGGCGCAAATGTCGGCAATATCCTGTTTGCGGATGATGGCATGTTCAATGTTGTTGTCCGGCGCATAAGATTCAATGATTTTGCGCACGGCGGTTTTTAATCCGGAAAAGGACATGTTGCAATCGTTGGAATTGCACAGCGGCCGGGGTAGGACAAAGCGGTTTTCATTGCCGAGTTCGGCCATTTTTTCAATAATCGGACCGCCGGGATAGCCCAGACCGAGCATTTTGGCGACCTTGTCAAAGGCTTCGCCGGCGGCGTCGTCAATGGTGGTGCCGAGGCGTTCAAAATCTCCGACGCCTTTAACGATTAAAATCTGGCAGTGTCCGCCGGATACCAAAAGCAGCAAATAAGGATATTCGACGTCGTTAGTCAGACGGGCCGCCAAGGCATGCCCTTCAAGATGATTAACAGCGATAAAAGGTTTGTTTAACGCCAGAGCGAGCGCTTTGGCCGCCATAACGCCGATAACTACGCCGCCGATGAGTCCGGGGCCGGAAGACGCGGCCACGGCATCTATATCAGAGGGTTTGAGGTTGGCGCGTTTAAAAGTTTCTTCCAAAATGTCGTCAATGTGTTCCAGATGGGAACGGGCGGCTATTTCGGGAACCACGCCGCCGTAAATCTTATGTTCAAGCTGGGTTAAGACGCAGTCTCCGAGAATTTCGCGGCGGTCGTTGACAATGGCGGCGGCCGTCTCGTCGCAGCTGCTCTCAATTCCTAAAACAATCATAGTCTTCCTTTTGTTCAATCAGTGCATATATTTATTGCAGTTTTTTTTATATTATATACACTATAAAAAGTTTGATGCCAAGAATTTACTGCAAAAAAAGGAAAGTAAAATGGTGAAAAATACCGAACCGGAAGTTGTTGCCAAACCAAAGAAAAACCAGTTGAAAAAAGCATTTTACAAGCTGTTGTTTCTTGTCGCGGTCGCCGGTGCCGCTTATGTGCTATGGAAAAATCCGCAAATGACGCAAAAAATCCGCGCGGCGTTGAATTCCAACAATACGGTGGAAGCCACCAGCGGCCTTGACGGCCAGCTGAGCAACCTGAACGCTCAGCTGCAAAATCTGCAGTATCAGTTCAATGAACTGGCGAATCGCCAGGATCAGGGAATTCCGGCCGAGTTTCAGCAATTGAGCGAAAGAATGGATGCGGTGGAGAAGACCAATCTGAACGTGATTGATTCCAAAGCGGACGTTGCAACGGTTTTAGGGCTTTTGACCAGAGTTGACAAGCTGGAAGACAAACTTGACAAGATGGCGAAAGTAACGGACGAAGGGGCGTTGATTTTGACAGCGGTAATGTTGGTTAAAGACGGTGCCGAAAGAGGCGGAAGCTTTGAATATGAGATTGAAGTTCTGCAACAAATTGCCAGCGACAATTTGCAAGTTCGGCAGCCGATTGAGATTATGGCCCAATATGCCGCTGAGGGCATAGCCACAAGAGAGGAGCTGGACAACAGCTTTTCCAAGATTTATGCGAAAATGCTCAAAGCACAAAAGAATGCTTTTGAAAAGACTTGGAAAGACCGTTTAAATTCCAAACTGAGCGAAATCGTCCAAATTAAGAGAGTGAACGAACATGCTCCGAAATTTGAAGCAAATCAAGGTTTGGAGGCAGTGAAACAGGCTGTGGACGACGGGAATTTGCAGCAGGCCGTCTGGGAATTGTCCAAGCCTTCAAATGCGGCGTTGCTGCAGGATGAGGAATTGCGGGAATGGCAGAAAGCGGCTCAGGCAAACGTTAACTTTCACAATGCCGTTTCCAGAATTTCTGCCAGTTCGCTGGCAATGATGAAGGTGAATTTTCTGAAAAACGTTACCAAAAACAACTAGAAGGTGTCAGTTATGGAACAGCAAATCAGCAGCTGGAAAGAAAAATATGCCGAAGTAAAATCTACCCTTATGCAAATGGGGAAGGTGGAATCAGCAGCTACGGCCTTTAATACGAATGTCGATGCGGTTTTGAAGATAAAAGGCCGGCGTCTGGCCGAATTGGCAAAAGAGCTGGGAATGAGCTGGGAAGAGCTGACGACAATCGGCGAATCCAAGCTTAACAGCGGCAAAGATGTCATTAAAGGTGCTTTTCGCTGTTTTGCCAACGGTATTGCGGAAGAGTGGCTGACGGAGGATATAGACGTTTACAATTGGATGGCGAACAATCTCGGGTATGACCGTTTGCAGATGGGCGGCCAAGCCGGAATCGTGGCAAATGCTCTGGCAGTTTGCGGTGTCAGAAGGGTTCTGGCTCATTGCAATTCTTTGCCGAAGCGGCAGGCAGACCAGTTTTTGCCGCGTTCGAATCTGGTTTCGTTTGATGAAAAAGGCGAAATGAAACAAGCTTCGGAAATTAACCGTCAGGACGACATTCCCCTGATACATTGGATTATTGAATTTGACAAAGGGGACGTTGTGGAATTGGACGGCCATAAGGTCAGCTGCCCAAAGGCAAATCGCTTTATTGCAACGTATGATCCGATGAATCTGCGTTTGGTTATGGATAATAACTTTTTGGAATATCTTAATAAAAATCCGGCAGAAGTCACGGTCTTGTCTGGGTATCATGCCTTAACCGCCGGGAATAACGGGGTAGAGCTGGTTGAGGGATCGGTTCCGGTAATAAAAAGATGGCAGGATTCAGGTACGCTGGTTCATTTGGAAGTTGCCTCAACCCAGGATAAAGACGTTCGCAGAGCCGTGGTTGAAAAAGTTGCTTCCCTGGCCGATTCAATCGGACTGAACGAAAGGGAAACCATTGACGTTCTGGAAGTTATCGGCGAGGAAAAACAAGCGCAAATCTGTGAGGAAAACTGCAGCGCGACGAATTTGTTTGAAGCTGTGTTGAGAATCAAGCAAAAGGTCGGCTGCCGACGGTTGCAGTTGCATATGTTTGGATTGTATCTGACAATTCAGGACAAAGGATTTAAAATAACGCCGGAACAGAACCTTAAAGGCATGTGTCTGGCGGCAGTAGTAGCGGCAAGCAAGGCCGGTTCCGGCAATATTAACGAGGAAGCCAATCTTATGTGGGCATACGGATTGACGGCCTGTGACCTGGGGCTTCAGGAACTGGGCCGAGTGGCCGATTATATCGGAGACGAGCAAATACGTTTTACCGGAATCGGCGAATATGCCGGTTATGACGTTATCGCCGTTCCCACGATTTTGGTGGAAAAGCCCGTAACCCTGGTCGGTATGGGCGATACCATTTCGTCAGTCTCATTGGTCGGAGCCCTGAAAGCAGTATAAATCCGTAATGAATGTGACGAAAAAGTTAATCGAGCTGGACGAGCGCTACAAGGCGAATATGTATCGGGGGCTGCTTGACGCCGAGAGTTTGTGGCTTTTTGAAGATCGAAAAAGCAGAGTAGTCGTTTCGGCGCCGCATGCCACACAGACTTATATCAATAATCATATCAAAAAATCTGATTTGTATACCGGCGCTTTAGCAGAATTGTTGGGGTATCAAACAGGGTGTTCGGTTATTGTCCGCCAGAAGTTTGTTTCCGAAACGGCGTTGATAAACGACTTTGTGCTGCGGCAAAATCCAGACGAACACTTTTTTTTGGACATTCACGGGATGCGGGAGCGTCCTTTTGATTTGGCGGTGGGCACCGGTTTTATGAGTGCGGGAGAATATTTCCGACCGTTGACATTAATAAAAGAATTGGCAGAAAAGTACCGGATTAAAATGGTTATTAACCATCCCGATTATCGAGGGCCGTGGGGGTTGACCGGGTTTTACCAGAGCCAGTTCAAAAAGCCGGGTGCTCTCCAGTTGGAGTGGCGGCCGGAGATGAGAGATTTTTATCACAATGCCGAAAATGTAACAACGCGGACATTGCCTTTTCTAGACGAGCTGGTCAGACGTCTGGAAGATTTTCTTCCAGTTTGGTAAGTTTTATTTGGCTGATTTGATTTTTGTTCCGTTTGACGACTTCAAACTGAAAGCCGTCAAAAATGAATTTTTGCCCGACTTCCGGAAGGGATCTGGTCATATCCAGGAGGTATCCGGCGACGGTGACCGCATTTTCATCAGCGATCTGCCAATTGAATTTGCGGTTGATGTCCCGAATGGGAACCTGTCCGTCTACGATAAAGGCATTGTCGGAAATTTTGCGAATTCCCATGGTGTCCAGGTTTTGAATGTCGCTTTCGTCGTTGATGTCTCCGACGATTTCCTCAAGGATATCCTCTAAGGTTACAATTCCCTGGAGGTCTCCGTATTCGTCGACAACGATGGCAAAATGTTCCCGGCGGGCGCGGAATAACTGCAGTTGCCGCATCAGGGTCGTGTTGTCGGGGATAAACCAGGGTTTATTCATAATTTCGGTAATTTTGATGTCTTGCAGATTGCCTTTTTTGGCAACGGCTTCTTTTAGGAGCGTTTTAACCCGGATAACGCCGACGATGTTTTCTGGTTTGTCTTTGTAAAGCGGAATGCGGGAGAACGGACAATTTTCGACTTTTTTAATAATTTCCTTTACGGGAAGGTCGACATCAAGAGAAAAGAGGTTTTTGCGGTGGTTCATTACGTCGTAAACCTCAATATCCGTCAGGTCGAGAATGCTTTTAAGCATTGCCTTTTCCTGAGCGGCATCTTTGCCTTCATACATATGAATGGCGCCGCGGACTTCGGACAAACCGCAGTTTCCGTTATCACAGTTTTCTCTGTCGAGTTTGAAGATGCGAAAGGTTACGGAAACGATTTTTTGCAAAACCCAGACTACGGGATGAAAAAGAAAAACAAATATTTTAATAAAAGGGGCTACCAGCAGGGCAACTTTGTTGGCATTTTGCACGGAATAGCTTTTGGGGAGCATATCGGTATAAATCAGGACCAACAACGTCATGATAACCGTGGCATAAGCGACGCCTTCGTTGCCAAACATACCGATTAAGACACTGGTGGAAAGAGAGGTTGCCAGCGTGTTGCTGAGGTTGGAGCCGAGCAAGGTGGTGATAATCAGATTGTCGCGGTGGCGAAAGAGCCGGTTTACGGTTTTAGCCTTGGAATTATTGCAGTTTTTTTCCTGATCAATCATATAAGCCTGAGAAGCTCCGGTGAGAGCCGTTTCCGAGCCGGAGAAAAAAGCGGACAGAAAAAGCAGAACCAGAACCGCAACAAGGGATATAATCATTAATTTTCCTTTGCCAAAAAGTTGTCTATTGCTTCGATTACGCGGTTTACGGTGTTGTCGACCTGTTCTTCTTTGGTTTCGACGATGATATCCGCTTCCGAGTAATAGGGGTATTCGTCGTGAATGTATTTTTCAAGCTTGGTTTTGAGCTGATCGTCGCTTCCTTTTAAAAAGGGACGATGCTTTCGTCCGGCAGTGCGATGATACAGGACGTCAATGTCTGCCTTCAGCCAGATGGTAATTGCATTTTGTCTGGCGTACTGGCGGGTTTGTTCGGCGACAAAAGAACCGCCGCCGGAAGCCAGAATGCAAGGGTCACCCTGAAGCAGCCTTTTCATAACGCGGGCTTCGCCGGCGCGGTATTCTTCTACGCCAAAACATTTTAAAACGTCTACCAGAGAGAGGCCGGCCGCTTTTTCGACTTCTTGGTCTCCGTCAACAAAAGGGAGATTTAGTTTTTTTGCCAGACGCTTTCCTACGCTGGTTTTTCCGCTGCCCATCAGACCGACGAGCAAAATGATTTTGTTTATTTGCTTTGTCATTTTTTTATAATTAAATTAATTTATCTTTCAAACTTCTTATGTTAAATATATAGGAACGGTAGTTTTTAGCAATATTTTTTTGGGAGGAATATGAATATGAGACAGAAAAAATCGAATCTGGCCTGGTATATTATCGGTTTGGCGGTGTTGGCAGCGGTGGTTTTTGTGGTGATGCACGAGGTTCCGATGCAGGTTGAACACGTTGAACAGGATATTCCGGTCAGCGTTAAGTAAAAGCCGGCATGACAAATCAAATAGACAGCTTTTTGAATATGATGCGTGCCGAGGTAGGCGCCTCGGCCAATACAATCGACGCTTATCGGCGGGACTTGGAGCAATTTGAGGCATTGTGCCGGTTTCAGGATTACAAAGACATCAAAGGCGAAGACATTGCTGGGTACGTTCAAGAGCTGAACCGGCAAAGCTATGCGGCGAAGTCGGTGGCCCGCAAGCTTTCGGCCGTCAGGGATTTTTTCAAGTTTTTGTATACCGAAAAAGTGATAAAAAACAATCCGACAACCGATATCCTAACGCCCAAACAAGAAAAACCGCTGCCCAAATATTTGACTCCGGAGGAAGTCAGGCTTTTAATCGATACGGCCGCAGCCGCCGAAAGCCCGGCACAGCGGCGGCTGGCGGCGATGCTGGAACTGATGTATGCCTGCGGCTTGCGCGTGTCGGAGCTGGTGTGTCTGCCTGAAAGCTGCATCGATTTTGATAAAAAACAGATTTTGGTCAGAGGCAAAGGCAGTAAAGAAAGGTTGATTCCAATAGCGGGCGCAGCGGTTGACGCGATATCGGAATATCTCAATATTCGAGAAGAGTTTATTCGCGGCGGGCGAAAATCAATATGGCTGTTTCCTTCCAGAAGTTCTCGCGAGGGACATATAACCCGGGATGCTTTTTTTAAAAATATCAAAGAAACTGCCGTTAAGGCAGGAATTTCGCCGTTGCGGGTTTCACCTCACGTGTTGCGCCATTCGTTTGCGACGCATTTGCTGAACAATGGTGCCGATTTGCGTTCGGTACAAAAAATGTTGGGGCACGAAAGCATTGTAACGACGGAAATTTATACGCATATATTGTCGGAAAATCTTATAAGGGAAGTGCAGCAAAAACATCCGCTGGCACATATGAATTTAAAAAAATAAAAAAGAGGGCTGCCGTTATGACAACTCTCTTTTTTTACATTTAGAAGCAATTAAGCTCAGCTCGTGCTAAAGAAGCTTTCGGCTCTCTTCAACCATAGTTTACCTGTTGTTGTTTGCCTGAATAATGGCCTCAATCTTGGGGCTTCCGGCAGAGAAGTAATCGATGATGTCTTTCATCAAAACAGCGTCTCCGGGCTGATGCAGTTCTTCAAGATATTGTAGAGGGCAGCGTTCGTCATAAGGGTTGCACAGCTGTTTTCCGGTGGCCTCTTCCAATTTTTCGACAAATTGAATCAGGACTGTTCTCCAGATGATGCTTGATGCAATGTCAACACCTTCAATGTTGTGAATACTGCTTTCGCCAAAAAAGTTTTTAACGAAGTTTACGACATCTTGACGGGTTTTAATCTTCAAATGTTCCATAAGTTTATATTTTTAAAATTAATAAATAGAAATAAAAATAGTTTGAGAATGAAAAGAGTCTTAGCATATTTATACAAAAATGCAATCTGAATTTTTGTTAAATAAGGTTTGCCAAAGCTAAAAACTGCCGCGGCGTTATCTGTTCGGGACGGAAAGACGGCTGGATTCCGATTTGAGCGCATTTGGCTTCCAGATCAGGAATCGATTTCAGGCTTTGACGAATCATTTTGCGCCGTTGGCCAAAGGCGAGAGACGTCAGTTTTTCAATTTTAGCCAGTTGTTCTTTAGTCAGTTGCGAATCGGCCGGGCGGAACAATAGGACACTGGACCAGATTTTGGGTGCAGGCACAAAGCAGTTTGGATTGAGGTCAAGAAGACGCTCGACGTTGCATTGCAATTGTGCAAGGATGGAAATCCGTCCGTAGTCTTTACAATTGACCGGGGCCAGAATACGGTCGGCGACTTCTTTTTGAAACATCAGCGTAAGACTGCTGAAAGCCTTGATATCGTACAGCCATCCGACCAAAAGCGGAACGGAGATGTTGTACGGCAGGTTTGATACGATGTGCTTGGGGGTTTCCGGGCAATCTGCAATATTGTATTTAAGGGCGTCACCGTTGACAATTTTTAAACAGTTGCCGGTTTTTTCCCTGATTTCTTCCATGATGGCTATACAACGCTCGTCCATTTCGATAACCGTAAGCTGCCGGGGGCAGGCTGACAGAATTGAACGGGTCAGACCTCCGGGACCGGGGCCGATTTCCCAGACAAATCCGTTGCCAAAGTCGCGCAGCCCTTGTCGTTCGAGAGACGTGCGGATGATTTTGTCAGTGATGTTCGAGTCCAGCAGGAAGTTTTGTCCCAAGGCTTTTTTTGCCATCAGGCCGTGTGCTTCGACAGTAAGGCGGAGGCTGGGCAGTTTTTGGATTTGCTCAGAAAAATCGTTCATCTTAGCTCCGGAGTTCAATTACGGCTTTTTGGCGAAGTTCCTGCAAAAGCTTTTTGGAAAGGACTTCCATTTTTTGATTTTCCAAAAAGGCACGGATTTGTTTTTCGTCGGGCAGTTCCGGTTTGTCTTTTTGGGGGTCGAAGGTTTTTTGGAGCTTGAGGATGTAATAGCCGTCGCCGACCAAAATCGGTTCGCTGATGTCGCCGCTTGACATTTTATTGAGGGCCGTTTCCAGCGGAGAAGCCAGTTTTCCTTTGTTTACCCAGCCCAGGTTACCACCGTTTGCGGCGCTGGGACTGTCTGAAAACTGCATGGCATAAAGCTCAAAACGGTCGTCGTGGCGCAGGTTGTAAACAAGGTCGGAGAGGTTTTTGGCATTGTCTTTTTTTATGTATATCTCGGAAATAAGATATTTGGGCGTCGTCAGGTCGTCTTTGGCTTCTTGAAGAGCGTTTTCGACTTCCTTTTGAGTCAGGGTGCCGTCGGCATAAGACTTTTTGCGTACCAATCGCAGCCAGGCCAGGTCGGATTTCATCTGGCTGGCAAAAGTATCGGGATTGACGTCAGCCTGTTTGAGGATGGTGTTCAACTGCCCCATGGGAATTTTATGCGAACGTTCAAATTGGCGCAGGGAGTTGTTAACTTCTTCTTCGGATATTTCTATGCCGTTTTTGGCCGCTTCCTGCAACTTTATCTGTTCGTCAATAGCGGCGTTGAGCACCCGCTGGGTTATCATTCCCCTGGTTTGAGCATTGAAAGGAATCCTTGTGGTCAGCAAAAAGGCGTTAATGCGGTTTTGGATATCTTCGTTGGAGATGATTTCGCCGTTGACGAGGGCCACGATTTTTAGAGACGAAGCCGCAGCCGGCAGGGAGGCGAATATAATTCCACAGCAAAGGACAAGTAACGTCGCAAATTTTTTCATGTGGTTTTCCTTTCAAAAGAAAAGTTATTTGGAAGCGGCTCCACCCAGCGTCTTGAGGTAGAAAGTGAAGCTGATTTCAAAATCTCCTTCATAGTCGGGGTCGCTGGAGTTGTCCTGCCGCATAACGAAACTGAAGCGAGAACACTCGTCCTCATAAGTCAGCATACCGCCGTGTTCCAGGGAACCGCCGTTGTCAGTCAAATCCTGCCGGTTATAAATGCTGAGAGACCAGTCTCTGGTCAACATGGCATTGAGGGACAGGTAAAGTTCTTTACGTTCACGTCCGTAGTCCAAAGACGATGCGTCGTTTGCCTGAAAATATATGTAGCCGATATATGCATTCAAGATTGGCGGACCGACGCGGGAAGAAAGTTCGCTATATGATAAATCATAATCATTTTTATCTAATTTGAAACGGTAGTTCATATCAAAATATTCGTGAGGCGCGGCATAAATGCGGCCGACGTAATCAGTGAAGTAACCGGTTTGTCCTTCAGCTTCGGTAAAACTTTCGTCTTTGTCGAACTTATAACTTTGGGCTAGAAAGATGGCCGTGCGTCCGTATTGGTTGCCGTATGCGCTCCAGTTGATGCCATAGCTTACGCGGCTTCCGGTATCGTTACGGTCGTAACCGGCATAGCGGTCGAGGTCGAGAATGTTAGTATCGTCAAGTTCTACGTCCTGACTGTCTTCGTTAGGAATTTTGTCAGCCTTATTGTCTCCGTTGGGAGCGGCGACGGCGACAATAACCGGTTCCAATATCTGGCGGGAATCTTCGGTTGCCCGAACAAAAGGCAGACGCCATTCCAAGCCGACCTGCGGAAAGACGCGTCCTACCGTACCGTCAAAAGGACGTCCGTCGTCGTAGACATAGTCATCGACATAGTACAGGTCAGACTTTAACGATGCGCTCAATTTGTATTTTTCGCCGTAAGGGCTGGTGTAGGGAAGGTTCCATGAATTTATCATGGTCATGCGCTGGGTTGAGCTGGCTTCATCACGGGTGACCGAGGCAAAGTTTAAGACTGTCTTGGAATATGCGCCGTAAGGATCGGGGTCGCTGATGTTTTCGTAGTTAAACAACGGCAGGACGGTAGGTTTGTCCGTATCCTGAAGATCATAGCTCAGCAGGGTGTAGTAATAACCTTCGATAGATGCATAGTTGCGGTTGTCAAAACCCTGCATTTTAACGTTTGAAGTCAACCAGGCATCGTCTTTTTTCGGCAGAGAAAGGTCTTTCAGATAAGCACTGTCGGAAGCGTAGTTGATTTCACTGCTGGCAACCCAGAAGTCGTTGACTTCGTACCGGCCGTCCAAGAACAGGCTTCCGCGGTTCTTTTTGGTATCGGGATCACGCATAGTGGTTCCGGAGGCATTGATGTCGCCGCGGTAAAAATATTTGTTGAACGCACCGGAAGCGACAATGCCTTTGTCGCTGGTCAGAATAGGGTTGAACAAAACGTCTTCCTGGTCGGAGATGCTCCAGAAGTATTGCGGCTGGATTGCCGCTCCGAGATAGCTGTTAGAACTTAATTTGGGAAACAAAAAGCCGGAGCGTCTTTTTACGGTGGGGTCGGGATGCGACAGAAAGGGCGTGTAGAGAACAGGTACGCCTTTGATTTCGACGGTGGCGTTTTGGTAGTTGATATCCTGAGTTTCCGCATTGTGTTCAACCTTGCGCGCCTTTATTTGCCAAAGCGGATTTTCGTTGCGGCAGGCGTCGCAGGGAGAGTAGACCACATTGGTCATGATTTTTTTATCTTTGGCGCCGCGGCGGAAGGTGCTGGCGGCAATGCGGGTTTTATCCAGCATAATGATTTTGATGTTTTTCATCTCGCCCTGGGTCATTTTGTCGGTAAGTTCGACATAGTCAGAAAATACGACACTGCCGTTTTCTTCTACCAGAACAACATTGCCGACCGCGGTTATGATGTCTTCTTTTTGATTGTAAATGACCTTATCCGCCTTAAGCGTGAGGTTATTGCGGATGATTTCCACGTTGCCGAGGGCCGTGATTGTTTGCAGTTCCTGATTGTTTTCAACTGCGTCGGCACTGAAATAGATATCGGGATTTTCTTCGTCGATGGCTTTTGCTGGCGCCGGTACGGCTGCCGTTATGTCCATTTGAGGCGAAAAGCCCTTAACGGTGGAAACAGCCAGATTTTTTACGGTTTCGGTCGCCTCGGGATGAGACACTTTGGCCAGAACCGGAGCCGGTTGCAAAAACGCACCACAAATTAAGAGGCAGGACAGACGGACCAGAGATTTAAACATCTTCTTCTCCGGCGGTGTCAGGCTGAAATTTTTTTCTTTTGTGAAAGAATGCGGGGTGATAAAAACGGAGCATATATAAACAGCCCAAAAACGGCAGCAGCAAATTCAGGTAGACCAGCGGCAGCAGCGAAAGATGTTTGACCGCCAGATTTCCGAACGCAAGGTCAAGCGCCTGGATTAAGACCATACCGGCAACGGAGATGGATACGATTTTGATTTGTCCGCGGCGGTTGAAGTTGCCGACCAGGAGGCCGGTGCAGGCCAAGAGCGCAAAAACAACGTTAAGCAGAGGCGTGGTGATGCGTTTGTTGCCTTCTACGATATAACGGTTAACTTCTTTGGGCGTTAGTTTGGGATTGCTGCGGGCGGTAAGAAGTTCGTATAGCGTTTTCTCCCTGACGCCGGCTTCTTTCCTGGCTTTAGTTTCCTTGGCCCCGAAATCAACCGAATAGCGGTCAAAGGAAACGGAAGTGAACTGTCGGGTTTCTTTGTCTATTTCCTGCCGGTTTCCGTGTACCAGAATGATGCGGGGACCTTTGGTGGTGGTGATGATACGTCCCTGTTCGGCAGAAACGGTAGATTTTGTCTTGGGGTTGCGCTCATCGTTTATGAGAATGCCGCTGACGGAACCGTCCGGTTCGTGGGTCGTGATAAAAACGGTAAGATTGCTTTGGAGCGTGGTAAATTCACCTTCGCGGAACATCAGGTGCGAGACATCGTTTTTGACTTGCCACTGCAATTCGTTGAATTCGCTTTCGGCTTTGGGAATGCCGCTGTTGATTACATAGACGTTAAACAGACACATAACCATTCCGACGAAAATTGCCGGTTTGGCATTTTGCCAGGGGCTGATGCCGGCGGCTTTCATAACGACAAGTTCCCGGTCGGAAAGCATCCGGTTGTAAACGAACAAAACCGCGGCAAATAAAGATATCGGCGAAAGAATGGTAAAAATGCGCGGCATCAGCAGAGACGTCATTTTGACAAACAAACTGACGGCAATGCCTTTGTTGGTTATTAAATCGACAAAACGGAGGGACTGGGTCAGCCAGATGATGGACATCAACGAAAATGAAACCAGCAGGAAGCCGACGACAATTTGTTTTGCTATGTAGGTGTTTAGCTTTTTCATGCCGACGATTATAACTAAAATATATTATTAGAAAACTAAATTTTTTCAAATATTACAAAAATATCTAAATTTTTAGTATAAAAAAACGCAAAAATCCAGGAAAAAATGGTTTTGGCGAGCCAAAGGTTGCAGGAAAAGGCCGGGCGCAATCTTAATGCGGTGCGGTATTCATACCAAGATATGCCACAATAATTAATTTTGCCTTGAATAAGTATTTGTTTACTAATATCATTTAGCCTGTAGAAGAACAACAAACACTATAAGGAACGAATATGGACGGATCTGTAGCTTCGCAAGTCGCTGCCAAATGGCGCAAAAAAAGAGGGTCCTTAATTATGGCCCTTCACGAAATTCAGGGTATTAAAGGGTATGTTCCCTGGGAAGACGCGGTTGACGTCGCCACCGGAATGGGAATCCCCCTGGCCAGAATATATGAGGTTTTGACATTCTATAACTTTTTCAAGTTGGATGCTCCAGGCAAAGCGGTTATCTCGGTGTGTACGGGGACCGCTTGTTATTTAAAGGGAAATGACAAGGTTTTGGAGGAATTTAAAAAGGAACTCGGCATTAAAGAAGGCGAGAGTACGGAAGACAGAATGTTTCATCTGCAGTGCGTCCGATGCGTGGGTTGCTGCGGGTTGGCACCGGTTTGCGTCGTAAACGGCAAAACTTACGGCCGGGTCAGCCCCAATGATGTCCGGAACATTTTGGACGAATGGCGCAACAAGCTCAGCGAGGAGGAATAGGACTATGGCCGAGACTGATATTGACAAGAGATTTGACATTCATGAAATTGCCAAAAACAAGCAAGCCGAACTAGACCGGTTTCAATGCAGCATATACTGCTGTCATTCGACCGGCTGCAAGTCTTCGGGCAGCGATGATTTGATAGATCTTATCAAACAGGCAATCGTTGACCACGGTATTGAAGACAAGGTTCGGATTGTTGCCACCGGCTGTATGGGGCTATGCGCTCAAGGGCCTTTAATCAGGGTAGAAATCAAAGGACAGAAAGACGTTCTGTATAAGCGTTTGGAACCCTTGGTGGCGAGACTGATTATTACCGAACATGTCGTTCCCGCGTTAAAACTTGCCGAAGGCGAGGTTTTCGAATTGCCGGAATTTTTGGCACAACACGTTTTGTCGCTTGATTTGCCGTTTTTTACCAAGCAGGAAAAGGTGGTGCTGAAGGACGCCGGCCGTCTGGATCCCGAAGACATCCATGAATATATTGCCCACGGCGGTTACCTGGCTTTGGAAAAGGTGTTGAAAACGATGACACCGCAAGAAGTTGTCGAGGTAATTAAGAAATCCGGCCTGCGCGGCCGCGGCGGCGGAGGATTTTCCACCGGAATGAAATGGGAACTGGCGTCAAAAGTGCCGACCGTCGATGAGAAATTCATCATCTGCAACGGTGACGAAGGTGACCCGGGAGCCTATATGGACCGCAGTATTTTGGAAGGCGATCCGCATGCGGTTATCGAGGGTATGATGATTGCTGCTTATGCCATCGGTGCTACGGACGGTTGGTTTTATGTGCGGGCGGAATATCCGCTGGCGGTCGAAAGGCTGGAAAAAGCGATTAAGGCCTGTAAAAAGAACCGTTTGCTGGGCAACAACATTATGGGGACGGACTTCTGTTTCAACATTGACGTTCGTTTGGGAGCGGGAGCCTTTGTTTGCGGAGAGGAAACAGCTCTGATTCATTCCATTGAAGGCAAGCGGGGGACTCCGCGTCCGCGTCCGCCGTATCCGACCAATAAAGGATTGTGGGACAAACCTTCCTGCGTCAATAATGTGGAGACCTTGGGGAATATTGCAAAAATTATTCTGAAAGGTCCGGAGTGGTTTGCTTCTTTCGGTACCGAAACGTCTAAAGGAACCAAGGTGTTTGCGCTGACCGGTCAGGTTGAACATTCGGGGTTGATTGAAGTTCCGATGGGAACGACGATTAACGAAATTGTTAATGAAATCGGCGGCGGCGTTCCCAACGGCAAAAAACTGAAGGCGGTTCAGACCGGCGGTCCGTCCGGCGGCGTGATTCCGGCCGAGCATATGGATTTGCCGGTATGTTACGAGGAACTCAAAAAGGTTGGATCGATTATGGGATCCGGCGGCATGATTGTGATGGACGACAGTTCCAACATGGTTAACATAGCCAATTTTTATCTTGATTTTACGGTCGACGAATCCTGCGGAAAATGCGCTCCCTGTCGTATCGGCGGCAAGCAGATGCTGCTTTTGCTGGAGAAAATCAACAAAGGCAAAGGCACTAAGCAGGATTTGGAGGATTTGAAACGGGTTGCGCAGGCAATGCAAAAAGCTTCTTTGTGCGGCCTGGGTCAAACGGCGCCTAATCCGGTGCTTTCAACTTTGCGCTTTTTTGAAAACGAATATTTGGAAAAGCTGGTCGACACTCCCAAACAGGCAGAGGAGAGATAATCATGGTAAAATTGAAAATAGATAATTTTGAAGTTGAAGTTCCCGAAGGTACGTCCATTTTGGAAGCGGCACGTCAGGCACAGATTGACATTCCGACATTGTGCAAACATCCCGATGTTGACCCTTCCGCCGGCTGCGGCATGTGTATTGTCAAGGTGAACGGGAGAATTTTGCGTTCTTGCTGTACTCCGGCAGCCGAAGGTATGGAAGTGATTACCGGCGATGCCGAAATAGTCGGTGTGAGACGGACGGTGTTGGAACTGATTTTGAGCAATCATCCCAACGAGTGTCTGACGTGTATTCGTTCGGGACACTGCGAATTGCAGGATATGGCCAACAGTTTCGGCATTGCTCATTCTCATCTGCCGAGCTTGAACAAGAAGTTTGAGCTGGACGATTCAACCAAATCAATTGTTTTGGACCCCTCAAAATGCATTATTTGCGGACGATGTGTGGAGGTTTGCCAAAATCAACAGAACGTCTGGGCTCTGAGCTATTTAAACCGGGGATTGGCAACGCGTATCAGCGCTGCCGGCGGCATTAAGCTGGCAGACAGCCCCTGTATTAAATGCGGACAATGTTCAGCGCATTGTCCGACCGGCGCGATTGTCGAATATGACGAAACTCAGAAAGTGTGGGAGATGCTGCGTGACCCTGATATCATTACGGTAGTGCAGATTGCTCCGGCGGTAAGAGTGGCAATAGGTGAGGAATTTGGTTACGATTTTGGTGAAAATCTGACCGGAAAGACATATGCCGCATTGCGCCGGCTGGGGTTCAACAAGGTGTTTGACACTAATTTCGGCGCCGATTTAACGATTATTGAAGAAGCTACCGAGTTTGTCGAACGCTTTAAAATGAATCCGGCATCGCTGCCGATGTTTACTTCCTGCTGTCCGGCATGGGTTGATATGCTGGAAAAATATCATTCCGACATGATAGACAATTTCTCTACCTGCAAGTCTCCGCAATCAATGGTGGGAGCTTTAGCCAAGACGTATTACGCCGAGAAGATGGGGCTTAATCCGGCCAAGATTAGGGTGGTTTCAATTATGCCCTGTACGGCGAAGAAGTGGGAGATTACCCGCAGCAAGGATATGAGCAGTTCCGGTTTTCAGGATGTGGACGTGTCTCTGACGACCAGAGAATTATGCCGGATGATAAAGCAGGCCGGCATCAATTTCCGGGATTTGAAAGATGAAGAGGCCGACAGCCCGTTGGGCGAGTATTCCGGCGCGGGAACGATTTTCGGTACGACCGGCGGCGTTATGACCGCGGCTTTGCGGACGGCTTATTACTATATTACCGGCGAAGAGCTCGGTGAAATTAATTTTGCCGAAATAGAAGGGCTGGAAGGCGTCAAGGAAGCTGAAATCGACATTAAAGGCACAAAAGTACGGATTGCCGTTGCCCACGGTGCCGGCAATGTGGAAAAGGTTTTGGATAAGGTTCGCGAAGCCAAAGCCAACGGCGAAGAACCTCCGTATCATTTTATCGAGGTAATGGCTTGCCGCGGCGGGTGTATCTCCGGCGGCGGCCAGCCGAGGGTAATGATGCCGGGGCAGCCGAAGCCTCGGGGCATTACCGATGAAATCCGTATTAAACGTGCAAAGGGACTGTTGGACGAAGATTTGCATGCTCAAAATCGTTTGTCTCATCATAATGAGGCGGTTAAGGTGTTGTACAGCGAATATTTGGGCAAACCGGGTTCCGGCAAATCCCATGAGTACCTGCATACGCATTATACGGCCCGTCCGATGTATAATCGCTAGGGTTAAGATAAAAAAGAACCTCCGTAAAAGGAGGTTCTTTTTTATCTGTTTACAAATGCGGAGTTGTACGGATTAATGTGCCGCGGGGCCTCCCTTGGTGACGACAACCATAGCTTCGCGCAAAAGCCGGTCGTTGAGCATATATCCGGTCTGCAACTCGGCAATTACGGTTCCGGCCGGTTTGGATGCATCTTCGACTTCTTGGATTACCTGATGAAAATTAGGGTCAAAAACCTTCCCCATAATATCCATACGCGAAATGCCGAATTTGTTAAACACCTTCATCAACTCTGCTTCGGTGAGTTCGACGCCTTTGAGCAGGGCTTCGCAGTTTTCCTTGTTATCGTCTTTGTCGACGGCTTCAATGGCGCGGTGGAGGTTGTCGGCAACGCTGAGCAGATTTTTGCCAAAAGAGGAAATGGCGTATTTGTTGTTTTTTTCAATTTCCTGAGCGCAGCGGCGTTTGGTGTTTTCGGCTTCGGCAAAAGCTCGCAGGTAGTCTTCGCGAAGCTTTTGGTTTTCGGCCTGGAGCTGTTCGATGTCAACCTCGGGAGCTTCTTCTGGTTCCGCTTCGTTTTCAACTTCCGGGAGGTTTTTATCTACCTGGTTATCCACTACGTTGCCGGCCTCGGTTTCAGGGGTGTTTTTTTTGTTCTTTTTCATCTTTTTTCTCTTTAAATATTTATTGCTTACGTGTATATATATAAGGAATTTAGTGACTAAAGCTTGACAAGTCAAGAGTGATAGTCTTTTATTAGAAAAAGAGCGCCTTTTTTGGCATAAAAATGTAATTATTTTCGACTTCTTGAAAGATGTGATATGGAAGCTGCAATATTAAATCCTGATATTCAAAATAATCTGAAAATGCTACCCAAGGGGTTTAATAAAAAGAAATTTACGATAACCTATAACGTAACGACCAATCCTAATTTACAGGAAATTCAAAATCTTTCAAAAGTTCAATGTCTCGGCAAAAAAAACTGGCCCCAAATCGATACCGTCAAATCATGGATGATTTCTTCGGAAACCGCCACTTTTATGAAGTGGGGCGGATTGGGCATGGTGGCTTCGGAACTGCCGGAAGCCTTTAACAACTGCTTTGGTCAAAACGGCGACGTTCTGACAGTGGTGACGCCGATGTATCTCGGAGACACCGGCAAGAAAAAGGCCGAGCTGAATGGCAATGTTTATTGCGGTGCCGAGCATCGTTCCTGCGAAGTGAAAAAAATCAAGACGATTGAGGTTCCGTTTTTGGGCGAACGTTCGGTTTTGGTTAAATACAAGGTTAACGTTTATACCGGAACTTATAACGGAACGCCGTACATCTTTTTGAGCAATGACCGCTTTTTCGATATTAATCCGCACGAAAACAATCCTTCCGCACAAGACGGATGCTATGTTCTGAACCGCTCGGGAATTAACGAGGTTGAACGGTTTGCATTCTTTTCCAAAGCGGTATATGTTTTATTGAAAACGCTGTGCAGCGAAGGTGTCAAGGGTTTGGACTGCCCGAATGTGGTGATTGCGAACGATTGGCATCTGGGCGCTTTGTCCGGGCTGATGAAATATTTTACCACGGCACAGGTTGAGGCCAAAATGATGGATGCGGAACTGGCCGAGAAAATCCGCAAGATTCCGGTGGTTCATATTGCACACCACCTGGGGTATCAGGGTTGGGATTATGACAATACGGTCAAGATACTGAATTCCCTTTATGAAAATCTGTCAATGCAGGTGCTTAAAAATGCCAAGGCGATTAAAAACAGCAATCCGCGGGCAACCAACACACTGATTGTACACGATTGTTATAATCAGGCGTCCTGCAATTTTCATCTGGCAGACAGAGTTGTTACGGTTTCGAAAAACTATCTGGAAGAAGTTTCCAAAGAACTGGGGTTTGGTTTTGATTTTCGCGACATTCTGAAAATCCGCAAAGACCACCGTAACTTTTTCGGAATCGTCAACGGTTATGACAAACGGCTGATTTCTCCCAACAAAGAAAAAATCGAGAAGATTAACGCTTATTTCGGCGACGTCGACTTCAAGTTTTTTGACGAGACACATCTGGAGGCCAAGCAGCACAACAAGCGCGAATTTATCAAACTGCTTTCGAGGATAGCTTCTGACAAAGAATATAAGCAAAAGGTGATTCCGCTGATTGATATTTATCAGTTTGACAGCATCGGCCAGACGCTGAAAGATCCGGAGCGGACCCCGATTATCTGCGCTACCAGCCGGTTGGTCGAGCAAAAAGGCTATGACATTGCGGTGCAGGCGATATTGAATCTGGCTCAAAAGTACGGTCGTTTCCGGTCTCATCTTCCGGTCTTTATTCTGGGCGGCGCCGGCGATGCCAACTATTTTGAACTGTTGATGAAGCTTAAGGACAAGGTTGCCGAGGTTGACAAGAAGACGGCGGAACGGATTTACGTTTTTCGCGGATATAAAGACGAGTTTGCTTATGCTATTCAGCTGGCATCGGATTTTTACATGATGCCTTGCCGGTTTGAGCCCTGCGGTCTGACGCAGATGGAAGCCATGGCCAAGGGAGCGCTGCCGATAGCGATGTCGACCGGGGGCCTGGTTGATACGATAGAAGACGGCGTTGACGGTTTTCGTACCGAAGTGTTCTTTACCGAAAAACGGCGGGTGTTCGGAAGCAACCTGACGGCCAAGCGTTTGAAAACGAATGAGAATGCCTATACGGAAACCCTGTATAAAGCTTTGGCTATTTATTACAGCAAGCCGTCGCAGATTAACAATATGAAGAAAAAGGCGATGGAAAAAGATTTCAGCTGGAACGCCGAAGACGGTTCGATTTACAAATATCACCGTCTGCTTAAAACCGGACATTTGTAAAAAAAGAATAAATCCTGACGGTTTTTCTGCTGTCGGGATTTTTTTTAGAATTTTAAATCCATATTCAAAAACGGTTTAATGACGGGTTAGGATACAAAGCCGGATAAAAGTTCTGCTTTTTATCATCAAATAAGCTGTTGCACAGGAGCGAAAAGCGGGGTATTATTCCGACATAACTGAATATGAAAAGGTAGGAAAAATGCGCCATTCACAAAGAGCTAACAACGAAATCAGAAATATTGAACTTGTTCCCGGCTTTAATCCTTATGCCGAAGGGTCTTGCCTGGTAAAATTCGGCGGTACTCATGTTATTTGCACGGCCAGCGTGGAAGAGAAAGTGCCGGCGTGGCTGAAGGGGCAAAACAAGGGATGGATAACCGCGGAATATGCAATGCTGCCGCGCTCTGCACAAGTCCGGGTTCCGCGGGAGAGCAAAAAGCCTTCCGGCCGCACTCAAGAGATTCAGCGGCTTATCGGACGTTCTTTGCGTTCGGTGGTTAATCTCGAAAATATGAAAGACATTTCAATTTGCATCGACTGCGACGTTATTCAGGCCGACGGGGGAACACGCGTTGCTTCAATTACCGGCGGTTTTGTCGCGTTGTATCAGGCTATCCATAAACTGATGGCGGAAAAGAAAATCAAGGTTAATCCGATAAGAGAATTTGTGGCTGCGGTTTCGTGTGACATTTTTAACGGAGAAGCGATTTTGGACGTGGATTACGAAGAGGATTCAAATTCGCAGGTGGATATGAATTTTGTAATGACCGAAAGCGGCAAAATAGTGGAAATCCAAGGAACGGCTGAAGGCGAACCGTTTGAAGAGGCACAGTTTAACCAGCTGCTGGCTTTGGGCCGCGAGGGCATTGCCTTGCTGATTGCCAAACAAAAAGAAGCTTTGGGAGTCAAATAGATGAAAATTGAGAAACTGGTGGTCGCATCTCATAATCAGGGAAAAATCGATGAGATAAAACGGATGATGGCTCCGTTTAAGGTGGATGTCGTTTCGGCGCGCGAGCTTGAATTGCCGGACGTGGAGGAAACCGGAACGACCTTTCGGGAAAATGCGACGTTAAAAGCCAATCAGTTAAGCGAAATATCCGGATTGCCCTGTTTGGCCGATGATTCCGGATTGTGTGTCGATGCCCTGGGAGGAAGGCCCGGCGTTTACTCTGCCCGCTATGCCGGACCGGAAAGGGATTTTGACCGGGCTATGGAGCACCTTATTGAAGAGTTAAGGAACAGCGGCAGCAATGATTGGTCTGCACATTTTTCTTGTGTGCTGGCTCTGAAAATTCCGGGTCGGGAATGCCGATTTTTTGAGGGGAAGGTCGAAGGCGAAATTGTTTCCGAAAAGAGCGGAAATAACGGTTTCGGTTTTGATCCGATATTTAAGCCGCACGGTTTTGACAAGACGTTTGCAAATTTTACGGCAGAGGAAAAGGCTAAAATTTCGCACCGCGGCCGGGCATTTGAGAAGTTTTGCCGGGAATTAGAAGATTTAATCAGCAATTAAGGACCGAGACTCTGGGCGTCATTTATAACATATCTGCTTCCAATTGCTTTGTCGATACCGTGGCAGAGCGTTTTTTGGCTGAATACAGGGATAATCCGCTGGCATTGGCAGAGGTTTTGTTTCTGCTGCCAAACAGGCGCGCCTGCAAAGCGATGGCCGATGCTTTTGTTAAAGCTCAGGGGATGCAGCCGACGCTGCTGCCGCAGATGACGCCTATCGGCGACGTTGAGGAAGATGAGCTTCTGCTCAGCGGGGAGGGTGCAGAAGAAGCCTTGTTCGGGCTGCCTCCGGCAATCGAACGTTCTGAAAGGCTGATGCTGTTTACCAAAATCATTATGGCCAAACCAAGCGATTTCGGGTTGGAAAAGATGTCGTTGAATCAGGCTTGTTTTCTGGCTCAGGAACTGGCACGGCTGATAGATACCGTTCATAATGAAAATCTGGATTTTTCCAATCTGGCGCAGCTGGTGCCGGAGGAATATGCCGCCCATTGGCAGGAAACGCTGAAGTTTTTGGAAATCATCACCCGGTATTGGCCGGAAATTCTCAAAGAGCGCGGTTTAAGCGATCCGAGTTTTCGGCGCAACGAGCTTATTCGCCGGCAATGCCATATATGGCGGAAGCATCCTCCGGCAAAAAGAATCGTTGCCGCGGGAACAACAGCTACGTTTCCGGCGATGAAAGAACTGGCGGCGACAGTTTTGGCTCTGCCGAAGGGCGAGTTGATTATCAACGGGTTGGATCGGGAACTGGACGCAGATTCCTGGGCAGCGATTGATGAAACGCATCCTCAGTTTGAATTGAAGGAATTGTTGGATTATCTGGAGCTGAAACGGGAAGACGTCGCTGATTTTGAACCGGCACGGAATATTGAGCGGGAAAAACTTATCAGTGAAGTGATGCGTCCGGCAAAGACTACCGACAAATGGCGAAATTTGGCGGCGGAGGGAATAAAATCCGAGGCATTGCACGGCATAACGGCGGTTAATTGCAATGATATCCGGGAAGAGGCTTTGGCAATAGCCTTAATTATGCGTCAGACACTGGAAATTCCTGAGAAAACCGCAGCATTGGTTACTCCGGACCGAAACCTGGCCCGCCGCGTGGCTTCGGAACTGGAGCGCTGGGATATAAAAGTTGACGATTCCGCGGGGCGTCCGTTGACCTTAACGCCGGTCGGAACGTTTTTGCGATTGGTGGCCAAAACGGCAGTCAGGGAATGCCGGCGGATTGACTTCTTAAGTTTGCTGAAGCATCCGTTGGCGGGATTGGGGCAGAGTTATGCGGAAACGCGTATGCTGACGCGGCAGCTGGAGCAGAAAGTCTGGCGGGGCGGCAAAGCAGACGAGGCGTTGGAAGCCTTTGCAGCAAAGCTTTGTGAACTGCAAGGCGATTTTTCCGAATTGTGCAGCGGCGAGAAAGCCGATTTGAAGGGTTTAATCAGAAGCCATATCAAAGCGGCGGAACGGATTGCCTCTTTAAGCGATAAGGACGGCGGACAAATTTTGTGGCGCGGCGATGACGGCGAAGCCGCCGCAAACTTTATTGCCGATTGGTATGAAAAAGCCGAAGTTCTGGGCGAAATCGACGTTAAGGAATATTTGGGACTTTGGGAAGCAATGGCGGCGGGCGTCATGGTACGTCCGAAATTCGGTATGCATCCGCGGTTGAGAATTCTGGGTCCGATTGAAGCCCGTCTGACACATTTTGATACCATCATCGCAGGGGAAGTTAATGAAGGCGTTTGGCCTCAGGCTGCCGCAAGCGATCCATGGATGTCGCGGCCGATGAAAAAAGATTTCGGATTTCCGCTGCCGGAAAAGGCTATCGGCGTATCGGGATTGGACTTTTCCCTGTTGATGGGGGCAGAAGAGGTTTTTCTGACCCGGGCGGAGCGCGTGCAGGGTACGCCGATGGTTAAATCCCGCTGGTGGATGCGACTGGAAACGGTGTTAAAAGCATTGAACCTTTCGATTAATGATTTCAGCGATGTCGTCTACCGCCTGTCGGCAAAAAATTTTGACAAACCCGAGCGGTTTGAAAAAGTAAACGCTCCGGCTCCCTGTCCTCCGGTGAGTGCGCGCCCGAGGGAATTGTCGGCCAGTGCCATAGAACTTTTGATGCGTGATCCGTACAGCGTTTTTGCCAAGTATATTCTGAGGCTCAAACCGCTGGATGACGTAGAGACCGATTTGACCATGGCGGATTACGGTACGATCATTCATGCGATTTTGGAAAAATTCAATAATAAGTATAATGAGGCTTTACCGCCCGACGCGCTTGAAAAGCTGTTGGAAATCGGCAAAGAAAGTTTTGCCGAAAACAATCTTGCCTTGGAGCGCAGAGCTTTTTGGTGGCCTAATTTTGAAAAAATTGCCGAGCATTTGGTGAAAGTGGAAGAGGAATATCGTCAGGAGGTCAGAAAAGTCCATAACGAGGTTAAGGGCAAGTTTAGTTTTAATGCTCCGGCAGGGGTGTTTACGGTGACGGCAAAAGCGGACCGCGTTGACGAAACCAAAGACGGCCGGATAAACATTATTGACTACAAAACCGGAAAAATCCGTACTCCCAAGGAAGTGGCCAAGGGGTTTGCTCCACAGCTTCCCATTGAAGGGCTGATTGCGGAAAAGGGCGGATTTGGAACGCTTCCGGCCGCGGAAGTGGCAAAACTGATTTATTGGCAGCTGGGGCGCAGAGAAACGGTTATCGAGGAAAATATGGAAGATATTTTGGCTACGACGGAAGATCATCTGCATAAGCTGATATCCGTTTTTGACTTTGAAACGACGCCGTATATTTGCCATCCCAATCCCAAGCGGATTCCCGAGTATTCGGATTATGAACAGCTGGCGCGGGTTAAGGAGTGGTCGGTTGCGGAGGAGGAATAAAGGCCGGGCAGGCTTTTGTCAGGAAGGGTTGTATTAATGGACATTGAAGCTCAAAGAAAAGCACGAATCGAACTGGCTACGGCGCAGCAGCGGGCGGCGTCGAATCCGGATTGTTCAGTGTGGGTGGAAGCTTCTGCCGGCACCGGAAAAACCAAAGTGCTTTCAGACCGGGTGCTGCGGCTGTTGCTTAAAGGCGTTCAGCCGGGGCGGATATTGTGCCTGACCTATACCAAAGCGGCAGCGGTTGAAATGAATACGCGTATTGCCGGACGGCTGAGCCGGTGGGCGGTTATCAATGACGTCGAACTTCAGGAAGAATTGGAAAAACTTTTGGGCTTTCGGTTGGAAGATACGTCAAAAGCTGAAGAAATCAAAGCTCAGGCACGCAAGTTGTTTGCCGTTTTGCTTGATACGCCCGGAGGTATGAAGATTCAGACCATTCACAGCTTTTGTCAGGAGATTTTAAAGCGATTTCCGCTGGAAGCAAAGATTTCTCCTTATTTTGAAGTTATGGATGACCGTACGGCCAAGGAGGCGGTTGAGGAAGTCAAAAAACGGTTGTTGCAGAAAATTGAAGAAGAGCCGGAGAGCAGAACGGCCCGGGCGTTGGCTTTCATTACCAGACAAGTCAGCGAATTCACGTTTCCAAAGCTGATGAGTTCGTTGACGGACAATCGCAGCAAAATAGCCAGGCTTTTGGGAAAATACCGGTCTTTGGATATGTTGCTGGCGGAAACTTCCCGTCGGCTCGGCGTTTCTGAAAATGAGACGGAAGAAGGTTTGAAACAGGCTTTTGTTTCAGAAACTGACGTTGTAAAACTGAAAGCGTTGACGGCGGCTCTGGCGCAGGGCAGCGATACCGACAGAAAAAAGGCGGTTTGTTTAGAAGCGGTGTTGAACAGCCGTCGGCCGGAAGTCCTGTATGACGATTATCATGCCGTTTTTTTGACCGCAGACAATCAGCCCCGCAAAAACATTGCAACTAAAAAAGCCTTGGCAGTATATCCCGAAGGGGCGGATTTTGCATTAGCGGAGGCGGAACGGCTGACGGAAACGGACAACAAAATCGCCGCAGCCAGGCTTTTGGCGGCAACCCGCGCGGTTTTGTTTCTGGCAGATGACTTAATCCGCGGATACAATGAATATAAGAAAATCCATTCTAAAATGGATTATGAAGACCTGATTGTGCAAACCAGGGAGCTGCTTGAGAACCCGGGCGTGGCTGACTGGGTTTTATATAAGCTTGACGGCGGCATTGACAACGTCTTGATTGATGAGGCTCAAGACACGTCGCCGGATCAATGGGCAATTATCCGCGCGATTACCAATGAGTTTTTTAACGGGCTGGGTGCCAAGGACAAAAACTGTACGGTATTTGCCGTGGGTGACCGTAAACAGTCGATTTATTCTTTTCAGGGGGCTGATCCGCAGGAATTTGAGCGTATGCGCCGGTATTTTGCAGAAGAGCTGAAAAGTTCGGGCAATTTTAACGAGGTCAATCTGGAAGTTTCTTTTCGTTCAACGGCTGCCATCCTGGATACGGTGAACTGTGTGTTTGCCGATGAAAAAGCCAAAAAGGGCGTGGCTTTGGAGGGTCAGAGCGTTGTTCATACGCCGTCTCGTATCGGCGAAGGCGGAAGAGTGGAGTTATGGCCGCTGATAGAAGCTGGCGACGGCGAAAATCCCGACATATGGCTGCCGCCGATTGAACGGGTGACGGCAGAATTGACGAGTTCCCGTCTGGCAAAAATGATAGCGGAGCGGATAAAATGCCTGGTAGAAGGGAAAGAGCTGCTGGCGTCGCAAAACCGTCCCCTGCGCTATAAAGACTTTATGGTATTGGTTCAGCGGCGCAACAGCTTTGTAGAAGAGTTTGTCCGTGCCTGCAAAAATGCGGGTGTGGCCATTGCGGGCATAGATAAAATAAGTTTGCTGGAGCAGGTTGCCGTGCAGGATTTGGTTGCTGTCGGTAAATTTATCCTTCTGCCGGGCGATGATTTGACCCTGGCGACAATTTTGAAGTCTCCTTTGTGGGGATTGACGGACGACGATTTGTTTGAGCTGTGTTATAACCGGGGAGACAAAAGCCTGTGGTCCCGGCTGGGAGCGAATCTGAAGTACGGAAAAGTTTATTCGGAATTGCAGACGCTGTTGAATATGGCGGACTTCGTACGGCCGTTTGAGCTGTATTCCTATATTTTGAATAAAATGGACGGCCGGAGAAAGTTTGTTTCGCGCATCGGTTACGAGGCGGAAGACGGCATAGACGAATTTGTCAATCTCAGTTTGAATTTTGAACAAGAGCATATTCCGACATTGCAGTTGTTTATCGATTGGATTGAAAAAGACGAGGTGGAGATAAAAAGGGAATTGGAGCAGAGCGAAGCCGATGCGGTGAGGATTATGACGGTCCACGGTTCCAAAGGTTTACAGGCTCCGGTGGTTATACTTCCGGATACGGTGAGGGTTAAAAACATCCGTAACGAAGCCGGACTGTTGTTGGATGACGTGATGTATTATCCGTTCAGTTCGGCTGATTTCGAAACCAACTGCAAAAGGATTAAGGAGCGGGAAAAGGAACTTTCCCTTGAAGAGTATCGGCGGCTTTTATATGTTGCCTTGACCCGGGCCGAAGAGCGTCTTTGTATTTGCGGATACAAGCTTAAAAACAAGCCGAGCGAGGATTCATGGTATGAACTTTGCCGGGTGAACCTGGAAAGGATAGCCCATGACAATGCCGGAAATCTGGAGTATGAGGTTATACAGGAGCGTCCGGTAAAGCCGGCTGAGGAAATTCAACGCACGGAAACGGTGATGCCGGATTTTTCGTGGTTAAGGTCTGCCGCGCCGGAAGAAGGGCCGCTGGCCAAGCCGTTGACTCCCTCCAAGGCGGATGAGGACGAGCCGGCATTGATTTCGCCAATAGGGTATGACGGCAAGAGCTGTTACCGCCGCGGGCAGATTATTCATAAACTGCTGCAGTTTCTGCCGGTCAGCGAAAGCAAAAATAAAGGTTTGGTCATTGAAGAATTTTTACGGCGAAATGCCGCGGACATCAGCGACGGAGATGTTGAACGGATTAAAAACGAAGTTCTGCGTTTGCTGAACGACGAGCGGTTTTCGGCGGTGTTTAGCAAAAACTCAAAGGCAGAAGTTCCGGTAATGGGACTAGCTGACGGTCGTATTATTTCCGGCCAAATTGACCGTCTGGTGGTTGAGGACGACCGCGTGATGATTGTCGATTTCAAAACCAATCGTCCGGCTGCGTCCAGTCCGGATGAAGTGCCGTCGGGGTATCTTAAACAGCTTAAGGCGTATAAGGCGCTGGTTGAGAAAATTTATCCGGGACGACGGGCGGAGACTTATATTTTGTGGACGGATACGGCTTGTTTGATGCCGATTACATTCTAAATTTCCCTGAAAAATAAAAATTTTGCATAATAGCTCTTTATTTAAAAAAAATATCCACTATATTAGAACTAACATATAAAAAGCTAATCGAAAGGAAATGACATGAAAGCAATTACGGACAGCCAGTTTGAATCAGAGGTTTTAAAAGCAAAAGGTTTGGTCTTGGTCGATTTTTGGGCCGAATGGTGCGGTCCCTGCCGTCAGCTTATCCCGGTTTTGGAAGAAGTTTCCAAAGAAATGGCCGGCAAAGTCGAAATTTGCAAAATGAACGTCGACGAATCTCCCAATACGGCTGCCCAGTATGGAATCCGCAGCATTCCGACATTGTTTTTGTTCAAGGACGGCAAACAGATTGACGTGAAAGTCGGTTTAAATTCCAAATCAGCTTTGGAAGCTTGGATTGATGCCAACGCATAATCATTGTGTCTCGATATTTGATAAAAAAACCGCTTTAAAAGCGGTTTTTTTATGCCCGGTTAAGCAGGGACGAGGTTCGTGAGATACTGATGGTGAGGCGTTTGCTGTCTTCTTCAAGCTCCATATTTTCAAAAATATAAAGAGCATCATGGAAGTATTCAAGCGCTTCTTCAAGCGAGCCTTTGTCTTCGGTGTTTTTGCCCAGCCGATAATATATTTCGCCTATGCGTTCCTGAATTTGTGCCCATTCCAGCGGTTCACGCCGTTCGGTTATGACTTTTTGCTGGTTTTTGAAACAGGAGATTGCGAGGCCGGAAATATCTTCGCTGTTGGTGAGCGATCCGAGCAAAGAGAGCATGTGACCCAGTTCGCCCTGAATGGTGGCCCAGAATTCGGGGAACAAGGCGTAGGTAAAGATTTTTTCGGTTTCTCTCAGGTTGAAAACAGCATCTCGCAGGGCCTGAATATCGTCTTTTTGGCGCCAATAGTTATAAAACAGGTGAGCCAATTTATATGATATGAAACCGTAATCATAAGGATAGTTGTATTTGCTTAAATATTTCTGTGCCTGGCGGTAGTAGCTGATTGCACCCTTATAGTATGCCGAGGGGCGCTTCTGCATATGTTCGGCGGCGCATTCGTAGAGCTGTCCAAGATGGTAATAAATGCAGCCCAGATGTATGGGGCTTTTTATCAAATCCTGATGTTTGATTGCCGTTTCAAAGAGGTTTTGAACAATCTTAAAATCTTTGTCGGTTTCCGATTCAGCGCTGAAGCTCAAATAGATGATTCCCAAGAAGTTCATTATGTAGGGCAGGTAATCGATAGAGAGCGATTTGGCGGAATTGTCGTTGGAGAGCTTGGCGATGGTCTTTTTCAACAGATAGCGTTTTTGAATTTTTTGTTCTTTAGCCGGCGTATTCAATGCGCTGATTACGGCACCGTAAATCAGGTTTGTGATAGAGGGCGGAAATTTTTCGGCATTTTCAAAAATTTCCGCCGGCAGATAAAGGCTGTCCAAGAGAGAGACGAACGCGCAGTCCCCTTTTTCGTATTGAAGGTTATTTTGGAAATTAAGACGGATTTTGTCACCTTCCCGATACCCCCAGACCAAGACGTCCGCCCGGGTTTTTTCGATAATGGTCTGGCCTTTGTCAATGAGGTCGAACAGTGTACGACTTTCGAGATTAAGAAAACTTTTGTTAAAGGGTTCGTTAAAATAAATGACGGAGAGGCCTTCTTGAGAACGGAGCACGCGGGTGATGGTTTCGCCGCCGATGCTTTCGACGTTATCGGCAAATTCCGCAACAACGATTTTAAAATTAATACGCAAAGCGGCTTCGGCGGTAAGTTCTTCGGAAGGTACCGGCCGCGGCTGCAAAAAAGTATTTTTCAAAAGTTCCAATAGCTGCATTGTCGTTAGTCTTTGCGTAAAGAGTCTTTTATGTTGCGGACGCCGTCTTTTATGTCACTGACAAAGCGGCGGTTGATGTCACGAAGGTTGCGGGGCTGCTCTTGCCAATGTTGAAGGCGATAAAGGTTCCATACGGTAATTACGGCGCAAAGCATCGGTAAAGAATAGCTGTTGGGAGCAAATACCTGAAAACCTCCGAACAGCAGGAGAACAACATTGATGCGTCCGAAAAAGGTGTTGATTATTTTAGGGTGCAAACCGCCGGCCGCCGCCTGGCAATAGACGGGATTGGCATAAATATCGGCGTAGGCGGCCAGAAAGGTGAAACGTTTGGCAAGACTCCACAACGTTTCGCATATCAGCGGCAGACAGAAAATGATTACGGCAGCTCCGGCACCTTCCACGGCAGCAAAGATTATCAGCCAGCCGAGCAGCAAACCGAGAAGGTCGCAGCCTCTGCGGTCGAGGGATATTTGCGCGGGGTAAGCTCCGTACAGCAAGAGAGCAAAGCTTACGGCAGCAGCATCAAGGCTGAAGCAACCGACTAAAAACGGTAAGGCTCCGATGAGGGAAAGAATGAAGATTCCGAAGGATATGCCGAGCGTTTCTATGGCAACCAAGCCGTCATTGGCGTTAAACAGGCGGAGAGAAAAAGCTGCAGCCAGCCATAAGAAAACCGTTAGGACCCGGTTTAACCACAGGGGAAAAACCGCGGTAAACGTAATATGAAAATCAGGCAGGCCGAAAACAACGGTTACCGCCAGCAAAAGCGCAGCAAGCGGGAGAAACAGACGATGTTTGACAATCAATGAAATTGCCGCCAACAACATAAATGCCGCAGCGGGCAAAATAAAATACCGGGCATGGACGTCCGTTGTGAAGTCATAAAAGCGGGGCAAAAAATATACGGTAGCACTTACGGCTGCAAAAAAGGCAAAATATATGCAGGAAATCAAGCAGGCAGGGCGTTTGTTTGCGTCGTGATTGCGCACATAGGCGGAGAGAGCCAAAGAAGACACCAAGCAAAAGATGACATTTGCGATTAAAATCAGATATTTGATGTCCATATTCCCATCCTTATCAAGCTTGAATACTATCTTAATTTATAAACTTTTTGCAGATATCTTCAAGCGTGAATGAACGGTTATGCCAGTATTTTGTTACAAACGGGTATAGATGTTTTTGAGAATGCCGCGCAGGCAGGGGATTTTGCAATCGTCGTTGCCCGCTTTTTGCAACAGCAGCGAGGAGAGGCTTCCCAGTTCGCCGAGCTGTTTGCGGGAAAGGCTTTCCTGCAATGGCGAAATGTAGTTTGCAGGGGTATTGTAAATGCGTTTGAGGAGAGTGGCATAGTCAACCTCGATTTTTTCTCCGGCAGCAAGATTAATCAGTTCGTGCAGGCATTTGTCAATCAGGTTTCTTTCCTGTTCGTCCTTGGTCAGGTTGTAAATGTTTTTTTGTGCGGATGCCGACAGCAGGGAGGCAACGGTTTGAGGAATAAAATTGTTCCAAAAGGCCTGAGCGGCGTTGTCAGACATTTTTACTTCGCTGCCGGTTTCCTGAAAAGCGCCGGTGACGCGGGTATAAAAAGGATTGTCCGCGGAGAGAACCAGCTCAACGGAACACTGGCGGCCCAAAATTGTCAGCAGGCTTTTTTCCTGCATCAGGTAGCCGTTGAAGTAGCCCTGTATGAGAGGCGTTTTGAGAAAAGCCTTAACAAATTCGTAATCCTCTACGACACTGAATATGACGACCGGCGTATTTTGAATTTTGGAGGGAGAAAGGTGCAGCAGGTCTGACCGCAGCGTTGCCGCCGCCGACGTAATGATAATCATTTCCGGCGCTTCGCGAATCCAAAAGGAGGATTCCAGCGAATATTTTTGCCTTTGCAGCAGGCGGTCTTCCTTGACAGTCAGTCCCGAGGCGCAAAGTTCCCGACAGGCAGGAGAATCGTTTAAGATAATACACCTTTGTCCGGCCGCGGTAAATTTGGCGGCAAGATAAAGGCTGAGAGGGTTGAGACCGGTAAGATAAACCGGCGGTCTGCCGTTGTTTTGAGATGTGCCGTTTTTTTCCGAAGGCGTTGTTTCTTTGCCGAAAAACATCAATTCACCGCCTTTTCCAGTTGTGCAACGAAAAATCCGTCGGCACCGCGCCAGGCAGACAAGTGGTGGGGCAGAATGCGCAACCAGCCTTCCGGTGTCAGAATTTCAGATATTTCCCGGGGAACAAATTTATTCAGACGGACGGTTTTGAATTCGGGGTGTGCGGTTAAAAAGTCTTCCATTTGACGTTCCCCTTCGGCGGGGACCAGCGAGCAAACGCAATAGACAACTTTTCCTCCGGGTTTGACGGCATTGCCGACAACATTCAGGATTTGTTTTTGCAGGGTAACCTGTTTGTCAACGTCTGCGGCGGTTTTGATGTGTACCAGTTCGGGATGGCGGCGAATGGTTCCGGTAGCGGAGCAGGGGGCATCCAGCAAAACGGCATCATAAGGGGCGTCTTTAAAATCTTTCAGATAAGAGACTGCATCGGCACATATGATGCGGGCTGACATTTTCAAACGCAGCAGGTTGCTTTTCAGGGTTTCCAACCGGGCGGCGGAGACGTCAAGAGCGGTTACGTCCGCTCCGGCGGCAATCAGCTGAGCGGTTTTCCCTCCGGGAGCGGCACAAAGATCAAGTACGCGTTTTCCGGCGAGGCTGCCTAAGGTTTTAGCGGCAAGGGCGGCCGAAAAGTCCTGTACCCACCAAAGGCCGTCTTCATAGCCGGGGAGCTTGTTTATTTGTCCGCTATTGGGCAGGCGTATCGTTTCACAGGGCAAAAGGGTTCCGTTGAGTTCGTCCGCCAGCCGGCGTGGATTTTTTGCTGCGGTGAGGTCAAGGCAGGGTTCCTGCAATGCGGCGTTTTCTATTTTTCGTATGGTTTTGTTTCCGTAGCCGCTGCGGAGTATTTTGTAAAATTCCTGCGGAAAAAATTCGCCGCAGTCAGCCGCTTGCAACTCGTTTCGGGCAGAGCACACTTTGCGCAGAACGGCATTGACAAAGCCTGCAACATATTTGTCGAGCTGTTTTTTGACGATGTCGACATAGCTGTTGATGAGAGCATAGTCGGGCGTGTCCAGATATAAGGCTTCGGTGATGCCGAGAATCAGTGCATATTGTGCAAAGGCAGACTGTGCGGGAAGTTTTTTTCGAACATATTGTTTGATTATTTTACGGATGTAAACCAAGTGGCGCAGAGCGGTCAACAGCAACATATTGACAAAGGCATTGTCCTGCTCGCCGGCAGATTCAAGGCGGCCTTTAGCTTCGCTCAAAAAATTTTTGGCGCTGATTATTTCCTGCAGCATACAGGCTGCAGTCAAACGAGGGTTACACATCACACATCAAACTCTGTATATCATTAATCTGAGAGTATTCTAGTTAAACAAATCAATAAATACAAGCGGGAAAATAGACTCTTGTCAAATATGTTAAATTATTATAGTTTGCTAAGAAGAATTTAGTTTTAACCGACGTTTTGAATGAAAGTTAAAATAATGAAAAAAACAATGGCAGCGGTATTGGCGGTGTTGATACTGACCGGCGGGTGTTCCCGGCTTAATCCCTTTGTTAAGGAAAGCACGGAAACCGAGGCGCGGTTTGAACCGAACAAATTTTTGTGGCAGGCCGCAAAAGACAAGCTTTCGTTTCTGAAAATCGTTTCGGAAGACAAAGAACGGGGCGTTATGACCAGCAACTGGGGACGGGTTAACAACATTGCCGACGAAGAATTTAAAATAGAAGTGAAGGTTTTGTCGACCTCGCTGCGTTCCGACTGTTTGCAGGCAACTGTTTACAAAAGGGTTTGGCAGGGCAATCAGTGGGTTGAAGAATCGGCTAATCCGCAGCTGAATGAAGAGGTTGAAAACGCCATACTCAATCAGGCAAGAATTTTATACAGAAAAAGTTTAGCAATACATTAGAAACTGGAAAGAAAAATGAGCGATAGATACAACGGAAAAGAAACATGGGAAGAATGGTCAAAGGAGTGGAAGTTAGAAGACCGCTATAATTTTAAGACCATTGAGAAAAAATGGCAGGACATCTGGGACAAGGAAAAAGCATATAAGGTGGAACCCGATCCCGACAAGGAGAAATTTTATGCCCTGGTCGAATTTCCCTACCCGTCCGGCGCCGGACTTCATGTCGGGCATCCGCGCTCATACACCGCTTTGGACGTTATTTCCCGCAAGAAAAGAATGCAGGGTTTTAATGTCTTGTATCCTATGGGTTTTGACGCTTTCGGCCTGCCGGCGGAAAACTATGCGATAAAAACAGGCGTTCATCCGGCGGTTTCAACCAAAGCAAATATTGAAAACTTTACCCGCCAGCTGAAATCAATCGGCTTCAGCTTTGATTGGGACAGATGTATTACCACCTGCGATCCGGAATATTACAAATGGACGCAGTGGATGTTTATCAAGTTTTTTGAAAAAGGTTTGGCTTATAAGGACAAAATAGCAATCAACTGGTGTCCGTCCTGCAAGGTCGGCCTGGCCAACGAAGAGGTTGTCAACGGGCATTGCGAACGCTGCGGCGCCGAAGTCGTCCGTCGTAACAAAGAACAATGGATGATTGCGATTACCAAATATGCGGACCGTTTAATCAAGGATTTGGACGATTTGGATTTTATCGACCGGGTAAAATTGCAGCAGATTAACTGGATCGGCCGTTCTGAAGGTGCCGAGCTTGACTTCGGGTTGACGCTGAAGGACGGTACGGCGCTGAAAGACAAAAAGCTGACGGTGTTTACCACTCGTCCGGATACGGCTTTCGGCGTTACCTATATGGTTATGGCTCCGGAACATGAGTATGTTCAGCAGTTGATGAGTAATTTTGAGAATGTGGACGAGGTTCGAGCCTATGTTGAGGCCACGGCCAAAAAGTCGGAGCTGCAAAGGACGATGGACGACAGCAAAACAGGTGTCGAGCTGAAAGGCATCAAGGCAAGAAACCCGTATAACGGCAATCTGATTCCGGTGTTTATTTCCGATTATGTTTTAACCGGTTACGGCACCGGCGCAATCATGGCCGTTCCTGCGCATGATCACCGCGACTATGATTTTGCCAAGGTTTTCAATCTGCCGATTATTCAGGTTTTAGAAGGCGGCGACATTAGCGAAAAAGCCTGGGAAGAAGACGGAGCGCACATTAATTCCGAATTTTTGGACGGGATGAACAAGGAAGACGGTATGCATGCCGCCATAGATTACGCCGTCAAAAACAATTTCGGCCGTTCCAAGGTTAACTATAAGCTGCGCGACTGGGTTTTCTCCCGTCAGCGTTATTGGGGCGAGCCTATTCCCATGGTTTATTGCGAAAAATGCGGTTGGCAGCCTATTCCGGAATCCGAGCTGCCTTTGAAACTGCCGGAAGTTCCCGACTATCATCCCAATGATGAAGGCGAATCGCCGTTATCAAAAGCCGGAGACTGGCTGAACGCGACTTGTCCGAAGTGCGGCGGCCATGCCCGCCGGGAGACCGACACGATGCCGAACTGGGCTGGTTCTTCCTGGTATTTCCTGCGTTATTGCGATCCGCACAACGATAAGGAGTTTGCTTCCAAAGAGGCTTTGGACTACTGGATGAACGTCGATTGGTACAACGGCGGTATGGAACATACCACATTGCACCTGTTATATTCCCGTTTCTGGCACAAGTTTTTGTATGACTGCGGTTTGGTTCCGACGAAAGAACCGTATAACAAACGTACGTCTCACGGTATGATTTTGGCGGAAAACGGTGAAAAAATGTCGAAATCACGCGGTAATGTGATTAATCCCGATGACATTATTGATGCATACGGCGCTGATACGTTCCGTCTGTATGAGATGTTCATCGGCCCGTTTGACCAGGTAGCAATGTGGTCGGACGAAAGCCTGATGGGCGTTTATCGTTTTGTCGGCAAGGTCTTTAATCTGTTCAAAAAGGTTTATAAGGACGTTAAGCCCAGTGAGCAGGATTTGCGGGCAATGCACAAATGCATTCTGGAAGTTACCGAGCGTGTGGACCAGATGAAGTTTAACACGGCAGTTTCTTCTCTGATGACTTATGTAAACTATTTGTCCGGTCTAGAGAAAATCGCACCCGAATTGTACGAAACGCTGCTCAAGCTGATGTGCCCGTTTACGCCGCATCTGGCTGAAGAAATGTGGGCTCGTCTGGGGCATAACAGTCTGGTGATTACGGAATCCTGGCCCAAGGGCGATGCCAAACTGGCTCAGGACAATGTGGTAACCATTGCGGTGCAAATTTGCGGAAAAGTCCGCGGTACAATCGAGATGCCGAAAGACGCGCCGCAGGCAGATGTGGAAAAAACCGCCTTGGCGTTGGAAAACGTCAAGCGTCAGCTGGAAGGCAAGGAAGTTCGCAAAATTATTGTTGTTCCGAATCGGATTTGCAATATTGTTGCATAAGGGCAACCTGTCTGAGGGCAAATGATAAATTCGCACGCGATATCTGCCGTGCGGGTTTATTGGGCAAAACTATATTGAGGTATATACGGATGAAAAGGAATTTGACAGCTGGTTTGGTGTTTGCGGCGCTTTTGTCGGCCTGTGGGTTTGAACCCCTGTATGTGCAAAAGCAACATAACAACCTGTGGTATTTCAGCGGTAAATTTGACAGCTCCATTGCTACGGAGATGTCGCAAATCAAGGTTGAACCGATTGCCGACCGTTTTGGGCAGCAGGTTCGCAACCAGCTGTTGGATTTGCTTACTCCGAAGGGTACGCCCAAGAATCCAAAATACCGTTTGTTTGTGGAGCTGAAAGACAGAGAAGTTACGCAGCAGGCGTTGCGTCAGGATATTACGGCGACCAGCGAACGCGTAGTTTACAGGGTTTCTTATTATATGATGCAGGATAATGACGAAATCGTAAAGGGAGATAGTGTGGCTTATGTCAGTTATGATATTCTTGCCAACCCTTATTCCACGACGATGGCGCAAAAAAAGACGGAAACCGATGCTGCCAAAATTGTTGCCGATGACATAGCGCTGCGTTTAGGCGCTTATTTCCACACCAAGTTCAGCAACAAAGGAAATTTGGATGATTTTCAAACAAGCACAGATAGATAAGTATCTCAAAAAGAACGATCCGGCGATTAAGGCTTTTGTGGTCTACGGTTCGAACGAAGGGCTGGTTGCGGAATATGTGAAAAAGCTGGCTGCTACGGTCAGCGCCGATTTGTACGACCCGTTTCAGGTCGTTTACCTCAACGGTTCTGACGTGAATGCGGATCCGGGAACTTTGTTTTCGGAATATACCAGCCAGTCGTTGATGGGCGGCAGAAGGGTGATTATCATCAAAGACGCCGACAACAACCTGACAAAGCATTTCAAGGTTCTTCTGGAGGGAACGCCGTCCGATACTTTGGTGATTGCCGGTTCCGGCAGTTTGAACAAAAAATCTTCTTTGGTTTCTTTGGGGGAAAGCCGCGACGATATGGCGGTTATCGCTTGTTATGAAGATCGTGACGAAGATGTTTTTGCGACGGCAAGGGCGATGTTCGGTGAGAACGGAATGACAATAGGCAATGATGCGTTGCAGCTGCTTTGCGCCCGTTTGTCTAACGACCGCAAGAGCAATCTCAGCGAAATTGACAAGCTGATTACATATATGGGTGACCAGAAAAACATTACGGTTGCAGATGTCCGCGAAGTGATTGCGGACCAATCGTCTTCCAGCTCCGACGACGTTTGCTATTATACCGCGGGCGGGTACAGCGACAAATCGCAGGCCGCTTTTCAGAGGTTATTAAACGAAGGGGACGAACCGATTTCGGTGGTGCGGAGTTTGACTTATCATTTTAATAAAATTCTTACATGTCTGGCCTGGATGGAAAAAGGGGAAACCCCGGAAAAAGCTATGCAGAAGCTGATGCCCCGGATAATTTTTTTCAGGGAATCGAGTTTCAGGCGGCAGTTAAGCCTGTGGAACAAAGACAGGGTTTTTTCGGTGTTGGAGCTGTTGTATAAGTGTGAACGTGATTGCAAGACAACCAATATGCCGGTTCCGGAAATTGTCAGCTATACGTTAATGCAGATTTCTTCGGCCGCGGCCCGGGCCGGAAGAGGAGTATAAAAAAGCCTGCTTGTGAAAAGCAGGCTTTTTTGTGAGTTTGTTAGTTCATTTTGTGATTAAAGGCTTCTCTCAGCGAGCAGGCCGGAACGAAAACCATAGCCAGGGCCGAAAGACCAATCAGAACGTAAGTAATACGGCTCAGCGGAGTCATCGGGCCGAACAAGAAAGCTACCAAATCAAAGTTGAAAGCACCGACCAAACCCCAGTTTAAACCGCCGATAATGGTAAGGATAAGGGCTAAATTTCTCCAAAACATTTTTTTACTCCTCTTAATTAATTTTATTTGCCGTTTAGGGCAAAAAATTTGTTGCCAGCAGATATGCTGTATATTGCCTTTTCATTTTAAGCGGGGAGGCGACTTGTGTTTTGCCGCCTGAAAATGAAAAACAATTTTCGCTTTTAAAAATCGAACAGTTATGATATATGGAGGCTAAATGAAATTTCAACGGAGACAGGCCGAGAATATGTATAGCGATAAGTTTAATAAGTTTATTGAAATGTGGCGGCAGGAATATGCAATTGAGCGGACTATAGACGAGAAAGTCTGCATCGACAAAGACGGCAATCCAATTCCCTGGTATACATATCCGGCAATTGAATATTTGTCGCAATTTGATTATGGAGATAAAAAGGTTTTTGAGTTTGGCTGCGGCAATTCTTCCTTATTTTGGGCGGCGCGGGCACAAGAGGTAATCAGTATTGAGGATAATCCGTCCTGGTTTGAAAAATGGCAAAAAGAGTTTTATGCGCCGAACCTGGATATTCGCTGGAGAGATGAAGGCGAAATTTACGAGCAGGCGATATTTGAGCAGGAAGATTGTTTTGACGTTATTGTGGTTGACGGCAAGAGGCGTGCAGAATGTGCGGCAGCGGCAGTACAAAAGGTTGCCGCAGGGGGTATGATTATTCTTGACGACAGTGATCGTATCAATACCAGTCAGGAATATGTCCGCGCCGTGGCAGCTTTGCGGCAGGCTGATTTGATTCAGGTTGATTTCTACGGTTTTTGCCCGATGAACAATTATACGAAAACGACGTCTTTGTTTTTGACACGCAGCTTTAACTTTGAATCCTTGTATAAGGTTCAGCCGATTAACGGCATCGGAAATTTATGGTCGATGGGGCGCAAGAACCGTAAAGAATTTTTCAAGAAGCAAATGTAGAAAAGCCCCGGGATGTCAAGTCCCGGGGGTTTTGTGTTAGAAGGTGAGAATACAACGAACGCGGTTAGTGCCACCCTTAAAGTAGCCGCCCATTCTGCCGTTGGACGGATTGACTTGCCAAACGGAGTCGTCGAGCTTGGCGTAGTTCTCGGACGAAGACCAATAATAGTTGGACGAAATTTGAGTTTTCGACAATTTCTGTAAACCAAGGTTGATTGCGCCATAGCTATAACTCATCGCTTTCAACTCACCCGCTGCCGGCAAATACCAACCGCTGGAGCCTTTGCCGCTTGATACCGCTGAAAATGTATTACAATAGTTTGCTGCTGGGTGAGTCTGACTGTCACTAACCAAGCATTGAGTATTAACACGACCATTCATATCAGCTGAGGCTTCATTACTGTCCATATCATCAAGACAAGAAACGTTGTAACCATCACCGCCCCATGTTTGTTTACTTTCCGTCAAGGCTACTGCAAATCCGGTGCTGCCGTTTACATAGGCCACAATACCAACCGGCGTCTTGCTGGCTATCACGCTGTCTGATATCGTTCCGTCGGAATACAATATCGCTCCGGCCTCTATGACGTAAACTTCTTTCTCTTTGCAGAAGACCTTAGAGGTATCAAAGGGACAACGGATAATGTCGCCTTCACAATTGTCTTCCGATTTGGTAAAACCAAGCGTGGCACAGTTGTTGGCAACACAGGTTTGGGCGGCGGCAGAGCCGGCCAGCAGAGAAAAACCGGCGGCCAGCAAAGTTGAAGTTATCATATTCGTCTTAAAATTCATTGTTTTTCTCCCTAATTAAAATCGAGACAGGCTTTTTTGCTGCTGTCGAACGGGCAGCCGATTGCAGTCAGTCCGCCGCTGCATGAAGATTTCGTATATCCCAGTGTAGCGCAATTCAGAGTGGCCGGTTTTCCGCACCAGAAAGTATCGGTGTTGACATAACCGCTGACACAAGACTGGAATTTATATTTCGGAGTATTGTCGCGACATCCCGGCGTACAGCTGGTGAATGTGGCGTGGGCAATAGATTCTGACGAGAACGGATAATTAGCGTTGGTACAATCAGCATTCGGGATACAGGTCTTGCACTCGGTGCATTTGCTGCACGAATTGATAGAAGCACAACCGTAATCGCAGTCTTTAGAAGTAATTGCACAGTCAGGGCGAATGGTACAAGCGTTGTAATATCCCCCGCAGGATGTTCCCGAGACTTCATATTCCCCGGAGCAATTGGAAGAATTGTATTTAAATTCAGACTTGCATACACATTGGTTATATTTACCCTCACAGGAAGTTCCAGCGGTTGTGTAGTTGCCGGAACAATTGGAAGAAGTATATTGAAACTCAGACTTGCAGACACAGGCGTTATAGTTGCCGCCGCAGGAAATCCCTGAGAGCTGATATTCTCCGTTACAGTTGGTAGAATTGTATTGAAACTCTGACTTACAGGTACAAGCATTATACTTACCGTCACAACTACCGCCGGACGGGGTGTAATTTCCCGAACAATTGGAAGAGGTGTATTGGTATTCGTCCTTACAACGACAGTTAACGTGACATTTAAGAGAAGAAGTCACATTGTAGTTATACTTTGAACAGGTATATTTGTCATCAATATTGGAAGGCGTATGCATTCCGTAGTTTTCTTCGCAGTTCTCGCCAATATCGCCACCGCCGACATCATCGGAAGAACCGCGGCTGATATTTTTACCAAGATAATCGGGGAGCCAATAGATGCCGGCGACTTTGAGGCCGGAAGCGGAAGCAAACGGCTGAGGCATTAATGACATTGGTGTGAAATGTGGGTTAACAGGGATTTCTGCAAATGAAGAGGAAGCGAATAAGAACATCGCCGCCGCAGTTAAGATTAAAGAACTGATGTGTTTCATTAGCGTCATCCTTGCCAAAATAAAACCAGAGCCGTTTGCTTTAATTTTTATTTTAACAAAGATTACAGACAAAGTAAATATATAATTACGCAGGGTGGACGGAAAAATTGTGATGACAACTTTAATTTGAGAGGAGGTTGATTATATTAGTGGAAAATTATCAAAGGGTTATGAAAATGCTTTGGATTATCAACGGGCTTGTATATGGCTTTTTTTCTGCGCTTTATACTATGGTGAATCAGGACAGGAAGTTTAACGGTTATATTTTGGGAATATGGCGAGGCTACGGCATTGCTTTGGTTTTTCTTCCTTTTTTATTCTTTTTGCCGGTACAAACCAGTGCCTATAATTGGTTTTTGTTGATTTTTCAGGGGTGGCTTATCGGCATTTATGACTCGCATTTGTTTTTTGCGTCGGCTGATTTCGGAGCCGGGCCGACATCCCGGGTTATGGCCGTTACAGCGTTGGTGACGACGTTTTTATGGTGGATTTTAACACCGCATTTGTTTCTTTCTTTGGTTAACAACGGAACGGTATTTATCACTTTGCTATTGGTATTGTTTGGTTTTACGGTCAGTTACTGGTATATGATTAAAAGTCCGGTAAGTAAGGCGGTGACCATATATATGATACCGGCAATTCTGGCTTTGGCAGGAATGAGCATTGCAACTAAGGAAATTGCGATGATGGGGCAGAATGTGTGGGCGAATATCGCCTATTATCTGGTGGTGGCTACGTTTGTCAGCGGCGTTTATAATACGATTTTTTACATTAAGCACGAAAAGCCCGGATTCCGAGAATTTTTTGCCGCGGTTTTTGACCGCAAAGTGGTGGATACCGGAATTTATATTGTCAGTTTTTCGGCAGCATTGATTGCGGCAAAAACCATGGCGATGCGGATTGCACCCAATCCCGGGTATGTTGTAACGCTGTTGCTGACGGCTCCGGTTTTTGTTTATGCCATGAACAAATATAAAAAAGTGCCGGATAACGTTTCGATACGGGCGGGGTTTATGATGTTGATGTTTGTTGCCGCGATTATGATAATCGTCAGCGGCAATTTCGGCGTAGACGATTAGGAACACAATTCTTCTATGATTTTATTTAGAACAGCAAAGCCTTTTTCAGAAGCGCGAAGACAAGTTGCGGTTTCTTCTAAAAGCTTGTCTTCAATCAATGCCGCCGCCGCTTTTTTGTTTATGAAATCATCCAAAGCGATGCCACAGCAGCGTTTGAATTTTATTTTGTTTATTCCCTCCGTCAGGCGCAGTCCCATAATTATCAGTTCCTGAGCCCTTTTGCCTGCGGTCAATTGTTCTTGCTGACGTCGGTAAGTTGTCGCAAAGCAACTGCCGTTGACGTTAAGGCGTCCGTGTGCTGCCGGACCGATGCCCAGATAATCGTCTCCCTGCCAATAAATGAGGTTATGACGTGATTGGTATTTTTGCGATGCGTAGTTGGATACTTCATAACGGGGATAGCCGGCCTCGGCTAAAAAGGCGTTTGTGTATTCATAGAGTTTGATTGCCTGTTCGTCATCTAAGGCTTTGATGCCTTTTTTGGCAAAAACGGTACCGTCTTCAATTGTCAACTGGTAGAGCGATATATGTTTCAGGCCGAAAGACACTGCTTGCTTGAGGGTATTTTGCCAGGCTTGGATGTTTTGACCCGGCAGGGCATATATTAAATCTATTGAATGGTTGTCAAAAGTCTGAATTATATCTTTAACGGATTGTACGGCCTGAACCGCGTTGTGCGTACGTCCGAGGAATTTCAAATCACGGTCGTTAAGGGCCTGGACGCCTAATGACAGACGATTGATTCCTGCTTGTTTCAAATCAGAAAACAACGTTGGAGTATGTGTGTTGGGGTTGGCTTCCAAAGAGATTTCAACGTCAGCGGACAACTTCCAGCATCCGCTTATTTTATCAAGCAGTTTTTCTATATTTTCAGGTTTTATCAGAGAAGGTGTTCCTCCGCCGAAGAATACCGAGGTAACGGTTCTGTTTCCCGTCATTTCGGCATAGAATTCCAAATCTTTGCAATATTCATCGATAAGTTTATCCTGCTCGTCCTCTTTTTTGACCTTGCTGAAAAAGTCACAATAAGGGCATTTGGAGAGGCAGAAGGGCCAATGAATATATATTCCAAAGGGAGAAAACGTTTGGAGGGAATCCTGAAGCAACAATCCGGTGCTCGCGTCCTCACGTACGTTTGATGTACGCTGCGGGGCTGCGCTCCGTGTGGTCACTTCATTATTCTCCTCCAAACATTTTCGTGAACAAGGCCGGAGGGAATCCTGAAGCAACAATCCGGTGCTCGCGTCCTCACGTACGTTAAGCATATATGAGGACGCAACATTTCGTTTCATCGTTTCATCAATTGTTTTTTGCCGTTTTTGACAGCTACCGTATTTTTTCTGCATTGTTCTAGAGAATAAATTTGGACAGGTCGCTGGCCGTAGTATATTTGTTCAGTTTTTCTTCGACCATATTTGCGGTAATTACTGCTTTTTCTCCGCTGCGGTCAGATGCCGTGAAGCTGATGTCTTCAAGCAGAATTTCCAAAACGGTGTGGAGTCTGCGTGCACCGATGTTTTCAACGTTTTCGTTGATGACAACGGCGATGTCAGCAATCTTGTCAATTGCGTCTTTTTCAAATTCCAAATTGAAGTTTTCGGTTTTGAGCAAAGCGGTATATTGTTCAATGAGGTTTGCTTCCGGTTCGGTCAAAATACGAACGAAATCTTCGTGGGTCAGGGCTTTCAATTCTACACGAATCGGCAGCCGACCCTGCAGCTCCGGCAATAAATCGGACGGTTTGGCGAGATGGAACGCTCCGGAACATATAAATAAAATATGGTCGGTTTTAACCGGTCCGTATTTGGTATTGACCGTGGTTCCTTCTATGAGAGGCAAGAGGTCGCGCTGTACGCCCTCTCGGGAGACGTCAGCTCTGCCGGAATCTGATTTTCCGGTAATTTTATCTATCTCGTCGATGAAAACAATACCGTCGTTTTCCACCGCGGCGATTGCTTCTTTGGTGATGGTGTCATTGTCCAGCAGTTTGTCGCATTCTTCGTCGATTAATTGTTTGTAGGCCTGTTCGACTTTAAGCTTTTTGGTTTTATATTTAGGGGTTGTACCGCCCAACAGGTCACCGAGGCTTATCATACCCATGGATGCGCCCGGCATGCCCGGAATATCTATCGTCGGCATTGAGGCGTTGCTGTTGTCGAGCAGAGAAATTTCGATTTCCCGATCATTGATAAGTCCTTCTCGGAACAGTTTGCGGAATTTTTGTTTGGTTTCTTCGCTGGCAGAGGAGCCGACCAAAGCTTCAATAATGCGTTCTTCTGCACCCTCTTCAGCCTGGACGCATACTTTTTGGCGCAGCGTTTTTCGGGTTTCATTAAGCGCAATTTCGAGCAAATCGCGAATGATGCTTTCAACGTCGCGACCCACGTATCCGATTTCGGTAAATTTGGTTGCCTCAACCTTGATGAACGGCGCTTTGGCCAATTTGGCCAGGCGGCGGGATATTTCGGTTTTGCCGACGCCGGTGGGGCCAACCATTAAAATGTTTTTGGGGACGATTTCTTCCTTCAGGCGGTCAGGAAGCTGCATACGGCGCCAGCGGTTGCGCAATGCAATGGCGACGGCTTTTTTCGCTTCATCCTGGCCGATAATGTATTTATCGAGTTCGGAAACTGTTTCTCGAGGACTGAACGTTGAGGATGTACTCATTTTTTTATACTTTCTAAAATTACGTTATGATTGGTATAAACATCGATGTCTCCGGCAATCTGCATGGCTTTTTGCGCGACCTCCTCAAGGCTGAGGCCGGGGATGTCATATAACGCTTTTGCGGCAGCCATGGCGTAATTTCCGCCGCTGCCGATACCGATAATGCCGTCGTCCGGTTCCATTACTTCTCCGGTTCCGGAGATGACCAGAGAGGTTTCTTTGTCAGCCACAATCATAAAAGCCTGCAATTGGCGCAGGTATTTGTCCATTCGCCAGTCTTTGGCCAGCTCTACGGCAGCACGTTTAAGTTGGCTGGCATGTTTTTCCAGTTTGGCTTCCAGGCGTTCGATTAAGGTTATGCCGTCGGCAGCGGCGCCGGCAAATCCGGCAATGATGTTTCCGTTGCCGATACGACGTACTTTAACGGATTTTGATTTGAATATAATCGCTTCGCCAAGCGTCGCCTGGCCGTCTCCGGCCATTACGACTTCGTCGCCGCGGCGGATGCATAAAATAGTTGTCATTGATTAAAGTTCCCCACTGTTTATTTGATAAGTGTTATTTAGTTAAAAAAAGACAGCTTTGCAAGAGTGTTTATAAAAGAAAACCCTTATTCCGCAGAATAAGGGTTTTCTTTAGGATGAGACGGTTATTTCCGCTCAGAGCCTTTCATAACCTTCGGCGCTTTATTGCCCGAATTGTCGATGGCATCGGCCAGCGGCGTTTCATAGGTTTTGATAGCTGCCGGTTTTTTCTGGCTGAATTCGCGGCCGCAAATTTCCATTCCGACTGATTTTAGAGCCGTTTCAATCGGGATGAAGAGGTCGGGCGAATCTTCCAGCTTTTTGCTCTCGTGTGCAATACCCACGATGTTGCCGTTCTTGTCAATCAGGGCTCCGCCAAGGGCTACGCTCTGAACGAAGGTGTCAACGATGATTTCTGCACCGCGCTCCTCAGACCAACGATAACCGATGACTTTGCCTTCATTGTCAATGTAGCCTTCACCTTCTTTGTCAAGGTCAAGCATACCCAGCGTCAGCAGAATGTCGCGGTTGACTTCCGGCAGTTGCAGCGATAACGGCAGCGGCGTGAACTGCGTAGGCTGGTCAAGCAGGAGAATCGCAATATTCTTGTTGGGGTTGACTCTGAGTGCCGTCGCCTTGAGATGTTTTCCGTTGATGGTTTGGATATTGAAGTTGTTGTTATCCTTTACCATCAGGTCTGCCGAGGTCAGAATCAGATTATCGGCGATAATCAATCCGGCGCCTTTTTTGCCGCGTGCATTTTCCACGGCGACGACAGAAGCGCGAATCTTATACAAGTTGTATGGATTAAGGCTTTCATACGGCGCCTGGTTTTTAATGCAGAAACGGTTGTTAGCGTTGGCAAAGGCCTGTTCAGCCATATTGCGGTTTTCAATCGTCAGGACGTCGGTTGTGTTCAACGGAACGTCAATCCAATAATCGTCGGCAATAGTGACGTTTTCTTCAACGTTTTTGACAACAGTGCAGTTGGCATCATTGATTTCGATGGCTCTGCATTCTTGATCCAATACCAAGCCGGCTGTCCGTCCGTTGTGTGCGAGACGTTCGCGATAGCTTATCGAACGTTCGGTAACATTGCCGGTTCCGTTAACGCCGCCGGTGCTGTCGATGGCGCTTTCACGAACGCTGTATCCGGCGCTTTCCTGAATATAGCGGTCTTCTATAAAGTATCCTTTTTCATCAAAGTGTCCGATAACGTTTCCTGAGGAATCTTCGATGAAGCGTCCGTCAACATAGCGTCCGACCACTTTGACTCCGGAGGAATCTTCAACAAAGCGTCCACGGCTGTCAAAGTGTCCGACGACAGGGCCATTGGGGTCTTCTACAAAACGTCCGTCGACATAACGTCCGCGAACTGAGAACCCGGAAGAATCTTCGACAAAGCGTCCCTGACTGTCAAAGTGTCCGACGACGGTGCCGTTGGGGTCTTCCACAAAACGTCCGTCGACATAACGTCCGCGAACCGAGAAGCCGGAAGAATCTTCGACAAACTTGCCGTTTTCGTAATGTCCGATGACGGTTCCCTTGGAATCTTCGACAAAGTTGCCTTTTTCATCATAATGGCCTTTAATGAAGTAACCTGAGCCTTTGATGCCGTGACGTTCGTCAATGCCGTCGGCAATAACCAGAGTTTCCCGTTCAATCGGGCTGCGGCCGTCACTGTATATGCCGGAGCTTTCTTCTATGGCAATATAACCGTCTTCGATGAATTTGCCGTTTTCGTAGTGTCCGACGATGGTTCCGTGAGAATCCTCAATGAACTTGCCGTTTTCGTAACGGCCGGTGATTTTGGATCCCGAGGTTTCAACGAAATTGCCTTTTTCGTCAAAATATCCGACGACGGTACCGGCGGCATCTTCAACAAAGCGTCCGCTTTCGATGCGTCCGCGGACAAAGCGGCCGTTTCCGTTGATGCCCATATGTTCAAAGATGCTCTTATCGCGTAAGCCGGCATCGGTTGCCACGCCGGAAGCGCAGTTTTGCAGCAAGGATACGCCTTTCAGCTCAGTTTCATACTGGTCTTTAAAGGTTTGGTTGCGGCGTTCGATATCTTTAAGAACGGTCAGCTGGCGGGCAAGCTCATCCGGGCGGACGCGCTGAGAAACCGTGCTGTTGAAGCAGCCGACTTCGGGCAGTTTGTTTAAAGCGTCTTCAAAAGCGCGTTCAACCAAAAGGGTTTCGCCATTGGGCTCGCCTTCGGAAATTTGGCCGTAACCGGTGGTTACGCCTTTGCAATAGACTTCGTCCCGGGTAAGATTCATAACTCTCCAGGTGACGGTCATTTCAGAGGTTCCGCTGCGGAGTTTGTTTTGTTTGACGTTGTTCCAGTCAAACTCGTCGCAGATGTTCATAAAATAGTCGGTAATTTCGGCAGTTACGATATATTCCGGTGTTTCAATACGGTCTGATTCCAGGTAATAAGGATTGCTCTTGTCAACAACTACCGGATAATAGTCGTTCATCTGCTCAAAGAAGATGTCGAAGAAGTGCATATCCTTCTGCATTGCGCGTCCTTTGTTAAGGAAAACGTTTTTGCTTTCGCGGCGGCAGCCGAAAATGCGGAACCGGTAATTTCCGAGTTTGGTGTCAAACTCATCGTATTTACGGCCTTTTTTAATGCGGAAGTCAACAAATTCGAGTTTAACCGGGGCAAAACTGTCACGGCGCTGATGCAGGTAAAGGTAAGCATCACGCTGCTCATCGTCAATAATCAGCGTCTGCATCGGGCGTTCGTCTTTAATATAGGAGATGCGACGGACCGGTTTTTTCTTCATCGGTTCGCACATACAGTCAAAAATGCCGAGCGTAGATTCCGTACCGTCACACATGCAGGGCAGGAGTTCCGGGCTTTCTTTGGAACAGGAAGTCAGCGCAAAGGCTGCAATTAAGAGGTTGAGTATCGTTTTGTTTTTCATTGTTGACTTCTCCTATTGACGATGAGATGACAGCTTCGGCCGGTAAGACAAAGCTTCAGCTATGTGCAGTTTAAGGATTTTTGATTCATTTTGCAAGTCTGCAATTGTCCTTGCTAACCGCAAAGTGCGATGATAAGCGCGGGCTGACAGCTTGTTACGGTCGGCAAAAGTAACCAAGAGCTCTTTGGCGTCGTTGTCAAGAGCGGCGACTTCTTCCAGCAATTTACCCTTGAGCTGGGCATTGGTGCACAGTTTCTTTTCTCCCAGTTGTCGAAACCGGGCCGTTTGGATTTCTCGGGCTTTAATCACCCTTTGGCGGATGGCGGCGGAAGTTTCACCTTTTTTGACGCCGGCCAGATCCCAAGGGCTGACGGCGGGAACTTCAATGTGAATGTCAATGCGGTCAAGCAACGGTCCGGAGATTTTGGCCTGGTATTCTTCGGCACAGCGCGGTGCCCGGGGACATTCGCGGGAAGGGTCGCCGAGATGACCGCAGCGACAGGGGTTCATGGCCGCAATCAGTTGAAAATCCGCAGGGTAAGTCGTATGAGCGTTTACTCTGGAAATGCTGACGCATCCGTTTTCGAGCGGCTGGCGCAGGGCTTCAAGGGTTGTTCGGTTAAATTCGGGCAGTTCATCCAAAAACAAAACGCCGTGGTGGGCCAGCGAAATTTCTCCCGGCTGGGCTTTGCGTCCACCGCCGACCAAAGCAGGCGTCGACGCATTGTGATGCGGGGCGCGATAGGGCCTTTCAAAGGAAATACGGCCGTCTTTGAGTTCACCGGCAATGGAGTGAATCATACTGGTTTCCAATGCTTCTTCGGGGGTGAGCGGCGGCAGGATGCCGGGCAGCCGGGCTGCAAGCATCGATTTTCCCGAGCCGGGAGGGCCTATCATCAAAAGATTGTGTCCGCCGGCGGCAGCGACTTCCAACGCTTTTTTTGCACTTTCCTGCCCTTTGACTTCCGACATATCCAATAAAGTTCCGGATACCGGCGCTTTTTGAGCCGTCGGACGGGGCAGCGTTTGAATGCCTTTAAGATGATTTATCAAAGAGAGAAGGTTATCGGCGGCGACAATGTTTGACAATCCGGACCAGACCGCTTCGCTGCCGCAAGCCGCAGGGCAGATTAATCCGAGGTTTTTGCGGTTGGCTTTGATGGCAACCGGCAGAACGCCGTTGACCGGCAGGATTGAGCCGTCGAGGCCGAGTTCTCCCAGTACCAGGTAATCGGAAAGTTCTTCTTGGGGAACGATGCCCATGACAGCCAATAGGCTGAGAGCTATTGGAAGGTCAAAATGAGAGCCTTCTTTAAAGAGGTCGGCGGGTGCCATATTGATGACAATACGTTTGGCCGGCAAACTTAACCCCAAGGACTGCAAGGCCGAACGAACGCGCTCGCGGCTTTCGGCAATAGCTTTGTCCGGCAGGCCGACGATGATGAAGTTGGGAAGTCCGGAGCTAATCTGCGCCTGAAGGTCGACGTCGGAGATTTCCAGGCCGTTAAAAGTAATGGTGTTGATACGGGACAGCATCGGCGTTCTACCAACGGGAAGTGAGCTCGGCATCGCGCCAGCGCCGGGTCGGATAAGTGTCGACTTTCAAAAAGTCATAATTGGCAGTTTTGTAAGGGATATCGCGAAAACGGACGTAACCTTTGCTTTCCAGATATTGGGCGCAGCTTTCGGCCGTGTTTTCCGAGTTGTCAAAGCAATAGGCTACGGCCCGGTTGTTCAGGTTTTGCAGGCCAATGGGATTGGCGTCGTTGGGAAAGTTTTCAAAGGCGTCTTTGTAGTAAACAATCTGCGGGGGCCCTTGTTTGACGATTTTTTTGACTTTAGGTTTGGGAGAGCTTTCGAACAATGCCCGCCAGTTGCAAATGTCGCATTCGGCGCGAGCCGGAGCCGGCAAAAACCAGGCGCCCAGGCAGTACAACAGCAGCAATGTCTTTACAAATTTCATCAAAAAGCCTCATGAATCCTTTTAAATTCCAATGTTAATCTAGCGCGAAAATATTAATATAAGATAAATAAAAACTGCCGAGTCGCAATAATTTTGCGGCGGAATGGAGAAATTGCTTGCAAATTACGGCAATTGTGGTATTTAAACAGCCGTCCCTTGCCGGTTGTTTTGCCGGCTATACAAGAACCGACCCGTAATTTGGGTCATTTGTTGAGAATCCATAAGGAGATTTTTTTATGACTAAATATGAGAGCGTGTTGATTGCACGTCAGGATTTAGGCGCTTCACAGGTTAACAACCTGGTTTCTGAAATGAGCAATGTTATTGCCAATCAGGGCGGTGAAGTTGTCCGCGTTGATAACTGGGGTTTGAAAAACCTGGCTTATCGCATTAAGAAAAACCGTAAAGGCTACTATGTTCTCTTGAACATCTCTGCTCCGGCTACCGCTATTGCCGAATATGAGAGACTGTTGAGAGTTAACGAAGACGTTATCCGTTATATGACTGTCAAGGTTGAAGACTTCTCTTCCGAAGCCGCCAATTCTGACAGCAGTGCCGAAAACGCCGTTGAAGAATAGGAGAACATAAATGGCTAAACAAGTATTCTTTAGAAGAAAAAAGAGCTGTCCGTTTTCCGGCGAAGACGGATTGAAAATCGACTACAAGGATGTTAAAATGCTTTCTCGTTACATTTCCGAGAAAGGCAAAATCATCCCCAGCCGTATCACTTCAGTTTCTGCAAAAAAACAGAGAGAACTGGCCCGCGCCATCAAACGCGCCCGTTACCTCGGTTTATTGCCGTATGTAGCTATGTAAGGGAGGGATAGATATGGAAGTTATTCTTCTTGAACATGTAGACAAACTGGGTAAAATGGGTGAAAAAGTAAACGTTAAAAACGGTTATGCCCGCAACTACCTGCTGCCGTACAAAAAAGCTTTGCGCGCAACTGAAGCCAATTTGGCTGCATATGAAGCTCAAAAGGCTGAACTGGCCGCCCGCAATGCCAAACTGCTGGAAGAAGCAAACAAACTGGCTGAATCTTTGAAAGGCTTTTCTGCCGTTTTGGTTCGTCAGGCTGCCGAAACCGGTCAATTGTATGGTTCCGTTACCATTCGCGACATTGCCGCTGCCATTAAAGACGCCGGCTTTGGCGTAGAACGCCGTCAGGTTTTCCTGGAAAGCGCCATTAAAGACTTGGGCGTTTATCAGGTTAAATTGAACCTGCATCCTGAAGTGTCTCAAACCATTTTGGTTAACGTAGCCAGAACGGAAGAAGATGCCAAAAAGCAGGCTAAGGCTTTCTCAGCAGAATAATCCGCACTATTTTTGCAAAGGATTGTTCCGCTGCCGAAATATAAAAGAGGTCGTTGTGAAACGGCCTCTTTTTTTTGTTACGGATTTATCGATTTTGTTTGGATAAATGCGCCTCGGAAGGATTAAATCTCGTCCCAGCCTTCGACGGCGGTTGATTGGTTGTAGGAAGAGACGTTGGCTTCAAAGAAATTACCTTTTACATTGCCTTCTCCGTTTGTGTCGGCAACCTTTTCGAGTTGTTTGTAAGGATTTTCGTCATAGCCGTCATAGAGCGGGTTCAGTCCCAAGTCTTTGAGGCGTTTATTGGCAATAAATTTGGTGTATTGTTCAATGGTGGCGGGGGTAATGCCGATTATTTGGTCGCCGATGATATGGTTGCTCCAGGCGATTTCCTGTTCAACGGCTTTGGCGGTCATGGCATAGATTTCATCATCGTTGAAAAAAGTGTCGTTTTCACGCCGGATTTCTTTGATGATGTTGGCGAAGATGACGCAATGGGTTAATTCGTCGCGGTTAATATATTTGATTTCGTCGGCAGTGCCTATCATCAGGGAGCGGGATGCGAGGTTGTAAAAAAAGTTAAAACCGTTGTAGAAATAAACGCCTTCCAGGAGGTAATTGGCAATCAGCACGCGGGCAAAGTTGACGTCATTGCGGTCGTCAATGAAACGCTGGTAAATTTCGGCGATGTATTTGTTGCGTTCCAGAAGAACTTTGTCTTCCCGCCATTTCTCATAGATTTCGGCACGTTTTTCAACCGGGATGATACTTTCGATGATATAAGCGTAACTTTGGGAGTGAACGGCTTCCTGATAAGTCTGAATGGCTAAAATCAAATTGACTTCGGGGGCAGTGATATAATCGCTGATGTTGGGCAGGTTATTGGTTTGGATACTGTCAAGAAAAACCAAAAACGACAAGATTCCGTCGTAGGCTTTTTGCTCCGAAGGAGAAAGCTCGGCATAGGCCCTTTTGTCGTCAAACAGCGAAACTTTTTCGGGTATCCAGAAGTTTTCCATCATCAGGCGATAGAGTTTGTTGGCCCACTGGTATTTGACATTGTTGAGGTTAAACAGGTTCGTGACGTTTCCCTTTATCATTCGGCGGTTGATGAGTTCGTCGTTGCCTTCAATGTTAAATAATCGTTTTCTTTGCATAAAATCTATCCTTTCCGGAGTGGTATTGTCGGGGTTATCCTGCGCAGCTGACGCATTCTTCTTTTTCCAGGGAAGAACCGTCTTTTTGAATGGTGCGGGTGTAGTAAAGGGTTTTGATGTCTTTTTTCCAGGCATCCATAATGGTTTCGTAAATGTCAACGGCTTTGATATTGCGATTGAGGTTATACATCAGTTCAATCGAAATGCCGGTGTCAATCCATTTGTTTATGCGCGACATAATGTCGATAACGACTTTTTGGTTTATGTTGCGGTTTTCCTGATAAAACCAAAACTTGTCGCGAATGAACGGCGGACAGTTGGGAATGCTGCCCTTGCCATGGGTTTCAACAAAAAATTTACTGTAAATCGGCAGCACCGAAGCCGAACATCCCTGAATCAGCGAAGAGCTGGTATTGGGCGCGATGGCGGAAATCTGGCTGTTGCGGATTCCGTACTGGGCCAGGTCTTTGAACACCTGGTTCCAGGCTTTGGTCTGGCGGCTGTTTTTGTTAAACCAAATCTGGTCGTGGCCGAGGATGATGCCTTTGCTCCAGTCAGAGCCCTTGTAGGCTTTGAAAGTTCCTTTTTCCTTAGCGGTTTGGATGCTGGCACGAATATTGTAAAGAGCCATTTTCTCGAATAATTCATCTACATATTCGGCCGAAGATATATAAGGAATGTTGCGTTTGGCAAGAAAATCGGCCAGTCCCATTGCGCCGACACCGATGGTGCGGTAGCGGAGGTTGTGTTCCCGGCCTTCCAGCACCGGAACTTCGGTAAAGTCAATTGCATTATCCAAAATGCGAACCGAGGTTTGGCAGATGCTTTCCAATTCTTCGTCAGAATCCACGTTGGCAAGGTTGATGGACACCAGATTGCAGACGTGTACCAATCCTTCGCTGCTTTCGCGGATAATTTTACCGTTTTCGCTGCGGGGATCTCCAAATTCGGAAGGACGTACGTTGCTGTGAGATTCCGTACAAAGATTGGTGCCGACAATAACGCCGTCATGTTTGTTGGGGTTGTATTTGTTAAGAGTGTCCTTAAAGGCGATATAGGGCATTCCCGTCTCAATCTGCGAACGCATAACTTTTTTGAGCAGCTCTTTGGCCGGATAAAATTTGAACATTTCAATTTTGCCGGCCGCAGCGTCTTCATAAAGCCCGGTATAAAACCGGCTGAACTCATCCCCCCAAAGGTTGCCTAACTCAACATTGTATTTGGTACGGATTTCGTGGGGATCAACCATAAGCCAGTCTTGATTGGCTTCGACTTTTTGCATAAACAGGTCAGGAACCACTACCTGCGGGAAAATGTCGTAGGCTTTCATTCGCTGGTCGCCGTTTTCGGTACGGAGTTCCAAAAAGTCTTCAATATCCAGATGCCACATATCCAAGGAGACGGTGACGGCTCCCTTGCGTTTTCCCTGCTGGTTTACAGCCACGGCGGTGTCGTTAATGATGCGAATCCAAGGAATGACGCCGCCGGATGAGTTTTTTATGCCTTTGATGCGGGCGCCTTTGCAGCGAACGCGGGAAATGTTGACGCCGACACCGCCTCCGAATTTTGAGATGGCGGAAATCTGGTCAATCACATAAAAAATAGAATCGCGGCTGTCGTCCATCATCGTAATAAAGCAGGAGCTGAGATTTCCATGTGGCCGGCGCAGGTTCATCAACAGCGGCGTTGCCAGAGAAATTTTGCGGTCGGCAAGTTTGCGATAAGTGTCTTCAACCTGTGCCATACGTTTGTTTTTATCTTCGTTCTGTTCAATAAGCAGTGCGATGGTGAGGAACATTTCCTGCGGAAGTTCGACAATAGAATCGTTGTATTCGCAGAGGTAACGTTTAATGAGAAGGTTGATTCCGGCGTAATCGTAAACCAAATCGAATTCGGGCTTGATAAAAGAGGCGGCAATGTTTATTTCTTCGGCCGTATATTTGCTTTTTAGCTCGGGCGTATAAATGCCGTTGGCAACGGCATAGTCAAGAAATTCGGGATAATTGTAGGGTGACGCGTTTTTAGGCGTGCCGCGCAAGGAGCGTATTTTACGGTAAAGTTCAAACAACTTAAGGCGTCCGGCGACATTTTTCCAGTCCGGCTCGTCCACGGAAGTGAGTGCCAACGTATTCATAATCAGAGCGCTGAAGAGTTCGGAAGTTGTCATTCCGTCTTTGAAAAAGTCAGGCAGTTTTTCAACAACTTTGGACGAATCCAAAGAAAAGCCGCTGCCGGCGACATCAATTATTTTTTTGACTTTGGCCGGAGCAAAATCCTGCGACTGTCCGTTTTTTTTGATAACTTTTTGTTTTTGCATAAAATTGTCCTTCAGCTAGATATACAACATACTGTATTTGTGATTTTTCTAAAACACTATATCTTGTGGAATAATGACCTGCAAAGGTTAAAAATAAGTTATGAAAAGATATTTTATAAAGTATTGATTTTGGTTAGCATTTATTAAGCCTCTTGTGTTAATAAAAAGAATAAGTTTTTTATGCAGAAGGCAAATTTATGTTCGGCAATTGGCGGAAAGCACTTTCGGTTTATTTTGACAGGCGCATGCTGGTTATGGTGCTGCTGGGTTTTTCCAGCGGCTTTCCGTTGCTGCTGGTTTTCGGGACTTTGAATCTTTGGCTGAAAGATTCCGGCGTTCCGCTGGCGATGATAGGTTTGTTTTCTCTGGTAAAGGCACCTTACAGCCTGAAATGGGTATGGTCGCCGGTGATAGACCGGGTTAAGCTGCCGTTGTTCAGCCGTTTGGGGCGTCGGCGCGGCTGGGCTTTGTTTACGCAACTCTGGCTGATGCTGGCCATTTGGGGAATGGCAGTGACGAATCCCGCTCAGACCCCGATGCTGATGGCCGGTTGGGCTTTTGTGGTTACGCTGGCATCAGCTTCGCAGGATATTGTGCTTGACGCATACCGGATTGAAAGTTTTTCGAACCGGGAGCAAGGCGCCGGCGTGGCCGTTTTTGTTTTAGGATATCGCGTCGGTTCAATTTTTTCGGGAGCGATAGCCTTGTATCTGGCGGCGGTTATGAGCTGGGAAGACGTTTATAAAATTATGGCGGCGGGAGCGGTGGTCGGCATGGCTGCAATTTTGTGTTCCAAAGAGCCTAAAAAAGAAGAAAATTATGTGGAAGTCCGTTGCGAGGGGAACTGGCATCAGCGGTTTGCCTGTTTTATCAAAAAAGCCGTTTATTGTCCGTTTGCCGATTTTATGTCGCGGCCGAACTGGGTTTTGATTTTGTTGTTTGTTTTTCTTTATCGGATGAGTGATTCTTATATTGCGCCGATGATGTATCCTTTTTATGACGATATGGGATTCAGCAAAGTGGAAATTGCTTCCATCAGCAAAGTTTTCGGCGTTGTGGCAACAATTGTCGGCGCTCTTATCGGCGGTGCGGTGGTCAGCCGGCTGGGGATATTGAAGTCGCTGCTTTTTTGCGGAATTTTACAAGGGTTGTCTAATCTGGTGTTTGTAGCTCAGGCGTATGCAGGGCACAGCGTGCCGATGCTGATGTTGACAATTTCGGTCGAAAACATTACCAGCGGCCTGGGGACGGCGGCGTTTGTGGCTTATTTGTCGTCTTTGTGCAATGTCGCTTATACCGCGACCCAGTATGCCCTGCTGTCTTCCTTGATGACGCTGGCGCGCGACGTTTTTGCGGCAACGTCAGGATTTATGGCTGCGGCAGTGAGCTGGCCGATGTTTTTTACGATTACTTCGGTTATGGCGCTTCCGGGACTGCTGCTTTTGCTTTATATCATCAGCAGGGAGGGCAGCATCGGCGGGACGGAGACAAATGAAAAGGCTTAACCCTGCGGTTAAGCCTTTTTTGTTCAAACCTTGTAAGGTAAGCGTGAATATATAAATTCGCTGACGCGGTTGGGCAGAACGGAACCCAGCCACGCAACAAAACGCATCGGCCAGGGAAAAGCAATTAATCCGACATTTTTTTCTACGCGGGAGACAATGATTTCCGCAGCTTTGTCCGCTTCCATAAAAAAGGGCATGGGGCAGGTGTTTTGGTCGGTGATACGAGAACGGATAAATCCCGGGCAGACGACATTGACGTTAATGTTGTAAGGTTTAAGCGACATTCTCAACGCTTCGCCCCAGGCTTTTACGCAGGCTTTGCTTGCGCTGTAAGACGGACAGGTGGGCATTCCGTGGTAGCCGGCGATTGAAGCGGTGATGACGATGGCTTTGTCCGAGGTGTGGAACAGTTCGCAGCCGATGTTGCCGAGATATCTTTTGCGAAAGGGATTTAAGGAGAAGGCCCGTTTTTGTTTTTTCATTTTATTAATGAATTGGTCCAGCGAACTGGCCGGGTCTTTTTTCTGTTCCTGCGCCAGCCGGTTTTTGTATATGCCGATTGCAGGCAAAACGGTGTTGAGCACGCCGTTGACGTTGGTGTTAAAAGTGTTGTAGATATTTTCGTCAGTTTCCTGCAGGGTAGCGACGCCGGCATTGGCAAACACCAGATTCAGCGGCGCGATTTTTTCACATCCTTCAATCCAGCTTTTCACCTGTTCGCGGTTGGTGACGTCGATTATCTCGGGGTAGACGACAGTACCGAGTTGTCGGCATTTTTGTGCGACGACGGTCAGGCGGCTTTCGTTGCGGCCGCAAATAAAAAGGTTTTTGGCGCCGTTTTTGGCATAGTATAAAGCCAAGGCCTCGCCAATGCCGCTGGTGGCGCCGGTTATGAGAACGTTTTTGTTTTTAATCATTTATTTTCCCTAAAGTAAAAACTTCTTAAGTATTTTATTTATATAATACGAAAAAAATTAATAAGGAGTTTAAAATGAATATATCCAGCATGACGGGATTTGCCAGGCTGAAAAAATCGCTTTCTCTTGAGGGAACCGACATCGGCTGGACATGGGAGATACGCAGCGTTAACGGTCGTTTTCTGGATGTCAAAATCAAACTTCCGGCAATTTTTGAGCATTTGCAGCAACAACTTAAAACGGCAGCCGCTTCCTGTTTTTCGCGTGGCAATGTTACGGCGACGCTGATGATGGAAAACAATGACAGCGATGTTCAGGTCAGAATCAACGAAAAGCTTCTGGAGGATTTGATGACGCAGCTCAACGCCGTCAGCGAGCGGATTTCCGGAAAAAAAGAATCGGCGGCGCCTGCGGATTTGTTAAATGTCCGCGGGGTGGTGGAATGTCGGGACAATACACTGGGCGAAGAGGCTCAAAAACAGTTGGACAAGGCACTGGTTGAAAGCTTCGGCGAGGTTTGCGCCGCTTTAAAGGCAGACCGGGGCGAAGAAGGCCGAAAGATAAAGAAAGCGCTGGAAGCGATTATTGCCAATATAGAAGAAGTGGTCGGCAGAATTGACGCCATTGCAGATAAGCTGCCGCCGAAGATTAAGGAAAAACTGGAAGAACAGCTCCGTCAGTGGCTGGAACCGGGCAATGAAATAAGCGAAGACCGTCTGGCGCAGGAGATTGTTTTTTACGTTAACCGGGCCGACGTTCGGGAAGAAATCAACCGGCTGCAGGCTCATATCAAAACGGCATATGAACTGCTGAATTCGGATGAAGCGATTGGCCGCCGTCTGGATTTTTTATGTCAGGAGCTGGGGCGGGAAGCCAATACGACGAGTTCCAAGTCGGCTGACATTGCATTGACGAATGCTGCGGTTGAATTGAAAACGTTAATCGAACAATTAAGAGAGCAAGTTCAAAATATTGAGTGAGGTAAACTATGGATGAAATTATCGACAGACTGAAAAAAGTTCGCAAAGGCGCTATGTTTATTATAGAAGCGCCGTCGGGAACAGGCAAGGGAACCGTTGCCAAAGAACTGCTGCGGCGCGATCCGAACATTAAGTTCTCGGTTTCGGTAACGACCCGCGAGCCGCGCGAAGGCGAGGTTGAAGGCGTCGATTACTATTTTGTTACCAATGAACAGTATGACGAGTTTCTGGCTCAGGACGCGTTTTACGAGCATGTTGATTCTCAATACGGTCCGCGTTACGGTACGCTGCGTTCGGAAGTGGACAGTTTCATCAACGTGGGACAGGACGTGTTGTTTGACATGGACTGGGCCGGTGCCCGTCAGATGCGCAAAAAGGCCGGCGACGACGTGGTGACGATTTATTTGCTGCCGCCGTCAATTAAGGAATTGCGCGAGCGTCTGGTCAACCGGGGAACGGATTCAAAGGAAGTGATAGAAAAAAGAATGGGAATCATCCTTGATAAAATCAGCCATTGGGACGAATTTGATTATGTTATCGTAAACGTCAATCTGGAAGAAACCGTTACCAAAATTCAGAAAATTATTTCCGGAGAGCGGATGAAACGGGTTCGACAAGTCGGTTTGAAGGGGTTTGTCCGCGAGTTAATCAAGGAAGCCGAAGATGGCAAGTAGAGCTTTTATGGACCGTTACGGAAAAGCCCATTATGCCGACGAGGAAACGGCCACTTTCCGGACGGCCTATTATGCCATTATCATTAAGGACAAAAAGGTCTTGCTGACGGCTTTGCCACGGTTTGATTTGTTTGAATTTCCCGGCGGCGGGCAGGAACGCGGAGAAGACTTCAGAGAATGTCTGCAACGTGAATTGTATGAAGAAACCGGATATGATTTCTGTCTCAGCCACGGCAAAACGGAAATTCGCCAGGTGGTAGACTTTTTTGCCGATGACATCCGGCCGCGCGGCGAATGTTGGATTTATGATCAGACCTATATCGTTTATGATGCCGACAGTTATGGCCTGGAGCTGCGCGAAGGCGAGTGGAAAACGCCGGAAAACGGCCGTGCAAAGTGGGTGAAGCTGGAAGATTTGAAAGAAGGCAAAACCGAAATCAATTATTGTCATCGGCTGGCCTTTGAGAAATATTTGGAAACTATTTCTTAAAACCGGTGACAAGCCGTCGCTGTTCGGCGTTCATGGATTTGTATACCAGCAGGGCATTTTCGGCAGCCCGGGGGACTTTCAGGGCTGCGGCTTTCTGATATAAGTTAAAGGCTTCCACCAGATTGGGTTTGATTCCGATGCCGCGAGCATTCATCCATGCCAGCACTTCGACCGCTTTGGGGTCGTTTTTTGCAGCGTAATCGTTGATAATTTCCAGCTCGAGAGGCGTAACGCGGTTTTCTTCGACAGCTTTAAGAGCATTTTCCCAACGCTGAATTGCAGCCAAACGGGCAGCTTTCTGAGCGTCCCGGTCATTGGAAATGTAAATCGGATGAGGAATGTTTTTTTTCGGCTGGCTTTCTTGATTTTCGGGAATTTGCCGGAGAATTTCCTCTTCAATCAGCACGTCGGGGATGCTGCGGTTTTTGACAAACATGGGAAGATATCCCTGATTGTCGGAGCGGACGATATCGCGGTACAGTTCATCAAGGCTGGTTGCGGAGGCCAGACCGGGACAAAGCAAAAACATGCAAAAACTGAGGATAATCCGGTTATATTTTTTCATTTCGGTATTGTACTTTTTTAAATTATTGTAATAATACCAAAGAGTTGCTATATAGGTCTAGAAGATTTTACCGCTTATGAACATGATTTAGAGGATAAATATGAAGAACGTCTATAATTCGATTACGGAAATGGTTGGAAGAACGCCGCTGCTGAGTTTGAACAAATTAGCCAAACAATGCAAATCAAAAGCGAGGATTTTGGGAAAATGCGAGTTTTACAATCCGCTGTTTTCGGTTAAAGACAGAGTGGCCCTGAAAATGATTGAAGCGGCCGAAGCCGGCGGCGAAATTAATGAAAATACCGTTTTTGTGGAAGCGACCAGCGGCAACACGGGTATCGGTCTGGCGGCAATGTGTGCGGCCAAGGGTTATAAACTGGTGATTACGATGCCGGAAAATATGTCTCAAGAACGGATTATGCTGATGCGCCATTTTGGTGCCGAAGTGATTTTGACCCCCAAGGATGACGGAATGAAAGGTGCTTTGGCAAAAGCTGAGCTGCTGGTTGAGCGGAATCCGGATGCGATTATGATGAAACAGTTTTACAACGAAGCCAATCCGGACGCTCACCGTTTTGGAACCAGTATTGAGATTTTGGGAGATACCGGCGGCGAAGTTGACGTTTTGGTCAGTGCGGTAGGAACTTCCGGTACGCTGACGGGCATAGCGTCGACCTTAAGAACGAACAATCCTGACTTGTATGTTGTGGCAGTGGAGCCGAAATCAAGCGCGGTTTTGAACGGAAGGCCTGCCGGAGCGCATAAAATTCCCGGAATCGGCGCGGGTTTTGTTCCTCCGTTTTATAACGACAATCTGGTTAACGAAGTGATGGACATTACCGATGAAGAAGCTTTGGACACTGCGAGGGAAACTGCAAAATCGGAAGGGCTTCCGGTCGGCATTTCAGCCGGTGCGGCTTTGTGCGCCGCTTTGAAAATCGGGCAGCGTCCGGAAATGAAGGGCAAAAACATTGTGGTCATTCTGCCGGATGCGATTGAGCGTTATTTGTCCGTCATTTAATTCGTTTGGAAACTGAACTTATGTTATTTGATAAAGTCGTTATCGTCGGAATCGGTCTTATCGGATCGTCTCTGGCCCGTAATCTGAAAAAACACCGTCTTGCCCGAAAAGTGGCGGCATTTGATAAAAATCCGGCATATTTGGCGGAGGCGTCGGAGCTCGGCATCGTCGACGAAGTGTTTGACGAGCCCGGGACTGCGGCGGCAGATGCGGATTTAATCGTTTTGGCAACGCCGGTGGGTGCTTTTGGCGCATTAACGGCCGAGATGGTTCCCTTTATGAAAAGGGGAGCGATTTTGACAGACGTCGGTTCGGTGAAAAAATTTGCCTTGCAGGAAATTGAAAAACACATCCCTGAGGACAGCGGTATCGTCGTGGTCGGGGGCCATCCGGTGGCCGGTACGGAAAAATCCGGTCCCGGCGCAGGGTTTGAGGAACTGTTTAAAGACCGTTGGTGTATTTTGACCCCTTCGGACAAATCTACGGACGATGCGGTTGAGAAAGTCGCTATGATGTGGCGGTCGGCAGAGATGCGAATCGATACAATGACGCCGGAGCATCATGACAAGGTTATGGCTGCGGTTTCGCACCTGCCGCACCTTATTGCTTATTCCATCGTCGGTACGGTTGCCGATTTGGAGGGATACGAGAAAAAGGAAATAATCAAATATTCGGCTTCGGGCTTTCGGGACTTTACCCGCATTGCGGGGTCTGACCCGACAATGTGGCGGGATATCCTGTTGAACAACAAGGGGACAATTTTGGAGCTTATTCAGCGCTTTGTGGAAGACTTGATTGCCTTGGAGCGCAATATCCGCTGGGACGAGGGGGACAGGCTTTTTGAATTGTTTTCCCGCACTCAGAAAATCCGCAAGGAAGTCATCGATGCCAAACAGGATCAGCCGGAACACGAAAAGAGAATCTTAAGCGAGCTTAATAAAGATAAAAATTGATTGCGTTAATCCGCTTTTGTGAATAGTCTGTAAGAAAACAACAATTGAAGAAGAACTATGAATCCGAAGTCAATACTAGGCCGTTATCTGATAAAACAAATCATCGTTAATTTCATCACCGTTTTGATGATGGTGCTGGGCGTCGTTTTGCTGTTTGAGGTCGTGGAGCTGTTGCGGCGCACTTCCGGACGGGACGACGTGGATTTTGCTTTTGTCATGGAGATGGCGGTGACCAAACTGCCGAAAACGGTAGAGATGGTTTTTCCGTTTGTGGTTATGATTGCCGCGATGGTGACTTTCTGGAAACTGAGCAAGAGCAACGAGTTTGTAATCGTGCGCGCAGCAGGGGTTTCCATTTGGGGATTTTTGGCGCCGGTTTTGTTTGCAACTTTTGCCATCGGGGTCATTAATGTTACCGTTGTCAATCCCATATCCGCCAATATGTATGATCTTTACGAGACGCTGGAATACCGGCTGAAAACCAAAAATCCCAAAGCGGTGCTGTTTTCTGATCAGGGATTGTGGATACGCGAAGCAATTGACAAAGACAATGTTATGGTTTTGCAGGCCAAGTCTGTCCGACAGGAGAAAGCCGATTTGTTTCTGAGGGATATCACTATTCTGGAAATGGACCGCCGGTCTCAGCCGTCCCGTCGTTTGGAGGCTTTTGCGGGCACCTTGAAAGACGGTTTTTTTGAACTTAAGGACGTACGCGTTTTTATTGCAGGCGAGCCTTTTCAGGAAAAGAGCAGTTTGCAGTATAAGACTACATTGACGCCGGAACGGATTAAAGAAAATTTTGTTGCTCCGGAATCGATTTCTTTTTGGAATTTGCCGGATACCATCCGTTTTTATGAAATGTCGGGGTTTTCGGCGCAACGGCACAGGCTGCGGCATCTGTCGCTGCTGGTTTCTCCGTTTTTGCTCTGTTCCATGGTGTTGGTGGCGGCGGTTTTTGCGCTTCGCCCCAACAATCGCCGCGGCGGCGTTATGTTTTTGATTGTCGGCGGCATTTCAACCGGGTTCATCGTCTACTTTTTATCTCAGCTGGTTTATGCCTTCGGGCTTAACGGCTATATTCCGGAATCGCTTGCAGTATGGACGCCGACGCTGATTGCGACGATGATATCGGTTTCGATTTTGCTTCATTTGGAAGATGGTTAGTCAACGTTTGGGGAATTACGGGCAGCAATGAAATCAGGATATGTCGTTTTTTTTGTTTTTTTGCTTGTTTCCACCATTCCTGCGGTGGATATCGCGTTTTCGGCGTTGTTTTACGACGGCGGCGGTTTTGTTTTGCAAAACAATCGCCCGGTTGAGCTGTTTGAATTGTCGGTTCCGATAGCCTTGGGCTTTTGCGGTTTGGTCATTTTCGGCTTGTGGCTGGGCGGCCGGCTCAACTGCCGCGTCATTGCGGGGGTAAACCGGCGGGTAATGCTCCTGACTTTCGGAACTTTGGTGTTGGGGCCGCTGCTGGCGATAAACGGCATATTGAAAAGTTTTTGGGGTCGGGCCCGGCCGATGGAAATTTTTGAATTCGGCGGGTTTAAAACCTTTTCTCCGGCAGGGATAATATCCAATCAATGCAGTTTGGACTGTTCTTTTGCATCCGGTCATACGGCAATGGGGTTTTGGGCTCTGAGCCTGGCCCTTTTGGCTCCGAGACGGTTCCGCCGGCAGGCGGTTGCCGCGGCGCTAACGTTGGGAGCATTGTTGGGAATCGGCAGAATCGCTCAGGGAATGCACTTTCTTTCCGACGTTTTGTTTGCCGCGTTTATTACCTGCGGCATTATCCTGTGGATGCATCGCAGTTTGTACCCTGAAGAGTATGAATAGCTTAAAAAAATACTGGATTTTAAAATTTTTTGTGATATATATATTGATATTCTTTCATATAATATTTTTGGAAGTGGGGTCAAAAGCCCCGCTTTTTTGTTAAAGGAAACGAAAATGCTTAATAAACATCCGGTGCAGGATCTGGTGGAACCGATTATTGACGGGCTTGGCTTTGAAGTCGTCCGGATTATGACAATCGGTACCAAAAATCCGACATTACAGATTATGATAGAGCGAAAAGACAGGAAAGACCTGATTGTTGACGATTGTGCAACGGTCAGCCGTGCCATTTCCGAGGTTTTGGATGAGAACGATCCCATTGAAGGCGAATATTCCTTGGAGGTCAGCTCTCCGGGATTAGATCGTCCGCTTACGAAAGCAGAGCATTTTCAGCGTTTTGCCGGTTATGAAGCGAAACTCGAAACCGTCAGGGAAGTTGACGGGCGCAAGCGCTTTAAAGGCAGAGTCGTCAGCATTGACGGCCAAAACAACGTTCACTTTGAGATGGATGGAACGGAATATGTCATTCCGTTTGAAGACGTCAGCAAAGCTAAATTAATTTTAACGGATGAACTGTTGGACAAATATGCCGCAGAGCATCCGGAAGTCGAACTATAATTAACTAAAAGCAGAGGATTACAATGCAAAATTTTGAAAGTATGCCCAGACCTGAAATTATCTTGGTTGCCGACACCGTTGCCCGAGAGAAGAATATTGACCGCGACGACGTTCTGGAAGCAATGGAAATCGCCATTCAAAAAGCCGGCCGTTCCAAATACGGCTTTGAACACGATATCAGAGCTACCATCGACCGCAAGAGCGGTGCCATTTCTCTGGCCCGTTACCGTGAAGTTGTCGAATCGGCAGACCAGATTGAAAACGAAGTTACCCAGTTGACTTTGGCCGAAGCCAAAGCTTATGACAGCAACATCAAGGTCGGCGAATTTATCATTGATCCGCTGCCGCCGATTGATTTCGGTCGTATTGCCGCTCAGACAGCAAAGCAGGTTATCGTTCAGAAAGTTCGCGATGCCGAACGCAACAAGCAGTTTGAGGAATACAAGGAAAAAGTCGGTTCAATTATTAACGGCACGGTCAAAAGAATCGAATTCGGCAACGTTATTCTGGATATCGGCAAAACGGAAGCCATTTTACGCCGTGACGAAATTATCCCGAGAGAAAAATTCAAGAACGGCGACCGTGTTCGCGCTTATGTTTTGGAAGTCCGCCGCGAAAACAAAGGTCCGCAAATCTTTTTATCCCGGACTTGTCCCGAGTTTTTGGCCAAATTGTTTGCGTCAGAGGTTCCGGAAATTTATGACGGCATTGTTAAAATCGTCGGTGTTGCCCGCGATCCGGGTTCTAAGGCTAAAATTGCCGTTAGAACGGATGATATGACGGTTGATGCCGTCGGCGCCTGTGTGGGTTTGCGCGGTATTCGCGTTCAGGCCGTGGTTACCGAACTGCAGGGTGAAAAAATTGACATTGTTCCCTATTCTGAAGACAAGGCTCAGTTTATTGTCAGCGCTTTGGCTCCGGCAGAAGTTACCAAGGTTGTTTTGGATGAAGACAATAACCGTATCGAGGTAGTTGTCCCGCAGGAACAGTTCTCAATTGCCATCGGCCGCCGCGGTCAAAACGTCAAACTGGCCTCTCAGCTGCTGGGTTGCGACATTGACGTTCTGACGGAAGAGCAAGAACAAGAACGCCGCTCCAATGAGAATAAGGTTCGCTCCCAGAGATTTATGGAAGCTTTGGATGTTGACGAAATGATTGCACATCTCTTGATTGCCGAAGGTTTCTCTACGGTTGACGAGATTGCGCTGGTTGATTTGAGCGAACTGGCAGAAATCGAAGGTTTTGATGAGGACGTTGCCAAAGAATTGCAGAGCCGTGCTCAGGAATTTATTGCAAAGCGCAATAAAGAGTTTGAAGAAAAGAGCAAATCTCTCGGAATTGACGAGAAGCTGCAGCAGTTGCCGGGTCTTGACCAGGATATGCTGTTGACGCTGGCTTCAAGCGGCGTAAAAACAATTGATGACCTGGCTGATTTGGCTACCGACGAACTGATTGAGATGTTGGGTGAAAACACCTTGTCGGTTCAGGAGGCCAATAAGGTTATTATGGCGGCCCGTGAGCATTGGTTCGCCGAGGAATAGTTTGCGAGGAGGGCAGGAGCGGTTTTGTCCGGTTATGAGAAAACTTTTAGATTTTTCATCGGCAAAACCTCTCTGTCCGCCATTGCGAAACAATTTCTGAAAGAAGGAAACAGGAATGAAGGACACTAACCGCAAATGTATTGTTACCGGAAACGTAATTGACAAGTCGGGATTGTTGCGTTTTACGGTTACGCCGGACAGGCTGGTGGTGCCGGATTTTAAAAAGAAACTGCCGGGGAAGGGTATTTATGTCACCAACTCCCGCAGGTTGTTGCAAAAGGCAATAGAAAAAAACTTGTTTGCCAAAGCGGCAAAACAAAAGGCCAAGGTTGCGCCGGAGTTGGATTTGATGGTGGAACAGCTGTTACGCAAGCATGCGCTGGATGCCGTTTCGCTGGCCCGGAAAGCGGGTGTGCTGGTTACCGGCCTGGAAAAGGTTTTGGAGGCGATAAAAAAGGATAAGGTCGCATTCGTGTCGGAAGCAAAAGATGCCGGAGACGACGGGCATCAGCGGATTGTTCTGGCTGCCAGAGAGCTTGAAATTTTCAGATTGTTTGATATTGAGGAGTTAGATACGGCATTAAATAAAGTGAATACGGTTCATGCAGCCTTTCTCAAAGGCGAAATGGCAAAAATGGTACATAACGAATTTAATAAATTAGCCGATTTTTTGAATTCTTGAGATTTAAGACAGAAAGTATGGAGAATATTTTATAATGACAGAAGATAATGCAAAAAATAAACTAACATTATCAGGTAAATCCACCCTAACGCTCAAAGGGGTCGGCAGTCTGGACAAGACTCATAACCGCGACGGCAAAAAAGTCGTACAGGTTGAGGTTCGCAAAAAGAGAGTTATCAATCCCGGTGCCGTCAAAACCGAAAACAAAGTCGAAATTGACGAAGAAACCGCGGCAAAACTCCGCTTAATCGCCGAAGCGAAAGAGTATGAGAACAAACGCCGTCAGGAAGAGGAAGAACGCGCTCTGCAGCGTCAGAAAATGAAAGAACAGGAAGAAGCTGAACGCCGTCAGCGCGAGCTTGAAGAACAAAGCCGTGCCCAACAGGCGGAAAAGGCCAAGGAAACCGTGGCCGCAGTCGAAGAAGAGCCGGAAGTCAAACCGCTCAGCAAAATTAAAGACAAAAAGAGCAAGGATTTTGACGACGAAGACGATGATGAAGATTTCGGAGACAAGAAGTCTAAAAAAGTGTCTTCCCGCGAAGACGTTTTTGAACAAGAGCGCAAGAAAGTAACCAAGCGCAGTTTTGAACCGCAGCGCCGCAGCGGCAAGCTGAACGTTCACAATATCAGCGCCGATGACGACGATGACGATTACGGTTTCGGCGGCCGCCGGCGTTATAAGAAAAAACAACCCAAACCGGTTCAGATTCAGCAGCCTCAGGAAAAAGTCATCCGCGAAGTGGTCATTCCCGAGATTATTACGGTTCAGGAATTGGCTAACCGTATGGCAGAAAAGAGTGCCGACGTTATTAAAAAACTGATGGGTCTCGGGGTTATGGCAACGATTAATCAGCCGATTGACGCCGATACGGCCCAGTTGATTGTTGAGGATTTCGGGCACAAGTTCAAGCGCATTGCCGAGAGCGATGTCGAACAGGGACTGGGAGCCGAAGACAAACCGGATGATTTGCTGCCGCGTGCGCCGGTGGTTACGGTTATGGGACACGTTGACCATGGTAAGACATCCTTGTTGGATGCTTTGCGCGAAACCAACGTTGCGGCCAAAGAGGCGGGCGGCATTACCCAGCATATCGGTGCGTATCAGATTACGGTGCCGACCGGAGACAAGATAACCTTTATTGATACGCCGGGGCATGAGGCCTTTTCGGAAATGCGAGCCCGTGGTGCCAAGGTTACCGACATCGTTGTTTTGGTGGTTGCTGCCAATGACGGCATTATGCCGCAGACAATTGAAGCTATCCGTCATGCTCAGGCTGCTGAGGTTCCCATTGTGGTTGCCATTAACAAAATCGATTTGCCGGGGGCTGACCCGATGAAGGTAAAAACGGCATTGTTGCAGCATGGCATTGCGGTTGAGGAAATGGGCGGCGATTGTTTGTGTGCCGAAGTTTCTGCAAAGAAACGCATCAATATTGACAAGCTGGTCGAGGCCATCTTACTGCAAGCGGAAATTTTGGATTTGAAAGCCAATCCGAACCGTAAGGCGGAAGGCGCCGTAATCGAGGCCAAGATGGAAAAAGGCCGCGGTACCGTAGTGACTGCTTTGGTTCAAAAAGGTACGCTGCAAATCGGTGACATTTGTATTGCAGGCAAGGAATGGGGCCGTGTTCGGGCAATGTTTAACGAGCGCGGGCAGAAAATTCAAGAAGCCGGGCCGGCAATGCCGGTTGAGGTTCTCGGACTTCAGGGAACGCCCTCTGCCGGTGACGATTTTGTGGTTGTGGCTGACGAAAATCAGGCCAAGGAAATTACCGGTTACCGTATTCGCAAAGAGCGCGAGGCCAAATTGGTCAAATCCGCCAAGTCGGCAATGGAACAGATGCTGGATAAGATTAAATCGGGCGAGGTCAAACATCTTCCGGTTATTATCAAAGCTGACGTTCAGGGGTCGATTGAGGCAATTGAGGGTACGATAAACAAACTTTCCAATGAAGAAGTAAGCGTTCAGGTTTTACACTCTGCCGTCGGTCCGATTTCAGAGTCCGATGTTACGTTGGCAAAAGCTTCGCACGCTTTGGTTATCGGCTTTAACGTCCGCGCCAATCCGCTGGCCAGAGATATGGCCCGCCGGGACGGCGTCGAAATCAAATACTATTCGATTATTTATGACGTTCTTGACGACATCAAGAAAGGTTTGGAAGGCATGTTGTCGCCCGAGCTGCGCGAAAAAATTCTCGGTTATGCCGAAATTCGCGAAGTTTACAATATTACCGGCGTCGGCAAAGTTGCGGGCTGTATGATTACCGAAGGTATGGTCAAGCGCGGTGCCAAAATCCGTCTGTTGCGCGACAATGTGGTTATTCATGACGGTTCTATCGGACAGCTGAAACGCTTTAAGGAAGACGTTAAGGAAGTCAAAGAAGGTTATGAGTGCGGTATTTCCTTTGAAAATTACAATGACATTCAGAAAGGCGACTTTATTGAATGTTACGAGATAGAGGAAATAGCGGCTAAGCTTTAAATAGTCCGGACTGTTGTTTTGCAGGACGATTTGAAAAGTATGAAAATTCAGCATACAAAAAAGTATGTGAGTCTTTCACAGCTTCATCAGATTGTCCTGCAAATTTTTATTTTTTAGGCGGTTGCCAAAATGTGCCGGTATTTCAGACAGAGGTTTTGCCCCAAACAGCGACAAGTTTAAAATTATTTTTATGTTGTACAATTAATTCTGTAAGTTTATGAAAACTCTAAATTTGAAGCAGGCAGACGATAAAACTTTCTGTTTGTTTGTATGGGATTCTTCGAAGAAGGCTTTTACCCAAATCGCCTCCGGGCGCATTGCCAGGAAACTGAGTGAAGGCAATTGGTTTCTGATGGGCAACGACAGCACCGATTTGGCAGTTTATCATTTGTTTGACAATGACGTGCGAGTGTTTCCCGTGCATGTTGAAAATGCAGAGATTATCAACGGTATCTGTGTCTATGAACGCAACGGACTGTGGTATTGTTTTGTCGGAACCAAAGAAGTGTTGTTGGGCGAAAAGCGCAGCTTGCCGCTTTCAACGGGAGAAGTGTGCCGCTTAAGCGAAAAAGCGTTTCACTACTTTGTCCTCGGCGAGGATACGAAGGACTTTGTATTAACCCTGATTATCAATTCAGTGTTGGTGCAGGGAAAATATGCCGGTGAGCTCAGGGCTAAAGCGAAAGATTATCTATTTGCCCGGAGAGAAGACGGAAATTATGACATTATTAAAGCGGGAACCTTTTGTTTTTACGACGAAGATAAACCGGAAAGCGGATTTTCGTATATTTATGACGATATCAAGCGGGTTTATTTTTGGGATGAAGCCAAGTCTTCGTGGAAAATATTGGCTGATGACAGCGGGTGCGTTTTAGCTAAAAACGCTTTGAAAGTCCGTTGTGCCAATTTGGGAAGAAATGAAAGCTGCCACATTTTGTATGAAGTTTGCGGCGTTGAATTAAAAGAAGCTGCCCGCGGCAGTTTTAAACGTTCCTTGAACGGAGATTCATTTCAGATTGGGGAATTGATTTTTTCGATTAACCGAAATACGTTCCGAGTTGATTTTGAGCATCCGCGGTTGACGCTGAAACATAAAGTTAAAAAATTTTTTAAGATGTAATGTCAGCGATAAAAAAAAGACACTCTGTTTTCAGAGTGTCTTTTTTTGTCGTCAAGCTGTGTTTGACAGCTTAAATCATAGCCATACCGCCGTTGATGTTAATCGTCTGGCCGGTAATGTATTGGGCTTCATCAGATGCCAGGAAAGCAACAACGTTGGCGATATCCTGTGCTTCGCCGAGTTTGCCTTCGGGAATCTTAGCCAGCAGTGCGGCTTTAACATCGTCAGGCAGAACATCCGTCATCGGTGTGCGGATAAAGCCCGGAGCAATAGAGTTGACGGTAATGCCGCGGGAACCTACTTCCTGAGCCAAACATTTGTTCATGGCAATCATACCGGCTTTGGAAGCGGAGTAGTTGGCCTGGCCGGCATTTCCGGTTACGCCTACGACGGAAGCAATACCGATGATACGGCCGAAGCGGCGTTTCATCATACCGCGAACGGCAGCTTTTGCCAATTTGAAACCGGCAGAAAGGTTAACGTCGAGGACCAACTGCCAGTCTTCATCGCTCATGCGGATAAAGAGATTGTCACGGGTCAGTCCGGCATTGTTGACCAAAATGTCAATACGGCCGAGCTTTTCTTCAACTTGAGCTACCAGGTTTTTAACATCTTCCGGGTTTGTCAGATTGGCGGTGAAAACTTCTACCCGATCACCGAGTTCTGCTTTCAGTTTTTCCATCGGTTCAGCACGCATATCGGTTAAAGCCAGAGTTGCGCCCTGTTTGTGCAGAGTGCGGGCGATTTTGTCGCCTAAACCGCCGGCAGCGCCGGTGATGAGAGCTACTTTGTCATGTAATTCAAACATATTATTTTCCTTTCCGGTTAAATCTTTCGGATATTCGGCGTTATATTTCCGGTTGCGAAAGGTACAACGCCGTTTATTTCAAAAAAATCCAACCTGTCTTAGATTGTTATAAAAATTGTTATTGCAAACTTTTTGCAAATTCTTCAATGTCTGCGGCCGAGCCGACAGAGATTGCGTTAATTCCTTTTTTGCTGCGGTTTATGATGCCGGAGAGAACTTTTCCAGCACCGAGCTCGGCAACGTCAGTAACGCCCTGGTCAGCCATATAACCGACGGTTTCGCGCCAACGGACAGAGCCGGTGACTTGTTCGACCAAACGTTTGACGATTTCTTTTTCATCGACGACGGCAGAGGCCAGTACGTTTGAAATCAGGGGAATTTCAGGCTTGTGGGCGGTAACTTCCGCCAGAGCCTTGGCCATAACGTCGGCGGCAGGCTGCATCAAAGGACTGTGAAACGGTGCGCTGACCGGGAGTTTGATACAACGTTTGGCACCGAATTCGCCGGCAATTTCAACGGCTTTTTCGATTGCCTGAATATGGCCGGACAAAACGACCTGACCATCGGCATTGTCATTGGCGGCAACGCAGATATTGTCTTTGTCGGCACAGGCTTCCGCCAAGGCGACGACATCCTGATAAGAAACGCCGATAACGGCCGCCATTCCTCCAACGCCCACGGGAACAGCCTTTTGCATGGCGTCGCCGCGGGTGCGGAGCAATTTAGCCGTATCAGTCAATGAGAAGACTCCGGCAGCGCAGGCCGCAGAGTATTCGCCGAGAGAGTGACCGGCTACAAAACTTGCATAATCTTTTAATTTGATTCCGAAATCTTTTTCAAGAATTCTGACCACGGCAATGGAGTGAGCCATCAGAGCCGGCTGTGCATTGGTGGTGAGGGTAAGTTCGCTCTCGGGTCCTTCGACCATAATTTTGAACAAATCCTGAGAGAGAGCATCATTGACTTCTTGAAAAACTTCTTTGGCCGAAGCGAAATTATCAGCCAGTTCTTTTCCCATTCCGACAAATTGAGAACCTTGTCCGGGAAATACGAAAGCTCTAGTCATAAGTAGATTTCCTCGTTATTAATATCTTGTAAAGCTTTATAGATTACAGCCGAAAAGTCAAGTTTTAAAACCGATTTATAAAACGCCGGAATCGGGATTAAGGTTTTTTATTAAGAGAATTTTGAGAATTGGCGGCTATAATCCGTTCATCAGAAGGATTATCAACGGGTAAAAGACAAATGGCTAAACGTAAAAAGGAAAAATCATTATTGGCCAAGACCAGCTGGAGACTGTTTGGTTTGGCGCTGTTTTGCTGGCTGCTGAGTCTGTTGGCTGCGGTGATGTTTTATGATATGCACGACGCGGCTTACAATACGGCATCTTCGCAACCGGTGAAGAATCTGCTTGGTCTGTACGGGGCCAACAGTGCCGATATGATGCTGACCTGGCTGGGATTGGCGCTTCCGGTCTTTTTAATCGCTCCGTTGATTTGGGCATATAATTTTATGCGGCTGCGGGAGCTGATTCATCCTTATTGGCGTTTTTTCGCATTCGTTTTCGGAACCGTATGTTTTGCGGTTATGCTGAGTTTGTGCAAGCCGTTTGTCGGCGAATTCAAGACCGGAGGCAATATTGGTCTGTTTTTGTCGCGGCAGTTTATGAGCCTGTTTAACCGAATGTATGTATTTGCCTACGGCAGGCATATTCTGGCAGCCGTTTTTTTTGTGTTGTCGTTGTTGTCCTTTAACCTTGCCTGCGGATTGACGCTTAAGGGCTGGTACAATTGCGGCAAGAAGATAGTTTTGGCCTTTGTCGCGGCGATGGTTTTTGTCGGCAGCGGCTTTAAATCCCTGTGGCAATGGGTGATGTCTCACACCGGAGGCAGCAGCGAACCGAGAGTTTCCAAGGCGCGTGAACCGCGGGTGCGCAAAGAGCCCAAGGTCAAGGAAGAACCGGCCAAGCCGGCGAAACCCAAAGAAATCAAAATCAACCGAGCCAAAGCGGTTGATGACGGCTATCGTTATCCGGACATCAATCTGCTTTCGGTTAATAAAGACAAAAATGCCAATCATGTTAACCAGAAAGAACTAGAGCGAATCGCGGGAGAACTTGAAAACGTTTTGCAGGAATTTGGCGTAAACGGCAAGATTGTGAAAGTTCGTCCGGGCCCGGTAGTGACTTTGTATGAACTGGAGCCGGCGCCGGGAACCAAAAGCGCCCGGGTTATCGGTCTGGCCGACGACATAGCGCGTTCGATGAGCGCGGTTTCTGTTCGTATAGCTGTTGTTCCGGGCAGCAACACCATCGGCATTGAGCTGCCGAATCCGACCCGGGAAATCGTATATCTGCGCGAACTTTTGGAAAGCGGAGAATTCAGAGAAGCCAAAGCGGCTCTGACCATTACTTTGGGTAAAGACATCGGCGGAAAGAACGTTTATGCCGATTTGGCCAAAATGCCCCACTTGCTGGTTGCCGGTACTACCGGTTCCGGTAAATCCGTGGGCGTAAATTCGATGATAATCTCCCTGCTTTACAGAATGCGGCCGGAAGAATGCAAACTTATCATGATTGACCCCAAAATGCTGGAGTTTACGATGTACAACGGCATTCCGCATCTGCTGACTCCGGTGATTACCGATCCGGCCAAAGCGGTTATCGGTCTAAAATGGGCGGTTAAGGAGATGGAAGACCGTTATCGCGCGATGGCAAAGTTGAACGTCCGCAACATCACCGGCTACAACAAACGTCTGGAAGAACTGCGTGCCAGCGGAGAAAAGGTTACCCGTACGGTTCAGACCGGTTTTGACATGGAAACCGGAAAACCGATTTACGAAGAGCAGGAATTGGACTTGACGCCGTTGCCTTATATTGTGATTGTGGTTGATGAAATGGCGGATTTGATGTTGGTTGCAGGCAAGGAAGTGGAAGCGGCGATTCAACGTCTGGCTCAGATGGCTCGTGCCGCCGGCATTCACCTGATTATGTCAACCCAAAGGCCGTCAGTCGACGTTATTACCGGTACAATCAAAGCTAATTTCCCGACCCGAATCAGTTTTCAGGTTACTTCCAAAATCGACAGCCGGACGATTTTGGGAGAGCAGGGAGCCGAGCAGCTGCTGGGAATGGGCGATATGCTTTATATGCCTGCCGGGCAGCGCCCGAATCGTATTCATGCCCCGTATGTTAAGGATCAAGAGGTCGAATCCATTGTCGAGTTTTTGAAAGAGCAGCGTGAGCCGGAATATGTTCAGGAAGTGACCGAAGGCGAGCTGAACGAAAAAGGCGGAGACAAAGCTGTGTTTGACAGTGGTGAGTTTGGCGGCGGAAACAGTGATGAAGAGCTTTATGCCCAAGCGGTTGCAATTGTTCAAAACGACAAGAAAGCCTCGACCAGTTATATTCAGCGTCGTTTGAGAATCGGTTACAATCGCGCGGCATCCCTTATTGACCGGATGGAACAGGAGGGTATCATCTCCGCGGCAGACCATGTGGGACGCAGAGAAGTCTTGTAGATTTTTGCTTGAGAATTAAAGAGGGAAAACGGCTTTTAGCGCTGTCGGCCTTTGAACAAACCCAGAACTTTTTGTTTCAGGTTTTGTGTCTTAGGCGGATTGTTGCGATTGCAAGCATCGGGATATTCTTTGGGATGGTCTTTCTGCCATTTTTTCAGTTCGGGCAGAAATTCGCGTTCATTGCATCCGGGAAGAGCAGCCTGCTGTTTGGCATGAACCTTATGAAAGGATTGAGAAACAAGGGCATTTTGTTTCTCGCTTATCGGCAGGGCAAAGCAGCCGCTGTCTTCGGAAAGGGTTTCATATTGCGTTTGCAGCATTTTTTCGCAGATTTCTTCAAGCTTGCGATGATGGGCATTTTTGAGGTTTTTTATTGTAAAAACAAGTTCTCCGCGCTCGTTCATACGGCTTTCGTTTACGTCAATGTTAAATTCATCCATCAGGCCGAGGGTGTTGTTGGCAATGTTGTTTGCCAGCTGTTGGCTGCGGTTGACAAGACGGTTTAGTTCGCGGGAAAACTGAAAAGCAAAGAGATATGCGCCGTATTCGGTTGGCTGGTGTTTGTATGCTTTTGTCTTTTCCTGCATTTTTGAGGGGAAATAATAGTGTGAACTGTAAGAAAGCAATTGTCCGGCAGGTTGGTCCCGACGCATAAATTCAGCATTTTTTGACGGAGCAACATTATTGAGGTGATGGAAAAACTCATGGGGGAGAACGTCGGCAGGCAGGCTGCTTTTTTCATGGTAAATCGTTTTGGAAAAAGGATCATAACCTCCCCGGTGCATGGCTGAAACATCCATTTTGAGTTTCGGTTTCTTTATCCAGCTGAGAGTGTAAAAATTTGCGCTCAGGAATTTACGCAATTTTTTTAAGCAATTCTTTTTAAACTGCGGATTGTTGTTTTGCTGAAGAGTCAGCGCATTGAAAAGCTTGGGCTTTTTTTGTTTAATGTCTCGGGCGGTTTGACGGGCGAGTTCGGTGATTTGGGCAGCGATTTCCGCAGGGAAAGCCGCATGCTCATAAAGGTAGCGAAAAGCAGGAGCGTTTTCGCTGACAAATAATCGGCGTACGACTCTTTTGCCTTTCTGTTTGGCACAAGCGGCGCAGATTTCGTCGGAAAAAATAAGGTTGTCAATTTTCCCGTAAAGTTCAAGCCAGGAATTGGTGTCAAAACGACGGAGCCGTTCCGGACTGTATTGCCGAATCAGGGCGTCAATGCCGCGGTTAATATTATCCAGTCCCGAGCCGTTGTTCATTATGTTTTCTCCTTAATCAATAGTATTATAACATAAAAACAAAATGTTACAATCCTTTACCGTTGAGGGCTTTGAGCTTTAGCTTTTTTATGTCTTTATCGGTCAGCGGCCGTGACATTTTGCGGGCAATCTGCGCGGCTTTTTTTCGATTGCGACGGTTGGTGAAGTTTTGCTCTATTTTTTCTTTGTCGGAGAGTTGTTTCCGGCGGATTTCTTCCAGCGGTTTCAGATTTTGCTCACTGTCGTTTTGGAGGTCGCGGAGAAAGTCGCCGGTGCGTATTATGCGGCAGTCTCTTTGGGATGAAAGCATATGGTTGATGCGGTCGTTGTCAAAGCTGATGTAGCGTTTGCTGCCGTCGGCCATTATTTTGTGGACCATCAGGGCATGAAAACGGGGAATGCCGTTTTCATCCGTTTCGGCCGGAATGACAACGATGTCTCCGATGCCAAGGCGGCTGTCGTCTGTTCTTCCTTCTGAAACGTATTTCTTGTTTATTTTAGTTAAGGTTTCCACTAAAGACTCCGGGTGGGTGAGGTCTTCAAGATTGTCATCGGCGAAAAAAGCGTCAAACTGAGAAAGCTTTGCGGTGTCGTCCCGTAGAACTTTCATTAACGCGGTGGTGCAGTATCCCCGGAAGCGTTGGGGATCGTATTGGGGATTAAACGGCTTTAGGATTTCCTGTTCGGCCCTTTGCATCAGGGCATGCCGAATGACAATTTTTTGCAGACAGTCGCCGATGTGGTTTTCCAAAGTCTTTTCCCGGGAGGTTTTTAAATAAGATTGTTTGAAGGCTTCAATTTCTTCCGCCAGGTTTTTGTTGCGGGCCGCTAAAATTTCCGCGGCTTTGTTTAAGGTCTCGTCTTTAACGGCAGAATGAAAAGGAGGCAGAAAACGCCCACTTTTTTGCAGGGCAAGATAACGTGAGGATTCTTCGAGCAGGGTTTGAATTTTTGATGTTGCCGGCGTTGGAAAACGGTCTGAGAGGTCCTGATTGCGCCGCTGCCATACATACGCAAATTGTTCGACACTGTTAACATAGGTTCGGATATCGAGCGGCGGTGCGTAGGTTATGCGCGGTTTTTCGGGGTTGATCATGGCGGTTGCTCCCATATGAGTAATATATCACATACAGAAACAGATGTATAGTACGGAATTTTCTTGATTATGGCGGTTTTTGCCTCTATATATATTTGCAGGTTATTTAAGGAGAAAAATTATGGCTGAAAATAAAGAGCCTTCACAGCGTCAGCTGCGGGTCGGACAGGAAATCAAACGGATACTGGCTGCCTTTATCCAGAAAGGCGAAATCCGAAATCTGGAGGGAATTGACACCATCGTTACGATTACAGAGGTTACGGTGTCTCCGGATTTGAAATATGCATCGGTTTATCTGATGACCCTGAATAATTCCCATTTGCAGGAAGTTATCGGGGGATTACAGCTGGCGGCCAATTATCTGCGCAAACAGATTGCCGCAAAAATGCAGCTTCGTTATACGCCCGAACTGGTATTTAAGGTCGACAAGAGTTTTGAACAGGTTGACAAGATTGAAAAACTGCTGAGAGATCCCAAGGTTGCCAAGGATTTAAAATAGGCAAAAGGATAGAAAGTTCTGCCGGCCTCCTGAAAAGGGGGCCTTTTTGTCGTAAAAATGTGGGTTATTTTCGAAAATAATTGACGGGAGTTTTGAGAAGCGTATCGTATTAGCCATAAAACAATTAGTATGGATTTAAATAACTTATATATTATGGGAACACATTTACGGATTAAACGTTATGCTGACATTTCGGTCGTTGAGTTGTGCAGCACTTTCCGGGTGCTGGGCGAATTAGCCTACGGACGGCAGATTGTCAAATTTAAGGATTATTATAAAATTACAACGGAAGACAATAATGTCTCTTTGATGAAAATTGTCGACAACCATGCTTTGGTTTCTGTCGTGGAAAACGCTGAAGAAGGAAGTATGGTTGCAAAAGGTTTTCTTTACCGCAGGGGATATGATTGGTTTTTGCTGACATATCAGGGAAAAATTCTTAATCTGGGCGAGTTTCTCGGTTATTTTTACGCCCGCCTGGAACCCCACGGTAAATTTATGGACGTTTGTTTTTTGGACAAGACGGGAAAATGGATCACTAAAAGGTATTTGAGCCATTATCATGTCTTTTGCGGAAAAATTATTGCCATAAAACGGGATGACGGGTTGTACGATATGTTGCAGGCTGAAGACAAGCTGTTGCGGGAACTCACAAACACTCAGGTTCTGGTCAAAGAAGACGATTGTTTTTATAAGGTTTACAAGCGGACGATGAAGAACGGCGTTCCGGGTTATATGCTTTTGCGAGAGGGCTTTAATCTGAACGTATCGCCGGGAATCTGGACGGTTGTTAAGAATAATTTTGCCCGGCTGTTTACTGCGCTGGGATAAAAATTGTTCAGCTTTTGTTTTGCGAAGGCCTGCGGTTGTATAACCCCGGGTCTTTCGTTTTTTTGGGAATGTTTTTGTCTTTTCCGAAAGCGGTTTTATTTGCTCCGAGAGGGCAGCCGGCGTATCAGAGAAGGCTTGCCGTTTGCGGAGGATAGTCGGGAAACGTCCGCAGATTTTTTAAAGATGTCTTTGGGCAAACAAAAAGGTCCGCTATGGTTGAGCATAGGGACCTTTTTTAGGTGTCAGTCATGATTTTTAACCCGTTCAATTACCATAATGCTGTCTTGAGTTGTGACAGAATATTCTTTCATCCCGCGATGGAAGGAATCGCCGGCTGAAAAAACGGTGTAACCGCAGTCGGGCGTCAATTTCATGAAATCTCCGCCTAAACCGAGAGCATACCGGTTGGGGGACTTTCTGTCCTCGCCGTACCAATATACCCTGTAGTTTCGTTCTTCAATGTGCATCAGACGAAGGTTACATATTTCAATCCCTTTTTGGCGCATATATTCGACAACTTGTTGAGAATTGCGATAAATGCAACGATTGGAAATGTTTTTTCCGAGGCTGAAAGACGAAACGCAACTGCTGAACGCAGACATTGAACACGATGCCGTAACGGCCAGAATAATTGCCAGATAGTTAGATTTAAGTGTTGCCATAATAGTTTGTTTTTAATTTGTTTAGATATCAAAAAGATAAAATCGGGACGGCGGATAGTCAAGAGAAGCGAGTATTTGACCACAGATATTTTCGTTTTTTTTATTCTTGACTTTTGTCTTTTTAAGTCTATATTCGGCCCGGTAATTCATATAAAAGACAAATTAATTAAAAATTATTGGTATGAAAAAAGAAATTTTCAACGAAGAAGTTGCTGCTCAGATTGCAGGAGCTTTATTGGGTGCTCAGGCTGTTCAGTTAAAATCGGAAGCTCCGTATTTCGTTTGGGCTTCGGGGTGGCATTCTCCGATTTACTGTGATAATCGCAAGCTGCAGTCTTATCTGGAGGAGCGCGAGCTTATTGCCGACAGTCTGTGTAGTCTGATTGAGCAGGAATATCCCGAAGCGGAGGCCATTATTTCCGTTGCGACGGGCGCTATTCCCTGGGGAACGCTGGCCGGATGGCTGTTGGATATTCCGACCGCTTATATTCGCAGCGATAAAAAAGACCACGGGTTGCAAAATCGTATCGAAGGCGCTTTGAAACCGGGAATTAAAGTGGTGATTGTCGAAGACCTGATTTCGACCGGAGGCTCTTCGCTCTCTGCCGTTCAGGCTGTTCGCGAAGCCGGATTTGAGGTTCTCGGAATGGCGGCGTTGTTTACCTATGGTTTTCAGAAGTCGCGCGATGCGTTTGAGGAGGCCGGATGTCAGCTCAACACGTTGTCCGATTATGAAACACTGGTGGCCCAGGCGGTTAAAACCAATTACATTCCGGCAGACAAGCTGGACTTTTTGGCTAAATGGCGCGAAGCTCCGCAGGATTGGGACAAATGATTTCTTTTGTTTTTTTATGAACAGGTCAACTTTGGGTTGGCCTGTTCAGCGTTTTAAATGCTTCAGATTAATGCCTATGACGAACGTTAGCGATTGTTGCCGCACATGGTACGGTACTGCGGTTTGGAACAAAACGGGGAGACCGTAGGCACCACGGTGCGAAACGTTCTTAATTCTGAGGAATCCCGTCTTTTTTTGTGGGTGGCGATAACAATTGACAAGGCGTCGTCTTTCTTTTATGAAAGTATAATAACGATTGAGGAAAAACGAATGGCTCGACATAAAAAAGGCGATGACGTCAATGGCTGGCTGGTTATTGACAAGCCGCGCGATATCGGTTCGACACAAGTGGTGAATCTGACCCGCAAATGGCTGAACGCCAAAAAGAACGGCCACTGCGGCACGCTTGATCCTTTTGCTACAGGGGTGTTGCCGGTTGCTTTCGGTGAGGCGACAAAGTTAATTCCGCTGGTAACCGACGGGCCAAAAGAATACGAGTTTGTAATCAAGTGGGGAGAGGCTACGGCCAGCGGAGATACCGAGAGCGAGGTTTGTCAGCGCAGTGCAATTATTCCTTCTAAAGAGGACATACTTTCCGTGTTGCCGCGTTTTATCGGAAAAATATCTCAGGTACCTCCGGCTTATTCGGCGATTAAGATAAACGGAGAGCGAGCCTATAATCTGGCGCGCCGCGGCGAAGACGTGGAGATTCCGGAGCGAATCGTCGAAATTTACGCGCTGGAATTGTTGGAAGAGCTGCCGGAGGAGCAGGCTCGGTTCAGGGTAGCCTGTTCAAAGGGCACGTATGTTCGGACTTTGGGTCAGGACATTGCCAAATCGTTAGGAACAGTCGGCCATTTGAAGGAGCTCAGGCGCACCAAATGCGGGAATTTTGACCTGAGTCAGAAAATTTTACTGGAAAATATAAAAAATATAGGGTATGGTGAGAACCGAAAAGAAGTTTTGCTTCCGGTAATAACTTGTCTGCGCGACATCGCGGATATAGCTGTAACCGAAGCGGATGCCGCCAAGCTCCGTATGGGGCAGAGCCTGTCGCCGAAGTCTTATCCGGTGGAAAAGCTGTACGGACAGACGGGGGCCGCCACTTGTGACGGGGAGTTGGTTGCGTTAGTTCGAATCGAGGAAAGAAGAATCCTTCCGGTTCGTGTTTTCAATTTTTAATATGAAAAGGAAAATATAGATGTCGATTTCAAAAAAAGATATTGCCAAGGCTTATGGTTTGAATCCAAATGATACCGGTTCTCCGGAAGTTCAGATTGCTATCTGGACCGCAGAAATCAACAACCTGATTGAGCATTTTAAAACACATGCCAAAGATACTCACTCTCGTTTGGGTTTGATGAAAAAAGTCAGCCGACGCCGCCACCTTCTGGATTATTTGAAGGGTAAAAGCGAAAGCCGTTATCAGGATCTGATTAAAAAGTTAGACCTCAGAAAATAAAAGGAAAATTGTTTTTATGGGGCAGATAACGCAATTTTACGCAGTCTCAAAAGGGTCTTGTACTTCTTTGCACACTGCTTTGGGTTTGCCGGAGATTATGTTGTCTGCTTTCATAAAAAGAGTTTTCGTAAATGTGTTTTGGATGTTGATTATCAGTCTGAGGCACGGCTCCCTTTCAAGAGGGACGTATTTATAAATTTTAGGACTGCGGGGCAGTGGAGCTCCGCAGTTCTTTTAATAAAAATCCTGCATGGGGCAGGTAGATGATTGTATGAAGAAGAAAGGTAAAGAAATATGATCGATTTTAAAGTGTGCCGCAAGGAAATGGAATGGGGCGGACGCAAATTAGTTTTGGAAACAGGTAAAATAGCTAGACAGGCTACAGGTGCCGTAGTTGTCAAGTATGGTGAAACAGAGGTACTTGCTACGGTATGTGCGGCAAAAGAGGCGAAGGCAGATCAGGATTTCTTTCCTTTGACAGTCAATTACCAGGAAAAGTACTATGCAACCGGCAAGGTTCCCGGCGGATTTATGAAGCGCGAGGGTAAACCGAGCGAGCGCGAAGTTTTGATTTCCCGTTTGATTGACCGTCCGATCCGTCCGTTGTTTCCGGATGCTTTCAAAAACGAAGTTCAGGTTATTTGTACCGTTTTGTCTCACGATCAGAACAGCGATTCCGACATTCCGGCCATGATTGCCGCTTCCGCCGCTTTGACAATTTCCGGCATTCCGTTTTTAGGGCCGATTGCCGCTTGCAAAGTCGGTTATAAAGACGGCCAGTATATTTTGAACCCGACTATCGAGCAGATGAAAGAAACCGAACTGGAACTGGCGGTTGCCGGTACGTCAGAGGGTGTGCTGATGGTTGAATCCGAGGCTCAGGAGCTTTCGGAAGAGACGATGCTGGGTGCGGTTATGTTTGGTTTTGAGAGCTTTCAGCCGGTTATTAAACTGATTAACGAACTTAAGGCCGATGCCGGAAAAGAACCTTGGGAAGCTCCGGTATTTCCGCCTGAATTTGATGATCTGTACAATAAGCTGGCCAAAGAATTTACCGCAGCGTTTGAGGCCGCCTTTAAAGAAACGGACAAATTGAAACGCGGTGAAATGATCGGCGTTGCTTCTGAAAAATTCAAAGCAACCCTTGATCCGGAAAACGAGTTTGAGCAGCGCTACGCACAAGATGCCATTGAAAAGCTGATGCATAAGGTGATGCGGGAGAGCGTTTTGACAACCGGACATCGTATTGACGGCCGCGATACCAAAACGGTTCGTCCGATTGAGTGTCAGGTTGACGTGCTGCCGATGGCTCACGGTTCCGCATTGTTTACGCGCGGCGAAACCCAGGCTTTGGTGGTTACCACGCTGGGTACCGGCGAAGACGCTCAAATTGTCGACGGTTTGATGGAAGAATATAAAGAAGACTTTATGTTGAACTATAACTTCCCGCCGTTTTCTGTCGGCGAGTGCGGCCGTATCGGAAGTCCGGGACGTCGCGAAATCGGCCACGGTAAACTGGCTTGGCGTGCTATTCATCCGATGATGCCCAAAGACAAGGATTCATTCCCTTACACCATTCGCGTCGTTTCTGAAATTATGGAGTCCAACGGCTCTTCTTCAATGGCAACAGTCTGCGGTACGACAATGTCTCTGATGGCAGCGGGCGTTCCGATGGCCAAACCGGTTGCCGGTATTGCCATGGGATTGATTAAAGAAGACGATGGCCGGGTTGCGGTTCTGACGGATATTTTGGGTGATGAAGACCACCTCGGCGATATGGACTTTAAAGTTGCCGGTACCAAAGACGGCGTAACCGCTTTGCAGATGGATATTAAAATTACTTCCATTACCAAAGAAATTATGGAAAAGGCTCTGGCTCAGGCTCATGAAGGCCGTATCCACATTCTGGGCGAAATGGCCAAGGCGATTGCCGAGCCGCGTCCGCATGTTTCTGACAAAGCGCCGCGTATTGTCGCAATTAAGATTCCGGTTGATAAAATCCGCGAGGTTATTGGAACCGGCGGCAAGGTTATTCGTGAAATTATTGAAAAAACTCATACCAAGATTGATATTTCCGATGACGGTGTCGTTAAAATCGCTTCTATGAAAAAAGAAGACGGAGATGCCGCTTTGGAATGGGTTATGGGTATTGTTGCCGAACCTGAGGAAGGTAAGATTTACCATGGCGTCGTTACAAAAATTATGGATTTCGGCGCATTTGTCCGCTTCCTGGGTACGACGGAAGGTTTGGTTCACATTTCGGAGGTTAAGCCTGAACGAATCGCAACCGTTTCCGAATTTTACAAGGAAGGCGATTCAATCTGGGTTAAATGTCTGGGTACCGATAACCGCGGCAAAGTTAAGCTGTCGGCTAAACGGGTTAACCAGGAAACCGGCGAGGACCTGGAAAAATAATTTTGCTTAACGGGAAACCGAGCAGATTTGACCGGTGAAAATGTAACGTTTTTATGCGTTTCTTTGCTTGTTTTGTCTGATAATCATATGGTTTTCCGGTTGGTTGAATTATTGTCCATTGTTTCAAAAAAAAGAGTTTCGGCCTCTATCGGTCGAAACTCTTTTTTATGGTTGATTTTCGGATTGGCATGAGGTATAAGGCGTTATTCATTTTAAATTATTAGATATTATATTTATGGATACAATTCTGAATTATTCCGTGGTTACGACAGGTTTGCTGTTTGGCGTTATTGTGTTGGCGATTGCCGCTTTGTGGGTGTATTGGTCAAAATTTTTTATTCCTTTCAGCACATATTGTTGGTGGCGAGACCGAATTCCCCGGATTGTGACGGTTTATTGTTTTGTGTCATTTGGAGCATGGGCTTTTTTTTATGGCCGTGAACGCAATGCAGACCCGGTTTTTTGCATAATAGCCTCGGTTCTGCTGGTTATCATTTGTCTGCGATATTTTTTCGTATTTATGAAACGGCGGATGGAAGCGGTTGATAATGCCCTTGTTTGTGTGAGCGATGCGTTTGCGCTTTACTTTTTGGCTCAATGTATGGTGTTGCTGCTTTTGGACGGTTTGTTAGCGACTGTTGAAATAGCCGGCAGCCAGTTGCTGTTGGTGGGAACGTCGATTTTGTTGGTTCGTAATTTGAGGCTGCGGCAACTGGTTAAAGGCGACGTTTATGTCTTTGCACCGCTGCGGATAGGTACGGACGACTATGTCTACGGAAAACTCATCATAAATGAATGTTCACAGCTTGATGCAAGGGTTAAGAAGCTTGCACGGCGCTGTTACGGACTTTATGGCAAGGAAGCGGAAATCAGGGTTACGGTGACTTCGTTTCATCCTTTCCGTTTATGCGAGGTTTAAGTATGTCATTTTAGAAAACAAACTTTTTAATATCAGAGGGCGTTTTGTAATTTGCCATGAAAAATGATTTAGTCTCTTTTTGCCCTCGAGAGGCGGAAAAGCTCTTGTCTGTGAAGACGGGGGCTTTTTTTGTGGTTGATTTTATCCGGTAAGTGGAGTACAACGAAATGTCATTTTTTTATTATTGTTATATTTTTTAAATTAATGCTATGGCTAAGATTATTTTTTTTGAACCCGGAGTTGTAATGGGATTATGGCTCGGGATTGTGTTTGCAGTTTTTGCAATCGTAGTGGTTAACCTTAAAAGTTTTGAACTCTCTTTGAAACAGTATCGTTTTTGGCGAACGATGATTTCGCAGGCCGTTCCTTTATGCTGGTTGTTCAGCTTTGTGTTATGGACGGTTTTTTATTGTATTGAGATTAAGCTTAATGCATATGCGGCAATCGGAATCAATGCGGTGCTGGCAGTTGCCGCGTGGCGTTTCTTTGTTTGGTTCAGGCGACGGGAATTGCGGCGGGTGGAAGACGTGCTTGTTTGTATGAACAATATGATATTTCTGCTGTTGGTTGTCGAAACGCTTTTGCTTTTAATCGGCGCAGGTTTGTATGCAGCCGCATCTTTAGTGGGTACACAGTTTGTTTTCTGGGGCGTTTCGGTTGTTCTGCTCAAGAGTTTGAGAATGCATTTGCTTTCTAAAAATGAAGTTTATGCTTTCAAGGTAATACGCTCAGACGAAAATGAAGGCATTTACGGTATTATCCGGTTGGACGACAATACCTGTTTTCGGGTTAAGCTCAGAGGAAGGTCGGTTTCCGGGTATCCATTGAACTTAACCGGCAGAGAATTGATGGTTCGGGTGTTTTCTTTTCATCCGTTTCGGGTTGTGGAATGTGTCAGTTGTGCCGTTCGCGAACATAAATAAAAAAAACTCCGTAAAAGGAGTGTTGTCTAGTTAGTTTCAAGAAGCTCCTGTCTGTGAAGACGGGGGCTTCTGCCATTTTAAAAAAACCTTGAAATATATGTAAAAAAGGTGTATGAGTCGACTCAACCGTCGGACACCCCTGGAGGTCGGACGGCCAAGCCTTTTGATTAAGGCTTTGTTTTGCAACTTTTTATAAAGGATTTTTTACTATGGTAAAGATTACATTTAATGCTGAAAAGCGTGAGAAAGCAGGTAAGGGGGCAGCTCGTGCATGTCGTCGTGAAGGACGTGTTCCTGCCGTTATTTATGGCGGAAAACAGGAATCCGTTATGATTTCCCTGCATCCGGTTGAACTTGAAAAGGCTTTGGACACCGTCGGTTTTTATGATGCCGATATCGAAGTTGTCCTCGACGGCAAAAAACACAATGTAAAATGTCAGGATGTACAATTTCATCCGGTTTCTGACAAGCCGATACACGTCGACTTCCTCAGAAAGTAATTTTTCGGATATTCAGATTTAGAGCGGCTTTTTCGGGTTTAAAATCGTATACTTTGCAGTATATTTGTTTTTTACGGGTAAAGCCGCTCTAATTTTTTATTTTGCAGGTTGAATAATGTTTCTTATTGTCGGATTGGGGAATCCCGGAGCGGAATATGCGGGAACAAGGCATAACGTCGGTTTTGCGGCGGCAGACGCCCTGCATGACGCGTATGGGTTTGGTGCGTATCGCGACAAGTTCGACGGTTTAATTTCCGAGGGGAAAATCGCAGGGGAAAAGGTTTATTTGCTTAAGCCTCAGACTTATATGAACCTTTCGGGAAATTCGGTGGTCAAGGCGGCCTGTTTTTATAAAATTCTACCCCAAAACGTGATAGTCATCCATGACGACATGGACTTGCCGGCCGGAAAAATGAAGGCCAAAACAGGCGGCGGTGCCGGCGGCCACAACGGTTTGAAGTCGATAGATGCGGCAATCAGCCCTAACTATCACCGCATCCGCATCGGGGTCGGACATCCTCAAAGCGGCGGCGAGGCCGTGGTTAACCACGTGTTGTCGCGATTTTCGAAGGCAGACAGTGTTTTGATTGACGAAAATATTGACGCCGCAGTCAAGAACATCGGGATTTTGATGACCGAAGGCGTCAGTGCTTTTTCCAACAAAATAGGCCTGTTGAAACAGAAAAAATAAAAACCTTGAAAAATCGGGTTTTATGGGCTAAAAGACTCCTCAAGCGAGATTGATTATTTGAGGAGTTTTTTTATGGGATTTAATTGCGGTATCGTCGGTTTGCCCAATGTAGGCAAGTCCACGCTGTTTAACGCTTTAACACAGACAATTGCGGCTCAGGCGGCTAATTTTCCGTTTTGTACCATTGAGCCGAACACGGGACGGGTTGCCGTGCCGGATGCACGTCTGGAGAAACTGAAAGAAATTGTCAGTCCCAAAATGGTAACGCCGACCCAGCTGGAATTTGTGGATATTGCGGGATTGGTTAAAGGCGCTTCGAAGGGTGAGGGGCTGGGCAACCAGTTTTTGGCCAATATCCGTGAAGTCGATGCCATTATTCATGTGTTGCGGTGTTTTGAAGACGACAATATTACGCATGTTGAAGGCAGCGTTGATCCTATTCGGGATGCAGAGATTGTTGAAACCGAATTGATGATAGCCGATTTGGAATCCTTGGAAAAACGTTTTGACCAGGCTCAGAAAAAAGCCAAAGGCGGGGACAAGGAAGCAATCGTCAATGTTGCCGTTATGGGACCGGTTATTGACGCTCTGAAAGCCGGAAAGCCGGCACGGGTTGCGGCACCCGACGCAGCCAACAAAGACGCTGCAAAGGCATATAAAATGCTTCAGCTGTTAACGGCAAAGCCGGTGCTGTATGTCTGCAATGTGGACGAAGACTCCGCTGCCTCGGGCAATGCTTTTTCCGAGAAGGTTTTTGAAAAGGCCAAGGCAGAAGGTGCAAGCGCGGTCATTATTTCTGCTGCGATAGAATCTGAGGTTGCCCAATTGGAATCCGAAGATGAGAAAAAAGAATTTTTGTCGGCGTTGGGGCTTGAAGAGACCGGCTTGTCAAAAATCATTCGGGCCGGATACGACCTGCTCGGATTGCAGACGTATTTTACCGCCGGTCCCAAAGAAGTGCGCGCCTGGACCTTTATTAAAGGGTCGAAGGCTCCGCAATGTGCCGGTATTATTCATTCTGATTTTGAACGCGGTTTTATTCGCGCCGAGACTATTGCGTATGACGACTTTGTCAAATTCGGCGGTGAGCAGGCTTGCAAAGAAGCCGGAAAAATGCGTTCCGAAGGAAAAGACTATATCGTGCAAGACGGCGATTTGCTTAATTTTCTTTTCAACGTCTAAGAGTGTTATCGGTTTTTTCTTAAAATATTTTTTTAGCCAAAAAGTTGACAATAAATCCCGGATGTGATACTCTCCGGTTTATCAAAAAGATATTATTGTTAAACAATTAAAATTTAAAAGTTATGGCTAGAGAAGAAATTGAACGCATCGTATGGAATGAATTTGTAAAATTTACCGGAGTTGAAGGCGAAGAAGATCTTAATTTGGAGATTTTTTCTATTAAGAGAGAAAATTTTGTTCGTCATTTGAGACTGCTTTTTCCCGAGCTGAGACTGCGTAATTCCTTTGGAAAGAAAACCGTTGAAGACTTTATTGACGCTTTGTTTGCAGAGCAGATATACAAGGAAAAGTTTATCAATGAGGTTTTAGACGTGGTAAAGAAAATCAGCGGTCATACCGAGTATGGATTGGGAGACCGTTTGTTTGAAGAGCTGCGCGTGAGGGAAAGCGAACCGGAAACGAATGCCCGGCAGGCTGAAGAAGTTAAATTCTTTATGGCCGCCAACAAGGTTTTTTCAGCCTTGTCACAAAAAACTCAGTATTATCCGCCTTATTCCGTTTTGGCTAATGCTGAAAATATACGGGAGCTGGCAGAAATATATTACAGAAGAGGACAATTTTAACTTTTTCCGTTTTTTGACAACTTGCGGGTTGGGCGTTGTGAAACGACCACCCGTTTTTTTATGCAAAAACAAAATTTTTGGTTACGGCCGAATACCAGAACATTTTTTGCAAAAGCAGGGAGAACGTTTGAAAAGGGATAAGCGGCAGGAAAGGAGAGGTTTACCGGCAAATGGGACTTTTTTAGTTTAAAAAACTGCTTGCTTCCGGTGATTTTTGAGGGTATTTGAGTAATAAGCAGCATCATTGGAGGAGAAGAAAATGCGATTGGCTTTATTTCAACCGGATATTCCGCAAAATACGGGAACATTACTGCGATTGGGCGCATGTCTCGACGTTCCTCTGGATATTATCGAGCCATGCGGTTTTGTTTTTTCGGAGCGGACGTTGAAACGTTCGGGGATGGATTATTTGCATCTGGCTGATTATCGCCGTCATAATTCCTGGAATGATTTTTTGCAGTATCGGGCGGAGCACCCTGACGAATACGGGAGAATCGTTTTGTTAACGACGCATGCCAGCCGACCATATACCGAATTTGAATTTCAGCCCAACGACATTATTCTGATGGGACGGGAAAGCGCGGGGGTTCCGGAAGCGGTACATCAAGCCGCGGATGCGCGTCTTTTGATACCAATGAATGAAAATGCGCGCTCCATTAACGTTGCCGTATCGGCAGTGATGGTTGTCGGTGAGTGTTTGCGGCAAATTGACGGTTTTCCCGTTCAAAGAAATTAACGGCCGGCAGTTCTCACGTATTCGCGCAGTCCGGTTTGAACTTCTTTATAGTTCTTGGTTTGTTCCCGAATCAAGCTTTTCTTTTCGTTGTCTGTCATTTTTCTTTGCAATTCCATAGCGCTTTCTGTTTCTTCAAAAAGAGGATAACCTTTATTGTCCCTTCCTTTGACGGTTTTGGTAAAGAAAGTATTGGCATCGTAAATTTCCAAATGTTTTTTTAGTTTTTCTTTTCGTTCATTCGGTGAGGTTTTGTCTTTTTCACTGCTGCCGTATTTGATATAGTTGTCGGCCATTTCCTTTATAGTGTTGCGGAAGTTCGTTTCCGCTGATGCTATGGCTGCCTGCGAGGGGTTTTCGTTAAACTTTCGTTTGGCTTCGTCAACGTTTTCGCCAAGCTGTTTGAGGGTGTCCTGGTCTGCCCCGTTTTTTTTGGCATTGCTGAGCGCTTTATTAGCATTAAAAAGTTCGGATTTTAAGGTACGATAGTCGGGATCTTGGTTTGCTGCGGCATTAGCCTGCTCCAGTTCGGCGTGGTATTCTTTAGCCCGCTTACGCAATTCCGGCTGGTTTTTCCAGGCTTTACGGGATTCTTCTTCAAACTTTTTTTGTTTTATGATGCTTTGAATCTGGGTAAATTCGGGATATGCGCGCAGTTCGTCCAAACTGGGCTGATTTTTCATCTTCATTCCGGTTTGCAGGGCTGCCAGATATAGTTTGGCCTTATATTCCGGATGTTTTTCAAATGCGCCGAAAGTGATGGTGTTGTTGCCCATATCTTTGGCCGTTTGGCAGATTAAGACGAAGTCTTTGGTGCTTTCGCTGCGGATGCGAACATGTTTTTTATCGTAGTAGTAAATCAGGCTGTTGTTAAGGCGATAACGAAGTTCGCGGTCGTCTTTGGTATCAAAACGCTGAAACGCTCTGGTGAGCTTTTGGCAGTTGGGCATAAAGACAGCATTGACTTCTTCTTTCCATTCCAGGTCTTGCGGCGTCGGGGCATATTCGTCGACGACGAAGTCCTGGGCAGCAGTTACCTGATTGAAACACTCAATAATCTTATCTTTGGCGGCGGCATTCATATAATTAAAGTCTGTGATGCCCTGGGCTTGCAGATACAGCTTGAATACGGGATTGTTCTGATAATTTTTATAATAGGCTTGGGCGGCCACTTTTATATCTTTTGTATGTTGGGCATCAACCTCTGCCCATTTTTCATCCTGATTCAAGGATTGGAATTTGGTAAGGAAATCGTTTAGGTCGCCTTGGAGGGCAACTTCGTTCACCATAGAGGAGAAAATGGCGCAGTCGCTGCGGTTTTGGCTTAATGCCGGCGCATAGACCGTGGTGGTGATGCCAAAGTCGTTCAGGGTATTTACAATATTGGTTTTAGTGGCCTGATAAGCTCCGCCGCCCAATTGATCAACAATCATTGCCCGGTTTCCCTCGATTACCAGGCTTATCGCGTGGCGGATGTGGCCTTGTTCGTCACAACCTACGGGAATAACAATCTTGTCAAATTTTTGTCCGGAGTCGCGAAGGGCGGTCATAAATTTTTTGAGCAGTTGTTGGTCATTCGGCGTTTGTATTTCCAAGGCACCGGTCAACAGCCGGCGATGGGATTGTTTTGCCAGCTCCTTTTTTACTTCGGCGGTTCGGGATGCTTCCGGTTGGTTGCAAATATGATAAACGTCTAAGAAAGAGCTGTCCAGGCCGGCCGCTTTTTCGCGATTGACCAGAGAAATTGTGCTGCTGTAGGTTCCCTTATTGTAATTTCCCGGCTGTTTGCGGCTGAAATCCAGAGCATCGTTATAAAGATCCTGATAATTGGCGAGATTGGGCTGAGCCGTTTTGTATGCGACCATCTCGTCAAAAAACTGCTGTTTTTTTTGAGGGGTATCAATCAAAGCCGTGATTTTGTCGTACAGTTCGGCATCTCCGTTTTGAGGAGCTATTCCGTAGGCATCCAAAATAAGCTCAATCTGTTGATTGAGTTGGTCGGAAGAAAAGGATGTCGTTGTTTCTGCCATAGATGTTACCCTGAGATATTGTATATGTTAAACTATAACATATACAAAGTGTTTTGTCTAATGTTTTGTCAGTTTAAATCAGTCTATTTCTCTCAGTTCTTGGGCTGAGCCGGCCTGAAGATAAGGGTTGCATTTTTTTTCGATACCCAAGGGCACCGGACCAACCGGCAGACCTTGTTCTATCCGTTCTTTTGCCCGTTCAAGATATTGGCGTATTTCAGGGTTTCCCCGATTGAAGTTATAAGCCGTCATTGCTGCCGGCATGGTGTATTCGTGGCCGGGGTAAAACAACACGTCATCGGGAAGCTCTTTTATTTTGGAGAGAGCCGAAAACATTTGCTGAGGAGTGCCTTCAAACAGGCCTCCGATGCATAGGTTAAACAGCGTGTCTCCGGTGAAAAGGGCTTTGTCTGCGGGAAAATACCACAGGATGTGGTTTTGGGTGTGAGCCGAAACGTCAATTATTTCGGCAGTGGTTTTCCCGAGAGAAAAAGTTTCGCCGGGAACAACGCCAATGTCAAATCCCGGAATACGAGACGCGTCAGCCTGATTGCCGACGACTTTGGCTCCGTACAGCTGTTTAAGCTCAAGGTTTCCGTCTGTATGGTCAAAATGATGGTGGGTGTTGAAGATGTATTCAGGGGTAAGTTTCAATTCGTTTAATTTGGCAATAATCGGCCCGTTTTCGGAAGGGTCGACGACGGCGGTCGTTCGGGTGTCTTCGTCTACCAGAATGTAGGCGTAATTGTCCATTGTGCCGGCACGGCATAATACGGTGTAAATTTTCAACATTATAAATAATCCTCAGGGGTTACTTCGTCTATCTGGTTCTTGTCCATATACTGTTCTGCATAGTCCTGATAAACCTTGCTGCGAATAAAGACGTCATACAAATCAGGGTCGATATGTCCGTTATGTTTCATTTGCTGCATAATGCGCAAGACTTCGGAAAGTTTTTTGGGTTCCTTATAAGGACGGTCGTTGGCGGTGAGCGCTTCGAAAATATCGGCAATGGCCATAATTTTGGCAGGGACGGACATTTGGTCTCCGGTGAGGCCGTTGGGGTAACCTTTGCCGTCGATGCGTTCATGGTGAGCGCCGGCATATTCTACGACTTTGGACAGCTCTTTGGGGAAAGGGAGAGCTTTGAGCATATCAATGGTGACAACGATATGTTCGTTAATTTTATCCCGTTCTTCTTTATTAATCGTTCCGCGGCGGATTTCAAGGTTATAAAGTTCGCCACGGTTGTAGGGGCCGAAGATTTGGTCTTTGCGGTTTTGGAGAAGGTTCTCCCGAGCCGGGTGCACGTAGAAGTCCTTGTTTTCAACATTGTCGCGTTCAGCCCAGGATAAACCCAGCATCCGGTTGAAGTAGCGGACAAACTGGATTTGGGAAATCTGTTCAAGCCGGGCAATGTCGCGGTCGTTCAGCTCGATGTCGCCGGTATTGCACTTGGCGACAAAAGCAAAGTCTTCTTCAAGTTGTTTGACTTTGGCTACGAATTCGGCCTGAAGGTGTTGTTTGGTGTCAATATTGTTCAGGCGCTTTTGGAGATATTCGATATGGGCATCGCGGCGCAGGATTTCAAAACGATTGCGGATTTCGTGAATGCGGTTGAAAATGGTTTCAAGCTTGGTTGCCTTGTCGACAATATATTCCGGCGTGGTGACCTTACCGCAGTCATGCAGCCAGGAGGCAATGTGAAGCGTGTACCAGTCATCAGGACTCATTTCAAAGGTTTTGAGGTTACCGGTGGTTTCCTGAACGGCAGCGGTAGCAAGGAGCCGGGCAATAATGGGAACCCGCTGGCAATGGCTGCCGGTATAAGGCGACTTGGCATCGATGGCACGCGCAAGCACTTCAATGAAAGATTCCAGGAGTTGTGAATAGGCTTCTTTTTGATTTTTGTTTTCCAGGGCTATGGTAATCAGCTTACAGACGGACAGAACAACTTTCTGCGCTTCCGTCGTGAAACTGATGATTTTACCGTTGGCGTCTTTGGCATTAGTGAACTGGGCAACACCGAGGAGGTTGTCTTTGCGGTCTACCAGCGGTATGGCCAAAAGGGAAATCGTCGAGTAGTTATTGGCATCGTCGAATTTGGCAATCAGATCGGTGTCTATACCGGTGGTTTGAAAAATGTTAGGCGAATTGATGATTTCGCGGTTCAACGCGCAGTATTCAGAAGGGGCTTTGCGGCTGCGGTTTTTGACGTCGGGCAGAAACACCGACGGAAAAAAAGCCATATTTTCGGTTCCGCTGATGCCTACGTTGAGGCTGTTGACGCGGCTGTATTCAAGATTGATGTATTTGTTGTCGCTGACGGAGAAGAAAAAGCATCCGTCGGCGTCACAGGCTTTGCGGGCCACACGCATTACCTTTTCGATGATAACGGGATAATCATCATTTATCAGGGAATCGTTTAACGCCAGTAAATCCGGCAGGATGATTTCGTTTGGACCAGGCACAGAGATATCCTTTAGACTGTTTTTTTGTTTAAGCTTAATCCAAAAATATTAAGAAAGCTATAAAATCAGCTGATTTTTGAGACCAGATAGTTGATGTCTTCTTCGCTCATTTCTTCGTTGTTGGGGCCGTAAGTCAAAATTCGTTCGATTACTTTATGGGCAAAAGACTTGCGATTGTTCTTGCGGCAGTCGAAGCGAATTTCCTTAATGATTTTCAAGGCGCTGAACACTGCCGGAAACATCGTTTTGGGAATGAATGCCTTACGGAGAAGGTTGCGTATCATAAAGTCGACAGAGGTGTTGAAAAGGATTTTGCGAACCTCGATAATCGGCGTGTTGGACAAGTAGACCAAAGCGTATTCGAAAAACTTCAAATCTCCCATGCAAATGGAGCGGACGACCAGATTGGGGGTCAGGCGGTTTGAGGTGTAAAGCTGGTGAACCAGCTCTTCAATCTGTTTGTCCGAGCTGTAGTCTTCAGAAATGCGCAGCGTTGTTTTTTCCTTGACTTCTTCAATGATGTCCGTTGCCAAATCGGCAGGAAGATTGTGAGACAGAATCAAACGGCGTTTGAGGTCTTCCGACAAGGAATTGGCGATTTTTTCAATTACCGACGTCGGCAATTCGGTGCGATATACCAAACGCTTTTTGATGTCTTCGCTTTGTCTGTATTTTTCGACGATAGTATTATATGTTTTTTCGTGAATGTTGGCGGTCTCGTTGGATATCAGGACGCCGACAACTTCTTCGGGACAACGCTCGACGATATATTCGGAAATTTCATTGGGCAGGTTTAAGCGCTGCGCTACCGCCTTTTGCTTGTTTATGCTCGGAATGTCAAGTATCTTGATTAAATCTTCGGCATTCAAATCGGCGTAATATTTGATGAACGGAACGGCAACGGCATCAGTGTCTTTGATAACGGATTGGACAATGTCTTCAGGGAGGTTATGCGTGTTTTTCAGACTTTCAGCCAACACCTGGCGGACTTTGGCTTCAACATCGCGCACCATAATGCGAAAGATGTCTTCTGCAAGGCGGAGGCCTTTGGGGGTGACGGTGTGGCCGTTGTAATAGGCGCTGACCTTTTGCGCTACAACGGACTTGTTTTCCGTTTGCAGGTTTTTAGAAAGATTTTTAACATCTTGGCTGGTTAGTTGGTTCTTATCCATTGCACACATCACATTTTTGTTAGTTCTTATATATTATATAATAATAAACTTTTGGCCAAAATACCAATTACAGTTTTGTTACAGTTTCGTTAAATTTTCTCCTTTTTGCCGGTATCCGATTGTATTAACTTTTTAAATCTCTCGGGGAGAGGTTTGTCAATCATTTTACTATTTAGTAAAGATTTGTCAATTATATTCAGTTCATAGAATGCAATTGTGTATTCTATGATGCCGGCATAATTTTTGAGAGGAGAATTCCACATCAACGTAAAGGCAAAAGTCGTCCCGCGCAGGACACTGTTTCGGGAGCGCAGCTCTTTTCGAAAACTGCGCAGATGTTCAAAAGCCACATGCGAATTGATTTTGTGGGCGAAGTCCTGCAAAGAGTCATATATTGTGGGAAAAGTCCGAATGCGGTAAGTGTCGTCTTCGGTTTCTCCCCGTGGTTTCAGGCCTTTGTCGCTATGCCAGACCAGCTGTTTGTAGAGGGAGTTGCCTTCTTTGACGATGCGGGAGGTTCCCCAGTTGGTTTCCATGGCTGCCGCGGCAATCAAAAAAGAGGGCGGAACGGCGTCTACACGGTTTAGAAGTTCGGTCAGCAAAAACTTGTGGCGCTGATAGCCTTTAAGGCGGGTAAAAACGTCATACTCGGCAGCGGTTTTTTCGATAATGCGGCTTTCTTCTGCGCTCAGTTCATGGTTTTTATCAAAGTTTTGTTTGATTTGTTCGATAACCTGACGCTGTTCCAGTGTTTGTTGGTTAAAGCGCAGAGCCAGCGGCGCCAGTATTTTGATGAACAATGCAATGCGCTTCTGTTCATCGGCGACGGCATCAAAGTCTGTTGGAAAAGAGGAGAGGTAAATCGGCGGATAGTGATACCCCGGGAGCATCAGATATCCCCGAACGCCTTTGTAGTCATAATATTCGTAAATATCTTCAAGTTGGGAAGTGTTAAGGCGGGAAAGGTTAAGTTCCTGCGGCGCCGCAGCGCTGCTTGTCTGAGGCGTCAAATTAAAAATCAGTAGCAACAGCAGGAACTTTTTAATCATCGGGCCTCGTTTTTCTGGGTTATGTTGCGAACCTCTTTAACGGCGGGAATGTATGTTTTGAGGATCTTTTCAACCCCTTCTTTTAAGGTGACCATAGCGTAGGGACAACCGACACAGGAACCTCTCATCTCGACATAAACAATGCCGTTTTCAAAACTCTGGAACACGATGTCTCCGCCGTCTTGTTTAACAGCCGGACGGATGCGGGCGTTTATCAGCCCTTCTATTTGTTTGATTATTTCGGTTTCGTCCCGGGATGAAGGAGATGAATCGATTACGGCCTGTTCGCCGGTGGCAAGGTAATCCATAATCTCGGCGAGTATCTGAGGTTTAAGTTCGTCCCACGAGGCAGAAGATTCTTTGGTGACCGAAATCATATCCGACGTAATGAAAATTGAAGCAATGCCGCCCAGATCAAACAGTTGTTCCGCCAACGGCGATTTGCGAATCGATTTGGCATCGACAAATTCCGCACTGCCGGCATTCAAAATTTGTACCGGCGGAAAGAAATTGAGGACGTCAGCCTCCGGAGTTGTCTGTGTTTCAATTATCATTATTGTTTTCCTTGTGCCGCAGACAGGGTTAGTTTACACATCATATTTTGGCTGATGAGCGCTGCTTTCAGGCTGTAATAACCGATGGAACTCAGATGATTGGGGGCCAGCGTACTGTCCGGTTCGCCGTTGAGAACTACGGCAGGAGAAAGGACAACCGCTTCTTCCAAGGCTTTGACCATTTGAGTCCAGGGCTGATAAATGTCATTAGCCAAGATAATGTCTTTATAATCATAACTTAACGCTTTCATCAAGAGATAATAGCCATAAATTTTTCCCTGTTGATAATAAAAGAGGTCATCGCTGCGGTTATCGACCCAATCCGAACTGTGTTCGCGGATATGGGCCTCAAGCTTTTCGTTGCTCAGCCAAAGGTCTTTTGACATTCTTTGCAGAAAATATGCCAAGTCTCCGGGGCTTTTGTAGAAGACGCTGCCGCCTTCGCGCAGAGACCGGTTGTAAGCAACCAGCTGTTTGCGGGCTTTTTTGTACTGGGTGTTGGCGGAAGGTACCGGAGTTAGTTTGTTTTGCGGCGAGAACATCCAGATTGTGCCAGGATATTTGAGCAGCTCTGCGGCGGTTTTGAGCGGAAGCTCCTTTTCCGGCGCGATTGTCTGGTCAACTTTGGCGGCAAAAGAGGAAGAAACGTTGCTGACCGCAGACATCAGTCCCAGCTGGAAGTTAGGCATATTGTCGAGGACGTATGACGGGAAGATGAAAGGCAGGTTGGGCGTCCACATTTTGTCGCTGACTTCCCGCTTGATGAGGAAAGACATCATTTCTACGGTTGCAGACTGGGAAGGCGGCGTATTTATTTCATAATCGGTAGTGGTATCGATTTTGTTCATCATCCAACCGCCGATGGGATAGTATAAAAAGATGATGGCGGCAAAAACGATAATCAACAGCTGCCACCAGGAGGTAATGAACGAACCGAGCCGGTGAAAAGGCGAACTCAGGCGTTCCCACCAGCGTTGGCGGGCAAGCGTTTTTAACAGTTTATCAAAAAGTTCCTTAAGATTTTGATTCTGCATTTTTTTTACCTCTTCGAGACAACAGTTTAAGAATATCGTTGATATCCAGCACTCCCGTTAGTTTAGCGGTTATTGCAAAACTTGCAACACCCAAAATGCACAAAAGTCCAAAAATCGGCAGCTTTTGCCACAGAGAAAGGTTCAGCCAGTTGCCGTAGCGGCAATTTAGCAGAAACTCGCCCAATTCCAGCATTCCTCCCATAAATAGGGAGCAAATAAAGATTTTGAAGGTTTTTATCATCAGAAAACGGGGAAATTCCCAGTATCCGCGTTTGCGGAGTCCGCGGTAATACTGAGCGAAAGAAACAAAAGCGGCGATAGTGGTTGCGGCAGCGATGCCGACATGGCCAAACGGCTTCATCAGCAGAAGAGCAAACGACAGGTTTGTCAGCAAAACGACGACGCTGTATTTTACCGGCGTACGGGTATCGCCGCGGGCAAAAAAGTTTGGGGCGAGGGCTTTGACCATAACGTATACGGGCAGCCCGACGGCGTAGGCAATAACGGCGCTGGTTGTCATGGCCGTTTCGAAAGTTCCGAATTTGCCGTGTTGGAAAAGGATGTTGATAATCGGTCCGGCCAGTACAATCAGAGCGACTGCGGCGGGGATGGACAGGAGGGCGCCGTATTCAATGGCTTTGTTCTGGATGTGGCAGGCCTCGTCGGTTTCTCCGGCTTTGAGGTGATGGGACAAAATCGGCAGGACGGCCACGCTGATGGCGGCTCCGACGACGCCGAGCGGCAGCTGCTGCAACCGGTTGGCATAGTAAAGCCAAGAGATGGCGCCGGTTCCGACCATTGAGACCAAAATGGTATCTACCACCATATTTATTTGATAAACTCCGGCTCCCAAAACGCCGGGAGCTATGCGTTTGAACAAGGTGCGTATGGAGGAGTCTCCGACCAGGTTAAAAATGTCAAAGCGGGGACGGAGATATACATTTTCGCGGCGGAGGAAATAAATCAGCCAGAGAATTTCGATAAAACCGGCAAAAGTTACACCGATTGCGATACCGTGTGCCGGAGTGTCGCCGAAAGGCACAAAGATGAAAACGGAGGCTATCATCATCAGGTTCAGAATAACCGGTGCGGCCGCCGGTGCGGCAAATTTTCCCAAAGAGTTCAGTATTCCCGACTGAAAGGAGACGATGGATATAAACAACAAAAAAGGAAAGGTTATGCGGGAGAGCGAGGTTGCCAACTCGATTTTGCCGGGGTCATCGGCAAATCCCGGGGCCAGAACGGGGATAACGTAAGGCATTGCAAATTCTAAAATGATTACAAAAATCGCCAAAAAAAACGTCAGTACCGATATGGATTGGGCAGCAAATTCCAAAGCCTTGCCGCGTCCGTCGGTTACCAGCTTGTGAGACAGCATGGGGACAAATGCCGACGTGAAAGCGCCTTCGGCAAACAGGCTGCGAAACAGATTAGGGAGCTTAAAAGCGACGAAAAACGCGTCGGAAACCATTCCCGCCCCCAAGAAGTTTGCCAATACCATATCCCGCAAAAAGCCGGTGATGCGGGAAACCAAGGTGAATCCTCCGAAGGTGGCAATAGATTTGAATAAACTCATTTTATTGTGTCTCAAATGTTTTATTAAGTTGATTTTAAGAGATTATAGGTTATAAATTATTAAAAATAAGACAACAAAAAACGGATTTTTATGCTCCGGGTGGCATGATAGCGTCTTTGACGGTGTTTTTATTGCAATTATCCAGATTATATATGTTTTTGTGATTGACAAAACGAATTTAAATTGCGATAATAGACAAAAGAGTTGAGTTTTTATGTTTGGAGAAATTTTATGGAATTAGGAATGCAAAATCCTGCTCAGGTTATGCCGCGATTGGAAGACGGCGCCGTCAAAAAAGACGGCGGACACGCCGTTACGGTTGACCGTAAAACCGGCAAGGCTCTGGATATGAACGGGAAGGCAGCCATGGCTCCGTGGATGGAGCAACTCATCGGTGCAGAATCCAAAGCTGCCGGGCACAAGTTGTTATTATCCGGTTACAGCAAAGATGCACTCTCCGGGGAGCTTTCCGGAATCAATGATTTTATGGACTCTATCGAAGCCAAGCAACAGGAGATGTCCGGTCAGGCTAAGGCTATGCGCGAGAAGATGGCAGCACGGAAAGAAGTTAAGGCTCCGGCCGGCCGCAGTGTTCAGAATGAAGGGACCAATCCGGTTCTGAGTACAAAGCGTTACAGATCTCATTAAGCCGCGTGCAGATAACCGTTTGAAACTCAGAATTTTCGGAATTCTGAGTTTTTTTATTGCCCTTTTGTCCATAAAATGGTACTACGATTTTATTCAAATAAATTATTAATTTAACTATTGTCTTATGAAAGCCGAAAATTTCGTTATTATCTGTGCCGTTGCCGGAACATTTTTGTTTTGGGTACAGGCAATTTTGGGAGTGTTGCTGGATTTCAGCTATTATTCCAGTGCCGAATATCGTCTCAGACGCTTGTTGCAGCGTCAAAGCAAGAGGCAAATAAGCTGGTGGGAGGTTATCCTGTTTCTGGTGGCCGGAATGTTCATTTTTGCAGCCGGCGCTATATTGGTCCGTACATATGAAGAACGGTTTGCGAGCAGGATATTTTACTATGCCGCCTGGGGCGCCTGCTTTTTGCTGCCGGCTGTCTGGAATCTGCTTTGTTCCTTGTGTTTTGTGGCGGTTGTCCGACTGCTGACTTTTAAAATTCCTTTGTTTCCAAAGAAAAAAGAGCATTTTGCGTCGTCGGAAAAGCGAAAAGCAAAGAACGACGAAAAAGTTGAAGATGCCGAGATTGTAGAATAATAAATTTTAACGATATGGAACTTTTAATTTTATTTGTTGCGGCGGGGATGACAATCGGTACCTTTTTTATCGGTCTTTCGCTGGCCATTGAAGCTTCGCCTCAAAATGAGGACGAGGCAATGCCGTGGTTTTTGGTTTGGAGAACTATTCCAAACAGGTGCAAACGCTTTTGGCGCCTGAGAAAGGAAACTTTGCTGTTTCGGGCGCTGGGATACGGTTTTATGTGGGTTGCCGGCAGCATTTTGGCGGTATGCCTGTATTCTGAAATGTCGGGAAAATCGCTGGTGTTGTTTGTTACGGCGCTTTTAATTTTTCCGGTATTTTGGGAATGGCTGATGTTTGCGGTTATGAAAGGCGTTGCCTGTATGTATGCAAAATACAGGTGCTGAAAATTATTAAGAGAAAAAAGCTGGATAAAATATCCAGCTTTTTTGTTTTTTTAGACGTTGTCACCGGGTTTGGCGCGTTTACGCATAATCGGATCGAGAATTCGCTTGCGGAGGCGCAGGGTTTTGGGGGTGACTTCCAGCAGTTCGTCTTCCTGTATATAAGACAAGCCCTGTTCCAGCGTCAGTTTCCGCGGCGGAATGAGGTCAATTGCCTCGTCTTTGCCGGCAGCTCTGATGTTGGTCAACTGTTTGGCCTTACAAGGATTGACTTCCAAATCGTTAGGTTTGGTGTGTTCACCGATAATCATACCGACATAAACGGGAACGCCGGGATCAATAAACATCGGACCGCGGTCTTGCAGTTTCCACAAGGAGTAAGCGATGGCGGTTCCGCTTTCGGAAGAAATCAGAACACCGTTGCGGCGGCTTTCGATTTCACCTTTATACGGTTCATAGCACTTAAAGAGGCGGTTCATTACGCCGGTGCCGCGGGTGTCGGTCAGAAATTCCGAATGGTATCCGATTAAACCGCGAGAAGGCGCGTTAAAAATGAGGCGAACCTTGTTTCCGATTTGGGACGGAATCATCTCAACCAGTTCAGCGCGGCGGCGTCCGAGTTTTTCTACAACGGTACCGGAAAATTCTTCGTCGACGTCAACGACAACTTCTTCAATCGGTTCAATCAGCTGTCCGTTTTCATCCCGTTTCATCAATACGCGCGGGCGGGAAATCGAGAGCTCAAACCCCTCGCGGCGCATCGTTTCAATCAGCACGCCGAGCTGCAGTTCGCCACGGCCGGCAACCTCAAAAGAATCGGTGGTGTCGGTGCGTGAAATTCTGAGCGCAATGTTGCCTTCGGCCTCTTTGCACAGGCGGTCCCAAATCATTCGGGAGGTTACTTTGTCTCCTTCGCGTCCGGCCAGCGGAGAATCGTTGATGGAGAAGGTCATTGCCAAAGTCGGAGGATCAATCGGCTGGGCGTGAATGGCCTGGCTGACTTCCATGGCGCAAATCGTATCGGCAACGGTGCCTTTGACAACGCCGGCAACGGCAATAATGTCTCCGGCATGAGCTTCTTCCAGACTTTCGCGGTTCAGTCCGCGGTAAGCGAGAATTTTGCTGATGCGGACACGCTCAATTTCCTGATTGTCGCCATTGAGAATTTTAACGGTATCATTAACGTGCAGGGTTCCCGACTGAACCTTTCCGGTCAGCAAGCGGCCGATGAACTTGTCAGATTCCAGCGTGGTGGCCAGCATTGAAAAAGGAGCATTCGGTTCGCAGGCAGGTTCGGGAACATAAGAGCAAATCAGTTCAAACAGCGGGGTCAGGTCTTTCTTTTCCTCGTCAAGCTCTTTAACGGCCCAGCCATTTCGGCCGGAAGCGTATAAGACGGGGAAGTCAAGCTGTTTGTCATTAGCGTTAAGGCTGACGAAAAGATCGAATATTTCGTTCAGCACATCATCGCAGCGGGCATCGGGTTTGTCCGCTTTGTTAATGACGACGATAGGGCAGAGACCGAGTTTGAGAGCTTTGCCTAGGACGAATTTGGTTTGGGGCATGGGACCTTCGGAGGAATCGACCAAGAGAACGACACCGTCAACCATGGAAAGAATGCGCTCAACTTCGCCGCCGAAATCCGCGTGTCCCGGGGTGTCCACGATGTTGATGTGGGTTCCTTTCCAGTTGACGGAGGTGCATTTGGAGAGGATGGTAATGCCGCGTTCACGTTCCAGATCGTTGCTGTCCATGACGCAGGTTTCAACTTTTTGATTCTCACGGAAGGTGCCGCTTTGTTTTAACAGGCCATCAACCATTGTGGTTTTGCCGTGGTCAACGTGGGCGATGATGGCAATATTTCTCATATTCATTTTTTTGTTTCTTTCCTAAATAGTCATCATATCGGGAAATCGGCCTTAAGTGCATTTTCTGCTGCACGTCGCTTGCAGATTTCTTTTTCGGACGGATATCGGTGACAGCCGTCTGACAGATTTAAATCATTTTTGATAAATTCGCTTTACCATACACTTTTAAAATTAATTTTCAAGATTTTAGTGCAGAAAGATTAAGTTTTTTGATTTGATTTTTAGAAATAACTTTTTATAATGCACGGCAGAATTTATCTTTTTTTGTAAACATTTAAAAATTATTGGTATGGACTATTGGAACTTTGCCGAAGTAATGCAGTATATTGCTTACGGAGGATTTGTCTTTGTCAATTTGAGCGCTCTGATATGCTGGGGCATTCGACGGGTGAAATTTTTGCAGCGGGACGTTGTCGGAGAAGATGGAAAACTTTATGATTTTTTCTTGCTTCGAAATTATGTTTCCGTCAATTTTATCTCACCGCTTGACCGGAAAATCTGGTGGTTTGTTTTCGGAGCCTGGCTTTGCAGCATCGTTTGTTCCTGGGCATATATTTTTACGCTTCCGGGATTTGTTTTGGCTCTGATGATAGCCGTCGCGGCAGGGTATTGCTGGATGCGGATGATGATGTTTCTTGCGCAGTTAATCAGCGATATTATTTACGTTTTGTGCTGTATTGTTCTGATTATCAAACTGGCATTTTTGTGAGTTAATAAAAAAGCTGCTTTTAGGAAAAAGCAGCTTTTTTCTTTTAGGCCCGTTTGCCGTAAGAAAGCAATTTGTTGCGAACCAGTCCGCGGAGGCTTATTTCCGGGCGTGCGCCGTAGTGGCTGATGATTTCCGCCGCGGCAATCGACCCAATCATGGCACAGGTTCCGAGGCTTCGGCCCTGGGTCAGACCGTAGAGAAAACCTGCCGCGTACAGGTCGCCGGCACCGGTAGTGTCGACAACGTTTTCGACTTTTTCCGATTCAACGTAAATTTTGGTGCGGCCGTTGACGACAACCGAACCTTTGGCGCCGCGCGTAACGGCGGCAATGTCAATGTGCGGTTTTATCATGTCAAGGGTTTTATAAAAGTCTTCTTCGGCGAAGAGAGATTTTATTTCATCTTCATTTCCAAAGAGAATGTCGACGTGGTTTTTGATAAAATTCAAGAATTCTTCGCGATGACGGTCGACGCAGGATTTGTCCGACAGGCTGAAGGCGACGTCCCGGTTATAACTATGCGCTATTTCCGCCGCTTTTACGATGGCCTCCTTGTCGCAGTCTTCATCCCACAGGTACGCTTCAATATAGGTAATCTTGCTGGCTTTGATGATGTTTTCGTCGATGTCTTCGACGGAGAGCTTTTTGGAAGCGCCCAAATATGTGAACATGGACCTCTGGGCGTCCGGCGTGACCAGTACGATGCTGCGGCCGGTTACCGGTCCTTCGTTCAGCGGCTGAGTGAAAAAGTCTACGCCTGCAGCTCCGATGTCGCGGGTAAATTCCTGACCGAGCTCGTCGTCATGAATTTTACCGATAAAGGCGGGCGCGCCTCCCAGCGAGGCAAGTCCGGCAACGGTATTAGCGGCAGAACCGCCGGGAACTTCTCGTTCGGGAACAAGATCGGCGTATATTTTTCCGGCAGTAACGGCATCAACGAGGGTCATTCCGCCTTTGGGCAGATTGCGTTCTTTTAAAAATCCTTCACCGACTTTGGCAAGGACGTCGACAATGGCATTACCAATGCCGACAACGTCATAGTAGGTGGTTTCTTGTTTTGCTATCATGATAATTCCTTATTGGGCAAGGATGTTGAGTTGATTATTTAGTTATCTATTAGCTTAAAATCGGCGAATTAGCAACAATAAAAAACCTCCGCAAAGGGAGGTTTTTCAAAATTCTGACTTGCAGACGAATTAATCGTTGGCGTTGGGGCAGATTTTTGCCTGTTCAGCGTTGAACTTAATCCATTTTTCATCAGCTTCGTCTTCAGAAGTAATGGCTTCCTGCGGGCATTCAGAAATGCAAACACCGCAATCAATGCAAGTATCGGGATCGACAACCAGCTGTGTGTCACATTCATGGAAAGCGTCGACCGGGCATACGTCAGCGCAGGATTTGCATTTTACGCAAGCATCATTAACAACAGATACCATCAGATTTCTCCAAAGTAGTTACATTAAAATCAACATCAATTTACCCATATTCTCAAATAAATCAAGCATAATCTTGCATCGGGGAAAAAAAGTCCCCATATAAAGGGTAAATCCCGCGCTTTGGCGGGAGAACGGTTAACTTGTATTACGGAGATGAAAAATGTCAGACAAACTTGCGTTTCAGGCAGACGTCAGCAAAATGCTCGATATTGTGGTAAATTCGTTGTATTCGGAAAAACAAATTTTTTTGCGGGAGTTGATTTCCAACGCATCTGATGCCTGTGACAAGCTTAAGTACCTGGCTTTGACGAATCCCGATATTGCAAAAGCTTCGGGACAATTCAAAATTAAAATCGTTCCGAATTCCAAAGAAAACAAACTTACGGTTTCGGACAACGGTATCGGTATGAACAAAGAAGACCTGATTAATCATTTGGGAACGATAGCCAAATCGGGTACGGCGGACTTTGTGCGCAATGTCAAGGACAACGGTTCGGTCTGTGATTTAATCGGACAGTTCGGCGTTGGCTTTTATTCGGCCTTTATGGTGGCGGACAAGGTTGAAATCATAACCCGCAAAGCAGGTGAGGACCAAGCTTGGAAGTGGGTATCCAACGGAATCGACGGGTTTGAGATTAGTGAGGCGACGCGTGAGAGCAACGGTACCGACATTACTCTGTCGCTTAAGGAAGACGACAAGAATTATACCGACACGATTTATCTGCGGCAGATTATCCGCACCTATTCCGATCATATCGAATATCCCATTGTTTTAGAGTTAGGCGATGCCGGCGAGGAAACGGTCAATACGGCTTCGGCGTTGTGGACGCGTCACAAAAGCGAGATTACCGAAGAACAATACAAAGAGTTTTATCATCATATTTCCCGTAATTTTGACGATCCCTGGATGACGCTTCACTTCAAAGCGGAGGGCAATATCGAATATACCGGTTTGTTGTTTATTCCGTCAGAAACGCCCTATGATCTGTTTCAACCGGACAAAAAGAACGGGTTGAAGCTGTATGTAAACAAGGTATTTATCTCCGATAAGGTCGAGGCGCTGATACCCAATTATCTGCGTTTTGTGAAAGGGGTTATCGATTCCGCCGACCTGCAGCTCAATATTTCCCGCGAGATGCTGCAGCACAGTGCATTGATTGAGAAAATAAAACACGGTACGGTTTCTCGTCTTTTAAAAGAGCTGAAAAAACGCAGCAAAGACTATGATGACTATATGAAATTCTGGAAAAATTTCGGCATTGCCTTTAAAGAGGGCATTTATGAAGATTTTGGCAACCGGGAGGAAATCGCTTCGCTTTCTTATTTCCATTCGACCAAAGACAGCGAAAAACTGACGACTCTGGACGAGTATATTTCTCGAATCGAGGGAGACGGCAAGACCATTTATTATATTACCGGCGATGACGTGAAGGTATTGTCCAACAATCCTCAGCTGGAGGCATTTAAGGCCAAGGGAATCGAAGTGTTGCTGCTGACGGATCCGATTGATGAGTTTTGGCCGCAGGTTTTGCCCAACTATAAAGGTTATGCAATTAAACATATTTCTCAGGCGGAAGTCGATTTGAACCTTGAGCGCAATGATAAGAAAGCGGACGAGGGCAGCCTTAAAAAACTGACTGATTTGATGACCGAAATGTTTAAGGAAGAAGTCGGAAAGGTTACGACAACAGAAAAGCTGACGACTTCTCCGGCCAGTCTGACGGTTGAAAACGGGCAGATGAGCCTGCATTTGGAAAGGTTAATGCGCAACCATCAGCAGCAGACGGTTTTTGCCAGCACCCGTATTTTGGAGCTTAATCCGTATCATCCGTTGATTATCAAACTGGCGGATATGACTGCGGACGAAGCTAACCGGGCGAAGGTTGAGGAAGTTGCAAAACTGTTGCTGGATCAGGCTAAAATAGCGGAGGGAGAAGCAATCAACGATCCTTCGTTTTATATTTCGAAAATGAGTGATTACATTTTAGAAGCGATGTAGTGCAGAAAACCCCGGGATGTCGCGTCCCGGGGTTTGTTTTAGCGTTTTATTCTGCTGCCATAGCACAGTATTTTGCCGGTCGGCCGCCATCCGTACCATCCCAGTTTTCATAACCGACGGCATTGCAGCGTTGACGACAGACGCCCGCATAGTTGTTGCACAGGTTCAACAGACCACCTCCGGACAAGCCGCATTTGTATACTGTTCGTCCACAGTCATCAGTTCTGGTGGATGCAATCATACCATTGCATGCGGAGGAATCGTAGTTTTCACGGTTTCCTAAGGCTCCGCAGTATCGGCAGCTATAACAGGTCAAGCCGCTGTAAGATATGGTTGAGCACATATAAGCTGAACTGGGGTTTGAGGAATTTGAATAGCCGCCATCAGAGCAGGTCTTGGCACGGCAGGAGTAGCAGGTGCCGGAAGCAGCGCCACAAGAGCAAACCTTAGAAGTTGTCCCGGTCTGAACCTGAGAGGACGAGCAACTGGAAGCTTGAGAGCCCGACGGACAGGAGTAACTGTGGGTATGCGCCGGGGCTTTGTAACAGGTTCCTGAAGCAGCACCGCAAGAACAGGTCTTGGACGTCGTCTGAGCCGAACTTCCCCAAGAGTTTGAGCTGCTGTACCCTGATGGGCAAGAGTAGCTGTGAGAATGTACCTCGTCTTTAACACAGGAAGAACCCGACTTGTGATACCCGGAGTTGCAGTAGCAAGAGCCACCGGAGCAGTAGGCGTTAGAGCCGCAGGAAACGCCGGAACAAGGGTCCGAAGGCGGACAGGACTTGCAGGAAGTACATTTGCCACAGGAATTTGTGGAAGAACATCCGCAGTCACAAGATTTATCGGACACGTTACAATCCGGATTGCCCGAACAAGAGGTACAGATACCGCAGGAGTTGGTTGAGGCACATCCGTAGTCACAGGAAACCGCCGTCGCACTGCAATCCGGGTTGGACTTGCAGGACGTGCACTTCGAACAGCTGTTGTAAGACGCACAGCCATAGGTGCAGGACTTGTCGGAAACGTCACAGTCGGGATTGGACTTGCAGGAGGTACACCGGTCACAGGAGTTGTATCCGGCACAGCCATAGGTACAGCTCATGGAAGAAACCGTACATTCCGGCCTCATCTCACATCGATTGTAATTACCGTCGCAAGATTCTCCGGCCGGTCGGTATTCCCCGTTACAGTTTGAAGAGTTTTGACTGTATTCAGATTTGCAGACACAATCATTATACTTTCCGTCGCAAGAACCACCGGAAACGGTATATTTTCCGGAACAATTGGAGGAAGTATATTTATATTCGTCCTTACAACGACAGTTAACGTGACATTTAAGAGAAGAGGTCACATTGTAGTTATACTTGGAACAGATATATCTGTTGTCAATATTGGAAGGCGTATGCATTCCGTAGTTTTTCTCACAGTTGCCGTCATGGTCCCCGCCGCCGATGTCGTCAGAACCTCTGGTTCCCTGACCACCCTGCCAGTCTGGGAGCCACCAGGTTGCGGCAAGTGAGAAGGTGTCGCGAGATCCGGAGAGGGGTTCCGGCATTAACGACAGTGGTGTGTGTGTTGTGTGGTCTTCCAAAGGCGGCGCGGCATAAAGAGAGCTGTTATTGAATAAGAGCATCAATAACAGGGAATAACAAACAAATTTGAAATACTTCATGTCACACCGTCCTTTGTTAAATAATTAATACCGGAACCCACAGGTTCGGTTTTCATTATAACAAAAAACAAAAAGAGAGTAAATAGTTATTTGTGCGGCGTGGACGGAAAATTACAGAGATTTTTAATGGATTTTTTAAGTTTTCGGGTGTAATGATATATATTATGTGTTCAGATTAGGAATTACTGATGATTTATGCTGTTTACGGTTTTGTTTTTGGGTTGCTCATTCCTTATATATCCCGGCGGTTTGCCAAATTTATGCCGGCGACAATGGCTTATGCTTTGGTAAGTTTATGCAAGTTTTCAAAAAAAGTTACTTCTGAAAAATGGGAAAAAAGCCTGACGTATACTAAACTGCGTCGGGAATTTTTTTACCGCTCTTTGCTTTGCGGCATTGTTACCGCGGCAGTTTCATATTTTGCCTATGCACATTTTGGTTCACGGGGATTATGGTGGCAGCTTTATTTTATTTGGTCTTTGCTGTTGCTTGCCGAAATCGATTACAGAATGTTTTTGCTTCCGGATATTTTGACGGTTCCGCTGCTTATTCTCGGTTTTGCCGCATCTTGTTGGGGATGGGGGCATATCAGCGGTGCCGAAAGCGCTTTAGGTGCGGTGGGCGGTTATTTTTTGCCGGTTTTGGTCAGTTTGTTGTTTGTCTGGAAAAACAAGGATGCCTTCGGCGGCGGCGACATCAAGCTTTTGGCGGCACTTGGTGCCTGGCTGGGTTTTGAAAAACTGCTGTATGTGATTGTCGTGTCGGCGGTGCTGTTTATTCTTTATGCCGCAATAAAACGTCAGCGCAGCGGAGCTTACGGCCCGGCAATCGCAATCGCGGGAATAATCGTTGCATTCTACTTTTTTTAAGCTAAAATAACAGTTAAACGTCATTATTGAAGGAAAGAAGATGACTATGAACAAAACTGCAGGAAAGGCCAGAAGCCGCAAGAACAAGTTTATTCACAAAGTTTTGGGAACGGACGATAAGCGCAAGCTTATAAAATTGGTCGGAGGAACCAGTTTCGACCTTTTTATCATGGGCATTATTCTTGCAGACGCAATTGTTCTGGGGTTGATGACCTCGGAAGTGATGAGTATGTATTTTGACCGCGGTTTGTTTTTGCTCGACCGTTTGTTTATGGGTATTTTCATCGTCGAGATGTTTTTGAAGATTTATGCTCAAGGGCGTCATTTCTTTAAGTCAGGATGGAACGTTTTTGATTTTGTTATCGTTGCGGTTTCTTCAATCCCGTCGGCGAGCGCTTTCATTATCCTGCGGACGTTTCGGTTGTTCCGCCTGCTTAAGTACATTCACCGTTTTTCTAAAATGCACAATATTATTGAGGTGTTTATCGGTTTGCTGCCGACATTTGTTTCATTTCTGGCGATATTTGCCGTTTTCTTTTATGTCTTTGCGATTATAGCGGTCAGTCAATACGGTGAGGTCTTTACCAGTTTTGCAACGCTGGGCAGTGCGATGTTTACGCTGTTGCAGGTCTTTACGCTGGATGGCTGGGCTTCGACGATAGCACGTCCGGTGATGGAAGTGTTCCCTCATTCCTGGCTGTTTTTTACCAGTATGGTGGTGTTCTCTTTCCTGATTGTGGTAAGTTTTCTGACCAGTGCCTATATTCAGGTGGCAAACACCATTGCAGGCAAAAAGTAAAAAAAATTCCCGTTGTCTTGAAAATGACAGCGGGGATTTTTTTTGAATTTTATTGAAAAATGTCAGGATTTTTTTCAAACTCGAGCACGGTTGCCTCGATTTCACGCAGACAGCTGAAATACTGCGGGTAGATGACAAAGGCGCTTAAGAACATCCGAAAAAATTTCGGGTTGTAGCTGTACCGGTTTTGTGACGTCAGGGTATGGACGATATCGCACTCTAAAGCATGAAGCCGGTCGGACGGTTTTCGGGCATTGACGCGGAGCAGATATTCCAATTCCATATAAAAGCTGGCCATACAAGTATGTTGCAGGGAAGCCAAAACGTACGATTGGAGTTCCGAGTATGTCAGCAGGTTGAAATTTTCCCTTGAAAGGCAATCCTTTGATTCCGAGAAAAGATAACGGCGCTGGGTGTCGACGTTCTCGATGATTTTTTTCAGTCCGGCGGCGTCTTTTTTCTGAGCCGTGGCGATAAGCTGTTCAAGCAAATCTTCAGCACGGTAACAGTCAAACTTTAACGGTGCAATCAGTTCGAAAGTCCGTTTTCTCAATTCTAAAAGTTCCATATAAAAATTTATAAAGTTATTGAAATAGTAATAAGATTAATTGGCGGAAGCATAATCGGGAGCTTTTTTAATGTCAAACTTTTTTAAAATAACCGCTAATTTTTGTGAAATAGGCTTGACATCGGCAACGCCAGTAACTAACTAACGGATTAGATAAATTGTTGTAACTTTAAGGAGTTGATAAAAAAATGAAAATCAGACCATTACAAGACCGTGTTTTGGTTAAGCGGTTGGAAGAAAATACGAAAACTGCCGGCGGAATCATTATTCCGGACACAGCCAAAGAAAAGCCGAGCGAAGGTATTGTCGAAGCTGTCGGTCCGGGAATGGTCAGTCCGGAAGGAAAGGTTATTCCGATGACGGTTAAAGTCGGCGACAAGGTTTTGTTCGGAAAATGGTCGGGTTCGGAAGTCAAAATCAACGGCGAAGAGCGCTTGTTGATTAAAGAACCCGAGATTTTGGGTATTATCGAAGAATAATTCAGTAATTAAAAAAAGGAAGTAAAGATATGGCTGCAAAAGATATTGAGTTTGGTACAGACGCCCGCGCTAAAATGTTAAAGGGTGTTGAGACTCTTGCCAAGACGGTTAAGGTTACTTTGGGTCCCAAAGGACGCAACGTTATTTTAGACAAGTCTTACGGTGCTCCGAAAATTACCAAAGACGGTGTTTCGGTTGCCAAGGAAGTAGAATTGTCTGACAAGTTTGAAAATATGGGTGCACAGCTGGTTAAGGAAGTTGCGCAGAAAACCGCAGACAAAGCCGGCGACGGTACGACTACCGCTACGGTTTTGGCCGAAGCCATTATTAAGGAAGGCTGCAAAGCCGTTGCCGCCGGTATGAATCCGATGGATTTGAAACGCGGTATCGATATGGCCGTTGAGGCCGTTGTTGCCGACATTAAGTCTCGTTCGGTTGCCATCAAAACCTCTGAAGAAATTGCTCAGGTTGGGACCATTTCGGCCAACGGCGACCGTTCAATCGGCGAATATCTGGCTCGCGCTATGGAAAAAGTCGGCAATGAAGGCGTTATTACGGTTGAAGATGCCAAAGGTTTGGAAACCGAATTGGATGTTGTAGAAGGTATGCAGTTTGACCGCGGTTACCTGTCTCCGTATTTTATCACCAATGCCGAGAAAATGGTTTGCGAATATGAGAATCCGTTTGTTCTGCTGTATGATCAGAAAGTTTCCAACTTGCAGCCGTTAATTCCGGTTTTGGAAAGCATTGTTCAATCCGGCCGCGCCTTGGTTATCATTGCCGAAGATATTGAAGGCGAAGCTTTGGCCACGTTGGTTGTCAACCGTATTCGCGGCGGTTTGAAAGTCTGTGCCGTTAAGGCTCCGGGCTTCGGCGACCGCAGAAAAGCCATGTTGGAAGACATTGCCATTTTAACCGGCGGCCAGGTTATTTCTGAAGAGCTCGGTATGAAGCTGGAAAACGTTACTCTGGATATGTTGGGTTCGGCTAAACGGGTTGAAATCACCAAGGACGAAACCACCATTATTGACGGCGACGGAGAAAAAGATTTGATTGAAGCCCGTGCCGCTCAAATTCGCAAACAGATTGAAGAAACATCATCTGATTATGACCGTGAAAAACTGCAGGAAAGACTGGCCAAATTATCCGGTGGTGTTGCCGTTCTGCGTGTCGGCGGTGCTTCCGAGGTGGAAGTAAAGGAGAAAAAAGACCGTATTGACGATGCATTGAACGCTACGCGTGCTGCCGTTAAAGAAGGCGTTGTTGCCGGAGGCGGCGTTGCCTTGTTGTATTCGGCCAAAGTTCTTGACAGTCTGAAACCTGAGAATCAGGACCAAAAAGTCGGTATTGACATTATTCGTAAAGCTACTCAGGCTCCTATCCGCCAGATTGCCGAAAATGCCGGTGTTGACGGAGCGGTTGTTGCTGGAAAGCTGCTGGAAAGCACTGATACGAATTTTGGTTACAATGCCCAGAGCGGCGAGTATACCGATATGGTTAAGGCCGGTATTATCGATCCGACCAAGGTTGTTCGTACCGCTTTGCAGGATGCCGCATCGGTCGGGGGGCTGTTGATTACGACAGAGGCCATGGTTACCGAGGCTCCTCAAAAAGAATGTTCTTGCGGCGGTGCAGGTGCCGGCGCAGGTGCAGGTATGCCGGGTATGGGCTTCTAGTTCGAGCCGTTATCGCAGGTTTGCAAAGAGAGGTGTTTGTCACCTCTCTTTTTTTTGCTTTAATATTAGCTAAAAACGATTATATTAAGAGGGAAGGAGAAAAATATGCTGGATGCGGAAAAATTGAAAGAACTGCAGGCGAAAAACATTATCTGCGAGCAGGAGTTCGTTGAACAGAAGCATAATTTGTTTAATCGCATTATGCGTCACGAGAATAACCCCAAAGCCAAAAACGGTATTATTTACATTCTTTTGGCGTGGTTTGTGGGGACTATCGGATTGCATAATTTTTATGCGGGATATTATTGGCGGGGAACCGTGCAGTTGTTTCTGACTCTGGTGTCATGGCTGTTTATGTTTATTCCGCTGTTATTTGTGGCAATTTGGGTTTTATTGGAACTGTTGTTTATCAATAAAAGTGCGGAGGGAATACCTTTTACCGGTAATCGGCGGGTTATTCTGCTGCTGAGGGTTTTGGCGGTCGTGATGCTCGGCGTGGCTTTTTCTTACAGCAATATTGTGGTTTATGACACCATGACGATAGATGTTTAACGATAAAACTTATGGTGAAAAGATGGTTTATGTTTATTTGATTATCGCAATTGTTTCTGAGGTTTTCGGCACGACGTTTCTGAAGGCTTCTCAAGGATTTACGGTATTGCTGCCAACGCTTGCAGTCGTTTGCGGCTACGGTTTGGCATTTTATTTTTTGAGTCTGAGCCTGAGTTCCATTCCGGTAGGCATAGCTTATGCCGTTTGGTCCGGGTTGGGAGTCGTGTTAATCAGCCTGATGGGGTGGCTGGTTTACGGACAACGGTTGGATTTTGGCGCAATGCTCGGAATTTTGCTGATTGTGAGCGGTGTGGTGGTTCTCAAACTGTGTTCAAAGATGGCATAATCTTTTGATTTTTCAAAAGATGTTATTTTTTTCAAAAAAAATTTAAATTAGTACTTGCAATTTTTTTAGAGTATGGTATTAAATATTCCGTTCTACCGATGCGGGCGTAGCTCAGGGGTAGAGCGCAACCTTGCCAAGGTTGATGTCGAGGGTTCGAATCCCTTCACCCGCTCCAATTCAAAGCCACCTTTCTAGGTGGCTTTTTTGTGTATATTTTTCAATATGCATAAAAGATAATATCATTGAATTTTTAATAATTGTATATATCATATACATTATAACATGCATTTTTCTTAGGAGTTAATGTTATGGGTTGTTTACCATTTGCTGCCAAACCTCATTATCGAATTGTTATGAAAAAAGTAGAGGAAATTATACGACAGAATTATATTACAACGCCTCCTGTTAATGCTCGTAAATTGGCATCAGAATATGGTTTGTCTGTTTTTTTTGCTGAATTTCCTGATGAGATGATAAATGTTTGTGGTTTCATTGATTTTAATAATAGTAAAATGTATGTTAATGCAGATGATTCTATTAATAGACAGAATTTTACTATTGCTCATGAGTTGGGACACTGGTTATTGCATAAAAAACAAATAGAGAAAAATATACATAGTTATAAAGTTCTTATGCGTCAGCCTATTGGAGGTGAGACGGATCCTTTGGAAAAGGAAGCAAATGCTTTTGCTGCTAATTTGCTTGTTCCTACGGAGATGTTGAAGACGTTAAAGAAGCAAGGACTTTCTAATCGAGAGTTAGCTGATGTTTTTGCTGTTTCAGAACAGGTTATTGGCTTTAGATTAAGTAATGAGGATATTAATGTCTAAACCTAAGCTTGTTTCGTGTAATAATAATCGATGGGACGAACATCAGAATTCTGGTAAAAGTATTACAGATACTTTACTAGAATTGGTTCGTGAAAATAAGGTTAACGTTAATTCAAGAACATTTGAGTTTGATGAGGATTTAGAGGCGAAACAAAAAGAATTTTCATTGTATGAGCAAGCGAAAGATAAGGGGAGTGCTAGGCTTTATATTTCATTATCTAATCTATTTTCTATTTCGGCTTATGTAGCACTCACCTTTGTTGTGTATTTGGTTTATTTGTGGTTAAAAATTAATCATGATTTGGCATATGTGCAGGATGTTGATGTTATTCGTCTCAATGGTTTTTTAAATAGGATTGAAGGCGTTTTTAAATATCTTGCATCTATCGGGTTAGGTTTTGTTGCCGGTGTATGCAAGATTTTTTTGAAAGAAAAAATCGGACGTTAAGTATTTTGTCTAAATGTGTGGCGAAAATGTTTGCTTTATCGGTTTGGTTGTGTTATATTTTTTCAATCAAATATATATAATTATGCCTATTAGGTTGTGAAATGTGGTGAACAATAACTTAAAAAAAATACCATATGCAAAAGACAATTATCGGGGTAAAGACCGTGCGAGGCATGGCAGCCCTATGGGAATCAGGCGGTAATGACGGTCAGAGAGGCGTTGCTCGTTTGATTGCGAAAGCGGACGGATCAATGCCGGTTTCTCTTTTTATTAACTACAAAGAGGATAACATTAACGGTAATCAGGCGTTGGTTGCCGTTCACAAAAACTTTTTTGTGGCAGACGGAGAGCAGGGAGAAAACCAGATTGTCACCATCTATCGAATAAAGGAAATATCGATAGAAAAGGAGATAAAAATCGTTCTCTCAAAATTTAACCGTTGTTTTAACGGGCAGTGGGAAGAACCCTTGGTTCATAACTTAAGGTTTCTGGCTGATGCGGTCAAACAGAAACTTTCAGCTCTTGACTGCAGGCAGCCTTATTATGTATTTGCTCCTTATCCGCCAAGGCGGAAGTGACGGAAAAAGACAGGAATCGTTTGTATTAAAAAACGGTTCCTGTTTTTTATTTGATATTTAAGATTAAATTTATCTCAATAATTATATAATAGGATGTTCAATAAACGGAGAAGTTGGGATGGGTAATCTGTTTAACAAGGAGCGGCTCAAGATATTCGGTTGGTATAAACGCGAAAGGACCAAACTGGAAAAATGGTATGAACTGAATGAAAAAGTTCGTTTCGGATTGGTCGGTTTTGCCAATATGGCGATGCGTTATGTCTTTTTTGTGGCGACGGGGATGATTTTTTCAACCCTTCATTATCAGATTGTGTTGTTACTGACGTGGTTTCTGTCTTCCTTTATTGCATTTGCGGCCTATAAGATATTGGTATTCAACACGGTTGGGAACCATGTGAGAGAATATCTGAAAAGCATAATGATCTGGTCGTTGAGTTATCTTCTTAATGCCGGCATATTGGAAGTTTTGGCCGGATGGCTGGCGCTGAACGTTTATTTGGCTCAAGCGGCGGCCATTGCCGTCATTATGGTGATAAATTATGTTCTGTTCAAATATTTTGCCTTTAAACAACCGAAGCCGCAAACGCGATGGGAAAAAATACTGGATTTTTTCAATGTATTCAGTTGATTAAAAAAAGCCCTCAAACGAGGGCTTTTGAGATATCGGAGCGTTTATGTCAAGCTTCTTTGGCTTTGAAGTAGTCTTTCGGTTTGGTGTTCCATTCAACGCATTTCCAATTTTTGTCGGTGTCTTCTTTTTCAAAGATACAGACATTTCCGGTACCGACTTTAATATCGTGTTCTTTTGTAAATTCGGCAAAGTTTCCGGTAAGATAGGGAGCAAAACGGATGATGCCGTTGCTGGAGACGATAAGTATCGTTTCGTTATGGAAGTTTTTAAAAGCTTTTTCTCCCCAAAGCAGCCAATTGTTTATGATTGCCTGCGGATCGACTTTCCAGCCGTCAGGGACAATAGCATCTTTGTTCCATTTATCGAGGGCATCCTGTCCGATACGGGCGATAACTTCTTCTTCCGGTTTGTTTTCATCCGGGCCGTAATCAACCTCGCGGAAGGATTCGTCCAATTCCAAAGGAATGGTGCATCCCATGGCTTCAATCGCCAATTTTGCGGTTTCGACGGTTCGTTTTAACGGTGCTGCGAAAGCTTTTGCCGGGATAAGATTCCTGTCTTTCAGATAACGGCCGACATTCGTTCCGCGTTCCGTTTCAGTCAAAGGCAAATCGGTACGGGCGCCGACACGGGTAATTATATCGCCTTTGTTAAAAGTGTTGCCGTGACGGGCGATGATGATTCTGGTTGTCATAGTTCATTCTCCTTAAAATTCACCACATTCGGCCAAAACGGCTTCAACTCTTGCGACATCTTCGGGCGAATCAACACCGGAAAGGGACGACATCTTTTGGAAATTCCGGTAATCGACTTTGACACAACGAACTTTAATGCCGTTTTCAATCCAGCGAAGCTGTTCCAAGCCTTCCAGCTTTTCATAGACACCTTCCGGAAGTTTGGCAATCTTATCAAGAATATCCATACGATAGCCATAAAGTCCGATTTGGCGATAAACCGGCGACGTGGTTTGAGCCGTCCGCACCTTTTCTTCTTTGCGGATTGCCGGGATAATGTTTTTAGAAAAGTAAAAGGCATCGCCTTCACTATTGAACACCGCGGTTGTTCCGCTAAAGGGCGTGGTCTTTTTGTGTTCGCGGAGATTATCCAGTTCTTCCCAGCTGAGGTTGACAACGGGGGTAACGGTTTCGACCCGGTTGTCTTTGTAATATTCACCGATGACGGCCTCAATAAACCAGGTTGGGCAGATGGGGTTGTCTCCTTGGAGGTTAACGACAAACTCCGGTTTTTCAGGCATGGAATGCGCCAGTTCTACAATGCGGTCGGTTCCGGTGAGGCAGTCGGGCGAAGTCATCATCGCTTTCATATTATGCTGGTTGCAAAAGTCGATAATGCGCTGGTCATCCGTTGCGATAACCGGTTCACATCCTTCAAACTTGGCGGCAGCTTTTAAGGCGTTTTCCCATACGCGGAGCAACATTTCCTTGCCGGCTATTTTAGCCAAAGGTTTGCCCGGAAAACGAGTGGAACCGTAACGGGCCGGAATACCGATAAGAGTTTTCATCTGAAAGTCCTTTCTAAATTAACCATGATGCTTAATCCTAGCGAAATAGCGTGTAAAAGGCAAATAAATAAACTAAGATATACATCTTGCGATTTAGAACTTGGCAATCTTGCCAAATTGATTATACTTGAAAACAGGTTTGGGAGGAAGATGATGAAATATCCTATACTTGTACATGAGTTTTCATTTAATAAAATCAAAAACGGAAGCCGAAAAGTCGGGGTACATCTGCTTGATAAGAAAAGCCAGCAGGTTAAACTGCATGATATTCTGGAAATGCATAACCGGGCTAACGGCGAAGTTATCGAATGCGAAGTGAAGGGAATCGCGATTTTTGATAATTTTAAAGACTTGGTCGAGGCCTTGTCGCCTCAGGCGCTGGGGTATGACAGCGAAGAGGAGGTCTTAATCCGCTTAAACCGGATGTACAGCATAGATTTGCAGAGGGAGCTGAATGCGGTGGCTTTTTTTATTGCGCCGTCGTTTGTTAATATGCGGCGATTGGACCGCGGTGCACTGGAAAGAGAATAATTAAAAAAATTCCTTGCAAATTGAAACAGAAGTCATTAATAAAGAATTGTTTTAAAAAGTTTACGGATGAGTGGCAGAGAGGCTGAATGCGCGCGACTCGAAATCGTGTATACGGGGTGACTCGTATCGGGGGTTCAAATCCCTCCTCATCCGCCATTTTGATTAAAAAGACGCTGGTTTACAGCGTCTTTTTTCGTAACCGGCGGAAATGCGGGCTTTGCGGGCGGTTGACTTTGCCAAAATGACTATGGTAAGCTCGTTTTATGTTGGAAAATGCAAAATTTCCGGCACTTACATACATGGCCGATTTTTGCAAAGTCACTTCAGCGTTGTTTTTTCCATTTAAATTGTTTGTCTTTATAGATTGGCTCTAAATTAATTTTAATTTCCTCAACAATTTCATTTATTCTTTTATTTATTTCATCATTTGGATCATTGGAGAATAGTATA